>Ga0255338_1000065_pt1:0-335000 | contig 462419 bp, 433 predicted proteins | sample MeOH1_35cm_T4_19_FD_203715 | JGI IMG/M metagenome (GOLD analysis project Ga0255338, IMG submission 203715) | Sandy soil microbial communities from University of British Columbia, Vancouver, Canada - MeOH1_35cm_T4_195 | ecosystem: Engineered > Artificial ecosystem > Sand microcosm >...
ACCTCGCGGGTGCCGTGCGAGACCTGCTGGGCGTTGTTGGCGATCTCCGCCGTCGCCGCGCCCTGCTGCTCGACCGCCGAGGCGATCGTCGTGGCGATCTCGTTGATCCGCACGATGGTCTCGCCGATCGTGCCGATGGCGGTGACGGAACTCGCCGTCGCGGCCTGCATCTCGGCGATCTTGCTGCTGATCTCCTCGGTCGCCTTGGCCGTCTGGCTCGCCAGGTTCTTCACTTCCGAGGCCACCACCGCGAAGCCCTTGCCGGCATCGCCGGCGCGCGCCGCCTCGATGGTGGCGTTGAGCGCCAGAAGATTGGTCTGGCCGGCGATGTCGTTGATCAGCTGCACCACGTCGCCGATCTTTTGCGCCGCGTCCGCCAAGCCCTTGATCTGCACGTTGGTGCGCTCGGCCTCGGAGACGGCCTGGGTGGCGATATTGACCGATTCGCCGACCTGGCGGCCGATCTCGGAGATCGAGGAGGCGAGCTCTTCCGACGCGGCCGCGACCGTCTGCACGTTGGTCGTCGCCTGCTCGGAGGCCGCCGCCACGGCGGTCGCTTGACGCTGGGTCTCCTCGGCGGTCGCCGACATCGACTGGGCGGTGGCCTGCAGTTCCTCGGAAGCCAGCGAAACGGTCTGCAGCACGCTGCCGATCATCCGGTCGAACTCGGTGATGTGATTGTCGATCTTGCGCTGGCGCGCCGCCTTCATGGTCTCTTCCGCCTGCTGGGCGGCGACGAGACGCTCGTTCTCGATGCCGTTCTGCTTGAAGACGTCGACGGCGCGCGCCATCTGGCCGACTTCGTCCTTGCGGTCGAGTGCGGGGATTTCCGTGCTCCAGTCCTTCTTAGCCAGACGGGCCATGCAATCGGTCATCGCGATGATCGGTTTCACGATCGCCCGCGCCATCGTGAAGCCCGCCACGCTGAACAGTAGGATGATGATCGCGCTCGCCGCGACGATCACCATGCGGATCGAATCGCGCGCCGTATCGACGACGCCGCGCGCTTCTTTCGCGCCGGCGACGGTGAAAGCCTCGATCTTGTCGAAGTTGGGCTCGATGGCGGTGAAGATATCGCCCATCGATTTGATGATCCCGCTGAGCTTTTGCGAGCTCTGCACATATTCCTTCATGCTGGAGACATAGCTGTCGAGCGCGCCCTGCAGGGTCTCGCGCGTGGTGGAATCCACCCCCGGCTTCGTCAGCAGCGTCTTGAATTCGTCGGTGCGCAGCTTGAATTCGTCGTAGGCGGTTTGGCTGCCGCGCAGCATGTATTCTTTTTCCTGCAATTGGATCTGGCGCAGCTTGGCCTCGATTGCGCTGTTGCTGGTCTCCGTCGCGCGCGCCTCGATCACCTGGCCGGATAGAATCAACAGGCCCTGCAGGCCGTCGTCCGGCGAATAGCCCATGACTTCGTATTCGCGCACCAGGCTTTCGAACTGCGACTTGTGCTTGCCGATGCCGTCGACGAGCTGCTTGATCGCATCCTTGACCGGGCCGGCTTGGTCGTTCTCCGCCAGCTCCTTCAGGGATTTGCTGACGTCCGTCTCGGTCTTGAAGTAGAGGGCGACGAAGCGCGGCTGCTTCTGCAGCAGGAAATCCTTTTCATAGCGCCGCATCTGTTGCGCCGCCGTCTGGATGCTATCGCCGAGATCGGCGATGTGGTCATACTCAGCCATGCGCCGCTCCGCCTGGGTCACGGCGTAATCGCCGACCAGATAGGCGCCGCAGATGCCGCCAAGGCCAACGATCGCCAGACCGACAAGCAGGAACAGGCGGGTGCGAATCCGCAGATTGTTGTAGGTGCGAAAAAGCCCCATTGACGCAAGGCGCATCATCATCTCCCCAGTAGCAAAGCAAATTAGCCGCGAATGCCGTTCATTCTCTGGGGGGTAGACCTTAATTTTCGGCTAACTTGCAACCGGGAGTAGCAGGCGAAATCCGCTGCGATAGCGGCTAAACCCGCGAAAACGCGAGGTTGCGGCGCGCCTCTCCCTCGTTAGTATAGGCGCAGGAACCACGGTGGAATTATGCCGGATTTTAGCGATCTCGATTACGCGGCCTTTGCTTGGTTTCTCGTCGCGTGGGCGGGCTACACCGTCTATGCCGACTACAGTCCGATGCGCCGTCACAGCGTGTCGGCGGCGATGAACGGCTATCGCCGGCGCTGGGTGGGCGAGATGCTCAAGCGCGAGAACCGCCTGGTCGACACCCAAACCCTGGGCAATCTCGTCACCGGCATCGGCTTCTTCGCCTCGACCACCATTCTCGTCGTCGGCGGTCTCTTCGCCCTGCTCGGCGCGTCCGACGCGGCGATCAACGCGCTTGCCGACCTGCCGATCTCCATCGCTACCACGCGCCAGGCATGGGAGGCGAAGGTTCTCATGCTGGTCGTGATCTTCGTCTATGCCTTCTTCAAATTCGCCTGGGCCTACCGGCTATCGAACTATTGCGCCATCATGATCGGCTCGGCGCCGCAGCGCAGCGAATGCGACGCCGCCGTCACCGACAGCTACGTGACGCGTCTCGGCCGCATCACCAATCTAATGGGCTATCATTTCAACCGCGGGCTGCGCGCCTATTTTTTCGCCCTGGCCGCGCTCGGTTGGTTCGTCCACCCGATCCTGTTCATCGTCGCCGTGACCTGGGTGATCTTCGTGCTCTATCGCCGCGATTTCCGCTCGCGCGAATTCCACGTCATCGGCGGCGGGCGCGACGGCACCCTGAGCGACGTCGCGCGCGACGTCTAGCGCAGCCTCAGGGACAAGCAGTCGGGAGGCCGCATTCGGTCAAGAATGCGGCCTCGCGGCCCCCAGCGGCAGCTCAGTAGAGGAAATCAGTGAATGGCTTCGTCGCAATGCGGGATCGGACGCTGCAATTCCTCGATGGCGGTGAGGATTCGCGCCCAGAGTTCGGCGCCGGCGATGTCGCCGTTGTCGATCAGCGCTTCGGCCTGGTGGGAGGCCATGCCGATGGCGTCGTCGCCGTGGCTGTCGATCATGCTCAAGGCGCTGGTCCAAATCTCGCGCTGCGAGAGCTGGAAACTGTCGGAACTGCGTGGGCCGTAGCTATTGCGCGCCTGCATGGCGAAACCTATGGTCTTCGGTGATGGCAGGAGGATATATATACGACCAAAGACATAAATGTAAGGGTCTAAATACATAGAAGACCCTATTCTTTTGGCCTAGGATTATCTTCATATATTAACCATCATTGCAGAGCGACTCTGCCATATGGCACAAATGGATAAGACAAGTTCTTAAGGCAAATTGAGCGGTGCTTATGCTAACCGATCTTCGTTCCTTCTTTTCTTTCGCGTCGCCACGCGTCAACAGCCGCCTTGGCTTGAGGGCGGGCGCTTTGATGCTGCCCCTGGCCGCTTGTTCGGGCGCCGCCGCCCAGCAGGGCAGCACGCCGCCACCATCGCCTCCCGCCGCGAGCGCGGTCATGCCGGCGCCGGCCGCCGCCGCAACAGTCCCCACGGCCCAGCCGCCCGCACCGCCAGCGGAATTCTCCGCCTGGCTCGCCGCGCTGCGCGCCGACGCGCTCAAGCAGGGCATCTCCCAGGCGACGGTGACCGCGGCCCTCGGCAACCTGACGCCGATCCAGCGCGTCGTGGAGCTCGACCGCAGCCAGCCGGAGTTCACCATCACCCTGCGCCAATATCTCCAGCGCGCCATTTCCGATGCCCGGGTCAACCAGGCGCGCGCCAAATATGCCGAGCACCGCAAACTGCTCGAGGAGGTCGGACGCAAATACGGCGTGCAGCCGCGCTTCATCGTCGCCCTGTGGGGCATCGAGACCAACTTCGGCCAGAACACCGGCGGTTTCTCGGTGGTGCAGGCGCTCGCGACGCTGGCTTATGACGGCCGCCGCAGCGACTATTTCCGCGGCGAACTGATGAATGCCCTGAAGATCATCGACGCCGGCCATATCAACGCCGCGTCGATGCGCGGCTCCTGGGCCGGCGCCATGGGGCAGAACCAGTTCATGCCCTCGAGCTTCCTGTCCTACGCCCAGGACTACAATGGCGACGGCCGCCGCGACATTTGGACGACCACCGCCGACGTCTTCGCCTCGACCGCCAACTATCTCAAGCAGTCGGGCTGGCGCGGCGACGAAACCTGGGGCCGCGAAGTCAAGCTGCCGGCCAACTTCGACGCGCAGCTGAAAAGCCTGATGCCGGCGGAGCCGCCGCCGGGCTGCCGCGCCAACCGCTTCATCAGCGCGCGCAAGCCGCTGTCCGAATGGCAAAAGCTCGGCATCCGCCGGACCGACGGCGGCGAGCTGCCCCATCGCGACATCCAGGCCTCGCTGGCCCTGCCGGAAGGCGGGCAGGGGCCGGCCCTGCTGGTCTATGAGAACTTCCGCACCACCCTGAAGTGGAATTGCTCGATCTCCTTCGCCGCCGCCGTGGGCACGCTCGCCGACCGCATCGACCCGCCGTAACCGCCCTGTGCCGCTGAAGCCTTGCCGCAACGCGGCAAGGTCTATAGATTGCAAAAAGCGGTGTTTTAGAGGGGTCGGCCCACAAGATGAGGTATGCGGCGGTCACGCGGAGGCTGGGGTCCGCGCTTCGGCAGGGCCTTCTGGGCCAAGGCCTGCGGCAGGGCCTGGCGCTCGTCCTGATGGCGGGGCTTCTCGGCGCCTGCACCGAAACCGAATTTCTGATGAACACGGCCAAGCAGGTGCGGGGGCGCGACACCGCGCCGTCGCCGACCGCCGGCGGCATCTACAAGATCGGCAATCCCTACCAGATCAGCGGGGCCTGGTACTACCCGGCGGTCGATTACGACTACGACGAGACCGGTATCGCCTCCTGGTACGGCCCGGACTTCCACGGCAAGATCACCGCCAACGGCGAACCCTACGACATGAACGCCATGACGGCGGCGCATCGCACGCTGCCGATGCCGAGCGTCGTGCAGGTCACCAATCTCGAAAACGGCCGCTCCGTCACCCTGCGCGTCAACGACCGCGGGCCCTTCGCGCGCGGCCGCATCATCGACCTGTCGCGCCGCGCCGCGCAGCTGCTCGGTGTCGACAAACCCGGCACCGCCAAGGTCCGCGTACAGATCCTCGCCGAGGAAAGCCGCGTCCTCGCCGCGCAACTCACCGGCAAGGACGACACCGGCCTCGTCGCCGTCAACGGCGTGAAGGGCGCGCCGCGCACCACCGTCGCGACCGACGATCTCGCCCCGCCGCCCGGCGTGCGCGCCGCGCCGGGACCGAGCGCCGCGCGTCCCGCCGGCGCCCCGCCGCCGTCCGCCGTCGCCGCCTTGAGCCAACCGGTCCAGGTACCCGACACGGTGAAGCAGGTCACGGTGAAGCCGACCGGCATCTACATTCAGACCGGGGCTTTCGCCGATTTCAACAATGCCAACCGGCAGAAGGTTTTGCTGTCGAGCCTCGGCCCGACGAACGTCAGCCAGATCACGCTCAACAACCAGCAGCCGCTGTTCCGCGTCCGCCTCGGGCCGATTTCTTCGGTCGCCGAAGCCGACAAGCTGCTCGAACGCGTGGCCGCCTCGGGCTATCCCGAGGCCCGCGTGATCGTCGATTGACGGCTGCGTCTCATCCAACTTCCGTCGCATTTGATCGTTTGAATGCGCCGTTCCCCCACTGAGTATGCGGATATGCCCATGACGAAATCCCTCGCTTCCCGCACGGTCCTTCTCGGCGCGCTCGCCGGGTTCCTCGTCTCCGCCACGGCCGCCCAGATCGCCTGGGCCGCGCCGCCGACCATCGACACCGCCGCGCGCGAAGCGGTGATGATCGATGTCGCGACCGGCGCGGTCCTGCTCGCCAAGAACGCCGATCAGCGCACGCCGCCGTCCTCCATGAGCAAGCTGATGACCATCTACATGGTCTTCGACAAGCTCAAGCGCGGCGACCTGCAGATGAGCGACGAACTGGCCGTCAGCCCCAAGGCTTGGCGCATGCAGGGCTCGAAGATGTTCGTCATGGTCAATTCGCAAGTGAAGGTCGAAGACCTGATCCGCGGCGTGATCATCCAGTCGGGCAACGACGCCACCGTGGTGCTCGCCGAAGGGCTCGCCGGCTCGGAGGAAGCCTTCGCCGAACAGATGACCCGCAAGGCCAAAGAGCTCGGCATGACGGGCAGCCAGTTCAAGAACGCCTCCGGCTGGCCCGAGGACGGCCATTACATGACCGTGCGCGACATCGCCACGCTCGGCCAACACATCATCAAAGACTTTCCGCAGTACTATCCGATCTACCGCGAGAAAGAATTCACCTACAACAAGATCAAGCAGGGCAACCGCAACCCGCTGCTCTACGATCAGACGGGCGCCGACGGCCTCAAGACCGGCCACACCGAAGCCGCCGGCTACGGCCTCGCCGCGTCGGTCGAACGCAACGGCCGCCGCTTGATCCTGGTGGTCAACGGCCTCGGTTCGATGCAGAGCCGCGCCGACGAGACGCGCCGGCTCCTCGAATGGGGCTTCCGCGAATTCGAGAACTACAAGCCGTTCCGCGCCGGCGAGACCGTCGCCGAAGCCGACGTCTGGCTCGGCAGCCAGAAGACCGTGCCGCTGATCGTCGATCAGGACGTCGTCGCGACCCTGCCGCGCCGCGTGCGCGACAACGCCAAGATCACCCTGAAGTACAATGGCCCGCTTGCCGCGCCGATCGCGCGCGGCGCCACGGTCGGCAAGATCACCATCGAAAGCCTGGACGCCGAGACCATCGAGGTGCCGGTGAAGGCCGCCGCGTCGGTCGACCGTCTCGGCTTCATGGGCCGCATGTCGGCCGCGCTCAGCTATCTGCTCTGGGGCACGGCGGGCTGATCGGGGCCATTGGGGGAACAGCGATGGCCGAGGACGTCAATCCGCCGATGCCGATGCCGCCGCGCCGCAAGCGCGGCATGTTCATCACGTTCGAAGGCGGCGAGGGCAGCGGCAAGTCGACGCAGGTCAAGCGCCTCGCCGAACGGCTGAAGCAGGCCGGCATCAATTCCTCGACCACGCGCGAGCCCGGCGGCTCGCCCTCCGCCGAGGACATCCGCAAGCTGCTGGTATCGGGCTCGGTCGCGCGCTGGGATCCGCTCACCGAATTGCTGCTGCACAATGCGGCGCGGCGCGAGCATCTGCGCAACCTGATCCAACCGGTGCTCAACCGCGGCGTCTGGCTGATCAGCGACCGCTTCGTCGATTCGACCATGGCCTATCAGGGCTACGGCCTCGGCCTCGGCCGGTCCTTGGTCGAAACGCTGCATAAGATCATCGCCGACGACTTCATGCCGGACCTCACCCTGATGCTCGACATCACGACCGAGGTCGGCGTCGCCCGCGCCAAGGCGCGCAGCCAGGAGTTGAAGGCCAAGAACCCGGACATGAAGACCGAAGACCGTTACGAGCGCATGGCCGGGCCGTTTCACCGCCGCCTGCGCCGGGGCTTTCTCGACATCGCCAAGCAGGAACCGGAGCGCTGCCGCGTGATCGACGCCAGCGGCACGATCGACGAGGTCGCCGACAAGGTCTGGGCGGCCGTGACCGAGAAATTCGCGCTGCCGGAACTGACCGCCAAATCCGTCTGAGCCTGGTGTAAACTGGGCCCATGTGCGCCGCCGCCCGCGATCCCGACGACCAACCTGACGATTCGCTCACCGGCCCGCTCGCCGAGAGCGAGTTGATCGGCCATGCCCAGGCCGAGCGGGCGCTGCTCGAAGCCTGGGCCGGCGGACGGCTGCATCACGCTTGGCTGATCGCCGGCCCGGAAGGCATCGGCAAGGCGACGCTCGCCGGCCGCTTCGCGCGCTTCCTGCTGGCGCATGGCATCGCCGGCAAGATATCGCAGTCTGCCGTCGAAGCCGGACCCAGCCTGTTCGGCGATCCCGAGCCGCCGGCCGCGAGCGACGAGCCGGCGACCTCGCTCTATGTCGCGCCGAGCGACCCGGTGTTCCAGCGCGTCAAGTCGCGCGGCCATGGCGATCTCTTCATCGTCACGCGCGGCTATGACGACAAGCGCAAACGCGAGCGCAAGGTCATCGTCGTCGACGACGTGCGCCATGTGCGCGACTTCACCGGCCTGACGGCGGCGGAGGATGGCTATCGCGTCGTCATCATCGACGGCGCCGAGGACATGAACCGCAACGCCGAGAACGCCCTGCTGAAGGTTCTCGAAGAGCCGCCCAAGCGGACGATCTTCCTGCTCGTCAGCCACGCGCCGGGCCGGCTGTTGCCGACGACGCGCTCGCGTTGCCGCTTGCTGACCCTGCGCGCGCTCGACGACGAGAACGTCTCGGCGCTGCTGACCAAGCATCGCCCGGACCTGGCGCCCGACGAGAAGGCGATGCTGATCCGCCTCGCCGACGGCAGCATCGGCCGGGCGCTGCGGCTGGCGGAGGAGGGCGGCGTCGCGCTCTACCGCGAAATGGTCGGCCTGCTCGGCAAGCTGCCCGACCTCGACATTTCCGCCGCCCATGCCTTCAGCGGCAAGCTGGCGCCGCCGACCGCCGTCGGCTACGAGCTGTTCGGCGAACTGCTCGGCGACTGGATCGCCCGCATGGTGCGCGCCCAGGCAACCGGGGCGGCCGGGGCGGCGAGCCCCGAGGTGCTGCCCGGCGAAAGCGCCCTGATGGGCCGGCTGGCCGGCGGGCGCAGCCTTGATCAATGGGTGGAGGTATGGGAAAAGATCGCCCATCTGTTCCCCCGCGCCGCCGCCGTCAATCTCGACCGCAAACAGGTCGTGTTGTCGGTCCTGCTCACCCTGCAATCGGCGGCCCGCGCTTAGCGCCCCCATCGGATTTCCTCATGACCGGCCAGAGCTACTACATCACCACGCCGATCTATTACGTCAACGACGTGCCGCACATCGGCCACGCCTACACGACGCTCGCCTGCGACGCCCTGGCGCGCTTCATGCGCCTCGACGGCAAGGAGGTGAAATTCCTCACCGGCACCGACGAGCACGGCCAGAAAATCGAGAAGGCCGCCGCCGCCGCCGGCATGGCGCCGCTCGACTTCGCGACGATGAATTCCGACAACTTCCGCAAGCTCGCGGCGTTGATGAATTACTCGAACGACGATTTCATCCGCACCACCGAGCCGCGCCATATCAAGGCGGCGCAGAAGCTGTGGGAGGAGATGAAGGCGAGGGGGCACATCTACCTTGGCGCCTATTCGGGCTGGTATTCGGTGCGCGACGAGGCCTTCTACGGCGAGGGCGAACTGGTCGTCGGGCCGGACGGCAAGAAGCTGGCGCCGACCGGCGCCGAGGTCGAATGGGTCGAGGAGCCGAGCTACTTCTTCGATCTGTCGCAGTGGCAAGACAAGCTGCTCGCCTATTACGAGGCCCATCCGGATTTCGTCGCGCCCGCCAGCCGCTTCAACGAAGTGAAGAGCTTCGTCAAAGGCGGCCTGCAGGACCTGTCGATCTCGCGCACCAGCTTCACCTGGGGCATTCCGGTGCCGGGCGACGAGACGCATGTCATGTACGTCTGGCTCGACGCCTTGACCAACTACATGTCCGCCGTCGGCTATCCCGACACCAATGCCGCCGACTTCCAGAAATTCTGGCCGGCCGACCTGCATATGGTCGGCAAGGACATCGTGCGCTTCCATGCCGTCTATTGGCCGGCCTTCCTGATGGCCGCCGACCTGCCGATCCCCAAGCGCGTCTTCGCCCACGGCTGGTGGACGAACGAAGGCCAGAAGATCTCCAAATCGCTCGGCAACGTCATCGACCCGATCAAGCTGGTCGAGACCTACGGACTCGACGCGGTGCGCTATTTCCTGCTGCGCGAAGTGCCGTTCGGCAACGACGGAGATTTCTCGCATAAGCAGATGATCAACCGCATCAACGCCGACCTCGCCAACAGCTTCGGCAACCTGGCGCAGCGCACGCTCAGCATGATCGGCAAGAACTGCGACGGGCAGGTGCCGACGCCGGGCGCCTTCACCGCCGAGGACGAGGCTTTGCTCGCCCAATCGGCAGAGCTGCTCGGCAAGCTGCGCGCGCAGTTCGACAAGCAGGTGTTCCACGACGCCCTGGAGGACATCTGGGTCGTCGTGCGCGCGGCCAACGGCTACGTCGATACCCAGGCCCCCTGGACGCTGCGCAAGACCGACCCGGCGCGCATGGCCACCGTGCTGTACGTGCTGGCCGAGATCGTCCGCCGGCTGGCGCTGCTGCTGCAGGCGATCACGCCCGATGCCGCCGCGAAATTGCTCGATCAGCTCGCCGTGCCCGCGTCTCAGCGGAGCTTCGCTTATTTCGACAAATCCCATGCGCTGACGCCCGAAACCGCGCTGCCGGCCCCGGCCGGCGTGTTCCCGCGCTATGTCGAGCCCGCCTGAGCCTCAGGCACTCTTTCAGAAGACCCCCGTTTCATAAGTTTGCGGCCGACCGTTGCGTCGGCCGCAATGCTTTTGCTTATGCCTTGGCTTTGCTATCGTTTGACGAGGCTCATGTCAGAGGGCGGCGACCGCATAAAAACCGCGGCGCGGCCCGAATTGGGAGAGGGGATATGTCCAACGTCATTCGGTGGATTCTGCCTGCCATCGCCGCGCTCGTTTGCGCCGGCGCGGCGCAGGCCCAGGAAAATTTCTACAAGGGCAAGCAGATCCGCCTAATCATCGGTTACGGCACCGGCGGCGGCTACGACAGCTACGCGCGGCTGATCTCCAAGCACATGGGCCGCCATATCCCCGGCGGTCCGACCATCGTGCCGCAGAACATGCCCGGCGCCGGCAGTAATCTGGCGGCCAACCACATCTTCAACGTCGCGCCGAAGGACGGCACCGCCTTCGGCACCTTCGCCCGCGCCCTACCGCTCGCCGGCATTCTCGATCCGGCCAATCCGCAGATCAAATTCAAGCCCAGCCAGTTCACCTGGATCGGCAGCTCGTCGAGCTACAAGGACGACGCCTATATCCTGCTGGTGCGCGCCGAATTGCCGATCAAGACCGTGGAGGACATTCGCGGTCCCAATGCCAAGCAGATGATCATGGCCGCGACCAACGCCGGCTCGACCTCCTACGACGTGCCGGTGCAGTTGCTCGATGTGCTCGGGCTCAAGCTCAAAATCATCCACGGCTATCCCGACGGTGCCGCCATGTCGCTCGCCATCGAACGCAAGGAGGCCGACGGCCGCATGATCGGCCTGTCCGCCATCCAGGCGACGCAGCCCGAATGGCTCGGCCCCAACGGCTTCATGCGCCCGTTGCTGCAGTTCGGCCGGCGCACCCGCCACGAGCTGATCAAGGATGTCCCGATGGCCCGCGACCTGGCGGAAAGCCGGGAAGACCTGGCGCTGATCGAAATGCTCGAAATGCCGTTCTTCCTCGCGCGGCCCTATGCCGCGCCGCCGGGCGTTCCCAAGGACCGCGCCGCGACCCTGATGAAGGCCTTCATGGCGACGCACAAAGACAAAGACTATCTGGCCGACGCCAAGAAACAGAAAATGGATGTCAGCCCGATCGACGGCGACGATATCCAGGCCATGCTGGCGCGCATGACCGATATCTCGCCGGCCGTCATCGCGCGCTACAAGCAGATTGCCGACAGGACGAAACCGGCGGAAGGCACCGCCGCCGAATAGCCGTCAAAATCATTTAAGAAAATCGTCTTAGGGAGAAGCGTTCATGCCGCACGACAAGGACAACACGAGCCATTGGCACGAGATCACCGGCAACACCAAGAAGGCCGGCCTCGGCATCTTCAAGCATCCGCCCATGCCCTACGACAGCTACATGGAGGAGCAAGGGGTGCCGATCTATCGCGAGATCGGCATCAGCAAGGTGCAGAACCTCGCGCTCAAGCCGTGGAAGCGTCTCGGCGGCAACGGCTGCTTCATCCAGCTCTACGGCACCGAGGGCCTGTGGGGCATGTATGTCATCGAAGTGCCGGGCGGCGGCGCGCTCAACGTCGAAAAGCATCTCTACGAGAAGATCATGTATGTGATCGAGGGACGCGGCACGACCGAGGTCTGGTGGGACGGCGAGGAGAAGACCTCCAAGCAGACCTTCGAATGGCAGAAGGGCTCGATGTTCACGGTGCCGGTCAACACCATGCACCGCATCGTCAACGCCTCGTCGTCGCCGGCCTTGATCCTCGCCGGCACCTCGGCGCCGAACATCATGAACCTGATGGACGACCTCGGCTTCGTCTTCAATTGCCCGGCGACCTTCAAGCACCGTTACGACGGCAGCGCCGACTATTTCAAGCCGAAGGAGGACCTGGCGCCCGATCCGGTGCGCGGCCTCGCCATGCGCCGCACCAACCTCTTGCCCGACATCGTCAATTGCGAGCTGCCGCTGGATAACCGCCGCTCGCCGGGCTACCGCCGCATCGAGCCGCACATGGGCGGCAACCGCTTCTATCAATGGATCGGCCAGCACGAGACGGGGCGCTATTCCAAGGCCCATTCGCACGGCTCGGCCGCCGTGCTGATCTGCCTGCGCGGCAAGGGCTATACCTACACCTGGCCGGCCAAGAACGGCCCGACGCCGTGGCAGGACGGCAAGGCCGACGAGGTGAAGCGCGTCGATTACGAGCCGGTCGGCATGGTCTCGGCCGCGCCGATGGCCGGCGACTGGTTCCACCAGCATTTCGGCATTTCGGCCGAGCCCTTGCGCTTGACCGCCTGGTTCGGGCCCAACAACGCGCGCGGCCGCAAGCCGAGCGTGCCGGGCATCAAGAATTCCGACATGGGCGCCATCGATATCCGCGACGGCGGCTCGGCGATCCCCTACGACGAGGAAGACCCCTACATCCGCGCCGAGTTCGAGGAGACCCTGCGCAAGAACGGCGCGACCTCGCGGATGGACCCGGAAATCTATGTGCCGGGCAACGAGCTGGCCAAGAAGTGGGGCAGTTCCGTCTTCTAAGCGTCAGCGCCGCGCCGCTTCGGCCCTCGTCGCTTCAATCACCGCGAAATCGCGGAAGGCCCGCGCGCTCGCCGAGAGATAGCGCTCCTTCATCCAGGCGATGCCGATGGCGCGGCGCGCCGTCGGCTCGCTGATGCGCAAGGCGACGACGCCGGCGAAGGCGGCGCTTTCCGGCGGCACGATGGCGACGCCGAATCCTGCGGCGACGAAGCCCGGCACGCTGCTCGAATCGTCGCCCTCGAAGCTGATCGCGGGCGTGAAGCCCGCCGCGGCGCAGAGATCGTCGGTGAAGCGGCGGAAGGCATGGCCCGGCTTGAACGACACGAAGGGCTCGCCGGCGACGTCGCGCAGGGCGACGCTCCGGCGTTTGGCCAAGCGATGGCCCGCCGGCACGATCAAGGCCAGGTCCTGGTCGGCGACATGGGCCCAGGAGAAGGCTGCCTTGTCCAACGGCGCCGTGGTGAAGATCAAATCCAGCGCGCCGGCTTCGAGTTGCTGCTGCAGCGCCGCGCTGTTGTTTTGCGTGAAGCGCAGCTGCACATCGGGCCAAGCGGCGCTGAAACGGCGGACGAATTGCGGAATATAGGCGGCGCCCAGGGTCCGGAAAAAGCCGAGCTCGATAACGCCGCGCTTGGCGTCGGCGAGGTCGGCCAGCTCGCGCCGGCCCTCGTCGATTTCGGCATGGGCCTTTTCGATCCGCTTGAGAAAGGCCGCGCCATAGCGCGTCAGCCGCACGGAGCGGCCGACCCGCTCGAGCAGGGGCACGCCGAGATCGGCCTCGAAGCGGGCGAGAGCACGGCTGAGCGCCGGCTGGCTCATGCCCAATTCCTCCGCCGCGTGCGTCACATGCTGATGGCGGCCGACGAGGCGGAAATATTCCAGGTGGTTCCAATCGAGCGCCATGGACCTGTCCGATATTCATGCAATATTGATATGAATAATCTATAAATCGTCATTGGACAACATGGGTCGGAATGGGCGCATATTCCGCCCATTCCTCGCCCGCCATCCCGCATTGCGGCAGCGGGCGAGGGGCGCGAAAGGGTTACAAGCCCAGCCCGATCCGCCATAATCGACGCAACCGTCCGGACAGCGCCGCCCCACGACCGATAAGGCGCGGCCAGGACCATAGAAAATTCATCACAGGAGAGCGCAGCCATGCCGCACGACAAGGACAACACCCATTGGCATGAGGTGAAGGGCAACGAGCAGAAGGCCGGGTACGGCAAGTTCGCCCGTCCGCTGCTGCCCTACGACCGCTTCATGGAAGAGCAGGAAATTCCGATCTTCCGCGATGTCGGCATCAGCAAGGTGCAAAACCTGCCGCTCAAGCCGTGGAAGCGCCTCGGCGGCAAGGGCAGCTTCATCCAGCTCTACGGCACCGAGGGCCTGTGGGGCTCCTATGTCGTCGAAGTGCCGGGCGCCGGCGCGCTCCATCCCGAAAAGCACCTCTACGAGAAGATCTGCCTGGTCATCGAAGGCCGGGGCTCGACCGAGGTCTGGCTCGACGGCCAGGAAGACAAGAAGCATGTCTTCGAATGGCAGGCCGGCTCGATGTTCTCGATTCCGGTCAACGCCATGCACCGCATCGTCAACGCCACCTCGTCGCCGGCCCTGATGCTGTGCGGCACGACGGCGCCGAACGTCATGGACCTGTTCAACAATCCGGACTTCGTCTTCAACTGCCCCTACGACTTCGAGGACCGCTTCAGCCACGCGGCCGACTTCTACAAGCCGAAGGACGACATCACGCCGGACGACGTGCGCGGCCTGGCGGCGAAGAAGACCAACATCCTGCCCGACATCATCAATTGCGAGCTGCCGCTCGACAACCGCCGCTCGCCGGGCTATCGCCGCATCGAGCCGAAGATGACGAACAACCAGTTCTATCTGTGGATCGCCCAGCACGAGAATGGCCGCTATTCCAAGGCGCACGCCCACGCGCCGGCCGCCGTCCTCATCTGCCTCAAGGGCAAGGGCTACACCTACACCTGGCCGAAGAAGGACGGTCCGACGCCGTGGAAGGACGGCAAGCCCGAGGTGGTCAAGCGCGTGGACTACGAGCCCGTCGGCATGGTCTCGGCCGCGCCGCTCGGCGGCGACTGGTTCCACCAGCATTTCGGCGTCTCGGCCGAGCCGCTGCGCCTGACCGCCTGGTTCGGCCCCTATCAGCCGGGCAAGTCGCTCGACCGCGGCGTTCCGGGCGCGGCGGCCATCGACTATTCGGCGATCGACATCCGCGACGGCGGCACCGCCGTGCCCTACGACGAGGAGGATCCGTATCTCCGCAAGGAATACGAGGAGACTCTCGGCAGCTACGGGATCAAATCCCGCATGGAGCCGGAGCTTTACGAACCGCGCACCAAAGACGGCAAAAAGAAGCTCAACGCCGCGGAGTGACGGTTAAAACATAACAGCCTGGGGAGGTTGGCGTATGACGGTACAGGGTAAACTTCTGGCGGTCAGCGCCGCCTCCGCCGCTTTGTGCGGCTTCCTTTCGGCCGACGCGTCCGCGCAGTCGGCCGAAAGCTTTTACAAGGGAAAGACGGTGACCTATATCGTCGCCACCGATCCCGGCGGCGGCTACGACACCTACGGCCGGCTCGTCTCCCAGTTCATGCAGAAGCACATGCCGGGGACGACCTATGTGGTGAAGAACATCCAGGGCGCCGGCCATATCATCGGCACCAACGCGCTCTACGCGTCGCGCGCCGACGGGTTGACCATCGGCACCTTCAACACCGGCTTGATCTACGCCCAGCTCGTCAAGCGCGAGGGCGTGCGCTTCGATCTCGGCAAGATGTCCTGGGTCGGCAAGGCCTCGTCCGATCCCAAGGTCTTCGTCGTCGGCACCAATTCCGACGTGAAGACCTTCCAGGACCTGCGCAACCTCACAGAGACCAAGAACATGGCCGAGGGCGGCGTCGGCAGCGGCTCCTACGCCGAATCCTCCATGCTGATCGACACGCTGAAACTGCCGCTCAAGATCATCGTCGGCTATGTCGGCGACGGCGACAAGATGGCGATCCGGCGCGGCGAGGTGCTGGCCGCCATGGGCGCGCGCTCGACCTTCGAGCCCTATGTGCAGAACGGCTATCTGCGGATGCTGTTCCAGGTCGGCGGCAGGGAAACCGACCTGCCGCAACTCGACGCGCTGGTCGACGACCCGGAGGTCAAATCGCTGACGGCGTTGATGCGGGCGCAATCGGAAGTGGCGCGCTTCACCGCCGGGCCGCCGAACATTCCGGCCGATCGCCTGGCCTATCTCATCAAGACCTTCCGCGCCGCCATGGAAGATTCGGAATTGGCCGAGCGCGCCGCCAAGATGGGCCGGCCGCTCGAACCGGCCTACGGCGAGACGGTGCACAACTATGTCAAAGCGGCGCTCGATCAGCCGCCGAGCATGGTCGAGCGGCTGACCAGGGCGATGAACGTCAAGCCGCCGGAAATGACCGCCAAGGCCGCCGCCATCACCGTGCAGGACGACGGCCGGGTGATTCTGTTCGAGAGCAACGGCGAGAAGGTGACCTCGAAGGTCAGCAGCTCGCGCAGTAAGATTCTCGTCAGCGGCAAGGACGCCTCCGGCAAGAATCTCGCCTCGGGCATGACCTGCGACATCGTTTATATCCCGGGCGACGCCAACGAGCCCAAGACGGTGGATTGCAAGTAGGGCACGCCACCCCATCACGTCATGCCCGGGCTTGTTGTCCGACCAAAGGTCGGCCTTCGACCGAATGGCATACACGCCTTGCGATGCCAAAAACGGAAAATCGTGGATGGCCGGAACAAGTCCGGCCATGACGATGAGCGCTAGTTTTTTTGCAGCGCCGGGTGCTGCTCCAGCGCGTCGACCTCGGCATCTGTCATGTCCGACTGGCCTTCGAGGGCCTTGAGCAGCGAATCGATATGCTCGCGCGGAATGTCGTGCGTGATGAAGACGATCTTGCTGCGATGGTCCTCGCTCGGCCATTGGTCGAGCCAGCTCACCGGATGGAAGATATGCTGCACGCCATGCAGCACCGCCGGCTGGCCCGGCCGCTCGGCGATGTTCAGGAGGCCCTTCACGCGCAACAGGTCGTCGCCCTTGTTGGCGACCAGCAGCTCCAGGAACATGGTGAAGGCGACGCCGCCGATCGGCTTGTCGCGGATGATGCTGTAGGAGCGGATATGGTCGTCATGGCGGTTCACGTCGAGCGCGTCATGGTCGTGGCCATGATGGTCATGCCCGTGGTGATCGTGGCCATGGTGATCGCCATGGTCGTGGTGATCATGGCCGCCCTCGTAGGCCTCGGCGCGCAGCCAGTCGTTCACGTCGGCCGATTTGCCGGCGACGTCGAACAATCCTGCCGAAAGCAGGCGGGTCGGATCGGCCATCGCTTCGTCCGGCGTTAGGAACAGCGCGGCGGGGTTGAGCGCCTTGAGGCGCGCGGTCAGCGCCGCCGTTTTGGCTTCCGGCAAGTCGGTCTTGCTGATCACCAGACGGTCGGCGACGGCCGCCTGCTTGAGCGCTTCGGGATGGGCATCGAGGCTGGCAGAACCGTTCACCGCGTCGATCACGGTGATCACGCCGTCGAGCGCGAAGTTGGCGGCGACCAGCGGGTCGTTGAGCAGCGTGTGCAGGATGGGGGCGGGGTCGGCGAGGCCGGTGGTCTCGATCACCACGCGCTTGAACCAGGGCACCTGGCTTTTCACGCGCTTCATGAACAGTTCGCGCAGGGTATCGATCAGGTCGCCGCGGATCGTGCAGCAGAGGCAGCCGCTCGACAGTTCGACGAAATTCTCGCCGCTCTTTTCCACCAGCAGATGATCGAGGCCGACTTCGCCGAACTCGTTGATGATGACCGCCGTGTCCTTCAGCGCCGGATCGCGCAGCAGGCGGGAGAGCAGGGTGGTCTTGCCGGCGCCGAGAAAGCCCGTCAGCACGGTGACGGGAATGACGTCGGAAATGGGCGAAGCGGGCGGTTGTGCGCTAGGGGCCACGGCGGGGTTCCTGACGGTGAAATCTAATATAGTTATATTGTAACATTCCCGCGATAAACAACCAGAGGTCGCTGGATCTCTACGCAAACGGTTGAGATCGCTGCGCTCGGCGCGTATATCCCAGGCATCATGCTGGTCGATAGCCACTGCCACCTGGATTACGCCGATTACGGCGCGGACCGCGACGACGTCATGCGCCGCGCGCGGCTGGCCGGCGTCGGCGCCATGCTGACGATCTCGACCAAGCTGAGCGCCTTTCCGGCGGTGCGCGCCGTGGCCGAGCGCTATTCCGACGTGTTCTGCACCGTCGGCGTCCATCCGCACGAGGCGGCGACGGAAGGCCCCGACGCCGATAGCGCCAAGCTGGTGGCGCTCGCCGATCATCCGCGCGTCGTCGGCATCGGCGAGACCGGCCTCGACTACTATTACGAACATGCGCCGCGCCAGGCCCAGGCCGACAGCTTCCGGGCCCATATCGGCGCCGCACGGACCACTCAATTGCCGCTGATCGTCCACACCCGCGACGCCGACGACGACATGGTGGCGATGCTCACGGACGAGCAGGGCAAGGGCGCTTTCCCGGGCCTGCTGCATTGCTTCAGCTCCAGCCGCGCCGTGGCGGAGGCGGCGCTGGAGCAGGGGTTCTATGTGTCGTTTTCCGGCATCTTGACCTTCAAGAACGCCGCCCTCGTGCGCGAGGTCGCCCGGATGGTGCCGCTCGACCGGCTGCTGGTCGAAACCGACGCGCCTTATCTGGCCCCGGTGCCCAACCGCGGCAAGCGCAACGAGCCGGCCTTCGTCGCCCATACGGCCCAGACTCTGGCCGAATTGCGCGGCCTGACGATGGCCGAACTGGCCGACATCACCACGGACAATTTCTTCCGCCTGTTCAAAAAGGCCGTCCGGCCCGCCGATCGAAGCGTATCCAGCGCATGCGCGTAACGATTTTGGGATGTGGCGGCGCCGGCGGCGTGCCGCTGGTCGGCGGCGCCACTGGAACCGGAGACTGGGGCGCCTGCGATCCGCGCGAGCCGAAGAACCGCCGCCGCCGGGTGTCGATCCTCATCGAGGACGGCCCCAAGGAAACCCCGACGCGCCTGATGGTCGATACCTCGCCGGATCTGCGCGAGCAGATGCTCGACGCCGGGGTGCAGCATCTCGACGCGGTGATCTTCACCCACAATCATGCCGACCATGTCCACGGCGTCGACGATCTACGCCAGTTCAACCGCCGCCAGCGGGCGGTCATTCCGGCCTATACCGACGCCAAGACGGCCGAAAGCCTGCGCCAGCGCTTCGGCTACGTCTTCGAGCCGGTCGAGACGCGGCCGGACGGCTCGGCCAACTATTACAAGCCGTGCCTGGCCCTCAACGAGATCGCGTCGGGCCAGGATTTCGCCGTGACCGGCCCGGGCGGTTCGATCCGGGTCCAGGCCTTCGATCAGGACCATGGCTTCATGCGCACCCTGGGGCTGCGCTTCGGCGATGTGGCCTATTCGACGGACGTGGTGAACATGCCGGAAGAGAGCTTCGAAGCGCTCAAGGGAGTCGGGCTCTGGGTGGTCGATTGCTTCGCCCGCGAGCCGCATCCGACCCATGTCCATCTGGCCAAGGTGCTGCAATGGATCGAACGGGTGCAGCCGGACTGCGCCGTGCTGACCCATATGGGCACGGCAATGGATTACGGCACGCTGCTGCGCGAACTGCCGCAGGGCGTCGTGCCGGGCTATGACGGCATGACCATCGATGTGGCGGAAGATAGCCTGAAACTCATAAAGTAATTTTTGAAGGTTTATAGATTTCGATCTGATTTCAATTTCTTAAGATTCAATCCTTCTAAATCACTCTATATTTTCCATAATATACATTATGCGATATATGGATATTGGGCGACGGTGCTAAAGACGGCCTCCCAACACCCCAATTGTCCCGGCTGCCCCGCCGGTTTAGAACCGCCTGACGATCCGCCGTGCCGACCTCCTTTCATCAGTCCGAGGCCTCCATGATCCGTCCCGTCATCCTGACCGCCTTGGCCGTCTTCGCGCTCGGCGCCGCGCCAGCCCACGCCGAGGGCTACTGCAAGACCGGCGACAACTACGACGAGGCCAAGGGCCTCTGCTACGCCCCGGCGGCCGCCTATAGGCCCGATGTGCCCAAAGGCGAAAGCCCGACCGGCAGCTGGATCCCCAGTCTCGGCGGCATCACCAGCGGCATCGCCGGCAAGGCGGTGTTCTGCCAATACGGCGACCGGCTGGTCGGCTCGGGCGATCAGGCCTATTGCGTCTCCAAAGCCACCAACAAGCCCTACCCGGCCGGTCGCTAAAGGATGAACGCCCCGGATAAGCCGACCGCCGCCGAAGCCCTGGAGAGGCTCCTGGGCGTCATGGCGCGGCTGCGCGCGCCCGATGGCGGTTGCCCCTGGGACCTGGAGCAGACTTTCGCCACCATCGCGCCCTTCACCATCGAGGAGGCCTATGAGGTGGCCGACGCCATCGCCGGCGGCGACATGGCCACCATCCGCGAGGAAGTCGGCGATCTCTTGTTCCAGGTGGTGTTCTACGCCCAGATGGCGCGCGAGACCGGCGACTTCGATTTTGCCGATATCGCCCTCGGCACGGCCGAGAAGATGGAGCGGCGCCATCCCCATGTGTTCGGCGCCGAGGCCGCGCGCCCGGCCTCGGCCGACGCCCAGGTCGCCGCCTGGGAGGCCGTCAAGGACGGCGAGCGGACAGGAAAACGGGCCGAGGTCGGCAAGCCGGCCAGCGTGCTGTCCGGCGTGGCCCGCGCCCTGCCCGCGCTGACCCGCGCCGAGAAGCTGACCAAGCGCGCCGCGCGCCATCGCTTCGACTGGCCCGACGCCGGTCAGGTGCTCGACAAGATCGAGGAGGAAATCGCCGAGCTGCGCGCCGAGATCGATGCCGGCGCGGCGAAGGAGCGCATCGCCGACGAACTCGGCGACCTGCTGCTCGCCGTCGCCAATCTCGGGCGCAAGCTCGAGGTCGATCCGGAAGCCGCCCTGCGCGCCGCCAACGACAAATTCACCCGGCGCTTCCAGCGCGTCGAGGCCCTGCTGCGCGAGCGCGGCAAAACGCCCGGCGAATCGACGCTGGCGGAAATGGACGCGCTGTGGGATCAGGCCAAGGCGGAAGAATGGCGCGGCTGACCGGCCGCGCCACCTTCCCTGGCCCTCAGCCCGCTTCGCCGGTCGCTTCCGCCGCCTTGGCGATCACGTCCTTCGGCACTTTATAGAGCCGTTCGATGAGCGCATGGATGTCCTTGCCGCTCATCGGATTGTTCAGGTCCATCTTCTGCTTGGCGGCTTGCGCCAGCATCTCCGGATCCTTCATCAGCGCGTCGAACGCCCTGCGATAGGCGGCGCCGATATTGTCGGGCGTGCCCGGCGGCAACATGAAGGGGCGGCCCATCTCCTGGCGCGCGAACACCAGATCGATGAGCTGCTTCTGCTCCTCGGTTTTGGCGAGGTCGGCCACGGTCGGCACATCGGGGAACTTCTCGTGGCGACGCAGCGAGCCCTGCAGCAGCACGTTCACCAGCTTGCCGTCGAGCCAGGCGGGGTTGCGCGTGATGATGCTGGAATAGTGATAGCTCGCCGTGCCCTGCAACTCGCCGCGCTCGATCGCGAGCGCGATGTCGCCGGTGCTCTTGTAGCCGCCGATGATCTTGAACTTGGTGCCGAGCACGCGGTTCATCACGTTGGGGAACACGACATTACCCGAGGTCGGGCCGCCGCCGCCGACGATCAGCTCCTGCTCGAAGACCTGCTGAATAGTCTTGATCGGCTGGGTGTGCCACGCCACCACGAGACCGACCTCGCTGTTCATGCTGCCGACCCAGACGTATTCGCGCGGGTCGAAGCGCACGCCCTGCGAGCCGAACATATGCGCGGTCGCCGTGCCGCCGCCGACCGTCCCGAGCGACAAGCCGTCCTTGGCGGCCACTTCATAGATATAATTGGCGGCGCGCAACGTGCCGGCGCCCGGCATGTTCTTCACGACGAAGGCCGGCTCGCCCGGCAGATGCTTGCCCATGAACTGGCCGAGCAAACGGCCATAGAGATCGTAGCCGCCGACTTCGCCGCCGGCGAAAATCGTGACCGTCTGGCCTTTGAAGTTTTGCGCTTGCGCCGGTGCGGCCATAAGCACGGAAGCCGCCAAGATTCCGCAGGCGGCGGATAGCCCCGTAGCGATCTTCATCTCTTCAATTCCCTGTTCTGGCGAGCCCTATAAGCCCGCGTTTTTATATGGCCAGGGTATCGCAGAGCGGAATGTGACAATCAAGGAATTACGGCCTATCGGCGGTAAACCCATAGGCCGCAAATTGCTGCGAATTCGTGGGCAATCAATGCCCGCCCTTCTCCACCGCGACGATATCCTTCTCGGTAAAGAGATATTCCTTCAGCTCCTTGGCGAAGGTCTCGTCGTTGCGGCGCAGCCATTCGATGGCCATGCAGGCGTGTTCGACCTCTTCCTTCATATTGTGAAGGAGAATCCGCTTGAGGCTTTCGTCCTCGCAGTCGTCGGCGCGCTGGCGGTACCAATCGGTCGCTTCCAGCTCCTCCATCAGCGAGACGATGGCCTGATGCATGGCGAGAGTTTTCTGGCTGAGCCGCTCACGCGGCGCGTGGAGGTCTTCGCTGGACATGGCATTCCCTTTGAACGGTGTGAGGCGCTCTCGGGGAACTAACGTCTGCCGCAGTCAGTAGTTTCAGGGTTTGGTCAGCAAATGGATCAGGCTAGAGGTGTCCCAGCGTCGGCCGCCGCTCGCCTGCACCTCGGCATAGAACTGATCGACCAGGGCCGCCACCGGCAGGCGCGCGCCGTTGCGCCGCGCCTCGGCCAGGCAAATCCCCAGGTCCTTGCGCATCCAATCGACGGCGAAGCCGAAGTCGAACTTGCCCTCGGCCATGGTCTTGCCGCGGTTCTCCATCTGCCAGGACTGCGCTGCGCCCTTGGAAATCACGCCGAGCAATTTTTCCACGTCGAGCCCCGCCTTCTGGGCGAAGGCGACGCCCTCGGCGAGCCCCTGCACCAAACCGGCGATGCAGATCTGGTTGACCATCTTGGCGAGCTGGCCGCTACCCGCCGGGCCCATCAGCGTCACCGCTTTACCGTAGGCCTTCATCGCCGCTTCGGCTTTGGCGAAACTGGCGGCTTCGCCGCCGACCATGACGGTAAGCTGGCCGTTCTCGGCGCCGGCCTGGCCGCCCGACACCGGCGCGTCGAGGAAGCCGAGTCCCCGCTCCTTCGCCGCCGTCTCCAACTCGCGCGCGATGTCCGCCGAGGCCGTGGTGTGATCGACGAAGACCGCGCCGCCGTTCTTGCTTGGCGCCATGCCTGAAAACGCGCCGTCGGGCCCGAGCGTGATGGCGCGCAGATCGTCGTCGTTGCCGACGCAGGCGAAGACGAGGCTGGCGCCCTCGGCGGCGGCGGCCGGCGTCGGCGCCGAAGCGCCGCCGTGTTTCGCGACCCAGGCGGCAGACTTGGCGACGGTGCGGTTATAGACCGTCACCGCGTAACCCGCTTTCGCCAGATGGCCGGCCATGGGAAAGCCCATGACGCCGAGCCCGAGAAACGCGACCTTTTCGCCAGCCATCATCAGTCCTCTAATTGTCGTAAATCAAAGCGCGCAAAGCCTGCCAACTGTCTCGGTCGGGCGCGGCGAGCAGCGGCCCTTTGTGGCGCTGCAGGCTGTAAGGCATGCCGTCGTCCATCGTCGCGCTATAGCCGCCGGCTTCGCTGTGAAGCAGGATGCCCGGCGCGTGGTCCCATGGCTTCAAACCATTGTATGTCGTGAAATGACGCCGGCCACGCGATAACTCCGAATATTCACGCCCTGCACAACGGAAGTCTCCGGGATCGCCATGAAAAAGATAATGGCGGCGGAGCTCGGCACGGCGCGCCTCGTCCGGCACAAAGCCTGGACTGAATGCGCCGTTCATGGCGTCAAGCGGCCCGGCATCGGCAACCTGCAAACGCGCGCCATCGAGCCAGGCCCCCTCGCCTCGCATGGCCGAGAACATCTCGCGACTCACCGGATGATAAATCCAGCTCCCGACGGTTTCGCCACGGCGAACCAAGGCCACCATCACCGCGAAGATCGGAATGGCCGCGCAAAAATTCAAAGTGCCATCGATCGGATCGATGATCCAAATATCGCCGCTCACAGCGAGACGATCGAGCACGCTCAGATCAGCGGCGACAGCCTCTTCGCCGACAACGACAGAACCCGGCAATAGCGCCTGGAGCCGTTCGGTCAAATGGCGTTCTGCGGCCTCGTCGGCGATGGAGACTAAGTCGCCTGGACCCTTCTCGCGAATATCGCCGGCCGCCAACTTACCGAACAAGGGCATGACCTCGATTTCCGCGGTTTCGCGGATCGCGGCGGCGACTTTGTCGGGATCGGGCGACGGCATGCCCCGATATTACGGCGGACCCGCGTCATCGCCATGTCAAAAAGAAAGGGGCCGCAGCTGCGGCGCTCAAAACGAAAAAGGGCCGCTTGCGCGGCCCTTTCCCGTTTCGTCAGGCGTTGGTTGGTCGGACTTAGAAGTCCATACCGCCCATACCGCCCATGCCGCCACCGGGCATCGGGGGCATGCTGTCTTTCTTCTCCGGCTTGTCGGCGATCATCGCTTCCGTGGTGATCAGCAGACCGCCGACCGAGGCGGCATCCTGCAGAGCGGTACGGACGACCTTCGTCGGGTCGATGATGCCGGACTTGACCAAGTCTTCGAAGACGCCGGTCTGGGCGTTGTAGCCGTAGTTGGCGTCCTTGCTCTCCATCAGCTTGCCGGCGATGACGGCGCCGTCGGCGCCGGCGTTCTCGGCGATCTGACGGACCGGAGCCTGCAAAGCCTTGCGGATGATCTCGACGCCGACGCGCTGGTCGGCATCGGCCACTTCGAGCTTGGCGAGGGCGCGGATCGAGTAGAGCAGCGCCGTGCCGCCGCCCGGGACGATGCCTTCTTCGACAGCGGCGCGGGTCGCGTGCAGAGCGTCGTCAACGCGGTCTTTGCGTTCCTTCACTTCGACTTCGCTACCGCCGCCGACCTTGATCACCGCGACGCCGCCGGCCAGCTTGGCCAGACGTTCCTGCAGCTTCTCGCGGTCGTAGTCGGAGGTCGTCTCTTCGATCTGCGCCTTGATCTGCGAGATGCGCGCCTGGATGTCGGACTTCTTGCCGACGCCGTCGACGATCGTGGTGTTTTCCTTCGTCATCGAGACCTTCTTGGCCTTGCCAAGCATGTCGATGGTGACGGTCTCGAGCTTAATGCCGAGATCTTCGGAGATCACCTGGCCGCCGGTGAGGACGGCGATGTCTTCGAGCATCGCCTTGCGGCGGTCGCCGAAGCCCGGCGCCTTCACGGCCGCGACCTTGAGGCCGCCGCGCAGCTTGTTGACGACGAGCGTGGCCAGAGCCTCGCCTTCGACGTCTTCGGCGATGATGACGAGCGGACGGCCGCTCTGCACGACCGCTTCGAGCAGCGGCAGCATGGCCTGCAGGCCCGACAGCTTCTTCTCGTGGATGAGAATCAGCGGGTCTTCCAGCTCGGCGATCATCTTGTCGGCGTTGGTGATGAAGTACGGCGACAGATAGCCGCGGTCGAACTGCATGCCCTCGACGACGTCCAGCTCGGTCTCCAGGCCCTTGGCCTCTTCGACCGTGATGACGCCTTCCTTGCCGACGCGATCCATCGCCTCGGCGATCATCTTGCCGATGGCGGCTTCGCCGTTGGCCGAGATGGTGCCGACCTGGGCGATCTCTTCGCTCGACTTGACCTTCTTCGAACGCTTCTTGAGGTCTTCGATGACCGCTTCCACGGCGATGTCGATGCCGCGCTTCAGGTCCATCGGGTTCATGCCGGCCGCGACCGACTTGACGCCTTCACGGATGATCGAAGCGGCGAGAACGGTCGCCGTGGTGGTGCCGTCGCCGGCCTCGTCGTTGGTGCGCGAAGCGACTTCGCGGACCATCTGCGCGCCCATGTTCTCGAACTTGTCGGAAAGCTCGATTTCCTTGGCGACGCTGACGCCGTCCTTGGTGATGCGCGGAGCGCCGAACGACTTGTCGATGACGACGTTGCGGCCCTTCGGGCCGAGGGTCACCTTCACCGCGTCGGCGAGAATCTCGACGCCGCGCAGCATGCGCGTGCGGGCATCGGTCGAAAACTTAATATCCTTGGCTGCCATTTTCTTCGGTCCTTATTCGACGATGCCCATGATGTCGGATTCTTTGATGATCAGCATATCGTCGCCGTCCACCTTCACTTCGGTACCCGACCACTTGCCGTAAAGGACGCGGTCGCCCTTCTTGACGTCCATGGGAACGAGCTTGCCGTCTTCGCCGCGCGCGCCGGCACCGACGGCGACGACCTTGCCCTCCATGGGCTTTTCCTTGGCGGTGTCGGGGATGATGATGCCGCCGGCGGTCTTGGTCTCAGCCTCGAGGGGCTTCACCAGCACGCGGTCGTGCAGGGGCCTGAACTTCATTGTCTGGCTCTCCATGAGAGATTGGGGAAAGAATGTTTCATCGCCGAGCGGGGGCCGCCTTTGCCCTTGCCGGGGCCGGAGGCTGTTAGCACTCCCGCTCATTGAGTGCCAGCTATCTAGGCCCAAGTCGGCCAAGAGTCAACCCGGCCGATCCGGTTTAAGCCCGGTTTATTGCAGGAATATGAGGGGATTAGGGATTTTGAACGAGGCTTAGGGGGTTGATTTCCAGCCATTGCGGCCCCAACGCCTTTGGCGCTGCCGGCCAAAAGCCCGTCCGCGGGCCCTGCTCCCCCCCTGGCAAGGGCCGCGCGGCCTAAATTACGAGGCTTTGCGCCTCTCGAAACGCGCGGCCGTATCCGCGTCCATGCCGACGGTCAGCCGCACCAAACCATCGTCGCCGTCCTTGCGGCCGAGCACGTCCGCATGGTCGTAAAGCCAGGCGATCGAAGCGCCGTCGCCGGCCGGCAATGCGAACTCGCGCACTTCGCGGCCGATGCTGGCGCGCTCGTCGAGCAGCTTGAGCAAGGCATCGCAGCCTTCGCCGGTGAGCGCGGAGACCGCCACCACGTCGGGATCGCGCGCCGTGACGGAGAGTAGGCGCTGATGCGCCCCCTCGTCCAGCTTGTCGAGCTTGTTGAGCACTTCGACAACGCGGCTTTCGCTGTCAGCCTCGACACCGAGCTGCGACAGCACATCGAGCACGTCCTGACGCTGCGCCTCGCTGTCCTCATGGGCGACGTCGCGCACATGGAGGATCACATCGGCCGACAGCACTTCTTCCAGCGTGGCGCGAAAGGCGGCGACCAGATCGGTCGGCAGGTCGGAGATGAATCCCACCGTGTCGGACATGATGACGCGGCGGCCCGACGGCAGCTTGATCGCCCGCATGGTCGGATCGAGCGTGGCGAACAGCAGGTCCTTGGCCAGCACGTCGGAATTGGTCAGCCGGTTGAACAGCGTCGATTTGCCGGCGTTGGTGTAGCCGACGAGGGCGATGACCGGATAGGGCACGCGCTCGCGCGCCTTGCGATGCAGGGAGCGCGTGCGCCGCACGTCTTCCAACTCGCGCTTGAGCTTGCCGATGCGCTCGTCGATCAGACGGCGGTCGGCCTCGATCTGGGTTTCGCCGGGGCCGCCGAGGAAGCCGAAGCCGCCGCGCTGGCGCTCCAGGTGGGTCCAAGACCGCACCAGGCGGCTGCGCTGATAGTTGAGCGAGGCCAGCTCGACCTGCAAGCGACCTTCCCGCGTCCGCGCGCGGGCGCCGAAAATTTCGAGGATGAGCCCGGTGCGGTCGATGACCTTGCAGGACCAGGCGAGTTCCAGGTTGCGTTGCTGCACCGGAGTCAACGAGGCATCGACGACGACGACCTGGACATCCTCCGCTTCGACGATCTCCTTGATGCGCTCGACGGCGCCGCTGCCGAGCAGCGTGTTCGGCCGCGGCTGGCGCAGGGGCGCGACTTCGGCATGGACCACGTCGAGATCGATGGCGAGCGCGAGGCCGATGGCCTCTTCCAGACGCGACTGCGGATCGCGCGCGGCCTGGGCTTCGGCCTTGGCGCCGCTGCGGAAATCGGGATGAACGACGGCGGTGCGGCCGGTCGTGGCGCGCGTCTCGACCTTACCGGTCAGATTGACGTTCTGATCGGGCGCGTATCGGCCGTGCGACTCGGCCTTGCGGGACGGTTTGGATTTGCCTTTGTGCGACGCGCCCCGGACCTCGTCGGTCCGGGGGCTGTCATCGTGACGATCGTCGTCGCGCGGCAATGGATTGCTATTCCTGTTCCGGCTCGAAGAGCTGGATCGGCGTGGTCGGCATCACGGTCGAAATGGCGTGCTTATAGACGAGCTGGGAATGGCTGTCCCGGCGCAGAAGCACGGAGAAGTTGTCGAACCAGGTGACAATGCCTTGGAGCTTGACGCCATTGACGAGGAACACAGTTACGGACGTCTTGTTCTTGCGAATATTGTTCAGGAACACGTCCTGGAGGTTCTGGGATTTTTCTGAAGACATTTTTGACCTCGTTCTTCTTAGACTTTTTGCATTATTGCAAATGATGGCCGCGGCCGCCACGCACATGCCGCGAAAGGGTCTCGAACTCACGAAGTTCTGAAACCCCGTGTGTCATATAGGACCTTATAGGCTCCGCACAAGGGCCGCGAGGGCGGTGCAATCGGGGAACGTCCAGACGCCGCCAGAGGCTTGAGGCATAAGCATTTCTTGCGGAATTGGCTCGCCGGTCGGCTCGCCGACGAGAAAGCCGCTGAGGCCGGCGTTGCGCGCGCATTCGAGATCCACGGCACCGTCGCCGACGAACCAGACGCTGCTATCTCGTTTGATGCCGCTGCCGGCGAGGGCCATCTCGACCGGCTCTATCGCCGGCTTGTCGCGCGGCGCGTCGGTCGCGCCGACCAGCCTGCGGAAATAAGCCTGCCAGCCGAGCCGTTCCGCTTCGAGGCGCAGATATTTGCCGGTCTTGTTGCTGACCACGCCGAGGTAAAAGCCGCGCCGATGCAGTTCCCCGAGCAGGTCTTCCGCGCCCTCCTTCGGGCGCAGCGTGTCGAGATGGACCTCGGCGAAGCTGCGATAGTAGATATCGCGCGCCTCGTCCCAGCGTTCCCCGAACAATTGCGGAAAACTGTCGCGCAGGGAGCGCTGGATGCGTCGCTTCGCTTCGTCGAGCGACCAGGGTTCATGGCCCATGGCGACCAGCGTGCGGTTCACCGCCGCATGGATCGCCGGCCAGCTATCGACCAACGTATTGTCCCAGTCGAACAGGATGGCGCTAGGTTTGGGCGGCGGCAGGAGCATGCGCGCCCGCTTACGCCATCGCCATATGGGCGATGTAATGCTCGCGCAACTTGCGCGCGAAAGGCCCCGGCTTGCCGCCGCCGACCGCCTTGCCGTCGATCCGCACCACCGGCATGACGAAATTCGTCGTGCTGGTGATGAAGGCTTCCTTGGCTTTCAGCGCTTCCTTCAGGCTGAAATTGCGTTCCTCGATCTTCATCTTCTCGGCGCGGGCCAGCGCCAGCACGGCGAGGCGCGTGACGCCGTTGAGAATTTCCGGCCCGGCCTTGCGCGTCACCAGGGCGCCCTTGGCGCTGACGATCCAGGCGTTGGTCGAGGAACCTTCCGTCACGTCGCCCGTATCGTCGACCAGCCAGGCTTCGTAAGCGCCCCGCTCCTTGGCCGCCTGCTTGGCCATGACGTTGGGCAGCAACGACAGGGACTTGATGTCGCAGCGGCCCCAGCGGATATCGGGCAGCGAGATGACATCGACGCCGCGCGCGACCAGCTTCGGATCGGCCGGTTTCGTGCGCTTGACGGTGACGACGAGGGCCGGCCTCACCTTCTTCGGAAAGACGTGATCGCGCGGCGCGACGCCGCGCGTGATCTGCAGATAGACGATACCGTCGGCGACGCCGTTGCGCCGGATCACCTCGGCGATGACATGGGCCAAAGCGGCGCGCGACATCGGCGCGGCGATCCGCATTTCGCGCAGCGAGCGCTCCAGCCGCTGCCAATGCAGCTCGGCGTCGATCAGGCGGCCGCCGGCGATGGCGACGACTTCATAGATGCCGTCGGCGAATTGATAGCCGCGGTCGTCGATATGGACGGCCGCGCGGCGGTGTTCGACATATTGGCCGTTGACGTAAGCGATGCGGGACATGGAAACGAAATACCTAGCCAGTACGGATTAGAAAAACTCGAGGCCGACGGAGAACATCTTTTCGACCTTGCGGACGTCGGCCGAGGTGGCGAACAGCACGACGCGGTCTTTCGGCTTGATGACCGTCGCCGGATCGGGAACGATCACGACGCCGTCGCGCACCACCGCGCCGATGATGACGCCTTCGGGAAAGCCGACGTCCTTGAGGGCGCGGCCGACGACGCCGCAGGTCTCCAAGGCCTCCGCCTCGATCACCTCGCCGAAGCCGTCGCCCAACGAATGGACGGCGCGGATGCGGCCGCGGCGGATATGCTGCAGGATCGTCGAAACGGTGATGGCGCGCGGACTGACGATCACGTCGATGCCGAGCGACGACACCAGCGGCGAGAAATTGCTAGCGTTGATCAAGGTGATGGCGCGCTTGCAACCGGCCCGCTTGGCGAGCAGCGAGGCGAGGATATTCACCTCGTCCTCGTTGGTGACGGCGATCACCGCCTCCGCCGAGCCGACATTGGCTTCGTCGAGAATCTCCGGATCGAGGGCGTCGCCGTTGAGAACGACGGTGCGCCGCAGTTCGAGAGCGATTTCTTCCGCCCGGACCTTGCCGTGCTCGATGATCTTGGCCGAGACGCCGGGATGGTTTTCAAGTTCGCGGGCGATGTAACGGCCGATGTTGCCGCCGCCGAGAATGACGACGCGACGCGCGGTCGCTTCCTCATGGCCGAAGGCCATCATGGCGCGGCTCACATGCTTGGCGTCGGCGACGAAATAGACCTCGTCGCCGATCAGCATTTCCTCGTCGGCGTCCGGCACGAAGCCTTTGCCGTCGCGCATGATGCCGATGATGGTGATGTTGAGATCGGGAAACAGGCCGGTCAACTGGCGCAGCGGCGTGTTGACGATCGGCGTATCGGCCGTGCAGCGCACGCCGATGACGCGCACCTTGCCGTCGACCAGCGGAATCATGTCGAAGGCGCCCGGCACCCACAGGCGCCGGGTGACGGCGCGGCCGACTTCCAATTCCGGCGAGATGATCGCGTCGATCGGCATGTTCTCGCGATTGAACAGGTCCGACCAGATCGGCTGGAGATAGCTCTGATGGCGGACACGGGCGATCTTGGTCGGCACGTCGAACAGCGAATGGGCGACCTGGCAGGCGATCATGTTCACTTCGTCGGAATAGGTCACCGCGATGATCATGTCGGCGTCGCGAATGCCGGCGGCTTCCAGCACATCGGGATGGGAGGCGAAGCCCTCCATCGCCTGCACGTCGAGCGAATCGGCGATCTTGCGCACCAGTTCCGGCGACTGGTCGATCACCGTGACGTCGTTGTTCTCGGAGGCCAAATGGCGGACGATGCTGGTGCCGACCTGCCCCGCGCCGCAGACGATGACTTTCATGAGATGCCTAGGATGTCGGCGCGTCGCCGTTCGTCAAGCCGAGCGACTTCAGCTTGCGGTGGAGCGCGGAGCGCTCCATCCCGACGAACGACGCGGTGCGCGTGATGTTGCCGCCGAAACGCAGAATTTGCGCGGCGAGGTACTCGCGCTCGAACACTTCGCGCGCGTCGCGCAACGGAAGGGCCATCATCTCGCCGGATTTGTCCCAGCGCAGCACGGCCGGACTGATGTCGAGAATTTCCGGCGGCAACATGTCGGCGCGGATTTTTCCGCCGGCGTCGCCCGGCGCCATGATGAGCATCCATTCGATGGCATTGCGCAACTGGCGCACGTTGCCCGGCCAGCTATGGGCCTGGAGCGCGGTCATGGCGTCCTCGCCGATCTCGCGTTCCGGCAGACCGGACGAGCGCGCCGCCATCTGCATGAAATGATGGACCAGCAGCGGAATGTCCTCGCGGCGCTCCTTCAACGGCGGCACGCGGATCGGCACCACGTTCAGGCGGTAATAGAGATCCTCGCGGAAACGGCCGGCGGCGATCTGCTCCTGCAGGTCGCGGTTGGTCGAGGCGATGACGCGCACATCGACCGCCACCTTGGTGTGGCCGCCGACGCGCTCGAAGGTCTGCTCCTGGAGCACCCGAACGATCTTGCCCTGGGTGACGAGCGGCATGTCGGCCACCTCGTCGAGAAAGAGCGTGCCGCCATGGGCATTCTCGAAGGTGCCGGTCTTGCGCGAACTGCCCGGCGCTTCCACCCCGGCCTCGACGCCGAACAACGCCATCTCGATATGCTCAGGCGTCATGGCCGCGCAATTGACGGCGACGAACGGTCCGGAGTTGCGGCCGGAGCGGTTGTGGATCAGCCGCGCCACCACTTCCTTGCCGACGCCCGGCGGGCCGCCGATCAGCACGCGGCTATTGGTCGGCGCCACCTTGTCGATGGTCAGGCGGAGCTGGTTGGCCGATTGCGAATCGCCGACCAGCGCCAGTTCGCCGCCGGCGCGCATGCGCAGCTCGGCGTTTTCGCGGCGCAGGCGCGAGGCCTCGATGGCGCGCTCGACCACGAGCAGCAGGCGGTCGGCCTTGAACGGCTTTTCGATATATTCGTAGGCGCCCTTCTTGATCGCCGTCACGGCGGTCTCGATGTTGCCGTGGCCGCTGATCATGACCACCGGCAGATCGGCATGGTCCTTGCGGATCTGGTCGAGGATTTCCAGGCCGTCGAGGCGCGAATTGTGCAGCCAGATGTCGAGGATGACGAGGCTCGGCCGGCGCGCCTGAATCGCCGCCAGGGCCGAATCGCTGTCGGCGGCGTCGCGCGTCTGGTAGCCCTCGTCGCGCAGGACGCCCGACATCAACATGCGGATGTCGGCTTCGTCGTCAACGATCAGAATATCATGACTCATGGGCTGACGATCTTGCGCGCAGGCTCGCGGGTGATGGATGTGGCCGCGGGATCGGCGGCGGATTGGGTCATTTCGACGCCCGAATGTATTTCGGCAGATTTGAAAATCAAGCTGACGCGCGCGCCACCTTCAGGGCGATCCTCCAGCAGCAGTTCGCCACCATGATCTTCCATGATTTTGCGCACGATAGCTAGTCCCAGGCCGGTTCCGGTCGATTTGGTCGTGACGTAGGGATCGGTCAGGCGATGGCGTTTGTCGGGCGGCAGGCCGAGACCGTTGTCGGCGACCTCGACGGCGAGTCGGCCGTCGTCCTGCCGCAAGGCCAGATGAATCTCGCCCTCGCCTTGGCCTGGATTGGCGCTCAGCTTGGCGCCCGGCCCATCGGCCAGCCGCTCCTTGATCGAATCGGCGGCGTTCTGCAGCAGATTGGTCAGCGCCTGGCCGATCTGACGGCCGTCGCACATGAGAATCAGCGGCTCGCTCGGCACGTCGTCGAGGTAGCGGATTGCCGGATTGGCGCTTTGTTGCAGGAACAACGCCTGACGCAAAATCTCCGCCAGATCGCATTCTTTCAGCTCCGGCGACGGCATGCGCGCGAACGACGAGAATTCGTCGATCATCCCGCCGATGCTGTCGACCTGCCGAATGATCGTGTCGATGCACATGCTGAAAATATCCGGGTCGCTCTTGACCTCGGCGAGATATTTGCGGCGCAGGCGCTCGGCCGACAGCTGGATCGGCGTCAGCGGATTCTTGATTTCGTGCGCGAGGCGGCGGGCGACGTCGGACCAAGTCGCCTTGCGCTGCGCCGACAGCATTTCGGTGATGTCGTCGAAGGTCACGACATAGCCGCCGATGACGGCGAGCTTGCCCTCGCCGGCCTCGGCGGCGATGCGCACCATCAGCGTGCGGGGCCGACCTTCGCGCACCAGATCGATCTGCTCTTCATGCACGCGGTTGGGCCGGCGGCGCGCCGCCTCGAGCAGCGGCTCGATCTCGGGCAGCGTTTCCGTCAGCGGCCGGCCGATCATCGAATAAAGATCGCTGCCGAGCAGCCGCACGGCCGAGCGGTTGGGGAAATTGATGCGCGCCTGGCCGTCGAGACCGACGACGCCCGCCGACACGCCCGACAGTACCGCCTCGATGAAGCGGCGGCGGGTATCGACCTGGCGGTTCGCCTCGATCAATTCGGAGCGCTGCGCCGAGAGCTGGTCGGTCATGCGGTTGAAGGCGCGCGACAGGGAGCCGAGCTCATCGTTCGGCGCCCCCTCCTCCACATGGGCGGTCAGATCGCCGGCACGCACGCGCTCGGCGGCGGTGATCAAGGCGCTGATCGGCTTGGCCAGCTGGTTGGCGAGCGCCAGGCCGACCCACACGGCGGCGAACAGCAGCAGCAGCGCGACCATGACGAAGATCATGGCGAAGGTGATCTGCAGGCCCGAGCGGCGGGCATCCAGGGTCTCATAGGCCCGCACCGCGTCCTGGGTGCTTTCCATATGGTTGATCACCTTGGGATCGACGAAGCGGCCGACATAGAGGTAAGCGTCGAATAGGCCCTCGAGCTTGGTGAGCGCCCGCACGCGGTCGTCGGTGTCGCTGACGAAGATGACGGTTTCGCCGTTGCGCGCCCGCTCGAGCGATTCCGGCGGAATCGGCTCGAACTCCAGCACGAAGCTCAGGCGCGAGCGGGCGATGACGCGGCCCGATTCGTCGAAGATCACCGCCTCGGTCAGCGAGCGCAGCAGCGCCTGGGTTTCCACCAAGTTGTTCAGGCGCTGCGGATTGTCGAGCAGCGTGACGCCGATGCGGTTGATGTCGTTGGCCATGGCCAGCACTTCGCCGCGGATGACGTTCTGATGCTCCTGCACATAGGCTTGCGCCACGGCGAGCGATTCGCTGACCGCCGTCCGCACGCGTTGGTCGAACCAGGATTCGACGCCGATATTGAAGAACAGCGCCGAGAACACGGCGACGATGATGGCCGGCGTCGCCGCCAGGGCGCTGAACAGCACCACGAGGCGCACATGCAGGCGCGAGCCGGCCGAGCCGCGCCGGCGCTCGGCCCAGATCTGCACGAGGCGCCGCGCGACGATACCGCCGAGCGAAAGCAGCAGCACCAGATCGATGTTGAGCAGCAGCAGCAGGCTGTTGGTCGAGGCCGTCAGCGGCGAGGAGCCCGTCAGCGTGAGATAGGTCGCCGTGCCGGCGAGAACGGCAAGCACCGCGAGCGCGATGGCCATCTTGCGCCCGAGGCCGACGCGAACCGCCCAGGCGAGAAAGCGCTCGCGCCGGCTCGGCCGAACGCCGCCCGAGGAAGACGGAAGAGAGTCCGTGGCGGACTGGAGGTTGGCCCCAGACTCTGCGGGGGGTGCCGCCTCTTGCGAGACCGGAATGCTCATGCGTGGGGGTGGCTCGCCTCGGCAGGCCGACATCGCCCGCAGCGGGGCGACGGTGGCTGACCGTCCTCTACCAGGTCTTCAGGGTCCCAGGCGCCGGCAACGGTCCAACCGCGGCCAGCCCCTTGGCGCGGCTCATTTTATGCCGCGGATGACCTGGATGTCCAACTCGCGGAGTTTCTTGCGCAGCGTATTGCGATTCAGGCCCAGCAGGCTGGCGGCCTTGATCTGGTTGCCCCGCGTGGCGGCCAGGCTGAGATTGAGCAGCGGTCGCTCGACCTCGCGCAGGATCCGGTCGTAGAGGCCCGGCGGCGGCAAACCGTCGCGGTGGGCGGCGAAATACTCGCGCAAATGGCGTTCCACCGAGCCGGTCAGGCTTTCGGCCTTTTCCTGCTCCATCACCGGCACGGCGCTGGTCTCGGCCAATTCGGCCTCGATCACCTCGATGCCGATGGTCTCCTGGGAATAGAGCGCGGCCAGGCGGCGCACCAGGTTCTCCAGTTCGCGGACGTTGCCGGGCCAGCGGTAGCTTTTCAGCCGGTCCATGGCGGCATCGTCGAGACGCTTGGCCGGCAGGCCCTCGGCGGCCGCCTGGGCGAAGAAATGGCGCACCAGGGCCGGCGTATCCTCCGTGCGTTCGCGCAAGGGCGGCAGGCGGATCGGCACGACGTTCAGGCGGTAGAACAAATCCTCGCGGAACAGGCCCTGGCGGATCAGTTGGCGCAGGTCGCGGTGCGTCGCGGCGATGATGCGGACATTGGTGCGGATCGGCGTGCGGCCGCCCACCGTGGTGTATTCGCCCTCCTGCAGCACGCGCAGCAGGCGCGTCTGGGCCTCCAGCGGCATGTCGCCGATCTCGTCGAGGAACAGCGTGCCGCCCTCGGCCTGCTCGAAGCGGCCGATATGGCGCGTGGTGGCGCCGGTGAAGGCGCCGCGCTCATGGCCGAACAGCTCGCTCTCGATCAGTTCGCGCGGAATGGCCGCCATGTTGATGGCGACGAAGGGGCCGTTGCGGCGCTTGCCGTAATCATGCAGCGCGCGGGCGACCAATTCCTTGCCGGTGCCCGATTCGCCGCTGATCGTCACGGTGAGATCGGTGCCGATCAGGCGCGCCAGGGTGCGATAGATTTCCTGCATCGCCGGCGAACGGCCGATCAGCGGCAGCTGCTCCTCGGCTTCTTCCGGATGGGCCTCGCCGTTGGCGCCGCTCGGCGCCGGCGCGGTCAGCGCGCGCTTGACGACATTGACCAGCTCGTTGAGGTCGAAGGGCTTGGGCAGATATTCGAAGGCGCCGCGCTGGGCCGCGGTCACCGCGGTCAGCAGCGTGTTCTGCGCGCTCATGACGACGATGCGCAGGTCCGGGCGGACCTTGCGGATGCGCGGGATCAGATCCAGGCCGTTCTCGTCGGGCAGGATGACGTCGGTCACCACCAGATCGCCCTCCCCGTCGGACACCCAGCGCCACAAAGTGGCGGCGTTGCCCGTGGTGCGCACCCGGTAGCCGGTGCGGGCCAGAGCCTGCGCCAGGACCGTGCGGATGGCCTGGTCGTCGTCGGCTACGAGAATGGTCGATTCCGTCATTGTTTCACGCCGCTCGCGTTACGCTGGTGGATCGGAAGGTGGACACGGAAGTTCGTCCCCTTGGCTTGGGCCTGATTGGCGAATTCGACGATGCCGCCGTGGTCGCCGATGATCTTGGCGACCAATGCAAGTCCGAGGCCGGTCCCGTTGACCTTCGTGGTGACGAAGGGATCGAACAGATGGGGCCGCAGATCCTCGGGGATGCCGTCGCCGTTGTCCTGCACGCTGACGACGAGCGGCAGCTGCGTGTGGGTGTCGCTGCCCGGCAGCGCCAGGCGCACGCCGTGCTGATAGGCGGTGGAGAGAACCACCTCGCCGCCCTGCTGCGGGCAGGCTTCGCAGGCGTTCTTCACCAGATTGAGGAACACCTGGATGAGCTGGTCGCGGTTGCCGGCGACCGGCGGCAGCGACGGATCGTAGTTCTCGATGAAGCGGATATGCTTGCCGAATCCGTTCTGCGCGATGCGCCGCACATGCTCCAGCACCTGATGGATGTTCACCGCGTCGCGCTCGATATGCGGCCGGTCGGAGAACATCTCCATGCGGTCGATCAGGCCGCAGATGCGGTCCGTCTCTTCGATGATGAGGCGCGTCAGCGGCCGGTCGGTGATTTCGGCGTTTTGCTCGAGAAGCTGTGCCGCGCCGCGGATGCCCGACAGCGGATTCTTGATTTCATGGGCGAGGATCGCCGCCATCGCGGTCACCGAGCGGGCGACGTTGCGATGGGTCAGCTGGCGATCCATCTTCAGCGCGATCGAGCGCTCGTGGAACATGACGACCACGGCGTCGTCGCGATCGTTGACCATGCTGACCTGGATGGTCAGCACATGGGTGCCGATGCGCGGCGTCTCGAGCGTCACGCCATATTCGGAGACGCTGCTGCCGCCGTGACGCACCTGGTCGATCAGCGTGAAGAGCGGGCTGTCGGCCGGGATCATCTCCTGCAGCGACTTGCCCTTGAGATAGCCGATGCTCGCTTGCAGAAACTGCTCGGCCGCCGCGTTCACATAGTCGATGCGGTTGCCCGCGCCGATGATGAGAATCGGATCGGGCAGCGCATTGAGCACCGTTTCATGCAGACCTTCGTCGCTGCTCGAATAGGGGCGCTTAAGGAGATTGGCGGTCATCGGGGGAATTTCTCTGCCAGACCATGAACTTGCCCATAAAGTAGGCATGTAAAAATCATGACCAAATGTTAGGCAAGCGTATCTGCGCCCCTTCGCATTTGCAATAGAATTGTCAGCGATAAATTTTCAATGCTGGGATGAGCCAAATGCGCCAAGCGCATGGCTTCGTTAACTCATATAAGCGGAAAAAAATGGCGGAAAGCCGCCAGATCGCTCAATTGCCGCCGATCAGCACATCGGTGACGAATTTGACGCCGGGGTAGGCGAAGGCCAGGACCAGGTAGGCCCCGAGCAGCACGCGGGCCAGCCGCCGGCCGCCCACGCCCAGGCGCGAATGCAGCAGCAACAGGGCCACCACCAGGGCGAAGGCGACGAAGGCCAGGATGACCTTGTGGGTAAGCGGCAGGAGCGCGCCCGTCTCGACATATTGGTTGGCCATGCCGCTGATCAGCCCGATCCCGAGAAAGACCGCGGCGCCGGCCAACAGGCGGCTTTGCAGCCGCTCGCCGTCGGCGACGGCCGGCATGCGCGCCGCCAGGGACGAGCCCGGCGGCGCCTTGCGCTTGAGCGCGCCCTCGCGCAGCAGGACGCCGACGCCGGCGACCGCCGCCAGCGTCGCCAGCGCGTAAGCCAGCACGGCGGCCATGATATGCGCCGTCATCCAGGCGCCGAACGGGCCGACCAGTGGACGCTCGGGCGCGCCGCTCCACAGCACCGCCGGCACCGCCATCAGGCAGAGATAGACGAACAGGGACGCGGCCAGGCGGCGCGCCTCCTGCGAGGCGGCGGCGAGACCGCCGTACAGCGCCAGCGTGACGACGATGATGAGCCAGAGGCTCGGCGCGAAGCCGGTGCGCCAGCCGTCGGCGAACTGCGCCGCCGTCCAGGCGAGGCTGCCGGCGAAGGCGACGGCGCCGAGCAACCAGAAGAGACCCGACGCGCGCGACGCTTCGGGGCCGACCGGAACGGCGCGCGGCGAGAGCGCGTAAATCGTCGCCGGCACCAGCGCGACGAGCGCGGACAGGCCGAAAATGAAGCTATGCGGCGTGGCGATGACCATGACGACGACTATACACCGATCGCGCCGGAAGCGCCCGCCCCGGCCGTTTATGGCTCTTAGAGCATTTAGGCTTGGCTTGGAAGACGGCGGCGGACGGGCTAGGTTGGCGCCGCCATGAACACGCACGCCACAGAGACCTCCTGCATCGCCCTGATCGTCGCCGCCGGACGCGGCAGCCGCTTCGCCCCCCCACAAGGGGAGGCCAGCAATCCAGGCGCGCCGAAGCAATATCGCGCGCTCGGCGGCATGGCCGTGCTGCGCCGCGCCGCCCTGCCCTTTCTGCAACATCCCAAGATCGACGGCGTCCGCGTCGTCATCCACGCCGACGACCGCGCGCTGTATGACGAAGCGATGGCCGGCCTCGACCTGTTGCCGCCCGTCCACGGCGGCGAAGCGCGCCAGGATTCGGTGCGCCTCGGCCTCGAAAGCCTCGCCGGCCAAAAGCCGGGCGCCGTGCTGATTCACGACGCGGCGCGCCCCTTCGTCGATGCCGCGATCATCGACCGCAGCCTGGAGGCGCTCGCGCGCCATCCCGGCGCCATCGCCGCCGTGCCGCTCGCCGACAGCCTGAAGCGCGGCAATTCCGATGTCGTCACCGCCGCCGTCGAGCGCGAAGGCCTGTGGCGCGCCCAGACGCCGCAAGCCTTCCGCTATGCCGACATCCTCGCCGCCCATCGCAAAGTCGCGGCGTCGGAGAACATGGGCTACGACCGCGGCTTCACCGACGATGCCGCCGTGATGGAACAGGCCGGCGGCACGGTCGGCCTCGTGCTCGGCAGCGAAGACAATTTCAAGATCACCACTGAAGCGGATCTGGCGCGCGCCGAACGACAGTTGCTCGCGTCGCTCGGCGACATCCGCACCGGCTTCGGCGTCGACGTCCATGCCTTTGGCCCTGCCGGAGAGAAAGACCATGTGACGCTGTGCGGCCTTAAGGTCCCGAGCCCGCGCGGCCTCGTCGGCCATTCCGACGCCGACGTCGGCCTGCATGCCCTGACCGACGCGCTGCTCGCCTGTATCGGCGACGGCGACATCGGCAGCCATTTCCCGCCGAGCGATCCGCAATGGAAGGGCGCCGATTCGGCCGTCTTCCTGCGCCATGCCGTGAATCTCGTCAAAGCGCGCGGCGGCGTCATTGCCCATCTCGACGTCACCGTGCTGTGCGAGGCGCCCAAGGTTTCGCCGCACCGCGAGGCGATGCGCGGGCGCATCGCCGAGATCGCCGGCCTCGCCGTCGGCCGCGTCAGCGTCAAGGCGACGACGACGGAGAAGCTCGGCTTCCTCGGCCGCGGCGAGGGCATCGCCGCCCAGGCCATTGCCACCGTCCGCCTGCCCACCGGCGCTTTTTGAGTGTTCCATGACCGATACCGCGCCTGACACGGCCCCGATGCCTCTGCCGCCGCCGCCGACCCCGCCGAAGGGTTTGCCCAACTGGCATCCGGCCTATCTGATCGCCACCGGCTTCGGCATCGGCCATCTGCCGAAAGCGCCCGGCAGCTGGGCCTCGCTCGTCGCCCTGCCCTTCGCCTTCGGCATCTATTATCTCGGCGGGCCGCCGGTCCTGCTGCTGTTCGTGCTCTATCTATTCTGCCTCGGCTGGTGGGCGGCTCATGTTTACGTGACGCGCCGCATGCTCAAGGACCCGGGCGAGATCGTCATCGACGAGATCGTCGCCCAAATGGCGATCTTCATCGTCATCCCGCCGACCTGGTACAATCTGCTGCTCGGCTTCCTGCTGTTCCGCATCGCCGACATCTGGAAACCCTGGCCGGTGAGCTGGGCCGACGGTCATGTGCATGGCGGATTCGGCGTGCTGTTCGACGACATCCTGGCCGCCGCCTATGCCGGGGGCATCCTGTGGATCGTCAACGAGATCATCGTCTTCAACATGGCGACCGCCTGATGTTTCCGGCCGACATCCTGCATCAGGCCGAACAAGTTCTCGCCGCCGCGCGCGCGCAAAAATTGAAGATCGCCACGGCCGAATCCTGCAGCGGCGGGTTGGTCGCCGGCGCGCTCACCGAGATTGCCGGTTCCTCGGACGTGATGGAGCGCGGCTTCGTCACCTACGCCAACGCGGCCAAGACCGAGATGATCGGCGTGCCGGCCGGCCTGATCGCCGCGCATGGCGCGGTCAGCGAAGAAGTCGCGCGCGCCATGGCCGAAGGCGTGCTCGCCCACGCCCCGGTCGATCTCGCCGTCGCCGTCACCGGCATCGCCGGCCCGGGCGGCAGTACGCCGTCGAAGCCGGTCGGCTTGGTGCATTTCGCCTGCGTCCGGCGCGGCCAAGCGACGGTGCATGACCGTCATGTCTTTCCGGGGGATCGGTCGGCGGTGCGCCTCGCCGCCGTGCGCGTGGCGCTCGCCCTGCTGCTGCGGGGCGCGGCTTAGACCGGCGTGAGCGGTTGCGAGCCGTAGAGCTTCGCCGCGCGCGTTTCGAAGGCGTTGACCATGCGCTTGACCGCCTCGTGGAACAGCGCGCCGATCAACGTCTCCAGAATTTTCGAGCGGAACTCGAATTCGACATGGAAGTCGATCAGCGTGCCGCCGCCCGGCTGCGCGTTGAACACCCATTTGTTGCTCATGTGGCGCATCGGGCCGTCGATATAGGCGACCTCGATGCGCGGCGTCGCATTTTCGGCCGGCGGCGTCAGGGTCACGCGCGAGGTGAAGCGCTCGCGGATCATCTTGAAGCCGATCACCAGGTCGGCGATCACTTCGGTCGGGCGTCGCTCGCGAATGCGCGCGCCGACGCACCAGGGCAGGAAGTCGGGATATTTCTCGATGTCGGCCACGAGCGCATACAGCTGCTCGGGGCTGTAGGGCATGAACTTCTGCTCGGCGTGCACCGGCATCGCGGCGGACTGTCCCTGCCTTAGCGCTGCGCGGCGGCGAGCTTCTTCTCGCGCGCCTCGCGCAGGCGGCGGAAATCCTCTTCCGCGTGATAGGACGAGCGCGTCAGCGGCGACGACGACACCAGCAGGAAACCCTTGGCGCGCGCCTTGGCGGCATAGGCGTTGAACTCGTCGGGTGTGACGAAGCGCTCGACCTTGGCATGCTTGGGCGTCGGTTGCAGATATTGGCCGATGGTCAGGAAATCGACGTCGGCGGCACGCAGGTCGTCCATCACCTGATGGACCTCCTCCGCCGTCTCGCCGAGGCCGACCATGATGCCGGACTTGGTGAAAATCGACGGCACGACCTTTTTCACGCGATCGAGCAGGCGCAGCGAATTGAAATAGCGCGCGCCGGGACGGATCGTCGCGTAGAGGCGCGGCACCGTTTCGAGATTGTGGTTGTAGACATCGGGCCGCGCGTTCGCGACGAGGTCGATGCTCTCGGGCTGGCGCAGGAAGTCGGGCGTCAGCACCTCGATGGTGGTGTTCGGCGCCTTGACGCGCAGCTTCTCGATGCATTGCACGAACTGATTCGCGCCGCCGTCCTTCAGGTCGTCGCGGTCGACCGAGGTGATGACGACATGCTCGAGGCCGAGCGTGGCGATGGCGGTGGCGAGATTGTCCGGCTCGTGCGGATCCACGAGGTTCGGCTTGCCGGTCTTGACGTTGCAGAAGGCGCAGGCGCGCGTGCAGGTGTCGCCGAGGATCATCACGGTCGCGTGCTTCTTGGTCCAGCACTCGCCGATGTTCGGACAGGCCGCCTCTTCGCAGACGGTATGCAGCTTCAAGCCGTGCAACAGCTTGCGCGTCTCGTTGTATTGGGCCGAGTTGGGCGCCTTGACCCGAATCCAGTCGGGCTTGGGCACGCGCGGCGGCTTGTCGCTGGTGATGGGCGTGTCGCTCATAACGTCTCCAAAGCCCCCGCCTCGGATCCCCGCTCTAGGCCTAGATGTGGATCACGCGGCCGTAGGCGTCAAGCACGCCCTCATGCATGACCTCGGAAATGGTCGGATGCGGGAAGACCGTCTCCATCAGTTCCGCTTCCGTGGTCTCGAGCTGACGGCCGATCACGTAGCCCTGGATCATTTCGGTCACTTCGGCGCCGATCAGATGGGCGCCGAGCAGCGCGCCGGTCTTGGCGTCGAACACGGTCTTCACCAGGCCGTCCGGCTCGCCCATGGCGACGGCCTTGCCGTTGCCGAGGAACGGGAATTTGCCGACCTTCACCTGGAATCCCTTGTCCTTGGCTGCCTTCTCGGTCAGGCCGACGCTCGCCACCTGCGGGCGGCAATAGGTGCAGCCCGGGATGTTGTCGGTCTTGAACGGATGGACGCCCGGCAGGCCGGCGATCTTCTCGACGCAGACGACGCCCTCGTGGCTCGCCTTGTGCGCCAGCCAGGGCGGACCGGTGAGGTCGCCGATGGCGTAAACGCCCGGCTCGCCGGTCTGGCCGTAGCCGTCGACCGTCACATGGGCGCGGTCGACCTTCACCTTGGTGCCTTCGAGGCCGAGGTTCTCGACATTGCCGACGATGCCGACGGCGAGGATGACGCGATCGACGGTCAGAGTCTCGGTCTTGGCCTTGCCGTCCTTGTCCTTCAGCTCGATGGTCACCGTGACATTGTCCTTGCCGGTCTTCAGAGCCTTGACGGTGGCGCCGGTATGAATCTTCATGCCGCGCTTCTCGAAGGCCTTGCGCGCGAAGGCGGAAATCTCCTCGTCCTCGACCGGCAGCACGCGATCCATCACCTCGACGACGGTGACCTCGGCGCCGAGATCGCGGAAGAAGCTGGCGAATTCGATGCCGATGGCGCCCGAGCCGACGACCAGCAGCGATTTCGGCATGGTGTTGGGCACCAGGGCCTCGCGGTAGGTCCAGATCAGCTTGCCGTCCGGCTCCATGCCCGGCATCACGCGGGCGCGCGCGCCGGTCGCCAGAATCACATGCTTCGCGGTCAGGTTCGTGACCTTGCCGCCCTCGCCGGCGACGGCGACCTTGCGCAACGGACCGGCGACGCCGTCGAGCTTGGCGCTGCCGACGACGACCTCGATCTTGTTCTTCTTCATCAGGAAGGAGATGCCCTTGGACATCTGCGCCGCGACGCCGCGCGAGCGCTCGACGATCTTCTTGAGATCGAAGTCGATGCCCTTGGCGCTGAGGCCGTAGCTCTCGGCATGCTGCATGGAGTGATAGACCTCGGCGCTGCGCAGCAGCGCCTTGGTCGGGATGCAGCCCCAGTTGAGGCAGATGCCGCCGAGCTCGGCGCGCTCGACGATGGCGACTTTCAGCTTGAGCTGCGCCGCGCGGATCGCCGTGACGTAGCCGCCCGGGCCGCTGCCGACGACGATGACGTCGAAATTGGTCTCAGCCATGGTCGGCTCCTACAACACGAGCTTGATCGGATGTTCGATCAGATTCTTGAAGGCCTGCATATATTGCGCGCCGAGCGCGCCATCGACGACCCGGTGGTCGCAGGACAGCGTGCAGGTCATCACAGTGGCGACGGCGAGTTGGCCGTTCTTCACCACGGCGCGCTGCTCGCCGGCCGAAACCGCGAGGATGCAGCCCTGCGGCGGATTGATGATCGCCGAGAAGTCCTTCACGCCGAACATGCCGAGGTTCGACAGCGAGAAGGTGCCGCCCTGGAATTCCTCCGGCTTCAGCTTGCCTTCCTTGGCGCGCGTCGCCAGGTCCTTCATCTCGGCGGAGATGACCGCGAGGCCCTTCTTCTCGGCGCTCTTGATGATCGGCGTGATCAAGCCGCCCGGGATCGATACGGCGACGGAAATATCCGCCGACTCGTACATCACCGCGCCCTCGTCGCTCCACGAAGCGTTGGCGCCCGGCACCTGCATCAGGGCCAGCGCGGCGGCGCGGATGGCGAAGTCGTTGACGGAGATCTTCGTCTTCTCGTCGATGGCGTTGATCTCGGCGCGCAGGTCCATCAGGCGGTCGAGGTCGATATCGACGCTGACGTAGAAGTGCGGCACGGTCTGCTTCGATTCGACCAAGCGCTTGGCGATGACCTTGCGCATGGTGCTGTGCGGCACGAGCTTGCTCTTGGCCGGCGCGAAATTCGCGCCCGAACCGAGGCGCAAACCGCCGCCGGCGCCGCCGACCGAGGCGCCCGTGAAGTTCTCGACGTCGGACCGCGTGATGCGGCCATGCGGGCCGCTGCCGGTCACACTGGCGATATCGAGGCCCTTGTCCTTGGCGATGCGGCGCGCCAGCGGCGTGGCGAAGACGCGCGCGCCACTAGAAACCGAGGGGCTGCTCGCCTGCAGCGCGGCGGCGGCCGGCTTCGGCGCGGGCGCGGCGGCGGGAGCCGGCGTAGGCGCAGCGGCCTTCGGTTCTTCCTTGGGCGCGGCCTTCGGCGTCGGCGCGGCGCTGACGCCTTCCAGCGCCTTCTTGTCCTCGCCGTCTTCGAGCAGGAGCGCGATCACGTCGTTGACCTTCACGCCCTGGCTGCCTTCGGGGACCATGATCTTGCCGAGCGTGCCCTCGTCGACCGCCTCGACTTCCATCGTCGCCTTGTCGGTTTCGATCTCGGCCAGCACCTCGCCGGACTTGACCTTGTCGCCTTCCTTCTTGAGCCAACGGGCGATATTGCCCTCGGTCATGGTCGGCGACAGCGCGGGCATCAAAATCTTGATCGGCATGGCGGGTTTTCCCTAGAAACGGACGGGACGCTGCAGATGAGCGTCTTCTTAGCGGTAGAGAACCTCTTTCGCCGCGGCGATCACATGATCGGCCTGCGGCAGAGCGAGCTTTTCGAGGTTGGCGGCATAGGGCAGCGGCACGTCGACGGCGCAGACGCGCTTGACCGGCGCGTCGAGATGATCGAACGCCTGCTCCATCATGATCGCGGCGAGTTCGGAGCCGATGCCGGCGAAGGGCCAGCCCTCCTCCACGCTCACCAGGCGGTTGGTCTTCTTGACCGACTCGACGATGGTCGCGGTGTCGAGCGGACGCAGCGTGCGCAGATCGATAACCTCCGCGTCGATGCCCTCCTTGGCCAAGGCCTCGGCCGCGTCCAGCGCGACGCCGACCATGATCGAGAAGGCCGTGATGGTCACGTCCTTGCCCTTGCGCACGATGCGCGCCTTGCCGATCGGCACGGTGAAATCGGGATCGACCGGCACCGGGAAGCTGCGGCCGTACATGATCTCGTTCTCGAGGAAGATCACCGGATTGGGATCGCGGATCGCCGACTTGAGCAGGCCCTTGGCGTCGTCGGCCGAGTAAGGCGACACGACGATGAGGCCCGGCACATGGGCGTACCAGCTGGCGAAGCATTGCGAATGCTGCGCGCCGACGCGCGATGCCGCGCCGTTCGGGCCGCGGAACACCATGGGCGAGCCCATCTGGCCGCCCGACATGTAGCGCGTCTTGGCGGCGGAGTTGATGATGTGATCCATCGCCTGCAGGGCGAAGTTCCAGGTCATGAATTCGACCACGGGCCGCAGCTTGGCGAAGGCGGCGCCGACCGCCAGGCCGGCGAAGCCGTGCTCGGTGATCGGCGTGTCGACGACGCGGCGGTCGCCGAATTCCTGCAGCAGGCCCTGGGTGACTTTGTAAGCGCCCTGGTACTCGGCGACTTCCTCGCCCATCACGAAGACGGAGGGATCGCGGCGCATCTCTTCGGCCATGGCGTCGCGCAGCGCGTCGCGCACGGTCATCATCTTGGTTTCGCCGAGATCGGCGTCGTCCTGATGGCCATAGGTCGAGGCCGGCGCGACGGGCGCGGCGGCGGCCAGCTTGGTTTCCGCTTTCGGCGCTTCGTCCTGCGTTTCGGCTTTCGCCTCGGCCTTCTTCGCGGCGGGCTTACCCGCGCCAAGCGACTTGGCGTCTTCGCCTTCGCCGAGGATCACGGCGATCGGCTGATTGACGGCGACGTTCTCGGTGCCTTCCGGCACCAGGATCTTGCCGAGCGTGCCCTCGTCGACCGCCTCGACCTCCATGGTCGCCTTGTCGGTCTCGATTTCGGCCAGCACTTCGCCGGACTTCACGGAATCGCCTTCATGCTTGAGCCAGCGGGCGATCTTGCCTTCCGTCATGGTCGGCGACAGGGCCGGCATGAGCACTTCGATGGGCATGGAATACCTTCGTCTTCCCTGGGGAAAAAAGAATCGGGCGACCGCGAATGGTCGCCCGGCCGTTAGGCCAACACGTCGGTGTAGAGCTGCGAGGGATCGGGCTCCGCATCGGTCAAGGCGAAGTCGGCGGCCTCGACGATGGTCTTCTTGACGTCCTGATCGATCTTCTTGAGCGCCGCTTCGTCGGCGAAGCCGGCGTCGATGATCTGCGCCTGCAGATGTTCGATGGGATCGCGCTCGGCGCGCATCTTGTCGACTTCGTCGCGCGTGCGGTACTTGGCGGGGTCGGACATGGAGTGGCCGCGATAGCGGTAGGTCTCCATCTGCAGCACGTAGGGGCCCTTGCCGGCGCGGCAATGGGCGACGGCGATCTCGCCGGCCTCGCGCACCTTCACGACGTCCATGCCGTCGACCTTCATGCTCGGGATGCCGAAGGCCTCGCCGCGCTTGTAGAAGTCGGGGGTGGAGGCGCCGCGCTTGACCGAGGTGCCCATGGCATACTGGTTGTTCTCGATGACGAACACGGTCGGCAGCTTCCACAGCGCCGCCATGTTGAAGGCCTCGTAGACCTGGCCCTGGTTCGCCGCGCCGTCGCCGTAGTAGGTCAGCGAGACGCTGTTCTTGCCGTTGTACTTGCGGGCGAAGGCGAGGCCGACGCCGATCGGCACGCTGGCGCCGACGATGCCATGGCCGCCGTAAAAGTTCTTCTCGGCGCTGAACATGTGCATCGAACCGCCCTTGCCCTTCGAGTAGCCGCCCTGGCGGCCCGTGAGCTCGGCCATGACGCCCTTGGGGTCCATGCCGCAGGCCAGCATATGGCCGTGATCGCGGTAGGTGGTGATGACGGCGTCGTCGCCGGTGATCGTCGACTGCATGCCGACGACGACGGCTTCCTGGCCGATGTAGAGATGGCAGAAGCCGCCGATGGCGCCCTGGCCGTAAAGCTGGCCCGCCTTCTCCTCGAAGCGGCGGATCAGCAGCATGTCCTCGTACATCTTGAGGAGCAGCTTCTTGTCTTGATTGGTGGACTTACCCTTCTCGGCTTGTCGCGGCGGCGAAGCCTGCTTCGTCAGGGACGGTTTGACGGGGGCGGACTTCTTGGCAGTGGCTGCGACCATACCGGCACCTTCGCTGCGTGAGGGGAAGCGCATACGCCGCAAGGCGGCGCAGGCGTCTCATATAGCGACTTACCCCAGACATGGGAAGAGCCCGCAAACTCCAAAAAATCCTGTTATTGCAATGCGATAATAAAGATTAACTTGATTTAAGGTGATATTTCGCATTTACCCTGTATGCACGTAATAATCGAACGCATGGCTCTATCTCGAAGACAGGAATCGCCGCAGCGGCACAAAAATATGCTGCAACTGCGTAATCACAGGAGGCTAAAAACTCTAAGTTATTGAATTAGATAGGCCTAATACCGGCAAGCTTCAGCGTGCAGGTGCGAAGGAGACGGTCACCTTCGTGGCCAACTCGGCCAATTGCGCGGCTTGCGCGCGGACGACGGGCAGCGCATCCGCGGCATGGGCGGCGATGCCCTTGGCGGCCGGCGCGCGGGCCGGCGTGGTGTGCGGCGCGATCGCCGGCGGCAACGTCGGAACGATCGGCGAGGCCCCGGGGGCCGACATGGGCGCCGCCGTCCCCGCGCCGTCCATGATGACGATCTCGTTGGGCAGTAGCAGGCCAAGGCTGGAGCGCACGCGCTCGTCGAGCATGTCCGGATCGAGATGGTCGGGCCGCAACAGGTTGGTGCGCCGTTCGAGGGCGAGACGCTCGCGCGCCACCTTCTCGAAGTTGGCGTTGGCGATCTCGGTCTGCTGGCTGAGATGGACCCAGGCGATCAGGCCGCGATCGCCCTGGATCGAGTGATAGGCGAAATAGCCGAATACCGCGATCGCCAGCACGGGGCCGGTGATGTGGCGGGCTCGTTTCTTGATTTCGCGCAACAGGACCATGGGCTTACAGAATCACAAGCGATTCATGGCCGTCAATGGAAAATCGTTAAAATCTTAAAAAAGATTCAACTGAATCAAGAATCAAAAGGTAACTGCTCTGATTTGGAATCAGACTCGCGAAGCAACTGCCTTAGATACATGGAACCCTCGGTTGCGCCTGGAACGCCGACGCAGCATCGTCAGCGACCGATGTCCTCGTTCCAAAGCTCGGGATGCGCGGCGACGAATTGCCGCATCAGATCGATGCATTGCGGCTCCTGCAAGACCTCGACCGCGACGCCGCGGGCGCGCAACAGCGCCTCTTCGCCCATGAAGGTCCGGTTCTCGCCGACGACCACTTTCGGGATGCCGTACAGCAAGATCGCGCCGCTGCACATCGCACAGGGCGACAGCGTCGTGTAGAGGGTCGCGGCGCGGCAGACCTCGGCGGAGAGACGGCCGGCGTTCTCCAACGCGGCCATCTCGCCATGCAAGATGGCGCTGCCCTTCTGCACCCGCTGGTTATGCCCGCGCCCGATGATTCGCCCGTCGTGGACGATAACCGATCCGATCGGGATGCCCCCCTCCTGCAAGCCGCGTCGCGCTTCGTCGAAAGCGGCCTGCATGAAGGGATCCATGACGAACCTCGTCCGTTGGAATGGCGGCGGCTATGGTCCTACGCGCGCCCGCGCAAAACGCTCCGGCCGGCATAGGTCGCCGAGGCGCCGAGCTCTTCCTCGATGCGGATGAGCTGGTTGTATTTGGCGAGCCGGTCCGAGCGGGCCAGCGAGCCGGTCTTGATCTGACCGCAGTTGGTGGCGACCGCCAGGTCGGCGATGGTGGCGTCCTCGGTCTCGCCCGAGCGGTGCGACATGACGGCCTTGTAGCCCGCCTTGTGCGCCATCTCGACGGCTTCCAGGGTCTCGGACAGGGTGCCGATCTGGTTGACCTTCACCAGGATGGCGTTCGCCGTGCCGTCCTTGATGCCGCGCGCCAGGCGCTTGGGATTGGTCACGAACAGATCGTCGCCGACGAGCTGCACCTTGTCGCCGATCGCCTCGGTCAGCATCTTCCAGCCTTCCCAGTCGTCCTCGGCCATGCCGTCCTCGATCGAGACGATGGGATAGCGCTTCACCAGGTCGGCGTAGAGCTTGACCATGGCGTCGCGGCCGAGGGTCTTGCCCTCGCCTTCGAGCACATATTTGCCCTTCTTGTAGAATTCGGTCGAGGCGGCGTCGAGCGCCAGGGCGATGTCTTCGCCCGGCTTGTAGCCGGCCTTCTTGATCGCCTGCATGATGAACTTCAGCGCCGCGTCGGCGCTCGCCAGGTTCGGCGCGAAGCCGCCCTCGTCGCCGACGTTGGTGTTGAGGCCGGCCTCCTTGAGCTGGCCCTTCAGGGCCTGGAACACTTCGGCGCCCATCCGCACGGCGTCGGCGATGGTCGTCGCCGAGACCGGCATGATCATGAATTCCTGGAAATCGATCGGATTGTCGGCATGCACGCCGCCGTTGACGATGTTCATCATCGGCACCGGCAGGGTGCGCGCGAAGACGCCGCCGACATAGGCGAAGAGCGGCAGGCCGGCTTCGACCGCCGCCGCCTTGGCCACCGCCATCGACACGCCGAGGATGGCGTTGGCGCCGAGGCGCGCCTTGTTCGGCGTGCCGTCCAGTTCGATCATGGTGCGGTCGAGGCCGAGCTGGTCTTCCGCGTCCATGCCCGACAGGGCGTCGAACAGTTCGCCGTTCACCGCTTCGACGGCCTTCAGCACGCCCTTGCCGCCGTAGCGCTTCTTGTCGCCGTCGCGCAGCTCGACCGCCTCATGGGCGCCGGTCGAGGCGCCGGACGGCACCGCGGCGCGGCCCATGGCGCCGCTTTCCAGCACGACGTCGACTTCGACGGTGGGATTGCCGCGCGAGTCGAGGATTTCGCGCGCCTGGATGTCGGCAATGGCGGTCATGGACGTGGCTCCGTGATGGGGGTTCGCAGAAACGGGAAAAGCCGGCGTTAGGCCGGATCGGATTTGGCCAGGCTATCGAACGCCAGCAGCGTTTCGAGCAGCTTCGGCATGTCCTTCAAATGAACCATGTTCGGCCCGTCCGACGGGGCCTTGTCGGGATCCTGATGCGTCTCCATGAAGACGCCGGCGACGCCGATGGCGACGGCGGCGCGCGCCAGGATCGGCACCATGCGGCGGTCGCCGCCGCTGGTGGTGCCCTGCCCGCCCGGCTGCTGCACCGAATGGGTGGCGTCGAAGATCACCGGATAGCCGGTCGCCTTCATCACCGGCAGCGCGCGCATGTCGGAGACCAGCGTGTTGTAGCCGAACGACGCGCCGCGCTCGCACAGCATGATGCGTTCGTTGCCGGTCGAGGCGATTTTGGCCGCGACATTGGCCATGTCCCAGGGCGCCAGGAACTGCCCCTTCTTGACGTTGATCGCCTTGCCGGTCTCGCCGGCGGCGATCAAAAGATCGGTCTGGCGCGAGAGAAACGCCGGAATCTGCAGGATGTCGACATATTCGGCGGCCATGGCGCATTGCTCGCGCTCATGCACGTCGGTCAACACCGGGCAGCCGAACTTCTCGCGTACCTCGGCGAGGATCGGCAGGGCTTTCTTCAGGCCCATGCCGCGGTCGCTGGTGAGCGACGTGCGGTTGGCCTTGTCGAACGAGCTTTTGTAGATCAAGCCGAAGCCGAGCTTCTTGGCCAGCTTGGTCAGCGCCTCGGCCATTTCCATGGCGTGGACGCGGCTTTCCAGGGCGCAGGGGCCGGCGATCAGCGTCAGGCGCAGATCGTTGCCGAAGACGGCCTTGCCGACCTTCACATGGCGCTGTTTGACCGCGGCTGCGGTTTTGGCGGCTGCGGGTTTCTTGGCCATGACCTAGACCAGCCGCGACTGGGCGATCGCCGCCTGCACGAAGGAGGCGAACAGCGGATGGGTGTCGAACGGCTTGGACTTCAGCTCGGGGTGGAACTGCACGCCGATGAACCACGGGTGATCGGCGAATTCGACGATCTCGGGCAGGCTCTTGTCGGGCGACATGCCGGAGAAGATCAGCCCGGCCTCTTCCAGCCGCTTCATATAGTTGATGTTCACTTCATAGCGGTGGCGATGGCGCTCGCTGATCAGCGACTGGCCATAGACTTCGGCCACCTTGCTGCCCGGCTTGAGGGCGCAGTCGTAGGCGCCGAGGCGCATGGTGCCGCCGACGTTGGCGTCGGCCGAGCGCAACTCGCGGGTGTTGCCGCGCATCCATTCGGTCATCAGGCCGACGACCGGCTCGTCGCACGGGCCGAATTCGGTCGAGCCGGCCTTCTCGATGCCGGCGAGATGGCGGGCCACTTCGATGACGGCCATCTGCATGCCGAAGCAGATGCCGAAGTACGGCACCTTGTGCTCGCGGGCGAAGCGGGCGGCGGCGATCTTGCCTTCGCTGCCGCGTTCGCCGAAGCCGCCCGGCACCAGGATGCCGTTGACGCCTTCGAGTTTCTCGATGGTGCCCTCGGATTCGAAGATTTCCGATTCGATCCAGTCGAGCTTGACCTTCACGTTGTTGTGGATGCCGCCGTGGACCAGCGCTTCGTTGAGCGATTTATAGGAATCGAGGAAGTGGGTGTATTTGCCCACCACGGCGATCTTGACCTCGCCTTCCGGCGCACGGATGCGGCCGGCGATATGTTCCCAGCGGCCGAGGTTGGGCTCGGCCTGACCGGCCGGCTCCTTGTCGAGGCCGAAGTGACGCACGACGACGTTGTCGAAGCCCTGCTCGTGATAGCTGATCGGCACCTGGTAAATGGTGTCGACGTCGAGCGCCGGGATGACGGCGTCTTCGCGGACGTTGCAGAACAGCGCGATCTTGCGCTTCTCGCCCGGCGGCAGCGGCCGGTCGCAGCGCGCCAGCAGCGCGTCCGGCTGAATGCCGACGCTGAGCAGTTCCTTGACCGAATGCTGGGTCGGCTTGGTCTTCAGTTCGCCGGCGCTCGGGATGTAGGGCACCAGGGTGAGATGCACATACATCGTGCGCTCGCGGCCAAGCTCGTTGCCGAGCTGGCGGATGGCTTCGAGGAACGGCAGGCTTTCGATGTCACCGACCGTGCCGCCGACTTCGCACAGCACGAACTCCGCCTCGCCCGGATCGGACAGGACGAATTCCTTGATCGCGTCGGTGACGTGCGGAATGACCTGCACGGTCGCGCCGAGATAGTCGCCGTGGCGCTCGCGCGAGATCACGGTCGAATAGATGCGGCCGGTGGTGATGTTGTCGCTCTGACGCGACGAGACGCCGGTGAAGCGCTCGTAATGGCCGAGATCGAGATCGGTCTCGGCGCCGTCGTCGGTGACGTAAACCTCGCCGTGCTGATAGGGCGACATCGTGCCCGGATCGACGTTGAGGTAGGGATCGAGCTTGCGCAGGCGGACTTTATATCCGCGGGCCTGCAACAGCGCGCCGAGCGACGCTGAGGCGATGCCTTTACCGAGGGAGGAAACCACGCCGCCAGTGATGAAGATGTACCGGGTCTGCATGGGAGTTAAAGATTACACAAGGCTTAGAACTTTCCCAACAAAAAGGGGCGACCCCTCGCCCCTTTTTTCGTACCGTCCGAAAACCGGCGCAATGCCGGCCGTTTTCTTAGCGAGTGGGCGGCGCGGCCGGCCCGGTGGTGCCGGACGTCCCGGGCGCGGCAGGCGTGACCGGCGGCGCGAAGGGCGCGGTCGACGGCGTGCTCGGCGCGCCACTGCTGCTTGGCGTCGGCATTTGATCGAAAATGGAGCGCGGCTGCTTGTTCGCGCCGGCGAGAATCGCCAGCACCAGGCAATTGAGCATGAACAGGCCGGCGAGCACGCCGGTGGTGCGCGTCAGGAGGTTGGCCTGACCGCGGCCCGACATCATGCCGCCGCCTTGGCCGCCGCCGATACCCAGCGCGCCGCCTTCGCTGCGCTGCAAAAGGACGGTGATGACCAGGGCAAGGGCCAGGAAAATATGGATGACCAGGAGGAGTGTCGTCATGGGCGCTTTCTCTACTCGCTTTCGCCGGCTTTCGCTAGAGGCAACTGCCGCCTGCGGGGATCAAGGGCAGGCGCGGGCGATGGCGGCGAAATCGGCCGCGTTCAGACTGGCGCCCCCGACCAACGCGCCATCGACGTCCGGCAGGCGCAAAATCTCGGCGGCGTTCGACGGCTTGACCGACCCGCCGTAAAGCAGGCGGACGCCCGCCGCCTCGCCGGTCCGCTTGGCCAGTTCTTTGCGGATATGGGCATGGGCGGCGGCGATTTCATCGTTGGTCGGCGTGCGGCCGGTGCCGATGGCCCAGACCGGTTCGTAGGCGACGACCGTGGCGGCTGCCTTGGCGCCCTCGGGAACCGATCCGGCGATCTGGCGCGCCAGGATGTCGAGCGTCTCGCCGGCAACATATTGCGCCTCGGTCTCGCCGATGCAGACGATCGCCGTCAGGCCGGCCGCCTGCGCCGCTTGCGCCTTGGCGAGCACCTGGGCGTCGCTTTCGCCATGGTCGGTGCGGCGCTCCGAATGGCCGACGATGACATAGGTCGCGCCGAGATCGCGCAGCATGGCGGCGCTGATGTCGCCGGTGTGGGCGCCCGAAACCTTGGCATGGCAATCTTGGCCGCCGACCGCAATCGCGCTGCCAAGCGCGATCACCGCCGTGGTGTAGGCGATCGTCGCCGGCGGGCACACCAGCAATTCGCAGCCGACCGCGCCCGGTTTACCGACATCTTGGATCAATTCGCCGACCAGTTTGGCGGCATCGACCTTCAGGCCGTTCATCTTCCAATTGCCGGCGATCAACGGGCGGCGAGCGGCCATGCGATTGTTCCCTTTGTCGAAATTGCCCAAACGCGTGCGGGGGTGCGGCGGCTTCGTAACACGCGTCGCGCAAACTGCCAACTGGGCCCCTGCCAACCGCTCTGGAGGGCAAAAGGCCCCGGTTTTCGCGGCGATTTCCGTGTTGCAGCGCCCAGGGGCCGCTTCTATCATGCGCCGCGCCCTGCAAGTGCCTGTTTCTCTAGCGCCTTTCGCTGGAATTGGGCCGCGCCGATACCCCCCATTCACGCCCCGTTCGTATACAGGCCCCACGTCGATGCTCCAGTCCATGCGCCAACACGCCACCTCCTGGGTGGTGAAGATTCTGTTCGGACTTTTGATCCTGAGCTTCGGCCTGTGGGGCATCAACGACATCTTCCTCGGCGAACGCGATCCGACGGTCGCCAAGGTCGCCGGCGCCAAGATCCCGCTGTCGCAGCTCAACGACGCTGTGAAACAGGAAATCGAGCGCTTCCAGCCGATCTTCGGCGGCGCCCTCGATTCCCAACAAGCCAAGCAGCTCGGCCTGGTCGACCAGGCCCTTGAGCGCCTGATCGACCGCGCCGTGTTCAACAAGGCGGCGAACGATCTCGGCCTCGCGGTCGGCGACCAGATGGTGCTGCGCCATATCCAGAACGAGCCGGCCTTCCGCAATGCCCTCGGCCAGTTCGACCGCAGCCATTTCCAGCAAGTGCTGCTGGCCAACAACCTGACCGAAGACCGCTATGTCGCCCTGCTCCGCCGCGACCTGGCGACGCGCCAGCTCGCCGGCGTCGTCGGCATCGACGCGCCGGTGCCCAGCGTGCTGACCGAGGCGCTGCATCGCTACCGCGAGGAAAGCCGCGTCGCCGACACCGTCGTCGTGCCGGCCAATACGGCCGCGACCCCGGCGCCGCCCGACGAAGCGACGCTCGCCGAATATTACAAAACCAACAGCGACCGCTTCATGGCGCCGGAATACCGCAGCGTCAGCTATGTCGCCATCGACCCGGCGGCGCTGGCCGAGGAAATCGAAGTGTCGGACGAGCGCCTGCGCGGCGAATACGCCGCGCGCGTCAACGACTTCACCCTGCGCGAACGGCGCGACGTCGATCAGCTGGTGCTGCGCGACGAGGCAGACGCCAAGCGCGTCGCCGACCTGATGGGCCAGGGCCGCACTCTCGAAGCGGCGATCAAGGAGGCCAAGGTCACGGCGCAGATCGTCAAGCTCGGTTGGGTCGAACGCGCCGATCTGCTCGGCGAGATCGCCGCCCCCGTCTTCGCGCTCAAGGCCGGCCAGCACAGCGCGCCGCTCAAGAGCCCGCTCGGCTGGCACATCGTGCGCGTCAACGGCGCCGAGGAAGGCCGCGTGCGCCCGTTCGAGGAAGTGCGCGACCAGTTGCGCAAGGACATCGCCGGCCGCGAGGCGGGCGATGCCGCCCACAACCTGTCGATCAAGCTGGAAGACGCCCTGGCCGGCGGCGCCTCTCTGGAAGAAGCCGCCAACCAGATCGGCATGAAGGTCGCCAAGGTGCCGCCCGTCGATTCCAACGGCTTGACCGAAGCCGGCAAGGCGGCGCCGAGCCTGCCGCCCGACGCGGTGTTCCTGCGCACGGCTTTCGCCACGCCGGAAAATCAGGAATCGACGCTGCTCGAATTGGCCAACAACGTGTTCGCCGTGCTGCATGTCGATAAGGTGCAGCCCGCCGCCGCCAAGCCGCTCGTGCAGATCAAGAACGACCTCATCGCCTCCTGGCAGGACGAGCAGCGCCGCGCCGCCGCCGAAAAGCGCGCCCAAGCCCTGCTCGACAAGGTGAAAGGCGGCCAGACCCTCGCCGCCGCCGCCACGGCCGAAAAGCTGGCCGTCAAGACGACGCCGGCCTTCACCCGCGCGACGCATGAATCCGAAGCCGGCCTGCCGGAATCGATCAAGGCCGACGTCTTCTCCCTGCAGCCGGGCGAGGCCGTCATCGGCGAATCGCGCGAAGGCTATGTCCTCGCCGTGCTGAAGGAAGTCCGCCCCGCCCCGGCCCTGGCCGACGACGCGCGCAGCCGCCTCGACGACCAACTCGCCCAATCGATCGCCGGCGACCTGCTGGATCAATTCGCCGGCGCGCTGCGCCAGCGCTACGACGTCGAGATCGAGCGCTCGGTCATCGACAGCCGGTTCTAAGATGAAGACGCTGCCGGAGTTCGCCGCTTTCGCCGAACCTTACCGGGCGGGAACGGCGCAGATCGTCTGGACGCGGCTCGTCGCCGATCTGGAAACGCCCGTCTCGGCCCTGCTCAAGCTCGCCGAAGGCCAGCCCAACAGCTTCCTCTTCGAGTCCGTCGAGGGCGGCGCGCGGCGCGCGCGCTATTCCTTCCTCGGCTTCAAGCCGGACCTGATCTGGAAGTCGTCCGGCGCCAAGGCCGAGATCAACCGCAACGCCCTCGTCGATCTGAACCGTTTCGAACCTTGCGACGGCGCGCCGCTCGACGCCTTGCGCGCGCTGATCAAGGAATCGCATATCGAGACGCCGGTCGACTTGCCGCCGATGGCCGCCGGCCTGTTCGGCTACATGGGCTACGACATGGTGCGCCAGATCGAGAAGCTGCCGGACGACAATCCGGACGAGCTGCATATCCCGGAGAGCATCTTCCTGCGCCCGACCGTGGTCGCCATCTTCGACCATCTGGAAGATGTCGTCACGCTGGTCACGCCCGTCTGGCCCGATCTCACCGACAACAACGTCACGAAGCGCGAAGCCGACGTCGCCTATGCCGCCGCGCAATGGCGCCTGACCGAGGCGCTGTCCGCCTTCGAAGGTCCGCTGCCTTACCGTCATGAAACGGCCGAGGGCGAGCAGCCCGCGCCAGTGCCGACGTCCAACACCACGCTGGCCGAATACAGCGCCAACATCGCCAAGGCGAAGGATTACATCCTGGCCGGCGATATTTTCCAGGTGGTGCCGTCGCAGCGCTTCTCGGTGCCCTTCCACCTGCCGCCCTTCGCGCTCTACCGCTCGCTGCGCCGGTTGAACCCGTCGCCCTTCCTGTTCTTCATGGATTTCGGCGGATTCTCCATCGTCGGTTCGAGCCCCGAGATCCTGGTGCGCCTGCGGGGCGGCAAGGTGACGATCCGCCCGATCGCCGGCACCCGGCCGCGCGGCAAGACGCCGGCGGAAGACGCCGCGCTCGCCGAGGAACTGCTCGCCGATCCGAAGGAGCTGGCCGAACATCTCATGCTGCTCGATCTCGGGCGCAACGATGTCGGCCGCGTCGCCAAGATCGGCACCGTGCGCGTCACCGAGAAGATGGTGATCGAGCGCTATTCGCATGTCATGCATATCGTCTCGAACGTCGAGGGCGAGATCGATCCCAAGCATGACGCCCTCGACGCGCTGATGGCCGGCTTTCCCGCCGGCACCGTCTCGGGCGCGCCCAAGGTGCGCGCCATGGAGATCATCGACGAATTGGAAAAGACCCGGCGCGGCATCTATGCCGGCGCCATCGGCTATTTCGCCGCCAACGGCGCCATGGACAGCTGCATCGCCCTGCGCACCGCCCTGGTGAAGGACCGCACGCTTTATATTCAGGCCGGCGGCGGCGTCGTCGCCGACAGCAATCCCCAGGCCGAGTACGAAGAGAGCCAGAACAAGGCCCGCGCCCTGGTGCGCGCCGCCGAGGAGGCGGTGCTGTTCGCCGCCGGCCGCCGCGGGCGCAATCTAGGTTAACGTCACCGGCAGGAATATCTTCTTGTTTTGAAAGGTATTTTCCCGTCCGGCGGGCCGCTTCCCGGGCCTTTTAAGCAATTATTAATCCTATAAGTCCTTAATTCCGCTCACGGATGCAGTCTGCGCATGTCCTTTTGCGCGATTGCGCGGGGAGGGACTTACAAGTGCTGATCAGTCGAGTTTGCGCCGCGTTGGCTGTCGCTGCCCTGGCGTCGTCCTATGCGGACAGCGCCCGTGCGGCCGCGTTCCTGATGCAGGAACAGAGCGCCAAATCGAGCGGCCGCGCCTATGCCGGCGACGCCGCCATCGCGCAGGACGCCAGCACCGTCTTCTACAATCCCGCGGGCATGACCGAGCTGAGCGGCCCCCAGACGCTGGCCGGCGGCTACATGATCAAGCCGGAAGCCAAGCTGAGCAACCGCGGTTCGACGGTAACGGGCGTCGCCGTCGGCGGCCGCGCCGACGATCAAGGCTTCGACGCCAATCCCCTCGCCCATTTCTATGCCGCGACGCCGCTCGATTCCGGCCTGTGGTTGGGCCTTGCCGTCACCATGCCCTTCGGCCTCGCCAACAAATACAAATCCGATTATTTCGGCCGCTACGATTCGATCGAAAGCCGTATCGCCACCGTCGACGTCGCGCCGAGCATCGCCTACGCGATCAATCCGCAGGTTTCCATCGGCGGCGGCCTCGACGTGCAATATATCAAGGCCAAGCTCGCGCAGGCGATTCCCAATCCCGGCATGCTCGGCAACCCGGCCGGCGACGGCAAGTTCACCGTCAAGGGCGACGATGTCAGCCTCGGCTACAATCTCGGCGTGCTTTACAAGCCGACCGACGACCTGCGCGTCGGCCTCAGCTATCGCGCGGCGATCAGCCATGACGTCAGCGGCAACGCCGTTCAGGAGTTCAGCGGCACCACCCGCAAGGGCGTGACGGCGAACATCGACCTGCCCGACATCGTCGGCCTCGGCGCGGCCTATCGCCTGACGCCGCAGGTCACGCTGCTCGCCCAGGGCAACTTCTACAGTTGGAACCGCTACGACCAGGTGACCTTCAGCTACTCCGACGGCACCAAGTCGGTCCTCGAAGAGCAGTTCCGCAGCACTTTCGGCGCGGCAATCGGCGCGGAAGTCGCGGTCGGCGGCGGCTGGAACCTGCGCAGCGGCCTGCAATACGACCAAAGCCCGACGCGCGACGAATTCCGCTCGACCAGCATGCCCGATGCCGACCGCGTCTGGTTCAGTGTCGGCGCGTCCTATGCGATCTCGCAGAACGTCTCGTTCGACTTTTCCTATTCGCACATGTTCGCCAATAAGGAGCCGATCAACCGTTCGACGACCTTCACGGCGATCGCGACGACCGTCTTGACCCAGGGCTCGACCGAGACCAGCTCCGACGTCCTGGGCTTCGGCCTACAGGTGGCTTTTTGACCGTTGACGCACCTTCCCTGTTCCGCCGGGTCGGTCTTGGTGTCGGCGACACCACGACGCCGGGCGGCTACGCGCTCAACACGCTGAGCTTGAGCTTCGCCGAGCAGGAGATCGAGCGGCGCTTCACCGCCGAGCATCTCAACCGCGCGCTGCCGACGATCCGCGTCTTCCTGCTCGCGGCCTGCGGGCTGTACGCTCTCTTCGGCATCCTCGATTACTACATCCTGCCGGAAACGCACGGCATCATGTGGCTGATCCGCTATGCCTTCGTCTGCCCGCTGCTGCTGCTGGCGCTCGGGCTGACCTATCACCCGGCCTTCCCCCGCATCGCGCAGCTCGTGCTCGGCACCTCGAGCTTCATCGCCGGCCTCGGCATCATCGCCATGACCGCCTTCGCCGAAGAGCCGGGCAATCGCCTCTACTACGCCGGCTTGATCATGGTGGTGATCTATTCCGCCAGCTTGATCCGTCTGCGCTGCATCAATTCGACCATGATCTGCCTGGCCTTGTTCGGCCTCTATCAGGTCTCGGCGATCTGGCTCAACCCGATCCCGCCGGAATATCTGCTGAGCAACAACTTCTTTCTCGGCATGTCCGTCGCCGTCGGCGTGTTCTCCAGCTACGTGCAGGAGCTCTACATCCGCAAGGAATTCATCAGCACCGAAATGCTGAAACAGGAGAAGTCGCGCGTCATCGACCTGTTGACCGAGGCGCAGGCCGCCAACAAGGCGAAAAGCGACTTCCTCGCCATCATGAGCCACGAGCTGCGCACGCCGCTCAACGCCATCCTCGGCTTCAGCGAGATCATCAAGGTGCGGATGTTCGGTCCGATCGGCTCGGAGAAGTACGCCTCCTACGTCGAGGACATCCACAGCACCGCCCGCCATCTGCTGACCATCATCACCGACGTGCTCGATTTCTCGAAGGCCGAGGTCGGCAAGCTGAGCATCGCCGAGGAGAACGTCGACATCATCGACGTGCTCGACCAGTGCTTCCGCATCGTCCGCGACAAGGCGGCGCAATCGGGCCTGCGCATGAGCCTACGCGACATCCCGCGCCATGTCGTTCTCAGGATGGACAAGACGCTGATCAAGCAGGTCTTCATCAACCTGCTCAGCAACGCCCTCAAGTTCACGCCGCCGGGCGGCGAAATCAACGCTTCGATCGTGCGCAAGGCCGACGGCGGCTGGTCTGTGCGCATCGCCGACACCGGCATCGGCATCGCCGAAGCGGACATTCCGCGCGTCATGGAGCCGTTCGTCCAAGTCGAGAGCGTCATGGTGCGCAAGCACGGCGGCACCGGACTCGGCCTGCCGCTCTCGAAGAAGATCATGCTGCTGCACGGCGGCAACCTGGAAATCGCCAGCACGCTCGGCGCCGGCACGACGGTGATCGTCGACTTCCCGGCCAGCCGTTTCGTCACGCTCGACGACAAAACCGTCGGCGCGGCTTAGCGCCGAGCGCGCCTCCCGCCTTCCCCACGCAAAAAAAACGGCGGACCTTTCGGGTCCGCCGTTTTCGTTTTCGCTGCGAAGCCGCTCAGGACTTCTTGACGATGCGCACCATGACGACGCGCTGCGTCGAATCGTAGAACGTTTCGTAGGCGGCGCCCGGCAGGCCGGCGGCGAACGCCGCCATGTCAGGGGCATCGCGATAGAGAATGTTCCAGTCGGTGATGAATTCCATCGGCCACAGGTTGCTGCCGGCGCAGCGATGCATGTTGCCGACGATCAGCGTGCCGCCAACGGCGAGACTGTTGTACAGCGTGTTCACCAGCGACTTGACGCGCTTGGGCACCAGATAGTCGATCAGGCCGACCGTGTAGATGAGATCCTGCGGCGGCAGCTTCTCGAACAACTCGCCGCGCAGCAGCTGCACGAACGAGGCATTCAGGCAGCTGACGCTGGCTTTGCCGCCGAGGCGGACGACGGCCGGATAGGTCCGCTCGTAGGCCGAGCTCAGGGCCTCGTGATCCTGGTCGATGAGCGTGAAGTCGGCGCGGCGCGGCAAGTCGTTGACCGCGAGATAGTCGACGATTTCGCGCGCCGGGCCGCAGCCCAGGCTGGCGATGCGCACGGCGCGATTTTCGGCGAGCGCCGCCGGGGCGCTCAAGATCGCCTTGGCGATCGCGGCGCGCATGTCGGTCATGCGCGTGGCGATGCATTCTGCCACTTCGAGGCCGAGACGGTGCGACAGTTTTTCGTAGAGCGTTTTGCCTTCGCGCTGCCAGTCGTAGACCATGCTCATGATCTTGAAGTCGCCGGGATAGCCGAGCGGCTTGACGTAGCTGCGGTTCCAGATCGCGCCGGCCATGAATTCCGGAGTCAACACCAGCTCGGTGAAGCGCTTGGTGGCGCGCAGTTCGAGCGGCTGGTCCATGATCGGTTCGACCAGCGCGTTGGCGTGCTGCCAATGTTCGCGCCAAGTCGGCAGGATGCGCTCCTCGCAGGCGGCGAGGATTTCGGCTTCCGCGTCCGCCGTCAGCTTCTGCTGATCGAACTGGTCGAGGTTGGCGCGGAAAGTGCGCAGCAAATGCAGCACGTCGGACGCCATCAGGCGATAATCCGCCGAGACGCCGCTGTTGATATTGTCGCTGGCGAAGGAATCGATGTCGGCGCGGATCAGGATTTCCTGATACTTCGTGACGAGCTGCGAAATATCGACGCAATCGCGCAGGCGGATGCCGACCTTGGTGCCGGTCTGGGTCTGCTCGGTGCGGGTGATCTCGCCCTTGCCCTCGAACAGCGGCATGCCGCGCAGGCCGAGTTGCACGGAGACCGGCATTCCCGGGTTGTAGACGTCGTTCTGCAGCGACTGGGCGGTGGCGCCGATGCCGTTCAGGCTGAGGTCTTGAAGGATATATGGCGCTTCATCGAGCGTGAGGTCCGGCAAGGTTTTGCGGAACAGGTCGCGGACCTTATAACGCTCGGCACGATAGAAAATCTGGCGGCCTTGCGCGCCGCTCAACTCTTCATACGTCTTCATGGTTCCCCCAACAAAACACGCCGACGCCCTAGCCGATAGAGGGCCGGCTTACCAACAGGTGGAAGCGAGCGTGGGGGAACTCACTCCCCCCTGTTAACGGAATCTTTACCATGACTTATCACTTTTGGTCTACTCGGCTTGTTAAGAGTTGTGGCGATTCTCGTAAAAAAGATAACAATCCCAGAAATTGTCGCCGAAATTCACAGTATATGGCGTCAATGTAGGAAAATTTATCCACAGGTTGCGTTCCCCGTAACCGGAGGAGTTCGATGAATATCGGCCAAGCTGCGACGGCATCCGGCGTCTCCGCCAAAATGATCCGCCACTACGAGAGCATCGGCCTGCTCGCCGCGCCGCTGCGCGGCGACAACGGCTATCGCGTCTACAGCCCCGACGATCTCAAGCGCCTCGTCTTCATCCGTCACGCGCGCGACGTCGGCTTCGCGCTGGCGCAAATCAAATCGCTGCTCGAACTGTGGCGCGACCGCGAGCGCGCCAGCGCCGACGTCAAGCGCATCGCCGTCGATCAGATCGCCGCGCTGAAGACGCGCAAGCGCGAGATCGAGACCATGATCGCCGGATTGGAGGAATTGACCAGCGCCTGCCACGGCGACGCGCGCGCCGCCTGCCCGATCCTCGACGGACTCGCCGGGCAACCAAAGACGCCGTGACTATTTCATCTCGATTTCGATGAAAACGAACTCGAAATCGTTGGCGTTAATCACATTGTGATCGACGCCGGTGCGGCGCGCGTAGGAAACGCCCGCGGTCAATGCCGGGTGGGTGACGCTGCCGTCCGGCCACTCGATGGTCAGCGCGCCGGTCATCATCGGCACCACGACGTAATCCAGGCCATGCACATGGCGGCCCGTTTCGGCGCCGGGCGCGAAGCGCCATTCGGTCACGCGCGCGCGGTCGTCGTCGATCTGCACCGTCCCGCTCGCTCGCGGACGCGCCATCAGCCGGCCTTCCGCGCGACCGGCGCGTCCCAACTGCCGCGCTTGAACCAGTCGGCGATGAATTCGCTGAACAGCCGCGTCTTCTTCGGGATCATGCGGCCGGCGGGAAACAGCACGCTCACCGGGCGCTCGAACGGCGGCAATTGCGGCAATAGCCGGCGCAGCATGCCGGCGCGCAGATCCTCGCCGATATGATAGGTCGGCAGCATGGCGATGCCGAGGCCGTCGAGCGCCGCCTGGCGCAGCATCAGAATGCTGTTCGAGGAAAAGGCGCCGTCGACCTTGATCGATGGCTTCTTCTTGCCGGTGCCGCCGAAACGCCAGATGCGGTCGGGCGCGAGCTTCATGTGGATCATGCAATTGTGGCGCGACAGTTCGGCCATCGTCTTGGGCTCGCCGGCGCGCTTGAGATAAGCCGGCGACGCGCAAGCGACCCAGCGCAGCAAGCCGATCTGGCGCGCCGTGACCGCCGCCGTCGTCGGAATCGGCGACAGGCGGATCGCCACGTCGAAGTCGTTGGCGGCGAGCTCGACCGAATAATTCGACGAATTGTCGACGATGAGCGACACGCGGATCTGCGGATATTTGCCGGCGAAGGCGGACACCGCCTCCGGGAAGTTGACCGCGCCGAACGACGTCGGCACGGCGAGGCGCAGCGAGCCTTGCGGCTCCTTCTGCTCGCGGGCGATGGCGCCTTCGCGCCGCTCCAACTCGCCGAGGATGCCGGTGCAGAATTCGTAATAGTCGGCGCCGATTTCGGTCAGGGCGACCCGCCGCGTCGTGCGGTTGAGCAGGCGCGCGCCGAGCCGCGCCTCCAATCCGCCGATATGTTTGGTGACGATGGCGCGCGACATGCCGAGCCGCTCGGCGGCGGCCGAGAAGCTCTTGGCCTTCACCACGGCCACGAAGCTTTCCATCATCTTCAGCCGATCCATGAGCTCTCCAAACGGGTAAAATTCATTGTTCAATATTATTCAATCGGACTATTCCCATTTGCGCAATGAACAAAGCTAATTTTTCCGCCATGATCCCTGCAATCCGCTGTGCTGGCCCTATTGCAGGAGAGCCGAGATGCCCGCCGCTTCCGCCGAAATCCCCGTGAAAGTGCTGTCCGACAGCCATCCCGGCGCCATCGTCCAGGACGTCGGCGTCAACGACATCGGCCCCCACAATCTGGAAGCCCTGAAGGCCGAGCTCGCCGAGCACGGCGTCCTGGTGTTCCGCAACCAGAAGCTGACCCCGGCGAACATGATCGCCTTCGCCGAGCAGTTCGGCGAATTGGAGAACAGCACCCGCCAGGACTTCCTGCTGCCGGGCTACGAAAAGATCTACGTGCTGTCCAACGTGAAGGACGAGAACGGCAAGCCGATCGGCAACGCCGACGACGGCTACCAGCTGCACACCGACCAATATTTCTTCGAGCATCCGACGGCCTATACGCTGCTCTACTGCATCGAGGCGCCGCCGGTCGGCAGCGACACCATCTTCTGCAGCACCAAGACGCTCTACGAGGAAATGTCGGACGAGGAAAAGCGCAAATATTCCGCCATGACGATCATGGCGAGCCACGACAAGCTCAATGGCGGCCGCCACAACACCGGCGCCTACGCCGACTATCCCGACATTCCGCAGCCGGTGGTGCGCCGCCATCCGTTGACCGGCAAGGACTTCCTCTATTTCAGCGCCAAGCTGTCGGCGCGCCCCGCGCCGGGCATGACCGAGCCGGAAGTGCTCGACATGATCGACCATTTGCGCGAGCGCGCCGCCGCCCCCGGCCGCGTCTATGCGCACAAGTGGCAGGCCGGCGACCTGGTGATCTGGGACAACCGCGGCCTGCTGCACGCCGCGACGCCGTTCGACAAGATCAACCATCGCCGCATCTGCCACCGTCTCAGCGTCAAGGGCGAGCGCCCGATCCGCGGCGGCCTGCAGGCGAACAGCGCCGCCGCCGAATAGCGCGATGCTGCCCAGTCATCTCGCGTACGAGAAAATCTCCGACGCCCATCCGGGCGCCGTCGTTCGCGGCCTCGACGCCCGCCGTATCGAGGCCGCCGACATTCCCGCCCTGCAGGCGGCGCTCGCCGAGCATGGCGTGCTGGCGCTGCCCGAGCAGAATCTGCGGCCGGCCGAATATGTCGCGCTGACCAAGCTGTTCGGCGAGCTGGAGCCCTCGACGCGCGAGAGCTTCTGGCTCAAGGAGCAGCCGGAGATCTACGTCATCTCCAACGTGAAGGATGCGCAGGGCAATCCGATCGGCAATCCGAACGACGGCTTCGTCTGGCACACCGACCAATATTATTTCGCGCGCCCCACCGCCTACACGTTCCTTTATGCGCTCGAAGCGCCGCCCGAAGGCGGCGACACGCAGTTTTGCAGCACGCAGACGCTCTATGAGGATTTATCCGACGACGAGAAAGCGGCCTTCTCGGCCATGCGCATCACCGCCAGCCACAACAAGCTGAACGGCGGCCGCCACAAGACCGGCAAATACGAGGATTACCCGGACGTCGTGCATCCGCTGGTGCGGCGTCATCCGCTGACGGGCCGCGACTTCCTCTACTTCAGTTCCAAGCTGTCGTCGAAAGCCCCGCCCGGCATGGACGACGAGAGCTTCTTCGCCCTGCTCGAAGACCTGCGCCAGCGCGCCATCCGTCCGGAGCGCGTCTATTCGCACCATTGGCGCGCCGGCGATCTGGTGATCTGGGACAACCGCGGTCTCATGCACACGGCGACCGGCTACGACAAGGAACGTCACCGCCGCATCTGCCATCGCATCAGCATTCTCGGCGAGACGCCGATTCAAGGCGGCGTCTTCGCCGGCGACATGCGCGCTGCCGTTTAACGCGGCGCGTTGCCCGCGCGGCTGCCCGTTCGAGGGCAACGCGTTCAAGCCTTCATGTGCCTTCGTTCTTTCCCCCGTGTTTTCGTTCACGCATGCGACTCGCATTCGATGGCACAGCTCTTGCTGAGGACATCGCATGCCGCTCGCTCATCAGGAGAGAACCATGTCCCGCATTCCCTTCGCTTCCGCCCTCGCCACGCTTTGCCTTGTCGGCATGCCAGCGGCTTCGCAAGCCGCCGGCGTCGAAGACTTCTACAAAGGCAAAACCGTCTCCATCAACGTCGGCTTCGCCGTCGGCAACGCTTACGATGCCTACGGCCGCCTGATCGGGCGCTATCTCGGCAAGCATATTCCCGGCAACCCGACGGTGGTCGTGCAGAACATGGTCGGCGCCGGCAGCCTGAACGTCGCCAATTTCATCTACAACGTCGCGCCGAAGGACGGCACGGCGATCGGCGTGTTCAACCGCAACGTCCCCATGGAACCCTTGCTCGGCAATAAGAACGCGCAGTTCGACGGCCGCAAGTTCACCTGGATCGGCAGCGCCGGCAAGGAAGCCAGCGTCTGCGTCTCCTGGCACAGCTCGCCGGTGAAAACCATCGACGACCTGCTCAAGACCGAACTGGTGGTCGGCGGCACCGGCCTCAGCGCCGACAGCGGCCTCATCCCGGTGGTGCTCGCCGACGTGATCGGCGCCAAGACCAAGCTGATCACCGGCTATCCCGGCGGCAACGAAATCTCGCTCGCGCTCGAGCGCGGCGAGGTCCAGGGCCGCTGCGGCTGGTCGTGGGGCGCCATCCTCTCGTCCAAGCCCGATTGGATCGCCGACAAGAAGCTGAACATCCTGTTGCAGGCCAATCTGGTGCGCAGCTCCGCCCTGCCCGACGTGCCCCTGGCGCTCGACTACGCCAAGACCGACGAGCAGCGCCAACTGCTGAAGCTGGTGTTCAGCTGGCAGGAGATGGCCTGGCCCTTCTTCGCGCCGCCCGCCCTGCCCGCCGACCGCAGCGCGGCGCTGCGCGCCGCCTTCGCCAAGACGATGGCCGACCCGGACATGCTCGCCCAGGCGAAGAAGGAGAACATCGAGGTCTCCCTCGTGCCCGGCGCCGACGTCGAGAAGATCGTCGAGGATATCTACAAGACGCCGCCGAGCGTCGTCGACAACCTCAAGAAGATCATCGCCTCTCGCTGAGCGGCGGCACGCCGGCGGGCGCTAAAGTTTAATCGCCCGCAGCCGCAGCGCGTTGGCGATGACGCTGACCGACGACAGCGCCATCGCCGCCGCCGCGATCACCGGCGACAGCAACAGGCCGAACGTCGGATACAGCGCCCCCGCCGCGATCGGCACGCCCGCCGCGTTGTAGATGAAGGCGAAGAACAGGTTCTGGCGGATGTTGCCCATCACGGCGCGCGACAGCCTGCGCGCCTGGACGATGCCGGCGAGATCGCCATGGAGCAGCGTCACGCCCGCCGAGCGAATGGCGACGTCGGTGCCGGTGCCCATGGCGATGCCGACGTCGGCCGCCGCCAGCGCCGGCGCGTCGTTCACGCCGTCGCCCGCCATGGCGACCTTGCGGCCCTCGCCTTGCAGGCGCTGCACGACGCGGCTCTTGTCCGCCGGCAGCACTTCGGCCTCGACCTCCCGGATGCCGAGCGTCTTGGCCACGGCCTCCGCCGTGGTCCGCGCGTCGCCGGTCAGCATGACCACGCGCAGGCCCTGCCCCTGCAAATCCCGGATCGCCCGCGCCGTCGTCGGCTTGATCGGATCGGCGATGGCGAGCACGCCCACCGCCCGCCACGCCTTATTCATATCGGCGACGGCGACGAAAATGGCGGTGGCGCCTTCCTCGCGCAGCGCCTGCGCCTTGCCGCCGAGCGCCGAGACGTCGATGCCGAGATCGTCGAGCATCATGCGGTTGCCGAGCGCCACCTTGCGCGCGCCGACCATGCCGGACACGCCCTTGCCGTTGATCGCCTCGAAGCCGCGCGCCGCTTCCAGCGTCAAGCCGCGCGCCTCGGCCGCGGCGACGATGGCGGCGCCGAGCGGATGTTCGCTGCCGCGCTCCAGGCTCGCCGCCAGCGCGAGCAAGTCCGCTTCGCCGATGCCGTCGGCGATAATGGCCGTGAGCTTCGGCTTGCCTTCGGTCAGCGTGCCGGTCTTGTCGATCACCAGCGTGTCGATCTTCTCCAGCCGCTCCAGCGCCTCGGCGTTCTTGATCAGCACGCCGGCCTGCGCGCCGCGCCCGACGCCGACCATGATCGACATCGGCGTGGCGAGCCCGAGCGCGCAAGGACAGGCGATGATGAGCACCGAGACGGCGGCGACCAGCGCATAGGCCATACGCGGCTCGGGGCCCCAGACGCTCCAGGCGGCGAAGGCGGCGAGCGCCACGGCGATGACCAGCGGCACGAACCAGCCGGCCACCTGATCGGCGAGCTTCTGAATCGGCGCGCGCGAGCGTTGCGCCTCGGCGACCATCTGGACGATCTGCGCGAGCAGCGTGCCTTGGCCGACCTTCTCGGCCGTCATGATGAGGCTGCCCTGCCCGTTCAAGGTGCCGCCGATGACCTTGGCGCCGACGGCCTTCGTCACCGGCATCGACTCGCCGGTGACCATCGATTCGTCGACGCTCGAATGCCCGTCCGTCACCACGCCGTCGAGCGGCACCGTTTCGCCGGGGCGGACGCGCAAGCGGTCGCCGACCTGCACCTGTTCGAGCGGCAGGTCGGTTTCGCTGCCGTCCATGGCGATGCGCCGCGCCGTCTTGGGCGCGAGATCGAGCAGCGCGCGGATCGCGCCGCCGGTCCGTTCGCGCGCGCGCAGTTCGAGCACTTGGCCGAGCAGCACGAGCACGGTGATCACCGCCGCCGCCTCGAAATAGACGGCGACGCCGCCGTCATGAACGCGGAAGGCCGGCGGAAACAGGCCGGGCAAAAACAGCGCGACGACGCTGTAGGCCCAGGCCGTGCCGGTGCCCAGCGCGATCAGCGTGAACATGTTGAGGTTGCGGCTGACCAGCGAGGCCCAGCCGCGCGCGAAGAACGGCGCGCCCGCCCACAGCACCGCCGGCGTCGCCAGCGCGAACTGGATCCAGCTCGATGCCGTCATCGACAGGCCGATCGCGTGATCCAGATCGACCAGATGGCTGCCCATCTCCAGCGCGAACACCGGCAGGGTCAGCGCCAGGCCGATCCAGAAGCGCCGCGTCATATCGACGAGTTCGGGATTGGGCCCCGTCTCGGCGCTCGGCAGGACCGGCTCGAGCGCCATGCCGCAGATCGGGCAGCTGCCCGGTCCGGCCTGGCGAATCTCCGGATGCATCGGGCAGGTGTAGATCGCGCCGGCGGGCACGCTCGCCGCGGGGGCCATCATCGCCGCCGCCATCGGCGCGGCCGGACCGAGATATTTCGCCGGGTCGGCGACGAACTTGGCCTTGCAGCCGGCGCTGCAGAAATAAAACGGCTGGCCGGCATGGTCGGCGCGATGGGGCGTCGTGGCGGGATCGACCGTCATGCCGCAGACGGGATCCTTCGCCGCTCCGGCGGCCTTGGCCGGCCCATGCGAAGGACCGTGGTGAGGGTGGGAATGATCGCCGGGATTTGGGCTCATGGGGCACTCGCTGATGGGATTTGAAGCGATCATGGACCCTCCCATCATGGGAAGGTCAATCTGGGAACCCGCATTTTTAACATTTACCCTCCGGGCCGCATGCGTTAACCATTGCTCCCTATGAGGGGACCTTTGATAAGCCTCACGAATCGAGCGAAGGCCCATGTCGGCCCGATCCTGTCAGCTGCCGCCCTCGGCGCGACGCTGATCCTGGCCGCCTGCGCCACCTCGCCCGCCCCCTCCGCCGCCAACGTCGTTCGCTATTCGCAGCCCGACGCGACGATGGAAGAGCCCGCCGCCTACATCTCCTGCGTACCCTATGCCCGCGGCGCCTCGGGCGTGCAGCTGTTCGGCGATGCCTGGACCTGGTGGAAGGGCGCCGAGGGCAAATATCCCAAGGGCAAGGCGCCGCAGAAGGGCGCCGTGCTGACCCTGCAAAAGACCAAGTCCCTGCCCATGGGCCATGTCGCCGTGGTCGCGTCGGTCTCGGAAGACCCGCGCAAGATCATGGTCGATCACGCCAACTGGGGCGACAACGGCACGACGCGCGGCAAGGTCCATCACCGCCAGCCGGTGATCGACGTGTCGAAACACAACGATTGGAGCGAAGTGCGCTTCATGAACACGGTCGGCACCTTCGGCCGCGTCTATCCGGCGCACGGCTTCATCTACGCCGAAGATTCCAAGCGCGCCCCGAAGCTCGCGCCGGAACCGCCGGCGCCGCCGCCGAGCAAGCCGCTGCCGGCGACGCGCACCGCCCAGGCCAGCAACTCCAAGATCTGACTCTTTATCGCGTGACCGCGCCGCTCGCGCCATGCGCCTGCGCGCTCGCTGGCGCTTCGCCCTGTGCGACGATAGTGGACAGCGGCACCAGCGCCAGCCCGCGGCCCGTCGCGCCCGGCAGCCAGTCGCGCAGCACCATCAGCGTCGCCTCGTGCGGATGGCCGATGGCGATGGCGCTGCCGCGCGCCTTGGCGATGCGCTCCAACTCGGCGAGCCGCGCGCGCACCTCGGCCGGCGTCTGGATATTGTCGAGAAAGACGTTGCGCGTCGCATGCGGCAGGCCGGCCTCGGCCGCCAGCGCCTCGCCGACGCTCGCCGGCGTGGTGCGCGAATCGAGGAACAAGAGCCCGCGCCGCTTCAATTCGCCGATCACCACGCTCATGCCGGGCCGGTTGGCGGTGAAGCCGCTGCCCATATGGTTGTTGATGCCGACATAGCCGCCGAACTGGCCGAGCGCCCAATCGAGCCGGCGGCGGATTTCCTCCGGCGGCAAGCCCACCGTCAGCGCGTTCGGCCCCGGATCGCCGCCCGATTCGGCCTGGCCCGAAATTCCGGTCTTCGATTGCGGCTGCATCGACACATGGACCATCAGCTCATGCCCAGCCCGGCGCGCGGCGGCGCTCTGCTGCGCCACGTCGCGCGCATAGGGCAGATAGGCCAGCGTCAACGGGCCGGGCAAGCCAGCCGCTTCGAGCGAATGGCGCTGATCGACGCCCATGTCGTCGATGACAATGGCGACCATCGGCCGACCGCCGGTCGCCGGCGCGGCCAGCGCGTTGCGCCGCCACAGCGGCAATTCATGCGGCAATGCGGGTGGCAATTCGGGCGGCAGCGCGCCCTCCTGCGGCAGGCTCGGCGGCGGCGCCTCGTCCGGCGCGAGCGGGCGCAGCGGATCTTCCGGCGGCAGGTTCAGGCTCGGTGCCGGCCCGCGGCGCGGATCGGACACCCAGGGGGCGATGTCGATGCGCGGCTGGTTCTGGCGCGGCACCGCAGCCGGCGGCGGCGGCGCGGTGGGCGCGGCGCGTTGCGGCGGCGCTTTCGGCGGATCGGCGACGTCGCCGAGCCACAGGCCGAGCCCGATGCCGATGCCCAATGCCAAACCCATGGCGGCCCAAAGAGCCATTGTGCCGAGCAGCGAATTGCTGGCCTTCTTCCAAAGCGACTTGAGGCGGCTCAAGGACGAACGGCGAGCCATGGGGCACTCCAACGCGGGGGACGAACGAAGACAGGCCTAGCTAACATGCCCCTCCGGCGGACGCCAGACGGCCGTCCGGGCGCGGCTTCCCCTGGCTCGGAAAAGCCTGATATAACAACCCCTCACCCGCCCGGACCGGCCGCCTCGCCGCGCGAGCAAACCGCCGCAAGAGATTGATATGTTTCTCCTGATCGATAACTACGACAGCTTCACCTACAACCTGGTGCATTACCTCGGCGAAGAGGGCGCCGAGGTCCTGGTCAAGCGCAACGACGCGCTGACCGCCGACGCCGCCATGGCGCTGAAGCCCCAGGGCATCGTGCTGTCGCCCGGCCCCTGCGATCCCGACAAGGCCGGCATCTGCCTCGAACTGATCGGCAAGGCCGCCGCCGCGCGCCTGCCGCTGCTCGGCGTCTGCCTCGGCCATCAGGCCATCGGCCAGGCCTTCGGCGGCAAGGTGGTGCGGGCGCCAGAGCCGATGCACGGCAAGGTCAGCGCCATCTCTCATCGCGCCCAGGGCGTCTTCGCCGGCCTGCCGTCGCCCTTCGCGGCGACGCGCTACCATTCGCTGATCGTCGAGAAGGCCTCCCTGCCCGCCGCGCTCGAAGCCACCGCCGAGACCGCCGACGGCCTGATCATGGGCCTGCAGCATAAAGAGCTGCCGATCCACGGCGTGCAATTCCATCCCGAGAGCATCGCCTCGGAGCACGGCCATGACCTGCTGCGCAATTTCCTGCAGCTCGCCGGCCATAACGGGCCCCGCATGAAGCGGAGCGCGGCATGAGCGAGGAGCGCAATCCGGAGGCGGTGGCCGCCTTCAAGAAGCTGCTCGCCTTCGTCGCCGACGGCGGCAAGCTGAGCCAGGCCCAGGCCGAAGAGGCCTTCGAGATCATCATGTCGGGCAACGCCACGCCGTCGCAGATGGGCGCCATGCTGATGGGCCTGCGCCTGCGCGGTGAGACGGTGGACGAGATCGCCGGCGCGGCGCGCGTCATGCGCGCCAAGGCCGTGCCGATCGCCGCGCCGCCCGGCGCCATCGACACCTGCGGCACCGGCGGCGACGCCTCCGGTACCTACAATATCTCCACCGGCGCGGCGCTCGTCGTCGCCGCCTGCGGCGTGCCCGTCGCCAAGCACGGCAACCGCGCCGCCTCGTCCAAGTCGGGCTCGGCCGACGTGCTCGCCGCGCTCGGCGTCAACCTGGACGCCGACATGGCGCTGGTCGCCGAGTCGCTCAAAGTCAATAACATCGGTTTCATGATGGCGCCGCGCCATCACGCCGCCATGCGCCATGTCGGGCCGACCCGCGTCGAGCTCGGCACGCGCACCATCTTCAATCTGCTCGGGCCCTTGTCGAACCCGGCGGGCGCCAAGCGCCAGCTGCTCGGCGTGTTCCATCGCCAGTGGGTCAAGCCCGTCGCCGAGGTGCTCGGCACGCTCGGCTCCGAGCGCGCCTGGGTCGTGCATGGCTCGGACGGTCTCGACGAACTGACCACCACCGGCACCTCTTACGTCGCCGAACTGAAGGACGGCAAGGTCACCGCCTTCGAGGTGACGCCGGAAGACGCCGGCCTCGCCCGCGTCACCTCCGACGCGCTCAAGGGCGGCGATCCCGCCTTCAACGCCCAGGCCGTCACCGCCATGCTCGGCGGCGCCACCGGCCCCTATCGCGATATCGTGCTGCTCAATGCCGCCGCGGCGCTGATCGTCGCCGGCAAGGCGGCCGACCTGAAAGCCGGCGTTAAGCTCGCTGCCGAGGCGATTGCCTCGGGCAAAGCGAAAGCAACGCTGGCTGCTCTCGTCGCCACCTCCATGAAAGTCCCGGCGTGAGCGACGTTTTAAAAAAAATCTGCGACATCCGCCTCGCCCAGGTGAAGGCGCTCGAAGCGGCGCGTCCCTTCGCCGCGGTCGATGCCGAGGCCACGGCCATGACCCGCAGCGTCGCCGGCAAGCCGCGCGGCTTTCGCGCCGCCCTGGAAGCCAAGATCCGCGGCGTCGCGCCGGCCGCCCTGTCGGACGACGGCTACGGCAAGGTCTTCGACGTCCGCACCGAAGGCGCGCTGCAGCAGTACGAGACGCCGCATAAAGCCGCGACCGCCTACGGCCTGATCGCCGAGATCAAGAAGGCCTCGCCCAGCGCCGGACTGATTCGCCCCGACTTCGATCCCGCCGGCCTCGCCCGCGCCTACAAGGCCGGCGGCGCGACCTGCCTCTCGGTGCTCACCGAGATCGACCATTTCCAGGGCCGCGACGAGTACCTGGTGCAGGCGCGCGCCGCGGTCGATCTGCCGGTGCTGCGCAAGGATTTCATGCTGACGCCCTACCAGATCGCCGAATCGCGCGCGCTCGGGGCCGACTGCATCCTTCTCATCATGGCCGCCCTCGGCGACGCCCAGGCGCGCGAGCTGGAAAACGCGGCGCTCGGCTATCGCATGGACGTGCTGGTCGAGGTCCATGACGAGGAGGAGCTGGCCCGCGCGCTCAAGTCCCTCGCCTCGCCGCTGATCGGCGTCAACAACCGCAATCTCAAGACCCTGAAGACCGACCTCGGCGTCACCGAGCGCCTCGCCGACCTGCTGCCGCCGGGCAAGACCCTGGTGTCCGAAAGCGGCCTGACCGGCCCGGCCGATCTCGCCCGCATGGCCCGCGTCGGCGCCCGCTGCTTCCTGGTCGGCGAAAGCCTGATGCGCCAGCCGGACGTGACCGCCGCCACCCGCGCCCTGCTCGGCCCTGTTCGGGTTCAGGCTTGATGGCCAAGAAGTCCACCCCCAAGGCCAAGCTGACCCACCTGGATTCCAAAGGTCACGCCCGCATGGTCGATGTCGGCGGCAAGGCGGTCACCAGCCGCGTCGCCACCGCTACCGGCTCGGTCCTGATGGCCAAGGAGACGGTCGCCCTGATCCGCGCCGGCGGCTTCAAGAAGGGCGACGTGCTGTCGATCGCCCGCATCGCCGGCATCATGGGCGCCAAGAAGACGCCCGAGTTGATCCCGCTCTGCCACCCGATTTCGCTCACCTCGGTGGCCGTCGATCTGACCCTGACCGCCAAGGGCGTCGACATCGCCGCCACCTGCAAGATCGCCGCCCAGACGGGCATCGAAATGGAAGCCTTAACAGCGGTTTCCGTAGCGGCTTTGACAGTTTACGACATGTGCAAGGCGGTCGACCGCGGCATGACCATCACCGGCATCCGCGTGACACATAAGTCTGGCGGTAAGTCAGGCACTTACGAGGCGACCTGATGCTCTCGGTCGAACAGGCCCGGGCGCAGATCCTGGCGGCTCTCGCGCCGCTCGGGTCCGAGACCGTCGGCTTGGAGGCCGCCCTCGGCCGCGTCCTCGCCGAAGATCTCGCCGCCCGCGTCACCCAGCCGCCCAGCGACCTCTCGGCGATGGACGGCTACGCCGTCCGCGCCGGCGATGTCGCCCAAGTCCCCGCCGTCCTCGCCGTGATCGGCGAAGCGCCGGCCGGCGGCAGCTATCCCGGCAGGGTCGGCCCCGGCCAGGCGGTCCGCATCTTCACCGGCGGTCCCGTCCCGGCCGGCGCCGATGCCGTGGTGATCCAGGAAGACACCGACCGCGCCGGCGACAAGGTCACGATCAAGGCAGCGCCCAAGCCCAAGGAGAACGTGCGCGACGCCGGGCTGGATTTCCGCGCGGGCGCCGTCGTGCTGGCCAAAGGCCGCAAACTCGCCCCGCGCGACATCGCGCTCGCCGCCGCCGCCAACAACCCCACGCTTCAGGTCGGCCGCCGCCCGCGCATCGCCATTCTCGCCACCGGCGACGAACTGGTGAATCCGGGCGAGCCGATCGGCCCCAACCAGATCGTCAGCTCCAACGGCTTCGGGCTTTCCGCCTTCGTGCGCGCCCACGGCGGCGAGCCGGTCGATCTCGGCATCGCGCCGGACGACGCGGCCTCGCTCAAGATCATGGCCCAGGGCGCGGTTGGGGCAGACATGCTGGTGACCATCGGCGGCGCCTCGGTCGGCGACCATGACCTGATCCAGACCGTGCTCGGCGAGGTCGGCCTCAAGGTCGAGTTCTGGAAGATCGCCATGAAGCCGGGCAAGCCGCTGATCTTCGGCCGCTTCAACGGCACGCCGATGCTCGGCCTGCCGGGCAATCCCGTTTCGGCCCTGGTCTGCGCCCTGCTCTATCTCGGCCCGGCCATCCATAAGCTGCAGGGCGGCGGCGAGACCGCGCCGCGCCAGATCCGCGCCCGCCTCGGCGCTGCCGTGAAGGCCAACAATTTCCGCGAGGACTTCCTGCGCGCGACGATGACGGTCAACGCCGAGGGCGAAACCGTCGCCACCGCCTTCCCGGTCCAGGACTCGTCCATGCTCGGGCTGCTGTCGCGCGCCGACGGCCTGATCCGCCGCCCGCCCGACGCCCCCGCCGCCCAGGCCGGCGACTGGGTCAGCGTCATCCCGCTCGACTGACGCCGCTCCCATCGGGAAGTGATACGGGCAAATCCGCTGTCGCTTCTATTCGTCATGGCCGGACTTGTTCCGGCCATCCACGCCTTACGATGCGGATACGGAAAAGTCGTGGATGCCCGCAACAAGTGCGGGCATGACGGTAAGAGGGCTGTATCCGAGACGTCTCGCCGGTCTATTTCCCCGCAGTGATCTCGTCGATCACCGCCATGTCCTCCGGCGTCAGCCGCCAATTGCCCGCCGCGGCATTGGCCTCGACCTGCTCGGGCTTGGTCGCCCCGGCGATCACGCTGGCCACCGCCTGATGCGCCAGTAGCCAGGAAAATGCCAATCCCAGCAGAGTCTTGCCGCGCGATCTTGAGAACTCGTCGAGCTTCTCGACGACCGCCCAATTGCGCTCGGTCAGGGTGCGGCCGGCGGCGCGCGGCTCGCGGGTCAGGCGCGCGCCCTCGGGCATCGCGTCCTTCCTGTATTTGCCGGTGAGCAGGCCGTTGGCCAGTGGGAAGAACGGCAGCAGGCTGAGGCCATAGGCCTCCATCGCCGGCAGCAGCTCGGCCTCGATCTTGCGGTTGAGCAGGCTGTATTCGTTTTGGCAGGAGACGTAGCGGTTGAGATTGGCGGCCCTGGCCGTCCAGTCCGCCTCGACCGCCTGCCAGCCATCCATGCCCGAATTGCCGATGTAGCGCACCTTGCCCTGGGTCACGAGATCGTCCAGCGCGCGCAGCGTCTCCTCGATCGGCGTCAGCGGGTCGGGCCGGTGCTGCTGGTAGAGATCGATCCAATCGGTCTTGAGCCGCGTCAGGCTGGCTTCGACCGCCTCCATGATATAGCGGCGCGAGGCGCCCTTCTTGCGGCCCTCCTCGTCCATCGGCATGGCGAATTTGGTGGCGAGGATGATGTCCTGGCGGCGCGGCCCGAGGATCGCGCCGAGGACGCTCTCCGAGCCGCCTTTGTCGCCGTAACTATCGGCGGTGTCGAACAGCAGGACGCCGACATCGAGCGCCTTATGGACCACTTTGCGCGTCGCCTCGAGATCGATGCGGCCGCCGAAATTGTTGCAGCCCAAACCGATTTCCGGGACGCGCAGCCCCGACTTGCCGAGATTCCGATGGTTCAAGGTGACGCTCCCCATATGCCGAATACCTATGGCTTTTGAAAAGCTTATCACCTCCCGGCCAGTCCGGCGACGATGCCGATCAGGCCCCCAGGATGTCGCGCGCCGTCGCCTCGTCGGTCACCAAACTGCCGGTGAAGCCACGCCGGAGGGCGGCGCGCAACGCCGGTGCCTTTTCGCGACCCGCGCCGCTCAGGATGACGTCCGGCACCGCCGCGAGATCGTCGAGTTCGAGCCCGATACGCCGGCGATTGACCTCGTGATCCACCGCCTCGCCATCCTCATCGACGAAGACCCCCAGCACCGCGCCGACCGCGCCCGCCTCCCGCAGCTCGGCGGCCTCGCGCGGCGAGACGAAACCGTTGCCGACGAGCCCGCCGTTGTCGCTGGCGCGACTGGCGGTCAGCACCGCGATGTCGCAAGTGCGCGCCCTATCCAAAACCTCTTGAACGATCGGCAATCCCATGAACAGCGCGCGTTCTTCCAAGCTGCGCGCGTAGCTCGGCGCGGCGAGTTGATAGCCGGAGGCCTCGAGTGTGAGAGCGAGCCGGGCCACCGTTTCCTGCGGCACGATCCGCCCGAAGGGCGACAGGCTGCCCTTCAGCGAAACCGTGGTGAGGTTCGGCATGGAAGCCGGCACGAGGCCGCGGAACATGGCATAGGTCGAACGGCCGTGATGGACCCCCACCGTCATGCCGTCCTGTAGTCTGCGGTTGAGCAAGGAACCGAGCGCATGGCCGACGCAATCGACGAGTTGCGCGGGGTTTTGCGGGTCCTGCACGACGATAGCCTCGCGCAAACCGAACGCCTTGCACAGCCGCGCTTCCAATTCGCAGGCGGCCCGATGGGGCGAGACGATCTCGATGCGCACCAAGCCTTCCTCGCGTGCCATGGCGACCAGGCGATTGACCCGCATTCGGCTGATGCCGAGCGCGGCGGCGACATCTTCCTGGCGCATGCCCTCGACGAAATACATCCAGGCGACCCGCGTGGCCAATTGCAGCCGGCCGTTCTCCTCGAAACCCGGCAGCGGCGGCTCAACGCCGGACAGATCTCGACTGCGCGTCATAGCACGGGCTGCGCTGGCGATTTAAGGATGGAGCCGTGCTCCAGGATGCGGACGTAGGATTCGTGGCGGAACAGGAAGTCCGAACCGATGAGCCGCTGGCGCAAGCCCTGCGCGCCGAGCCGGATGTCGAGGAAGCCGACTTCGCGCCGCCCCCACATCTTGACGTCGGGCGGGAAGTTCACCACGCCGGTCGACGGCGCCCACAGATGGATCACCCCGTCGAGCCCGAACGAGCGGTACTGATGCTTGTGGCCGCAGGCGACCAGCTTCAGCGATTTTCCGGCGAAGGGCGCCATCAGCAGTTGGCGCGCCGCGAGCTCCAGCGAGGTGGCATGCACCAGCGTTTCGGACGGATGGTCGGTGAACAAGGGCTTGTGCAGGAACAGCGCGATGGCGCGGTCGTCCGGCACGTCCGCCAACGTCTCGCTCAGCCATCGCGCCTGCTCGTCTTCGGCGGCAAGCCCCTGCGAATTGAGAATCTGCGAATTGACGCCGATCAGCGTCCAGCCGCCCTGGTCCTCGCGCCAATAGTCGACGCCGAAAATATCGAGCCAGCGCTGCCGGCGCTCGGCGGTGACGCGCTTGGGCATGGAGCCCGAAACGACATTGTCGCCGATGTCGTGATTGCCGGGAATCGCCCGCCACGGCACCGGGATGCGGTCGAGTTGACGGCGCGCGAAGGCGAGGTCGTCGGCGAGGTCCGGATCGCTGAGCCCAAGATCGCCGCTGACGACGACGAAATCGGGCCGCTCCGCCGCGATCCATTCGAGCACCATCTCCCAATTGTCCTGGTAATAGCCGCGCGCGGCGCTGAGATGCAGGTCGGAGACCTGCAGGATGCGACGATCAGGGATCATTACAGAGGCTCCAATATGTCGGTTTGCGGTGCTGTGAGTTGCGCAAGGTCGGCGATGGTCCAACCGTCGCCAGATCGCGAGAACAAGAGCGGCGCGGCGTTGCGCAAGGCTTCGGCGGGCAATTCGGCCCGCAGGAGCCGCGCAGCGACGCGCAGAACGCCGCCATGCGCCACGATCAGCACGCCCGGCCCGTCGCCATGACGGCCGAGCGCAGCCGCGATACGCGAAGCGAAATCTTCGATGGTCTCCATGCCATCGACCGCGCAACCCCACAGGTCGGCGGGCGCCGGCTGGCCCTCGAAGGGGCCGAAGCAGCGCTCGCGCAGGCCGGGGTCGAGAAGCGGCGCGAGACCGAGGCGCGCGCCGATCCGCTCCGCCGTTTCCCGTGTGCGCGCCAAGTCGCTCGATATGATGCGACGGATCGAAGCCGCCGCCAAAAGCTCGGCCGCCGCCGATGCTTCGGCGCGGCCGGTATCGTCGAGCGGGATGTCCATATGTCCTTGGACGATGCGGCGCAGATTGTGGTCGGTCCTGCCGTGCCGCAGAAAATGAAAGGCACTGGTCGCGAGCGGCTCGGACAGGGGAACGACTCGATCGAGATGGGACAATGCGGACATCAGGCTGTCAGTCTCCGGTTTTGCTCCATGCGAAGGCCGCTGGAGGCGTCGAACAGATGCATGTCGTGATCGGGCCATGCCAAGCCGACCGTTTCGCCGACCCGCGGCGCCAGGGCGCGGGCCACGCGCACCGTCAGGCGCTCCGCACCGACCTCGGCATGGACGAGGCATTCGGAGCCGATCATCTCGACCTGTGAGACCCGCACCGCCGGCGCGTTAGCCGCCACCGACCGGAAAGAAATATGCTCCGGCCGCACGCCGATGGTCGTCCCCGCGCGGCTGCCGGCAGGGATACGCGGGCTGAAGACGGCAGCCGCTCCCTCGCCCAACGCGGTCAAGGGCAGGATGTTCATCGGCGGGCTGCCGATGAAGGCAGCGACGAAGATGTTGGCCGGCCGTTCGAAAACCTCGATCGGCGTACCGATCTGCTGGACCTGGCCGTCGCGCATGACGACGATTCGGTCGGCCATCGTCATCGCCTCGATCTGGTCGTGCGTGACGTAGACCGATGTGACGCCGAGCCGCCGCTGCAAGGCGCGGATTTCCCCGCGCGCGCTGGTGCGCAACTGCGGATCGAGATTGGACAGCGGCTCATCGAACAAAAACGCCTTGGGATCGCGCACGATAGCGCGGCACACCGCGACCCGCTGGCGTTGCCCGCCGGACAGCTCCTTCGGGCGACGCTGCAGGAGATGGGCGATGTCGAGCATCTCGGCCGCGCGCCGTACCCGCTCGGTGACCTCCGCCCGGCCGATGCGCCGGAGCGTCAACGCGAAGCCGATGTTCTCGGCGACCGTCATGTGCGGGTAGAGCGCGTAACTCTGGAACACCATGGCCATGTCGCGCGCCTTGGGCTGCGCGCGCGTAACGTCTCGTCCGTCGATGAAAATCTGTCCGCTGGTCACTTCGTCGAGTCCCGCCAGCATGCGGAGCGACGTGGTCTTGCCGCAACCCGACGGGCCGACGAACACCACGAACTCGCTGTCGGCAACCTCCAGGTCCAGCCCCTCGACGGCCGTGACATCGCCGAACGTCTTTCGAACAGCTGAGAAACGAATCGTGGCCATGTTCCTATCCTTTGATTCCGACAGAGACAAACGTCTGGATGATGCGGCGCTGGCAGGCGAAGAACACCGCGAGCGCCGGTAGGCTGATCAAGGTGACAGCCGCCATCAACGGTCCGAGGTCGTCGCCGCGCTCCGCATCCAAGAAGCGGCGGATGCCGATCTGCACGGTCATCGAGCGGTCGGTCTCCGTGATCACAAGGGGCCAGAAATATTCGTTCCAGCAGTCAACGAAGAGCACGACAGTCAATGCCGCCATCACCGGCTTGATGTTGGGCAGCACGACCGACCAGAGTATGCGCAGCTCGCTGGCGCCGTCCGTCGCCGCCGCGTCGTACAGCTCCTTCGGAAAGGCCAGAAGATGCTGGCGCAGCAGGAACACCGCGAGCGGCATCGCCAGATTCGGCACGATCAGCCCGGCCCAACTATCGAACCAGCCGAGGCCGTTGATCATCAGATAGATCGGTAGAAAGGTGAGCTGTTGCGGGATCATCATCGCGCCGAGCACCAGCGCGAACAGCAAGCCGCGGCCGGGAAAGGCGTAACGTGCGAAGGCGTAAGCGGCGAGCAGCGCGATCATCAGTTGCCCTGCGACCCGCAAGCCCGTCGTCGCCACGCTATTCCACAGATAGCGGCCGAACGGCAGCTTCTCGAACACGTCGAGATAATTCTGCAGGATGAATTCGCGCGGCCATGGTGGGCCGGCATAGATTTCGTTCGCCGGCTTGAACGACGTCCCAAGCACTAGGATAAGCGGCGCCAGGATCGACAGCGCCGTGACGAACAACGCGAGTTGTCCCAGCAGGGTCAGCGGCCATGAGAACTTGAGCATGCCGGTCGCCCTCAGGAGTAATGCACGCGCTTCTCGAGCCACAGCACCTTGACCGCTGTGATGAACCCAAGAAGGACGAAGATGATCAAGGCACCGGCCGCCGAATAGCCGACGTTGAAGCTCTCGAACATATATTGATAGACGATATAGAACAGGTTGGTCGTAGCGTTGAGCGGTCCGCCTTGCGTCATGACGTCGATTGGCGTGAAGACTTGCTGAATCGTGAACACCACCGTCGAGATCGACACGAAGAAAATCGTCGGCGAGAGCAAGGGCAGCACAAGCCGGCGCATGACTGTGCCGTCGCCGGCACCGTCGAGACGCATGGCTTCGACATAGTCGCGGTTGATCGCCGACAGGCCGGCAAGATAGAGCAGCACGTTGAAGCCGATGAGCTTCCAGGCGCCGACGCCGATGATGACGTAAATGGCAGTCGTCGTATCCGACAGCAGCGTCGGCATTTGCAACCCGAGCGGCCGAATGACCGATTGGAAAAGGCCCATCACCGGATTCAGCATCCAGATCCAGACGATGGAGACGACGACGAAACTAAGCAGCGTCGGCAGGAACAGCACTGTCTTGTAGAAATTTCCGAGCTTCGGTCCGATCGTCCAGATGAAGACCGCCAGCGGGATCGGCAAAAGCACCTTAAGGGGAATCGACACGAAGATGTAGATCAGCGAGTTGTAGACGGCGTCGTGAAATTGCGTGTTGTCGAGCACGCCGATAAAATTGCTCATGCCGACGAACGGATCTGGGCCGTACCGGTTGAGCTTGAAGAAACTCAGATAGACGATCTCAACGAGCGGCCAATAAGTGAATACCGCCATCAGCAAGACGAACGGCGCCAGAAACGCGGCGGGACGCAGATCGATCCTTCGCTTCGCCGCAGAGGACGCGGCGCGACGCGTGGATGCGAGCGTTAAAGCCTGCGTCATGCCGATGCCTGTGCCATAGAGATATCTCCCGGTCGGATCGGCTGGAGCCCAGGACACGGGCTCCAGCCTCGCCGGTTCAGTTGGTGCCGGCGGCGATCAACCGCGTGATTTCCTTTTCGGCGGCGGGAACGAGGACGGCCGCCTTGCCTTTGCCCTGCCACAGAGCGGACACCATGTTTTCGAGGACGATCTGGATTTCGACGACCCGTGTGCCGGGCCAGCGCGCGGTGGAGACGAGATCGTCCATCTGCGCGACGGCGACGCCCCAACGCGGCTCCTTGGCGACATAGGCGCGCACAACGTCGGCATTCTTGGCGCCCGGCGCGATCGGCAGATAGCCGGATTCCACGGCCCAACGATTGGTCACGTCCGGCTTCATCATGTAGGCGAGGAAGCGGAAAGCGGCTTCGCGGCGCTTCAGGTTTTCCGAGAAGAGCATGAGCGACGCGCCCGAATTGGGCACGCGGCGCGGCTTGTCGCCCCAGGTCGGATAATGCGCCACGCCGAGATCGAACACGCCTTTGGCAGAGCGTTGCGCGCCCTGGAAGCTGGCGACCGAGGTCACCATCATGCCGACTTGGCCAGCCAAGAAGAGCGATTGGTTCTCGCGCTCTGTGAACACGGCCAGCGACTTGTCGGTGACGGCCATGTCCTGCCACAGTTGCATGGCGGCGATGGCGTCGGGCGTCGCGAAGGTGGCACGCGTGAAATCTTCCGACAGCATGTCCGCGCCGGCATTGACGATCATCTGCTGGGGGCCGACGTCGCGCCCGCCGGTCGAGACGAACAACGCATACTTGCCGGTCTTCTGCTTGATCTGCAGCGCCCGCTCGCGCAGTTCCTGCCAAGTGCGCGGCGGCTGTTCGGGATCGAGCCCGGCAGCGCGGAAGATGTCCTTGTTGATGTAAAGAATCGGCGTGCCGAAGGATTGCGGCACCGCGTAGGGATGTCCCTTGTAAAGGCCGGTCGCCAGGAAGTTCGGCGCGATGCCGGCGAGGAAAGCGCCTTTGTCGGGCCCGGAGTCGAGCGGGACCGGATTGGAGCTTTCGACCATGCCGATGGTCAGGCGCGCGAGCACCTGGGCGACGTCCGGCGCGCGGTCGACCATGCGAGCCGCCTGAATGTCGGTGGCGAGGTTCGTCAGGTCCTTGAACAACTCCTGGACCTTGACGTCCGGGTTGGCCGCTTCGAACTCTTTGATCGTCTGCGTCAGCACCTCGCGGTTCGACGTCTGATAGTGCCAAAAATTGATGGTGGTGACCGGTTCGGCCGCCCGGAGCGGAGAGGCGACAGCGACGGCAAGAACAACGGCACTTAGCAAAGATCGATACATCGGGTCCCTCCTCATTGCAGATCCGGGTGGGACGGTAGCGATGGTGCGTGACCGCCTAATTGCACATTTGAGACAGGTCCGTGATTTTGCACGGCCGTGCCCAAAGCCGGCTTGCCCGGTTGGGCGACCGCTTAGCGCGCTTTGGCGCTTGACGGCGGCACAAGAACTAAACTAGAACAAAATCGGATGTTTTGGTTTTGTTCTATATCTAGCGTCATCGCAAGCGAAGCGCCGGATTAGTTGGGTTTGCCCGGTTTTTTGCCATCCGGGACGCCCGCCAGCACCGAAACGCTCGCCCCGGCTCAGGGGTGTGAAAACATGCGGAAAGCCGCGCAGGCAGGATCGAAAAATGCTGACCAAGAAACAATCCGAGCTGCTGCTGTTCATCAACCGCCATCTCGCCCAGCATGGCGCCTCGCCCTCGTTCGACGAGATGAAGGACGCGCTGAACCTCAAGTCGAAGTCGGGCATCCACCGGCTGATCACCGGCCTGGAGGAGCGCGGCTTCATCCGCCGCCTGGCGCACCGCGCCCGCGCCCTGGAGGTCATCCGCCTGCCCGAGACCCTGGTCGGCGCCGGCGCCAGCGAGACCAGCCGACCCTTCGCCGCCGCCCATGAGCCATCAGCCGAACCGCGCAGCGGCTTCACGCCCCCCGAGCCGCGCAGTGGCTTCACGCCCAACGTCATCAAGGGCAAGTTCAAGCCCGGCCTGACCGGCGCCGCCCTGCCCGCCAATGCCGCCACCGGCGTCTCGATCGAACTGCCGCTCTATGGCCGCATCGCCGCCGGCGCGCCCATCGAGGCGCTGCGCGATCATTCCAGCACCGTCGAGGTGCCGCCCAGCCTGATCGGCCGCGGCGAGCATTACGCCCTCGAAATCGACGGCGATTCGATGATCGAAGCCGGCATTTTCGACGGCGACGTGGCGGTGATCGAACGCTGCGAGACGGCGGAGAACGGCACCATCGTCGTCGCCCTGGTGGACGACAACGAAGTCACCCTCAAGCGCCTGCGCCGCAAGCGCGACTCCATCGCCCTGGAGCCTGCCAACGCCGCCTACGAGACCCGCATCTTCGGCCCCGACCGGGTCAAGGTGCAGGGCCGCCTGGTCGGCCTGGTGCGGAAGTACTAGGCGGCGGAAGTACTAGGCCGCTGAAGTACGGGCGGCACAAATACCGAAAACCGCAGGTTATGCCGCTTTTGGCATTGCGGTGACGGGACGCGCGTAAGGCTGTAACATTTCCGGAGTTCCAGCCCTCCGGTGCGTCATGTCCCGCCTGCCCCCGCGTCGTCCCCTTTTCGCTCCCATCACGCGCCGCCGCCTGCTCAGCGGCCTTGGCGCTTCCGCGGCCCTGACTTTTACGGGGGCCGCGCCCTTCATCCTGCGCGGCCCGGCCTTCGCCCAAGGCACCCCGCTGATTTTCAAGACCGACCCGTTCAAGCTCGGCGTCGCCTCGGGCGATCCCGACAGCACCTCGGTGGTGCTGTGGACGCGCCTCGCTCCCGAGCCGCTGAGCTTCGGAAGCGGCCTGCCGAATGCGCCGGTGCCGGTCGAATGGGAAGTCGGCCTCAACGAGCAAATGACGCGCGTGATGTTCCGCGGCACGGCGCTGGCGCGCCCGGAAAACGGCTATAGCGTCCACGCCCTCGCCCAGGGCCTGCTGCCGGGCCGCAGCTATTGGTACCGCTTCCGCGCCGGCGAGGTCGAAAGCCGCATCGGCCGTACCCGCACCCTGCCGGCGCGCAATTCGAACGCCGCGCGCTTCCAGGTCGCGCTCGCCAGCTGCCAGCGCATCGAGCATGGCCATTTCACCGCCTGGGCCGACATCGCCAAGCGCGACCTCGATCTCGTTCTCCATGTCGGCGACTACACCTACGAATATGCCCTGAAGCCCGACGACATGCGCGCGCGCATGGGCTTCGACCTGCCGAGCGCCGCGCTGGCCAAGCCGACCGCCATCGCCGGCTACCGCCTGCGCCATGCGATCTACAAGCTCGACCGCAATCTCGCCGACGCCCATGCCGCCCATCCCTTCGTCGTCGCCTTCGACGATCATGAGGTGCTGAACAACTGGACCGGCGACATCGGCCCCGGCTTGAGCAAGGACAGTTTCCTCAAAATCCGCGCCGCCGCCTTCCAGGGCTATTACGAGAACATGCCGGTGCGCGAAGCCCTGCAGCCCAAGGGCGCGAGCATGCGGCTCTACCGCGCCTTCGAGGCCGGCGATCTGTTGCGCGTCAGCGCCATCGACACGCGGCAATACCGTTCGCCCTACGCCTGCGGCAAGGGCGACAAGATGCATTGCGACGAACGGCTGGAGCCCGGCCGCAGCATGATCGGCGACGCCCAGGAAAGTTGGCTGCTCGACCAGCTCGGCAAGAACGACACGACCTGGAGCCTGGTCGGCAACCAGGTGATGATGATGCAATGCCGCTACAAGGATCCGGCGCTCGACATCGTCGACACCGACAAGTGGGACGGCTACGCCGCCGCGCGCCAGCGCCTGTTCGACGGCATCCAGGCGCGCAAGACCCAGGGTCTCGTCGTCGCCACCGGCGACATCCATCGCGCCTTCGCCGGCGACCTGAAGGCGAGTTTCGACGACGCCAAATCGCCGACGCTCGGCGCGGAATTCATCTGCACGTCGATCTCGTCGGCCGGCGACGGCTCGGCCGGCGCCGCGACCTCGACCAAGCTGCGCGCCGACAATCCGCACATCAAATTCCACGACGGCCGGCGCGGCTACACGCTGCTGGACTTCGACCGCAAGCGCTGCGAAGCGCGCTTCCAGGCGGTCAGCAAGGTCTCGACGCCCGGCGGCACGATATCGACCGTCGGCACCTTCGCCGTCGAAGCCGGCAAGCCGGGCATCGCTTAACTAGTGGCCCGACCACGGCCTGTTGCCGCGCTCGTCGCGCACGTTCGCGATCGCCACGCCGTCCGAGGTCAGCCAGAACGCGTGCGTGCCGTTGGCCGTGAGCGCCCGGCGATCCAACAACTGCGGCCCGCGGCAGCGCGCCGGCCACAGCGCGCCCCAGCTCACCACCACATCGGCCTCCCGGCAATCCTCCGCCAGCGCGGCCTCGTCGCGCAGCAGGGCGACCCGGCGGCCCTGCGCCTGATAGACGCAGCCGAGCGCGTCGCAGCGCAAGCTCGGCGCGTCGTCGCGCGACGTGAAGGCGGCGCTGCGCCGCCGCCAGACGTCGCGCAGGAAGGCCTGGCCGGACGCGCTCCCGCCTGAAACTGGACTGGGCGCGAATTGCAGATCGCCGTCCGGCCCGCGCGCGGCGAACAGGCCGGGCTCCGCCGCGACCAGGAGATCCGGCGGCTTGACGCTGGCCAAGGTGGACAGGCCCAGCAGGATCACCGGCACGCCGACATAGCGCCAGCGCTGGCGCCACAGGCAGAGCCACAAGCCGCCGAGCGTGACCAGCGCCAGGCCACTGTGCGGCAGCGACGGCAGGAGCAGCACGGCATCGGGCCAGGCGGCGACATGGCGCGCCACCGCGATCAAGGCCTCGACGCCCCAACTCATCGGCAGCAGCGCGATCTCCTCCAGGCCGAAGGGCATCAGCAAATAGACCAGCAGCGACCAGGGCATGATCCAGACGGCGGTCAGCGGCACGGCGATCATGTTGGCGACCAACTGATAGACGGCGAAGCGGTTGAAGTGAAAGGCGGCGAAGGGCGCGGTGGCGAGGCCGGCGATCAGGCTGGTCATGACGATGCCGCCGGCATAGAGCGCGACGCGGCGCAAGGCCCCGCCCTCGGCGCGCTGGCGCCGCGCCCAACCGCGCGACGCCTCGTAGGCGGCGATCAGCGCGATGACGGCGGCGAAGGACATCTGGAAGCTGGCGCCGAGCAGGCTTTCCGGCGCGACCAGGATGAGCGCGAGGCCCGCCGCCATCACCAGGCGCAGCGAGATCGCCGTGCGGTCGAGCATCACCGCGATCAGCACCACCGCCGTCATCAGGAAAGAGCGCAGCGTCGGCAGGCTGGCGCCGGTGATCAGCGTATAGGCGAAGATGCCGAGGATGGTCAGGGCCGCCGCCCATTTCTTCGTCGGCCAATAGAGCGCCAGCGGGCCCATGGCGGCGAACAGCAGGCGCAAGGAGACGAACAGCGCGCCGGCGACCAGCGCGACATTGAATCCGGAGATCGCCAACAGATGCGCCAGGCCGGCGTCGCGCATGCTGTCCATGACGCCGCGCGGAATCGCCGACTGCTCGCCCTGCAGCAGCGCCGCCGTCATCGCCCCTGCCGCATCCTCCTTGTCCCGTTGCGGCAAGACCGCCATGACGCGGGCGTGGATGGCGAGACGCAGCGCGGCGATGCGCTCGCGCGCGCCGGCGAACCAGCCCGCCTCGCCCGGCGCGGCGTCGAGGATCGTCACCCGGCCAAGCGCGTAGCCGACCGCGCCGATGCGCTCGAAATAGGCCTGGCGGCCGAAATCGAAGGCGCCCGGCATGGCCGGCGGCGTCGGCGGCAGCAGCATGGCGCGCGTCCGCACCGTCGATCCCAAGGGCGGCAAGCTGTCGGTACGGGCGAGCCGCAGCCGAATGCGCTCCGGCGTCTTGTCCGCGCCCAGGCGGGCGATGCGCGGCGCGGCCAGCACGATGCGGCCGCCCGCCGCGCCCGGCTCGGCGGCGATCACCCGGCCTTCGACGGCGACCGGACCGAGATCGCGTTGCAAGATCGGTGCGGCGACCGAGAGGGTGCGCCATTGCGCCGCCGCGAAGCCGCCGCTGCCGGCCGCGAGCGCGACGGCCAGCAGAGCGACCGCCGGCTGCCGGCGCAAGACCCAGGCGGCGATCCCGGTCCCGGCCAGCAGCGCGCCGGCCGGCCATAGCGGCGGCTCCGACGGCAGGGCGTAATAGAACGCGACCCCGGCCGCCACCATCACCGGCAGCCAGAGCAGCCAGCGGTCGCGTTCCGCGCTCGCCATGTCGGCCAAGGCGCGGCACAGCCGCGCCGTCCGCTCGACGAGCCGGCCCCACAAATGCGACAGGAAGGCCCCGGTTTCCATGGCGACGGCGGGTGTTGCGAGGGATGCCGATATGCTACAGAGGGCGCCCCGAGACGGCCAGTATCGGCCGGCCCCGCCCCCGTCTTATCCCCAGCTTTTGAGCCTCGTTATGACCGTCGTCACGCGCTTCGCCCCGTCGCCCACCGGCTACCTGCATATCGGCGGCGCGCGCACGGCCCTGTTCAACTGGCTGTTCGCCCGCCACCACGGCGGCAAGTACCTGCTGCGCATCGAGGACACCGACCGCGCGCGCTCGACCCAGGGCGCCATCGACGCGATTTTGGACGGCCTGTCCTGGCTCGGCCTCGATTGGGACGGCGACGTGATCTACCAGTTCGCCCGCGCGAGCCGCCATGCCGAGGTGGCGCATCAGCTGCTCGCCGAGGGCAAGGCCTACAAATGCTTCGCCAGCGCCGAAGAACTGACCGAGATGCGCGAGAAGGCCCGCGCCGAGGGCAAGCCGCTGCGCTACGACGGCCGCTGGCGCGACCGCGATCCGGCAGAGGCCCCCGCCGGCGCGCCCTTCGTCGTGCGCCTGAAGGCGCCGAGCGAGGGCGAGACGGTGATCGCCGACCACGTCCAGGGCGACGTGCGCGTCGCCAACGCCCAGCTCGACGACATGGTGCTGCTGCGCAGCGACGGCACGCCGACCTACATGCTGGCCGTGGTGGTCGACGACCATGACATGGGCATCACCCATGTGATCCGCGGCGACGACCATCTGACCAACGCTTTTCGCCAGACTCAGCTCTATCAGGCCGCCGGCTGGGCGACGCCCGCCTTCGCCCATATCCCGCTGATTCACGGTCCGGACGGCGCAAAATTGTCGAAACGGCACGGCGCGCTCGGCGTCGACGCCTATCGCGACATGGGCTATCTGCCTGAAGCGCTGAGCAATTACCTGTTGCGCCTCGGCTGGAGCCACGGCGACGACGAAACCATCTCCCGCGCCCAGGCGATCGAATGGTTCAACCTGGACTCGGTCGGCCGCTCGCCGGCGCGCTTCGACTTCGCCAAGCTGGGCAATCTCAACGGCCACTACCTCAAGCAGGCCGACGACGCCCGCCTCGCCGCGCTGACCGCGCCGCTGCTCGCCAAGACTCTGGGCCGCGCGCTGAGCGCCGAGGAGACCGCCCTCCTGGCCCGCGCCATGCCGGGCATGAAGGAGCGCGCCAAGACGCTGGTCGAATTGGCCGACGGCGCCGCCTTCTTCTTCGCCCAGCGCCCGCTGGCGTTGAACGACAAGGCGGCCAAGATCCTCAGCGACGACGCCAAGGCGCGCCTCGCCCGGCTGAAGACTGCGCTCGACGCCCTGCCGTCCTGGGATGCCGCCGGCATCGAGGCTGCGGTCCGCGCCCTGGCAGAGGCCGAGGGCGCCAAGCTCGGCGATCTGGCCCAGCCGCTGCGCGCCGCCTTGACCGGTTCCAACGTCTCGCCGCCGATCTTCGAGGTGCTGGCCCTGCTGGGCCGCGACGAGGGTCTTGGCCGTATCGCCGACGTAACCGCCTAAAAAAGCGGCCGCGCCTCCGGTCTATCGGCAAAGCCGCAGGATTCCTCGGCTTTTGCCTATACTCCCGAATTGCGGCAGCGCCGAAAGCCCGATATTCTCGGGCCATCCCGTTCCCGATCAGAACAGGCGGCCGCCCTTAACCTTTGGCGCGGCATAGTCTGTCGCCCCAGTCCCATCGCGCCAGTCCCAGACCGAGCGAGTCCTATACCGAGGAAGTAACCGATGCCCGCGGACAGCAAGACCAACGAGACCGTCTCCATCACCGACAACACGACCGGCAAGAAGGTCGACTTTCCGCTCCTGACGGGCACCGAAGGTCCCAAGGTCATCGACATCCGAACGCTGTACAACGGCCTCGGCTTCTTCACCTACGATCCGGGCTACACCTCGACCGGCAGCACCGAATCCAAGATCACCTACATCGACGGCGACGCGGGCATCCTGCGCCATCGCGGCTACTCCATCGAGGAGTTGGCCGAGAAGAGCGACTACATGGAGACCTGCTATCTGCTGCTGCACGGCGAACTGCCGACCGCGGCGCAGAAGGAAGACTTCGAGAACACGATCACGCGCCACACGATGGTGCATGACCAGATGAACAACTTCTTCCGCGGCTTCCGTCGCGACGCGCACCCGATGGCGGTGATGTGCGGCGTCGTCGGCGCCATGGCGGCGTTCTATCACGACTCGACGGACATCAACGATCCGCACCAGCGCCTGGTCGCGTCGCATCGCCTGATCGCCAAGATGCCGACCATCGCGGCGATGACCTACAAGTACTCCATCGGCCAGCCCTTCATGTATCCGCGCAACGACCTCGATTACGCGGAAAACTTCCTCTACATGATGTTCTCGGTGCCCTGCGAGGCCTACAAGGTGAACCCGGTGCTATCGAAGGCGATGGACCGCATCTTCATCCTGCATGCCGACCACGAGCAGAACGCCTCGACCTCGACCGTGCGCCTCGCCGGCTCGACCGGCGCCAATCCCTTCGCCTGCATCGCCGCCGGCATCGCCTCCTTGTGGGGCCCGGCGCACGGCGGCGCCAACGAGGCCGTGCTCGCCATGCTCGGCAAGATCGGCAGCAAAGAAAACATCCCGGCCTTCATCAAGAAGGTGAAGGACAAGGAAGAGATGCTGATGGGCTTCGGCCATCGCGTCTACAAGAACTACGACCCGCGCGCCAAGATCATGGCCCGCACCTGCCATGAAGTGCTCAGCGAACTGAACATCAAGGACGAGCCGCTGCTCGACATGGCCATCGAGATGGAGCAGATCGCGCTCAACGACAAATATTTCGTCGACCGCAAGCTCTACCCGAACGTCGACTTCTACTCGGGCATCATCCTCAAGGCGATGGGCATCCCCGTCAGCATGTTCACCGTGCTGTTCGCGGTCGCGCGCACCGTCGGCTGGATCGCCCAATGGAGCGAACTGCTCGCCGATCCGGCGCAGAAGATCGGCCGCCCGCGCCAGCTCTACACCGGCGCGGCGCCGCGCAACTACACGCCGCTGCACCTGCGCAAGTGACGCGGCGCCGAGCGGTGCGCCGAGACTGACGAGAGAGTTAGCCGAACACGGGTCTGGGAGGCCCACTGGGATGGCAAAATTTCTGAAAAGCGGCCCTGACGACAGCATCCGGCAGGAGAACAAGGCGGCCAGCAAGGCCCCCCTGCCCGTCGGCCAATCGGCGACGACGGTGAAGCTCATCCGCCTCGCCAAGCCGGCCAACGACAATCCGGCGCCCCTCGCCGCGCGCCTGCGCTGGTGGGCGCCGCTGATCCTCATGGCGGCGGCCGCGGCGGTCTGGCAACTGCTGCGCTAGGCGGCGGTCATAACAAATAAAAAAGGGCGGCGCCTTCCAGTGCCGCCCTTTTCATTTTCCACCCTTAAATTCCGTCGTGGCCGGACTTGTTCCGGCCATCCACGACTTAAATTATGTCCGCATCGCAAGGCGTGGATGCCCGGGACAAGCCCGGGCATGACGATTTGAAATGACGCAAACTATTCGTCGGTGATGTCGATCCAAGTGCCGTCCGGATCGGTCATCTGATATTTCCCCGTGGCGCTGCGCTTGAACAGATCGGCGCGCACGTCCGACTCGGTGCTGCCGCCGAGCGGCACGCCGGCAAGATAGGGATTCATGCCGCCTACTTTCTTTGCATCCGCCTTGAAGGCCTCGAGGCTTTCGACCTTGAAGCCGATATGGTCGGGTCCCGGCCGCTTGATCGACATCCCCTCGAAGAGGTCGATCGACCAGGGCAGAATCGACAGGGTGACGCGGCCGTCCGTCAGGTGATAGCCGCCCATCTCGCAGCTCTTGTTGACCGGCTGCAACTCGAACACGTCGCGGTAAAACTCGGCGCATTTCTCGGCATTCACCGTGCGCAGGGCGAACTTGTTGAGATAGCGGTCCTGCGCCCAGCCCTGCTCGGCGATATCGGCGTAGACGTCGAGACGGGTGTCTTCCTTCTTCTGCGCCATGTCGAAAACGTTGCCGTCCGGATCGTGGCCGCTATAGGCGGCGAAGGGCCGCGTCGAGGGGCGCTTGACCATGTTCGCCCCCGGATGCTTGGCCTTCATGCGCGCCAGCACCTTGTCGCAATCCTCGACCACAACGCCGAAATGGTCGAGCCCGCCGGTATAGCCGTCGCGGCGCGGCAAAAGGTTCAGGCCGACATAGCCGTCGCCGATCGACACCGAATTGGCCGGGCGCGACTTCTGCGAGGTCTTGAGGCCGAACACCGCCTCGTAGAACTTCCCGAGCATCGGATATTGATGGCTGATCATCGCCATATGATTGATCTGCGCGAACATACTGTCTCCTGACTCGTCGATCTGACGTCTTGAATTATTGCGCGGCCGGCGCGGGGCCGTCCTTGGCGACCGATTCCTTGACCATGCCCTTGTCGTCGGCGGCCGCCTTGGCCGCGGCGATCACCGAAGCCGGCGTGGCGATGATGTCCTCGACGATCTTCTGCAGCTTCGCGCCGTTGGTCGGCGAGATGTCGAGCTTGACCTTCTCGGCCTCGGCGAGAAATTCCTTGTCGGCCATGGTGGCGTCGAAGGCGGCGCGCAGCAGCGCGACGCGGTCCGCCGGCACGTCCGGCGTGGTCAGCAGCGGACGGCCAATGTCGACCACCGCGGCGAACAGCTTGAGAATCTGCTTCTCGGTGTCGTTGCGGCCGAACTCGGTGAACATCGGCACGTCCGGATAGCCCTTGTCCTTCTCCAGGCCGATCTGCACCAGGAAGCTGATCTTCTTGTCGCGCAGCCAATCGCCGTTGGTCGCCGCGACGCTGTTGAAATTGTTGCCGGCGCGGCCATGGACCTCGCCGCGCTCCATGGCAAGATTGATCTCGCCACCCGTGGCGTAGCCCGGCACGACGCGGAACTTGGTTCCGATGATATTGTTGAGTAGCGCCGGATAGAGCGTGGTGCCGGAACCGACGCCGGTGGCGCCGAGCAGCACCTCCTGCTTCTTGGCGTCGTCGAGCGATTTGACGCCGCGCGCGGCCCAGACGTAGATCGTCGAGTTGGTCACTTCGCTGGAGCCGATCCAGGCGAATTTGGCCGCGTCATATTCCGCGCCCTTGCCGTCGATCACCTGATGCAGCACGAAACTTTGGGCCAGCGTCGCGACATGGCTGCCGTCCTTCGGCGCCTGCACCGCCATGAAGTTGGCGGCACGGACATGGCCGGCGCCCGGCATGTTGCGGGCGACGATCGTCGGGCTGCCGGGCATGTGGCGCGGCATATGGCGCGCGATCAGGCGGCCGTTGAGATCGTAGCCGCCGCCGGGGCCGGTGGAGATGATCATGGTCATCTGCCGGCCCTTATAGAACTCGGCGGCCGATTGCGCCTGAACGGCGGCGGGCATCAGCGCCGTGGCGCCCAAGGCGGCGCCAATAGCGGCGGCGGCCGAAATGCTGGCGATTTTCATCATGCTCTTCCCTGTCTGTATGCCGCCGGCCTTGGATTGGCCGGTCGGCTGAAATAATGACGTTAGGCTTGGCCGGGGCGCGGATCGCCGTCCTCGGCGATGGCGATATAGACGCCCTCGACGTCGGTGATATGCAGACGGCCGACGGACGAGCGCTTGAACAGGTCGAGACGCGCCTTGCCCTCGGTGCCGTAACCCAGCGGGCGGCCATGGAGGTGCGGATTCTGGCCGACGATATCGTCGAGATCGCGCTGCACCGCCTCGATGCTCTCGACCGTGAAGCCGATATGGTCGGGACCGACGCGCGCCGGATCCATGTCGTAATAGTCCGACAGCTTCCACGGCAGAATCATCAGCGTCACGCGGCCGTCCGACAGGTAATAGTTCGGATCGTCCTGGCCCTTGTTGAGCAGATTGAGGCCGAAGACTTCGTGGTAGAACTTGGCGCAACGCTCCGGGTGACGCGTGCGCAGGGCGAAGTAGCTGACGCGGCGCGGCGCATCCCACGCCCCGTCGCTGTAGATGTCCTTCTGGAAGCCGATGTCGTTCTGCGACAGATCGAAGATATTGCCGTCCGGATCGCAGGCGCTGTAGGCGGCGAAGGGCCGGACCGGCGGCCGCTTCAAGGTGTCGCATTCCGGATCGAAGGCGTGAATCTTCTTGCGGATCTCCTCGATGTCATCGACCTCGATGCCGAAATGATCGAGGCCGCTCGTCCGCCCCTCGCGGCGCGGGATGATATTGAGGCCGAGATAACCGTCCTTGACGGCGACGGCGCGGGCCGGACGCGGCTTGGTGCCCGTCTTCATGCCGAACAGCGCCTCGTAGAACTTGGCGTTGACCGCGTAATGGTCGGTGGCGATGGCGATATGGTTGATCTTTGCGGGCATGTCAGGCGTCCTCACGTACGGCAAGCATGGTGAAATCGGGATCCGAGACGAAGAATTCGCCGATCGGACACTGTTTCTTCAGGAGATCGAGGCGCGCGCCGCCTTCCTTGCCCTTGCCCACCGGGATCGGGTTGAAGATCGGGTTGATGCCGACGATCTCATCGAGATCTTCCTTCAGCTTGTCGAGGCTCTCGACCGTAAAACCGATATGGTCCGGGCCGGTCGGCAGGATGCTCTGGCCGACGAAATTGTCGATCTTCCAGGGAATGAACATGATCGTCATGCGGCCGTCCGACAGATATTCGTTGGGGTCTCCGGCCTGCTTGTTCTGCGGCGTCAGTTCGAAGACGTCGGCGTAGAACTGCGCCATCTGCTCGGGATGCATGGTGCGGATAGCGATATGGCTGATGCGGCGATCCGCCTTGAGCGTGCCCTGCTTCTCGTTCTCGACATAGACTTCCGAGCGGTTGGCCATGTCCTTCTGCGAGATGTCGAACACGTTGCCGTCGGGATCGTTGGCGCTGATGCCGGCGAAGGGGCGCGTGCTCGGGCGCTTCACCCAGGCCGACTGCGGGTATTTCTTGCTCATGCGCTCGAACACCGTTTCGACGTCCTGCACCTCGATGCCGAAGTGATCGAGGCCCGAAGGGCGTCCCGCCTTGCGCGGATTGATGTTCAAGCCGACATAGCCGTCGCGCACGGTGACGGCGCGGCCCGACCGGCCGGTCGTCGAACCCTTCATGTTGAACAGGGTCTCGTAAAACTTGGCCAGAAGCGCGTAGCGCTCGCTGACGATGGCGACGTGATTGATTTTCGCAAATGACATAAACCGATCTCCTTGTTACTCGCCCGCGCTTTTCATATCCATGGCGTCGTTCGCCGCCGCGATGACCGCGGCCGGCATGGCATAGGCATTCTTCACGATTCCGGCGACGCGCTCGGCCGACACCGGGTCGATATCGAGCTTCTGCTTCTGCGCATCGGCCAGAAACTGCGGATCCTGCGTCGCCGCGGTGAAGGCGGCGCGCAGAACGGCCATGCGGGCCGCCGGCACGCCCGGCGGCGCCAGCATCGGCTTGTCGATCTCCTGCGGCGAAAGCACCAATTCGAGCACCTTCTTGGTGTGATCGTCCTTGGCGAATTCGACGACGGCCGGCACGTCCGGGAAGCGCGGGCTGCGCTCCATCGAGATCATGATCGGCACCTCGACCTTCTTTTGCGGGAACCAGTCGGGCCGCGTCGCGTTGATCGAGGCGACGAGCGCGCCGCAGCGGCCGTTGACTTCGCCGCGCTCCATGGCAAGGAAAATATCGTTGCCGCCCTTGTAGCCGGAGATGATCTTGATCTTGGTGCCGAACAGCTTGTTCAGCATGGCCGGCAGCGTTTCCATCTGCGAGCCGGCGCCGGTGCCGCCGACGATCAGCTTGCTATCCTGAAACAGGTCCTTCCAGGTCTTCACGCCGGACGCCGCCCAGCTGACGCACATGGCGGCGGCGTTGTTCAGCGCGCCGAGCCAGTTGAAGTTGCGCGCGTCAAACTTCGCCGCGTCGAGGCCGTAGATTTGCGCGAAGGGCACGCTGGAATGAACCAGGCCGATGGCCGAACCGTCCTTCGGCGCCACTTCATAAAGATAATTCATGGCGCGGATGCCGCCGCCGCCCGGCATGCCCTGGACGATCACATGCGGATTGCCGGGAATATGCTTGCCGAGATAATTGGCGAAGGCGCGGGCGTAGGTGTCGTAGCCGCCGCCGCTGCCGGCGCTGAGGATCAGGTTGACCTGCTTGCCTTTGTAGAAGCCGTCATCGTCCGCCGCCTGGGCCGCGCCGGCGGCAAAACCGCCCAGGATCGCCAGCAGCGCCGCCCCCATCTTGGTCTTCATATCGCTCTCCCTGACTTCATTTTTATATTTTGGCGAATTTCAATTTCAGTGGTCGGCGACGTCGATCAGCACGCCGTCGCAGTCGGCGAAGCGGTATTCGCCCAACGGGCAACTGCGGGCAAACAACTTGTCCAGCGCGATACCTTCCGCGCCGGTGGCGACCGGCGCCGGCGTCAAGCGCGGATTGTTGTCGGAGATCGTCTGAATGTCGCGCTTCACCGCCTCGACGCTCTCGACCTTGAAGCCGATATGGTCCATGCCCATCGTGATGATGCCGGTACCGTCGTAGTCGGTGATGTCCCACGGCATGATGACCAGGGTGACATGCCCGTCGGTCAGGTAATGGTTCGGATCGTCGGCGCTTTTAGACACGTTGGCCGGCGCCAATTCGAACACGTCGCGGAAAAACTCGGCGCTCACTTCCGGATGCATGACGCGGAAGGCGACATGGTTCACATGGCGCTCTGCCGCATTGCCGTCGTTCTCGACATAGACGGAGGTGCGGTTCGTCATGTTCTTCTGCGAGATATCGAACATGATGCCGTTCGGATCGTGCGTGGTGACCCCGGCGAACGGCCGCGTCGACGGCCGCTTGAGCCATTTCACCGTCGGATATTTCGCCCGCATGCGCGCGTAAACCGCTTCGGCGTCCTCGACCTGGATGCCGAAATGATCGAGCCCGGCGCGGCGGCCGGCGCGGCGCGGATTGATGTTCAGGCCGACATAGCCGTCGCCGACCGTCACCGCCCGGGTCGGACGGGTATTGGCCGATGTCTTCATGCCGAACACGGATTCGTAGAACTTGCAGAGTTGGGCGTAGTTGTCGCTGACGATGGCGACGTGATTGATTTTCGAGAACATATTTTTCTTACCTTTACTACTCGCAGGCGATCAGGCTGGCTTCGGACTTGTCGCCCAAATAGGTGATGTTGCAGGTCTGGCCGGCCTTGAGCGCGCTGCGCTCGCCGTCCTTGCCCGCGAAGGTGACCTTGCTGCGCGCGCCGCTCAACGTCGCCGTATGGACGTCGTCGCCCGCCTTAAAGACGATCTCGCGGCCGCCCTCCTTCACTTCCTGCAGCGCGCTTTTTACCGTTTCGGCTTCCGGCGCCTTCTTGCTGACCTGCAGCTTGTCGGTGCGCGAGATGGCGAGAGACGCCTTTTCGACGATCGGCTTGGGCAGGGCGTAAAGGCGCGTGATCATCTCCTCGATGCGTTGGCCCGACACATGGGAATATTCGAGCTGCAGCTTGTCGGCCTCGGCGATGAACGCCGGGTCGGCCATCGACTTGTCGAAGGCGTCGCGCCAAGCGGCCAAACGATCCGGCGGAGTGCCCGGCGCCATCAGCAGCGGACGGCCCATCAGTTGCGGCGAGACGATGACGTCGACGACTTCGCGCGTCTCCTGGTCCTTCGCCAATTCCGACAGCAGCGGGATGTTCGGCAGGGCCTCGTGCTTCTCGACGCCGATCTGCACCAGGAAGTTGATCTTCTTGTCGCGTATCCAATCGGGCCGCGTGCTGATGATGCTGGAGACCGACCATCCGCAGCGGCCCTGCAGCTCGCCGCGCTCGACCGCCAACTGGATGGCGCCGCCGCTGTTGTAGCCGGTGATCAGCTTCATCTTGGTGTCGAACAGATTGTTGATCATGTTCGGCAGGATGTCGGTCGAGGAGCCGGGCCCGAGACCGCCGACGATGAAGGTCTGCGCCTTCATGTCTTCGAAGGTCTTGATCGGCGCCGTGCTCCACGACGCGCAGATCGAAATTTCGGAATTCATGCTGCCGATCCAGCCGAATTTCGCCGGATCGTATTTGATTCCCTGGGCGCCGAAGAGCGGCGTGGTGGACACCGCGTCGCGATGGATCAAGGCGATGGCGCTGCCGTCCTTCGGCGCGACATTGCCCATCCAGTTCGCGGCGACGACGCCGCCGGCGCCCTGCATATGCTGGATGACCAGGGTCGGATGGCCCGGCACGTATTTTTCGAGGAAGGGCTTGATGGCGTGGGCATAGGTGCCATAGCCGCCGCCTTGGCCGGCGGACAGCACGAAGCGCACATCCTTCCCTTTATAAAATTGCTCGAGCGATTGCTGCGCGCCGGCGGGCCCGGCGACGGCGGAAAGGCCGGCGAGGGCGGCGGCGGCAACAGCCGGACGGACGGCAAGCGCAAGCTGCATTGTGGTGTCTCCTCCCAGGCGGCGCGCCGCTTCAGCGGTCTTGCGCGAATATGCCGATATAATACGCGGCTTTAGCCGAGAGCGGCAAGCCAAGCGACGACGACGCCCCTGCCCATTCGCCGAGCGAGACGTTTCAAAAAATCGTTTTTGGAATGTCTTTTATTCGAGGGCGGATCGACGCCGGGATCAGCCGCGCTGAATCAATTCGATCTTATAGCCGTCGGGATCTTCGACGAAGGCGATGACGCTCCCGCCATGCGCCATCGGTCCGGCGGGGCGCGGAATTTTCACGCCTTCCGCCGCAAGCGTTTCGCATGCCGCATAGACATCCGGCACGCCGAGCGCGAGATGGCCGAAACCGCTGCCGAGCGTGTAGGGCTCGGCCTGTTCCCAATTGTGCGTGAGTTCGATCACGCTGTTCGACGCCTCGTCGCCATAGCCGACGAAAGCCAAAGTGAACTTGCCGGTGGGATAGTCCTTGCGGCGCAGCAGCGTCATGCCGAGCAGGCGCGTGTAGAAATCGATGGATTTGTCGAGGTCGCGCACGCGGATCATGGTGTGCAACATGCGTCCGCCCTGAAGACCCGTCATGCTCTCTCTCCCGTCACGCGCGATTGATGCCCAGCCGTTTGATGGCGCGCCGCATGCTCCAGCACGACGCCGGCGGCGATCTCGCTCGGCGGCGCGCCGCCCATGCCGAGGCGCCTCGCGACCTCCGCCCCACCCTCGATTTGAGCGCGCCGCGCCGCCTCGTCAAGCAGCAGACGGCCGACGGCATCGGACAACTCGGCCGGGTTGCAGCGTTCCTGCAGAAATTCCGGGATCAGGCCCTGGTTGAGGATCAGATTGGGCAAGCTGGCATATTGCACCTTGACCATGCGGCGCACGATCCAGGCGGTCAGGCCGCTGACCTGATAGGCCATCACGGTCGGGCAGCCGGCGACCGCCAGTTCCAGCACGACGGTGCCCGACGCCGCGAGCGCCGCCTTGGAGGCCTTGAAGGCGGCGAATTTCTCCTCGTTGCCGGTCACCACGATGGTCGGCAGCGGCCAGGCCGCGACGGCGGCGCGCACGCTGTCGGCGACATGGGCGACGGTCGGCACGACCAGGCGCAAGTTCGGCAAACGCTGCGCCAAGCGCCGCAGCGTCTCGCCGAAGATCGGCAGCAGGCGCGCGACCTCGCTGCGCCGGCTGCCCGGCAGCACGCAGAGCAGATCCTCATCCGGCGCGATGCCATGCCTGGCGCGGAACGCCGTCCCGTCGATGCGGTCCAACCCCGCCTCGACGATGGGATGGCCGATGAAGGTCGTCGGCAGGCCGACGCGCTCGAAATAGGGCGGCTCGAACGGCAGCAGGGCCAAAAGGTGATCGAGGAAGCCGGCGATCATCTTGGCGCGGCGCGGACGCCAGGCCCAGACGGTCGGGGCGACGCAATGGACCAGCGGCACTTGGTCGTCCGTCAACTGCTTGAGCACGCGGAAGGCGAAGGCCGGCACGTCGATGCTGAGCACCACGTCGGGCTTGAAAGCGCGGATCGCCGCCACGGTCTCGCGCACGCGGCGGAAAATGCGCGGCGCATGCGGAATCACCTCGACGATGCCGAAGATGGCGAGGTCGGAGATCGGGAACAGGCTGTGCAGCCCCTGCTCCGCCATCGCCTCGCCGCCGAGCCCCGAGAATTCCACCTTCTGGCCGTTTTGCGCGGCGCGGCGACGGATCGCCGCCATGATATGGGCACCGAGCTGGTCACCCGAGGGCTCGCCCGCGAGCAGGAAAATCCGCAGCGGCGCGCTCATGACGCCCTGTCGGCCTGGACACCGACCAGGAACAGGCCGAGCCGGTCCGCTTCTGCGATTACGCCGTCGCGGTCGAGCAGCAGTCCCTGGCCCGCCTCCACCGCGATGCCGCGCAGGCCCGCCTTGGCGGCGCCGGCGACGGTGCGGCGGCCGACCGTTGGCAGGTCGACGCGGCGCTCCTGCGAGGGTTTCTTGGCCTTGACCAGCACGCCGCCCGGTCCCTCGCGCTTGAGATCGGCGCAGCGCGCGAGCAGGGCGTCGGTGCCCTCGATGGCCTCGACGCCGAGCACCAGCCCCTGCTGCACGACGACGGCCTGGCCGATGTCGAGGGCGCCGATGCCGTGGGCGATCGCCAGACCGTGGCGGATGTCGCTCCAGGCGGCCTCGTCCGGCTGCACCCGGCCGAGCACGCCGTCCGGCATCAAGAGATCGCCGAGCAGTTCGTCGGGGCCGAGGACGCGAAAGCCCTCGCCTTCCAATTCGGCGATCACGGCGCGCAGCAGGCCGTCGTCGCCGAGCGCCTTGCCGGCGACCTTGGCCATGAATTGGACGCCGCGCGCGTCGGGCATGAGGCCGATGAAGGACGGCCGCTTGATGCGCCCGGCGAAGATCAGGTCGCGCACGCCATGGCTGCGCAGCAGATCGAGCATTTTGCCGACCTTGCCGATGCCGACCCAGTCGTGCGGCACGGCGGCCAGCTGGTCGGCCGGCAGGTCGGCCTGCCCGTCGATGGCGAGAACGTAGATGTCGCGCTTGTCGGCGCGGGCGGCGGCGATCAGGCGCAGCGGCAGATCGCCGCCGCCGGCGATGAGGCCGAGCTTGCCCCCCCCATTGGCTCCCTGGGAGGGCTGGGCGGCGTTACTCACCGCCTCCGCTCACAGGCAGACAGAGGCCGCGCGACGAGTCCTGGCGCACGAAGGCGAGCACTTCGCCGACCAGTTCGTTGCCCGGGAACTGCGTTTCCACGTCGGCGACGCGGGCCTGCAGCGTGCCCTCTTGGGCAAATAGCAGCTTGTAGGCGGCGCGCAGCTGATGGATCGCCTCGCGGTCGAAATTGCGCCGCTTGAGGCCGACGAGATTGAGCCCGGCGAGATGGGCGCGGTTGCCCAGCACCATGCCGTAGGGAATGACGTCCGACTCGACGCCCGACATGCCGCCGATCATGGCGTGCGGCCCGATGCGGACGAACTGATGCACCGCCGCGCCGCCGCCGATCACGGCGAAATCGCCGATGTCGATATGGCCGCCGAGCAGCACGTTGTTGACGACGATGACATGGTTGCCGATGCGGCAGTCATGGGCGATATGGGCCGCGACCATCAGCAGGCAATCGTCGCCGATCGAGGTCAGCATGCCGCCGCCCTCGGTGCCGGGATTGATCGTCACATGCTCGCGGATCACGGTGCGCGCGCCGATTTCGAGGCGCGACGGTTCGCCGTGGTACTTCAAATCCTGCGGCGCGTGGCCGATGGAGGCAAAGGGATAAGCCTTGGTCTTGGCGCCGATCCGGGTCCGGCCGGCGACGGCGACATGGGAGACCAGCTCGACGCCGTCGCCGAGTTCGACGTCCGCGCCGACGGTGCAGAACGGGCCGATGACGACGTCTTTGCCGAGTTTGGCGCCCGCCTCGATGACGGCGGTCGGGTGAATGGCGGACATCGATGCGCCTAACGATCGAGGATCATGGCGGCGTAGGTCGCCTCGGCGACCAGCACGCCGTCGACTTTCGCCTCGGCGTTGAATTTCCAGACCATGCCGCGGTTGCGGTCCTTCACCACATGGATATGCAGCCGATCGCCCGGCACCACCGGCTTGCGGAAGCGCGCGCTGTCGACCGACATGAAATAGACGAGCTTGCCCTCGAAGGCCTTGCCGAGGGTATGGACGACGAGCACCGCCGAGGTCTGCGCCATGGCCTCGATGATCAGCACGCCGGGCATCACCGGCTCGGACGGGAAATGGCCCTGGAAGAAGGGCTCGTTGATCGTGACGTTCTTGATGCCGACCGCGCTCTCGCCCGAGATCACGTTCTCGACCTTGTCGATCATGAGGAACGGATAGCGGTGCGGGATCATCTGCATGATGCGTTGCAGATCGATCGTCAAACCCGCCTGCGGTTCGCCGTCCTTCGATTCACTGCGCGTTTCAGCGTCCATAACCGTTTCGCTCTCTCTCACTCAGCCTTGTCGGCAGCAGCGCCGTCCATGGCCTCGTCTTTGTTGCCGCCCAATGCGCCGGGGGCCGGCTTGGCCTTGCCCATGCGCACCATGCGGGCGATCTGGCGGCGCCATTCGCGGACCGGCACGGCGGGAATGCCCGCCATTTCAAGACCGGCCGGAATATTCGAGTGCACGCCGCTTTTGGCGGCGATGCGAACCCCCGAACCGATGTTCAAATGCCCCGCAAGCCCGGTCTGCCCGCCGATCACGACGTAATCTCCAAGCTTGGTGCTGCCCGAAATGCCCACTTGAGACACGATCACGCAGCCCCGGCCCATCTGCACGTTGTGCCCGATTTGCACCAAATTATCAATCATGCAGCCGTCGCCGATCACCGTGTCCGGCCCGGCGCCGCGGTCGATCGTGCTGTTGGCGCCGATCTCGACGTCGTTGCCGATGACGACGCGGCCGAGCTGGGGAATCCGCAAATGGCCGTTGGGCCCGCTGGCGAAGCCGAAACCGTCCTGGCCGATGCGCGCGCCGGCGTAAATGTAGGTCCGCGCGCCGATCAGGCTATGGCTGATGCTGGCCCCCGCCCCGACGATGCAGTCGTCGCCCAGGACGACGCCGTCGCCGATCACCGCATTGGGCCCAATATGACAGCGCGCGCCGATCTGGACGACGCGGCCGATGACCGCGCCGGGATCGATGCGGCAGCCGGCCGCGAGCTCGGCCGACGAGTCGACCACGGCGGTCGGAGCGATGCCCGCCGTCACCACCGGCGCCGGATAAAACGCCCGCGCGATCTTGGCGAAGGCCAAATAGGGCGCTTCGGAAAACAGCAGCGCCATCCCGGCCGGCGCGCGGTCGGCGTTGGCCTTGGCGAGTACGCAGGCTCCGGCCCGGCTCGCCGAGAAACTGTCGAGGTAACGGCGGTTGTCGAGAAAGCTGATGTGGTCCGCAGCCGCCGACTCGAGCGGCGCCACGTCGCGAATCACGCGGCCGGCATCGGCGCCGGCGGGCAGGCTTGCTCCCGCGATCTCCGCCAGGTGGCCGAGTGTGAAAGGCCCCGCGGCCGCGAAGAACCTGGGATCGGCCATCGCCTCACTTGCCTGGCGGCGGAACCTTGACGGAGGGCAGCTTGGCGTTGAGACGCTTCAGCACTTCCTCGGTCACTTCCATTTCCGGCGCATTGTAAGCGGTTTGCGACTTGATCAGGATCAACGTGTATTTGCGCTCCGTCACCAGCGCACCGATGATGTCGCGCAAGGCGTTCTGCACGGTGATCGTCGCGCCGTTCAACGACTTGTCCAGCTCGCGCTTGCGGTTCTGCACGTCGCGCTGAAGATTGCCGACGCGCTGCTCGAAAGCCCGCCGCCGCTCGGCGAAGGCCTCCGGCGAAATGATCGTGCGCTGCTTGTTGAGCTCCTGCTCGGCGTTGCGCAGATCGTTTTCCTGCTTCGTGATCTCTTGCTGATAGGTGGTCCGCTGCTTCTCGATCTGATCGGTGATCGATTTGGTCGCGTTCGATTCGCGCATGATGCGCTGAATATCGACGACCGCGATATTCTGTTGGGCATAAGCCGGCGCGGCGATGATCGCCGCGGCAAAGAGGCCTGCCAGTAGAAGAAGGGGTTTAAGTTTGCGCATCATCGTTAGAACCTTGAACCAAAGTTAAAGCTGAAGATCTCGGTCTGGTCGAAGGTCTCTTTGACGACCGGGAATCCGAGATCGACGCGAACAGGACCGAAGGGCGTTTTGAGCCCCAAGCCGACGCCGATCGTCACACGCGGCGCCGACGAATCGTCGATGCGCGGGCCGGTACCGCTGTCTTCGACGCCGGTCGCGGCGCCCACATCGGTGAAAAAGTAGCCCTTCATGGCGAACTCGCGGCCGACATTGATCGGAATGCCGAGTTCGACGCTACCGACATAATAGGCCGTGCTGCCGAGCGCATCGTTGGTCGCCGAATCTCGCGAGCCGAGGCCGCCGCGCTCGAAGCCGCGGAACGAATCGCCGCCGATGAAGAAACGGTCGGACAGATTGAGCGGATCGTCGTTCAAATTGACCGTATAGCCCGCACGCAAACTGGTGCTGAGGACCCAATTGTCGAACAGCGGCACATAATTGATGCCGGATAGATCCGTCTTGATGAACCGTTCGCTGCCGCCGAGGCCGGCGAAACTGTTGCCGAAACGGATGAAATAGCCCTCGCTCGGCTCCAGTTTGCTATCGCGCGTGTCGTAGGCGATGGTATGGCCGATCGCCGAGGTAGTCGAATCGCCCTCTTGCGCCTGCAGATACACGGACGACGTCGGCCTGACGTTGGAAATGCTGTCTTGGGCGATCTTGTAGTTGAAGCCGTGGCTTAGGCGCTCGTTGTAGTTGAAGCCGGTGCGCAACGTGAGACCGGTGATCTTCTCTTCGAAGGCGATGCTGTTCGCCTTCTCGCGCGTGATTTGCGACAGATCGACACCCGCCGACAAGTTGCGGTCGAGGAAATAGGGCTCGGTGAAGCTGACCTGGGCTTCCTGGGTCTGCGTACCCACCAGCAACTTGGCGGTGGCGCGCTGGCCCTTGCCCAGCAAGTTGCGCTCGGACACCTGAATGATGCTGATGAGGCCCTGCGACGACGAGAAGCCGCCGCCGATGTTGAGCGAGCCCGTCGATTGCTCCTCGACTTCGACCTGCAGCACCGCCTTGTCGGGCGAGGAGCCCTCGACGCGGCGGATTTCGGACTTCTTGAAATAGCCGAGATCGCGGATGCGCTGGCGCGAACGGTTCAGCTTCGCGGTATTGAAGGCGTCGCCTTCGACCAAGCGGAACTCGCGGCGGATGACGCGGTCCTGGGTTCGCGTATTGCCGATGATGTCGATGCGCTCGACGAAGACGCGCGGACCTTCGTTGATCTCGTAGGTGATGTCGATCGTCTGGCTGTCGCGGTTGCGATCGACGCGTGGCCGGACATCCACGAAGCCGTAGCCCTGGCTGCCCACGGCGTCGGTCAGCTTGTTGACCGTCTCCTCCACCTCGGTAGCGCTGTACCAGTCGTTCGCATCGTGCGTCAGCAGGGCGCGCAGGTTGTCCGTGTCGAGGTCTTTGAGCTGCGTCGTCAGGTCGATCTTGCCGAATTTGTAACGCACGCCTTCTTCGATCGTGAAGGTGACGAAGAAATCCTCGCGGTCCGGCGTCAGTTCGGCCACGGCGGAGATGACGCGGAAATCGGCATAGCCCTGGCTCAGGTAGAAGCGGCGCAGCAGTTCGCGATCGTTCTGCAACTGATCCGGGTCGTAAATGTCGTCGCTGAGCAAGAAGCTGAACCAGCTCGATTCCTGCGAGGTGATGACGCCCTGCAACTGCGAATCGCTGAAGCGCTTGTTGCCGACGAAGGTGATCTGCTGAATCTTGGTCGCCGGGCCTTCGTTGATCTCGAACACCAGATCGACGCGGTTCTGCGACTGTTGGATGACCTTGGGTTCCACCGTGGCGGCGAAACGGCCGCGCCGACGGTAAAGGTCGAGAATGCGCTTTACGTCGGCCTGCACGCGAGTGCGCGTGTAAACGACGCGCGGACGCAACTGCACTTCCTTTTCGAGCGTATCGCGCTCGATGATGTCGTTGCCCTCGAAGGCCAGGCGATTGATGATCGGGTTTTCGACGACGCGGATGATCAGCGCGGCGCCCTCGCGGCGCAACGATACGTCGGCGAACAGGCCCGTGGCGAACAGCGCCTTGAGCGAGCCGTCGCTCTGCTCGGCGTTGAAATTGTCGCCGGCCTTGACGGTCAGGTAGGACAGCACCGTTTCCGGTTCGATGCGCTGCAGGCCCTCGACGCGGATTTCGCTGATGCGCGGGCCGTCTTGCGCGAGCGCTGCGCCGGGCAGGCCGCAAACAAGCGCGGCAAGCACCCAAGCCGCCGTCAGAACACCGGCCATGCCGCGAAGCATCGTCGCAATTTTCTTCATATTTTTTCGCATCTCGATGTCAGGTCATCAGACCTTTGAAGAACGCGACCACGCCCTCGAACCGCATGAGGTCTTGGTAAGTCACGAACACGAACAACGTCAGCACCAAACCGAGGCCGACGCGAAACCCACATTCCACCACCCGCTCGCTGAGCGGACGGCCGCGCAGCGCTTCGATGCCGTAGAACATCAAATGGCCGCCATCGAGCATCGGCACGGGGAAGAGATTGATCAGGCCGAGGTTGATCGACAACACGGCGAGAAACCAGAAGACGTCGGCGATATGGCCTTCGGCGACCTGACCCGACATCTGCGCGATGCGGATCGGTCCGCCGAGATCCTCGGCCGAGCGCGAACCGTTTACGATCTGTCCGACCGCCTGCAGCGTGAACAGGCTCATGCGGAACGTCTCCTGCGAGGCGCGCCACAGCGCCGTCGCCGGATCGTAACGGGTATAGGCGCTGCTGCCCGTGCGGCTGACGCCGAGCATGCCGACCTTTTCCGTGTTGCCGAAACGGTCGGTGAGTTCGCTGCGCTGCGGCGTCGCCGTCAGCGTCATCTCGCGGCCGTCACGCTCCACGGTCATGCGCAACGGCACGTCCGGGTTCATGCGGACGATGCGCTGCACCTCTTCGAAGCGCTCGGTGCGGCTGCCGTCGATACTGCGGATCACGTCGCCGGCACGCAGCCCGGCCCGGTCGGCGGCGCTGCCCGGCTGCACGGCGCCGACGTCGGTCGGCGTGAAAGGCTGGCCGACGATGGAGAACATCGCCGTCAGGATGAAGATGGCGAGGACGAAATTGGCGATCGGACCGGCGGCGACGATGGCGGCGCGCTGGCCGACGCGCTTGTGATGGAACGAGACGGCCTTGTCCTCGGCCGACATCTCCGGCGCGTCCGGCGTTTTCGCCGCGCCCGATTCGCCGAACATCTTCACGTAGCCGCCGAGCGGCAACAAGCTCAGCTTCCAGCGCGTGCCGCTGCGGTCGTTCCAGCCGAACAGCTCGGGGCCAAAGCCGACGGAGAATACCTCGACGCGCACGCCATTGTGCTTAGCCACCAGGTAATGGCCGAGCTCGTGCACGAACACGATCACCGTGAGGATGAACAGAAACGACGCGCCGTTGGTCCAGATGAAGTTGAGAATGTCCATATCAGCCCAAGAGTTCAGCTCAACTCCACATCACGGCCCCATCGGGGACCTAACCTTCGGCACGTCGGGCTTACGCCTGACGGGCAGCAATCCAGCGCTCGGCCTCGCGCCGCGCCCTGGCGTCCACGTCGATGACGGCATCGAGCGAGTCCACCGCCGGCGCTGGCAAGGCCTCCAACGCGCGCTCGACGACCTGGGTGATGTCGAGGAACGAAATGCGGCCCTCCAGAAAGCCCTGGACGGCGACCTCGTTGGCGGCGTTCAGGACTGTAGGGGCACCGCGCCCGGCTTGCAAGGATTCCCGCGCCAGGCGAAGGGCAGGAAATCGTTTTTGATCAGGGGCTTCGAAGGTTAAAGCGCCGATTTTCGCCAAATCCAGCCGGGCCGCCGGAGAGCCCTCCCGGCGGGGCCAGGCCAGGGCATAGGCGATGGGAGTGCGCATGTCCGGAACGCCCATCTGGGCGAGCACGGAGCCGTCCGTGTAGGCGACCATGCTGTGGATGACCGATTGCGGGTGAACGAGGATCTCGATCCGCTCCTCGGGCACCGGAAACAGGTGGTAGGCCTCGATCAATTCGAGGCCTTTGTTCATCATGGTCGCCGAATCGACGGAAATCTTGGCGCCCATGTCCCAATTCGGATGCGCCACCGCCTGGGCCGGGGTCACATCGGCCATTTGCGCGCGGCTGAAGCCCAAAAAGGGCCCGCCGGACGCGGTCAGGACGATGCGGTCGACCGCCTGGGCATTGTCGAAGTCGAACACCTGGAAAATCGCGCTGTGCTCGGAATCGACCGGCAGCAGGGTCGCGCCGCTGTGCGCCACCTCGGCCAGCATGATGTCGCCGGCGCAGACCAGGCATTCCTTGTTGGCGAGGCCGACGGTGGCGCCGCGCCGCACGGCGTTCAAGGTCGGCTCCAGGCCGGCGGCGCCGACGATGGCCGCCATGACCCAATCGGCCGGCAGGTCGGCGGCTTCCAGCAGGGCCGCCCGGCCCGCTCCGACCGCGATATTGGTGCCGGCGAGGCCCGCCTTGAGATCGTCGTAGAGCCGCGCGTCGGCGATCACCGCCATGCGCGGGCGAAACTGCAGGGCCTGCTCGATCAGCAACTTGACGTTGCTATGGGCGGTCAGCGCCTCGATGGCATAGCCGTCCATGTTGCGCGCGACGAGATCGAGCGTGTTGCAGCCGATCGAACCGGTCGAGCCTAGAATGGTGATCGAGCGCGGCCCCACGCCGTCCCGGCGCGGCCGCATCGTCGGCTTGCGGGCGGCGACGCTCATGGCCACAGCTCCCAGCCGGCATCGACGAGGACGACGAGCGCCCAGACCGGCGCCACGGCGAGCAGGCCGTCGACGCGGTCGAAGATGCCGCCATGGCCGGGGATGATCGTCCCGGAATCCTTCACGCCGAAATGGCGTTTGACCAGCGATTCGGTGAGATCGCCGGCTTGCGCGACGACGGCGAGGCCGGCGCTGATGAGGGCGGCGAGAACGACCGGACTGCCGAGCCAGAGCGCGAAGGCGGCGCCGACGGCGGCGGCGGCCAACATGCCGCCGGCAAGGCCCGCCCAGGTCTTGTTGGGGCTGACGACCGGCGCCAGTTTCGGCCCGCCGATGCTGCGGCCGGCGAACAGCGCGCCGGTATCGGTCGCCCAGACGACGCCGAGCAGCCAAAAGACGGTGACGAGGCCGACCGCCGGATCGGCGCGCAGCCAGACCAGGGCGACATAGGGAACGCCGATGTAGAGCGCGCCGAGCGCCTGCAGCAGGGGCGCGCGCCGGTCGATGCCGCGCGCGATCAGGAAGACGGTGGCGAAGCCCGCCAAGGTCAGCCACAGGGCCAAGGCCGGCGCCTGCAAGACTACGGCGGCGACGACGGCCAGAATGGCCAGGGCGAGCGCCCAAGTCGCCGGATCGTTGGCCTTCGTCGAAGAATTGCGCGGTCCGGCGCACAGCCGGTCCCATTCGAAGGCCATCAGCAGCACGACGACACCGAGCAGAAGATCGAACAGGAGGCCGCCGACATAGACCGCCGCCAAGGCAGGCAGCGCCAATATCAGAGCGGAAAGCACCCTCACCCGTAGCGCGCCAATGCCCATGCTATCCGCTGGAGGCGCCGTATCGTCTCTCGCGACGATTGAATTCATGGATGGCGTCTTCCAGATGCGATTTGTTGAAGTCGGGCCACAGCACGTCGAGGAACACCAACTCGGCATAGGCGGACTGCCAGAGCAGGAAGTTGCTCAGCCGCTGCTCGCCGCTGGTGCGCAGCACCAAATCCGGATCGGGCACGTCCGAAGTGCCGAGAAAACCGGCGAACAGCCGCTCGTCGATGGCTTCGAGGCGCACTAGGCCGGCCTGCACGGCGGCGGCCAGATTGCGCGCGGCGGTGGCGATCTCCATGCGGCTGCCGTAGTTCAGCGCCAGCGTCAGGTTCAGCTTCGTATTGCTCTCGGTCATGCGCTCGGCGTTCTCGATCAACGAGACGAGATCGGGCGACAGGCGGCCGCGCTCGCCGATCACGCGCAGGCGCACGCCGTTCTTGTGCAGCTCGGCGATCTCGCTTTGCAGATAGCGCTTCAGCAAGCCCATCAGGTCGGTGACTTCCGCCGCCGGGCGCTTCCAGTTCTCCGACGAGAAGCCGAACAGCGTCAGATAGGACACGCCCAGTTCGATGCAGCCTTCGACCGCGCGGCGCACCGATTCGGCGCCCTGACGATGGCCGGCGATGCGCGGCAGGCCGCGCGCGCTCGCCCAGCGGCCGTTGCCGTCCATGATGATGGCGATGTGGGTCGGCGGGGTCGCCGCCTCCGGCTGACGGGGCAAGCTGGCCATCGACTCAGATCTGCATGATTTCTTTTTCTTTGGCCGTCAGAGCCTTGTCGATTTCGCCGATATGCGAGTCGGTCATGGCTTGGATCTTGTCGGCCCAGGTCCGCTGCTCGTCTTGCGACAGCTTGCCATCCTTTTCCATCTTCTTGAGCAGGTCCATGCCGTCGCGGCGCACGTTGCGCACGGAGACGCGGGCCTGCTCGGTGTATTTATGCGCGATCTTCACCAGTTCGGTGCGGCGCTCCTGGCTCAGTTCGGGAATCGGCACGCGCACCAGCTGGCCGTCGGCCGCCGGATTGAGGCCGAGGCCGGCTTCGCGGATCGCCTTCTGCACGCCGATGACGAGGCCCTTGTCCCACACGTTGACGGTGATCATGCGCGGCTCGGGCACGTTGACGGTGCCGACCTGGGCGATCGGCATCATCGAGCCGTAGGCGTCGACCATGACGCGGTCGAGCAGGCTGACCGAGGCGCGGCCGGTGCGCAGGCCGGTGAATTCGGTCTTGAGCGCCGTCAGGGCGCCATCCATGCGCCGCTGGATGTCGCTGATATCGGGGTCGGCCATGATTCAGGTCTCGCTAATGATGGTGAATTTGCCGCGGTGGGACACAACATCGGCCAAAGCCCCCGGATTATGAAGGGAAAAGACCAAAATCGGAATCCTGTTTTCGCGGGCCAGCGAGATGGCGGCGGCGTCCATGACCTTCAGATCCTTGGACAAAACCTCCATGTAGCTGAGCGTCTCGTAGCGCGTGGCGTCCTTGACCTTGTGCGGATCGGCCGAATAGACGCCGTCCACCTGGGTGCCCTTGAGCAGCGCGTCGCAGCCCATTTCGGCGGCGCGCAGCGCGGCGGCGGTGTCGGTGGTGAAAAACGGGTTGCCGGTGCCGGCGGCGCAGATCACGACGCGGCCCTTCTCCATGTGCCGGATGGCGCGGCGCCGGATGTAGGGCTCGCACACCGTCTGCATCGGGATGGCGGAGCAAACGCGGGTCGGCACGTCCATGGCTTCCAGGGTGCTTTGCAGCGCCAGCGAATTGATGACCGTGGCGAGCATGCCCATGTAGTCGGAGCTGGCGCGTTCGAGACCCGCCGTCACGCCCATGACGCCGCGGAAGATGTTTCCGCCGCCGACCACGAGGCAGACCTGCGTGCCCGCGGCATGGACCGCCTTGATCTCTTCGGCGAGGCGCTTGACGGTGCCCTGGTCGAGGCCGAACTCGCCCTCCCCCATCAACGCTTCGCCCGACAGTTTCAAAAGAACGCGGCGGTAGCGGGATGCGGTGGCGGCCATGTCAGGTTCCTGGCTGGTCTTTGTGGTTTTGCGCGCCGAAGATCGCCCGAGACTGCGGCCCAATCAAGACGAAGATGGGCAAGACGCAGATAAGGCAAGGCGCGGATAGCGAACGGCCCGGTCTTTGGAACCGGGCCGTTGGAAGCGTTAGTGGCCGGCGGTCGCCGCCACTTCGGCGGCGAAGTCGGTTTGGGCCTTCTCGATGCCCTCGCCGAGGGCGAAGCGCTTGAAGCCGACGAGCTTGACCGGCGCGCCGAGCGTCTTGGCGGCTTCGGCGATGACCTTGGACACCTTCGACTCGCCGTCGATGATGTAGACCTGCTCGAGCAGCACGACCTCTTCGTAGAACTTGCGCAGGCGGCCTTCGAGCATCTTGGCGATGATCTCTTCCGGCTTGCCCGAGGCGCGCGCCTGGTCGGCGAGCACGTTGCGCTCGCGCTCGACCGCCGCCTTGTCCAGGCTCTCGATCGAGAGGGACTGCGGATTGGTCGCCGCCACATGCATGGCGATCTGCTTGCCGAGGGCGGCCAGCTTGTCGGCGTCGGCCGTCGATTCGAGGGCGATCAGCACGCCGATCTTGCCGAGGTTCGGCGCCACGGCCGAATGGACGTAGCTGACGACAGCGCCCTGGCCGACCGACAGCTTGGCCGCACGGCGCAGCTGCATGTTTTCGCCGATCGAACCGATCAGCTCGGTCAGCTTGTCGGCGACGGTCTTGCCGCCGGGATAGGCCGACGTCTTGACCGCTTCCATGTCGCCGTTCGCCGTGAGGGCGACGTCGGCCACCTTCAGGACGAACTCCTGGAAGGTCTCGTTGCGGGCGACGAAGTCGGTCTCGGAGTTGACCTCGACGAGGACGCCGTCCTTGCCGGTGGTCGCCACGCCGATCAGGCCTTCGGCGGCGACGCGGCCGGCCTTTTTGGAGGCCGCGGCGAGACCCTGCTTGCGCAGCCAGTCCACGGCGGGCTCAAGCTCGCCGCTGGTGGCCGAGAGGGCCTTCTTGCAGTCCATCATGCCCGCGCCGGTCTTCTCGCGAAGCTCCTTCACGAGCGCTGCGGTAATTTCCGCCATCTTTAACCTCGAACTTAAAAGTCAGATCGTAACGTATTGATATCGCTATTAAGCGACAGGCTCTTCCGTCTCGCCCTTCACCGCGCGCGACTTCTTGCGCTCGACCACCGGGGCCTTCTTGGCACCGCGGGCCGGCTTGGCGGCCTCGGGGGCCGCTTCGGCGGCAGCGGCCGGCGCGGCTTCGAGAGCCTCCGCCGGGGCCTGCTCGGCGGCGCCGATATCGACGCCCGACGCGATCATTTCCTGCTGGATGCCGTCGAGCACGGCGTCCGAGACCAGGGTGCAGTAGGTCTCGATGGCGCGGATCGCGTCATCGTTGCCCGGGACCGGATAGGTGATGCCGGCCGGGTCGGAATTGCTGTCGAGGATGGCGATCACCGGGATGCCGAGCTTGTTGGCTTCCTCGACCGCGATCTTCTCGCGGTTGGTGTCGATGATGAACAGAACGTCGGGCAGGCCGCCCATGTCCTTGATGCCGCCCATGGCGCGCTCGAGCTTGTCGCGCTCGCGCGTCAAGGTCAGCAGCTCCTTCTTGGTGCGGTTGCTCTGCTCGGTCGAGAACATCTCCTCGAGCTCCTTGAGGCGCTTGATCGAGACCGAGATGGTCTTCCAGTTGGTCATCATGCCGCCGAGCCAGCGGTGATTGACGTAATACTGGCCGCAGCGCGCGGCGGCTTCCTTGACCTTCTCGGAAGCCTGACGCTTGGTGCCGACGAACAGCACGCGGCCGCCCTTGGAGGTCACGTCGCGCACGACCTGCAGGGCGCGATAGAGCGCCGGCACGGTCTGCTGCAGATCGATAACGTGAACGCCATTGCGCTCGCCGAAGATGTACGGAGCCATCTTCGGGTTCCAACGGCCGGTACGGTGGCCGAAGTGGACGCCAGCCTCAAGCAGCTGGCGCATCGTGAAAGTGGGGATCGCCATGATCATATTCTCCGGTTATGCCGCCGCGGGAAATGCCCAGAAAACTGGACACCGGAAAGGCCTGAGGGATGTCTCCCCGTCAGACCTCGAGCCCGCGTGTGGGATTGAAAGTGGCGGTTAAATAGCCGCTCAGGGCCCGCTTTGCAAGGGTCAAACCCTTGGATTTCAGGGGGTTCCGGCCCACCCAGGCCGTCCCGGCCAGCTAAATCCTTAGATTTCCTGGACGTTCGCCACGCCCGGCAGGGTCATCAATATCCCGGTCGAGGCCGGGGTAATGGCGAAACCGCCGGGAATCTGCAGTTCCGCCTCATGGTCCGGGCCCAGATCGAGCACCAGGCTGATCGAGCCGCGGCCCTTGGGAATGCCGGCGATCGCGGTCTTGACCCCCGCCAGGGCCGTCTCCTCGATCAGGTGGACCCGCAGGGTCGGCGCGGCGCTGGCCGCCACCTCCTCCAACAACTGAATGCGGTTGCCGAGCAGGCGCACCCCCTCGCCGTCCCGCTTGGCGTCGGCCGTGACCAGGACCGCCTTGCCAGTCTCCAAGAGGTCGCGCGCCTGGGCCAGCACTTCGGAGAACAGCGTGATCTCGTACATGCCGGTGGCGTCGGACAATTGCACGAAGGCGAAGCGGTTGCCGCGCGCCGAGGTGCGCTCCTTCTTGCCGACCACCGTGCCGGCGAGCTTGACCCGCGCCTGCTCGGCGCCGACGAGTTGGCTGGCGATCGCCGCCGAGCTGATGACCTTGAGGCGCTGGAGGCTCTTGGCGTAGGCGTCGAGCGGATGGGCCGACAGATAGAAGCCGATGGCGTCGAACTCGTAACGCAGGCGCTCCATGGCCGGCCAGTCGGTGATCTGCGGCAGCGCCTTGGCGGTCGGCGCCAGAGTCGGGTCGCCGCCGAACAGGCTGGTCTGCGAACTGCTGCGCTCGTTGGCCGAGGCCTGCGCATGGGCGACCATGGCTTCGACGCCGGCATGGCACTGGGCGCGGTTCTTATGCAGCGAATCGAAAGCGCCGGCGGCGGCGAGACTTTCAAGCAGCCGCTTGTTGACGGCTTTCGGATCGCAGCGCCCGGCGAAGTCGAACAGGTCCTTGAACGGCCCGTTCGCCGCGCGCTCGCGCACCACCGATTCCATCGCCGCCAGGCCGACGTTGCGCACCGCGCCGAGGGCGTAGCGGATCGCCTTGCTGCCGTCCGCCTGCTCTTCCACGGCGAACACCGGATAGGACTTGTTGATGTCGGGCGGCAAGAGCTTCACGCCGATGCGGCTCAGCTCCTGGCGGAAGGTGTTGAGCTTGTCGGTGTTGCCGAGATCGAGCGTCATCGACGCGGCGAGGAATTCGACCGGGTAATTGGCCTTGAGATAGGCCGTCTGGTAGGAGACCAACGCGTAGGCGGCGGCGTGCGACTTGTTGAAGCCGTAGCCGGCGAACTTGTCGACCTGGTCGTAGATCTGGCCGGCCTGCTTTTCGGCGACGCCGCGCGCCACCGCGCCCTTGACGAATTCCTGGCGCTGCTGCGCCATGATCGCCGCGTCCTTCTTGCCCATGGCGCGGCGCAGCAGATCGGCGCCGCCGAGCGAATAGCCCGACAGCTCCTGGGCGATCTGCATCACCTGCTCCTGGTAGATGATGACGCCGAAGGTCTCCTTCAAAATCCATTCGAGCGACGGATAGAGATAATCCGGCTGCTCCTTACCGTGCTTGCAGGCGATGTATTTCGGGATGTTGTCCATCGGGCCCGGACGATAGAGCGCCACGATGGCGATGATGTCCTCGAACCGGTCGGGCTTCAGCTTGCGCAGCACGTCGCGCATGCCCGAGCTTTCCAGCTGGAACACGCCGGTGACGTCGGCCTTGGCCAGCATGTCGTAGGTCTTCTTGTCGTCGAGCGGCAGCGTCGCGAGATCGATGGCGTCGCCGCGCGCCTGGATCAGCTCGACGGCTTTCTGCAGCACGGTCAGCGTTTTCAGGCCGAGGAAGTCGAACTTCACCAGGCTGGCCTGCTCGACATATTTCATCGAGAACTGCGTCGCCGGAATGTCCGAGCGCGGATCGCGATAGAGCGGCACGATCTCGTCGAGCGGCCGATTGCCGATCACCACGCCGGCGGCGTGGGTCGAAGCATGGCGATAGAGCCCTTCGAGCTTCATCGCCATGGCGATCAGCTTGGCGACGGTCGGATCCTCGTCGCGCATCTGCTGCAGCGCCGGCTCGCCGTCCACCGCCTGCGCCAAGGTGACGGGCTTGGCCGGATTGTTCGGCACCAGCTTGCAGATGCGGTCGACCTGGCCGTAGGGCAAGCCGAGCACGCGGCCGACGTCGCGCAGCACGGCGCGCGCCTGCAATTTTCCGAAAGTGATGATCTGCGCGACGCGGTCGCGGCCGTACTTCTCCTGAACGTAGCGGATCACCTCGTCGCGCCGGTCCTGGCAAAAGTCGATATCGAAGTCCGGCATGCTGATGCGTTCGGGGTTCAAGAAACGCTCGAACAGCAGATTGAACTGCAGCGGATTGAGATCGGTGATGGTCAGCGCCCAGGCGACGACCGAGCCGGCGCCCGAGCCGCGGCCCGGGCCGACGGGAATGTCGTGCGCCTTGGCCCATTTGATGAAGTCCGACACGATGAGGAAGTAGCCGGGGAATCCCATCGTCTCGATGACGTTGAGCTCGAAGGCCAGGCGCTCGCGATAGGGCCGCGCCGCCAGTTCGCGCGCCGCCTCGTCCATCTCCGGCGTGAAGACATGCACGGCGAGCCGGCCCTCCAGGCCTTCGGCGGCCTGCATGTGCAGTTCTTCGGCTTCGGTGCGGCCTTCGCTCGACGGAAAGGCCGGCAACACCGGCTTCTGGTTGGTCGCCATGAAGGCGCAGCGCTGGGCGATGACCAGCGTATTGTCGAGCGCTTCGGGCAGATCGGCGAACAGGGCGCGCATTTCCGCCGGCGATTTGAAACGATGGTCCGGCGTCAGGCGGCGGCGGTCGGTCTCGACCACCTGGGCGCCGTCGGCGATGGCGAGCAAGGCATCATGCGCCTCGTACATGCCTTCGTCGGAGAAGAAGACATTGTTGGTGGCGACGAGCGGAATGTTCCGCGCATAGGCGAGATCGAGGATCTTCGCTTCGAGCCGCAGCTCGTCGTCCATGTTATGGCGCTGCAGCTCCATATAGAGCCGATCGCCGAAGGCCTGTTGCAGGAGATCGAGGCGGGCCAGCGCCGCGTCCTCCTGGCCGGTCAGCAACAGGCGGCCGACCGGGCTGTCCGGCGCGCCGACCAGCGCGATCAGGCCATCCGACATGGCCGCCAATTCGGCGAGCGTCACCTGCGCCGCCTCGCCCGGCACGCCGTCGAGATAGGCGCGGCTGAGCAGCTTGACGAGATTGGAATAGCCGGCGGCGCTCTGCGCCAATACGACCATCTTGTCGGGATCGGGCGTGCGGCCGACCGGCGCGCCCGCCCCCGGCGCCTGGCCGTCGTCGCGCTTGATCGCCAGCTCGCAGCCGATGATCGGCTGCACGCCGACGTCGGCGAACGCCATGGAGAATTCGTAGGCGCCGAACAGGTTGCGGCTGTCGGTCATCGCCACGGCCGGCATCGCGTATTTTTTGCAAAGCTCGGCGAGTTTGTAGTTCTTCAGCGCGCCTTCCAGCAGGGAATAGGCGGTATGGACGCGCAGATGGACGAAGTCGGCATGAGACGGCATGGGCGTAGGATTCCACGGGACGGCACCGGATCGCAATCTATCTGACGAGGCGACCCGGGGTTATCCACCCCATATTGCGGAAATCTAAGCCTTGAAGCCTTAGGCCGGAACGATCTGACCATCGCGCAGCGTCACGATGCGGTCCATGCGCTTGGCCAGTTCCGGATTGTGGGTGGCGATCAGCGCCGCCCGGCCCGTCTCGCGCAGCACCTTCATCAGCGTGGCGAAGACGTTTTCCGAGGTGTGGACGTCCAGATTGCCGGTCGGCTCGTCGGCCAGCAGCACGCGCGGGCCGTTGGCGAGCGCGCGGGCGATGGCGACGCGCTGCTGCTCGCCGCCCGACATTTCCGCCGGACGGTGATCGGCGCGCGCCGCGAGTCCCACCATGGCGAGCAATTCGCCGGCCCGCTTGCTGGCGGCCGTTTTGGAAATGCCGGCGATCATCTGCGGCAGCATGACGTTCTCGCGCGCCGAGAATTCCGGCAGCAGATGATGCGACTGATAGACGAATCCGAGATGCTCGCGGCGCAGCGCCGTCCGTTCGGAATCGCTCAGGCGGCCGCACGGCGCGCCGTTCAGTTCGACCTCGCCGCCGTCGGGCGTTTCGAGCAGGCCGGCGATATGCAGCAGCGTCGATTTTCCGGCGCCGCTCGGGCCGACCAGGGCGACGACCTCGCCGGGGGCGATCACCAGCTCCGCCTCGCGCAGAATATGCAGCTTCACGGCGCCCTGTTCGTAGGTGCGCACGACCTTGTTGAGGCGCAGCGCCGGAGCACCGCCGAGTTGCACGGCCACTTCACTCATAGCGGAGCGCCTCGACCGGATCGAGGCGCGCGGCGCGCCAGGATGGGTAGATCGTCGCCAGAATCGACAGCGTCAGCGACATGACGACGACGGTCGCCACCTCGCCGGGATCGACCACGGCGGGCAGTTGCGACAGGAAATAGATTTCCGCCGAGAAGAGATCGGTGCCGGTCAGGTACTGAATGCCCTGGCGGATGCTCTCGATATTGTCGCAGAAGGCGAGACCGAGGATGAAGCCGAAGACCGTGCCGACGACGCCGACCGACGCGCCGGACAGGAAGAAGATGCGCATGATCATGCCGCGCGTCGCGCCCATGGTGCGCAGGATGGCGATGTCCTGCCCCTTGTCCTTGACCAGCATGATCATGCCGCTGATGACGTTGAAGGCCGCCACCAGGATGATCAGCGTCAGGATCAGGAACATGACGTTGCGTTCGACCTGGATCGCCGTGAAGAAGCTGGAATTGAGCTGCTGCCAATCGAGCAGGCGGCCGGACTGGCCGACGACCTGCAGAATTTGCGAGCGCAGGCTGCGCACCAGATAGGGATCGGTCAGCGTCACCTCCAGCATGCTGACCGCCTCGGTCAGCTGGAAGAAGGTCTGCGCCGCGTCCATCGGCATGTAGATGAAGCTGTTGTCGTATTCGAACATGCCGACTTCGAAGACGCCGACGATCTTGTAGGCGCGCAAGCGCGGCACGGTGCCGAACGCCGTCACGTTGCCCTTGGGCGAGATCAGCGTCATGCTGTCGCCGACCATCAGGCCCATGCGCTGCGCCATGCGAACGCCGATCAGGATGGCGTCGTCGCCGACGAAGGCATCGAGCGAGCCCATCTTGATGTTGTCGGCGATGACGGCGCGGTTTTTCAGGTCTTCGGCGCGCACGCCGCGCACCACGGCGCCCGAGGCCTGGCTGTTGGCCGTCGCCATCACCTGCCCGTCAACCACGGGAATGACGCTGACCACGCCGGTCAATTTGCGCAGGCGTTCGGCCATGTCGTCGAAGCGCTGCAGCGGCGCGCCCGCGCCATAGACGTTCACATGGCCGCCGACGCCGAGGATGCGGCCGAGCAATTCCTGGCGAAAGCCGTTCATCACCGACATGACGATGATGAGAGTGGCGACGCCGAGGCCGATGCCGAGCAGCGAGAAACCGGCGATCACCGAGATGAACCCCTCGCGGCGGCGCGCGCGCAGATAGCGCATCGCCACCATGCGTTCGAAGGGATTGAACATCAGCGGTGCCGCGCCTTGTAGGTGGCGACGATCTTGTCGAACGCCGCCTCGATGGACATCTCGGCGCGCTCGCCGGTCTTGCGGTTCTTCACCTCGGCGAGGCCCTTCTCCAACCCGCGCGGGCCGATCAACAGTTGCCAGGGCAGGCCGATCAGGTCCATGCGGGCGAACTTGGCGCCGGCGCGCTCGTCGCGGTCGTCGTAGAGCGGTTCGACGCCGGCCGCCTGCAGCTTGGCGTAAAGATCGTCGCAGGCCTTGTCGCAAGCCGCATCGCCCGCGCGCAAGTTCACCAGGCCGACATGGTAAGGCGCCACCGGCTCGGGCCAAACGATGCCGTTCTCGTCATGGCTCGCCTCGATGATCGCACCGACGAGGCGCGACACGCCGATGCCGTAGGACCCCATCTCGACGGTGACGGGCTCGCCGTTCGGACCGGCGACGACGGCGTTCATCGCCTTCGAGTATTTCGTGCCGAAATAGAAAATATGGCCGACCTCGATGCCGCGCGCCGACTTCAGGCGCTCGGGCGGCACCGGGCAATTGGCCGGATCGTGCTTTTCGTCGGCCGCCGCATAAAGGCTGCGCAGCGCGACGGGATCGGGCTCCTGCCCGCTCGCCCACATCTCGTCGAATTGGGCGTCGTAATAGAGTTGGCTTTCGCCGGTCTCCGCCAGGATCTGGAATTCGTGGCTGAGGTTGCCGCCGATGGCGCCGGGATCGGCGTTCACCGGAATGGCGCGCAGGCCCATGCGCGCGAAGGTGCGCAGGTAGGTCGCGTACATCGTGTCGTAGACCTTCTTCGCGCCGTCGAAGTCGAGGTCGAACGAGTAGTTGTCCTTCATCAGGAATTCGCGGCCGCGCATGACGCCGAAGCGCGGGCGCACCTCGTCGCGGAATTTCCACTGGATCTGATAGAGCTGCTTGGGCAGATCCTTGTAGGTCTTGACCAAGTTGCGGAAGATGTCGGTGATCATCTCCTCGTTGGTCGGGCCGTAAAGCATCTCGCGGTCGTGGCGGTCGGTGATGCGCAGCATCTCCTTGCCGTAATCGTCGTAGCGGCCCGACTCGCGCCAGATTTCGGCCGGCTGCAGGGTCGGCATCAGCACTTCCTGGGCGCCGGCGCGGTCCTGCTCCTCGCGCACGATCTGCTCGACCTGGCGCAGCACCTTCAGGCCCATCGGCAGCCAGGAATAGATGCCGGCGGCGCTCTGGCGGATCATGCCGGCGCGCAGCATCAGGCGGTGCGAGACGATCTGCGCCTCGGTGGGATTTTCCTTCAGGGTCGGCAGGAAATAGGCGGACAGGCGCATGGGGATTCCGGAATGAGGGCAACTCACGCACGCCGGGCGGCGCGCGGGCGAGACTTTAGGCAATGCAAGGGGTTGGCGCAATCTTTGCGCCAAAAAACGGCCTAGCGTCCCAACGGACCTTGGCGCTGGCAGAGATAGGCCAGCGCGCTCTGCTCCTGGCTGGTCAGCGGCTGGCCGTTGAAGGTGGCGCTGCCGTCGGGCCGCACCACCACCGTGCCGATCCCGGCCTCCGGCTTATAGAGGTTCGAGGTCACCGGGATGCCGAAGCGCTGCTGGAGTTCCACCGTGATGGCGATGGTGATCTCCTCCGGCATGACGATCGGCGGGGTGCCGGCCAGATCGGCCGGAGCGACGGCGCGGCCATGGACATCCACCCCCGGCTGGTAGGTGGCGTCGGCCGAAGGGGCATGGGCGGTCAGGCGGCTGCAGTCCGAACGCTTGAGGACGACGTTATTGGGCGCCGCCTGGGGCTTGGCCTGCTGCGGGGACCCTTGGGGAGCCTGGGCGGCAGCCGGAAGGGCCCACAGGGCCGCGAAAACGGCCCCCAGGGCCGCGAAACGGCGGGCGGGCGGCAGGCGGCGGAGCTGACGGCGGACAAAGCTGGCCATGGTCCCCTTCTAGCTTAGAAAGGTTAAAATTCCGCCAAGAAGCGCCTGCCCGACCAACAAAGCCGGAGGGCGTAAATTTCCTGTCAGCTTTGCTATGCCGAAGGTGCCATTGCCCGGCCGGCCGGGGCCGTTAGACTGGCAAAAAACAAAGCGACGGCGCGGGTTCTCGCGCAGCCGCCGCAGCCCGACCCGCGATCGCGCCCAGCGATATGATCCCGTGGCGAGGCACCCCATCATCAGGGACAACCTGCCAAAAATCCCGCCGACGGCCGGCGGGATTTATTTTTTTGTGGATGACTTCGCCGGACGCAGCTTCGACTTCTCGGCGACGAGCCACGGCGGCGACAGCTCCACGAGCTTCTTGTGGACCGGACAATGCGGCGCGTGGGCGTTCGGCAGATAGCCGAGGCTCATGAGGAATTCGCCGGTGATCTCGCCGCCCGTGAAAACGAAGGTTTTTTTGAACAGCTTCACCCATTCCGGTTTTTCCAGCGGGTGATGTTCGTCGAGCCAGGCGGCGAAGCTGCCGTGACTCTTGCGGAGCGCCAGAATGCGCTTGGCGTTCTCGATCGCCGCCGCGACCTTCAGCCGGTTGCGGATGATGCCGGCGTCGGCCAACAGCCGCGCGACGTCCCTGTCGCCGAACCGGGCGACCACGGCAGGATCGAAGCCGCGATAGGCCTTGGCGAAACCCTCGCGCTTCTTGAGGATCGTGCCCCAGGATAGGCCGGCCTGATTGATCTCCAGAATCAACCGCTCGAACAGCACCTTGTCGTCGCGCTGGGGAAAGCCGTATTCGCGGGCATGATAGGAGGCATGGACCGGATCGCCGGGGGCGTAGGCGCAATAGCCGCTCATGTCACATGGTCCGGAAAGAGATCAGGTCCGCGTCGATCACGTAATAAACGATGGCGAACAGCACGCCGGCGATCAGGCTCGAAACCACGGCCTTCATCCACAGGCGCGGCTTTTCCGGCGCGCCGACGTCGTGGCCGCTCTCGACATGCTCGGGCGGACGCGCGCCGAACGGCAAGGCGGTGAAGAACACCAGCCACCACAGGATCACATAGACCATCACGCCGGTGAACCAATTCATCGCACTCTCCTCCTGGCGGACAGGCTATACGCGGACGACATGCACTTGCGTCAGCGGCCGCTTGCCATGCTCGGCGCGCAGGCCGCGCAGCACGGCGAGCCGCACCGCCTCTTCCACCGCCGCGTCGTCCTCGCGGTCGGTCTTCGACAGTTTCTCGATGGCGACTTCGACGCCGGCGATCATGGCGCGTTGCGCCGTCTCGTCGAGCGGATCCTCCGACAGGCCTTGCACGGTGATCTGCGGATCGGCCTTCAGGCGTCCCTTGCCGTCCACCACCACGGTGACCAAGGCGGCGCCGTTGAAAGTCATGCGCTTGCGCGCCGACAGGATGCGATCGTCGAGGCCGATCAGGCGTTTGCCGTCGAGGCCGAGACGGCCGAACGGCACGCCGCCGACGATCTCCGCCGGGCCGGGCGCGACGCGCAGGGCCTGACCGTTGGTCACCAGCCTGGCCTGCGGCACGCCCATGATGCCGGCGAAGGCGACATGCTCGATCAGATGGCGCATCTCGCCATGCATCGGCACGGCGAGCTTGGGACGGATCCAGCCGTACATCTTCTTCAACTCGTCGCGCGCCGGATGGCCCGAGACATGGATGAACTCGTCGCGGTCGGTGACGATCTGTACGCCGCGCCTGGCGAGCTGGTTGTGCGTCTTGTAGATCGGCTTTTCGTTGCCGGGAATCTTGCGCGAGGAGAACAGCACCACGTCGCCGGGATCGAGCACGATATGCGGATGCTCGTTGGCGGCGATGCGCGTCATGGCGGCGCCCTGCTCGCCCTGGCTCCCGGTGCAGATCAGCAACACCTCGTTGCGCGGCAGGTAGCCGACGTCATGCTCGGTCAGGAACGGCGGCAGATCGCGCAAATAACCGCAGGCATAGGCGACTTCCGTCATGCGCCACAATGAGCGGCCGATCAGCGCGGCGCGGCGGCCGTTGGCGAGCGCCGCCTTGGCCAGCGATTCGACGCGCGCCACGTTGGAGGCGAAACAGGCGACGGCGACGCGGTGCTTGTAGCGGCCGATCACCTCGACCAGCTTGTCGCGTACGTCGGCTTCGGAGCCGGCGACGCCCGGCACCATGACATTGGTCGAATCGCAGACCAGCAGGTCGACGCCCTCGTCGCCGATGGCCTGCAGGCGGTCCTGCGCCGTGACGTCGCCGAGCAGCGGCTGCGGATCGATCTTCCAGTCGCCGGTGTGCAGGATCGTGCCGTGCGGCGTGCGGATGGCGAGCGCCTGCGGCTCCGGGATCGAATGCGTGACGGCGACGAATTCGACATCGAACGGGCCGAGCTTGATGCGGTCGCCGGTGGCGACTTCCGTCACCTCCGCCTCGTCGCGCAAGCCCGCCTCGCCGAGCTTCTCGCGCAGCAATCCGGCGGCGAAGGGCGTGGCGTAGATCGGCTTGCGGAACTTGCGCCACAGATGCGCCACCGAACCGAGATGATCCTCGTGCGCATGGGTCAGCACGATGGCGATCAGGTCCTTGGCATGGTCGGCGATGAAGGCCGGATTGGGCATGATGATGTCGAGGCCCGGCATGCTCTCGTCGGCGAAGCCGATGCCGCATTCGACCATCAGCCATTTGCCGTTGCAGCCGTAGAGATACATGTTCATGCCGATCTCGCCGGCGCCGCCGAGCGGCAGATAGACGAGACCTTCCTTCGCCGCCGCCAGCACGGCGGCGATCTCCTCGCGCTGACGCAGGATGTCGGCGGGAGTTCCTGACGCGGGTACGCTGACGGACTTCATTTCGGTTTGTTCTTTCGCCAAATGGCGACCAAACCGCGCACGGTCAGATCGGCGTCGAGGTGATTGATGATGGGCGTGGCGTCCATGAACAGCGGCGCGAGACCGCCGGTGGCGATGACGGTGGGTTTCGCGCCGATCTCGGCCGTCATGCGCGACACCAGTCCTTCGATGAGGCCGACGTAGCCCCAATAGACGCCGGACTGCATAGCCGGCACGGTGGATTTTCCGATGACTTTTTCCGGGCGCTTGACGCCGATGCGCGGCAATTGCGCCGCCGCCATGTGCAGCGCCTCGATGGACAGGTTGATGCCGGGCGCGATGGCGCCGCCGACATAGTCGCCTTTGGCGTTGACGACGTCGAAGGTCGTCGCCGTGCCGAAGTCGATCAGAATCAGATCGCCGGGATAACGCGCGTGGGCGGCGACGGCATTGACCAGACGGTCGGCGCCGACCTCCTGCGGATTGTCGAGCAGCACCTTGATGCCGAGCTTCACGCCGGGCTCGCCGATCACCAGGGGATCGGCCTCGAAGAAGCGGCGGCACAGCGTTTTCAGCGCGAAGAGCGCGCCGGGCACCACCGTGGCAATGACCGCGCCGTCGATATATTCGCGCCGCAGATCCTGCATGCTCATCAGCTGCACGAGCCAGACGGCATATTCGTCCGCCGTGCGGCGGGCATCGCTGGCGATGCGCCATTCGCCGCGCGGCACGTCGCCGTCATAGACGGCGAAGACGGTGTTGGTGTTGCCGCAGTCGATTGTCAGCAGCATGGCGTGAGCACCATCATCAGGCCTTCTCCGTCGCGGCGGGAAAGAACAGGTCTCCGGCGGTGACGCGCAAGGGCGCCGCCGCGCCGGCCTTATGGAGAAGCAGAGCCCCCTCGCCGTCAAGGCCGGCGAAAATACCCTCTTCCGTGCGGGTCTCGAAGCGCACGCGCACCGGCCCGCCGACGCCGGCCGCCCGCGCGAGCCAGGCCTCGCGCGCCGGGGCGAAGCCCTCGGCCTGCCAACGGCGGTACCAGGCGGCGAAGCGGCCGGCGACGCCGTTCAGCACCTCGGCCACGTCCGCACCGCCGCCCTGGGCGGCGAGCGAGGTCGCCGGGAACTCGACGCCCTCGGGATGGCTCGCCACATTGACGCCGAGGCCGAGCACCAGCCAGTCGGCCGAGCCATCGGCGCGCGCCTCGCTTTCGAGCAGCAGCCCGGCGACCTTGCGGTACTCTCCAGTTTCATGGGCGATCAGCACGTCGTTCGGCCATTTGCAGGCGACGGCGCGGGTCGGCAGCAGCGCCGCAAGCGTCTCGGCGATGGCCAAACCGGCCAGGAAACCGACCTGCCCGGCGCGGGCCAGCGGCATTTCGGGGCGCAGCAGCAGCGACATGTAGAGATTGCCCGGCGGACTGTCCCAACGGCGGCCGCGGCGACCGCGCCCGGCGCTCTGGCGCAGGGCCCAGACGAGCGTGCCTTGCGGCGCGCCCTCGCTTGCCAAACGGCGCGCGTCGTCGTTGGTGCTGGCGGTCTCGTCGAGGCGAACGAGCCGATAGAACGGATCGAGCGCCGGGGAGCCGGTCACGTTATCCCGGGAACAGGGCCTTGGCGGCCCAGCTCGCGCCGGTCACCAGCGGCGCCGGCCAGACGAAGAACAGCAGCGTGAAGGCGCCGGTGCCGGCGAGCACCCAGCGCATCTCGCCGCCGATCGCCTTGTCGAACGGATCGGCCGCCTCGTCGAAATAGATCAGCTTGACGATGCGCAGGTAGTAGAAGGCCGACACCACGCTGGAGAGCACGCCGATGACGGCCAGGACGTAAAGCTTGGCCTCGATGGCGGCCATGAACACGTACAGCTTGGCGAAGAAGCCGGCGAGCGGCGGGATGCCCGCCATGGAGAACATGAAGATGCCGAAGGCCAGCGCCAGCATCGGGCTGGTCTTGGACAGACCGCGCAGGTCGGAGATGTTCTCGACCATGGTGCCGCGCACGCGCATGCAGAGGATGCAGGCGAAGGTGCCGATGTTGGCGAGCAGGTAGATCGCCAGATAGACGGCGACGCCGCGGATGCCCGACTCGTTGACCGAGGCGAGGCCGACCAGCATGTAGCCGACATGGCCGATGGAGCTGTAGGCCATCAGGCGCTTGATGTTGGTCTGGTTGATCGCCGCGAAGGCGCCGAGCAGCATCGAGGCGACCGACAGGAAGACGACGATCTGCTGCCACTGGCCCGCCAGTTCGGCGAACGGCCCCATCAGGACACGAACCAGCAACCCCATGGCGGCGACCTTCGGCGCGGTGGCGAAGAAGGCGGTCACCGAGGTCGGCGCGCCTTCGTAGACGTCCGGCGTCCACATGTGGAACGGCACGGCGGAAATCTTGAAGGCCAGGCCGGCGACGACGAAGGCCAGGCCGATGATCACGCCGATCGGCGCGGCGCCGCCGGCGAAGGCCTGGGCCAAGCCGACGAAGGTGGTGGTGCCGGCGAAGCCATAGATCATCGAGGCGCCGTAGAGCAGCATGCCGGACGAGAGCGCGCCGAGGACGAAATACTTGAGGCCGGCTTCCGTGGCGCGCAGCGAATCGCGGCGGATCGCCGCCGTCACGTAGAGCGCCAGGCTCTGCAGTTCGAGGCCGACATAAAGCGAGATGAGGTCGTTGGCCGACAGCATCATCAGCATGCCGAGGGTGGCGAGCAGGAACAGCACGGAATATTCCGGCCGCGCGAACTTCTCGCGCTCGAGATAACCGAAAGAGACGATCAGCGCCAGGGCCGAGCCGAGGATGACGAGGACCTTGGCGAAGCGCGCGAAACTGTCGAGCACGAACAGGCCGTTGAGCGTCACCGTCGTCGTCTTGACCGGCGAGCCGAGCACCAGGGCCGCCGTGACGGCCAGCGCGAAGACCGCGAGCCAGCCGACGGCACGGCTGTGGCCGTCGCCCTTGAAGACGCCGTACATGAGCACGATCATCGCCGCGACGGCGAGGAAGGCCTCCGGCAGGGCGGGAAGGAATTGGCTGAACTGGAAGCTGGTCATGCCGGCTTGCCCCTCACCTAACGGACCGCGCCCGGGGCGGCCGACGTCGGCGCCACCGAGGCGTGATAATGATCGACGAGGTTGGCCACGGAGCCGTGGATGACCTCAAGGAAGGACGCGGGATAGATGCCCATCCACAGGACGACGAGGATCAGCGGCACGAACATGGCCACCTCGCGCGCGTCGAGATCGAGAATGCTCTTCAGATCCTCCCTGGTGAGCGGGCCGAACACGACGCGGCGATAGAGCCACAGCATGTAGGCCGCGCCGAGGATCAGGCCGGTGGTGGCGAGCAGCGCCACCCAGGTGGCGGCCTGATAAGCGCCGATCAGCACCATGAATTCGCCGATGAAGCCGCTGGTGCCCGGCAGGCCGACCGAGGCCATGGTGAAGATCATGAAGACCGTGGCATAGAGCGGCATGCGATGGACCAGGCCGCCGTAGCGGCCGATCTCGCGCGTGTGCATGCGGTCGTAGATCACGCCGACGCAGAGGAACAGCGCGCCGGAGACCACGCCGTGGCTCAACATCTGGAAGATCGCGCCTTCGATGCCCTGGGTGTTGAAGGTGAAGATGCCGATGGTCACGAAGCCCATGTGGGCGACCGACGAATAGGCGATCAGCTTCTTCATGTCCGATTGGGCGAGCGCGACGAGCGAGGTGTAGATCACCGCGACGACGCTGAGCCCGAAGACCAGCGGCGCGAAATACATCGAGGCTTCCGGCAGCATCGGCAGCGAGAAACGCAGAAATCCGTAGCCGCCCATCTTGAGCAGCACGCCGGCGAGGATGACGGAACCGGCCGTCGGCGCTTCGACATGGGCGTCGGGCAGCCAGGTGTGCAGCGGCCACATCGGGATCTTCACCGCGAAGGAGGCGAAGAAGGCGAGCCACAGCCAGGTCTGCAGGCCGGCCGGAATCTTGGCGGTCAGCAGCGTCGGGATGTCGGTGGTCCCGGTCTGGAAATAGATGGCGAGCAGCGCCAGCAGCATCAGCACCGAGCCGGCCAGCGTGTAGAGGAAGAACTTGAAGGCGGCATAGACCCGGCGCGGGCCGCCCCAGATTCCGATGATCAGGAACATCGGGATCAGCACGGCTTCGAAGAAGATGTAGAACAGCACGAAGTCGAGCGAGGCGAACATGCCGACCATGAGCGTTTCCAGCACGAGGAACGCGATCATGTATTCCTTCACGCGCTCTTGAACCGCCTTCCAGCTCGCCAGGATGCAAAGCGGCGTGAGGAAGGTGGAGAGCAGCACGAACAGCGCGGAAATGCCGTCGACGCCGACATGATAGGTGAAATTGACGCCGGGCAGCCATTCGGCGCGCTCGACGAACTGGAAGCCCGGATTGCCCTTGTCGAAGCCGGTCCAGATGAAGATCGACAGGACGAAGGTCAACAGCGACGTCCACAGCGCCACGGCGCGGGCGTTGCGCGCGACCGTCTCCGGCTCGCCGCGGACGATGGCGATGAAGGCCGCGCCCAGCAGCGGCAGGAAGATGACGAGGGAAAGCAGCGGCCAATCGCTCATGACGTTCTTCTTACCCGCGCACGAAGAGGTACCAGCTGACGAAGGCGGCGACGCCGATCAGCATGGCAAAGGCATAATGGTAGACATAGCCGGTCTGCAGGCGACCGGCGCGGCGCGCCAGGATAACCGTGCCGGCGGCGATGCCGTTGGGGCCGAAGCCGTCGATCACCGTGCCGTCGCCCTGCTTCCATAGGAAGGCGCCGAAGCGCTTGGCCGGGCGGACGAAGAGGAAATCGTACAGCTCGTCGAAGTACCACTTGTTCAGCAGGAACAGGTAGAGGCCGCGCATCTCGCGCGCCATGGCGGCGGGAATGCCGGGACGGAGGAGATAGGCCCAGTAGGCGGCGGCGATGCCGAGGATGGCGACGACGAGCGGCGCCAGCTTGACCCACAGCGGCACATGGTGCGCGTCATGCAGGGCCGTATGGTTTTCGGCGATGAAGATCGCCTTGCCCCAGAACTCGCGCATGCCGTCGCCGACGAAATAGCCGTAGAGGCCCCAGCCGGCGAAGATCGCGCCGACGGCGAGCGCCATCATCGGGATCAGCATGGAGTACGGGCTCTCGTGCACATGGCTCATGACATGATGGTCGGCGCGCGGCTTGCCGTGGAAGGTCATCAGCAGCAGGCGCCAGGAATAGAAGGCCGTCAGCAGCGCGGCGACGACGCCGAGCCAGAAGGCGTAATGGCCGGACGAGCTGCCCGAGGCCCAGGCGGCTTCGAGCACCATGTCCTTCGACCAATAGCCGGCGAAGAACGGGATGCCGGCGAGCGCCAGCGAGCCGACCCACATCAGGAAGTAGGTCATTGGGATCAGCTTGAAGATGCCGCCCATCTTGCGCATGTCCTGCTCGTTGGACATGGCGTGGATCACCGAACCGGCGCCGAGGAACAGCAGCGCCTTGAAGAAGGCGTGCGTGGTGAGGTGGAACATGGCCGCGGGATAGGCCGACACGCCGGCGGCGAAGAACATGTAGCCGAGCTGCGAGCAGGTCGAATAGGCGATGACGCGCTTGATGTCGTTCTGCACCAGGCCGACGGTGGCGGCGAAGATCGCCGTGCTCGCGCCGACGATGGTGACCGTGGTCAGCGCCGTCTCGGAGAACTCGAACATCGGCGACAGGCGGCAAACCATGAAGACGCCCGCCGTCACCATGGTGGCGGCATGGATGAGCGCGGAGACCGGAGTCGGGCCTTCCATCGCGTCCGGCAGCCAGGTGTGCAGGCCGAGCTGGGCCGACTTGCCCATGGCGCCGACGAACAGCAGCAGGCAGATCAGCGTCAGGGCCGGAATCTGCAGGCCGACGAAGTCGAGATAGGTCGAGGTCATGCCCGGCGTCGCCTCGAACACGGCGTCGAAGCTGACGCTGTTGTAGAGGAAGAACGTCGCCATGATGCCGAGGGCGAAGCCGAAGTCGCCGACGCGGTTGACCACGAAGGCCTTGATCGCCGCGGCGTTGGCCGACGGCTTCTCGTACCAGAAGCCGATCAGCAGATAGGACGCGACGCCGACGCCTTCCCAGCCGAAGAACATCTGCACGAAATTGTCCGCCGTCACCAGCATGAGCATCATGAAGGTGAAGAGCGACAGGTAGGCCATGAAGCGCGGGATCGACTTGTCGTGCGACATGTAGCCGACCGAATAGACGTGCACCGCCGACGAAACCCAGGTGACGACGCAAAGCATGACGGCGCTCAACGTGTCGAAGCGCAGGGCCCATGAGGCTTCGAGGGCGCCGGACGAAATCCACTGCAGCACCTGGATGTCGCGCGCCTGGCCGAGGATGGCGACCTGATAGAAGATCGGCACGGCCAGCACGGCGGAGGTGAGCAGGCAGATGCAGGTGACGATCTGCGCGCCGCGATCGCCGATGATGCGGCCGAACAGTCCGGCGACGAGCGCCCCGATCAGAGGCAGGAAAATAGCGGCGGAGTACATGGCCCTGCCCTAGCCCTTCATCATATTGATGTCCTCAACCGCGATGGAGCCGCGGTTGCGGAAATAGACGACGAGGATGGCAAGGCCGATGGCCGCCTCCGCCGCCGCCACCGTGAGGACGAACATGGCGAATATCTGGCCGACCAGATCGCCGAGATGGGTCGAGAAGGCCACCAGGTTGATGTTGACGGCGAGCAGCATCAGCTCGACCGACATCAGGATGATGATTACGTTCTTGCGGTTGAGGAAAATGCCGAACACGCCGAGCGTAAAGAGCACGGCGGCGACGCTGAGATAATGGGCGAGCGTGATTTCCATCTCAGATGCCTTTCCCCGTCTCGACCTTCTTGATCTCGACGCTGTCCTCGACCGTGCGGCCGATCTGCTTGGAGATCGTCTGGCGGCGCACGCCTTCGCGCGAACGCAGCGTCAACACGATGGCGCCGATCATGGCGACCAGCAGAACCATGCCCGAGGCCTGGAACAGATAGACGTAGTTCGTATAGAGCAGGCGGCCGAGGGCGCGGGTGTTGCTCACCGTATCCGCCGGCGGAATGGGCGCCGACGCCAGCACGCCGGCATCGGGCAACACCGCCCAGCTGGCGAAGACGAACAGCAGCTCGACGAGCAGGATCACGCCGATCAGGCCGCCGATCGGTAGATATTGCAGGAAGCCCTGGCGCAATTCGACGAAGTTGATGTCCAGCATCATGACGACGAAGAGGAACAGCACAGCGACGGCGCCGACATAGACGATCACCAGGATCATGGCAATGAACTCGGCGCCCATCAGCACGAAGAGCCCCGCCGCGTTGAAGAAGGCGAGGATCAGGAACAGCACCGAATGGACCGGATTGCGCGCGGCGATGACCATCACGCCCGAGGCGATGGCCACGGCGGCGAACAGATAGAAGGCGAGCGCCTGCACGATCATGGCGTCAGCCCTTGCTGCGGCGCGCAGCGGCGCCCTGGAAGTTCCGCGCAGCCGCGCGATGAAAATGGATGGTCACGCTCGTCCCCTTCGGATTCCGGCCGCGGCTCAGCGGTAGGGCGCTTCGGCGGTCAGGCGGTTGGCGATCTCCGCCTCCCACCGCTCGCCGTTCGCCAGCAATTTGTCTTTGTTGTACATCAGCTCTTCGCGCGTCTCGGTGGCGAACTCGAAGTTCGGCCCCTCGACGATGGCGTCCACCGGGCAGGCCTCTTCGCAGAGGCCGCAGTAGATGCATTTGGTCATATCGATGTCGTAGCGCGTGGTGCGGCGGCTGCCGTCGATGCGCGGCTCGGCCTCGATGGTGATGGCCTGGGCCGGGCAGATCGCCTCGCACAGCTTGCAGGCGATGCAGCGCTCTTCGCCGTTCGGATAGCGGCGCAAGGCATGCTCGCCGCGGAAGCGCGTGCTGAGCGGGCCTTTTTCATAAGGATAATTGATCGTGACCTTTCGCTTGAACATGTAGCGGAAGGTCATGCTCAGGCCGACGAGCAGCTCGGTGAGGAACAGCGTGCGCGCGGAGCGGTCGAGAAAGGCCATGGTCAGATCCCCTTGCCCGGCAGCCAGCCGAAGGCGAGCAGCACACCGGCGGTCAACACGACCCAGAACAGCGAGAACGGCAGGAACACCTTCCAGCCGAGGCGCATCAACTGGTCGTAGCGGTAGCGCGGCATGGTGGCGCGCACCCAGAGGAAGACGAACAACAGCAGCGAGATTTTCAGGGCGAACCAGATCGGGCCAGGGATCCAGTTGAACGGCGCGATGTCGAGCGGCGGCAGCCAGCCGCCGAGGAACAGGATCGTCGTGATGCCGCTCATCAGGATCATGTTGGCGTATTCGCCGAGCATGAACAGGCCGAAGGCCATGGAGGAATATTCGACGTTATAGCCGGCGACCAGCTCGGCTTCCGCTTCGACCAAGTCGAAGGGCGAGCGGTTGGTCTCGGCCAGCGCCGAAATGAAGAAGATGACGAACATCGGCAGCAGCGGCAGGGCGAACCAAACGCCGCTCTTCTGCGCGAGCACGATGTCCGACAGATTCAAGGAGCCGACGCAGAGCAGCACGGTGATCATGACGAAGCCGATGGAGACCTCGTAGGACACCATCTGCGCGGCGGAGCGCAGCGCGCCGAGGAAGGCGTATTTCGAGTTCGACGCCCAGCCGGCCATGATGATGCCATAGACGCCGAGCGAGGAGATGGCGAAGAGATAAAGGACGCCGACGTTGATGTCGGCGAGCACCATGCCGTCGTCGAACGGAATCACCGCCCAGGCGACCAGGCTCAGCGTGAAGGTCAGCATCGGCGCCAGGATGAAGACGACCTTGTTGGCGCCGGCGGGCAGCACGGTTTCCTTGAAGATCAGCTTCACGGCGTCGGCGAAAGGCTGCAGCAGGCCGAAGGGGCCGACCACGTTGGGGCCCTTGCGGATCTGCATGGCGCCGATGACGCGGCGCTCGGCATAGGTCAAGTAGGCGACCGCCACCAGCAACGGCACGAGAATCGCCACGATCTGCAGCAAAATCAGCAGCGTCGGCCAACCGTATGAAGTCCAGAGCTCAGCCATGGGTGCCGGTATCCTTGGAGCGCGAGGACTGAACCTCGGCGCACTTGGCCATCGTGACGGAGGCGCGCGAGATCGGGTCCGTCATGTAGAAGTTGGCGATCGGGGTGCGGAAGGCCGCGCCGTCCATGCTGCCCTCTTGCCCGAAGCTGCCCCACGCCGCCGGCGTCAACGCATCGAGCGTCGCGAAGGTCGGATGGGCCGCCGCCAGCTTAACGCGCAGCTGCTGGATGCTGTCGAACGGCAGGGTCTTGCCGATCACCTGGGACAGGGCGCGGATGATCTTCCAATCCTCGCGCGCTTCGCCGAGCGGGAACGCCGCGCGCTTGGCGCGCTGCACGCGGCCCTCGGTATTGACGTAGGTGCCGTCCTTTTCCGTATAGGCGGCGCCCGGCAAAATCACGTCGGCGCGGTGCGCGCCGGCATCGCCGTGATGGCCCTGATAGATCACGAACGCCTTGCCGAGCTTCGTAGCGTCGATCTCGTCGGCGCCGAGCAGATAGACGACTTCGATGGCGCCCGACTGCGCGCCCTCGAGAATGCCGGCGACATCCTTGCCACCTTGCCCCGGCACGAAGCCGAGATCGAGGCCGCCGACGCGGGCCGCGGCCGTGTGCAACACATTGAAGCCGTTCCAGCCGTCCTGCACGACGCCGCAAGCCTCCGCCAGCTTGCGCGCGGCGGCGAGCACCGCGGCGCCGTCGGCGCGGGCGAGCGCGCCCTGGCCGACGATGATCATCGGGTTCTTCGCGGTCTTCAGGGCGTCGGCGAAGCCATGCTTGCCGGCGGCGAGGTCGCTCAGCGTCTGCGGGCCGGCGCCGAGGCTTTCGACCGGGAAGCTGAGATCGAGGGTCGGGCCGATGGCGGCGATCTTGAAGCCGCCCATCAGGTGGCGCTTGCGCAGGCGCGCGTTGACGATCGGCGCTTCCAAGCGTGGGTTGGTGCCGACCAGCAGCACGACGTCGGCCCGCTCGATGCCGGCGATGCCGCTGTTGAAGATGTAGGAAGCGCGCGACGTGGCGTCAAGCTTGGCGCCGTCCTGGCGGCAGTCGAGGTTCTTGCTACCGAGCGAGGCGAGCAATTCCTTGAGCGCGAACATCGATTCGGCATCGGCGAGATCGCCGGCGATAGCGGCGATCTTGTCGCCCGCCGTCGCCTTCAGCTTGGCCGAGACGGCGAGGAACACTTCGTCCCACGTCGCTTCGCGCAGCTTGCCGTTTTCGCGCAGGTACGGACGGTCGAGGCGCTGACGCTTCAGGCCGTCATAAGCGAAGCGCGTCTTGTCGGAGATCCACTCCTCGTTCACGTCCTCGTTGAGGCGCGGCAAAACGCGCAGGACCTCGGGGCCGCGCGCGTCGATGCGGATGTTGCTGCCGACCGCGTCCATGACGTCGATCGATTCGGTCTTCTTCAGCTCCCAAGGGCGCGCGACGAAGGCGTAGGGCTTCGAGGTCAGCGCGCCGACCGGACAAAGATCGATGACGTTGCCCGACATCTCCGAGCCGACGGCGGCGTCGAGATAGGTGGTGATCTCCATATGCTCGCCGCGGCCGATGGCGCCGATGTCCGGCACGCCGGCGACTTCGGTGCTGAAGCGGACGCAGCGCGTGCAATGGATGCAGCGCGTCATGTGCGTCTCGATCAGCGGACCGAAGTCCTTGTCCTTCACGGCGCGCTTGTTCTCGGAATAGCGCGACTTGTCGAAGCCGTAGCCGAGCGCCTGGTCCTGCAGGTCGCACTCGCCGCCCTGATCGCAAATCGGGCAATCGAGCGGATGGTTGATGAGCAGCATCTCCATCACGCCCTTGCGCGCCTTGTGCACCATCGGCGTGTCGGTCTTGATCACCATGCCTTCGTTGATCGGCATGGCGCAGGAGGCCACCGGCTTGGGCGACTTCTCGACCTCGACCAGGCACATGCGGCAGTTGCCGGCGATGGACAGGCGCTCGTGATAGCAGAAGCGCGGAATTTCGACGCCGACAGCTTCGCAGGCCTGCAGCACGGTGCTGCCTGCCGCGATCTCGACTTCGGTGCCGTCGACTGTGACTTTGGGCATGACGCTCCCCTACTCCGCCGCCGTGCGCTGCAAGCCGCTGCGATAGGCGGCGATGCGCGCTTCCATGACCGGGCGGAAATGACGAATGAGGCCCTGCACCGGCCAGGCGGCCGCGTCGCCGAGCGCGCAGATGGTGTGGCCTTCGATCTCGCGGGTGACTTCCTCGAGCATGTCGATCTCGCCCGCGGTGGCGTTGCCCTTCACCATGCGCTCCATGACGCGCCACAGCCAGCCGGTGCCTTCGCGGCACGGCGTGCATTGGCCGCAGCTCTCGTGCATGTAGAACTTGGACAGGCGCGCGATGGCCTTGACCACGTCGGTCGACTTGTCCATGACGATGACCGCCGCCGTGCCGAGGCCGGACTTGACCTCTTTCAGGCTGTCGAAGTCCATCAGCACGGTATCGCAGATCGATTTCGGCAGGATCGGCACCGACGAGCCGCCGGGAATGACGGCCAGCAGGTTGTCCCAGCCGCCGCGCACGCCGCCGGCATGCTTCTCGATCAGCTCTTTCAGCGGAATGCCCATCTCTTCTTCGACATTGCACGGCTTGTTCACATGGCCGGAAATGCAGAAGACCTTGGTGCCGACGTTGTTCGGGCGGCCGAGGCCGGCGAACCAGCTGGCGCCGCGGCGCAGGATGGTCGGGGCGACGGCGATGCTCTCGACGTTGTTCACCGTGGTCGGGCAGCCGTAGAGCCCGGCGCCCGCAGGGAACGGCGGCTTGAGGCGGGGCTGACCCTTCTTGCCTTCGAGGCTTTCGATCAGCGCCGTTTCTTCGCCGCAGATATAGGCGCCGGCGCCGCGATGGACGAACAGGTCGTAGTCGTAGCCCGAGCCGCAGGCGTTCTTGCCGAGCAGGCCGGCGGCATAGGCCTCGTCGATGGCGATCTGCAGATTCTCGGCCTCGCGGTAGAACTCGCCGCGGATGTAGATGTAGCCGGCGACCGCGTTGATGGCATAGCCGGCGATCAGGCAGCCTTCGATCAGCTTGTGCGGATCGTGGCGCATCATGTCGCGGTCTTTGCAGGTGCCGGGCTCGCCCTCGTCGGCATTGACCACGAGATAGCTCGGGCGGCCGTCCGACTGCTTGGGCATGAAGGACCATTTCAGGCCGGTCGGGAAACCGGCGCCGCCGCGGCCGCGCAGGCCGGACTTCTTCATCTCTTCGATGATGGCGTCGCGCCCGCGCGCGAGAATCTCCTTGGTGCCGTCCCAGTCGCCGCGCGCGCGCGCGGCAGCCAGGCGGAAGTCCTGCTGGCCGTAGAGATTGGTGAAGATGCGGTCTTTATCGCTCAGCATGATTAGGCGCCCTGCTTCGCGGGAATGTCTTTACCAGGAAAATCGGTAAGGGTCAGCGCGCCGCCCTCGGGCGCCGAGGTCTGGCGGCCGATCAGCGAACCGGTCTTCGGCGTCTCGCCGCGCTTCAGCGCGTCGAGCAGGCCGGGCACATGGGTCGCGGCGACGTCTTCGTAATAGTCGTCGGCGACCTGGACGACCGGCGCGTTGACGCAAGCGCCGAGGCACTCGACCTCGCGCAGGGTGAACTGGCCGTCCGCCGTGGTCTCGCCGATGCCGATGCCGAGATGCTTCTCGCAGGCGGCGACAACGTCGCCCGAACCGCGCAGCCAGCAGGGCGTCGTCGTGCAGACCTGCACTAAGTTTTTGCCGACCGGCTGCAGGTTGTACATGGTGTAGAAGCTGGCGACCTCGTAGACGCGCATCACCGGCATGCCGAGAACGTCGGCCACATGGGCGAGCGCTTCCTTGCTGAGCCAGCCGCCGTTCTGGCGCTGCGCCAGATCGAGCAGCGGCATCACCGCGCTCTGCTGGCGACCCGCCGGATATTTGGCGATATGCGCGTCGGCCTTGGCCTTCATCTCCGCGTTGAAGACGAAAGGCTCGCCCTGCCCGGCCGGACGGTGTTCTGGATAGACGCTCATCGATCGATCTCGCCGAAAACGATGTCGAGGGAGCCGATGATGGCGACGACGTCGGCCAGCATATGTCCCTTGGACAGGAAGTCGAGGCCCTGCAGATGGGCGAAGCCCGGCGCGCGGATTTTGCAGCGATAGGGCTTGTTGCTGCCGTCGGAGACGACATAGACGCCGAACTCGCCCTTGGGCGCTTCGACGGCGGCGTAAATCTCGCCGGCGGGCACATGATAGCCCTCGGTATAGAGCTTGAAGTGATGGATCAGCGCTTCCATCGAGCGCTTCATTTCGGCGCGCTTGGGCGGGGCGATCTTGTTGTTCTCGACCATGATCGGGCCTTCGGGCATCTGCTCGCAGCACTGGCGGATGATGCGCAGGCTCTGGCGCATTTCTTCCATGCGCACGAGATAGCGGTCGAAGCAGTCGCCGTTCTTGCCGACCGGGATGTCGAAATCCATCTTGTCGTAGACGTCGTAGGGCTGCGACTTGCGCAAGTCCCAAGCGACGCCCGAGCCGCGCAGCATCGGGCCGGTGAAGCCCCAGTCGTAGCAATCCTCGGCCGAACAGACGCCGATGTCGACGGTGCGCTGGCGGAAAATGCGGTTGCCGGTCAGTAGCGTGTCGACGTCGTTCATGTGCTTCGGGAAATTTTCCACGAAAGTCATGATGTCGTCGATCAGGCCGACCGGCAGATCGAGATGCACGCCGCCCGGACGGAAGTAGGCCGCATGAAGGCGCGCCCCCGACGCGCGCTCGTAGAACTCCATCAGCTTTTCGCGCTCTTCGAAGCCCCACAGCATCGGCGTCATGGCGCCGACGTCCATAGCGAAGCTGTTGATGTTCAACAGGTGGTTCAGCAGGCGGCTGATCTCGGCGAACAACACGCGGATATATTGCGCGCGAATCGGCGCCTGGATGCCGAGCAGCCGCTCGACGGCCAGCGCGAAGGCATGCTCCTGCGACATCGGCGCGACATAGTCGAGGCGGTCGAAATAGGGCACGGCCTGCAGGTAGGTCTTGTATTCGATCAGCTTCTCGGTGCCGCGATGGAGCAGGCCGACATGCGGATCGGCGCGTTCGATCACTTCGCCGTCCATCTCGAGGACGAGGCGCAGCACGCCGTGGGCCGCCGGATGCTGCGGCCCGAAGTTCAAGGTGAAGTTCTGGATCTGATGTTCGGCCATGGGATGTCCTTTAGGCCGGCTTGATCGGCGCGGGCGGCGGTAGCGGCGACTGCGGCACGTCGGCCTTCTCGTCGCCGGGCAGCATGCCTTCCCACGGGCTGAGGAAGTCGAAACTGCGGAATTCCTGGGTCAACTTCACCGGCTCGTAGACGACGCGCTTTTGCTCGTCGTCGTAGCGCAGCTCGACGAAGCCGGTCAGCGGGAAATCCTTGCGCAGCGGATGGCCCTCGAAGCCGTAGTCGGTGAGGATGCGGCGCAGATCCGGGTGGCCGGCGAAATAGACGCCGTAGAGGTCCCAGGCTTCGCGCTCCCACCAGCCGGCGGAATTGAAGATCGACACGGCCGACGGCACCGGCGTCAGTTCGCCCGCCGTCAGCTTGACGCGGATGCGCTGATTCTGGCGCAACGACAGCAGGTGATAGACGACGTCGAAGCGCTCTTCGCGGTCCGGGTAGTCGACGCCGCAGACGTCGAGCAGCTGACGGAACTGGCAATTGCTGTCGTCGCGCAGGAAGGTCAACACGCGCGGCAGCTCGTCGCGCTTGACCATCACGGTCAATTCGCCGCGACGAATCTCATGCGACAGCACCGCGCCGCCGAGGGCGGTCGTGACGTAGTCGGCAAGGTCCTGGAGGGCTTCAGTCATCGGCGGATGAACTCGGTGAGGGAAACTGGCGGACGGCGGTTAGCGGGCGCCCATCAACGGGCAATTGTGCCGGTGCGGCGAATTTTGCGCTGCAATTGCAGCAGGCCGTAGAGCAGCGCCTCGGCGGTCGGCGGACAGCCGGGCACATAGATGTCGACCGGCACGATGCGGTCGCAACCGCGCACGACGGAATAGGAATAGTGATAGTAGCCGCCGCCGTTGGCGCAGCTGCCCATCGAGACGACCCAGCGCGGCTCGGGCATCTGGTCGTACACGCGGCGCAGCGCCGGGGCCATCTTGTTGCACAGCGTGCCGGCGACGATCATCACGTCGGACTGGCGCGGGCTCGGACGGAACAGCATGCCGAAGCGGTCGAGATCGTAGCGCGAGGTCGCCGCCTGGATCATCTCGACGGCGCAACAGGCCAAACCGAAGGTCATCGGCCAGAGCGAGCCGGTGCGCGCCCAATTGACCACCTGGTCCATCTTGGCGAGCACGAACCCCTTGTTCTGCACCTCGTCGGCCATGGCGCGCATCACGGCGCCGCGGTCGGGCGTGGTGGCGACGGTCGGCGTCAAGATCGAAGTCGGCGTGGTGGTCGTGAGGCTCATGAGACTCTCCGGGGCGAACGAACGGGACGATGCGGCTTAGCGGCCGATCACTCCCACTCCAGCGCCCCCTTCTTCCACTCGTAGATGAAACCGATGGTCAGCACGCCGAGGAACACCACCATCGACCAGAAGCCGAACAGGCCGATTTCGCCGAGCGTGACCGCCCAGGGAAACAGGAAGGCCACTTCGAGGTCGAAGATGATGAAGAGGATGGCGACCAGATAGAAGCGCACGTCGAACTTGCCGCGCGCGTCGTCGAACGGATCGAAGCCGCATTCGTAGGGCGAGATCTTTTCGGTGTCGGGACGCTGGCGGGCGGCGATGTAGGACGCGCCGACCATCAGGGCGGACAGGGCCATGGCGAGGCCGAGGAATATCAGAATCGGCAGATATTCGCGCAACAGGGCTTCCATGCCGGGCCTTCGCGTCGGGGATGTTCGAACCGTTGCCTGGGAGGTCGTCGCGGGGCGGTTGGGCGAGCCCGACGCGAAAGTCCGGAACAGGGGCGCGCTCCGGCGTTCTCAAGCGGGCCGAATATAGAAATAGCGGGACCTAAAGGGAAGTGAAGATTGACTCTTTTTGCACCGAGCAGGCGCAGCAAAGAGGCCTTCCGGCATGGCGGGATGAGGGGAACAGCGAAAACGGCATGGCGCGCGGGGCGATGAAGCGCGACGAGATCGACGACGGCGCGGCGATGCTTGCGACCCGTTCTCAAACGCTGCCGGCCACCCGCGATTGTCGAACGGCGCAAGCGCGAAAATGACATGAAAACCGGGTGGCGAGAGAGACGGGACTTGAACCCGCGACCTCCGGCGTGACAGGCCGGCGCTCTAACCAACTGAGCTACTCCCCCATGGTCCCGGAACGGAGGCCTGCAAGGCCCGCGTGGCGGCCCCGCCGACGACTTAATAAATAGCATAAGCCGCCCGGCGTGGGGTGCGTTGGTTTACTTCACGCCCCCTGCCCTGTCAAGAAAGCTTCCGGCCAAAAACCGCCGATTCGCGAGAGGAATCTTTTCGCGACTCCAAGCGCTTATCGCCTGACCTGGCGACCCCTCATCCGGGCAGCGGGGGCAGGTCGCGGATCAGGGCGCCATAGCCCTGCACGGACTGGCGGATATGCAGCCGGGCCTGGATTTCCCAACAGCGCGCCGGCACCGGATGGATCACCGGCACGCCGAGATCCTGCTCCAGCGTCTCGATCATCTCGAGCACGCGCCAGCCGGTGCCCAGCATGTAGATCGCCTCGGCCTTGGGCTGCTTGAGGAATGCCTTCTTGATGTGAACGTAAACCTCATGGGCCGACAGGCTGCCGACCTGGTCGAAGGGCACGTCGATGCCCTCCATGCCGAGCACGGTAAAGCCCGCCTCGCGGAAATAGGCGGCAAAGCTGTCGTTGATGTCGCCGCTGAAATAGGTCGCGCCGACGAACTTCTTGATGCCCAGCGCCTTGAGCGCGGCGATGTGGTTGGTGCCCGAGGTGAAGAGCGGCGTCTTGTACTGCTTCTCCCATTTGTCGAGCAGTTTGCGCTCGCCCTTGAGGCCGCGCACCATGAAGGGCGGCGCCCCCTCGGGATGGATGAGATCGACCTTCTGCTCGGCGAGCTTGGCGATGGCCGTCTCGTAATGGACCATCACCTCCTTGAACTCGTCCTTGGTGCCGCGCCGGATATCGAGGAACAGCGGCAAGGTGCAGACGCCGTCCGGCAGCATGCGGATCAGCTCTTCGAGGCCGCCCGGCCGCATGGTCGGCTTGATCAGCCCGACGACTCCGCGCCAGCTCGTGTAGGCCATGTCGCGTCTCCCTGTCTGCAAGCGGTCTGATGCCGCGTTCGGTCCGGTTGGTAGGCGGTGACGGGTTCGAACCGCCGACAGCCACGGTGTAAACGTGGTGCTCTACCAGCTGAGCTAACCGCCCCCAGGGACCCGTGCGGTTATAACGCGGCCGCCGCGAAAGCGGCACGGAAAACAAGCCGGCGACAGGCACGAAAAAGCCGGCTTCCGCAGGGAAGCCGGCTTTTTCATTCCCCGTAGGGAAAAGCGTTAATTCACCGCGTCCTTCAGGCCCTTGCCGGCCGTGAACTTCGGACGCTTGGACGCCGGAATGCTGATCGCTTCGCCGGTTCGCGGATTGCGGCCCTGGCTGGCGGCACGCTTGGTGACGTTGAAGGTGCCGAAGCCGACGAGGCGAACGTCGTCGCCATGCTTCAGCGCCTTGGTGATCTGGTCGAACACTTCATCGACGGCCTTCGATGCATCGGTCTTCGACAAACCCGTACCGGTCGCAACCGCTGCCACGAGATCGTTCTTATTCACTTGAGTATCCCCTCTGCGAATTTTTGGACGATCCGGCCAGCGCGCTCCGGTCGGATCGAAGGCGATGACTCTAGATCGGCGTTTCGAGACGCGTCAATCGCAGAAGCACAGTTTTCCCCAGGATTTTGGCGCTTTTTCGGGCTTTTTAAACGATTGCGGCGGGCTCTTGCAAACCCGCCGCATTCTCGTGTCGTGGAAGTCCCTATTAGTGCGTGACCACACCATGGTCCGGGTCGGTCGCGGCGCCCGCGACCGGCTTGACCTCTTCCGGCTCCGTCCACTCGATCGGCACCAGCGGACGCACCAGCGCATGCTTCAGAACTTCATCGCCGGTCGAGACCGGGATGATGGTGAGCCCCTTCTTCACGTTGTCGGGAATCTCAGCCAAGTCCTTCTCGTTGTCCTTCGGGATCAGCGCCGTCTTCAAGCCGCCGCGCAAAGCGGCCAGCAGCTTCTCCTTCAAGCCGCCGATCGGCAGCACGCGACCGCGAAGCGTGATCTCGCCGGTCATGCAGATATCCTTGCGGACCGGAATGCCCGTGAGGGCCGAGACGATCGAGGTCAGCATGGCAACGCCGGCAGACGGGCCATCCTTGGGCGTCGCGCCTTCCGGCACATGCACATGGATGTCCTTCTTGTTGAAGTCGGGCGGCTTGATACCGTAGGCGATCAGACGCGAACGCACGTAGCTGCGCGCGGCCTGGACCGACTCCTGCATCACGTCGCCGAGCTTGCCCGTGCTCGAGATCGCGCCCTTGCCCGGCATAACCACGGCTTCGATCGACAGCAACTCGCCGCCGACTTCCGTCCAGGCCAGACCGGTCACGACGCCGACCAAATCCTCCGCTTCGACTTCGCCGTAACGGAAGCGGCGGACGCCCGCGTACTTCTCGAGATTGCGGCGGGTCACCTTGATCTGCTTCGCCTTGCCGCTGACGATCTCCTTGATCGCTTTGCGGGTCAGGTTGGCGATCTCGCGCTCCAGGCTGCGGACGCCGGCCTCGCGCGTGTAGTAGCGCACGAGGTCGAGCAGACCGTCGTCGGAGATGGACCACTCGTCCTTCTTCAAGCCGTTCGCTTCCAGCTGCTTCGACACCAGGTGCCTCTTGGCGATCTCGACCTTCTCATCCTCGGTGTAACCGGGGATGCGAATGATCTCCATGCGGTCCATCAACGGCTGCGGCATGCGCAGCGAGTTGGCGGTGGTGACGAACATCACGTCGGACAGGTCGTAGTCGACCTCCAAGTAATGATCGCTGAACGTCGCGTTCTGCTCCGGATCGAGCACCTCGAGCAGAGCCGACGACGGATCGCCGCGGAAATCGGCGCCGAGCTTATCGATCTCGTCGAGCAGGAACAGCGGGTTCGACGACTTCGCCTTCTTCATGCCCTGGATGACCTTGCCCGGCATGGAGCCGATGTAGGTCCGGCGGTGACCACGGATTTCCGCTTCGTCGCGCACGCCGCCGAGCGACATGCGAACGAAGTTACGGCCCGTGGACTTGGCGATCGACTTGCCGAGCGAGGTCTTGCCGACGCCCGGAGGGCCGACGAGGCACAGGATCGGGCCGCGGATCTTGTTCACGCGCTCTTGCACCGCGAGGTACTCGAGGATGCGCTCCTTGACCTTGTCCAAGCCGAAGTGGTCGGCGTTGAGCACCTTCTCGGCGTTCTTGAGGTCGTGCTTCACCCGCGTACGCTTCTTCCACGGAATGCTCAGCAGCCAGTCGAGGTAGTTGCGCACCACCGTCGCCTCGGCCGACATCGGGCCCATGGTGCGAAGCTTCTTCACTTCGGCCATCGCCTTATCGCGCGCTTCCTTGGTCAGGCGCGTCTTGCGGATGCGCTCTTCCAGCTCGGACACCTCGTCCTTGCCGTCCTCGGTCTCGCCGAGCTCCTTCTGGATCGCCTTCAGCTGCTCGTTCAAATAGTACTCGCGCTGAGTCTTCTCCATCTGGCGCTTCACGCGGTTGCGGATGCGCTTCTCCACCTGCAGAACGCCGATCTCGGCTTCCATGTAGGAGTAGACGCGCTCCAGCCGCTCGCTGACCGTCTCCAGCTCCAAAAGCTCCTGCTTCTCGGAAATCTTGAGGGCGAGATGGGACGCGACCGTGTCGGCCAGCTTGGCCGGGTCGTCGATCTGGTTCAGGGAAACGAGAACCTCGGGCGGAATCTTCTTGTTGAGCTTGATGTACTGCTCGAACTCGCCGATCACCGAACGGCCGAGCGCTTCCAGCTCTTCCGCCGTGCCGGTCTTCTCGTCGATGACGGCGGCCTCGGCCTGGAAGAAATTGTCGTTCTCGGTGAAACGGACGATGCGCGCGCGGTGGCCGCCCTCGACCAGCACCTTCACGGTGCCGTCAGGCAGCTTCAGCAGTTGCAGCACCGTGCCGACGGTGCCGACAAGGTGGATGTCTTCTTGCGAGGGGTCGTCCTGCGAGGCGTTCTTCTGGGCGACGAGCAGGATCTGCTTGTCTTCCTTCATCACGTCCTCGAGCGCCCGCACGGATTTCTCGCGGCCGACGAACAGCGGCACGATCATGTGCGGAAACACGACGATGTCGCGCAGGGGCAGGACGGGGTAAGTCACGGTCTTGGCAATGTCGCTCATGCTCTTCCTTCCACCGCGACGGGGCGGCGCTTGGGAAAGGGGCAGGCCTGCCCAACATGGCACAGGCCGACATCCCGGATTTCATTCAAAGTGGCGCTGAAGACGGCGGGATTCAAGGGTCGCCCGGCGTTGCGGGCGTTCCCAATATGAAAAGTGGGGGACAACTTCATGATTGCCGTCCGCAGCCGGCTCCGGAGAGCCGGCTGGAACGCAAGATGCGGGAACCCGGAAGTAACCTCAGGCGCTGGCGCCAGCGCCCGTCTCTTCCCGACGGTCCGAGTAGATGTAGAGGGGCTTCGCACGGCCTTCGACCACCTCTTTGTTGATCACGATCTCCTCGACGCCTTCCAAGCCCGGCAACTCGAACATCGATTCCAGGAGGATCGTCTCCATGATCGAACGTAGGCCGCGTGCGCCGGTCTTGCGCTGGATCGCCTTGCGGGCGACCCCTTTCAGGGCGTCTTCGGAGAATTCGAGGCGGACATTCTCCATCTCGTAGAGGCGCTGGTACTGCTTCACCAGGGCGTTCTTCGGAACGGTGAGGATGTCGACCAAGGCTTCTTCGTCGAGATCGTCGAGCGTCGCGACCACCGGCAGGCGGCCGACGAACTCGGGGATCAGGCCGAACTTCAACAAATCTTCCGGCTCGACTTCGCGCAGAAGCTCGCCGGTCTGGCGGTCTTCCGGCGCGCGCACGTCGGCGCCGAAGCCGATCGAGGTGCCCCGGCCGCGCGCCGAAATGATCTTCTCCAGGCCGGCGAAGGCGCCGCCGCAGATGAAGAGGATGTTCGTCGTGTCGACCTGCAGGAATTCCTGCTGCGGATGCTTGCGCCCGCCCTGCGGCGGCACGGAGGCCACGGTGCCTTCCATGATCTTGAGCAGGGCCTGCTGCACGCCCTCGCCCGACACGTCGCGCGTGATCGACGGATTGTCGGACTTGCGGGAGATCTTGTCGACTTCGTCGATGTAGACGATGCCGCGCTGCGCGCGCTCGACGTTGTAGTCGGCCGACTGCAGCAATTTCAGGATGATGTTCTCGACGTCCTCGCCGACATAGCCGGCTTCGGTCAGCGTCGTCGCGTCGGCCATGGTGAAGGGCACGTCGAGGATGCGCGCCAGCGTCTGGGCAAGCAGCGTCTTGCCGCAACCGGTCGGGCCGATCAGCAGGATGTTCGACTTGGCGAGCTCGACGTCGTTGGCCTTTTGGCCGTGCGCGAGACGCTTGTAATGGTTGTGCACCGCGACCGAGAGGACGCGCTTGGCATGCACCTGGCCGATGACATAGTCGTCGAGCACGGTGCAGATGTCGCGCGGGGACGGCACGCCGTCCTGCGAACGGACCAGCGTCGTCTTGTGCTCTTCACGGATGATGTCCATGCAAAGCTCGACGCATTCGTCGCAGATGAACACGGTCGGCCCGGCGATGAGCTTGCGCACCTCATGCTGGCTCTTTCCGCAGAAAGAACAGTAGAGGGTGTTACGCGATTCGCCGCTGCCGCTGGACTTGCTCATGGTCGCTCCATCTCGGCCAAATATTTGGCCTCTATACGCATGTTAGACACAGGGTCCGCTACGCACAACTAAATACTAAATATGGTGTCAGGCGATCCGAGGGCGGCGATAGGCAGGCAACCCTCGGTCGGATTTCGCGTCCCTGTCGTCCTAAAACGGCGTGAGCGCCCGCATGATCCATCGCTCTATATGGGATGCCGCCGCGTCGAATAAAGCCGGTCAGCCTCCCCAGGAGATTGGCCGACGTCCGCCTAAAATCGCGTTAACCCTAACCGCCGAGGCAAAAAGCGCTCCGATTCAGCAGCTTACGGCGAAGCCAGCGGGTCCGGAGACGGCGACGGGCAGAGCCCGTGGTGTGGCCCTGCCCGCCTGCATCTCGCTCGCCGTTTCGCAAGAAACGACGAAGTATCGCTTCCCGAAACCGCCGCTCAGCGCGACATCTCGACCTTCTCGCTGGCCGGACGCTTCACGAAAACCTCGTCGATCAGGCCGAAGGCCTGGGCCTCTTCCGGATTCATGAACTTGTCGCGCTCCATCGCCTTCTCGATCACGTCGAGCGGCTGCTTGGTGTGCTTGACGTAGATGCCGTTCAGGCGCGAGCGCAACGACAGGATTTCGCGCGCCTGGATTTCGATGTCGGTCGCCTGGCCCTGCGCGCCGCCCGAAGGCTGATGCACCATGATGCGCGCGTTGGGCAGCGCGAAGCGCTTGCCCTCGGCGCCGGCCGCCAGCAGCAGCGAGCCCATCGAGGCCGCCTGGCCGATGCAGATCGTCGCCACGTCGGGGCGGATGTACTGCATCGTGTCGTAGATCGCGAGGCCAGAAGTGACCACGCCGCCCGGAGAGTTGATGTAGTAGGAGATGTCTTTGTTCGGATTCTCGGCTTCCAGGAACAGCAACTGGGCGCAGATCACGCTCGACACCGCGTCGTTGACCGGGCCGACCATGAAAATGATGCGCTCTTTGAGAAGGCGCGAGTAGATGTCGTAGGAGCGCTCGCCGCGGTTGGTCTGCTCGACCACCATGGGAACGAGATAGTTCATGTAGGTATCGATGGGATCTCGCATCGGGCGCCGCCTTTTAAACGGAAACAGGTGAGACAAAGAGTAGCCGGTTCGCGCGCCGCGCGAAACGCCCCTGAAAAGGCGTTACCGCGCGGTGCGTTAGAAACCGGTTAGGCCTTACTTCTTGGCGCCGGCGATGTCGTCCTTCTCATCGTCCGGGTCGCGCATCAGCTCCTCGGCCGTCACCTTCTTCTCCTCGACCTTGGCCAGTTCGAGGATGTAATCGATGACTTTGTCCTCGAACACCGGGGCGCGGAGCTGCTCCAGGGCTTCCGGGTTCTTCTGGTAGAACTCGAACACCATGCGCTCCTGGCCCGGGAAACGGCGGGCCTCGTTGAGCAGCGCGCGGTTCAGGTCGTCCTTCGAGATTTCGATCTTGTTGGCGCGGCCGGTTTCCGACAGCAGCAGGCCGAGCTTCACGCGGCGTTCGGCGATGGTGCGGTATTCCGCCTTCAGCTTCTCGATCTCTTCCGGCGTCTTGTCCTTGAGCACGTCGGTCGCCGGGCCATGATCATGACCTTCATGATCGTGACCGGCATGATCGCCGTGGTCATGGCCATGATGGTCATGGCCGTGATCGTGGCTCGGATCGTTGCAGGTCTCGGCGTCATGCTCCGGCGCCTGACCGGTCATCTGCTGCCAAATGCCGGCGAACTCGCTGTCCACCAGGCCTTTCGGCGTCTCGAAGTCGCACTTGGCGGCGAGCTTGTCGAGCAGGTTGCGCTTCACGCGCATGCGCGTGACCTGGGCGTATTCCTGCTCCATGCGCTCCTTGAGACCCTTCTTCAGGTCCGCGAGGCTTTCGAAGCCGATGGTCTTGGCGAAGGCGTCGTCGAGGGTCGCGGCCTTGGGCAGACGCACTTCCTTCACGTCGACTTCGAACTCGGCGTCCTTGCCGGCGAGATCGGCATTGCCGTACTCGTCGGGAAACTTCACCTTCACGGTCAGCTTGTCGCCGGCCTTCGAGCCGTGCATCTGCTCGATGAAGCCGGGGATGAAGCCGGCCGAGTCCATGGCGACTTCAAAGTCCTTGGCGGTGCCGCCGTCGAACGGCGTGCCGCCGACGCGGCCGACGAAATCGACCAGCAGTTGGTCTTCCTTGGTCGCGGCGCGGCCGGCATCGTCGGTCTTCTCGAAGACGCGGTTGCTTTCCAGCAGGCGCTGAGCGGCCTCGTCGATCGCCTTGTCGTCGATCGCCACGGTCGGCTTCTCGACCTTGATGTCGCTGAAGGACAGCGGCTTGATCTCCGGGATCAGCTCGACGGCGATGGCGTACTCCAGATCGCCGCCCTCTTCGAACGACTTGATCTCGATGCGCGGCTGCATGGCCGGACGCAAGCCCTTCTCGTTCAGGGCATCGCGCGTGCCGTCGTTGACGGCCTGCTCGAGAATTTCGCCCATGAGCGACGGGCCGTACTGCTTCTTCAGCAGGGCCATCGGCACCTTGCCCGGACGGAAGCCCGGCTGCTTCACCTTGGCGCTCATTTCCTGAAGGCGAGTATTGAGCTTCGTCTCGATGTCCGAGGCGGGGATGCGGATGAGAAATTCCCGCTTGAGCCCTTCGCTCGCCGTTTCGGTAACCTGCATGGAAATCGTCCTGTCGTTCTCTGGTTTTTACCCGCGCCGGAACCGGCGCGCTTGAAGTGGACTGCTAGCGTTCGTTGGTGCGGGCGGAGGGACTCGAACCCCCACGACAGAGTCACTGGAACCTAAATCCAGCGCGTCTACCAATTCCGCCACGCCCGCCCCCGCGCGGCGTCCGGCGGCAAGACCCGCCAAGCCGACGGGAACCGCGGGTAACCACGAGATCGCCTTGACCCGAAAGGCGGTTTCTATAGCACCCGTGCCCACTTTGGGAAACAGGAGAAAGCCGCCGTCCGACGGGATCCGAAGGGGCATAGATCGTGCCGCAGCGCAGGCTTTGCAAGGGCTTGGCGGCTTTCCGCGCGCCGGACGGGCCTAGGCCCGTTTGGTCGGCGCCCGCTGGGCGAGACGGGCAGGCCGCAAGCTAGCCCCCGACGGGGCGCCGGAGACCGGCGGCCCGCTCCGGCGGAGGATCGCCGCTTGCGGCATGCGCGACGAGGCGCCGGGCGTCAGACTGAGCTTCTCCTTGGCACGAGGCGGCACATGGGAGCTCAGCATCATGAGTTGGCCGTCGGTCGCCATCACCGCGCGCATCATGGCATCTTCGCTGTCGAATTCGAAGATCGGGCGGTTCAGAAGTTTGAGGTAGAAACAGTAGGGCAGCGCCGTGCGGAGCAAACGCAGCCGAACCTCGTCGGTACGCGCCTCGTCGCAAGTACATTTGAACGTCATCGCAGCCTACTCGAACCGAAGCACCCCCGACGGCGCGACTCAAAGCGGTCTCGGGGCTTTACAGCATTTTCCGGCGCGATGCGAAAACGAAAAAGCCGCGCGGCGCGGGCCGGCGGCTTTAGAAAAGCGTATGAAGCGCGCGCTAATGGCTGGTGGCGCGAACGATACGCTCGCAATATTGCTGGATGAAGGCATCGACCGAGAGCATGCGCTGCCCGTCATGATGCGGCACGCCATCGACGCGGCCGAACACGACCTGATAGCGCACATGCGGAATGCCGAAAGAATCTTTGTAGAGACTGATGACCTTCGCCGTCTCGATCGTGTGGTCCATGCGCACACGCCGATAGACGCAACCTTTTTCGATTGCCGGTTCGTCTCGTTTGAAAAGTTTTGCCAACATCTTCGAACGATGCCCCCTGGGGTTTTAGGCGATTGCCTAGAACTACATCGGTAACGGAGAAGGTTTAACGACGTGTTAATGGAGAATGCAAAAGAAGAAGTAATAACAACGTCTTCTACCTTCAAATTAAGTTAAAATCCAACCTTTCCCACAGGCGGATCACAGAATTATCCACAGGTCGGATGGGATAAATCGCCGGTCAATCGCCGAAAAGATCCCGTAAAACCAAGGGAATTTCCCCCGGCAGGTCGTCGGCGACGAGGCCCGGCCCGAAGGCCCCGGCCGCCGCCCCCTGCAGCCAGACCGCCGCCGCGGCGGCCTCCAAGGCCGGCATTTTTTGCGCGAGCAGGCCGCCCGCCAGCCCGGCCAGCACGTCGCCCGCTCCCGCCGTCGCCAGGAAGGCCGGGGCATTGCCGTTGACCGCCGCCCGGCCGTCCGGCGCGGCGATCACGCTGTCATAGCCCTTCAGCACCACCACCGCGCCGGACAGCTTGGCCGCCGCGCGGGCCCGCGTCAGCTTGTCGGCCGCCGGATCGATGTCGCGGAACAGCCGGGCGAACTCGCCTTCGTGGGGCGTGAGAATGCAGGCGCCCCCCGACATTCGACTGGGCGATGCGGCGATCGCCGCGAACAATTCGCCCGGTCCCTGCGGCCGGTTGTCGGCGAAGGTGGTCAAGGCATCGGCGTCGAGCAAGCAAGGGATGCCCGCCGCCAGCGCGGCCAGGACATGCGCGCGCGTCGTCTCGCCGACGCCATTGCCCGGCCCGACGACGGCCGCCGCGACGCGGCGCGTCTCCAGGAGCTTGATGAAGGCGGCGAGATCCGCGACCGGCGCGACCACGGCGGACAGCAGATCCGCCGCATAGATCGCCGCCGCCTCGGGCGGACAGGCGACGCTCACCATCCCCGCCCCGGCGCGCTGGCCGGCGCGCGCCGCCAACCGCGCCGCCCCGGTCATCGCCGCGCCGCCGACCACGACGAGATGGCCGCGCGTATATTTGTGATCGACGGGCGTCGGCTGGGGGAAATGCGTCCGCCACAATTCCGGCCCGTTCTCGAAGGCCTGCGGCGCCACGGCGGCGATGGCCGCCTCCGGAATGCCGATATCGGCGACGGTCACCGCCCCGCAAAGGCCGCGTCCCGGCCACAGCAGATGGGCCGGCTTCTTGCGAAAGAAGGTGACGGTGGCCGTGGCGCGCACGACCGCCTCGCCGAGCGGGGTCCCGCTGTCGCCGGCCAGGCCGCTCGGCAGATCGACCGCCAAACAGGGCATGCCGCGCGCCGCAAGCTGCGTCACGACCGCGGCGGCCACGCCGCTCAAGGGACGCGTCAGCCCGGCGCCGAACAGGGCGTCGATGACCAGATCGCCGTCGCGCAGCACCTCCGGCGAGAGCGGCACGACCTCGCCGGTCCATAGCGCCGCGTGATGGGCGGCATCGCCTTTCAAGTTGGCGCGCTCGCCGAGCAGCGCGACGCGCACCTCCCAGCCCTCGCCCGCGAGATGGCGCGCGGCGACGAAACCGTCGCCGCCGTTGTTGCCGGGACCGGCCAAGACGACGACCCTGCGGCGCGGCCAGCGGGCCCGCACGGCGTCGGCGACCGCCTTGCCCGCCGCTTCCATCAATTGCGCGCCCGGAACTCCGGCGGCGACGGCGAAGGCATCGGCGCGCATCATTTCCGATACGCTGAGCAACTCGCATCCCATGTGCGGCCTCGGGGTGATCGCCGTTTGCGCCATCGCATCCTCGGAGTGAAACTTTTATCAAGATAGCGAGATGCGCCGCGCCTGTCGCGCCGGGAACGCGATCAGGCTCATGACACGAAATGATCTTTTCGCTTTTTCCCGGTTTGTGACAGGCCGCAAACGGCTATAATTAAACCGTCGGCGGAGATGATCCCCGCCTCGAAGGACTCACAGTTTGAAAACGCTTATTCTCGGCGGCGGCCTGCTCGGCGTCAGCACCGCTTATTTCTTGGCGCGCGCCGGCCACGACGTGATCGTCGTCGAGCGCAAATCCGGCGCCGGCATGGACACCAGCTTCGCCAATGGCGGCCAGCTCTCCGCCGGCCAGTCGATCCCCTGGGCCAATCCCCACGCGCCCTTCCTGCTCGGCAAATGGCTCGGACGCAGCAACGCGCCGCTCGTCTTCCATCCCCTGAAGGCGGACGCGGCGCTGTGGCGCTGGGGCTTGAGTTTCCTGCGCAACTGCCTGCCCGGCCGCACCCGCGCCAATGCCGAGAAAATCCTCCGTCTGGCGCTCTACTCGCGCGACATGATGGCCGAGATCGTCCGCGAAACCGGTATTCAGTTCGATCACAACCGCGGCGGCATCCTGCAGATCTTCCGCGACAAGCGCAGCCTCGAGCGCGCCAAGCGCGACGGCGAATGGTTGAGCGCGCTCGGCTGCCGCCTCGAACCCAAGACGACGGACGAGTGCATCGCCATCGACGACGCGCTCGACGGCGACCAGTCGCGCATCGCCGGCGGCCTCTACAGCCCCGACGATTCCTGCGGCGACGCGCATCTCTTCACCGCGCGGCTCGCCGAGGTTTGCGCCCGCATGGGGGTGCGCTTCCTGTACGACACCGAGATCATCCGCCTTTCGACCATGGCCGACCGCATCACCGGCGTGATGACCAATCGCGGCATGGTAACGGCCAACGCCTACGTCCTGGCGCTCGGCAGCCATTCGACGACGATGCTGGCGCCGCTCGGCATGAAGATTCCGGTCTATCCCGCCAAGGGCTATTCGGTGACCCTGCCGGTCGGCAACGAGCATCGCGCGCCGCGCATCAGCATCACCGACGACGCCGTGAAACTCGTCTACAGCCGCCTCGGCCAGCGCTTGCGCATTGCCGGCACCGCCGAATTCGCCGGCTACAACACCGCCCTCACCCCGGGCCGCGCCGAAGGCATCGTCGCCACCGTGCGCGAGCTATTCCCCAACGCCGGCGATTTCGAGCGCGCGGAATTCTGGACCGGCCTACGCCCGCTGACGCCGGACGGCGCGCCGATCATCGGCAAGACGCCGTTCCGCAACCTGACGCTCAACACCGGCCACGGCACGCTCGGCTGGACGCTGGCAGCCGCCTCGGGCCGCGTCACCGCCGATCTCGTCAGCGGCCAGACGCCGGCCGTGGAGATCGGCGGCCTGACCGCCGCGCGCTTCAATTAGGCCGGCGTGAGCTTATACTTGCGGCCGTCGAGCTCGAGCGCGCCGTCGGCGAAGCGCAGGCTCATGTTCACCACGCCTTCGTTGCGCTGCCAGGGCGTCAGCTCCATCAGGCGCTGGCCGGCCTTGGTGTAGGGCTCGGCGAACGCGATCGCCTCCGCCTCGGCGCGGCTCTTGGCGCGGATGATGAGCAGGCCGGCGCCATGGCGCTGGCCCGTTTCGTCGACGAAGGGACCGGCGGCGAACAGCACCCCGCGCCGCTCCAGATCGACGAGATAGGCGTGATGGATCAGCCGCATCTCCTCGGGGCTGACCGGCAGCGGCGGCGCCTTGTCGTTGGGCCGCATCCAGCAGAGATAGCATTGCTCGCGCGCCAGGCTCTTTTGCAGTGCCTGCACCTGGCTCTTCAGATCGTCGGCGGCCGGCGTCGTCATATGGATTCTCCCTGGTTGTCTATTGACGTCAGTTTACCCGCGCCGGCCCGGGGCGACAGCCGCAAGAAAACTCAGTTTCTGAGAATTCCCGAAAATTGATAATCTAGCTTGGCGGCAACCAGCGGGGCGGAGCGATGTCGAGCTTGGAGAGATTGTTGACGGTGCTGGACGTCTTCTCGGAAGAGAAGCCGATCTGGACGATCGAGGACGTCGCGGCGACGCTCGGCTATCCCAAATCGACCGTTTACCGCTACGTCAAGGAGCTGCGCGATTCGCGCCTGCTGCTCTCGGTCGGGCGGTCCGGCTATATCCTCGGCCCGCGCATCATCGAACTCGACCGGCAGATCCAGGCCTGCGACCCGCTGCTCACCATCGGCAAGCGCGTCTTGCCGCAGCTTGGCGGCGAGGCCGGCGAAGGCGTCGTGCTGCTCTGCAGCCTCTATGGCGACGCCGTGCTCTGTATCGACAGCTGGAGCAACCTGCCCAGCCTGAGCGTCAGCTATCGGCGCGGCCGCCCCATGCCGTTCTTTCGCGGCTCCGCCTCGAAGGTGATCCTCGCGCATCTGCCGACCCGTCGCCTGATGAAGATCTTCGAACAATACGCCGCGATGATCGGCGAGGCCGGCCTCGGCGACGATTGGGACAGCTTCAAGCGCAACCTTCACGCGATCCGCGAAAAGCCGTTCTATGCGACGGGCTCGGAGATCGACAAAGGCATCTTCGCCGTCTCGGCGCCGATCTTCGGCGACAAGCGCATCCTCGCCAGCCTCACCTTCGCCATGCCCGACAAGCGATGTTCCGAAAGGACCGTGGCGAAAATCGCCGACCGCGTCGTCGCCCACGCGGCGGAGATCGGCGCTTCCCTGTCCCGCCTCGTCAGGCCCAATCCAACGGTTTCAAGCGGTTCCCGGTCCGCGCGTCCGCGCCGGGCGGGCGGCGGCAAAACTTGACGTAAATCTCACCATGTGAGAAATTTGCCAAAATCCACCGCGCGGCGCCTTTGCCGTCGCGAGCGCCAAAAACATCTTCCTGACAGGGCCGATCTTGATGACCAATGGACGCGCACCCTCTGCCATGTCGCCGCTATGGCCCGCCCATCTCGACCATGTGAAGGTCACCAGCCCGCAGCCCGACGTCATGCTCGACTATTACGGCAAGGTGCTGGGCGGCACGGTCAGCGATCTGCCCGGCGGCGACAAGCTGCTCGCCGGCGCCGAACGCCGCCTCGTCGTCGGCAAGGGTGAGGCCGCCAAGCTCGGCTACGCCGCCTATGCGCTCGGCGAACGCGCCCGCCTCGACGCGCTGCGCCTCCATCTCGAAAAACAAAACATCGCCATCCTGCCCGCGCCGACGCCGCTGCTCGGCGACGGCGCCTTCGCGGTCGCCGATCCCAACGGCAACGTCGTCGCCTTCGGCGTCGGCTCGCGCGTCGCCGATGCGCCCACCGCCGACAAACTTCCCGGTCGCCTGCAGCATGTCGTCGTCACCACCGACGACATGGAGGGCATGATCGCCTTCTACAGCCAAGCGCTCGGCTTCCGCCTGTCCGACCGCGTCAAGGACGGCGAAGGCGACACGACCGCGGCCTTCTTCCGCTCCGACGACGAGCATCACAGCTTCGCCTGCTTCCGTTCGCGCGCGCGCAAGCTCGACCATTTCTGCTTCGAGACGACAGAGTGGAACGACATTCGCGATTGGGCCGATCATCTGGCGACGCTGCATCTGCCGATCGGCTGGGGCCCCGGGCGCCACGGCCCGGGCAACAATCTTTTCTTCATGCTCAACGATCCCGACGGCAACGCCTTCGAGTTTTCCGCCGAGATCGAGCATATCGACCACGACACGGACACCCGCGAGTGGCCGCACGAGCAACGCACGCTCAACTCCTGGGGCTCGGCCTGGATGCGCAGCTAGCGCTGCCCACGCCATCATCAACGACTTCACAATCATCTGGGGACTAGAATCATGAAGCTTGCCAGCTATCGTCTGAACAACAAGGACAGCTACGGCGTCGTCGTCGGCGACGGCATCGTCGATCTCGGCAAGCGCCTGCCCTACGCCGACCTGCGCGCCCTGCTCGAAGCGGACGGCCTGTCCAAGGCCGCCGACCTCGCCAAGGAGAAGCCCGACGCGAAGGTCTCCGACGTCACCTTCCTGCCGCTGATCGCCAACCCGGGCAAGATCATCTGCGTCGGCCTGAACTACAAGGCGCACCGCGAGGAAACCGGTCGCAAGCCGACCGACAATCCGGCGCTGTTCGTGCGCTTCCCCGACAGCCAGACCGCCCATGGCGACGTCATGGTCAAGCCGAAGAACTCGGTCGAGTTCGACTACGAAGGCGAACTCGCCGTCGTCATCGGCAAGTCCGGCCGCCACGTCTCCGAGAAGGACGCCTTCAGCATCATCGCCGGCTATAGCTGCTACAACGACGGCAGCGTGCGCGACTGGCAGTACCACACGATGCAGTGGACGCCGGGCAAGAACTATCCCAAGACCGGCAGCTTCGGCCCCTGGATGGTGACCAAGGACGAAATCCCCGACGTCAACAAGCTGACGCTCAAAACCCGCCTCAACGGCCAGCAGGTGCAGGAAACCGGCATCGACCTGATGCTGTTCCCGATCCCGGTGCTGATCGCCTACATCACCACCTTCACGCAGCTGAACCCGGGCGACGTGATCTCCACCGGTACGCCGGGCGGCGTCGGCGTCAAGCGCACCCCGCAGCTCTTCATGAAGGCCGGCGACAGCGTCGAGGTGGAGATCAGCAGCATCGGCATCCTGCAGAACAAGGTCATCGAGCAGTAAGCCGCTCATGTCCGTGGAACGGCTCACGGCGCCGGTGTTGATCGTCGGCGCCGGCCCGACCGGCCTGACGCTCGCCAATCTGCTCGGCCGCTACGGCGTCGAGGCGATCCTGGTCGAACAGCATCGGACGACCGTGCAGGAGCCGCGCGCCGTTTCGATCGACGACGAGTCGCTGCGCACCATGCAGGCCGCCGGCCTGATCGACGAGGTCGCCAAGGACGTCATCCTCGGCGGCTACGGCTATCATTACTTCACGCGGCACGGCCGGCGCTTCGCCGCCGTGCTGCCGACCGCCGCCGATTACGGCTATCCGCGCCGCTGCCCATTCCAGCAGCCGCTGTTCGAGGCGACGCTGCGCCAGGGCCTCGCGCGCTTTCCTCATGTCAAAGCGCTGTTCGGCCATAAGCTGCTCGGCTTCACGCAAGACGACGGCGGCGTCACCGCCGAGATCGAGCGCGAAGACGGCAGCCGCCTCGACATCCGCGCCGACTATCTCGCCGCCTGCGACGGCGGCTCGTCGCCGGTCCGCAAGCTGCTCGGCATCCCGCTCGTCGGCTCCAGCTTCGAGGAGCGCTGGGTGGTGCTCGACATCGTCAACCGCAAGGATGCGATCCAGCACACTCACGTCTATTGCAGCGCCGAGCGTCCCGCCATCACCCTGCCCGGCCCGCACGGCACGCGGCGCTGGGAATTCCGCCTGCGGCCCGACGAGACCGACGCCGAGGCGCTCAAGCCCGAATCGATTCGCGGCATGCTGCAACTCTATGGCGGCGATACCGAGGCCGAAATCGTGCGCCAGATCGTCTATACCTTTCACGCCCGCACCGCCGAGCGCTGGCGCGAGGGCCGCGTCTTCCTCGCCGGCGACGCCGCGCATCTGACGCCGCCCTTCGCCGGCCAGGGCATGAACTCCGGCGTGCGCGACGCGCACAACCTGTCGTGGAAACTCGCCGCCGCGACGTCCGGCCGCATCGCGCCGACGCTGCTCGAAACCTACGCCCAGGAACGCCGGCCGCATGCCTGGTCGCTGATCATGATGGCCGTGCGCATGGGCCAGGTGATGAATCCGGCGACGCGCCTGCGCGAGGCTCTGCTGGTCAACGCCATCCGCGTCGCCAATCTCGTGCCCGCGGTGCGCGACTATTTCATGCAGATGAAGTTCAAGCCGAAGCCGCGCTTCGAGGCCGGCTTCCTCGTGCCGAACGGCGAAGATCCGAAGACGAGCCTCGTCGGCCGCATGCTGCCGCAACCGCGCGTGATGACGGTGGATCAGCAGTCTCCCGCCGGCACTGGCGACAAGGAGGTTCTGCTCGACGAGGTGACCGGTTTCGGCTTCGCGCTGCTCGCCTACGGCAGCGACGCCGTCACCGCCTTGATGGCGGTCGAGCATCCGCTCTGGCGCCGATTGGACGTGAAGCGCGTCGCGCTCCTGCCGCCCGACGCCACGCTGCCGTCGCCGATTCCCAGCGGCATCGCCGTCGCGCTCGATCGCGCCGGCCGCTTCGCCAAGCTGTTTCCCGCCGGCCAGACGCGGCTTCTGCTGCTGCGCCCGGACCGCTATGTCGCCGCCGTCTTCGCGCCCGAGCAGGCCGATCCGGCGGTCGCCGCGCTCTGCAAGTTGGTCGGCCCGCAAGGGCAATAGGCTTTTCTCACCAAATCGTTAGTTCGCCAGGCGGGCCCCGGCCAGATTTCCTCTGGCGCGGGCTGGCCCGGCCCCTCACAATCGCCGCACAAAAATAGCGCCGCACAGGCGCGATAACCCGAGCGGATCTACTGCCGGGACACAGGGAGCGAACGACATGTCATTTTGCAAAAAAGCCTGGAGTCTGTCCGCGTTCAGCCTGGCCTTGCTCGTTGCGCCGGGTGCCGTCCATCAAGCCTGGGCGCAAGATGCCATCGCCGATTTCTACAAGGGCAAGACCATCAACATGGTCATCGGCCTCAGCGCCGGCGGCGGCTACGACATCTTCGCCCGCCTCGTGGCCAAGCATATGGTCAAGTACATCCCCGGCAAGCCGGACCAAGTGCCGCGCAACATGACCGGCGCCGGCGGCCTGCTCGCCGCCAATTACATGTACAACGTCGCGCCGAAGGACGGCACCTACATCGGCGCGCCGCAACGCGGCGTTCCCTTCGAGCCCTTGAGCAGCGGCGGCGAATCGAAGGCGCAGTTCGATCCGCTGAAATTCCATTGGATCGGCAGCGCCAACGCCGAGACCAGCATCGCCGTCGCCTGGCACACGACCGGCATCAAGACCCATGAAGACCTCTTCACCAAGGAGATCATCATGGGCGGCACCGGCGCCGGCACGGAAAGCGTCGTCCTGCCTTACGTGCTGGCCAACGTGCTCGGCTTCAAGATCAAGGTGATCGCCGGCTACCCGGGCGGCAGCGAAGTCGATCTCGCCATGGAGCGCGGCGAAGTCGGCGGACGCGGCACCATGTCCTGGACCAGCTTCAAGGCGCGCCAGATGCACTGGCTGACCGAGAAGAAGGTCAACATCCTCTATCAGCAATCGATGGAGAAGCATCCCGATCTGCCGAACGTGCCCTTGGCCATCGACTTCGCCAAGAATGCCGCCGACCGCCAGCTGCTCGAAGTGATGATGGTGCCGCTGCTGTTCGGCCGCCCCTACATGGTGCCGCCGGAAGTGCCGCTCGACCGCGTCGCGGCGCTGCGCAAGGCGTTCGACGCCACCATGCTCGACAAGGATTTCCTGTCCGATGCCGAGAAGGCCAAGCTGGAGGTCGAAGCCGTCAGCGGCGTGAAAATGGAAGAACTGCTGAAGAAAGCCTACGCCACGCCCAAGCCGATTCTCGACCGGCTCGCCGAAGCGAGCAAATACCAGCCGGGCCTGAAGATCATCGAAGGCGCCAAGGCCGAGTGAGCGAAGACGAGCCGTGCCTGCCCCGCCGGGACAACCCGGCGGGACTATAAAAAACGTAACTTAGGGGTACCAGATGACCAATCGAACGACCGCACTCGCGTGCGGGCTCACGGCCCTGCTCGCCTTGAGCCTCGCCCCCGGCGCTTCCGCGCAAAGCGTCGAGAGCTTCTATAAAGGCAAAAGCATCAATGTGATCGTCGGCAACAACGCCGGCGGCGCCTACGACGCCTATGCCCGGCTGCTGGTCCGCCACATGGGCAAGCATATTCCGGGCAACCCGAGCTTCGTCGTGCGCAACATGACGGGCGCCGGCACGCTGATCGCGACGAACTACATCTTCAACGTCGCGCCGAAAGACGGCCTGACCTTCGGCGGCGTCCATGAGCGCATGGGCCTGGAGCCGAAGGTCGCGCCGGAAGGCACCAAATACGACGGCCGCCAGTTCACCTGGATCGGCAGCATGGCCAAGCAGACCAGCGTCTGCCTGACCTGGCATAGCACCGGCATCAAGACCGTCGAAGATGCCAAGAAGAAGGAGGTCGTCGCCGGCGGCAGCGGCGTCGCCGGTTCGAGCGCCGTCTTCCCGCGCGTGATGAACAGCCTCCTCGGCACCAAATTCAAATTGGTCACCGGCTATCAGGGCACCGACACCGACATCGCCATGGAACGTGGCGAGGTCGATTCGCGCTGCGGCTTCGGCTATGCCAGCCTGAAGGCGACCCAGAGCGACTGGATCCGCGACAAGAAGGTCAACATGATCGTGCAATTCGGCCTGAAGAAGCACAAGGAGCTGCCGGACGTGCCGCTGATCATGGATTTGCTGACCAAGGAAGAAGACCGCGTCGCCATGGAGATCATGCTGGCGACGCAGGAGATGGGCCGACCCTTCCTCGCTCCGCCCGGCGTGCCCGCCGACCGCGCCGCCGCCTTGCAGAAAGGCTTCGACGCCTCGATGCTCGACCCGGCGCTGCTCGCCGACGCGGACAAGCAGAACCTGGAAATCGACGCGATTTCCGGCCCGGAAATCGCCGCCCTGATGAACAAGCTCTATGACGTGCCGGACAGCATCTACGCGCGCGTCAACGGCTACCGTCAGCCGGGCAGCGGCGAAGACAATTCGGAACGCAAATAGCCCATCGCGAAGGCACAAAGAAAAACCCCCGGCCGGCGAAGGCCGGGGGTTTCGTTTGCCGCGCCTCTGTCAGTCGAGGCCGAGCAAGCGCGCGGCGTTGCCGCCGAGAATGTCGGCCCGCTGGGCTGGCGTGAGGCCCTGCACGTCTTGCACGAGCTTCACCGGATGGTTCTCGCCCATGTCATAGGGGCTATCCGTTCCCATCACGACTTTCTCGTGGCCGACGAGATTGACGAGGAAGGCGATCTGGTCGGGCCGGAACAGCACCGTATCGAACCAGATTTTCTTCACGTAATACTCCGGCGGCTGGCTGATGTTCACGCGGCATTCGGCGCGTTCGCGATAGGCCTGCTCGAAACGGCCGAGATAAAACGGCAAAAAGCCGCCGCCGTGCGCCGCGCAAATCTTCAAATCGGGGAAGCGCTCGAAGACGCCGCCGAAGATCATCTGCGCCAGGGCCAGCGTCGTCTCCAAGGGCTGGCCGACGACATTGGTCATGAAATAATCCTGCAACCGCTCGGGCTGCGAGAAGCCTTGCGGATGCAGGAAGATGACCGCGCCCAATGCCTCGGCCTTCGCCCATACCGGGTCGAAGCGCCGATCGCCGAGTTCGAGTCCGGCGATGTTCGTGCTGACGCGAGCGCCCTTATGGCCAAGCTCGCCCACGCTGCGCTCCAGCTCCTTCACCGTCAGGGCGACATGCTGCATCGGCAGGTTGCCCAGCGCGATGAAGCTCGTCGGATGGTCGGCCGCCACCTTGGCCACCTCGTCGTTGACCGAGCGCGCCAGTTCGCCCGCCAAACCCTCGTCGAACTTGTAGAAGCCGCGCGGCGGCGACGGCGTGAGCGCCATCATGTCGACGCCCATGCCCTCCATGTCGGCGAGGCGCGCGTCGATGTCGACGAGGATCTTGCCGCGCGACTTGTCGGTGATGCCGCCGCCCGGCGCCCCCGGCTTGGGGGCCTTCGGCGGCTTGGGCGGCACGCGCGCTTCGAGCAGGGCTTTCGGCTTGGCGAGGTTGATATGGCCGTGGATGTCGATGACCACATCCTTGTTATGGGCCGCCGCCATAGCTCCCCCTGCCATCACTCCCCCTGAACGACGGGGTTGTGCAGGCGGCCGATGCCTTCGACTTCGATGGTCACCTCGTCGCCCGGCTTCAGGAAGATGCCGCGCGGACGGCCGACGCCCGACGGCGTGCCGGTCGAAATGATGTCGCCGGGACGCAGGGTCAGCCGCTCGCTGAGGTAAGAAATCTGCTCGGCGATGTCGAAATGCATGAAGCTGGTCGAGGAATCCTGCATCAGCTCCTTGTTGACCCACAGCTTCATGGCCAGCTTGTAGGGATCCTTGATCGACTTGGCGGGCGCGATCCACGGACCGAGCGGCGCCGAACCGTCGAAGCATTTGTGCTGGAACCAGTCGACGCGGAAATTCCAGTCCGTGCGGCTGCCGAGATCGCGCAGGCTGAGGTCGTTCATGATGGTGTAGCCGGCGACGTAGTTCATCGCGTCGGCTTCCGAGACGTTGCGCGCCGGCTTGCCGATGACGACGCCGACTTCGGCCTCCCAATCGACCTGCTTGGAGACCTTCGGCAGGCGAATCGGGTCTTCCGGACCGATGATCGAATGGGCGATGGTCTTGGGGAAGAAGTACGGTCGCGTCTTGGTCTTGTCCGGCGGCTCGCGGCCCGACATCTCGCGCATATGGTCGGTGAAATTGGCGGCCGCGCAGAAGATGCCGGAAGGATAGAGCAGCGGCGCCATCAGCTTGGCGCCGGCCAGCGGTTTGCTCGCGCCCCCCAGTAATTTTTGGTCGGACGCGGCGGCGGCAAGCGCTTCGAGCGCCGGCTCCGCCTTGTCCCACGCGCCGAGAATGGCCATCGTCGAGCGCGCGTCGGCGCCGCCGAGCGCCGCGCTCTTGCCGGTCGCGGCAAGCCCCTTCTCGATATCGACGATCTTGTCGCCGACCTTGATGCCGGCGCGGGCGGCGCCCTGTTCATCGGCATAATTCAGCAAAAAATACTCGGTCATGCTCCCTGTCTCTCTTCGTTTTTGATTGGTGATTGATCGACCACATAATCGATATAGCACGGGGCCATCGCGGGCGTCACCGGGGCATGACGGCAGGACTGCAGAGTCTAGGAAGAACCGTCGATGATGCTGCGCAGCATCGCCGCCAGCTCGTCCTTGCGATACGGCTTGGCCAACAGGCTATAGCCGGCCAAACGGCTCTTATCGCCTGCCGAACCGTGCGCATCGCCGGATGTGAGCAGCACTTTCAGGCCGGGGCGAATGCGGCGCGCTTCCGCCGCCAAGGTCAGGCCGTCCATCCCGCCCGGCATCAGAAGATCGCTGAACAACAGGTCGACCTCCTCGCCGCGGCGCAGCGCCATCAGCGCCGCGGTACCGTCGGCGCATTCGATCACGGCATAGCCGAGATTGGAAATCTGCTGACACACGTAACGGCGCACCAGGGGATCGTCGTCGACGACCAGAACGGTTTCGATGCCGCCCGGCAAGGCTCCCGAGACGGACAAGGTCGGCATCTCCCGCTCCGGCGCGGACGCCGCCGCGCAAGGCAGATAGAGGATCACCGTCGTGCCGCCGCCGGGCTTGCTGCTGATCGTCAGATGCCCGTTCGACTGCTTGGTGAAGCCATAGACCATGGAGAGGCCGAGACCGCTGCCGGCGCCGACGTCTTTCGTGGTGAAGAACGGCTCGCAACAGCGCTTCAAGACATCCGGCGCCATGCCGACGCCGCTGTCGACGACGGTCACGACGACATAGCGGCCCGGCGTCAACTCTTCGATGCCTTCGCAATCTTGCGGACGCAGCGCGCGATTCGCCGTGGCGATCATCAACCGTCCGCCGTTCGGCATGGCATCGCGCGCATTGAGCGCGAGATTGACGATGGCATTCTCCAATTGCACGGGGTCGACCAGCGCCAGCGAAAGATCCTCGGCGAAATCCACCGTGAGATGGACATCGCCCAGGCTGCTGCGCAACGTATCGCTCATGGACATGATCAGGCGATTGACGTCGACCTCCGACGGATCGAGCATTTGCCGCCGCGCGAACGCCATCAAGCGGCGCGTCAACTCCGCACCGCGATCGGCGGCGATTTTCGTCATCTCCGCCCAGCGCCGCAATCGCGGGTTGTCCGCCAAGCCGTCGATCAGGATTTCGGCGTTGCCGAGCATGACCTGCAAAAGATTGTTGAAGTCATGCGCAATGCCGCCAGTCATCCGGCTGACGATGTCCATGCGCTGCGCCTGCACCAAGGCTTCTTGCGCCTGGCGATAGGTGGTGATGTCGTTGCAGACGCCGATCAGGCCCGTCAGCTCGCCGTTCGCGGCGCGAACCGGCTCGCCGCGACTGTGAATCCAGCGGATCGCTCCGTCGCTGCGATAGATGCGGTAAGCCACGTCGTAAGAGACGTCCTCGGTCATGCAACGCTCGATGGCGCGGCGAATGCTGTCGCGGTCGTCCTGATGCACGGAGTTCAGGAAAGCCTCGCCAGTGCCGGAATAGGCTTCGGCGGTGAGTCCGAACATGCGCAATACGTTTTCGTCGCCGACCGATCTATCGCTCGCCTTGTCCCAAGTCCAGGTGCCCGTCTCGGACGATTCGAGCGCCAGCCGCAAACGGTCGCTGTTGTCGCGCAGCGCCAAAGATAGGGATTCCCGCTCGCGCAATTCGCGCAGCAGGAACCACATCAATATCCCGATGAAGAAGACGAAAGCGATGAGCATCGGAATATAGACGATGACGTTGGCGCGCCAGTCGCGGAGCACTTCGCGTTCGCTGAGCGCCACCGTGACCACGAGGGGCAAGAGTTCGAGGCAGCGGTAGCCGACGATGCGTGCCGGCTCTCCTCCGGCGGCGGGCGTGCGGAAGACGCCGTGCATGGCGGCGGAGAGATGGGTGCGGAACAGCGGGGCGTCGGCGAAGGACCTGCCGGTCGAGGTTTCGTCGCGCGGGCTGCGAATCAACAAGCTGCCGTCGGCCAGATAGAGGGCGAGCTGGCCATCTTGGCCGACATCGAGCGATGTATAGAACGCCTGGAAATATTCCGGCTCGACCGCCGCCAGGATCACGCCGGCGAAATTGCCGGCCTCGTCGTTCATCCGCAGCGCGGCGCTGATGAACCATTGGTGGCTGATGCGGCTCAAGACCGGCTTACCGATATAGAGACCGTCGCGCGGCGCGGCGCTCAGGTCCTTGAAATAGTCGCGCATCGTATTGTCGAACGGCGAAGCGGGAAACTGATTGGAGACGTAGCGCATGATGCCGTCGCGATCGACGATGAAGAGCGATCGTACGAAGGGCAATTGCGGCATGAAGCCGCCCAGCATGTCGTAGATCGCCCGGTCGCGATCCGGCAGATCCTGCGGCAGCCGCGCGATGGCGTCCGCCGCCGCGCGCAGGCTCAGGTCGACGGCCTGGAAGGTGCGCGCCGTCTGCTCATCGAGCAGGCGCACGAGGTTGGCGGCGTTGCGTTCGGCATCCCGGATCTGGCGATTGTGGCTGCGCCACAGGTCGTAGGCGACCTGCGCCACCACGGCGGTGACGACGACGGCGGCGACCAAGCTGATCTTGAGGATCAGGCCGCGCCAGGACGGGTCCGGTGAAGATGGGACGGGCGAAGAAGGCCCGCGCGAAGATGCGGCGCCTTTCGACGATTGCGATTGCCCTGATCCGTCCGGCAAAGACATGCTGGACAAGGTTCCCCCGAATGCCTTGAACGCGAGCCGCAAGTGATGGGCTTGCGGCCTCTATTGTTACTCTTTACGCATCAAAGACTTGGCATACTTCTATATTTACGAAGTCTGTGCCTTATGCCCGATAGGTTTTGCAAAGTCTATGTATTACTCCCTGCAAAATGGGTCCTATACAGGCTCCCGGCCCTGAGCACTTCCGGGCGCGAGGATTTGTTCGCTGCGAATCGTTTGCGGCTGGCGCGCCGCCCCCCTCTACGGCAGAATTTCGCCAGGAGAAGCCTCATGCCCCCGCGTCTCGCCGATCTGCCCTTCGATCTCGACCAAACCCTGCCGTCCATCGTCGCCCTGCGCACCACGGTCCCGGCCGATGCGTCGAGCGCGTCGCGCCTCGGCACCGAACGGGCCGGCAGCGGCGTGGTGATCGGCAGCGACGGCCTCGTCGCGACGGTCGGCTATCTCCTCACCGAGGCCGACAGCGTCTGGATCATCGACGCCGGCGGCAAGGCCATCTCCGCCCATATCGTCGGCCAAGACCAGGAAAGCGGCTTCGGCCTGGTGCAGGCCCTCGAGCCGCTCGGCCGGCCGCCCCTCTCGCTCGGCAAGTCGAGCGAACTGATGCCGGGCGATCCGCTGGTCATCGCCGCCTTCGGCGGCATCGAGCAGGCGGTGATCTCGCGGGTGATCGCCAAGCAGGAATTCGCCGGCTATTGGGAATATCTGCTCGACGAGGCGATCTTCGCCGCTCCCGCCCATCCGCAATGGACCGGGGCCGCCGCCATCGGCCGCGACGGCAATCTCGTCGGCATCGCCTCTCTGATCTTTCAGCAATTCACCTTCGGCAGCACGACGATCGACGCCAACCTCGTCATCCCCATCGACCTGCTGAAAGGCATCCTGCCGGACATGATGCGCCTCGGCCGCGTCGACCGGCCGGCGCGCCCCTGGCTCGGCATCTGGACGGCGGAAACCGAGGATAAGCTGATGATCGCCGGCATGAGCGAAAACGGGCCGGCCAAGCAATCGGGCCTGCGCGTCGGCGATGCCATTCTCGGCGTCGGCGGCAACCGGCCGCGCAATCTCGCCGATATGTACCGCCGCATCTGGGCGCTCGGCCCCGCCGGCGTCGAGGTGCCCTTCCGGGTCAAGCGCAAGGAGCGCGAGCTGGAGATCAGCGTGCCGTCGGCCGACCGCGCCCAGCATCTCAAGCGTCCGCGCTTGAATTAAAGGGTCCGCACGGACCGGTCCATCCGGACATAAAAAAACGGGCAGCCGAAGCTGCCCGTTTTCCTATCGATGGGACCCTTGCCGCTTAGGCGACGGGGCCGGTCCATTCCTTGACGAAAGATTCGCGCGTCGGCGCCGGCATGGCCGGCGGCTCGGCCGAGGCGGTGCCGACATAGATGATGCCGACCAGGCGGTCCGGCGCGGTATAGCCGAAGGCCTTGTTCACTTCCGGATCGTACATGTTGTCGCCGGTCACCCACTTGCCGGCGTAGCCCAGCGCGTGGATGGCGTTCATGATGTTCATGGCGCCGGCGGCGGACGAAAAGAGCTGCTCGATCTCCATGATCTTGCCCGGCTGAATCTTGCAGCCGACGGCGATGATCATCGGCGCCTTCAGCAACTTGATCTTGCTGCCTTCGAGCATGGCGGGCGAAACGTCCGGCATGCGGCGCTTCATGGCGGCGGCGTAGAGGTCCCAAAGCTTTTCGATCGCCGGACCGCGCAGCACATGGAAGCTCCACGGGCGCATGCGGTCATGATCGGCGGCGCGCAGCGCGGCATCGAAAATGACGTTGAGGTCGTCGTCGCTCGGCACCGGCAAGGTGAGATTGGCGTTGCTGCGGCGCGACAAGAGCACTTCGAGCGCGGCGCTGCCGACGTCTTGCGGCACGGTCTTCAGGTTGGAAGCGGGCGGGTTCATGCGATCTCTCCTTGGCATGACGATAGGTCGGGCGAGTCGAAAGGGGCCGTCGCGACGTCCATCCCAGGCCTCAAGCGATGGCGAGAGGCTAGTCGAGAAGGCATTCACGCGACAGTTCAGAATACCGTTAGCAGCCACCCATTCCCGTTATAGGAGGCGCTGATACAGAACTTATCAGAATAAGGGGAATGGGGCGAGTGACCGGAATTGAACCGGCGACATCCAGATCCACAATCTGGCGCTCTAACCAACTGAGCTACACCCGCCACAGAGCAAGGGCGCTTGTTTAGATGGCTCACCCTACCCCGTCAAGCCATCCGCCGTCCTCCTGGCCTGTGACCGGGATTTCTCCGGGACTTAAGCCGGGTGTGGAGCCGGCGCGATTTCCTGGCGCGATGGCAAAGGAAACGCTTTTTCGCAGCGTCGGAACGGGTGGAAGGGCCCCTGTCAACCCTGCCTATTAATTATTCAAACTTGGAGCACAAAAAGACGTCATAAAGCCTATTTATTAATCAACAGATTTGCCGAGTTATCCACAACTTATTGAATTGACGCTGATTTCCTGGCTTTTGGCCCCCTAGGGCATTTGGCATGCCCCGTGCTAGGTAAGGCGTCAATGGCTACGCGCGCAATGCGCGAGCCGCGCTGTCCCATTCCCCCGCCTGAGTTCCTTGCACGCCATGAAGAAAATCGAAGCCATCATTAAGCCCTTCAAGCTCGATGAAGTGAAGGAAGCGCTGCACGAGATCGGCCTGCAGGGCATGACCGTCACCGAGACCAAGGGCTTCGGCCGTCAAAAAGGCCATACGGAGCTCTATCGCGGCGCCGAGTATGTCGTCGACTTCCTGCCCAAGGTGAAAATCGAGATCGTCATGGACGACGCCTTGGTCGAGCGCGCCATCGAGGCCATCACGGCCGCGGCCCGCACCGGCCGCATCGGCGACGGCAAGATTTTCGTCTCCAATGTCGAGGAAGTCATCCGCATCCGCACGGGCGAAAAAGGCCCGGACGCGATCTGATGTGAATCGCCGCCCGCCAGGTCGCCCATCGTCTATTGGGGGCCGGCGCGGCTCGAGACCGTCGCTTCACCACCCCGCGTTTCAACCCTTAGCACCACCCCGTAACCATCAACGACAGGATCATCGACGATGTCCGACGCAAAAACAGTCTTGGCCATGATCAAGGAGCACGACATTAAGTATGTCGACCTCCGTTTCACCGACCCGCGCGGCAAGTGGCATCACACTGCCCAGCATGTGAAGACCATCGATGAGGACACCCTCAGCGAAGGCTTCATGTTCGACGGTTCGTCGATCGCCGGCTGGAAAGGCATTCAGGAGTCGGACATGACCCTGAAGCTCGATCTGTCCACCGCCGTGCTCGATCCGTTCGCCGCGCAGCCGCAGCTCATCATTTTCTGCGACATTCTCGAGCCGTCGACCGGCCTGCCCTACTCGCGCGATCCGCGTTCGATCGCCAAGAAGGCGGAAGCCTACGTGAAGTCCTCCGGCATCGGCGACACCGTGTTCGTCGGCCCCGAAGCCGAATTCTTCATCTTCGACGACGTGCGCTTCAACGTCTCGATGAACGAAGTCTCCTACTCGGTCGATTCGATGGAAGGCCCGTGGGCCAGCGGCCGCGTCGTCCCCGAAGGCAATCCGGGCCATCGTCCGGGCGTCAAGGGCGGCTACTTCCCGGTCCCGCCGGTCGACTCGCACAGCGACATCCGTGCCGAAATGCTGACGACGATGCTCGAGATGGGCCTCGACGTCGAAAAGCATCACCATGAAGTCGCCACCGCGCAGAACGAGCTGGGTTGCAAGTTCAACACGCTCGTCACCGGCGCCGACCACATGATGATCTACAAGTACGTCGTGCAGAACGTCGCCCACAGCTACGGCAAGACGGCGACCTTCATGCCGAAGCCGATCAAGGGCGACAACGGTTCGGGCATGCATGTCCACCAGTCGATCTGGAAGGCCGGCAAGCCGCTCTTCGCCGGTTCGGGCTACGCCGACCTGTCGGAGACCGCGCTGTACTACATCGGCGGCATCATCAAGCACGCGAAGGCCATCAACGCCTTCACGAACCCGACGACCAACAGCTATAAGCGCCTGATCCCGGGCTTCGAGGCCCCCGTGCTGCTCGCCTATTCGGCGCGCAACCGTTCGGCGTCCTGCCGCATTCCGTTCGCGACGAGCCCGAAGGCCAAGCGCGTCGAAGTGCGCTTCCCCGATCCGCTGGCCAACCCGTACCTGGCCTTCTCGGCCATGCTGATGGCCGGTCTCGACGGCATCCAGAACAAGATCCATCCGGGCGACCCGATGGACAAGAACCTGTACGACCTGCCGCCCGAGGAACTCAAGAACGTCCCGACCGTCTGCGGCTCGCTCCGCGAGGCGCTGGAGGCTCTGGAGAAGGATCACGCGTTCCTGACCAAGGGCGACGTGTTCTCGGAAGACCAGATCAAGTCCTACATCGAGCTGAAGTGGGAAGACGTGTACGCCTTCGAGCACACGCCGCATCCGATCGAGTACCAGATGTACTACAGCGGCTAAAACCGCCTGTAGAACCCTTCGTTGGTGGGGTGAGTGGGAAAAGGGCGGCCTTCACGGGCCGCCCTTTTTCGTTATGCGCGCGCGTTGGGTTCCCGGTTATTCCGCACAGGGCGAAGCGCGGCTTAGGAACAAAGCGCGAAGACCCGCGTTGTCCTTGAGCTTTTCGGCTTCACTCAAGGGGATAAAAAACCATGGCCACCATCGTCACCACTCCGGCGGATGCCGCCGCTCCGGCGCTGCTCCGTCGCGTCTCCTGGGGCGCCGTCATCGCCGGCGCCATCGTCGCCATCGCCGTCGGCGCGCTGCTCTCCGTCTTAGGAGTCGCCGTCGGCGCCACGACCATCGACAGCTTGGAACGCACCACGCCCGACGCCGGCACGCTCGGCCTCGCCAGCGGCATCTGGGCGACCTTCGCCGCCCTGCTCGCCATGGGCATCGGCGGCTATGTCGCCGCGCGCCTGTCCGGCACCACGAGCAACCAAGACGGCATCCTGCATGGTCTCACCGTCTGGGCGCTCGCCCTCCTCCTCGGCACCGCCGTCGCGGCCAGCAGCCTGGCGAGCATCGCCAGCGTCGCGGTGCGCGGCGCCGGCGCGGCGGTCGGCGGCACCGTCATGGCGGCCGGGGCGGCGGCGGGCGGCGCGGCCAGCCAGTTCGACGCCACGCAGCTGCTCGACCCGGTGCGCCGCACGCTCGGCGGCACCAATGTCGACAACCTGTCGAGCGAGCAAATCTCCGACGAAGTCGCCAGCCTGGTGCGCGCGCGCCTGGTCAGCGGCGAATGGCCGGAAAATTCGCGCGAACGCCTGAACGCCCTGGTCGCCAAGTCGGCCGGCATTTCCCAACAGGAGGCCAGCCAGCGCATCGACAGCGCCGAAGCGCAGATCAAGCAGGCGATGGCCGATGCCGAGCAGAAGGCCCGCGAGATCGCCGACGCCACCGCGCGGGCGACGGCCATGGCCGCCTTCTGGGCCTTCGCGGCTCTGTTGCTCGGCGCCATCATGGCGACCATCGGCGCCTGCGTCGGCACGCGCCACGCCGTCTATTACCGCGAGACCTACGTCGCGCGCTAAATATCGGGATCGCCAAATGAAAAGGGCCGCTCCACTGGGGCGGCCCTTTTTGCATCGTCAGCGCGAAGAATTAGTTGAGCGCCGCGGTTTTCGGCAAGGTGCCCTTGTAGCCCGCCGCCACCTTGGGATGCCAGGACTGCGCCCAGCCTTTCATCTTCTCGACATAGGCGGCGCGCTTGGAATCCTCGCTGAAGCGGTCGGGACGCCAAGCCGCGATGCTGTCGGCGCGCACGCCCTCCACCGCCGGGTTGAAGCGGTATTCGGCGAGCAAGTAGGTTTTATTGTCGGAGATGTCGTAGCTGACGTTGAGCATGGTCGGCGGCGCTTCGATGCCGTTTTGCTCGAGATAATTGTGGAATTGGGCGAGCTGCGGCGTCGCGCTCTTGGGGCGGCTGCCGACATAAGACGTGAGGGTGGAGCAATCGTAGCCCTGGGGCGAGCCGGAGTTGATCGTGAGGTCGGCCAAGGGCTCCTTGCGCGCGCAAGTGTTCGACTTCCAGCCGCGCGCCGAGCCGCCATCCGGCGCGAGAAAGTAAATCTGCCCGGTCATGACCTTTCCTTTGGTTTGAACCAGATAGCCGCGCACCAGGCGAATCTTGTTCGCCTCGGTTTCAAATTCGTCGAGCACGATCAGTTTCCAATCGCCCGGCGGCAAGGGCACCTGCGGCGCCCCGAGAATGTTCAGCGGCAAGACGTCGCGGTAGCTTTTGCCAAGCTCGGCCACCTGGGCCAGCGGCTTGCCCAGCGCCTTGGCCGGCGCAGCGACCGGCGCCGGCGCTGTCGGCGGAAACGCATCCGCCCCCGCGAAAGACGCCGGCAATCTGTTCTTGTAGGCCTCGGCGACAGTGCTTCGCCACGCCTGGGCCCAGCCGTTCAACCGTTCGACATAGGCCACGCGCTTCGGATCTTCCTTGTAACGGTCGCGATGCCACAGCGTCGTCGATGCCGAAGGGACTTTTTGCAGATCGGGGTTGAAGGCGTAATCGAGCGTCAAATAAGACCGGCCGTCCGAGATGGCGTAGCTGACCCCGACCACGGTCGCGGGTTTCTTGATCTTGTTCTGATCGACGTAATCGTAAAACTGGTTGAGCTCGTCGCCCGATCTGTTGGGACGAATGAGGCTGTAAGCCGTGACCCACGCGCAATCGTAGCCCTCGGCTCCCGCCGGCTTGGAGAAATTGGCGATGAAATCGGTACGGCTGCAAATCGGCGGCATGATCCAGCCGCCGCGCACCGGCGAGTCGGTGACGGCGAAAGATACGCGGCCGCGCATCTCCTTGCCCCCCTGGCCCGCCGTTTGGATCAAATGGCCCTTCACCACGCGGATGTTGTTGGTGTTGGTGACCGAGTCGCCGAGCGCCACCAGCTTCCAGTCGCCTGGCGGCAAGGGCAGCTGGGGCGAGCCGTAGGTTTTGAGCTGCACGACGCCGCGATAGGTCGTGCCGATCTGCACGCCATCGTCCGCCAGCGCGGGACTTGCCGCCGCCAGCGCAGCCGCCACGCCCCAGATCGCCATGAGCCGTCGCATGATCCCCCCGGTCATCCTTGTTCCACTCGTTCAGTCTAGGGGACAGCGGCCAGCCTTGTCATGCCCGCGATTGCGCCCAAAGCGAGGGGTAATCACCAAATGTTGGGAAAATGGCCGCCTTTGCCCACAGCATCCTGCTTGCGCGGCCGCAGCACCGGCCTTTATATAAAGCCCGCCCCCGGGCCCCGTCGGCCCGGTTCGGGCGCGTTTTCCAGCGTGGGTATGCATGGCCGATCTGTTCAATAAAGCTTCCGCGAAATCCGCCGCCGGCGCCCCAAGCGCCAAAAGTGGCGCCGACAAGAACAGCTATTCCGCCAAGGACATCGAAGTCCTCGAAGGCCTCGAACCGGTGCGCCACCGCCCCGGCATGTATATCGGCGGCACCGACAGCGCCGCCATGCATCACCTCGTCGCCGAGGTGCTCGACAACTCGATGGACGAGGCGGTCGCCGGCCATGCCGACCATATCGAACTGGAGCTCGCGCCCGACAACGTCGTGACGGTGCGCGACAACGGCCGCGGCATCCCGGTCGATCCGCATCCCAAGTTCAAGAACAAGTCGGCGCTCGAGGTCATCCTCACCACGCTCCATTCGGGCGGCAAGTTCTCCAACAAGGTCTACGAGACCTCGGGCGGCCTGCATGGCGTCGGCATCTCGGTGGTCAACGCGCTCTCCGACCGGCTGGAGGTGGAAGTCGCGCGCGACAAGAAGCTCTACAAGCAGAGCTATTCGCGCGGCGTGCCCAAGGGCCCGCTGAAGGAGGCCGGTCCGGCGCCGAACAAGCGCGGCACATCGGTCACCTTCCATCCCGATCCGGAGATTTTCACCGACAAGCACGACTTCAGCCCGGCCCGGCTCTACCGCATGGCGCGCTCGAAGGCCTATCTGTTCCGCGGCGTCGAGATTCGCTGGAAGTGCGATCCGTCGCTGATCGGCCCGAAGGACAATGTGCCAGCCGAGGAGACCATCCATTTCCCCGGCGGGCTTGCCGACTTCCTCGCCAGCCATCTCGAAGGCCGCGAGACGCTGATCCCCGCCCCCTTCGCCGGCACCGTCAATCTCAACGGCAATAGCGGCGGCAAGGTCGAATGGGCGGTCAACTGGGCCGCCGAGGGCGAAGGCCTCTGCTCGTCCTATTGCAACACGGTGCCGACGCCGCAGGGCGGCACCCATGAAGCGGGTTTCCGCACCGGCCTGACCCGCGCGCTGAAAGCCTACGGCGAGCTGGCCGGCAACCGCCGCGCCGCGCAGATCACCGCCGACGACGTGATGGACGGCGCCTGCGTGCTGCTCTCGCTGTTCATGCGCAATCCGCAGTTCCAGGGCCAGACCAAAGAGAAGCTCGCCAGCGTCGAAGCCGCCAAAATGGTCGAAACCACCATCAAGGACCATTTCGACCATTGGCTGTCTGGCGATCCGGCGACGGCGAACGACCTGCTCAATGCCATCATCGACCGCGCCGAGGAACGGCTGCGCGACAAGAAGGCGAAAGAATTCAACCGCAAGACGGCGACGCGTCGCCTGCGCCTGCCCGGCAAGCTCGCCGACTGTTCGCGCAACGCGGCCGACGGCACCGAGATTTTCCTCGTCGAGGGCGATTCGGCCGGCGGCTCGGCGAAATCGGCGCGCAGCCGCGAGACCCAGGCGATCCTGCCGCTGCGCGGCAAGATCCTCAACGTCGCCTCGGCCTCGACCGACAAGCTGCAGGGCAACCAGGAAATCGCCGATCTGGCGCTGGCGCTCGGCTGCGGCGTCGGCAGCCGGTTCGACGTCTCCAAATTGCGCTACGAGCGCGTCATCATCATGACGGACGCCGACGTCGACGGCGCCCATATCGCCTCGCTGCTCATCACTTTCTTCTATCGCGAGATGCGCGGCCTGATCGATCATGGCCATCTCTACCTCGCCCAGCCGCCGCTCTACCGCATCACCCAAGGCGGCACGACGGTCTACGCGCGCGACGACGCCCACAAGGAAGAGCTGCTCAAGACGACCTTCAAGGGGCGCGGCAAGATCGACATCAGCCGCTTCAAGGGCCTCGGCGAAATGCCGCCGATGCAATTGCGCGAAACGACGATGGACCAGAGCAAGCGCGTGCTGCTGCGCATCACCATTCCCGAAGGCGAGCGCGATCTCACCGAAGAGCGCGTCGAGAGCCTGATGGGCCGCAAGCCCGAGCTGCGCCTCGCCTTCATCCAGGAATACGCCCCCAGCGTGCGGGAGCTCGATCTGTGAAGGCCGCCGTTCTGGCGCTGGCCGCGCTGGCGCTGGCCGGCTGCGACACGCTCGCCGTCCGCACGACCGGCGAGCCGACGCCGCTTTTTCGCGTCGAGGACCCGGAATATGCCGGCAAGGATCGCGACTTCCGCGTCGTCGTACTCGACGACGGCGCGACATTGGGCGGCCACGACGGCCTGCAGGCCGCGGCGATCGCCGGGCTGCAAGACAATGTGCGCTTCGCGACGCGCTTCACCGCGGCGCCGCAAACCCACAATCCGGACTTCAAGCTGGTTCTGATCTTCAATCCGGCGACCAACGTCAAGGCGACCGATCTCTGCCGCGAGCCGCCGGTCGCGCCGCGCTTCGCCGCCGCCGGCGCCGACATGCATGTCCAAGGCGTCTTTTGCCGCCTCAACGACGTGCTGACCGAATCCGAAGGTTACAGCAGCGGCATCAAAAGCGTCGGCGAGCCGCGCTTCAAGGCCCTGATGAGCGCCTTCACGCGCCAGCTGTTCCCGTCGCGCGACCTGCGGTTGGGCGAGGCGCCGGAATAAGCCTTCCGCAGCGGAAACAGCCGTGAAACCGCTTATTTGACACAGGATTTCACACCAAAGTGAAACCTGCCGCGCCATAGGAAGCGTAGCCTAATGGGCGAAGCGACGGCCCCCCACGTCGCGATGGATCAGGAGGCCCCACCATGCGTCATCTTTCTTGGCGTCCCCTCTCTTGGTTGCTGCTCGCCGGCGTTTTGACGGCTTGCGCCAGCGGCGCGCCCCGCACGCTCTCCGAACAATATGTCACCTACGATTATGCCGACTTCTTCCGCATCGCCGACGGCCGCGACACGCAGGTCATCGTGCGCGGCAATCCGTTCGCCATGAGCCAGAGCGAAATGGAGCAGTTGGTCACCAGCAACATGGCGGCGATGCCGCGCGGACCCAAGACCACCTACACGACCGCCAAGAGCGCCAGCGCCCATCCCGACTACGACGTGGTCTGGCTGTTCAACGGCCCGCGAACGATGCAGGCCAACGAACTCTGCAGCAATCCGCAGGCCGCCTCCGGCCAAACGGGACCGGCGGCGCAGCTCCGCGTGCTGGCGGCCTTCTGCCGCTATGACAAGGCCAACAGCTGGGTCGAAGGCTGGCTCGACGGCGGACCGCAGGGCGTGCCGCGCGAAGGCGTGACCACCCTCGTCCAGCAGATGACGCGCGAGCTGTTCCCCACCAGGCAGAAGAACGATCCGCAGAAAGACGGTTGCAAAGGCCTGCTTTGCTGAGCGGATCGAGCCCCGTTCGCGCATGAAATTGCGGTTCGGCTGCTGTGCCTTGTCGCCGCGGCCGAACCGGGGGAGGCCTGATTTATCGGGTTAAATTCGCCACGCTCGGCGAAAAACCGCGCTTTTTCAGCGTTCCGGCGCCGGGAAAAATTGACTTTTCCCAATAAAACCCCATTTCTAGGGCGTCTTTTCACATTCCCAAACCAAGGACGCTTTTTTACACGATGAGTTTTGAAGATCTCGGGCTCGGCCCGGAAGTCCTCCAAGCGGTAACGGACGCCGGTTACACAGAGCCCACCCCCATCCAGGCCCAGGCCATTCCCCTGGTGCTGATGGGCCGCGATGTTCTGGGTTGCGCCCAGACGGGCACCGGCAAGACCGCCTCTTTCACTTTGCCGATGATCGACATTCTGGCTGCCGGCCGCGCCAAGGCGCGCATGCCGCGCTCGCTCGTGCTCGCGCCGACGCGCGAACTCGCCGCGCAGGTCGCCAAGAGTTTCGAGACCTACGGCAAGCATCACAAGCTGACGATGGCGCTGCTCATCGGCGGCGAATCCTTCGCGCCCCAGGAAGCCAAGCTCGACCGCGGCGTCGACGTGCTGATCGCCACGCCGGGCCGCCTGCTCGACCATTTCGAGCGCGGCCGCATCCTGCTGAACGACGTGAAGATCCTCGTCATCGACGAAGCCGACCGCATGCTCGACATGGGCTTCATCCCCGACGTCGAACGCATCGTCGGCTTCTTGCCGAAAATCCGCCAGACGCTGTTCTTCTCGGCCACCTTCCCGCCGGAAGTGCGCCGCCTCGCCGACGCCTTCCTGATCAATCCGAAGTCGGTCACCGTGGCGCCGCCCGCCACCACCGCCGCGACGGTCGAACAGTTCCAGGTGCGCTGCGCCAGCGACGACTATCTCAAGCGCGAGGCGCTGCGCGCCCTGATCCGCTCGGAGAGCGTCACCAACGCGCTGATCTTCTCGAACCGCAAGGTCGACGTCGACATCCTCGTCAAGTCGCTCAAGCGCCACGGTTTCTCCGTCGCCGGCATGCATGGCGACATGGCCCAGTCGGCCCGCACCGAAACGCTCGCCGCCTTCAAGAACGGCGACATCCAACTGCTCGTCGCGACCGACGTGGCGGGACGCGGCATCGACGTCGTCGGCCTGTCGCACGTCTTCAACTACGACGTGCCGATCCATGCCGAAGATTACGTCCACCGCATCGGTCGCACCGGCCGCGCCGGACGCAGCGGCCGTACTTTCATGCTGGTGACGCCGGACGACGGCAAGTTTCTCGACGCCATCGTCAAGATGACCAACGGCGGCGACATCCCGCTCTACAAGATCCCCGGCGTCGAGGGCATCTCCGACGAGGAATTCGCCGAAGCCGCCGCCGAAGCCGGCAGCCGTCGTGGTCGTGGCCGCGGCGGTCCCAGTCGCGGCGCGGCCCCCAAGGGCCGCGGCAATGACCGCGGTCGCGGCGGCCGTGGCGGCGAGCGCACCCGCAACGAACGCCCGGCCAAGGAGCCGGCCATCACGCCGCAAATCGTCGCCACCGTGGCGGAAACGCCGATCGCGCCCATCGCCGACGCCGCGTCGTCCCCTGCTCCGGTCGTCTCTATCATGACCGACGCCCAGCCCGACGAGTCGGCGCTGCGGCAAGCCGCCGCCGAGCGGGCGGAAGCGCCGCGCGAGCCGCGTGGCGACAATCGCGAGCGCCGCGAACGCCGTCCGCGCAACGCCGACCGGCCGGCTCCCGAGCGGGCCGCATCCGACCGGCCCGAGGGCGGTAACCGTCAAGGCCGCTCGGACCGCAACGAACGGCCCCAACCGGATCGCGGCGACAACCGCGAACGGCGCGAGCGCCGGCCGCGCAACGAACCCAACGAGCCGCAAGTCGTCAGCTTCGGCGACAATATCCCGGCCTTCCTGATGCGCCCCGCGCGCAAGGCGACCGAGCAGGCCGAATAGCCCTCCCGCGGCGGACGTGCTCCGACATTTGCACCGTCCACCGCAACAAACCCGAGCGTTTCAAAAATCAATACGCCGCGCCTCTCAGCGCGGCGTATTTGTTTGTGCCGGATCGCTTGGCGTCGCGAAAATCACGGCCTACAATATCGCCGCGCCAAAAACAAAAGAGAGCGCTGGGAGTCTGCCTTGCCGTCCGTTTCCTCTTCCTCCTCCGCCAGCCATCCGTCCGCCACGCCGCCCGGCGTCGTCGAGCTGCGTCCGCTGTCGCCGGCGCTCGGCGCCGAAATACGCGGCGTCGATCTGACGCGGCCCATCGACGACGCGACCTTCGCCGCCATCGCCGATGCCTGGCGCGACCATCTCGTCATTCTGTTCCGCGATCAGGTCTTGAGCGAGGAGGACCAAGTCCGCTTCGCCCAGCGCTTCGGCGCGCTGCAAGGCCGTCCGCGCCCCGCCGCCATGCGCGCCGAAACGGCCGTCCAGCATCCGGAGATCATGCTGGTCTCCAATATTCGCGAGAACGGCAAGCCGATCGGCTCGCTGCCCGACGGCGAAATGCAGTTCCATTCCGACATGTGCTACATCGAGAAACCGGCCAAGGGCACGTTTCTCTACGCCATCGAAATTCCCAGCGTCGGCGGCGACACGCATTTCCTCAACATGTACGCCGCCTACGACAGCCTGCCGGCCGAGGTGAAGGCGAAGATCGACGGCCGCCAGGCCGTCAACGTCTTCCAATACGGCTCGACCAGCCGCGAAGGCAACAATCCGAACTTCGACGAGCATCCGCATTATACGCACCCCATGGTGCGCACCCATCCCGATAGCGGCCGCAAGGCGCTGTTCGTCAACCGGCTGATGACCTGGTCAGTCGAGGGCATGGCGGAAGCGGAAAGCGCCGCACTGCTCAATGCGCTGTTCGACCATATCGAACAACCGAAGTTCATCTACGAGCATAAATGGCGCGTCGGCGATCTCTTGCTGTGGGACAACCGCTGCACGCTGCATGCCCGCACGGACTTCAGCGACAAGGAGCGCCGGCTGCTGCGCCGCTGCGTGATCCAAGGCGACAAGCCTTACTAAAGACCGACATAAGTCTCGTGACGACATTCACATGAGGCCCGGCGGACCGCCGGGCCTTTTCACGGATAAAAACGCGCCTCAGCGCAACCTGCAGGAGGAATCGTGATCGACTATCGTTTGCTGAATTTCGCTGGCCCCAAGGGCAAGGCCATTCCCGGCATTCTCGTCGGCCAGGACGTCATCGACCTCACCATCGCCGCGCCGATCTATGCGCGCCGCGCCAAGAAGAAGCTCGGCTTCGAGGTCGCATCCACGCTCGACATCCTGAAGGTTTGGCCGAAGGCCAAGACCGCGCTGGCCAAGCTCGCCGCCGATCACGCCCAAGCCATCAACAAGGGGACCGCCGCCGGCAAGCAGAGCCCCTACGCCAAGGCGGTGAAGCCGCTCAAGCGCGTCAAGCTCCTGGCGCCGATCCTCTACCCCTCGACGGTGTTCTGCATCGCCGCCAACTACGCCGACCATCACGCCGAGATGGGCAGCAACACCATGCCGGACAAGAACGTCATGCCGCCGGTGTTCTTCCAGAAGACCCCGGCGCAAACCGTCGTCGGCCATGGCGCGCAGATTCCGCTGCCGCACACTTCGACGCAGATCGACTGGGAGGCCGAACTCGCCATCGTCATCGGCAAGCCCTGCTTCAACGTGCCGAAGGAGAAGGCGCTCGACTACATCGCCGGCTATATGGTGCTGAACGACATGTCGATCCGCGGACCGAGCCGCGCCGACGCCATCACCCCGGTGCAGAAACAGTTTCGCGGCGACCGCTTCCGCCGCAAGAATTTCGACGGCTCCTGCCCCATCGGCCCGTGGATGACGCCGAAGGAGCTGGTGAAGAATCCCTACGACCTGAAGATCCAGCTCTGGGTCAACGGCGAGCTGAAGCAGAACGGCAATTCGGGCGCGATGCACTACAACATCGAAGAGCAGATCAGCTATCTCTCCGAGCATCTGACGCTGCAGCCCGGCGACGTGATCACCACGGGCACCCCGGCCGGCGTCGGCAAGGGCAAGGGCACCTATCTCAAGGCCGGCGATAAGATCACCACCACGGTCGGCAATCTCGGCACGCTGGAGACCAGCTTCGTGCCGTCCAAGAAGCCGATCAAAGCCTGATAGCCTGCATTCGGCGGCCGGGGCGAGAACGCTCCGGCCGTTTTCGCATCTCATCCCGATAAGAGGCCCGCGTGAAAGCCATCGTCATCCACGAATACGGTCCGCCCGACGTCCTGAAATACGAGGACGTGCCCGACCCGCAGCCGCGCGACAACGAAATCCGCATCAAGATCCACGCGGCCACCGTGAACGTCACGCTCGACGTGATGGTGCGCCAGGGCAAGCAGACCCATCGCGGCATCACGCTGCCGCTGATCCCCGGCGTCGATTGCGCCGGCATCATCGACAAGGTCGGCAAGAACGTGACGCGCTGGAAGGTCGGCGACCATATCGCCGCCGCTGGGCGCATGCCGCTCGACGACGTGCCCGAACAGGCCGACTTCGACGCCTACGATTACAAGGGTCCGACCGGCATGATGGGCATCAAGCGGCCCGGCGGTTTCGCCGAGATGATCTGCGTGCCCGCCGCCACCGGCGACAAGCTACCGACGAACCTCGATCTGCGCGAGGCCGCCGTCATCGGCCGCCATTGCCCGACGGCCTGGAATCTCCTCGTCAATGTCGCGAAGCTGCAGCCCGGCGAATGGGTCATGATCATGGGCGCCAGCGGCAACCTCGGCTCGATCGGCATCCAGATCGCCAAGAACGTCATCGGCGCCAAGGTCATCGCCGTCGGCGGCTCGCGCGCGCGCGCCGATTACGGCCTGTCGGTCGGCGCCGACTATGCGATCGACAGCTCGACGCAAGACCTCGTCGCCGAAACCAAGAAGATCACCGGCGGCAAGGGCGTCAACGTGCTCTACGACAACATCGCCAATCCCGACGTGCTGCCCAAGGCCTTCCATTGCCTCGGCATGAACGGCCGCATGGTCACCGCCGGCGCGCACGGCGGGCCGAACGCGATGATCGATTTCTTTCATCTCTACGACAATAAGATCACCATCATCGGCATGCCGGGCCACGATCCGGCCGACCGGCCGAAATGCTATCAGGCCGCCGCCGACGGCAAGATCAAGGTGAAGATCGCCCATATCCTGCCGCTATCGCAGGCCGCCAAGGCGCATCGGATGATCGAAAGCGATCCCGGCGTCGGCAAGATCGTGCTCGACCCGACGCTCGGCTGATCCCCGCGCGACATTGAAAAGCACGGGCGCGGCATTCGGACCGCGCCCTTTTTCATGATCCTCCCGCCCCCGGCCTGCGTAGACAGTTTCAGGCTGGGCGGCCATCCCTCCCCGCTGTCCCTTTCCTCCCCCGGAGGACAGTCATGGATGGCCCCCAGCCGATCTCTGTCTGAAGGCTAAAGTCCCATGCCCGCCCGTCCGGCCTGACGACGACCGCCTAAGCCGTTCTCGTTCTGGCGGACGCCACAGCAGAGCGAAACGGCTTAAACCCTTGTCGGCACCATGGTTTTTCAGCCGACTCATCGCTTGACTTTGGACCTCCGAGGGCCGATTTACTCCATACCAGACCAATTTAGTCGGGTATGTTGCAAACGGCTCGCAAAGCGCCGTTTTGCGCCATTCCTGGCTCTAGCCCAGCAGGTCCACCCATGATCCGCCTGAGCCGCCTCGCCGATTACGCCGTTTTGCTGATGAGCCGCATGGCCACGGCGCCGGACGCCGTCCATAACGCGGTCGACCTCGCGCAAGGCACCGGCGTGCCGACGCCGACCGTCAGCAAGCTGCTCGCCACCCTGACGCGCGCCAATCTCCTCACCTCCGTGCGCGGCGCCAAGGGCGGCTACACATTGGCCCAGCCGGCGCGCGCCATCACGGTCGCCAAGATCATCGCCGCCATCGACGGCCCGATCGCCATCACCAGCTGCCTCGAACATCCCGGCAGCTGCGGGGTCGAGACGCTCTGCTCGTCGCGCAACGGCTGGGCGACGATCAACCGCGCCATCAGCAACGCCCTCGAGGGCGTCACCTTGGCCGACCTCAATGCCCCGATGCAGTTTCCCCCGCTTTCGCGTCCGGCTCCCGTGAGCCAGACGACCGAGAACGTGGCCTAGGAGTCCGTCATGGCCGTTTCCCAAGACACCGTCGAAGCCGTCCGCGTCGCCAGCGAATATAAATACGGCTTCGTCACCGACATCGACGACGACCGCCCGCCGAAAGGCCTGAGCGAAGACACCATCCGCTACATCTCGGCCAAGAAGGACGAGCCGAGCTGGATGCTGGACTGGCGCCTCGCCGCCTACCGCCATTGGCTGACGCTGGAGAACCGCGAGCCCCATTGGGCCAAGGTCGAGTTTCCCAAGATCGACTTTCAGGACCTCTATTACTATTCGGCCCCCAAGAAGAAAGAGGGCCCGAAGAGCCTCGACGAGGTCGATCCCGAGCTGCTCAAGACCTACGAGAAGCTCGGCATCCCGTTGAAGGAACAGGAAGCGCTCGCCGGCATCGCCGTGGACGCCGTGTTCGATTCCATCTCGGTCGCCACCACCTACAAGGCGAAGCTCGCCGAGCTCGGCATCGTCTTCTGCTCCATGTCGGAAGCCGTGCGCGAGCATCCCGAACTGGTGCGCAAATATCTCGGCAGCGTCGTGCCGGTGGCGGACAATTTCTACGCCACGCTCAATTCCGCCGTTTTCTCCGACGGCTCCTTCGTCTACATCCCCAAGGGCGTGCGCTGCCCGATGGAGCTGTCGACCTATTTCCGTATCAATGCCTCGAACACCGGCCAGTTCGAGCGCACGCTGATCGTCGCCGACGAGGGCAGCTACGTCAGCTATCTCGAAGGCTGCACCGCGCCGATGCGCGACGAGAACCAGCTCCATGCCGCCGTGGTCGAACTGGTCGCCCTCGAAGGCGCCGAGATCAAATATGCCACCGTGCAGAACTGGTATCCCGGCGACAAGGACGGCAAGGGCGGTATCTACAATTTCGTCACCAAGCGCGGCGCCTGCCGCGGCGCGCGTTCGAAAATTTCCTGGACGCAGGTCGAGACCGGCTCGGCGATCACCTGGAAATATCCCAGCGTGCTGCTCGAAGGCGACGACTCGATCGGCGAATTCTATTCCGTCGCCGTGGTCAACAATCGCCAGCAGGCCGACACCGGCACCAAGATGATCCATATCGGCCGCAACACGCGCTCGACCATCATCTCCAAGGGCATCTCGGCCGGCCACGGCCAGAACACCTATCGCGGCCTGGTGCGCATGCAGCCCAAGGCCGACAACGCGCGCAATTACACCCAGTGCGATTCGCTGCTGATCGGCTCGGATTGCGGCGGCCACACCGTGCCCTACATCGAAGTGCGCAACCGTTCGGCGCGCGCCGAGCATGAGGCGACCACCTCGAAGATCAGCGACGATCAACTGTTCTATTGCCGCCAGCGCGGTCTTTCGACCGAAGACGCCGTCTCGGTCATCGTCAACGGCTTCTGCAAGGAAGTGCTGCAGAAGCTCCCCATGGAATTCGCCGTCGAGGCCCAGAAGCTGTTGGGCATCTCCCTCGAAGGCAGCGTCGGTTAATCGGAGCCTGTTGAATGTCCGCCCCGCTTCTCGAGATCGCCCCTTTAATTGAAATCAAGGGCCTGCACGCCAAAGTCGACGGCAAGGAAATCCTGCGTGGATTGAACCTGACGCTGGAAGCCGGCCAGGTCCACGCCATCATGGGCCCCAACGGCTCCGGCAAGAGCACCCTGTCCTACGTGCTCGCCGGCCGCGACGGCTATGACGTCACCGGCGGCTCGGTCACCTTCAAGGGCCAAGACCTCTTGGCGCTCGCCACCGAAGAGCGCGCCCGCGCCGGCGTCTTTCTCGCCTTGCAGTATCCGGTCGAGATTCCAGGCGTGCCCAACGCCACCTTCCTCAAGGCGGCGGTCAACGCCGTGCGCGCCGCGCGCGGCGAAAGCCAGTACGACGCCATCGAGTTCCTCAAGCGCGCCAAAGCCAAGTTCGCCGAGCTGAAGATGGACCCGGCGTTTCTCTCGCGCGCCCTCAACGTCGGCTTCTCCGGCGGCGAGAAGAAGCGCAACGAAATCTTCCAGATGGCCATGCTCGAGCCGTCGCTGGCGATCCTCGACGAGACCGATTCGGGCCTCGACATCGACGCGCTGCGCATCGTCTCGGACGGCGTCAATGCCTTGCGCGCCCCCGACCGCGCCATGCTGGTGATCACGCACTACCAGCGCCTGCTCGACTACATCGTGCCGGACAAGGTGCATGTCCTGTCCAAGGGCCGCATCGTCAAGACCGGCGGCAAGGAGCTGGCGCTCGAACTCGAACGCACCGGCTATGCCGGCATCGCGGCCTGAGGACGATGAGATGAGCGGCGCAGTCGCCATGCAACAAAAACCCGCCGGCGCGGCTGAGGAGTATCTCGGCCAATATGCCGCGCTGCGCCGCAGCCTGCCCGGCGCCGACCTGCCCTGGCTGGCGAGCCTGCGCGACGGTGCCGCCGCGCGCTTCCAGGCCCAGGGCCTGCCGACCAGCGCGCTCGAAGCCTGGAAGTTCACGCACCTCGACCGCCTGGCCAAGCAGATCTATGCCCCAGGCTCCGCCGGCGATGCCTCAGTCACGGCCGAGCAACTCGCCCATTTCCGCTTCGCCGGCCTGTGCGAAATCCTGCTCGTCTTCGTCGACGGCCAGTTCCGCGCCGATCTGTCCGATCCGCAGCTCGGCGACGCCGGGGCGCTGCCCGAAGGCTTGACGGTCCTCAGCCTCGCCCGCGCGCTCGCCAAGTCGCCGGACCTGGTGCGCGATCATCTCGCCGGTCCCGAAGCCGACCCGGCCCAGGCCCTCGCCGCCCTCAATCTGGCCCTCGCGGCCGACGGCGCGGTGATCAAGCTCGCAGCCGGCGCCAAGCTCGCCCAGCCGCTGCATCTCCTATTCCTGACCAGCGGCACCCCCAATCAGGCCAGCCATGTCCGCAACCTGATCGTCGCCGAAGCGGAGTCGGACGCGACCATCGTCGAGACCTATGCCGCCCTGCCCGGCGTCGTCTCGAATGCCTGGACCAATGTCGTGACGCAGGTCGCCGTCGCCGAAAATGCGGTCATCCGTCACTTCAAGGTCCAGAGCGAATCCCTTGAGGCGACTCACACTTCCGCCAGCGACGTGCATCTCGCGGCCGGCGCCCGCTATGACAGTTTCGCCCTCGCCACCGGCGCGGCCCTCGCCCGCCATGAGGTGCGCGCCAAGCTGACCGGCGACAAGGCGTCCGCCACGCTGAACGGCGTCTATCTCGGGCGCGGCCGCCAGCATCAGGCCCAGCGCACCGACGTCGAACATCTCGCCCGGGACACCAGCCTGTCGGAAACCTACAAGGGCGTGCTCGACGGCCGCGCCCACGGCGCGTTCCTGGGGCGCATTCATGTCGGCCATGGCGCGCGCGGCACCGACGCCCAGCAGTCCAACCGCAACCTGCTGCTGTCCGACCATGCCGTCGCCGACAGCAAGCCGGAGCTGGAAATCTACGCCGACGACGTGAAATGCGCCCATGGCGCGACGGTCGGCGACCTGGAGCGCGACCCGCTGTTCTATCTGCGGGCCCGCGGCATCGGCGAGGCCGAAGCCCGCGCCCTGCTGATCGAGGCCTTCGCCGCCGAACTGATCGACCGGATCGCGGACGAGACGGTGCGCGGCCATTTCCGCAATGTTCTCACCCACTGGCTGGCGGGAGATGCGGCATGAACACCAAACCCGCCATCCGCCCGAACTTCGACGTCGAGGCCCTGCGCCGCGACTTCCCGATCCTCGGCCGCCAGATCAACGGCAAGCCGCTGGTCTTCCTCGACAGCGCCGCCAGCGCCCAGAAGCCGCGCGTCGTGCTCGACTCCTTGCGCAAGACCTACGAGGAAGAATACGCCAATGTGCATCGCGGCGTCTATTGGCTGAGCGCCACGGCGACCAAGAATTATGAGAACGTTCGCAAGAAGTTAAAGACCTTCTTTAATGCCAAAGACGAGCGCGAATTCGTCTTCACCAAGGGCACGACCGAGGGCATCAACCTAGTCGCCCAGAGCTGGGGCCGCGCCTTCCTCAAGGCCGGCGACGAAGTGCTGATCACCGGCCTGGAGCATCACTCCAACATCGTGCCCTGGCAGATGCTGCGCGACCAGATCGGCATCAAGCTGGTGGTCGCGCCGATCGACCAGAACGGCAACCTGATCTGGGAGGCGTTCGAGAAGCTGCTCTCGGCCAAGACCAAGCTGGTGGCCGTCGCCCAGGTCTCCAACGCGCTGGGCACCATCCTGCCGGTCCAGGACATCGTCCGCGCCGGCCACGCCGTCGGCGCCAAGGTGCTGATCGACGCCGCCCAGGGCGCGCCGCACATGCGCACCGACCTGCAGGCGCTCGACGCCGACTTCTATGCCTTCTCCGGCCACAAGCTCTACGGGCCGACCGGCACCGGGGCGCTGTGGGGCAAGAAAGAGCTTCTCGACGCCATGCCGCCCTGGCAGGGCGGCGGCGACATGATCAAGTCGGTGTCCTTCGAGAAAACCGATTACGCCGACGTGCCCGCCAAGTTCGAGGCCGGCACGCCCAACATCGCCGACGTCATCGCCATGGGCGCCGCCATCGACTATCTCGCGGCCCTGCCGTGGGACGCCATCGAGGCCCATGAGGCCGACGTGCTGGCCTACGGCACCGGCCTGCTCAAAGCCATCCCCGGCCTGCGCCTGATCGGCGAGGCCGACCACAAGGCCGGCGTCCTGTCCTTCGTGCTCGAGGGGGTGCATCCGCACGACATCGGCACCATATTGGATCAGGACGGCGTGTCGGTGCGCGCCGGCAACCATTGCGCCGAGCCGGTGATGGAGTTCTTCGGGGTTCCGGGCACCGCCCGCGCCTCGCTCGGCATGTACAGCACCCGCGCGGAAATGGACGCCCTGGCGGCGGCCATCCGCAAGGTGCAGGAGATTTTCGCCTGATGTCCGACCTGCGCGACCTGTACCAGGAAGTGATCCTGGACCATTCGAAGAAGCCGCGGAATTTCGGCCCGCTCGACCATGCCAATCACGAGGCGAAGGGCCACAATCCGCTGTGCGGCGACCGCGTCACGGTCTTCCTCGATTTGGACGACGCCGGCACGGTCAAGGACGTGCATTTCCAGGGCTCGGGCTGCGCCATCTCGATGGCCTCGGCCTCGCTGATGACCGAGCTGGTCAAGGGCAAGAGCGTCGCCGACGCCAAGAAACTGTTCGAGCAATTCCACGCCCTGGTCACCGGCGAAGACGATGCCCCCGTGACGGCGAACGCCGACGACATGGACCGCCTGGAGCCGCTGACCGGCGTGCGCGAATTCCCCATGCGGGTGAAATGCGCCACCCTGCCCTGGCATACCTTCATCGCCGCGCTCGACGGCAAGCGCGACCCCGTGGTGACGGAATGAGCGACATGACGGACGATACCAAGAACGAAACTCCGGCCGCCGACGCGCCTGCCTCGACGCTGAACATTTCGACCACGGCGGCGCCGATCTCGCTGCCCGAGTTCGCGGCGGACGCGACGCTGACCGAAAAGGTCGTGCAAGTGCTGAACACGATTCACGATCCGGAAATCCCGGTGAACATCTACGAGCTCGGCCTGGTCTATGACGTCGACGTCGCGCAGGACGGCGAAGTGACCATCACCATGACGCTGACGACGCCGAACTGCCCGGTCGCCGGCAGCATGCCGGCCGAGATCGAGACCAAGATCGGCGCCATCCCCGGCGTCACCAAGGCGCATGTGAATTTGGTCTGGGAGCCGACCTGGACGCCCGAGCGCATGTCCGAGGCGGCCAAGTTGGAATTGGGTTGGCTGTAAGCCATCAGGAGAGAGCCATGAGCACCCCGAACGCGACCGATAACGCCAACGCCGCCAAGCCCGCGCCGCGCGCAAGACCGAAGCCGGTGACCCTGACCGACGCCGCCGCCGCGCGCATCAGCGCCATCATCGCCAAGAGCGAAGGCAAGGCGTCGATGCTGAAGATCAGCGTCGATTCGAAAGGCTGCTCGGGCCATTCCTACGTGCTGGATTACGCCAACGAAGCCGGCAAGCTCGACGAGCTGGTCGAGGACAAGGGCGTGAAGATCCTGATCGATCCCAAGGCGGCGCTCTTCATCTTCGGCACCGAGATCGATTACGTGACGGAAAAGCTGAAGTCCGGCTTCACCTTCAGCAATCCGAACGAAAAAGGCCGCTGCGGCTGCGGCGAGAGCTTCTCGGTTTAAGCCGAAATCTCGTTACCCTAAAACCGTCACCCTCGGGCTTGACCCGAGGGTCCATCGCGCCGGCGCTTGAGCGCCTGATAAATGGATCCTCGGGTCAAGCCCGAGGATGACGATCGAAGAATGGCTCACGCCTTTAAACGCTTGGCAGCGCGGCTGGCTATGACCAGTGCGCCAACACTTAAAACCCCTCCGACCGCGAACGTCACCCGCATGCCCATGGCGACCGCCTCGGGCTGCGCCGTCGCCATGTCCGCCGTGCCCGCCGCGAAAGCGAACAGCGCGCCCATCGCCGACGCGCCGGTGACGAGGCCGAGATTGCGCGACAGGTTGAGCATGCCGGAGATGACGCCGCGCCGGTCCGCGGGAATGTCCGTCATGACGGCGGTGTTGTTGGCGGTTTGGAACAGCGCATAGCCCGCGGTGATCGTCACCAAAGGCGCGATGTAGCCGGGGATGCCGAAGGCCGTCGGCAGCGCCGCCAGCAGGAACGCGCCGACGGCGATACCGGCGAGCCCGACGACGGTCATGCGCCCGGCGCCGAAACGGTCGGCGATGCGCCCGGCCGGCACGCCGGCCAGCGCGACGACGAGCGGACCGACCGTCATGACCAGCCCGACCAGCGCCGTGCTCAACCCGAGCGCGCGCGACAGGTAGAACGGCCCGACCACCAGGGTCACCATCATCACCGTCGAGACCAGGGCGCTCGTCGCGAGGCCTGCGATGAGAATGGGATCGCGGAACGTCGCCAGACGGATCAAGGGCGAGGCCGCCGCCCGCTCGGCGCGCAGGAAGAGGCCGAGGCCGAGAACGGCCGCCACCAGAAGCGCCATGTTGAGCGGGCCGAAGCTGCCGCGCCCCAGGGTCATGGCGAGGGCGTAAGCCGCGAGCGTCAACGCCAGCAGCAGCGTGCCCAGCCTGTCGAACGCGGGACGGTCGGCCTTCGACGCTTGCCGGTCGGCGGGTAGATAACGATAGGCGAGAAGCAACGTCAGCAGCCCGAGCGGCAGGTTGACGAGAAAGATCGTCCGCCAGCCGAGCCCGGCGATCAGCAGGCCGCCGAGCGACGGCCCGAGCGCCGTGCCGAGCGCCGACATCGCGCCGAGCAGGCCCATGGCGCGGCCGGTCTGGGCCTTCGGCACCGTCTCGCCGACGAAGGCCATGGTGAGCGCCATCATCACGGCGGCGCCGAGGCCCTGCGCCGCGCGCGCGGCGATCAGCAGCCCAGCGTCGGCGAAAGGCCGCAGAGGACCGACGCCGCCGTGAATAGGACGAGCCCGGCCAACAGCAACCGGCGGCGGCCGACGATGTCGCCGAGCCGGCCGACGCCGACGATCAGCGTGGTGATGGCGAGGAGATAGGCGAGAACGATCCATTGGACGTCCTGGAAGGTGGCACTGAACGCCTGCGCCATCGTCGGCAGGCCGACATTGGCGATGCTGGTGCCGAGCGACGACAGCAACATGGAAAGCGCGAGGCTCGCGAGCGCCCAGCGCGCCGAGGGCATCGCCCTTTCGCAGGGAGCGGCAGCTTCGGCGGCGGTGGCAGTAATGGGTTTCGACATGGGTTTTGCTTTCTGAAAGCTCCCCGATGGAGCCGTCAGAACCCTAGGCCGATCCCTGATATGGCGAAATACGCAGCATTTGTATTTTATACGTGCGTTTAACGCCATATTCCGATTAAGCTCGCGCCATGCCGATGCCCGATCTCAATCTGCTGGTCGCCCTGGATGTGCTGCTCGCCGAAGGCAGCGTGGCGCGCGCGGCGCAGCGTCTGCGCCTCAGCCCGTCGGCGATGAGCCGGACGCTGGCCCGCCTGCGCGAGACGACGGGCGATCCCTTGCTGGTCCGCGCCGGGCGCGGCCTGGTGCCGACGCCGCGCGCCCTCGAACTGCGCGAACGAGTCAGCGATCTCGTGCAGGGCGGCGAAGCGGTGCTGCGCCCGGCCGAGATGCTCGACCTCAAAAAACTCGCGCGCAGCTTCACGCTGCGCACCAGCGACGGCTTCGTCGAGAACTTCGGCCCCGACCTGATCGCCCGCGTCGGCCGCGACGCGCCCGGCGTGCAATTGCGCTTCCTGCAGAAGCCGAACCGCGACAGCGAGCCCCTGCGCAGCGGCATGGTCGATTTGGAAACCGGCGTCGTCGGCAAGATCACCAGCCCCGAGGTGCGCACTCAGGCGCTGTTCCGCGACCGCTTCATCGGCGTCGTGCGCAAGGGGCATGTGCTGAGCAAGGGCCGGATGACGCCGGCGCGTTACGCCGCCGGCCGCCATATCAGCGTGTCGCGGCGCGGCATCGACAGGGGGCCGATCGACGAGGCTTTGCAGACGATCGGGCTGGAGCGCGAAATCGCCACCCTGGTCGGCGGCTTCTCGACCGCGCTGGCGCTCGCGCGCGCCTCCGACATGATCGCCACCGTTCCCGAGCGGCACAGCGGCAAGCTCCGCGCCGGGATGCACAGTTTCCCCCTGCCCTTCGCCATGCCGGAGATCACGCTGTCGCTATTGTGGCATCCGCGGCTCGACGCCGATCCGGCCCATCGCTGGCTGCGCGGCTGCCTGCGCGACGTCTGCGCGCCGCGCACGCCGTCATCCGCGCGAATCCGTTCTACTTCTTCATGAAGGACACGAGCGCCGGGATCGTCTGGTCCGGCGCTTCGTCCATTAGCCAATGGCCCGAGCCTTTGACGATGATGCCGGTGACATCATCGTCCACCAGCTTACCTTGATCGATCAGAAATTGGCCGCCGGCCTTCTCGCCCGACAGCACCAGCATCGGCATCTTCAGCTTGGTCTTGGCAAACTCGGCGAAGTCCTTGCTGTCCTGCTCAAAGTTCTTGAAGAACTCGAAGCCGGCGCGCATGCCGCCCGGCTGGGCGTAGGCCGCCGCATAGAACTGGCGATCGGCTTCGGAGACGGATTTCGTCGGATCGGCGGCGAAGTCGTTCCAGAAATGCTCGAAGTAGATGCGCTCGCGGCCCGCCACCAGCTTCAGCGGCGTCTCGCCATAGAAGTGGAAATGCCACAGATCGCGCAGCAACCAGACCTTTGTCCAATCGCCGACGCCGGGCAGGAAGGCGTCCATCAAGGCGATGCGCTCGACCTCCGCCGGATATTGCGCGGCATAGGCGTAAGCGACCATCAGACCGATGTCATGGCCGGCGATCTTCACGCTTTTGAAACCGAGCGACGACGACAAGGCGTGAATGTCTTGCGCCAAACTCTTTTTGTCGTATCCCGTCTCCGGCTTGGCCGAGCCGCCGGCGCCCCGCAGATCCGGCGCGATGACGGTATGCGTTTTGGCCAGTTCGGCCATCAGCGGCCGCCACATGTGGCTGGTCTGGGCATAGCCATGCAGCAGCACGACCGGATCTCCCGCGCTGCCGGCGCTTAGGTACTGCAGCGTCGTGCCGTTCACCATGGCCGACTTGGTGACGATGTCGATAGATTGGGCCTGGGCGGCGAGGCTGCCCACGGCCAGCGTGGCCGCGACGACGCCCGCCGTCAGAATGCGGTCGATCATTGGATTTTCCCTTGGCTGTGGGCCATGCTGGCCTATTTATATATCGATCATTACAAAATTACATGGGAGCCGCCGAACGTCAAGCCAGGCGCGCCGCCCCTGTAAAAAACCGATACAAGCGCTATATTCGGCGAAAGCGTAAGGACAGTTTTATGGCAGCAGGCAGACCGCGTTCATTCGACGCCGACAAGGCCATCGACATCGCCATGAACGTCTTTTGGCGCAAAGGCTATACAGGCACGTCCATGGCGGACTTGACGGACGCCATGGGCATCAATGCGCCGAGCCTCTATGCCGCCTTCGGCAATAAGGAAAGCTTGTTTCGCCGCGCGATGCAACGCTACGCCGAGGGACCGGCCGGATTCATGGTCGTGTCGATGGCGCAGCCGACCGCCCTGGGCGTCGTGACGCATATGCTGCGCGCCGCGGCCGCCTCTCATACCGATCCGCGCTATCCCGCCGGCTGCTTCATGGTCCAGAGCGAAAGCACCTGCGGCGACAGCGTGCCGTTGCGGCGCGAGATCATCAGGCAGCGCAACGGCGGCGAAGCGCTGCTGCACAAGCGCCTCAAGCGGGCGCAAGCCGATGGCGACCTATCGGCCGATACCGATGTGCGAGCCCTCGCTCGCTATTTCGTCACCGTCATGTACGGCATGGCCGTGCAGGCCGCCAACGGCGCCGGGCGAAAAGATTTGGACGAAGTGGTCAGCTTTGCCCTGAGCCAGTGGCCCGGATTGACAAGCGCGAGCAAGAGCCCGGCGGCATCAAAAAGCAAAGCGCGCGGCTAGGCGCGCAGCCGTTCGCCTTCGGGCAGCGGTTCGCCGGCGCGCCAATCGAGCGTCCAGGCCGGCAGGGCCTCAAGCGCACGTTCGATCACTTCGATGCCCGCCTCGTTCGGCACCGCGCCTTCGGTGAGAATGCGCCGCCAGGTCCGCGCGCGCGGCAGATTGTTGAACAGGCCGAGGATATGGCGCGTGATGTGGCGCAGCGGGTTGCCCGCCGCCAATTCGGCGCGGGCATAGACGATGACGCGGTCCATGATCTCGCGGCGCGACGGCACCGGCGTCGCTTCGCCGAAGATGCGGCGGTCGGCGTCCGCCAGCATGTAGGGGTTTTCGTAGGCGGCGCGGCCGATCATCACGCCGTCGAGCTTTTCCAGATGCGCCTGTGCGTCGTCCAGCGTGCGGATGCCGCCGTTGAGGATGAATTCGAACGCCGGAAAGTCCGCCTTCAGGCGATAGGCCGTCTCGTAGCTGAGCGGCGGAATCTCGCGGTTCTGCTTCGGACTGAGGCCGGAGAGCCAGGCCTTGCGCGCATGGACCGAAAAGCTCATGCAGCCGGACTCGGCGACGACGCGGACGAAGTGCCGCAAGGCATCGTAACTATCCACGTCATCCACGCCGATGCGGTGCTTCACCGTCACGGGAATTTTCACCGCCGCGCGCATGGCGGCGACGCAATCGCGCACCAGCTCGGGCTCCAGCATCAGGCAGGCGCCGAAGCGGCCCGACTGCACGCGATCGCTCGGGCAGCCGCAATTGAGATTGATCTCGTCGTAGCCGAACTCTTCTCCGATACGCGCGGCCTCCGCCAGAGCCGCCGGATCGGCGCCGCCGAGCTGCAACGCCACCGGATGCTCGGCCGGGTCATAGGCCAGCAGCCGCTGGCGGTCGCCGCGCAGGATCGCCTGGGCGGTGATCATCTCGGTATAGAGCAGCGTGCGCGCGGAAATCTGGCGCAGAAAGAACCGGCAATGGCGGTCCGTCCAATCCATCATCGGCGCGACGGAGAGGCGGCGGGACAAGGGTGCGGCGGCAGCATTCATCCCGGCAATATAGCAGATTGGCGGCACGCGCCGCGACGGGCTATAAGCCGCGCATGTCCCTCGTCCCGCTCCTGCTGCTGCCCGGCCAATTGTGCGACGAGCGCCTGTGGCGCGATCCCGCCGCGGCACTGGCCGATGTCGCGCGGCCGATCTTCGCCGATCTGACGCTGGACGACCGCATCGAGGACATGGCGGCGCGCGTCCTCGCCGAGGCGCCGGCCAGCTTCGCCCTCGCCGGCCTCTCGATGGGCGGCTATGTCGCGCTCGAAATCATGCGCCAGGCCCCCGAGCGCGTGCGGCGGCTCGCGCTGCTCGACACAACGGCTCGTCCCGAAAATCCCGCGCGCGCGACGCTGCGCCGCGCCGACATGAGCACGGTGGGTTTGGGGCGCTTCGCCGGCATCACGCCGCGCCTCTTGCCGCAATTCATCCATGCCAGCCGCCTGCACGATCCGGTGGCCCATGACGTGATGGACATGACGGCGCGCGTCGGCGCCGCCGCCTACCTGCGCCAGCAGACCGCCATCCTCAAGCGGCCCGATGCCCGCCCGACCCTGCCGACCATCGCGGTGCCGACGCTGATCGGCGTCGGCGAGGCCGACGCGGTGACGCCGCCGCGCCTCGCCGAGGAGATGGCCGGCGCCATTCCCGGCGCGACGCTGCGGATTTTCGCCCGCTGCGGCCATCTGCCGCCCATGGAAGACCCCGCCGCAACCACCCAGGCCTTGCGCGCTTGGCTGGCGGCTTAAGCCTTGTTTTCATTGGGGATTAGGGCGGCGTTGACAGCCGCTTCGCCCCGGCTATTCTGCTTGAAGAATTAGCTTTGTAAGCAAGGCTTTTTGCGCAGGCTGTTTCGGCGGGCCCGCCGATGATGCAATGATACTAAAAATGTAACGACGCTCTCGTCGCCCGACCTTGGAGTTTCCATGTCCCTGCCCCAGACCATCGACACGCGTTTCCGCTCCGCGCTCAAGCGCATGGTCGCGGCCAACCGCATGCAGACCTACGACGCGCCGGTCGACGTGAAGCTGGAAATCGCCGCCGTGCTGAAGAAACTCGACGGCCAGGAAGCCATCCTGTTTCCCAAGGTGAAGGGCTTCGACATGCCGGTGGTCGGAAATTTCCTGTCCTGCCGGGAAAATTGCGAAGCCGCCTTCGGCACCGACTATCGCGGCATCCGCGAGCTGATCGGCCGTGCGCTCGGCGATCCGAAGCCGCCCAAGCTGGTCAATCACGCGCCGGCGCAGGAGGTGGTCAAGACCGAGAACATCGACCTGCTCGCCCTGCTGCCGGCGCTGCATCATACCGAGAACGATCCGGGCCGCTACCTCACCTCCGGCATCGTCATCGTCAAGGACCCGGACACCGGCGTCTACAACGCCTCCTACCATCGCGTGCAGCTGCTCGGCGGCAACCGCGGCGCCATCAAGCTCGATTTCGGCCGCCATCTGCGCGCCGCCTTCGACCGCGCCAAGGCCAAGGGCCAGGCGCTGCCCATCGCCATCGCCATCGGCGCCGACATCGCGCTGCATTACACCGCCGCCACCATGGGCTCGCAGATGCCGGAAAGCGCCGACGAGCTGGCGGTCGCCGGCGGCCTCGCCGGCGCGCCGCTCTCGGTGGTGAAGGGCATCACCCAAGACGTGCTGGTGCCGGCCGAGAGCGAGATCGTGCTCGAAGGCGTCATCAAGACCGACGAAGTGATCAACGAAGGCCCGTTCGGCGAATTCGTCGGCTCGCTGTCGCCGGAAGGCGACGCGCCGATCCTCGAGATCAGCGCCGTCACCCACCGCGCCAATCCGATCTATCACGCGATCAACGGCTACGGCCGCGAGACGATCATGCTGCGCAAATACGTGCTGGAGGCCAGCCTGCTGAAGGTGCTGACCGCCGCCATTCCCATCGTCATCGACGCCGACATGACCGCCGGCGGCCTGCACCGCTTCCATGCCGTCATCCAGGTCAAGAAGACCACGCCGCAGCACGAAGGCTTGCAACGCAACGCCATCCTCGCCGCCTTCGGCGCCCTCAAGGACCTCGACATGGTCATCGCGGTGGACGAGGACATCAACCTGCGCGATCCGGCCGACGTCGAATATGCCCTCGCCACCCGCATGGAAGCGTCGAAGGACCTGATCGTCATTCCCGGCGCGCGCGGCCACGAATATGTCCGCGCCAGCAACGAAGGCATCCGCGCCAAGCTCGGCATCGACGCCACCGTGCCGCTCGAGCAAAAGGCCCGCTTCGCGCGCTGTGAATTCGCCAAGGTCGATATCAAGCCGGGCAGCATGGCGCCGACCAAGCCGGGCAAGCTGTTCGACTGAGAACTGCTGTTCGCGGGACGAAATTCCCATCGCGTTGCGAGCAAGGCCGCACCCTCCGGGGCGCGGCCTTTTTCGTTGCGCAGCAAACAAGCAATCGGGCGGCGCCGTGCCCGTCTTCGCGGCGGAAATTAGTTAACTAACTTTACTATTTTCTTTTGATAATCCGATCGGCCCGCCTAGACTGGCAGGCACGAACTTTGCTTCGTCCCGGGCACGCGGCGTCCGTCCGCGTCCCGCCCACGAATCCTCCCGATCGGAGCCGCCGCATGACCGCCCTGTCCGTCCGCCGCCTGTCCCTTCTTGCCGTCGCCGCGGCGCTGAGCGCCGCGACTAGCGCGACGGCGCAAACGCCGCCGCCGGCGGATTCCTTCTACAAGGGCCGCACCATCAACATCACCACGCCCTCGGCGGTCGGCAGCTCCTACGACTTCTACGGCCGCGTGCTGTCGCGCCACATGCACAAATACATCGCCGGCGCGCCGACCATGGTGGTGCAGAACATGCCGGGCGGCGGCGGCATGCTGCAGACCAACTCGCTCTACAACGCCGCTCCCAAGGACGGCTCGGTCTTCGGCGTGATGAACCAGACGGTCAGCCTCGAGCAGGTGCTCGGCGACGGCGCCAAATACGACATCGGCAAGTTCGGCTGGATCGGCCGCCTCAAGGCGTCCACCGGCCTCGTCATGGTCTACGAGACCTCGCCGGCCAAGAGCCTCGAAGACATGAAGACGATCGAGACCATCTTCGGCTCGAACGGCAAGGCCTCCCAGGCCACCATGATCCCGACGCTGCTGCGCACCGTGCTCGGCTACAAGACCAGGGTGATCCTCGGCTATCCCGGCGCGGCGGACATCTTCCTCGCCATGGAGCGCGGCGAGGTGCAGGGCCGCACCGGCGCCATCGAGACCATCACCACCAGCCGTCCGCAATGGCTGACCGAGAAGAAGGTCATCATGCTGACCGAGCTGAGCCTGGAGAAGCAGCCGACCTTCCCCGGCATCAAGCTGATGCGCGACCTGACAGACGATCCCGAGAAGAAGGCGATCCTCGATTACGTCGGCTCCTACACCGTGTTCGGCGCCACCTTCGCCGCGCCGCCGGACATTCCGGCCAACCGCCTGACTATCCTGCGCCGCGCCTTCGACGCGACCATGAAGGATGCGGCGTTCCTCGACGAGATCGAGAAGAACAAGATCGGCTACAGCCCGGAGACCGGCGAATACGTGCAGAAGGTCGCCGAGACGTTCTCCGCCGCCTCGCCCGAATTGGTCGAGAAAGTGAAGAAGGCGCTGGAATATTAAACGCCCGTCTGGGATTTGAGAGGACTGCAAGCATGACCGACGTTTACCGCCACATCATCGACCACCCGGCCGCCTGGACCAGCCAATCGCTCGGCAGCGCCGACCCGCTCAAGGTCAAGATGACCGAGACGCAGCTCAAGGCGCTCGAAGAGCTGATCGCCAAGACCAAGCATCTCGCGCCGCAGGACATCGCGCGCCAGGATTGGGACCACCCGGCGCTCAACGGCTTCCTGCGCGAGCGGTTCGACGAGATTCAGAACGGCAAGGGCGCCGTGATCATCCAGGGCATGACGCGCGACCGCTTCTCCGACGAGGACATGGAGCGCGTCTATTGGGGCTTCGGCACCCATTGGGGCGTCGCCGCGACGCAGAGCGCCTTCGGCGACAAGCTCGGCCAGGTGAAGAACACGCCGGTCGGCCCGGAAAATCCGACCGGCCGCGCCTACCGCAGCGACGACGAATTGAAGCCGCACACCGACAGTTTCGAAATCGTCGGCCTGCTCTGCCTGCAGAAGGCGCCGGAAGGCGGCTACAGCCAACTCGTCAGCTCGCTCGCCATCCATAACGTGATGTTGCAGACGCGGCCCGACCTGCTCGAAGCGCTCTATCGCGGCTTCCCCTACGCCACCTCGGAAGCCGCCAAGACCGACGAGCCGGTGACGCCCGGCCCGGTGCCGGTCTTCGCCCAGGTCGACGGCGTGGTCAGCGGCCGCTTCGTGCGCAATCACATGCGCCGCGCCGCCAAGCATCTCGGCAAGCCGATCCCGGCCGAGCTCGAAGAGGCGATGGATTATTTCGAGGAGCTCTCGACGCGCCCCGACCTGACGCTGCATTTCCTCATCGAGCCGGGCGAGATGCTGCTGTTCAACAATTTCACCACGCTGCACGCCCGCGAGAACTTCAAGGACAGCCCGACGCAGAAGCGCCATCTGCTGCGCATGTGGCTCGACGTGCCGAACGGCCGCAAGGCGATTCCCGCTTACGACTGGCAGGCGCAAGGCTATAAGAAAGCCGGCGCGAAGAAGCTGCAGGCCACCGCCTAACGATGATGGCCTGACCGTTTTCGGCCCGCCCCTCGCCCCCCTGGGGCGGCGGGCCGATCTTTCCCGCAAGCGTGGACCGACGACATGAAACCGACCGGCAACAAGATCAAGGCGCAAGCGGCGGCGGCCAAGGCGCCCAAGAACGCAGCGCTTAAGACCGTGACGAAAAAGGAGCTGCTGACCAAGGGCAGCGACGCCAATTTCCGCAACTACATCCACGATATGTTCGCCTTCTCGGTGCGCATGCAGGACGTCCGCAATCGCTTCGGCGCCTTCATCGGCGTCAGCGGCAGCCAATACATCATCCTGGTGGCGGTCTCCTACCTGCAAGACAAGCTCGGCGTCGGCGTCAATGTCATCGCCAAGCATCTGCAGCTCAGTTCGGCCTTCATCACCATGGAGATCAACAATCTCGTCGCCGCCGGACTGGTCGACAAGGCGACCGACCCGGTGGACCGCCGCCGCGTCCGCCTGATGCTCAGCGCCAAGGGCCGCCAGAAGCTCGAGGAGCTGAAGGCGATTCAGGCGCCGGTCAACGACGCGATCTTTTCCAGCCTGACGCGCGAGGAATTCGACAGCCTGCGCGACATCCAGAGCCGGCTCGTGCAGCACAGCGCCGAGGCGCTCGCCCTGCTGGAGTTCTACGCCGCCAAAACAGGCACTTACGGCGACTGATCGACGTCGTCTGACCGACAAATCCGCGACATCGGCAAGGGGGAAACTGCCAATGAACGTGCTCAAGGCGAAGCTGCTCGAGACGATCAAGACGACCGCGATCACGCTCGGCCTGTTCGGCGCCGCGCTCTGCGCCACGGCCGCCGAAGCGCAAGACTTCTACAAGGGCAAGACGGTCACCATCCGCGTCCACACCGGACCGGGCGGCTCCAACGACTTCTACGCCCGCGCCTTCGCGCGTTACCTACCGAGCCATATTCCCGGCGCGCCCAGCGTCGTCGTGCAGAACATGCCGGGCGCCGGCGGCAAGCTGCTCGCCAACCACATCTACCGCATCGCGCCGAAGGACGGCACGGCGATCGGCAGCCTCAACCAAACCCTCGGCCTCGATCAATTGTTCAGCGACGGCGTCGAATACGACACCGGCAAGTTCAATTGGATCGCCCGCGTCGTGCCGACCACCGGCTTCGTCATGGTCTATCACACGGCGCCGACCACCACGCTCGAAGGCATGAAGACCACGGAACTGATCTTCGGCGCCCAGGGCAAGGGCTCGCAGACCTACATGACGCCGATCATTATGCGCACCCTGCTCGGCCTCAAGACCAAGGCCGTGCTCGGCTACAACAGCTCGCCGGAGATTTATCTGGCGATGGAGCGCGGCGAACTGCATGCCCGCACCGGCGCTATCGAGACGGTGCTCTCCAGCAAGCCCGAGTGGCTGGCCGACGGCACGCTCAAGATCATCGGCGAGCTGAGCCTGGAAAAAGAATCCTCCATGCCGGGCGTGCCGCTGCTCACTTCGCTGGTGAAAGACGACGAAAGCCGCCAGATCATGGAGCTGGTCGCCTCCTACACCTCGCTCGGCATCTCCTATGCGCTGCCGCCGGACGTGCCGGCCGACCGCGTCGCCCTGATGCGCAAGGCCTTCATGGACAGCATGGGCGATCCGCAGTTCGCCGCCGAGCTGAGCAAGAGCAAGATGGAGATCAAGTCGGCGACCGGGGAAGAAATACAGGCCCTGGCCGTCAAATTCTCCGGCGTGTCGCCCGACCTCGTCGAAAAGACCAAAAAAGCCCTGGAATGGTGAAATAGGAGTGGTAACAGCGATGACAACGCGTAACGGCGGCGAGATCCTCGTCGCCGCCCTGCTCGCCCACGGCGTCGATCGCGCCTTCGGCGTGCCCGGCGAAAGCGCCCTGCCCCTGTACGACGCCCTGCTCGGCGCCGCCAACCGCATCCAATTCGTCACCTGCCGCCACGAGGCGAGCGCCGCCCACATGGCGGAAGCGGACGGCAAGATGCGCGGCGGCCCCGGCGTCTGCATGGTCAGCCGCGGCCCCGGCGCCATGCATGCCGCCATCGGCGTCCACACGGCGCAGCAGAATTCCTCCGGCCTCGTGCTGCTCGTCGGCCAGGTGCCGCGCGCCGAGCGCGGCCGCGAAGCCTTCCAGGAGATGAACTACGAAGCCGTGTTCGGCGGCATGACCAAATGGACCGCCGAGATCGCCGACACGGCGGCGATCCCCGCGATGGTCGCCAAGGCCTTCCACATCGCCGCCAGCGGCCGGCCCGGCCCCGTCGTGCTGTCGATCCCCGAGGACGTGCTCGACGAACTGTCCGACGCGGCCGACGTCGCGCCGATTCCGTTGGAGCGTCCCGCGCCGAGCGCCAATGACCTCGCCAAGCTGCAGGCGCTGCTGCAGAAGGCCGAACGGCCCATCCTGATCGTCGGCGGTCCCGGCTGGACGCCCGAGGCCGCCGAGGACATCAAGGCCTTCGCCGTCGCCAACGAGCTGCCCATCGTCTGCGCCTTCCGCTCGCAGGGCATCGTCGACGACCGCTTCGCGCATTTCGTCGGCGACCTCGGCTTCGCCATGAACGCCAAGCTCGCCGCGCGCATCAAATCGTCCGACCTGCTGATCGCCGTCGGCGAGCGCCTGTGCGACGCCACGACGCAGGGCTATAGCCTGCTCGTGCCGCCGCATCCGACGCAGCCGCTCGTGCATATCTATCCCGACAAGACCGAGCTCGGCCGCGTCTTCGCGTCTGTCCTGCCGATCCATGCCGGCGTCGTCGAAGCCGCCGCCGCGCTGAAGGCCATGACGGTCGAAGCTCCCGCCGCCTGGCGCGAAGCGCGCCTCGCCATGCGCGCGGAATATGACGCCTACCGCACGCCCGGCCCGCGCCGCGGCAAGGTCGACATGGCGCGCGTCGTCGGCTTCCTCGGCGAACGCCTGCCCGACGACGCCATCGTCACCAACGGCGCCGGCAATTATTGCATCTGGGTGCATCGCTATTACCGCTATCGCGGCTTCGGCACCCAGGCCGCCACCAAGGGCGGCGCCATGGGCTACGGCTTTCCCGCCGCCATCGCCGCCAAGCTGCGCCACCCCGACCGCGCGGTCGTGTCTTTCGCCGGCGACGGCTGCTTCGCCATGGCGATGGCCGAACTCGCCACCGTCGCGCAGCAGAATCTGCCGCTGATCGTCATCGTCGTGAACAACGGCATCTACGGCGCGATCCGCTTCCACCAGGAAATCCACTTTCCGGGCCGCGTCTCTGGCACGAACCTGGTCAATCCGAACTTCGCCGATCTCGCCCGCTCCTACGGCCTGTTCGGCGAGCTGGTGGAAGACGACGCCGATTTCCCCGCCGTGTTCGAGCGCGCCTTGGCGTCCAATGCGCCGGCCTTGATCGAATTGCGCACCGACGCGGAATATATCAGCCCGGACAAGACCATCGCCGATCTGCGCAGCCAAAAGACGGCCTGAGCGCAAGGCATAAACGATAGAGCGATAGGGCGGGACGAATGGTGCGTTCCGCCCTTTCCGCTTAATCTTCCGGCACGATTCGCACTGCCGGTCGTTTCTGTCCGGTGACTATCCCGTCTATTTGGAGAGCCTCATGTCCAAGACCATCGGCCTGATCGTCGGCAGCATCCGCAAGGACTCGATCAACCGCAAACTCGCCAAGGCGATTGAAAAGCTCGCCGGCGACCGGCTCGTCTTCAAGCATATCGCGATCGACAACCTGCCGCTGCACAACCAGGACCTCGAGGCCGCCATGCCCGAGGTCGTGGCGAAGCTGAAGCAGGACATCGCCGCGGTCGACGGCCTGCTGTTCGTCACGCCGGAATACAATCGTTCGATCCCCGGCGTGTTGAAGAACGCCATCGACTGGGCGTCGCGTCCCTACGGCAAGAACTCCTTCGCCGGCAAGCCCGGCGCGCTGTGCGGCACGTCGAACGGCGGTCCGGGCACGTCGATGGCGCAGCAGCATCTCAAGAACATCATGCTCTATCTCGACATCGCCGTGCTCGGCCAGCCCGAGGTCTATCTGCAATTCAAACCGGACCTGATCGACGCGGACGGCAACATCGGCAACGAGGACAGCAAGAAATTCCTCGCCGGCTTCGTCGACAAATACGTCGCCTGGGTCGAGAAGCTCGCGAAGTAAGACAAGCTGCCAGATGTAAAAGGCTCCGCCGGATCGGCGGGGCCTTCGTCGTTTTAGGCGGCTCTTAAGGCGCGGCCCGCCGCGCGCGAGACCAGGGCCCGCGCCGCCGGACTCGCCGGCTTCAGCGCCAAGCGTTCCGCCGCCAGGCCTTGCGCCAGAGCGACCTCGCCGCCGCGCAAAGCCGCTTCGAGCAGCGTCAGATCGATCAGATCGCGCTGCGCATGGCTGCCCCCGAAGCGCGCGGCGAGATGACGGAGCGGCCGCAACAGCCGGACCGCCTCCCGGTAATCGCCGGCGCCGAAGGCGACAACGGCGCGGCAAGCGTCGCGGCCGACCTCGCGCGTGAAAGCCGCATTGTCGCCCGCGCGGCCCAGCGCCGATTCTTGCGCCGCAAAAACCTCATCGAGCAGCGCCGGACGCCCCGCGCCGACGAAGGCCATGGCGGCGTGGAAATCGTTGAAGGCATAGAATCCCGTGCCGGCATGGGGCGTCCAGTCGTCGGCCAAGGGCTGCCAGCGGTCGCCGACGTCGACGCCGCGCAGCGTCAGCCGCCACAGCATCGCCGACGCGTCGATCATTTCGAGCGCCAGCTTGGAGCGCGGCGCGAAGATCTTCGCGTCATAGAGCGCCAGCACCTCGTCGATTTCGCCCAGCTCCAGATGATAGAGCGCGAGATGCCACCAATTGTGCACGGCGAGCGCGCTTTCCGCCGACCAGACCTCCGGCGCGGCGCGCATCCAGGCGATGCCGTCGCCGGTCCGCCCCTGCATTTCCATGACATGGGCGACCGCATGCTGCGCCCAACCGTCGCGCGGCTCCAGTTCCACCGCCCTGCGGCCGGCCTTTTCGGCCTCGGCATAATGCCCCATCTCCTCGAGGCCGAAGGCGCGCATGCCGAGCAGCGCGTGATAGCCCGGCATGGCCGGATCCCACGCCGGCAAGGCGCGGGCGATGCGCTCGCGCAGCATGCGCGAATCGCCGCGGAAGAAATCCGCCGCATGGCCCGCCTGCAAAGCCAGGATGTCGCGCGGCGCGTCGAGCGTCACGTCTTCCAATGTCCGGGCGGCATCGCGCCAGCGTCCCGCGATCAGATGCGCCACGGCGGCGAGATGGCCGCCTTCGCGCCCGGTCATCGGCAGGCCCCGGGCCGCCTCCAAGCTGGCGCGCGCCACCGCCACGCCCTCCGGCTCGGTGCCGAGCAGATAGAGATAGGCGCGCAAGGCATGGGCCATGACGAAGGCCGGCGCGGCGGCCAGCGCCGCCTCGACCGGGGCGACCGGATCGCCGGCAAAACATTGGAAGCGGCGGAGCGCGGTGCGGTAATGATCGAGGGCGTCGAGCGTCGCGCCCGACAGCGGCAATCCAAGGTCGTCTTGCAGGGTCATCTGAGCCTCCGTGAGAAACGGGGCGCACCATGCCGAAGCGCGTCCGATAGGGCCAGCCGACCCATGGTGCAGTCCGGCGAGAATTATTTATCAAGCCGTCTCAATAGTTTATGAGATGGCCATCGCCTTGGGCCGCGCCACCTCCCCGTCGACTGCACTTGTGGTACAGTTCGGCCATGCCCGATACCGCCATTGCGACAGAAACCCCGGGGCGCAAAGCGCCCAACGCGCGCGAGCGCATTCTTGAGATCGCCGAATCGGCGGTGCTCGCCAAGGGCTTCGCCGCCACCTCGATCGACGAGCTGATCGCCGCCGTCGGCATCACCAAGAGCGGATTCTTCTATCACTTCAAGGATAAGAACGAGCTCGCCAAGGCGATGATGCAGCGCTACCTGGCGCGCGACAAGGCGATGCTCGACGACCTGTTCGCGCGCGCCGACGAACTGGCGGAAGACCCGCTGCACGGCTTCCTCGTCGGTTTGAAACTATTCGCCGAACTGATGGCCGACCTGCCGGAGAATTATCCCGGCTGCCTCGCCGCCTCGTTCTGCTATCAGGACCAGCTGTTCGACCGCGAAATCTGCGACATGAACGCCGGCGGATTTCTGTCCTGGCGTAAACGCTTCCGCGAACGGCTGGAACGCATCGCCGCGGCCTATCCGCCGCGCCAGCCGGCCGATCTCGACGCCCTCGCCGACATGCCGCTCAATATCGTCGAAGGCGGTCTGATCCTCGGCCGCGCGCTCAAGGACCAGACCATCCTGCCGCGCCAGATCCTGCTCTACCGGGATATGGTGCGCGTCATCTTCCAGCCGCCGGCCTGATTTAGGCCACCTTCTCGCTATCGAGCGCCCGCATCGAATGGGCGTCGTAGCGCGTGCCGGCCGCCACGTTGGGCGGAAAGGCCCGTTCGATCGCCGCCAAGTCCGCCGGCGTCAGCGCGACGTCGAGGCTGCCGAGCGATTCGGCCAGGCGGTCGCGGCGACGGGCGCCGACCAGCGGCAGGATGTCGTCGCCCTGCGCCGACACCCAGGCGATGGCGATCTGCGCCACGGTGACGCCCTTGGCCTCGGCGATCTTGCGCAAGGCCTCGACCAGTTTGAGGTTGTGGTCGAGGTTCTCGCCCTGAAAGCGCGGGCTGATGGCGCGAAAATCCTTGCCCTTCACGCTGGCCTGGCTCCAATGGCCGCTGATCAGGCCGCGCGACAGCACGCCGTAGGCGGTGACGCCGATGCCGAGTTCGCGGCAGGTCGGCAGAATCTCCGCTTCGATGCCGCGCGAGATCAGCGAATATTCGATCTGCAGGTCGCTGACCGGATGAACGGCCTGGGCGCGGCGGATCGTCTCGGCGCCGACTTCCGATAGGCCGATGTGGCGGATGTAGCCGGCCTTCACCAGATCGGCCATCGCGCCCATGCTCTCCTCGATCGGCACATTCGGATCGAGCCGCGCCGGGCGATAGATATCGACATAGTCCGTGCCGAGGCGCTTGAGCGTATAGGCGAGCGCGGTCTTGATCGCCGCCGGGCGCGTGTCGAGGCCGATCCATTGGCCGGTGGGGTCGCGCTGGGCGCCGAACTTCACGCTGATCAGCAGGTCGCCGCGCGAACGCTCCTTCAGAGCGCGGGCGATCAGCATCTCGTTATGGCCCATGCCGTAGAAGTCGCCGGTGTCGAGCAGGTTGAGGCCGGCGTCGATGGCGGCATGGATGGTGGCGATGCCTTCGGCCTCGTCGGCCGGGCCGTAGAGGTCGGGCGACATGCCCATGCAGCCGAGGCCGAGGGGCGAGGTTTTCGGGCCGGTCAGGCCGAGCGGGCGGGTTTTCATGGCGGCTCTCCGTGATTGCGATGGCGGGAAGATGCCTCCCTGGACGCCCGACGATAATCCGGATAGTTTTGAATGAACTATTCGGATTATCGAACAATGCAACCCAGCCTGAGCGATCTCGAACTGTTCGTCGCCATCGCCCGCACGCGCAGCTTCCGCCGCGCCGGCACGGAACTCGGCATCGCCGCCTCGACCTTGAGCGAGCGGCTGCGCGCTCTGGAAGAGCGGCTCGGCGTCCGCCTGCTCAACCGCACGACGCGCAGCGTCAGCCCGACCGAGGCCGGGGCGCATCTGCTCGAACGGCTGTCGCCCGCCCTGCGCGAAATTTCCGACGCCGTCGGCCAACTCGGCGATTTCAGCGACAGCCCGACCGGCAGGCTGCGCATCAACGCGCCGGGCGCCGCGACGCGCATCGTGCTGGCGCCGATGATCGCCGATTTCCTGCGCGCCTATCCGCAGCTCACCGTCGAGATCATCGCCGAAGACGCCATGGTCGATATCGTCGCCGGCGGCTTCGATGCCGGCGCGCGCTTCGGCGAGAGCCTGGCGCAGGACATGATCGCCGTGCCGCTCGGCCCGCGACAACGCTACGCCGTCTTCGCCTCGCCCGCCTGCGTCGAAGCCCATGGCCTGCCGAAGAGACCGGAAGATCTGCTCGGCAAGCCCTGCATCCGCCACCGCTTCCTCAGCACCGCTTTCCTGGGCTGGGAATTCGAGAAGGCCGGCAAGACCATGGTCATCATGCCCGACGCCAAATTGATCACCAACGACGGCGCCATCGAGCGCCAGGCCGTGCTCGACGGCGTCGGATTCCTGTTCACTCTGGAAGGGTTTCTGCGCGAGGACGTGGCCGCCGGCCGGCTGGTCGAAGTGCTGCGCGACTGGTGCCCGGAGTTCCCCGGCCTCTCCCTCTATTATCCGAGCCGCCGCCATACCCCGGCGGCGCTGCGCGCCTTTATCGACTTCATCCAGGCGCGGCGGAACCCGGTTTAAATTTCTTCAAGCGGGGATGTCGGTCGCGCGCCCGATCGTTCGTCCTTGGGCCAATGAGACCCAACCGAAGGAGAAAAAGATGCGCGTGATGGTGATCGTGAAGGCGACGGCGGACAGCGAAGCGGGCGTCATGCCCACGACCGAGCTGCTCGAGGCCATGGGCAAATATAACGAGGAACTGTGCAAGGCCGGCATCATGAAGGCCGGCGAAGGGCTCAAGCCGTCGTCCCAGGGCAAGCGCGTCGCCTTCGACGGCAAAGGCCGCACCGTCATGGACGGCCCCTTCGCCGAGACCAAGGAATTGATCGCCGGTTTCTGGCTATGGGAGGTCAAGGACATGGCCGAGGCGCTCGACTGGGTGAAGCGCTGCCCCAACCCGATGCCCGGCCCGAGCGAGATCGAGATCCGCCCGATCTACGAGATGACCGACTTCGGCGAGGCGCTGACGCCGGAAGTCGCCGAACTGCACGAACGCAGCCGGGAAAAGACCCGCAACCTTTAATTCGTACAGCTAAGCCAATCATTATCGTCATGCCCGGGCTTGTCCCGGGCATCCACGACTTGAAGCATAGAATGAAGAAAAGTCGTGGATGGCCGCAACAAGTGCGGCCATGACGATCAATGGAAGAGCCTTCGCTATCAACTTAAGCGGAAGTGCTCAGTCCAATTGGAAGACCTGCGCCTTGAGATAGGCGCTCTCGGGCAGCAGGGGATGAACGGGATGATCCGGCGCGGCGCCCGCCGTGCGGATCACCCGCCCCGTGCGACCGGCGGCGCCGACGCCCTTGGCGACTTCCTCGGCGAAGCGGGCCGGCTCCATATTGTGCGAGCAGGAGGCGACGAACAGGAAGCCGCCGGGCTCGACCAGATTGGCGCCGAGGCGGGCGATCTTGCGATAGCCCTTCGAGCCGGTGGCGAGATCCTTCTGCGATTTGACGAAGGCCGGCGGGTCGCAAATCACCACGCCGAAGCGCTCCTGGGCCTCCTGCATCTTCTCAAGCTCTGCGAAAGCTTCGCCCTTCAGTATTTTGAATTTATTGGAAACTTTATTGGCCTCCGCCGCCTTCTGGGCGAGCGCCAGCGCCTGTTCGGAGCGGTCGCAGGCGATCACCTCCGTCGCCCCGGCCAGCGCCGCCTGGACGGCAAAACCGCCGGCGTAGGAATAAACGTCGAGCACGCGCCGCCCCTTCGACAGGCCAGCCATGAAGGCGCGGTTCTCGCGCTGGTCGTAGAACCAACCGGTCTTCTGGCCCTCGGCCAGATCGGCGAAGAAGGTCGCGCCGTTCTCCTGCAGCTTGAGCGGACTCGGCAGTTTGCCCTTGGCGACCTCGACGTCCCGCGTCAGCCCCTCCTGCTCGCGCGCCGACGAATCGTTGCGCAGCACCACGGCCTTGGGCGCCAGCACCTGGTCGAGGGCGGCGAGCAGCGGCTCGCGCAGCCGGTCCATGCCGGCGGTGTTGAACTGGCAGACGAGGACGTCGCCATAGCGGTCGATGATCAGGCCTGGCAGGCCGTCCGCCTCGGCATGGACCAGCCGGTAGAACGGCTTGGCATAAAGCGTGTCGCGCAAGGCCAGCGCCTTGGTCAGGCGGTCGGCCAGGAAGGCCTGGTCGACGACGGCCTTGGGATCGCGGCTCAGCATGCGGATGGCGATCAGGCTGCGCGGATTGAACAGGCCGATGCCGAGCGGCTCGCTGCTCGGCGCATCCAGGCGCACGACCGTGCCGGCGGGCAGCGCCTTGACCTCGGGCGTCATGTCGATCTCGTTGGAATAGACCCAGGGATGGCCGAAGCGGGCGCGCTTGTCGCGGCCGTTCTGCAGGCGGATCATCGGGATCTTGGCGGCGGACATGGCGGCGGGTACTCGCTGGGGAAAATGGGAGCGCGCATCAATGACGGGCGGGCCCCCGCGATGCAAGGGCGATGGCAGAACGGCGCGCCGGAATAAGCCCAACTTATAGTTGAGAAATCACTTTAAGAGACATGATTTTTCTATTTATTTCAATAAATTGAAATATCGACCTTAGGCATTTTCATGCAGCGACTTCCAGGCCCGCAGCGCCCGCTCCCGCCCGCCCGCATGCTCGACGATGGGCGCGGGATAGGTCTTTCCCAGCGTCACGCCCGCCGCCCGCAGCTCGACCGCGGAAGCCGTCCAGGGGGCATGGATGAGCGGCGCCGGCAGCCCGGCCAGTTCGGGCACCCAAGCGGCGACATATTCGCCCTTGGGGTCGAACTTCGCCCCCTGCAGCATCGGATTGAACACCCGGAAATAGGGCGCGGCGTCGGCGCCGCAGCCGCCGATCCATTGCCAGCTCGCCGCGTTGCTGGCGAGATCGGCGTCGACCAGGCTGTCCCAGAACCAGGCCTCCCCCGCCTGCCAGGACAGCAGCAGATGCTTGACCAGGAAGGAGCCGACGATCATCCGCACCCGGTTGTGCATCCAGCCGGTCGCCCAGAGCTGGCGCATGCCGGCATCGACGATGGGATAGCCGGTCCGGCCGCGCTGCCAGGCGGCCAGGGCCGCCTCGTCGGTCCGCCAGGGGAAGGCGGCGAAGCTCTCCTGTAGCGGCATCTGCGGCAGGTCCGGGAAATGGAACAGCAGGTGATAGGAAAACTCGCGCCAGCCGATCTCCTTGAGAAAGGTCGCGGCGGAGGTCGCCGAGACCTTGCCGGCATCGGACAGGGCCTGGACGCGGTGCCAGATCTGGCGCGGGCCGATCTCGCCGAAATGCAGATGGGGCGACAGGCGCGAGCTGCCGTCCACGTCCGGGCGGTTGCGCATCTCGTCGTAGTCGGTCAGCGCCGCTTTGAGGAAGCCGTCCAACCGCGCCTGGGCCCCCGCCTCGCCCGGCGTCCAGGCCTCGCGCAGGCCGCCGGCCCAATCGGGTTTTGCCGGCAGCAAATCCCATGACGGCAGCGTCTCGCCGGCAGGCCAGCGGCTCGGCGCCGGGATCTGCTTGGGAGCGCGCTTGGGCAGGCTTGGCGCGGAGGCGGCCAAACAAGCCTTCCAGAACGGCGTGAAAACTTTATAAGGCCCGCCCGCCCCGGTCTTCACCGTCCAGGGCTCGAACAGCAGACCGGCATTGAAGCTCTCGACGCGCAGGCCGCGCGCGGCGACCGCCGCCTTGATCGCGCTGTCGCGCGCCACGGCCCAGGGTTCATAGAGGCGGTTCCACAGCACCATCCCCGCCCCGGTCTCGTCGATCACGCGCTCGAGCACGCGGTCGGCGGGCCCCTCGCGCAGGATCAGCCGGCTGCCGCGCGCCTCCAGATCGGCCGCCAAAGACGCCAAGCTGTGATGCAGCCACCAGCGGCTCGCGCCGCCCATCTTCCACTCGGCCGGCGCTTTCTCGTCGTGGATATAGAGCGGAATGACCGGCGCGCCGGACTGGGCGGCGGCCTCCAGCGCCGGATTGTCGGCGAGGCGCAGATCCTGGCGGAACCAGACGATGACGGGTGCGGCGGACATGAGCTGGATACGCTCCCGGCCGGCGCGGTGGATTACAGGTCGAGCTTGGCCGTTACCAGGTCGGCGAGCGCCAGGGACGAGGTCAGCCCGGGCGATTCGATGCCGTAGAGGTTCACCAGGCCGGCGACGCCATGGTCCGCCGGGCCCTGAACGATGAAATCGGCCCCGGTCTTGTCGGTCGGGCTCTGCAGCTTGGGGCGGATGCCGGAATAGCCCGGCTGCAGGGCGCCGTCCGGCAGGCCCGGCCAGTAGGTGCGAATGGCGGCATAGAAGCCGTCGCCGCGGCGCGGATTCACCGCGTAATCGAGCGGCTCGCCGTCCTTCGCGTCGAGCCATTCGACGTCGGGACCGAACTTCGCCTGCCCGGCCATGTCGAGCGTCAGATGGACGCCGAGCCCGGCCGCTTCGGGCGCCGGATAGATCAGCCGCGAGAACGGCGCGCGTCCGGCGAGCGTGAAGTAGTTGCCTTTGCAGTAATAATTGGCCGGCACGCTGTCGGGCCGCAGGCCAGCGATCTTGCGACCCAGCATGGGCGCGAACAGCCCGGCGCTGTTGACGACGATCTTGCATTTAAGGCGCATCGGACTGTCGCCGCCGACATTGAGCAGGATGCCGTCGTCCTCCACCGCGCCGCCCGTCACCGGCGCGTTGAAGGCGATCATCGCCCCGCTCGCCTCCGCTTCGCCCTGATAGGCCAGCATCAGGCCGTGGCTGTCGATAATGCCGGTCATCGGCGAATGGAGCGCGCCGACGCAAGCGAGCGCCGGCTCCATCGCCTTGGCCTCGGCCACCTCGATCCAATGGACCTCTTCGGCACCGTTGGCGTGGGATTTGCCGCGCAAGCCCTCGAGCGCCGCCATCTGCGCCTCGTCGGTGGCGACGATCAGCTTGCCGCAGCGGCGATGGCCGACGTTATGGCTCGCGCAATAGTCGAACAGGCGGCGGCTGCCCTCGACGCAGAGCCGCGCCTTGAGACTGCCCTGGGGATAATAGATCCCGGCGTGAATCACTTCGCTGTTGCGCGAGCTGGTGCCGGTGCCGATGGCGTCCGCCGCCTCCAGCAGGATCACCTCGCGCCCGGCGAGGGCCAAAGCGCGGGCGGCGGCGAGGCCAACGACGCCGGCGCCGATCACCACCGCGTCGGCTCGCTCGATGGCGGGAAGCGTCATGCCGGATACAACACGGTGATCGGATTGGCGACGATCGACAGGGTCGCCGGCAAGCTGGCGATGATGTCGCCGTCGCCCTGCACCGGCGCGCCGGCCGGCCCGTCGATGCGGATGTCGCGGCCGCGCACCAGCTTCACGTCGGACAGTTTATGCAGTCGGCCCAGGCCGAGCGCGACGGCGTAGCGCAACACGGCCAGGCGTCCGGCCGAGAGGAACAGGCAGACCTGGAAATCCGCGTCGGTCAGTTTGGCGTCCGGCGCGCAGACGAAGCGCCCGCCGTAGAAATGGCCCTTGGCGACGATGGCCGAGGCGCAAGGGTGCGCGGCGCCGTCGATGGTCACGGTGAAGAGCGGGAAATCGTAGCGCAGCAGTTCGACGAACATGCGCCAGACATAAGCGCCCTTGCCGAGCCGGCGCTTCAAGGTCGACCCGACGCCGGCGACCACCGCGGCATCGAAGCCGACGCCGGCCATCAGCAGGAAACGGCGGCCGTTCGCCTGGCCGAGATAGATCTCCGTCGGGCGGCCCGCCGCCGCCGCGTCGGTGATGCGCGCCTCGTCGCTGCCGAGGCCGATCTCATGGGCCAGCACGTTCGCGGTGCCGAACGGCAGCACGGCGAGAACCGGCGCGCGTTCCATGACATCGCCTACGCGTATGGCCAATCCGTTGGCCGCTTCGTTGAGCGTGCCGTCGCCGCCGGCGACCGCCAGCACGTCGTAATGGCCCGCCTCGTCGCGCGCGATGCGCGTGGCGTCCGCCGGGCCGGTCGTCTCCTGCAAGGCGACCTCCCAGCCGCGCGCCCGCAAATTGCGCAGGATGGCGTCGAGCCGGCCGCGCCGGCGGCCCGCCGTCGGGTTAAAGACGAGCAGCATGCGGCGCCCCATGGACTTCGGGCGCGGCGCCTCAAGCGGCAGCGAGACGGCGGCGGCGAATCGACTCATCGGCAAGGCCCGGAAACCGAAATCGAGAAATTCTGAATCGCTGTCATACGACGGTCATCCACCAGATGTATGAGACAGACACTTTCTAAGCACAATATGCGTGTGCGAGCCAGAGAAAGCAGCGTGACGAAAGCAGCGACCACTGAAATCAGGGGATTGGTGGAATGACCGCAATGACCTGGAATAACAAGCGCTACCGAACGATCTGGATTTCCGACGTTCACCTCGGCACCCGCGGCTGCAAGGCCGAATTGCTTCTCGACTTCCTCGGCCAACACGACTGCGACAACCTCTATCTGATCGGCGACATCATCGACGGCTGGCGCCTCTCGAAAAACTGGTATTGGCCCGAAAGCCATAACGCCGTCGTCCAAAAAATCCTCAGCAAGGCGCGCGAAGGCGTCCGCGTCGTCTATATCCCCGGCAATCACGACGAGCTGGCGCGCGGCTACGACGGGCTGCAGTTCGGCGGCGTGACGCTGATGAACGAATTCGTCCATGAGACCGCCGACGGCCGGAAGCTGCTGCTGATCCACGGCGACGAATTCGACGGCATCGTCAAATACGCCAAGTGGCTCGCCTTCCTCGGCGACGCCGCCTACAACTTCGCGCTGGCGGCGAACCACTGGTTCAACGCGGCGCGCAAGCGCCTGGGCTATCCCTACTGGTCGCTCTCGGCCTACCTCAAGCACAAGGTCAAGAACGCCGTCGAATATATGAGCAACTACGAGCATGCCGTGGCCGAAGAGGCGCGGCGGCGCGGCGTCGACGGCGTGGTCTGCGGCCATATCCATCACGCGGAAATCCGCGACATCGAAGGCGTGCTCTACTGCAACGACGGCGACTGGGTCGAAAGCTGCACGGCGATGGTCGAGCATCCCGACGGCCGCCTGGAGATCGTCCGCTGGGCCGAAGATAGCGCCCTGCCGGTGCTGGTCGCGGCGAAAAAGGCGAAAGCGGCGTGAGCGATTTCCAGCAGAAAAGCTGGCGCGTTCTCATCGTCACCGACGCCTGGTATCCGCAAGTCAACGGCGTGGTGCGCACGCTCGACACCATCGGCGGCGAATTGCGCCAGATGGGTCATGACGTGCATTTCATCACGCCGGACCTGTTCCGCAGCATGCCCTGTCCGACCTATCCGGAAATCCGCCTCGCCTTCCTGCCCGGCCGGCTGCTCGCCCGCATGATCGACGGCATGCAGCCCTGCGTCGTCCATGTGGCGACCGAAGGTCCGCTCGGCCTCGCCGCGCGCAATTACTGCATCAAGCGCAAGCTGCCCTTCACCACGTCGTTCCACACGCGCTTTCCCGAATATATCCAGGCCCGCGCCCATATCCCGGCGCGCTGGTTCTATCCGGTCATCTCGTGGTTTCACAATGCCGCCGCCTGCACCATGGTGGCAACCGAGACGCTGCGCGACGATCTCGCCAGCAAGGGCTTCAAAAAGCTCGGCCTGTGGGGCCGCGGCGTCGATGTCGAGCTGTTCAAGCCGCGCGATAAAGACTTCCTTCCGGACGCGCGGCCGGTGCTGCTCTATGTCGGCCGCGTCGCGGTGGAAAAGAACATCGCCGATTTCCTCGATCTCGACGCGCCGGGCAGCAAGGTCGTCGTCGGCGACGGGCCGCAGCTCGCCAGCCTGAAACGCAAATATCCCAAGGTGCGCTTCGTCGGCGCGAAAAGCGGCGAGGACTTGGCGCGCTATTACGCGGCGGCGGACGTGTTCGTTTTCCCGAGCCGTACCGACACCTTCGGCAACGTAGTACTCGAAGCGCTCGCCAGCGGCGTACCGGTCGCGGCCTATCCGGTGCCGGGCCCCAAGGACGTGCTGCAGGGCCAGCCGGTCGGCGTGCTCGACGAGAACTTGGGCCAGGCCGTGCGCGAGGCCCTGAAGATTTCGCCCGAAGCCTGCCGCGCCTTCGCGCTCAGCCAGTCCTGGCGCGCCAGCGCCGAGCAGTTCCTCTCGCATGTCGTCCCGTTCGAGACGACATGGCCGGCGCAAGGCGAAACGGCGATCAAGCGGTCTTTCGCCAAAACCTCTTGAGGCGGAAGAGCCGCGCGCAGGTCGCGTCGAACCGGGCCGCCTGCTCGGCGATGCGGAGGGTCTCCGCCCCGACGATGGCCGCGATGGCCCGTTGCGCCGCTTCCGGCGCGGTCTTGCCGAGCCCCATCGCCAATTGCCGGGCGACGACGGCGTCTTGCCGCTGACCCAACGACGTCTGCAGTTTCGCGAGGCGGCGCATGAAGCGCCGCCGCCGCGCGCCGCGGTACAGCGGCTTGGCAAGCTGGCCGATGTCGCTCACTTTCTTCATGCGCAAGCGCAGCCGGTGCATTTCCAGGTCCGACGAGACGCCCTGCCGCAGCGCCTGCAAGAGCTTGCGGAAGTGGGTGCGCAGATAGCCGGCGATGACGCGATCCACCTTCTGCCGCCCCGGATCGGCAAAATCGAGCGAATCGAGCCAAAAGCGAAAGCGCAGGATCAGCCGCGCATAGCGCCGATGGTTCAAGGCGGCCTGCGCCGCGGCATAGGCCCGGTCGCGCTTGCCGCGCGCCGCCGCGAGCAGCCAGGCGAAGCCGGGATCGGCGGACGAAAACGGCGCGAGGGACTTGGCGATGAAAACGTCCCAATCGCGCGCCGGCGCCAGACGATGCTGCAGCCAGGACAGCTCGCCGCGCAGGAAGGCCACGGCTTCGACGTCGAGACGGTCCTCGAAGGCCGTAAGCAAGGCGCGCAAATGGCGGGCCGCGACGCGCATGTCATGAATGGCATCGGGTCCGAGCGCGTCCGCCGACGCCCCTTCGTGGGCCGCCAGCCGTTCCAGCGGCTGGCGCGCCAGCAGCGCGAAGGCGTGCGAGGCCGGCAGGCCCCGCGCGATGCGCGCCGGCGCCGACCGCAGGCCGCGCAGAACCGGCGGCATGGGCGGACGGGAGGGCGACGGCGAAACGAGGCGCGGGCCGCGGCGCAACGGCAGAACGTCCCGCGAGACTCCCGCCAAGGATTTGGACGCAGAATGGTCGGCCATAATGCCTCGATCCTCATGGGCCGCCGGATTGGCGACAGCCGCCAATCTACCTCCGGCGGCGGATGCCGCACTTGATCTGGCGCAACCGACGATCCGCCGATCGCCCGTCCGTCATAGCACGGCGATGAAATCCAACTGAATGTGAAGGCCTTTGGGGACCTCCATCGGATAGACCTTGCGCACCGGCCGGTCTTCCGGATCGGGGAACATCGCCAGCCATTCCCGGTTGATGAGTTCGGTCAGGTCTTTGCGCGATCCCGTTTCGGGAATGTAGAAATTGATGCGCGCGATGTTGCCGGTGGTGCCGCCCGCCGCCTCGACGGCCTGGCGCAGCTTGAAGAAGGCGAGCGCGATCTGCTCCGCCGGATCGGGCGAGACCTCGTCGGTCACCGGCTTCTCGCCGGAGATGGAGGCCGAAAACAGCATGTTGCCCATGCGGATCAGCGCCGGCACCGGGTTCTTATGCTCGCGTCCGCCGGGAATATGGACCACCTCGCGGCGCACCGGCGCCCGCTTGGCGGCGGCCTCGCGGATCAGGCTTTTCGCCCGGACCGAGGCGGCCTTGACCGTCTTGCTCGTCGTTTTGGCCGGCTTTTTCGCCGCCTTGACCGGTCGTTTCGCCGCGCGTTTGGCCACAGGAGCCTCCCAGGTTGATCGTGATGCGTTTCTTAAATGCCCGCTAGGGCGCAATTTACGGTCTCTTTTAGGCATAAAAACAGCGCCGTGACAGTGCCAAGCTGCGCCAAAGGCCCTTATCCACAGTCGGACTTCCGTTTTGCCCGTAAGGTCAGTATGTTGCGCCGCCGCAAGTCCCACAGACCCCGTTTATATAAGACTCGAGCCCCATGAATCTCCGCAACATCGCCATCATCGCCCACGTCGACCACGGCAAGACCACGCTCGTCGACTGCCTGCTGCGCCAGAGCGGCACCTTCCGCGACAACCAGCAGGTCGGCGAACGAGTCATGGACTCGAACGACATCGAACGCGAGCGCGGCATCACCATTCTTGCCAAGTGCACCTCGGTGGCGTGGAAAGACACGCGCATCAACATCGTCGACACGCCGGGCCACGCCGACTTCGGCGGCGAGGTCGAGCGCATCATGAGCATGGTCGACGGCGTCGCCGTCCTGGTGGACGCGGCCGAAGGCCCCATGCCGCAGACCAAGTTCGTGCTCGGCAAGGCCCTTGCCCTCGGCCTGCGCCCCATCGTCATCATCAACAAGGTCGACAAGCCGGACCAGCGCGCGCACGAAGTGCATGACGAGATGTTCGACCTGTTCGCCGCGCTCGACGCCAGCGACGACCAGCTCGACTTCCCCACGCTCTTCGCCTCGGCCAAGAACGGCTGGGCCGCCGAGAGCTTCGACGCGCCGCGCGAGAACATGGCGCCGCTGTTCGACCTGATCGTCAAGCATGTGCCGGCGCCGACCGTGTTCGACGGCGAATTCAGCATGCTGGCCACCACCCTGGAGGCCAACCCCTATCTCGGCCGCCTGCTCACCGGCCGCATCTATTCCGGCACCGCCAAGCAGAACATGGCGATCAAGGCGCTGTCGCGCGACGGCGACGTGATCGAAACCGGCCGCATCACCAAGCTGCTGGCCTTCCGCGGCCTCGAGCGCGTGCCGGTCGAAGAGGCCCAGGCGGGCGACATCGTCGCCATCGCCGGCTTGACCAAAGCCACGGTCGCCGACACGCTGTGCGCCACCGCCGTGACCCAGCCGCTCAAGGCGCAGCCGATCGATCCGCCGACCCTCAGCATGACCTTCTCGGTCAACGATTCGCCGCTCGCCGGCACCGAGGGCGACAAGCTGACCTCGCGCCAGATCCGCGACCGCCTGCTGCGCGAAGCCGAGGGCAACGTCGCGCTCGGCATCACCGAATCGGCCGGCAACGACGCCATCGAGGTTTCCGGCCGCGGCGAATTGCAGCTCGCCGTGCTGATCGAAACCATGCGCCGCGACGGCTTCGAGCTGTCGATCAGCCGTCCGCGCGTCGTCATGAAGACCGACGAAGCCACCGGCCAGCAGATGGAGCCGATGGAAGAGGTCGTCATCGACGTGGACGAGGAATATTCCGGCGTCGTCGTCGAGAAGGTTTCGACCCGCAAGGGCGAGATGACCGACATGCGCCCCGCCGGCGGCGGCAAGATGCGCCTGCGCTTCATCGCGCCGTCGCGCGGCCTGATCGGCTATCACGGCGAATTCCTCACCGACACGCGCGGCACCGGCGTGATGAACCGCCTGTTCCACGGCTACGCGCCCTACAAGGGCACGATCGGCCAGCGCCACGTCGGCACGATGATCTCGACCGAGATGGGCACCGCCGTCGCCTACGCCCTGTTCAACATCCAGGAGCGCGGTCCGCTGTTCGTCAGCCACGGCGACAAGGTCTATGCCGGCATGATCATCGGCGAGCACAGCCGCGGCTCCGACCTGGAAGTGAACCCGCTCAAGGGCAAGCAGCTCACCAACATCCGCACCACGTCGAAGGACGAAGCGGTCGTGCTCACCCCGCCGATCAAAATGACGCTGGAGAAGGCCCTGGCCTATGTCGCCGACGACGAACTCGTCGAAGTGACGCCGAAGTCGGTCCGCCTACGCAAGCGCTACCTCGATCCCAACGAGCGCAAACGCATGTCGCGCAAAGCCGCCAGCGTCTAGACGAGACGCAATTCCTACCCCGCTCATTTGCGGCAAAACCCGGAAATTCCAGGGTTTTTAGCCAAGATGAGCGGGGCTTTGCGCCTTCCCCTGCCCCGCCAAATCGTTTAAAACCAGGGCTGGTTCAACGGCGGCCCTGCTGCAAGATGCGGTATGCCGGCGTTCTGGGGGACGGGAGTAACGGGGGGATGACGAATCCGCAGCGCATCGCGGCCGAGGCGTTGAGCTTTCGCTCCGCCGTCGTCGCCGATATTCCGGCGCTCCAAGCCCTTTACAGCCAACTGGTTCCCGACGAAGAGCCGACCGGCGACGACATGCGCGAGACGCTCTTGCGCGTGCTTGCCGATCCCGACGACGGCGAGATCGTCGTCTGCGATTACCGAAACCGCGTCGTCGCGACCTGCCAGCTCATCGTTTACGACAATCTCGTCCGCACGCCCTACAAGAAGGCGATGATCGATTCGGTCGTCGTCGACGAAGCGCACCGCCACCACGGCATCGGCAGCGAGATGATGGCCTGGTCGATCGCCGAGTTGAAACGCCGCGGCTGCTCGAAAATCATCGTCGCCACCGCCTTCATGCGCCGCGAGGCGCACGAGATGTACGACAAGCTCGGTTTCGACCATTTCGGCCATAGCTTCATCATGACCTGCAAAAGCCAGGAGACCCCGGTGTCGCCGCCGGGTCGCCGGCCGACGCGCGTCAAGGTTTGAGCGCGAGGACAAGGACCATGATGCATATCCGCAAACTCGCCGTCGCGCTCGCCGCCGCCGGCAGCCTCGCCGCCGGCCCCTTCGCCGCGCATTGGGCCCATGCCGCCGACGTCAAGCAGGCCAACAAGGACAAGTTCCTCGCCATGGGCAGCGGCGCCCAAGCCGGCGTGTTCTATCCGGTCGGCCAGGGCATCTGCGACATCATCAACAAGGATCGCCTGACGCACGGCCTGCGCTGCCTGAACTACGAGACCGGCGGCGCCGTCTACAACATGCAGGCCGCCTCCTTCGGCACCGTGCAGCTCGGCATTTCGCGCTCGGACCTCAGCTACCAGGCCTACAGCGGCAGCGGCGCCTTCGACGACGAGCCGGCGATCGACGACCTGCGCGCCGTCGCAACGCTCTACAGCGTGCCGGTCGCCGTCATCGCCAAGCGCGGCCTCGGCCTGACCAGCGTGGCGGACATCAAGGGCAAGCGCTTCAACATCGGCAACGACGGCTCGGGCAAGCGCGAGCTCTCCAGCTTCATCATGACCTTCATGGGCTGGAAGCGCGCCGACTTCGCCGCGACCACCGAATACGACACCGGGCCGATGGTGAAGGCGTTCTGCGCCGGCGAGATCGACGTCATCGTCGAGGGCCTCGGCAACCCGGCCAAGATGTACGCCGACGTGACGGAAAAATGCGACGGCCAGTTCCTGCCCTTCCCGAGCGAAACCATCGAGAAGCTCAAGGCGGACTATCCTTACTATGCCGACATGGCGATTCCCGGCGGCATGTACGAAGGCACGCCGGACAACGTCGCGAGCTTCGGCTATCGCGCGATTCTCGTCGCCTCGAGCAAGGTTCACCCGGACGCGATCTATCAGGTCGTCAGCTCGCTGGTCGGCAATATCAAAGAACTGCACGCCAAGCATCCATCGCTCGACAGCTTGACGCCGCAGGCAATGGCGAACTTCGGCATCTTCATACCGCTGCATGACGGCGCGGCGCGCTACTACAAGGAACACAACCTGCTGGCCACCCCCGCCAAATAAGGGCGGGCGCGGCGACCGGCACGACAGTGCGTAATGGGGGATCGATCGGCATGACGACGTATCGCAAGCAGGCGCGGATCAGTCTGCTCAAGTGGAGCTTGCTGGCAAGCGCTGCGCTGTTGCCAAGCTGCGCGACCATGGATGACATGGGGTTTAACAACAGCGCCGCGAACACGGCAAACGCCCGCCCACTCAAGCTCGACAAGTTGGCGATCCCCAAGGATCGCATCCGCAGCGAGCCGCAGCAGTTCGCCGCCAAGGGGATGGCCGCGCTTGAGGCCGGCAAGCTCGAAGAAGCCTCGGCTGCCTTCAACGACGCGCTGCGTCTCGACACCGCCAATTCCTATCTACACCTGCTCAATGCCGTGACCTATCACCTGCGCGGTTTGCAGGGAGACGGCACGATGCTGGAGTTCGCCGCCGAGGGCTACAACGTCGCCCTACGCTTCGACGCGACCAACTGGGTCGCGCGCTACCACCTAGGCCTGCTCGATCTCGACCAGAAGAACTACGAAGGCGCGAAACAGCATTTCGCCGAGACGCTAGTTTATCGCGCCGATGATGCCGACGTGCTCTACAACATGGTCATCGCCTCCTATTACGCCCAGGACGTGCCGACCGCCGCCGACATGCTCAAGCGCCTGCGCTTGCAGGAGACCGATACAGCGCGCGTGCTGCGCGCCTCGGCCATCGTCGCCGCCGCGCTCGATCAGCCGGAAGAAGCCGAGCGCTACATCGCGCTCTATGAAGCCAAGACCAAGGACGATGCCGGCAAGGCGCAGATACAGCGCCGCACCGCCGATTGGCGGCGCTTCCACAGCAATTTCCAGCAATACGTCCAGAAAGCCCAATTCGGCGGCGGGTTCGGTGGCGGTTTCGGTGGTGGCGGGTTCGGCGGCGGCGGGTTCGGCGGCGGCGGCCAGCAGCAAGTCATCAACCCGCCTTCCATTACGCCCCAAGGCGCGCAGAGCGGCGGATTCGGTGGTGGATTCGGCGGCGGGTTCGGCGCCACGCCGGGCTTCGGCGCGCCAGCCGCCATCCCCGGTGCGCCCGTACCGACGACGCCGGGCGGCCCGCCGCTCGAAGACATGGTGATTGTCGACGTCGTCATCATCTCGACGGAAGAGGATTATTCGACGCGCAAAGGCATCAACATTCTTAACGGCCTAAGCATACAATTTGGCGGAAATCCGAGCGGCGGAGCCACGGCAGCTTTTGAAAGCGTCGTCGCTAAAACCGAGGGCAGCAGACAATTGACGCGGCGAATCACCATCCCTGCGGTCAATTACACGCTGAACATCGCCAACACCAACACCAGCCGCAGCGAGATTCTCGCGCGACCGACTCTGATCGGCCTCAAGGGCCAACCCTCGGTGTTTTTCTCCGGCCTCGACATCACTGCGGCGGCGAACACAGGTAGTACCGGAGGGTTGGCCGCGAGCGCCATCCAGATTCAGAAGGAGATCGGCGTCCGCCTCGGCATCATCCCGAACATCGATCCCGACGGCCGCGTGCGCTTGCAAGTGGAAGCCAACCGCTCTTTCCTGCGCGCGCCAAGCAGCTCCATCAGTTCGTTCGACTTCAGACTCGAAACCACCAAGACCACGGTCAATGCCAACGTGCTGATGAATTTCGGCGAAACGTTGATCCTCTCCGGCCTCAGCGAAAAGGAGACCGGTCGGCTGCGCGACGGCGTTCCCGGTCTGCAGGAAGTGCCTATCCTGCAGTATCTGTTCTCGCGGCAGGACACGCGCGACTTCCAGCGCTCGGTGCTGATCCTGCTGACGCCGCGCCTGCCGCAATATGTCTACAAGGCCGGTGGCGTCGCGCCGGCGACCGGCGACGCCAAAACCGATGAGGCCATGGCCGAGCTACGCGCGCGCTTCGCCGACTGGTTCACGCCCTATCCGAACTGGGCCTCGGTGTTTCATCACATGCAGGCGAACAGCCTTTATCGCGAGTTCCGCACCGGCGACGTGTCGCTGGAGCGCTGGCAAGACCAGGAGTCGCTGAAGAATCGCCTGAAAACGGCGCTCGATTTCCTTTATTTCTGATAGGTTGACGCCATGACCGCATTTCATCGCCTGGCCGCAACCTCCCTCGCCGGCGCGCTGCTTGTCGCAGCCTCGCCTGCCGTCGCGCAATACAGCTATCAAGAGGCCGCCGACAAGGTCATCAAAAACCGCGAATGCGTCATGTGCGACCTGCGCTACCAGATCTTCGCCGGCATGAACCTGGCGGGCGGCAATTTCCGCGGCTCCTACATGTTCAACGTCAATTTGGCGCAGACCAACCTGACGAAAGCCAATCTGGAAAGCGCGACGCTGGTGCTCGCCAAGTTCGACCGCGCCGACATGACAGGCGCCATTTTGAGCAAAGCCAACATGGAGCGCGCCTCGCTCTACGGCGCGACGCTGCGCGGCGCCGACCTCAGCTTCACCCAATTGTCGGAAGCCAATCTGGAAGCCTCCGAATTGACCGACGCGCGCCTGGTGACCGCCAACCTGCGCCGCGCCAACCTGACCGATGCCTTCGCCAGCAACGCCCAGATGCGCAGCGCCGATCTGCGCTACGCCCTGCTGCGCAACGCCGACCTGACCGCCGCCGATCTCGAAGGCGCCAATCTCGCCAACGCCGATCTGCGCGGCGCCAATCTGTCGCGCACCAACCTTTTGCGCGTCAATCTCGCCGGCGCGGACCTCAGCGGCGCCAAAATCAATTATTCCCTGCTGCGCGAAGCGAACCTGACCGGCGCCAAGCTGGTCGGCACCACGCTGCTCGGCGCCAACCTGCGCCAGGCGATCTTCAAGGACGCCGACCTGACCGACGCCAAGCTCGCCAGCGTCGCCGAGTTCGAGACCGACTATTGCAACGCCAAGATGCCGGACGGCAAGACCGGCGTCTGCCTCAAGCCGCCGACGCAGAGCGGCCCGCAAGCCGGCGCCGGCATGGTGCCGTCGGTCGCGCCCGGCGCGCCGGCCTTCATCTCGCAGGATGCCACCCAGCCGACCGGCTTCCCCGGCCCGCAGCCGGCCGCCCAGCCCGGTTTCCCGGCGCCGACGCCGGGCTTCGGCGCGCCCGCGCCGAGCAACGATTTCGCCGCGCCGCCGCAGCCCTACGATCCGTCCATGGTGCCGGCGCCCTTCCCGCCCGTCACGCCCGCGCCGTTCCCTTAAGCCCGGCCTGAACGGCCCGCTAGCGCACGATTTCGGCGAACTTCAGCAACGGCATCGGCGGATAGAGCTTCAGCGCCTTCGCCACGCGGATATTCACGATCACCGAGAAGCGCTCCGGCAGCTCGACGGCGATGTCGCCCGGCTTCTGCTTGCCGACCAGGATCTGCTCGGCGCGCAAGGCGGCGAGTTGACCGACCGTGTGATAGCGGTTGACCACCCCCATCAAGGCGCTGCCCGTGCGCACCGGCCCCTCGCCTGCGGCGAAGACCGGCAGGTCCTGCGCCACCGCCGCCTCGGTGAAGTCCTTGCGCAACTCGTTGAGGAACGAGTCGGGCCCCTGATAGATCATCTCGACGCCCGCCGCCTTGAGCTGGGCGATGGCGGCGGGAATGTCGGCGGCGTTCGGCCGGCCGGCGGCGTCGAGCGGCAAGGGCGATTCGACCAGATCGAACGTCATGGAGGCCGCGAGCTTCTTCAACTCGGCGACGGTGATATGGGCATTCTGTTCGGCCGGATTGTAGACGATGCCGAGGCGCCGGAACGGCACATAGCGCCGGGCGAAGTTGAGCTGCACGTCTTCCGGGATCAGATAGTTGACGCCGGTGACGTTGCGCCCCGGGCGCGCCAGATCCGCCACGACCTTGGCCTGCAGCGGCTGCGAGACGATCATGAACACCACGGGAAACTCGGTGATGTGCTTGGCCGGATCGATCGCATCATGAGGACCGACGAGCGCGACGGTGAGCCCGGTGCCCCAAGTCAGCACCAGATCCGGCTTCAGGCGGCGGATTTCGGCGACCATCTCCGGCACGCGCGTCAAATCCTGCTCGATGTTGCGCATGACGAAGCTGACCGGCACGCCGCGTTCGATCAGATAATCCTGGAACCCTTGGGCGGCGTCTTCGAAGCCGCGAAATAGCGCCATGTAGATGCGGAACGGTTTTTGGTCCTGCGCCCGGGCGCGCGGCGCGCCCGCAAGCAGCGCCGTGCCGGCGAGACCGGCCAGCAGCGCGCGGCGCGAAAGAGAACGGTCGGCGCTCATATCGCCGCTTTCTTGCCCGCGCCGCGATAGAAAGCAAAGGCGGCCATGAACAGGACCGTGCCGGCGAGCACGACGACGCCCATGCCGGCCATCGCCGTCGCGTAGCCGTAAGCCGCCGCCAAGGCCGCGGCGAAGAACGGCCCGATGACGCTGCCGACGCGCTCGAGAACGCGGAACACGCTGAGAACCGTGGCGGTGCCGATCTTCGGCGTCTCGCGGGCCGCGACCTCGGTCACCAGGACCATCAAGGGCGAGGTCGAGAGCGCATGGCCGACGCCGACGGCGGCGGCGGCGAGCAAGGCCGGCAAGAATCCTTGATCGACCAGCAACAGCAAGGGTCCCGCCCCCGCCGCCAAGCCGCCGAGCAGGATGAAACGGCGGCGCTTGCCGACCTTGTCGGCGATCTTGGCCACCAGCTTGGTGCCGACCGCCATGACGATGAAATAGGCCGTCATGGCGCGGCCGATGTCCGATTGGCTGTCGCCGAGGCCGGAGAGGTAGAGCGGCATGAGATAGAATAGAAAGCCGGTGAGCACGACCTTGGCCGGCATGGCGACGCCGACCATCAGGATGCCGAACAGCGGCCGGCCGAGCAGCGTGGCGATGTCGCGCAGGCTGGGCTGCACCGCGGCCAGCGCGGCCTTGTCGCGCGGCGGGTCGAACAGCAACACATAGGCGAGCAGCGCGGCAAAAGCGGCAACGCCGGCCGACAACAGGAAAGTCGCGCGAAAGCCGATCTGTTCGGCGATGATGCCGCCGATGGCCGTGCCGCAGATCGCGGCCAGCATCACCGCGCCGACATAGATCGCCATGCCCTGCACGCGCTTGTCGCCGCTCGCCACGCGCGTCAAGTAGCCTTGCGCCGCGATCGTCGAGGTGGCGTAGCCGATCGCCGCTAGGCCGCGCCATAGCAAGAGGTCGAGCACGCCTTGCGCGAAGGCGGTGCCGAGCATGCCGAGCACGCCGGGAATGCAGCCGAGCAGAAAGATCCGGCGCGCGCCCATCTTGTCGACCAGCGTGCCGGCGAACGGCGTGAAGGCCGCCGTCATCAACATGTAGAACGACAGCGGCAAGGAGTTGACGATCTCGGCCGACAAGCCGAACAACGGGCCGCTGATGTCGTGAATGAAGATCGGCAGGAAGGACCGCGAGAGTTCCTCCGACAGGATGAAGACGGTCAAGGGCGCGCGGATATGGGCGAAATCGGCGAGCCGCAGCTTCTGGCGATCCTTGGGCAGGACCAGGCTGAAGCGCGCCACCACGTCGCGCACCGCGCCGTCCACCGCCTTCCAGGAGGAATGATGGCGCAGGTCGTCATGCCAGGCTTCGTAATCGGCGCGCAAGGCCGCGTAGGCCGCCGCGACGCGACTGCCCAACTCATCGAGCCGGCGTCCCAAGCGCGCCAATTCGTCGCCGCCGCGCAGGCCCGACCGGCGGTCGAAGCGGCCGCTCTCGTAGTCGCGCATCAAATTCTCCAGGGCCCGGATCGGCAGCACGATGCCGAGGGCCGCCAGAATTACCAAGACCTCGAAGGTCACCAGCAGGGTGACGATCAACACGGTGCCGATGTCGATGGCGACTTCGCCGAGCAGGCTGCGGACATAACGCTCGTCGATGCCGACGCGCACCGCGCCATAGGCCGCGCCGCTCGGCAGCTGCAGCGGCACGGAAACTTCGCGGCCGCCTTGAACGGCGCGGCGCAAGCCTTCCGCATCGCCGTACAGCGGCTTGCCCGCGGCATCGTTGACCACGATGTAGGAAATTTCCGGATGCTCGGTCCGGCTGGCGAGGAGGATTTCATCCATGCCGCGCAATTGCTCGAAGGGCAATTCGAGGGCGACGGCGCGGTCGATCTCGCGTGCCACGACGCGGCCGATCGCCTGCGCCTTGCCCTCCATCGCCGGACCCAATTCGGCCTCGAAGATGCGCAGGGCGAAGACCGACTGCACCACCGTGCCAAGCAGGATCAGCAGAATGCTGACCAGGAACAGGCGGCGGATGAAGCGGTTCGAGGTCAAGCCGCCGCCGGCCTGCATGGCGGTTTTCCGATTCATGGCGCTCCGCCGCTTTTGTCGCGGCGCGCCGCCGCCATCAGCTCCGCCGCATGGGCGATGCGGGCCTGCACGTCCGCCAGGGCGCGATGCAGCGGCGCGAGGTGGCCGGCGAGCAAGGCATCGTCATGGCCACCGATGGGCTTCGCGCCGCCCTGTTCGTCGCGCAGCGCCGCATCCAATTCCTGCAAACGATGGCGCAACGGCCGGAACAGCCAGACGACGGCAATGCTGACGAGGAGCGCGCCCGCCGCGATGATCGCCGCCACGGCGATCGTCAAGCGCTTGAGCACGGCGTTGAAGGCGGTGTCGTAGGCGCTGTGGTCGTAGCGCAGGACGATGCCGCCGACCCGTTCGCCCAGGCTGTTCATCAAAGGGGCGCCGACGACGAAGCCGTCGGCGTCGCGCAGCACCCAGCCGCGCTCGCCGGCCGTCGCCCCACGCTGGCTCCATGCGGCGGGAATGGTTTCGCCGATCCGCGCCTTGTCGGTGTCGAACAGCCGCTGGCCGGCGCGGTCGGCGACCAGGATGGAGAGGATGTAGGAATCCTGCGCGCGTTCCTTGTCCAGCACGTCCTGGGTATTGACCAAGGCGTTGAGCGGCAGGCCGAGATTGAGGCTGGTCTCCACCGTATCGCGGATGTCGAGAACCGCGACCGACAAGCGGGACTGCAGCAGGTTGACGAAGGCCGCGTCGAATTTGGAGACGGTCAGGACGGTCTGCAACAGCCCGGCCAGGACGAGGATGGCGAGAATCGTCGCCGCGATCCGCGCCGTAATGCCCCTCATCGATGAACCTCCCCCCACGCGGCAACCGTAGCCCCGCCATCGCCGGTCCCGCACCATGCCGCCGGATCGCTAATGATGGGCTAAGCCATTGTATATAGACTATGATGCTCCATCCGGGCAGAAAATAGCTAGAGGTGGACGGCCCATGACGAACGATCAAGCCTTTCGCGCCAAGGTTGCCGCCGGCATGGCCGCGATCATCCTGGTCCTGTTCGCCTTGGCTTACGCCGGCCTCTATGCCGCGCACCAACAAGAGGAAAACCTCCAGTCGGTCGACCATACCTATCAGGTCAAATCGGTCGTGGACGACCTGCTCGACGAATTGCGCAACGCCACCTCGGGCCAGCGCAGTTACGTGCTGACAGGTTCCCTTAATTCCTTCGCGCAGTTCGAGGAGAGCAATAGGCAGATTCCGGAATTGCTGGCCCAATTGCGCTTCCTGCTGCGGGACAATTCCGCGCAAGTGGAACGCACGGACGATCTCACCGCCCTCTTCAACGAGCGCCTCAACGAGATCATTTCCGTGACGACCCGCCGGCGCGACGGCGACGGCGAAGGCGCCTACAATCAAATGATCACGGGCCGCGGGCCGATCTTGACCGATGCGATCAACCAGCAGACCAAGATGATGTCCAATGTCGAGGATGTCTTGCTGAGCGAACGCTTGTTCCGAACGAGTGACAACGCCAGATGGACGAAATACCTCATGATCGGCGGAGCCGGATTTTCCATTCTCGGCATCTTCCTTGCCGTCTTCGTCGTCTTTCGCGATCTGAGCCGGCGGCAGACGACAGAAATGGCGCTCCGCGACAGCAGCGCCCAACTGCAGGCCACGCTCGGCCTGCAACGCGCCCTGGTGCAAAGCGCCGGTTATGCCATCATCGCCATCGACCAGGAAGGTATCATCAGCGATTTCAATCCCGCCGCCGAGCAGATGCTCGGCTACAAGGCTTACGAAGTCATCGGCAGGACCGGACCGGAAATATTCATGGATCCGGCGGACATCGCCGCGCATGCCGCCAAGCTCACCCAGGAGCTCGGCATCACGATCCAGCCCGGGCCGGATACCTTCATGGCCAAACCGCTGCGCGGTCAGCCCTATGAAGACGAATGGCTCTACGTGCGCAAGGATCGCAGCACGATTCCAGTGCAGCTCTCGATCAACGCCATTCGCAATGCCGACGATATCGTCGTCGGCTTTCTTGCCATCGCCAGCGACATCACCGAGCGCAAGAAAATCGAGCGACTGAAGAACGAATTCATTTCGACCGTCAGCCATGAACTGCGCACGCCCCTCACCTCGATCCGCGGCTCGCTCGGCCTGGTGCTTGGCGGCATCGCCGGCGAAGTGCCGGCCCAGAGCAAAAGCCTGATCGATATCGCGCATAAAAATGCCGAACGGCTCGGGCGGCTGATCAACGACATCCTAGACATCGAAAAGATCGAGTCGGGAAAGATGGAATTCCAGATTAAGCGGCAAGCGCTCGCGCCGCTGCTGAGGCAAGCGATCGAAAGCACCGCGGACTACGGCCTGCAGTACGGCGTGTCTTTCCGCCTGTCGGACGAGGCAATCGGCGTCGATGTCAATGTTGACGGCGACCGCTTCATCCAGGTGATGGCCAATCTACTGTCGAACGCCGCCAAGTTCTCGCCGCAAGGCAGCACCGTCGATGTCGCCGCCGTTTTTCTCGGTAAAACCGTACGCATTACCGTCGCCGACAAGGGCAAAGGCATCCCAGCGGAATTCCACGGCCGCATCTTTCAAAAGTTCGCCCAAGCCGATTCTTCCGACACGCGGCAAAAGGGCGGCACCGGGCTCGGTCTCAGCATTACCAAGGCGATGGTCGAGCATATGGGCGGACGGATCGGTTTCGACAGCATCGTCGATCAAGGCGCAACCTTCTTCGTCGATTTTCCCATCGCCAACGCCGATGCCCTTACCCAGCCGACGCGCATGCCAGACGCTCCGGCGCGCCCCTGCGTCCTGATCTGCGAGGACGATGCCGACATCGCGCTTTTGCTGCGCATGATGCTGGACCAGGGGGGCTTCGATAGCGACATCGTGACGACCGCGAGCGCCGCCCAGGACCGCCTCGCGACGGCCAACGGCTATATCGCCCTGACGCTCGACATCGCCCTTCCCGATAAGACCGGCCTCGACCTGTTCCGCGAGCTGCGCGCGTCGCCGCATACCCAGGATCTTCCGATCATTTTCGTTTCGGCAGAGGCCGACAAGGGGCGCAAGGAATTGAATGGCGCGGCGGTCGGCGTCATCGACTGGCTGCAAAAACCGATCGATCCGCAGCGGCTATTGCACGCCATCCGCCTGGCCGCCCATCGCGCGCCGGGAATCGCCACCGTTCTGCATGTCGAGGACGACCCGGACCTGATCCAAGTCGTCACCGGCATCATCCGGCCGGTCGCGCGAATCGAAAGCGCGCAAACCCTGGCCGAGGCCCGCGCCAAGCTCACCGACGGCAGTCATTACGATCTCGTGCTGCTCGATCTCGCGCTGCCTGACGGCGACGGAACGCAATTGCTATCGCTGATTCCGCCCGATATGCCGGTCGTCATTTTTTCCGCGAGCGAAGTGTCGGAAGACCTCTCCCGTCGGGTTTCCAGCGCCTTGACCAAAAGCCGTACCTCCAACGAGGCACTTTTCCACTCTATCGCCGCCATCATCGACAAAATGGCGGCAAGTCGCTTATCTTGAGCCGCCAGTTTCAGGAGCGTTCATGACGGTCGCGCCCCCATTAACCCGTATCCTGTACGTCGAAGACGAGCCGGACATTCAATCCGTCGCCAAATTGGCCCTGGAGGCCGTCGGCGGCTTTACTGTCGAGGTTTGCAGCTCGGGCCAGGAAGCGCTTGATAAATGCGCCGGGTTCAAGCCCGATCTGGTGCTGCTCGATGTCATGATGCCGGGCATGGACGGGCCGACGACCTTTGCCGCCCTGCGCGCTAAGCCGGAAGGCCAAGGATTGCCCATCGTCTTCATGACGGCCAAGGTGCAGCCGATCGAAGTCGTCCGCTATACCGACATGGGCGCCATCGGCGTCATCTCCAAGCCGTTCGATCCCATGACGTTGGCCGACAACGTACGCGGCTTATGGGCGGCGCATCATGGCCGATAACGACGACAGCCTAGCGGTCAAGATCGAAGAAATTCGCCAGATGTTCCTGCAGCGCATTCGCGACGAATGGCTGATGCGGCTCAGTGACTTGCGCCGCAAATTGACCGGCGAGTGGGATCGCGCAATGCTCGAAGATCTGCTGTTTCTAACGCATACCCTGGCCGGCTCGGGTGCCACGTTCGGCTATAAAGCCATCAGCGACGTCGCTCTCAAGGTCGAGATCGCGACGCGCGCAATCATTCGCGGCGAGACCGGCGCCGCCGCCGAAGCGCTCGCCGAGATTCTGCAGGGCCTCGAATTGCTCGAGGGTGAAAGCCGCAAGGCCTTGGTCGATCTTAGGACGCCTTCCTAAATCCCGTCCTCGTCATGGCACCCCATCCTTGCGTGCCCCGCAGAAAATGCCACCAGCCGACGATGCGCCAGATGTTGTTGATCTGCCGGTAACCGAAATTCTCGACGATCGCGACGGCCGTCAGCACGAACAATTGGCCGCTGCCAGGAAACCGCCGCAGTTCGAGTTCTTCGAGCATCAGCGAGCCGATGCTGATGAATATTCCGGTGATAAAGGTCAAAGCCACGAAAGCCAGGAAATAATCCCAGTTCAGCAGGCCCAGCGCATAAAACAGGGGCATGAGCAGATAGCCCAGGACATCGATCGGCGGGCCGAGAACGTCGACAAGCAGCAAATGGCCGAAGCCGAAAATGCCGACCCGGCCGTATCGCGGATTCAACGCCATATCGCGGTGTTTCCAGAAGGTCTCCAGAGATCCGCGCTGCCAGCGGATACGCTGACGCGCCAGCACCCGCCAACTCGATGGCGCCTCCGTCCAGCAGACGGGCTCTGGAATGAAGCGCATCGCATAGGACCGGCCGCTATCGACCCTTTGCCGATGCATCTTGACGATCAACTCCAGATCCTCGCCGACCGTGCCGTGGGAATAGCCGCCGACGGCGACTGCCGCCTCCCGCCGGAACAAGCCGAATGCGCCGGAGATCAACATCATCACGCCCATCCTGCTCCAAGCCAGACGCGCCATGAGGAAGGCCCGCAAATACTCGATAGTCTGCAGGAGCGGCAGGAACTGCCTCGGCAAGGCGATTTGCACGACCTTTCCAGCCCGAACGGTGCAGCCATTGACGATGCGGATCGTTCCGCCCACGGCGATCATCCGGTCGGGATCTTCGATATAGGGCTGCACGATACGCAACAGGGAATCCGACTCTAAAATGGAATCGGCGTCGACCGCGCAGAACAGCGGCGCGCGACTTAAGTTGATTCCCGCGTTAAGCGCATCCGACTTGCCGCCGTTTTCTTTGTCGATCAACAACAGGTTGGGATGGTTCGGCGAGCCATAAAGACCGCGAATTGGCTTATGCGGCACGGCCTCTTCGTACGAACGCCGGATCGGCGTCAAACCATAGGCGGCCATCACCGCCGCAACCGTTTCGTCCTTGGAACCATCGTTGATGACGATTATTTCGAACTGGGGATAGTGCAGCGACATCAGTGATCGGATGTTCTCTACGATCGTCGCCTCTTCGTTATAGGCGGGAACGAGGAGCGCGATAGGCAATGCGGCCTCTGAATACTGCGCCCACAGTGCCCCTTCATGCGCCCCGGGCGGCTGGCTTCGCAATGCGCGGAAAGCCACCGCGAGCTGCAGAGCATAGATGCCGTTCTGCAGGAGGCCGCTACCGATCACGAACAGCGATATCCAGACGATCGCTGGCTCGACATAGGGGAAAATATCGCCTGCGAGATCCGCCGTCACGCCGCCCTCTCCCACAGGATCATTTGCGCGACGCGGCCCGCGCGCGTCGGCTGACGGCTCGCCTCCTCCAAAAGCGCCCGCGCCTCTCCGCCGAGGACATACAAGGCTTCGGCGGCGCGATGGCGGACCCACCACTGTTCGTCGTTCAGTAGCGCATTCAGGCGGCCGGAAAACTCCCGCAAACCGATCCGTCCGGCGGCCAAGGCCGCCGCCGCACGCACGGGCCAAGCCTCATCTTGCAGGCCGCGCCCGACGGCATTGGCGGCGAGCGGGTGGCCGAGATCGGCGAGCGTGCGCAGAACCTGAGCGCGGATGTCGAGCGACGGATCGTCCAGATGACGGACGATGGCGGGAATCGCTTCATAGGCCCCGCTGCGGCCCAACGCATCGAGAGCCAGGGCCTTTGCCATGTCCGGCACGTCCGTCTCGAGCAAGGAGACAAGCTGATTCGCATGCTCGGTCCCGAATTTGCGGAACAGAAAGAATAAAATACGCGAATGTTCCTGCGTGCCGACCCCGAGATCGCGGACGAATCCGGTGAGATCATGCAAGGCGCCCAGCTCGGCGAGGCTGCTCGCGGCGGCGAGACGGACGTCGCGTTGCTTGTCCCATTTCATCGCCCATCGCAACACCGGCGCGACCCGCCCATCATGGAAATAGGCCAGTCGCTGCGCCGCCTTCAGGCGCGCCGTCCGGCCACCGCGTTCGAGAAACGCGATTTCCCGCTCCAACACGGCACTGTCGTTCAGCAGGCCTCTTAGCTTGGCCTCGCTATCGCCACGCACCAGACGAAGCAATTCGAAAACCAAGTCGATAAGGATATCGCGATCACGGACGGCAATATGTGGCGGATCAGCATCCGCCGATGCGAGCCAAAATAATAGCCGCTCGCTCAACCGGCCGCGCCGGCGGACGAGAAGCGCGTCGCGCCACGTCAAGACCAAGCGGCGGAACACCAGCAGCAGCATACCGAGGATCGAGATCGCCGCCAGGAAGAGCGAGAACAGCCAGATGGCCTGAAGAAAATCGTGCGGCGCCCAGTCCGCCATCTTCAGAACCGCAGGCTGAGACCCAAAGCGGCGGCCTCGCGGATATAGGAGTTTTCGCGCTCTTCGCGCAGGATATCGAGCCGAACGGCCACGTCGGACGTTAGGTCGTAGATCAGGCCGACGAATTTCGATTTGGTTCCAACGGTGACGCCTTCGCTGGTTTCCGGCGCGTCCGCCAAACCGGCATAGACGGTCCAACGGTCGAACAGGCGGGCGTCCAGACGCGCCGACCAGCCGCTGAGACGGTCTCCCGAATCGATGAAACTATTGATTTGCCGCAGGCTGATGACGACTCGGTCTCCGGCAAAATATTGCTGCAGGCCGGGCGACAGGGTCCCGACGTCGCCGCTGTCGAACGCCGCCCATTTCGAATCCAGCGTCAACAGTGTCGCTCCGAAGTCTCCCTCGCCTTGCGAGAGACGCAGGCTGCCGCCGGCCAAGGCCGCCCAGCGCTCGCGAAAATCGGGATCCGGCGTCATGCCGCCGTAGAGATAGGCGCTGAGATAGGGAGTGACCACCCGATCCACGCCGATTTGCGCGTAGCTGTCGACTTCGTTGAATCGCTCGCTCACCTCGACACGGCCATGCAGGCGCGTCGCCGCGTCTAAACCGTAGCTAAGCTGATTGAAAGATTCGTGCCAGGGCGAACGCGGTTGGCGCGAAAAATCGCTATAGGACAAGGCGCCATCGAAACGCCACCGCTTTTCGGGCACGAGTCCCCGCGCTAGACGGTCGCGGGCATCGGGCGAGGATGGATCGACCGCCTGCGCTTCCCGGTAAAGCCTTTCGGCCCCGACCGCATCGCCCGTCGCCGCCTTGACATCGCCCAATCCGATCAGCGCCTCGAGATTGTCGGGCGCACGGCGCCGCACGGCGGCAAAGTCGCGTTCCGCATCGGCATGGCGCCCCCGGTAGAAGGCGATCCGCCCCCGCAGATTGCGAACCTCCAGGTTGTCGGGATGGAGTTGAAGAAACCGATCCGCGTCGGCCGCCGCGCGATCGAAGTCGCCTTGCCAGGCCGACAACCTGATCAAGCCGAGAGCGATCTCATCGTTCTGCGGCTGAAGTTTTTGCGCGCGGTGAAGGGCGTCCGCCGCCGCGTCGTAGTGGCCTTGGAAACCGTAGGTCATGCCGAGCAGATAGAGAACGTCGCCATCCGCCGGACGCAGCCGGCTTGCGGCTTCGAGCTTCTCGGCCGCTGTCTCGTAATCGCCCGCCGCGCGGGCATTCCGCCCAGCGGCGTAGAGCGCCTCGAATTCCGGCGTCGCGGATTGGGCGTGAGCCGGCCCGGCGAACCCGAGCAATGCACATCCCAGCATCGCGGCGGCCAATCGCTTCATTGAGACAAACTTCCCAATATCGCCTTGATGCGGGCGATCAATTCATCGGGGATGAAAGGCTTCACCAGATAATCGCGCGCGCCGAGGGATAAGGCGGAAATCACGTCCTTTTCTTGGCGGCGGGCGGTCAACATGACCACCGGAATTCCATTGGTGGCGGCATCTTTCTTGAGGCGCTGCAGCACCTGAAGGCCGTCGATCCCCGGCATCATGCCGTCCAGCACGACCAGATCGGGATGGACCGTCTGCACCATTTCGAGGGCCGTTTCCCCGTCGCCAGCCGTCAGCACCGCATGACCCAAAGCTTCAAGCTTATAGGTAATGAGCTTGACCAATAGCGGATCGTCGTCGGCAATCAGGATTGTCGCCATGGTTCCTTACGGACTGTTTACCGCCACCATGCCCTGACTGTTCACGCCCGCCAAGCCATTTATCCGCCGGGATAGGGGATGGCCTTAAGCGACCGCTTGCGCTTGCTCGAGCGCATCCTGCGCGGCGATCCAGTCGCTCTCGGCCTTGGCCATGTCGCGCTCCAGCTCCGCCAGCTTCTTTTTCAACGTGACGACGCGCGCCGCGCCGGCCGGGTCGGCATAGAGCGCCGGGTCGGCCAAATCGCGCTCGGCCTGTTCTTTATAACGGGTGAGATTGTCCAGGCGCTTCTCGGCCGATTGCGCCGCCTTGCGCAGCGGCGCCAGGGCCGCGCGCTGGTCGGCATTGCCCTTGCGGTCGTCTTTTTTCGAGCCCGCCGCGGCGCTCTTGGCGTTCTTGTCGGCGCCGTTCTTCGCCGCGCTCTCGGCGCGCTTGTCGGCGAGCAGCTGCTGGCCATAGGCCTCGAGATCGCCGTCGAACGGCTTGACCGAACCGCCGGCCACCACCCACAGGCGCTCGACGCAGAGCTCCAACAAATGCGGATCGTGGCTGACCAGGATCACCGCGCCGTTGTAGCCGTTGAGCGCGTTGATCAGCGCTTCGCGCGCCTCGATGTCCAAATGGTTGGTCGGCTCGTCGAGCAGCAGGATATGCGGCGCGTCGATCGTGATGGTGGCGAACAGCAGGCGCGCCTTCTCGCCGCCCGATAGCTTGCCGATCTTCACTTCGGCGCGCTGCTGCGAGAAGCCGAAACGGCCGAGCTGGCCGCGCACCTTGGTCTCGTTCGCCTGGGGCATCACGCGGCACATGTGCTGATAGCCGGTCAGATCGAGATCGAAGGCGTCCGCCTGCTCCTGGCAGAAATAGCCGACGCGCAGCTTGCCCGATTTGCGCAGTTCGCCGGCCAGCGGCTTCAGTTCGCCGGCCAGAGTGCGCAGGAAGGTCGATTTGCCGTTGCCGTTGGAGCCCAACAGGCCGATGCGGTCGTCCATGTCGATGCGCACGCCGAGGCCTTTGAGAATGGCGACATCCGGCGGGTAGCCGGCGGTGACGCTTTCCATGGCGATCAGCGGCGGCGACAGCTCCTGCGGGTCGGGGAAGTTGAACACCACCTCGGCGTCGGCTTGCAGCGGCGCCAGCTCCTGCATGCGCGCCAGCGCCTTGATGCGCGACTGCGCCTGACGCGCCTTGCTCGCCTTGGCTTTGAAGCGGTCGACGAACGCCTGCATGTGAGCGCGTTGCTCGGCCTGTTTGGCGATGGCCGCCGCCTGCAGCATGCGGCGTTCGGCCCGCACGCGTTCGAAGTTCTCGTAATCGCCGCGATAGAAGGTCAGCTTGCCGTCTTCGAGATGGAGGATGCCGTCGACGATCTTGTTCAAGAGGCCGCGGTCATGGCTGACCAGTAGGATGGTGCCCTGGTAGCTCGCCAGATGGGCTTCGAGCCAGATGCGGGTTTCGTAATCGAGGTGGTTGCTCGGCTCGTCGAGCAGCAAGAGGTCGGGCGCGGCGAACAGGGTGGCCGCCAGGGCGACGCGCATGCGCCAGCCGCCCGAGAAGCTTTCCAGCGGGCGTTCCTGCATCTCCTCGTCGAAACCCAGGCCGGAGAGGATTTCGGCGGCGCGCGCCGGTGCCGAATGGGCGGAAATGTCGGCCAGGCGGATATGGATCTCGGCGATGCGCTCGGGGTCGGTGGCGTGGTCCGCCTCCGCCAGGAGCGCCGCCCGTTCCCTGTCGGCCGCCAGCACGAAGCCGATCGGCGTGTAGCCTTCGGGCATTTCCTGCTGCACCCAGCCCATGCGGGTGCGCGGGCTGACCTCGACCTTGCCGCCGTCGAGGCCCAATTCGCCGGCAACGATGCGCAGCAAGGTCGATTTGCCCATGCCGTTCCGCCCGATCAGGCCGACCTTATGGCCGGTCGGGATGGCGGCGGACGCGCTGTCGAGCAGGAGACGCTGACCGATACGGTAGGTGAGATCACTGAGTTGGAGCATGGCGGGCGGATGATTAGCACAGGCGGCGCCCCTATTCCCAGGACCGATTGCCGCAGTGCAAAAAGCGTCAAAAACCGGCAGCACTATGTCGCAAATTGTGCGTGGAAGCCCCCACTCGGGCCCCTAGAATGTCCCGGAGACCATGACCGGGCCGCCATGCAGCGGGCCGGCGCTCAACAGGAGAGGTTTTATGCGGAAATTGCCCATGCTGAGGGGGGCGCTGCCCCTCGCCCTTGCCCCCCTGCTCGGCTGGCCCCTGCTCGGCTGGTCTTTGCTCTGCTGGACCGCCGCACCGGCCGCCGCCGACGCCCTGTCGGACTTCTACCAGGGCAAACAGATCACCATGATGATCGGCACCAGCCCGGGCGGCGATTACGACCAGCGCGGCCGCATGCTGGCGCGCTACATGCCGAAATACATCCCCGGCGCCCCGACCATCGTGCCGCGCAACATGCCGGGCGGCGTCGGCCTGCAGGCCGCCCATTGGCTCTATGACGTCGCTCCCAAGGACGGCACTTCGCTGCACATGGTCATGCAGAGCATGCCGGCACACCAGCTGCTCGGCGGCCAGGGCGTGCAATTCGACGCCGGCAAGTTCAACTGGGTCGGCAACACCACCGACACGCCCAATGTGGTGACGACCTGGCATACGACGGGGGTCGCCACCGTCGAGGACGCCAAAAAGAAGGAGGTCATTCTCGGCGCGCCGGGCACCGCCACCTCGTCGGTCTATTACCCGCTGCTGATGAACGCCCTGGCCGGCACCAAATTCAAGATCATCGCCGGCTATCCCGGCGGCAACGACGTCAACCTCGCCATGGAACGCGGCGAGGTCGGCGGGCGCGGCTCGAACGCCTGGGCGTCCTGGGTCAGCGGCAATCCCGCCTGGCTCCAGGAGGGCAAGATTCACCAGATCGTCCAGGTCGGCCTCAAGCGCCATAAGGATTTGCCCAACGTGCCGATGCTGATGGAATTGGGAACCACCGACGAAGACCGCGCGGTGCTCAAGTTCATGTCGGCCGACACCGCCTTCGCCCGCGCCGTCGCCACCACGCCCGGCGTGCCGGCGGACCGGCTGACCGCGCTGCGCCGCGCCTTCGACGCCGCCATGAAGGATCCCGAATTGCTAGCCGAATCGGCCAAGGCCAAGCGCGATCTCGGCCCGATGACCGGCGAGGAGGTTCAGCAGGTGGTCGCCGAGCTGATGAAGACGCCGCCGGGCATCATCGCCCGCACCAAGGCCATCATCGAAGATTCGGCCCGCGTTCAGCAGGTGAAGAATTAAAAAAAAGCCCGCCGGAAAAACCGGCGGGCTTGGACAAGCGGGGGACGCTTGAATGGGCGAAGGGCCGCGGGATCGCTCCCGCGGCCTTCTTCGTTGGAAATTAGAGCTGGGCCTCTCGCGCCTTGCGCATGGCGCGGGTGGCATCGAGCAGACGGATCACGTCTTCGCGACTGACGCCATCGCGGCGCATGACCTGACGGACCACCGGATCGGCGAGCATATCGCCGATCTGCGGCTCGTAAGCCGCGATCTCACGGTGGGCGACGAGCATCGGTTCGATACGGGTATCCATCGGCTTTCTCCTGCGTGACGCTACAAGCTATCGGTGAAGGTATTAATCGCTGGTAAAAGCGGCAGGATGATGGCCGCGAGATGATCTTTTCTTGAAGGCCGTGTTTTTGTCGCGCCCTCACGGAGTCTACGCTCAAGAGCGAAGATCGTTCCTCCCATGGAAAAACCCCGGTCCTTGCGGACCGGGGTTTGTCATCTCGCAGTTGCGATAAAAGCCGCCTACTTGCGCGTCCGCGACAGCTCCTTGCCTTCGAGCATCCAGCCGAACAGCTCCTTGGTCAGCCGCGCCGTCTCCGGCTTGGGCATGTTCACCTCGGGATACTGGTCGCGCCAGTGGAAAGGCCGGCAGGCGTTGATGATGGCCCGGCTGTTGGTGAAGTCGTTGATCTCGCGCTTCTCCGGTCCGATCGACGGATCGAGCGGCGTCGACCAGGCGTTCTTGATGATGTCGATGGCGGTCGCCGGATCGGAACGGGTGCAGACCGCCCACATCAGCTGATCCAAGTCGGCGACGTCGATGTCGTCGTCGACCACGACCACATATTTGCCGGCATAGGCGACCGAACGGCACATGGCGGCCAGATGGCCGGCCTGGGTGGCGTGGCCCGGATAGCGCTGCTTGATCGAGACGGCCGTCAACTGACGCGAGCCGCCCACTTCATGGCACCAGCAAGCCGTCACGTCCGGCAGGCCGACCTTCTGCAGCTCTTGCTTGAGCAGCGCCGAACGCATGACCGCGCGGTAGCGCGCCTGCTCCTCGGGCGGACGCTGCGGCGGGCAGCCGAGGATGATCGGGTCGTTGCGGTGGTAGATCGCCTTGATGTCGAGCACCGGCTCGGGGCGGGCGTCGGAGGCGTAATAGCCCGTCCATTCGCCGAACGGACCTTCGACCTGGCGGTTGCCCGGCTGGACGAAGCCTTCGAGCACGATCTCGGCATCGGCCGGGAACGGCAGGCCGGTGTGCTTGCCCTTCACCACCTTCATGGCGCGGCCACGATAGGCGCCGGCGATGTCGAACTCGCAAACGCCGTAAGGCACTTCGCTGCAGCCCATGAGGAAGGTCAGCGGATCGCCGCCGATGACGATGCAGACCGGCATCGGCTTGTTGGCGAACTCGTACTTGTCGCGATGGACGCGGCCGTGCTTGCCCGGCGAGATAAAGAAGCCGACGCGCTTCTTGTCATGGATCATGACGCGGTAGGTGCCGGCGTTGATCCAGCCCTCTTCCGGATCCTGGGTCACGTTGAAGCTGCCGGTGCCGATGTAGCGGTTGCCCTGGTCGCCGTCATGCCAGACCGGCGTCGGGAACTTGGTCACATCGACATCGTCGCCTTCCATGATGTTTTCCATCACGGGGCCGGTTTCGACCACTTCATGCGGGATCGGATTGTTGACGATCGTCTGGAAGTGCTTGAGGAACGCCTCCGACAGCTCGACCTTGTCGAGATGCGGCGGGAAGCCGAGCGTCATGTTCTGGCGCTGCGCGCCGAAGAAATTGGTCATGACGCGAAAGCCCTTGGGGGCGCCGGGAATGTTGTCGAACACGCCGACCGGAGCGCTGTCCTTGTGCTGCAGCAGCTCGGCGGCCATGCCGATCTCGGTCTCCCAACTATAACCGTTGGCAGTGCGCACCTCGCCGAGCTTGTCGGCTTCCACCAGCCACTGGCGCAGATCGTCGTACGGCACATGGACCTTGAGATTGGTCTCCGGCTTACTCATCCGTGGTCTCCCTGAAAACGCTTTTGATGGATATTGTTAGGCGAATATCTAGCCGCCCGGCCGTCCTGGGCCAAGCGAAAAGCCCGTCCCCAGCGCATCCTTTTTAGACCGTTTCAAAATCCATTATGACGGACGCGCGCCGGGCCTCTCGGCCGTTCATGCCACGCGGGTATCGACGACTTTGTCGGTCGCCATCAGCAGCTTGTGCATCGGGCATTTGTCGGCGATTTCGACGAGTTTGGCGCGCTCGGCATCGGTCAGCGGACCCTCGACATGGATGACCCGTTCGAAGCGGTCGTACGGCACGCCGCTCTCGCCCTTGACGCGCTCATGGGACATCTCGACGCGGATGGCGCCGAGCGCCCAGTTCTTGTGCGCGGCGTAAAAGCGCAAGGTCATCGAAGTGCAGCTGCCGAGGCTCGCCAGCATGTATTGGATCGGCGACGGGCCGCTATCCGTGCCGCCCACGTCCACCGGCTCGTCGGCGGCAAGCATATGGCGTCCGAGCTCGACGCGCTGCGCCAATTTGCTCGTGCCGGTTTCGCTCACTGTGACGAGGTTCCGCATGGCCATCGCGCGCACTCCTGACTGCTATATCGCCTCGCGCCGGATATTACCCCGCGCGCTTCGCGCTAAGCCATGGCATTTCGCCTCATAAACCCGTCGGATGCCGCATTCCCGCCAGCCCAACCTTGCCCCAGGGCGGCCCTTGGCGCGATAATGGCGCTAAGCCCTTTGCCCCGCCCCCGCGCCCCTTTGACCTTTTGGGTCATGCCGGGCCGCCTGGAAACCAATGTCCGGTAAAATCTCCCCTAACCGCATCCTGCGCGCCCTTAGCCATCGCGGGTACGCCATCTTCACGGCGGGCAATCTCGGCTCCATGAGCGGCGAATGGATCCAGCGCGTCGGCGTCGGTTGGCTGGTATGGGAAATGACCCATTCGGCGAGTTGGCTCGGCATCATTGCCTGCGCCGACATGCTGCCGGCCATTTTCATCAGCCCGCTCGCCGGCGCCTATTCCGACCGGATGAACCGCCTGCGGTTCATCAAGATCGCGGTCAGCCTGTCGTCGGTGCAACCCCTCTTGATGACCATCCTCTATTTCACCGGCATGCTCGACATTTGGATCATGCTCGGCCTCGCGCTCTACAACGCCGTCGCCGGCGCCTTGCGCCAATCGGCCTGGCATTCGGTGATTCCTTATCTGGTCGACCGCGAATCCTTGGCGCCCGCCGTCGCCCTCGGTTCCGTCACCTTCAACCTGTCGCGCTTCATCGGCCCCGCCATCGCCGGCCCGCTGATCGCCACGGTCGGCCCGGGCTACACCTTCCTGCTCAATTTCATTTCGCTCTCCGGTTATCTGATCGGCCTGCAGTTCATCAAGCTCAACCGCGAAGAGATCAAGAACCCGCGGAGCGGCGACAGCATCCTCACCGAGACGCTGGAGGGCTTTCGCTACACCGTGCGCCATCCCGGCATCGCGCCGCTCATCTTCTTGCTGCTCGGCAGTTCGATCGGCCAGCGGCCCTTCGTCGATCTCCTCCCCGGCTTCGCCGCGCAAGTGTTCGAACGCGGCCCCGAAGCCCTCGGCTGGATGGTCTCGCTCGTCGGTCTCGGCGCGCTGCTCGGCGGACTGTTCCTCGCCATGCGGCCGTCGGTGCGCGGCCAGAGCTTCATCGCCATCAACGCCGTGCTGCTCGGCGCCGTCGGCCTTTTGATCTTTTCGACCAGTCAGCAGTTCTGGCTGGCGCTGATCGGCCTCACCATCGCCGGCAGCAGCTTGTCGCTCTCCGGCGTCGGCACCATGAGCCTCGTGCAAATGGCGGTGGAAGACAACATGCGCGGCCGCGTCATGAGCATCTACGGACTGATCTTCCGCTCCGGCCCCGCGCTCGGCACGCTCATCATGGGCTTCGCGGCGGAATATGTCGGCCTGCGCCTGCCGGTCGTCGTCGGCGCCGGCATCTGCGTGTTCTTCTGGGCCATTACCATCCGCAACCGGGCGACGATCGCCAAGCATGTCGAGCTCGATGCGCCCCGGGTGAAAAGCAAAATCATCGAGGCGAAAGCCGCCGAATGACCGCCGCGCATAAACCCTTCAGCGAGATGCAGCTCGACGGCGTCGAGATCGTCGCGCGCGAGGAATTGTTCCTCGGCTATTTCCGCGTCGACCGCTACCGCCTGCGCCACCGCCTGTTCGCCGGCGGCATGAGCGGCGAATTCATGCGCGAAATCTTCGAGCGCGGCCATGCCGCCGCCGTGCTGCCCTACGATCCGGCGCGCGACGAAGTGGTGCTGATCGAGCAGTTCCGCCCCGGCGCGCTCGCCGCCGGCTTCCATCCCTGGCTGATCGAGCCGGTCGCCGGCATCATCGAGTCGGGCGAGACGCCCGAGGATGTCGCGCGGCGCGAGGCGGTCGAGGAATCGGGCTGCGCGATTTCCGACCTGGTGCCGATGCACCATTATCTGACCAGCCCCGGCGGCACGTCCGAAAGCTGCGCGCTGTTCTGCGGCAGGGTCGATGCGTCGAACGCCGGCGGCCTGCATGGGCTCGACGGCGAGGACGAGGACATCCGCGTCATGGCGGTGCCCTTCGCCGAGGCGCGCGCCTGGCTCGACCAAGGCCGGCTGAACAACGCCCTGACCATCATCGCCATGCAATGGCTGGCCTTGAACCGGGAGAAATTGCGGGCCGAATGGGGCAGCAGCCCGGCTTGATTGAACCGGCCCGCGCCGGTAGTCTGCAATCCACGCTGAAGCCTCGGGAAACCCAGGCTTTTCCCACAATCAGATTGTAGATCAGCCCGTCATGGATATTCGCAACGGCTTTCTCGGCACCATCGGCAAGACGCCGCTCATCCGCCTGCGCAAGGCGTCGGACGACACCGGCTGCGAGATCTACGGCAAGGCGGAATTCCTCAATCCCGGCGGCTCGGTGAAAGACCGCGCGGCTCTGTTCATCATCCGCGACGCCGAAAAGCGCGGCGCGCTGAAGCCGGGCGGTGTCATCGTCGAGGGCACCGCCGGCAACACCGGCATCGGCCTGGCGCTGGTCGGCAACGCGCGCGGCTACCGCTCGGTGATCGTCATCCCCGAGACGCAGAGCCAGGAAAAAAAGGACATGCTGCGGCTGTGCGGCGCCGAGCTAATCGAAGTGCCCGCCGTGCCCTACTCCGATCCCAACAATTACGTGAAATATTCCGGCCGCCTCGCCGAGGAATTGAACGCCAAGGAGCCGCATGGCGCGGTGTGGGCCAACCAGTTCGACAATGTCGCCAATCGCATGGCGCATATCGAGGGCACCGGCCCGGAGATTTGGCGCCAGACCGACGGCAAGATCGACGGTTTCACCTGCGCCGTCGGCACCGGCGGCACGCTCGCCGGCATCGGCATCGCCCTCAAGGAACGCAATCCGAAGATCACCGTCGCCCTGTCCGATCCGATGGGCGCGGCGCTCTACAACTATTACAAGCATGGCGAGCTGAAGGCCGAAGGGACCTCGATCACCGAGGGCATCGGCCAGGGCCGCATCACCAAGAACCTCGAAGGCGCGCCGATCGACGACGCCTTCCAGGTGACCGACGAGGAAGCCCTCCCCGTCGTGTTCGATCTGCTCAAATACGAGGGCCTCTGCCTCGGCGGCTCGTCCGGCATCAACGTCGCCGGCGCCATCAAGTTGGCCAAGAAGATGGGGCCGGGCCACACCATCGTGACCATCCTGTGCGATTACGGCCAACGCTATCAGTCCAAATTGTTCAATCCGAAATTTCTGCGAGAGCGCAACCTTCCCGTGCCGGATTGGCTATAATCGGCAAATGATCGAACAGCTCCCCCCTCTCGTCTCGACCGACTGGCTCGCCGAACGGCTTGGCCGCTCCGACCTCAAAATCCTCGATGCCTCCTGGTACATGCCGGCGCAGAACCGCGACGCCCAGGCGGAATATGCCGCCGCGCATATTCCCGGCGCGATGTTCTTCGACATCGACCGCATCGCCGACACGGAGTCCAGCCTGCCGCACATGCTACCCTCGCCCGCGAATTTCGGCGCGGCGGTCGGCGCGCTCGGTGTCGGCAACGAAGACGACGTGGTGATCTATGACGGCGCCGGCATCTTCGCCGCGCCGCGCGTCTGGTGGACTTTCCGCGTTTTCGGCCATAGCCGCGTCGCCGTGCTCGACGGCGGCTTGCCGAAATGGCGGCGTGAAAATCGTCCGCTCGAATCCGGGCCGTTGACGCCGACGCCGAAGAACTTCCGCGCCAGTCCGCGTCCGAAATTGGTGCGCGACGCGGCAGCCATGCGCGAGAATATCGCCAGCGAGAAAGAGCTGGTGCTCGACGCGCGCAGCGAAGGCCGCTTCAAGGGCAGCGAGCCCGAGCCGCGCCCAGGTCTCAAGGGCGGCCATATTCCGCACAGCCGCAACCTGCCGTTCCAAGCGCTGGTCGATCCGGCGAGCGGCACCATGAAACCAGCCGACGAATTGCGCGCGATCTTCGCCAATGCCGGCGTCACCGCCAAGCAACGCGTCACCGCCAGCTGCGGCTCGGGTCTCACCGCCGCCATCCTCGCCTTCGGGCTTTACTTGACCGGGCGCGACGACGCGGCGATCTATGACGGCTCCTGGTCGGAATGGGGCGCTCTGCCCGACGCCCCCGTAGAGACATAAGCATCATGGCCAAAAAAGACGGTCCGCCGCTCAAGCCGGACACGCTGCTCACCACGGTCGGCCGCGATCCTGCCGCCAATTTCGGCATCGTCAATCCGCCGGTCTATCACGCCTCGACCGTCACCTTCCCGACGGTGGCGGCGCTGGAAGCCGTCAACAAGACGCCGTTCGACGCGGTCTATTACGGCCGCCACGGCACGCCGACGACCTTCGCCCTGCAGGACGCCATGGCCGAGCTCGACGGCGGCCAGGGCCGGCGCGGCATCGCCTGCGGCTCCGGCGTCGCGGCGATCGACGCCACCCTCGCCGCCTTCGTGTCGGCGGGCGACCATCTGCTCGTCACCGATTCGGCCTACGATCCGACGCGCCGCTTCTGCAACGAGTTTTTGAGGAAGTTCGGCGTCGAGACGACCTATTACGATCCGCTGATCGGCGCCGGCATCAAGGCGTTGATGCGGCCCAACACCAAGGCCGTTCTGGTCGAGGCCCCCGGCTCGCTCACCTTCGAAGTACAGGACATTCCGGCCATCGCCGAGGCCGCGCACCAGGGCGGCGCGGCGGTGATCATGGACAATAGCTGGGCGACGCCACTGCTCTACAAGGCGTTCGACCATGGCGTCGACGTGTCGATCTATTCGGCGACGAAATATATCGTCGGCCATTCCGATGCCATGATGGGCGTCATCGTCACCACGCCGGAGACTTTCCTGCCGGTGCGCAAGAGCGTCGCCATGTTCGGCGCCGCGCCGGGACCCGACGACTGCTATCTCGCGCTGCGCGGCCTGCGCACCCTCTCGGTGCGGATGGAGCGCCACGAAAAGAGCGCCATGAAGATCGCCGAATGGCTGAAGGCGCGCCCCGAAGTGGCCAGGGTGCTGCATCCGGCCTTCGCCGATTGCCCTGGCCACGAGATTTGGCGGCGCGATTTCACCGGCGCGTCGGGCCTGTTCTCCATCGTGCTGAAGCCGACCTCGAAGGCCGCGCTCACCGCCATGCTCGACGGCATGCGCCTCTTCGCCATGGGCTACAGCTGGGGCGGCTACGAGAGCCTGATCATTCCGGTGAACCCGAGCGCCATCCGCACCGCCGTGCCCTGGACCGCCGAAGGCCCGCTGGTGCGCCTGCATGTCGGCCTCGAAGACGCGGATGACCTGATCGCCGACCTGGCCGACGGCTTCAAGCGCTTGGCCGCTGCGTCATGAGCGGCGTCGGCGACAAGCTGCGCCATTATGAGGGAGTGGCCAAGGTCTACGATGAGTTTCGTCCGACCTATCCGGCCGCCTTTTTAACGCGCCTCGCCGAGGCCCTGACAGTCGAGCCCCCAATCGGCGGCACGGTCTACGACATCGGCGCCGGCACCGGCATCTTCACGCGGCAATTGCGCGCGCTGTTGCCCGCCGCGATGCCCATCGTCGGCGTCGAACCGGCGAGCGACATGTGCGCCCATGCCGCGGCGAGCGTGGCGGACCTGCCGAACATCACTTTCGTCAGTGGCGCTGCCGAACATCTGCCCGCCGAGGACGGCGCCGGCCGCGCCATTTTGGCTGCCACCGCCGCCCATTGGTTCGCCCGCGCGCAGTTTTACGGCGAAGCGGCGCGCGTGCTGCGCCCCGGCGGCGTGCTCGCCATCGTGCAATATTTCCGCGACAAGGACCGGTCGCCCATCGTGCAGGACTTCCTCGCCTATCTGCTCGACAACCAGGCGCGTCGGCCGCCGAAGCGCCCCGATTACCTCGCCGAGTTGGAAGCGCGCCCGGAATTCGGCGCTGTCGAGCAAGTCACCGACCTGCAGGAACTGCCGCTGAGCTTTTCGCAATTCGTCGGCCTCGCCCTGTCCTCGCCGACCACGCGCGACGTGGTCGACCGGCTCGGCCAAGCCCAGGTCGAAGCCGACCTCACAGCCATCGCCCGCCGCCACGCGGTCGGCGACGACCGGCTGGCCTATGGCATGGTGTTCCAGTATTTCCTGACGCGGCGCGTCAGCTAACAATCCGTCGTTTCGGCCAGGCCGCGACGGCGACGAACATCGCCGTCGCCGTCAGGACGATGGCCGCGCCGGACGGCAAATCCCAAATGTAGGATTCGGCCATGCCGCCGCCGACGGCGAGGCAGCCGATCAGCGCGGCGAGCGCCGCCATCTGCTCGGGCGTTTTCGACAGGCGCCGCGCCGTCGCCGCCGGGATCACCAGCAGCGAGGTGATCAGCAGGATGCCGACGATCTTGAGCGACACGGCGACGATCACCGCGAGCAGCAGCATGAACAGGAAGCGCGCGAGCAGCGTGTTGACGCCCTCGACCTGGGCCATTTCCTCATGCACGGTCATCGCCAGCAGCGGCCGCCACAGCCAGATCAGCACGACCAGGCAGACCGCGCCGCCGCCGTAGATCCACCATAGATCGCTGGCGGTGACCGACAGCACGTCGCCGAACAGCAGCGCCAGCAGATCGGTGCGCAGCGTGTCGAGGAAGGCCATGAAAACGATGCCGGCGGCGAGCGCCGCATGGGCCAGCACGCCGAGCAGCGTGTCGGTCGCCAGGGTTTGGCGCCGCTCGGCCAAGTAAAGCGCGCCGGCGAGCAGGACCGAGACGATGAACATGCCGAGCGTCATGTCGAAATGCAGGGCATAGCCGAGCGCCACGCCAAGCAGCGCCGAATGGGCCAGCGTCGAGCCGAAGAAGGACATGCGCCGCCACACCACGAAGGCGCCGAGCGGGCCGCAGATCAGCGCCACCCCGAAGCCGGCGACCAGCGCGCGGATCAGGAAATCATCCATGGGAATGGCCGTCATGATGATCGTGATGATGAACCGTGCCATCGGGATCGACCACATGCCCCGCCGCGTCATGGGCGTGATCGTGGGCGTGGGTATAGACCGCGAGGCTCGGCGCGATCGTCGGGCCGAACAGCGCGAAATATTCCGGATGGCGGCCGACCGATTCGGGCGTGCCGGCGCAGCAGACATGCTGATTGAGGCAGATCACCTCGTCGGTCGCCGCCATCACCAGATGCAGGTCGTGCGACACCATCAGCACGCCGCAGTGATGGGTCTGGCGCAACTTGCCGATCAGATCGTAGAGCTCGGCCTGGCCGGTGACGTCGACGCTGCGCACCGGCTCGTCGAGCACCAGCAGGTCGGGATTGCGCAGCAGGGCGCGGGCCAGCAGCACGCGCTGGAATTCGCCGCCCGACAACAGCTGCACCGCCTGGCCGATGGTGTAGGCCGCGCCGACCTCCTCCAGCGTGCGCTCGAGCGTCGCCGCGTCCTTGACGCCGGAGAGCTGCAGGAAGCGCCGCACCGTCATCGGCAGGTCGCGGTCGATGGTCAGGGATTGCGGCATATAGCCGATGCGCAGATTGGCGCGCCGTTCGACGCGGCCGTGGGTCGGCTTGGTCAAACCGAGCAGGACGCGCACCAGGGTCGATTTGCCGGCGCCGTTCGGGCCGATCAGGGTGACGACCCGGCCCGGCCGCACCGCCAGGGTGACGTCGTGCAGCACCTCGCGGCCGGCGAAGGCGACGCAGACGCCATAAGCCGCAACGAGGGGAGCCGCAACCAATGGCGCCTCAGACACGGCGGGAGCGTTCATCGCGCCGCGTCGCGGCAATCGCGGCAGACGCCGGAGACTTCCAAAGTCTGGCTGTCGGGCAGGAAGCCGAGCCCGCCGGTGGTCGCGGCGATGGCCGCGTCGATGGCGGGGTTGTCGATCTCGGCCACCGTGCCGCAGGTCTTGCAGATCAGATATTGCATGGCATGGCGGTCGCCGGGATGCGTGCAGCCGATATAGGCGTTGAGCGAGGCGATGCGGTGAATCAGCCCCTGCTCGAGGAGAAAATCGAGCGCGCGATAGACCGTCGGCGGCATGGCGTTGCGCCCCTCGCCGCGCAGCAGATCCATGATGGCATAGGCGCCGACCGGCGCATGGGAGGCCCAGATCAGTTCGAGCACGCGCTTGCGCAGCTCGGTCAGGCGCACGTTGCGGCCGGCGCAGAGCCGCTCGGCTTCCACCAGGGCATCATGCACGCATTGATGATGATCGTGGCCGCGGGTCAGGGCCGGCGGCAAAGTCGGGCGGCGCTGCGCCATGAGACCGCTCCAAAAAATCGGGTCGATGCGCGAAATGCCCTGGCGTCGCCAAGGAAAGTCCTTGGACATCAGCCGGCTCGCGCATATTTGTTATAATATAACACTGTTGACGCGCCGCCTGTCAATGTTGACTCTCGGGATCGACCATCGGCCGCCCCCAATCGGAAAGTCCGCCATGACCACCGCCTCCACCACCCCAGCGGGCGCGCCCGCTTTGCCCGCCGACAGCAAGGCCATCGCCGAGATCGTCGGCGAGATGGCCTTCGACGCCAACGGCCTCATCGCCGCCATTGCCCAGCAGGCGGGCAGCGGCGAAGTGCTGATGCTCGCCTGGATGAACCGCGAAGCGGTCGAGACGACGCTGCGCAGCGGCTACGCGCATTATTATTCGCGCTCGCGCAAGAAGCTGTGGAAGAAGGGCGAGAGCTCCGGCCAGTTGCAAAAGCTCGTCGATTTCCGCCTCGATTGCGACGGCGACGCGGTGCTGATGCTGGTCGAGCAAACCGGCGTCGCCTGCCACACTGGCCGTCACAACTGCTTTTTCCGCGCGCCGCGCGCGCTCGGCGGCCTCACCGAGATCGCCAAGGTCGAAGTCGACCCCAGTAAATTATACGGCGAGTAATCCGTCATGATCCTGGTCAAGGCCCATAGCAAGGAGCGCATGCAGAGCTGGTTCGACATCTTCGAGCGCGAACTGCCCGGCACGCCCGTGCGCCTATGGCCCGATTACGACGATCCGGCCAATGTCGAATTCGTCATCGCCTCGGCCCTGCCGCCGGGAGAATTCGCCAAATTCCCCAACCTGAAATTCGTCGCCTCCATGGCGGTCGGCGTCGAGCGCCTGCTCGGCGATGCGACCATGCCGGCGCATATCCCCATCGTGCGCAGCGTCAATCCCGCGCGCGGCGACAGCATGACGGAATATGTCGTGCTGCATGCATTGCGCTATTGCCGCCGCCTGCCCGACTACGAGGCCCAGCAGGGCGAACGGCGCTGGGAACGGTTGGCCGACGCCGCCGCGGCCGAAACCGGCATCGGCATCATGGGGCTCGGCAATCTCGGCCTGATGGCCGCCGAGCGGCTCCGCCTGTTCCACTTCCCGGTCGCCGGCTGGGTGCGCAATCCGCGCCGAATCGACGGCATCGAGACCTTCGCCGGCAAGGAAAATTTCCACGCCTTCCTGGCGCGCAGCCGGATCGTCGTCTGCCTGCTGCCGCTGACGCCGGGAACGCGCAACGTTCTCGATGCCCGCGCCTTCGCCGCCATGCCGCGCGGCAGCTATCTGATCAATGCCGGACGCGGCGAACATATCGTCGACGACGACCTGCTGGCGGCGCTCGAGTCGGGCCAGATCGCCGGCGCGACCCTCGACGTCTTCCGCCAGGAACCCCTGCCCGCCGGCCATCCCTATTGGACCCACCCCAAAGTCACCGTCACGCCGCACAATGCCGCGGCGACCCGCCAGGCCCACGGCGCCGACGTCGTGCTGGAGAACATCCGGCGCGCCCGCGCCGGCCAGCCCCTGGTCAATCTCGTGGATAAATCTGCCGGTTATTGAACGGTCGCCGATCTGTAACAGCGCCGCGGCTACTCTAGGCTAGACAACAGACCGGGGTTATCCGTACCGCCATGTCCTTTCCGCTCATCGCCGCCCATCGCGGCGGCGCCGGCCTTTGGCCGGAAAACAGCCTGACGGCGTTCCGCAACGCCATCCGCCTGCCCGTCGATCTCATCGAGTTCGACGTGCATCGCTGCAAGGATGGCCTGCTCGTCGTCCATCACGACCCCACGCTCGACCGCATGACCGACGGCAGCGGTCCGCTCGCCGATAAAAGCTGGGACGAGCTCTGCAGCGTCACGATCAACGGCACCGACGGCGAGCCCTTGCCGCTGCTCGACGAAATCGTCGCGCTCATCGCGCCGACGCGCATCGATCTCCGCCTCGAATTCAAATGTCGCGCCGACGGCAGCCGCTATGCCGGCATCGAGGCCGAAACCATCGCCTTGCTGCGCGACGCCGGCATGCTGCACCGGACGATCTTCACCTCGTTCCAATGGGACACGCTGGAAACCGCGCTGTCGCTCGCCAGCGTGCGCGGCGCCATCGCCTTGATGCATAAGAACGCTGCCGCTACGCTGGAGGATTACGCCGCGTCGCTCGCCCTGGTGCGCGCCAAGGCGCTGCCCGAGATCTCCCTGCCCGCCGCGCTGATGAGCGCCGACAGCTTCGCCCGCGCCCGCGACATGGGCTTGCGCGCCGGCGCCTTCGGCGTCAACACGCAAGAGCGCATCGTCGCCGCCTTCGATCTCGGTGCCGCGGCCTTCACCACCGACCGGCCCGATTGGGCCTTGGCCGAACGAGACCGGCGCCTGCAAGCGGCCTGAAGGGTTAGCGCCTCAGCGTCGGATCGAGGCGGTCGCGCAGCCAATCGCCGAGCATGCTGACGGCGAAGGTCGTCAGGAAAATCATGATGCCGGGACAGACCGCGATCCACCAGGCGGTGATCATGTAATCGCGCCCGGACCCGAGCATGAGCCCGAGGCTGGTCAGCGGCGGTTGCACGCCGAGGCCGAGGAAACTCATGGAGGTTTCGAGCAGGATCGTCTGCGGAAAGTTCAGCGTGAACTGCACGATGATGGCGCTGGCGATGTTCGGCAGGACATGGCGGCCATAAATGCGCAGGGGGCCGGCGCCGAGCGCCCGCATCGACGTCACGTAACCATGCTCGCTCGCCGACAGCACCATGCCGCGCGTCAGGCGCGCGTAAGTCTCCCAGCCGTTGAGGCCCATGATGACCATGAACAGCAGCAGGTCGTTGCCGAAGAAGGCGAGCACGGCGAGCGCCAGTATCATCAGCGGAATCGAGGCTTGGAAATCCACCAGCATGAGGATGATTTCCTCGACCCAGCCGCGAAAATGCGCCGCGAGAAATCCGACCGCCGTGCCGAGGATGGCCGCGAGCGTCGTGCCGACCACGGCGATCAGGATGCTGACGCGCGTACCGTAGATCAGCCGGCTGAGGATGTCGCGTCCCAGCTCGTCGGTGCCGAGCCAATGGGCGGAGGTGCCGCCGAACCCGACCGGCGGCTTCAGGCGCTGCAACAGGTCTTGTTCGGCATAATGATAGGGCGCCAGCAGGTCGGCGAAAGTGAACAGGACGACGACCAGCAGGAAGAATGCCAGGCAGAGCAGAACGAGGGCCGGCATGCGCGACAGCTCGCGCGTCAAGCCGCCCAAAGGCCGGCGCGCGGGCCGCATCGCCCACTTATCCTTCGCCTGGTCGCTCATGCCGTCGCCTTCCCGCCCGCGCTCCGCACGCGCGGATCGAGCCAGCCATACAGCAGATCGACGATCAGGTTGGACAGCACCATGGTCGTCGCCACGATGACGAACAGCGCCTGCACCACCGGCAGGTCGCGCGTGGCCACGGACCCCGCAAGCAGGCGGCCGATGCCCGGCCAGGCGAAGACGACCTCCACCACCACGGCGCCGGCGATCAGATCGCCGATCTTGAAGCCGAGAATGGTGACGATGGGGATCGCCGCATTGGGCACCGCATGCCAGGCGATCCGCCGCAGATGCGGCACGCCCTTGGCCTTGGCCGTGCGCATGTAGGACTGGCTCAGCACTTCCAGCATGGCCGAACGGGCGAAACGCGCCAGCGCCCCGGCCGAGGCCGTGGGCGAAGCGAGACCAAGGGTCGCCACCGGCATCAGCGCGTGCCAGAAGGTCGCGCTGCCGGAGCTCGGCAACCATTGCAGGTTCATGGCGAACAGCATGATCAGGAGAATGCCGAGGAAATAGTTCGGCATGGAGTAGCCGAGCACGGCGAAGCTCATGGTCAGGCGGTCGATGATGCTGTTGCGGTGCAAGGCGGCATAGATGCCGAGGGGCACGCCCAGCGCAAGGGCGAAGAGCAAAGCCGATAGGCCGAGCTGCAGTGTCGCCGGCACGCGCTCCAGCACCACTTGCAAGGCGTCGCGGTTGTCGCGCAAGGAATCGCCGAAATTGCCGTGCAGCACGTTGACGATGTAGGCGAGATACTGCTCGTGGAGCGGCTTATCGAGGCCCCAGGCCGTGCGATAGAACTCGATGGTGTCGGCCGTCGCGTCGTCGGGCAGCAGAATGTCGGTCGGATCGCCCGACACGCGCAAAATGACGAAGACGAAGCTGACGACGAGCAGCAGCGTCAGCACCGCGCGCAGCAATTTGACCAGGAAGAAGCGCGCCGTCATGGCCGAATGCTCATGACAGGGCGGCCGTCTCGTTGCGCAGGGCCAGGGCGGGGCCCGGCGCGTTGACCAGCACGCCGTCGATCTCGAGCGCGATCAGGCGGCGTAGGCGCGCTTCGTCGATCTCGCCGGCCGTGCCCGCCTTGCGCTGGCCGGTGGTGATCCAGACCGGATGGTTGCCGCCGCGCGCCGCCGCGACCGAGGCCGCGTCCGCCTCGTCTTCCCACAGGCGGGCGATGCTGCCGCCCGCCGCGAAGAAGGCGGGAATGTCGGCGCGATCGTTGAGGAAGCCGAGAATCACCGCATCCGGCGCCCGCTGGTGCAGGGCTTGCGCCTGAGCGACGCTGCGCACGCCGAACACCACCGAGGCCTGCATGTCCTGGGCGCGGACCGCGTCATGGACCAGCACCGGATAGTCGCGATAAGCGAGCTTGAGGTCGAGCAGCACGCCGACGCGGCCGCGCGCGATCTCCAGCACGTCGGCAAGGCGCAGCACGTTCAGCTCGTCGAGCGATTCGTCCGGCAGTTCGGCGATGCTGCGGTCGGTGCCGCGCACGCGTTCCAAGTCCGGGTCGTGATTGCAATAGAGCGTGCCGTCGCTGGACAGCCGCACATCCGTCTCGATCAGATCGGCGCCGGCGGCGATGGCCGCCTCGAAGGCCTCGCGGCTGTTCTCGACATAGCCGTCCGAATGGCCGCGGTGAGCGATGACGAGGAAATCCCCGCGCCGCATTAAGTTCATGACTGGATCTCCGCATGGGCCAAAGGCTTCGGCGGCAGGAACACGGTGGATCCCGTCGCCCGCGACCAATTGCGCACGTCGAGCGAGAGAAACAGGTCCGGTTCGACGAACTCGTGCGTCGCCGAAGCGCCATCCAGGCGATAGCGGATATAGCCGGCGCGGCGCTGCAGGCCCTCCACCGGCGGCAGGGGCTTCTCCTTGCTGTTGATGAAGGCGGTCGCCGGCGCCCAAACCATTTGCAGCCCGCCTTCGGCGAAGGCGCGATAGACATGCAGATGGCCGCTGCCGATCAGTTGGACGCCATGCTGGCGGCACAGCGCCAGCAGCTTCGCCCGCCCCGGCGGAAAGAGGCAGGACAGGCCGAGGGCCGCCTCGTCCGACGCGGCGTAGAAGACCGGCTTGTGCAGGAACAGGGCGAGGTTTCGTCCGGCGGCCGAGGCGAAGGCCTCTTCCAGCCAAGCCAGTTGCTCGGCCTCGTCGGCGAATCCCGAATCGAACAATTGGGCGTTGATACCGACGATGCGCCAGCCGCTCTCGCCCGCGCCGAGATCGCGATAGTCCCACTCGGGACCGACGAAGCTGCGCCAGTTGCGGCGGCGCTCGTCGCTGAGCGGACGCTGCAGGCGCGAATCGGGCGGCGTGTCGCCGATGTCGTGATTGCCCGGCATGACCAGCACGGGGCATGGCAACTTGTCGAGCTCGGCCCGGGCGAAGGCAAGATCGTCGGCGTCGTCGGTGCCGCGCAGCGACAGGTCGCCGCTATGGACGATCAGGTCCGGCGGATCGGCCCGCATGTCGCCGAGGAAGACGCGCCAATTGTCGTAGAAATAGCCGCGATTGCGGCTGAGATGGGTATCCGTCACCTGGACGACGTGAAACGGCTTCATATCTCACCTCTTGCGACACGATGGCAGGCCACCTGATGGGCGGACTCGCCGTCTCCCCGAGAATCGAGGACGGGCAGCAGCGCCGGCATGGCGGTTTTGCAATCCTCCACGACGAAGGGGCAGCGCGTGTGAAAACGGCAGCCGGCGGGCGGATTGACGGCGCTCGGCGGATCGCCAGCGAGTAGCAGCCGTTCGCGGCGCAGGCGCGGATCGGGCACCGGAATCGCCGAGATCAGCGCCCGCGTATAGGGATGGCGCGGCTCGTCGAACAGAGCGTCGCGCGGCGCCGTCTCGACGATCTGGCCGAGATACATGACGGCGACGCGGTCGCTGATGTGACGCACCACGCTCAGCGCATGGGAAATGAACAGATAAGCGACGCCGAATTGGCGCTGCAGGTCCTTCAGCAGGTTGACGACCTGGGCCTGCACCGAGACGTCGAGCGCCGAGACCGGCTCGTCGCAGACCACGAGGCTCGGCCGCAGGATCAGCGCACGGGCGATGACGACGCGCTGCTGCTGGCCGCCGGACAATTCATGAGGGTAGCGTCCGGCCATGTCCGCCTGGAGGCCGACGGCGCGCAGCATCTGCAGCGCCGCCGCGTCGCGGCTCTCCCCGTCGCCGATGCCGTGAATGTCGAGCGGTTCGCGAATTTGCGCGCCGATCGGCAGGCGCGGATTGAGCGCGCTGGCGGCGTCCTGAAAAATGATCTGCGCCTTGCGGCGCAGGCCGCGCCCCTCCTGCGCCGACAGATGGCGAATCGACCGGCCGTCGATGCGCACCTCGCCGCCATCCGGCGCCAGCAAATCGAGGACCAGACGCCCGGTCGTCGATTTTCCGCAGCCCGATTCGCCGACCAGGCCGAGCGTCTCGCCGGCGCGCAACTGGAAGCTGACGCCATCGACGGCGCGCACTTCGGCGGCCGGCGCCCACGGCCAGGGACGCGCCAGGCGGAAGCGGCGCGACAGGCCGCGGACTTCCAACAGAGGCGGCGATGCCGTGGCGACGCTCATGCCGCGACGGGAGCGAAACAGGCGATGCGGCGGCCATCGCCCTGCAGATGCGGGTCCGGCAGGCGCTCGAAACAAGCCGCGCAGGCGTTCTCGCAGCGCGGCGCGAAGGGACAGCCGGCCGGCACGGCATGAAGCGACGGCACGTTGCCCTCGATGGTGGCGAGCCGCGCCACGTTCTCGTCGATTCGCGGGATCGAGCGCAACAAGCCGCGCGTATAGGGATGCGACGGCGCGGCGAAGAGATCGCCGACCTCGGCGTCTTCGGCGACGCGGCCGAGATACATGACGGCGACGCGGTCGGCCATTTCCGCTACCACGCCGAGATCATGCGTCACCAGCATGAGGGCCAGTCCCTCCTCCGCCTGCAATTCGCGCAGCAGTTCGAGGATTTGCGCCTGAATGGTGACGTCGAGCGCGGTGGTCGGTTCGTCGGCGATGATCAACTTGGGCCGGCAGGCCATCGCCATGGCGATGGCGACGCGCTGATTCATGCCGCCGGACAGTTGATGAGGATATTCGCCGAGCCGCCGGCCAGCATCGGGAATGCGCACGCGATCGAGCAGGCGCTTCGCCTCCGCCGTCGCCGCGCGCCAGGACAGGCCGCGATGCAGCACCAGCACCTCGGCGAGCTGTTTGCCGATGCTATGCACCGGATTGAGCGCCGTCAGCGGGTCTTGGAAAATCATGGCGACTTCGCGTCCGCGCAGACGTTCCAGTTCGCGTTCGGCTAAGGCGGCAAGGTCGCGCCCCTCGAACAGGATGCGCCCCCCCGTCACCCGACCGTTCTTCGGCAAAAGCCCGAGCACCGCATGACAGGTGACGCTCTTGCCGCAGCCCGATTCGCCGACCAGGCAGAGCGTCTCCCCGGCGGCGACCGACAGGCTGACGCCGCGCACCGCCGTGACCGGACCGCGCTCGGTCGCGAAAGCGACCGTGAGGCTCTCGATGGAGAGCAACGGAGCGGACATGACCGGGCCCTCCGATTAGGAGCGCGGCGCCTGTTTGATCTTGAACACGTCGGGGCGGAAATCCATGAAGTAGAGCGGATAGGGCGTCCACTCGATGGTCTTCTTCATGGCATAGGTTTCGTAGGGATTGTAGAGCAGCGCCGCCGGCGCCTCGTCCTCGAAGATGTCGAGCATGGTCTGGAAGGCGTTGAAGCGCGCCTTGGGGTCCATGCTGGTCACGACCACGTCCTGCGCGTCGTTAAAGGCCTTGGGCGACGTCCAATATTTATAGTTCTTCTGCACCTCCGATTCGTAGCCCCACAGCGAGACGAGGCCGCCGACCGGATCGGGCAGACGGTAGGAGTTGGACCAAGGATAGATCATCGCGCCGGGCGCGCGGACCTGCGTGAAGTTTTCGACGATGGCCAGACGCATGTTGACGCCGACCTTCTTCCACATCTGCTGAATCACCTGGGTCGCCGACAGCATGTTGCTGTAATAGGCGGTCATGGTGCGCACCACGATCTCTTCGCCGTTGTAGCCGGCCTCCTTCAGGAGCTGCTTGGCGCGCTCCGGATCGTACACCGGCGGCGGACGCTTCGGGTTGTACATGGCGCCGAAGTCTTCCATCTGGTGGCCGTTCGGCGTGTAGGCCTGGTTCTGCCACAGTGCGGTGATCAGCGCCGGACGGTCGATCGCCATGGACAGCGCCTGACGGACCCGCTTGTCCTTGAGGACCGGATCATTGGTGTTGAACAGCAGCAGCTGGGTGTTGGCGAGGGCCAGGCTCTTGGTCTCGATGTTCTTGTAGCGGTCGAACACCTGCACCTGATCGGGCGGAATATTGACGATCAGGTCCATCTCGCCGCTCACCAAGCCGGCGACGCGGCTCGCCAGCTCGGGCACCTGTCGGAAGGTCAGCGTCTTGAACGCCGGCTTGCCGCCGTAATAATCGTCGTTGGCGGTGAACTTCTGATAATCGCCCTCTTTCCATTCGGCGAACTTCAACGGGCCGGTGCCGACCGGCGCGCGGTCGGTCACCTTCAGGGCGGTAGCCATCCATTTCGGATCGCTGGTGTCGCCCTTCACGGCATCGAGCCAGGCCTTCTTGCTGATGATGAAGGAGCCGTAGGTGGCGAGACGCTGCTCCAAGACCGGATCGGGTTCTTTGGCGGTGAAACGCACGGTGTATTTGTCGAGCGCTTCGACCTTGGCGAGATGGCCGAAAAAGGTGCGGCCTTCCGGCAGGAGCGACTTGGGACCGATCAGGCGGTCCGGGTCGAAGGTGAAAAGCACGTCGTCGGCGGTGAACTCCGCGCCGTTGTGAAACTTCACGCCCTGCCGCAGCTTCAGTTCCAAGGTGCGGTCGTCGATGCGCGTCCAGGACGTCGCCAGGCTGGGCACCAGCTTGGAGCCCATGCCCTTGCCGTCGGACAGGAAGTCGCGGCGGATCAGCGTGTCGTAGATCGAATAGGTGATGCGGATGGTGACGTTGCCGGAGGCCAGCACGGGGTCCAAGCCGACGGCCAGGGCATTGACGCCGACCGCGACGTTCGGTCGATTGTCCTGCGCATGGGCGGCGCCCGAAACTCCGGCACCCGCCGCGAGGGACGCGACGGCCAGGAAACGCAAGCACTTGCGCCAGAACCGATTGCTCATGGTCATGACCCCTATATTGAGTGGTACGGCCGAGATGGCCTTGCGCCGACTCATAGGGACAAGCGATGACCGCCCTGTTACCTTTCGATGACGAAATCATGACAATGGGGTCGAAAATCAACCCCCACCTCGGCGGATGGAGGAAGGCGGCGCAGTTCGCCGCTCAGGCGGCGTCGCCGCGCGCGTTGTCGATCTTGGCGCCTTCGAGATTGGCGCCCTCCATCTTGGCGCCGCGCAGGTCCGCGCCGCGCAGATCGGCGCCCCGCAGGTCGGCGTCGCGCAAATCGGAGTCGCTGAGATCGGCCTTCATCAAGCGGGCCGAGCGCAGCACCACGCCGGCCAGATTGGCGCCGATCAGCTTGGCGTTCTCGAGATTCACCGGATAGCTGTGCGACGGCGAATTGCCGATCTTCTCCACCGGACCGAGATTGGCGCCGGCGAGATTGGCTTCGATCAAGGCCGCGCGCTGCAAATTCGCGCCGCGCATGTCCGCGCGCGTCAAATCGGCGCCGCAAAGATCGGAAAAGGACATCACCGCCATGGCCAGTTCGGCGTTCGACAGATCGGCGTCGCGCAGCACCGTGCGCTCCATGAGCGCCGCGGCGAGATTGACGCCGCGCAAGGTGCGGCCGGTCAGGTCCATCTCCGTCATGTCGGCGCGCTTGCCGGCCTTGCTGGTGCTATCGACCCATTCGGCATGTTTTTTGAGAATCGCGGCAAGCACCGCGTCGTTGGGCGACGGCACGGTCGACTGCACCGCCATGTGGAAGCCGTCATAGGCGCGCGCGGCGGAATCGAGAATGGCGCCGCGCATGTCGGCGTCCTTGAACAGGGTGTATTCGAGCTTCACCTTGTTCATCACCGCGCCGGTCATGGTCGAGCCGCCGAAATTCGCGCCGGTGAGATCGCTGCCGTCGAGCATCGCGCCGATCAGCAGCGAATTGCGCAAGTCGGCGCGCTTGAGATCGGTATTGCGCAGCACCGCATCGGTCAAATCGGCGTTGAGCATCATCGAATCGGACAGGAGCGCGCCGGTCAGATCGACGCGGCGGGCGATGATCGCGCTCAGTTCCGAGGAAAGCTCCTCGTAGGCCACCACCTGCATGCCGTCTTTTTCCTGATGGCGGGCGAGCGCGGCCTGGCGCACGTCGGCCTCGACCATGATCGCTTCGGTGAGATCGGCGCCGCGCAGGCAGGCGCCGCGCAGGTCGGCGCGCGTCAGGTCGGCGCGATAGAGGTTGGCGACGCGCAGGTCGGCGCCGAACAGATTGGCCATGCGGAGCTTGGACTCGGCCATCCAGCATTGCTTGAGCAGCGCGCCGGTGAGATCGGCCTGGCTCAGATCGCTCTTGCGCAGATCGAGGCCGCTGAGGTCGTGGAACTTGAGCAGCGCGCGCTGGCCGTTCGTCTGGCCGGTCAAAAAGCGCTCATGCAGACGCAGCACGCGGTCCAGTTCCTGCTGGCTGATGCGTGTCCACCCAAGCCCTGAGGAGCCCGCGGGGTTGTGGCTGTTGGTCATGCGTCTCTCGCTGCGGCCGGGGAAGGCCGAAATTCGGTTATTATTCAGCATGATAATGATTAAGGCGCGGTTAAATCTGCCGGCGCCGCCCGCGGCAAAGGCCGCAATGGGGCGGCCGTGGACGGCCCAAGACCCCCCAGATGTCGCGCGGCGGCGGGAAAAATCGCCATATTGGCGCCATGATCGCGGTTAAGATTCGTCCCGTGGGCCGTGAGGTCCGGCGTCGCGCCGGGCCCGGGGGCGGCCTCTGGAGGATCCCGCCATGTCGCGTGGCATCGTCGCGGCTCTCGTTCTGGCGCTGGCCGGCGCCGCCTCTCTCGCCAGCGCCCAACCGGCCCAGGCCGACAGTTTCAGTTTCGGCTACAGCAGCGGCGGGTCCTATCACGGCCGTCCCGGCTGGGACCGCGGCCGCCACTATCACCGCCCGCCGCCGCGCGTCGTCTATTACGCCCCGCCGCCGCGCTACTACCGGCCGCCGCCCCGGGTGATCTACGCCCCGCCGCCGACCATCGTTTACGCCGACCCGCCGCCGGTGATTTACGCCCCGCCGGTCGCCGCCGCCACCGTGCTGCCGGGCGGGCCGCTGCAGCCGGCGCCCTACTGCCGCGAATATCAGAGCACGACGACGGTCGGCGGCCAGCAGATCGCCTCCTACGGCACCGCCTGCCAGCAGCCGGACGGCTCCTGGCGGATCGTCCAATAGGGCGCGCCAAACCGCATCGGCCGCATGACGGGCGTCGCGCCACCAGCGCGGCGCCCGTTTCATTTTTCCCAACAGCATCAGACTGTTGCGAGAAAAGCCCCTTCGCCGCCGCCGGCCCCCGCATGCTATAGAGGATTCGCATGGGGCATGACGGCAACGCCAAACCAATGGGGCAATCGGGGCGATGAGCAAGAGCAGCGGATACGACTACATCATCGTCGGCGCCGGATCGGCCGGCTGCGTCCTGGCCAACCGCCTGACGGAAGATCCCGCCTGCCGCGTGCTGCTGCTCGAAGCCGGCGGCCGCGACCTCGACCCGTTGATCCATATCCCGCTCGGCATCGGCAAGATGCACGAATACGGCCTGCACGACTGGCATTACGAGACCGAGCCCGACCCCGCCCTCGCCGGCCGCAAGGTCGACGCCAAGCGCGGCAAGGTGCTCGGCGGCTCCTCCTCGGTCAATGTCATGGCCTATACGCGCGGCAATCGCGGCGACTACGACCGCTGGGCGCAGAAGGGCGTGCGCGGCTGGTCCTATCACGAGGTGCTGCCCTACTTCCGGCGCTGCGAGAGCTGGGAAGGCGGCGAAAACCCCTATCGCGGCGGTTCCGGCCCGCTGCACACCGAATTCGCCCGCACCACGGACCCGCTCTATGACGCCTGGATCGCCGCCGGCGAAGCCAACGGCTTCCCGCACACCAAGGACTACAACGGCCTGAGCCAAGAAGGCTTCGGCCGCAGCCAATATACCATCAAGAACGGCCGGCGCTGCTCCTCCGCCGTCGCCTTCCTCAAGCCGGCGATGAAGCGCCCCAACCTGACGGTGATCACCCGCGCGCTGACCACGCGCGTGATCCTGCAGGGCACGCGCGCGACCGGCGTGGAGTACCTGAAGGGCAACGACGTGATCCGCGCCGAGGCCGACCGCGAAGTGATCGTCTCGGGCGGCACCTTCAACAGCCCGCAAATCCTCAAGCTGTCGGGCATCGGCCCGGCCGACGAGCTGCGCGAATTCGGCATCCAGCCGGTGATCGACCTGCCGGTCGGCAAAAATTTGCAGGACCATCTCGCCACGGTGATCTTCTGGACGCGGCCCGAGAACACCAGCCTGTTTCGCGACAACATGCGCTTCGACCGCATGGCCTTCAACATGCTGCGCGCCTATTTCACCGGCAGCGGCCCGGCCACCGTGGTGCCCGGCGGCCTGCATGCCTTCGTCAAATCGCGCCCCGAGCTCGCGGTGCCCGATATCGAATTCATGTTCCGCGGCCTGCCGCACGACGCGCATCTGTGGTTTCCCGGCATCAAGAAAGCCTACCTCGACGGCTACGGCATCCGCCCGACCCTGCTCCACCCGGACAGCCGCGGCGAGATCCTGCTGCGCTCGGCCGACCCGAAGGACCCGCCGCGCATCGTCTATAACTTCTTCACCGCGCCGAACGACCTGCCGGCCTTCCGCCAGGGCTTCAAGATGGCGCGCGAGGTCGGCAACCACGCGGCGCTGGCGAAATTCCGCGGCGAGGAGCGCAAGCCCGGCATGACGGTGCAGAGCGACGCCGAGATCGACCATTTCCTGAAGACCACGGCGATCACGGCGCATCACCCCGCCGGCACCTGCGCCATGGGCATCGGGCCGGACGCCGTGCTCGATCCCGAGATGAAGGTGCGCGGCATGGAAGGCTTGCGCGTGGTGGATGCTTCGGCGATGCCCGACATGGTCTCGGCGCATATCAATGCCTGCGTGCTGATGATGGCGGAGAAAGCCTCGGACCTGATCCGCGGCAAGCCGCCGCTGCCGGCCTCGACGGCCCCTTAAGCGCTTAAGCCTTGGGCCCTTAAGCCTGGGGATCCAGCGCGTCGGCGACCTTGTCGCGCTTGCGCGCCGGCAGCAGCTTCATCGCCAGGATGAAGCCGGACAGCAGGAGGCAAATGCTGTTGGTGACGATCAGCGGCCATTGGCCGAGCAGCAGGCCGTAGCCCGTCCATAGCGCGAAGCCGACCACGGTGATGGCGTACATCGGCGCCGAGATCGCGCCCGTGTCGCGCGTGCGGATGATCTTCCAGGCCTGCGGCGTGAAGCTGACGGTCGAGGCGACGGCGGCGAGCGCGCCGAGGAGCGTGACGAGCTGCATGGCTATCCTCAGGCGGCGGACATGAAAAAGGCGGCGGCGCGGATGTCTTCCACGCCGCCGCCGCGTTCGAGATCGATCCTTAGCGGACGACCAGGTCGTTCTTCACCGACTGCACGCCTTCGACCTTGCGCGCCACGTCGGTCGCCATGCTCTTCTCCGCCGACGAATCGACGAAGCCGCTGAGCTGGACGGTGCGGTTGAAGGTCTCGACGCTGATCTGGCGCGCCTTGAGCTTGTCGTCGGCGACGAAAGCGGCCTTCACCTTGGTGGTGATGGCGGCGTCGTCGACATATTGGCCGGCGGTCTGGCGGCCTTCGATCGCCGAGCAGGCGGGAACGGCCGCGGCAAGGGCCAGGGCGACGAAAACGGACTTAACGATCTTGGTCTGCATGATGGAACACCTTGCGTGTGAATTGGTTCATGCAGACAACGCCGGCGTTCCGGCGAAGTTCAACCGGGAACCGCTTTTTTCCTAGGCCCGAACCGGCGGATTTGGCCGATAAGCCGCGTTTCTAGGGCAAGGCGCGCGGTTTGCGCTCGGCATCGACGGCGACATAGGTGAACAGCCCGCCCGTCACCTTGATCTCCTCGGCGTCGGCGCCGCGCGCCCGGCGCACCCAGCTTTCGACATTCACGGTGATCGAGGTGCGGCCCGCCTTGACGATGCTGGCGTAGCAGGTCACCTCGTCGCCGATGAAGACCGGCTTGTGAAAGATCATCTCGGTGACGGCGATGGTGACGACCCGGCCCTGGGCGCGCCGCGTCGCGACGCTGCTGCCCGCGAGGTCCATCTGCGACAGGAGCCAGCCGCCGAAGATGTCGCCGTGCGGATTGGCGTCCGCCGGCATGGCGATGGCGCGCAGCGCGGGTTCGGCGCGGGTCGTCTCCGAAGGGGCCGTCATGGTCGTCATCCTCGCAAAGCTCTGTGCAGTTTCTGCCGGGCGGGGAATATTCTGCACGGTATTTTCCGGCGCGTCATGCGATCTCGGCCAAGGCCGCAAGCGGCGCGATCAAGCGCCATCGATGCCGCGATGGTTAATCGGAGCTGGCCCGAATGTTGCTCGCCTTTTGGCGAACTCATCAGGAGGACTCATGACGACGATTTCCAGCAGCGGCTATCTCTCGATGCAATCGCCGCCCGGGACGAAGAGCGCGGCGAACGCCTCGACGTCGCAGGCCTCGACATCGGGGGCCTCGACATCGGGGGCCGCGCCGTCCGCCCGCGACAAGTTTCTCGACTATATGAAGCTGACGCCGGCGCAGCGGATGGAGCAAGCCATCCTCGAAGAGATGGGCCTCACCAAGGAAGACCTGGAGAGCATGCCGCCCGAACAGCGCAAGGCCATCGAGGAGACGATCCGCGAGCGCATCAAGGCGAAGATGGAAGAGGCCGGCGACAAATCCACGGGGAAGATCGCCGACCTCACCGTCTAAATCAGGCGAGCGCCTGCTCCATCAATGCCGCCCGCGATGGCCTCGGCCATGGCCCCTCCCCCTGCGATCGTCGTCGTCGCGGTCGCTGTAGGAGAAGTAGTAGCTGTTATAGGCGGGGCGCGGCGCGTAATGCGGCTGATAGTAATAGCCAGGCGCCGAATAGTAGTAAGTCTGCGCCGGATAATAGCCGACGGGCTCGGTGGCGACGCAGGCCGCCAAACCGACGCCCGCAGCCGCCAAGAGAACGGTTTTCGCGAGAAGAGACGAAACAGGTTTCATCGAGATCTCCCAGGGGCATCATTCTGTGGATGCCCGAACCACCGTTCGGCGCGAAGGCGACGGACGCCGCGTCGAATGAACGATGGTTTAGCGGGAGATCATGGCGGGATTGCGCCGAGGGCGCGGCGGAGTGATGAAGTCTATCCGGTAAAGTTCCGACGGCTCAGGCGAACCGACGGCTTTGCCAAAGAACGCCATTCTGTAAGGTGGGAAATATGCAGAATGACCGCGGTTCACAGACCGCGGTTTAACCAACTGATTTACAATAATATTTATAGATATTGCCGCGACCAGACCGCTTTGGCTTGCCTCATCGGCCAAGATGAAATAAGTTATCCGAAGTTAAGGATGACTTATGGAGATCGCGTTGGAAATTCTCGATGAAGACACTCTAACGGTGGCTGAAGTCGCGACCGCTGCGGATGTGACTTCTCGCTATGTGAACCAAGTCATCGAAGAGCATGTGATGCCGGAAGAACTGTATGTCACAGGCGGCAAGAGGCGCTTCCTGCCCTCTGCTGCCGCCTTTGTTGCGCTAAACTGCAAGGCTTCCAGCATCCTGACGCGCGAAGCCCGCCATACCGCATACGAAAGTCTGTTGCTTCGCTTTCATGATGAGCTCGTCTCAAGCGAGTGGAAGAAATGGAATATACTTCTGGCGAGAGAAACCGTGGACCTCGATATGGTGACGATCCGCGTCGTGACGATTTTCGACGAGGTCGCCAAACGCCTGGATGAAATGCAAGAGGCGAAGAAGGCCGTTGTCAGAGATCCTGAGATTCTTTCAGGCATTCCCGTGATTGCCGGAACGCGCGTCCCCGTCTACGACATCGCCGCTTCTGTCGATAAGGGGGTATCGCACGCTCGGCTCGCCAAGGGATTCGGCATCGACAGCGAGCAAATCAGGCTTGCTTGTCTTTGGGCAAAGGCGAACCCGCCGATGGGCCGACCGAAGCGGGCGCTCGCGCCTGTCCCGATTAACGCTGCTGTAAAACGTATATCGAGGAAGCGCCGAGCAGATTAATGCCGTTACTCGTAGACGAATGTCTGAGCGAAGACCTGACGCATCTCGCAAGACAACGAGGCTATTTGGACGCAACGCATGTCCGTTGGATCGGAAAAGGATCGTGGAAGGACTGGAACCTGGCAAAAGCGATCATCGACGGCGACTATACGTTCGTGACGACGAACTCAGTCGATTTTCGAGGCCCTCATGACAACCGGGGCAGCTCAGGAGAACATGCACGCATGGATTTGCACGCGGGCCTGATTTGCTTGAACGCTCCTCAAGGTGGCCTGGATTACGATCTCGCTATCGAGGCATTCGGCATCGCGTTGGATGAGTTGGATGCCGATCCAGATTTGACGAACAAAGCCATCGAGGTCGACTACGATGCCGACACCGATGAATTCGTCGTCGCAAAATACGAGATACCTGCGAACGGTCCCTATTCACGCTAGAGACACGCCGGCATGACTCGTTCTGCCGACGTTCGCAATGCCATCGAGAAAGGTTGGCGCGCCCGGCAGGATTCGAACCTGCGACCACCGGCTTAGAAGGCAGGTGCTCTATCCAGCTGAGCTACGGGCGCTCACCGAGAAAAACAAACGCTCGGCAGTCCGGCGCGCAGCGCGCGCCAGTTGGCCCGTCTGCGCGGCGGTCGAATTAGCGAATTCTATTGAAGGCGAAATTGGCGGCGTAGCTTTTCGCCTTGGGCGTCGCCAGCTTCGGCTCGTCGAGGCGATAGGGGATGGCGTGGCGCTTGGCGTAGGCCACCGCCTCGTCCTTGCTGTCGAAGCGCAGCTTGACCTGGCCGCGGGTGTCGGCCGACGAGATCCAGCCCATCAGCGGATCGTGGGTCTTGGGGGCGGCCGATTCGAATTCGAACAGCCACTGGCGCGTCTGCGCCTTGCCCTGCTGCATGGCGTTGCGGGCCGGACGGTAGATGCGCGCGACCGGGCCGCCCTGGACGGCCTCGCTGGTGTCGGTCGGATAGTCGGTCTGGCTCACGGCGCGGTCCTGACTTGCTCGGAAGGCTGGGTCGAAAGGCTGGCTCATTCGGTATCGCGGCCGGCCCTTGCGGTCAAGACCGGCGAAAAACTGCGGAAAAGTGGTCGGGGCGAGAGGATTCGAACCTCCGGCATCCAGCTCCCAAAGCTGGCGCTCTACCAGGCTGAGCTACACCCCGTCCGGCCTTTGCGGCGGGCAGACCCTAGAGCCCGCCCGCCCCCAGGGCAAGAGCCGTGAAACCGGCGGAAATCCTACTTGGCGGGCGCGAACATCGCATGCTGGACGACGTCGCCCGGCTTGAGGCCGAGGCGCGCGGCGGTGCCGCCGGGCAGTTCGAGCACGCCCTTGACCGGCCCCTTGGACGGAATCGGCGTGCGGTCCAGCGGCACGGCGCGCTGGGCGATGTTGACCACGCGGCCGTCGGCGGCGATGAACAGCATGTCGAGCGGGATGAGCGTGTTCTCCATCCACATGGCGACCGGCTCGCTGCGGCCGAAATCGAACAGCATGCCGGCGTCGGGCGCCAGGGCACGGCGGAACATCAGCCCCTGGGCGCGCTCGGCCGGCGTCGCCGCCAACTCGATCTTGAAGGGATGGGTCTTGCCGTCGGCCGTGCGGATAACGAGCGTGCCCGTCTTGAACTGCGCGATGCCGCCCGGCTGCTGCGCCAATGCCGCGCCGGACAGGACCGCGCCCGGCAAGGCCGCACCGACGGCGAGCCAAAGGCACAGCGGCAGAAAGAGAAGATGGGAGAGTCGCGTCATCACGACGCGACCATAGCGCCGCGCCGGAGGCGCGACAAGACAGCGCGCCGTCGCGCGCGCTCACATCGGCGAGAGACTCGCCTCATGCGCGATGAGGATCTCGGAACGATCAGCCGAGGCGGATGTCGGCGGCCTGCGGGCCCTTGGGGCCTTCGGTGATCAACACCTCGACCGCTTGGCCCGGTTCGAGCTGCTGGATGCCGGCGCGGCGCAAGGTCACGACATGGACGAAGACGTCGCGCTGGCTGTCCGCCGGCGTGACGAATCCGAATCCCTTTTCGGCGTTGAACCATTTCACCGTGGCGCCGGTGAAGTTGGCGCTGGCGCGATCGACCGGCGCCGGCGCCGCGCCGTTGGCGCGCGGCGCTTTCTCCGCCGGCTTGGCGGTCGAGGCATCGACGTCGACGATCCGCGTCACCTGCAGACCCTTCGACCGCTTGACGGCTTCGCACACCACCGTCGCGCCGGGCTGCAACTCTTGAAAGCCGGCGTCACGCAACACGGACAAATGCAAGAACGCGTCGCTCGACCCATCGGACGGCGTGACGAACCCGAAACCCTTTACTGCATTGAACCACTTCACCGTCCCCCGAAGCTCGAAGGTCGGTCCTGCCAGGTCCGCAGAACTGTATTCAATCATCTGCAAGTCTTCCCCCGCACCCCATGGAAGCCTTTTCTTATTACACGGAATCGTAACACTTTTCAGCTTAGCCCGCCAAGGCGCTCCGCGCAGGCCCCTCGAACGGCCGGCAAATGCCGGCAGAACGACGACGCAATCGCAAAAAAACCACCGGGAATAGAGGGGCCTCTTGCGGAACCACCTATTCCTTGTGGGCGCAATGACGGTCGGCCGAGATCAAAAGACCGAGATCACAGGAAGAAGACCAGCGTCATCAGCAGGAACAGCGGCAGCAAAATCGCGCCCGACCAGGCCATGTAGCCGAAGAAACTCGGCATGGCGACGCCGCGATGCTCGGCGATGGCGCGCACCATGAAGTTGGGCGCGTTGCCGATGTAAGTGTTGGCGCCCATGAAGACGGCGCCCGCCGAAATCGCCACCAGCGTCGAGGCCAGCGGCCCGGTCAAGGCGGCGGCATCGCCGCCCGCCGTGTTGAAGAACACGAGATAGGTCGGCGCATTGTCGAGGAAGCTCGACAGCAGCCCGGTGAGCCAGAAATAGGCCGCGTCGATCGGCCGGCCCGCCTCGTCCGTCACCGCGCCGACGACGGCGCCGAGCGCGCCCTGCTCGCCGGCGCGCAAGATCGCGATGGCCGGCACGATGGTCAGGAAGATGCCGATGAACAGCTTGGCGACTTCGAGCATCGGCTCCCAATTGAAGTGATTGGCCTGGCGGGTCTCGGCGCCGGTCAGCGCGAGCGACAGACCGGCGATGGCGAGCAGCAGGCCGTCGCGCGCCAGCGCTTCCAGTTTCACCGGCACATGATAGAGGGTGACGGCGATGCCCGATTGCCAGATGCCGCTGAGCAGCACCGCGCCGACGACGCCGAGCAGCAGCAGCAGATTGACCTTGCCCTCGATGCGGATGCCGCCGTCCGCCTTGTCGCGCCGGGGCGCGCGGCCCGCCTCGCGGCGGCTCATGTAACCGTCGAGCGCGTAGAAGATCGCGAGCAGCAGGCCGGCGACCAGCAGCATCGGCAAAAACAAATGCGTCGTCGGCCAGAAGAACGGCACGCCCTTGAGGAAGCCGAGGAACAGCGGCGGATCGCCGAGCGGCGTCAAGGAGCCGCCGATATTGGCGACGAGGAAAATGAAGAAGACGACGACATGCACCTTGCGCTTGCGCCAGGCATTGGCTTCGATCAGCGGGCGGATCAACAGCATCGCCGCGCCGGTGGTGCCCATCAGGCTGGCGATGCCGGTGCCGATGGCGAGGAAGGCGGTGTTGACGAGCGGCGTGCCGTGCGGATGGCCGACGATGCGGATGCCGCCCGCCACGGTAAACAGCGCGAGCAAAAGAATGATGAAGGGCACATATTCGAGCAGGACGGTGTGCAGCGTCTCGTAGAGCGCGGCGGCCGGGCCGAAGACCGCCGTGAAGGGCAGCAGGAAGGCGAGCGCCCAGAACAGCGCGATCTTGCCGTAATGGCGATGCCAGACATGCGGCGCGAGCAGCGGCATCAGCGCGATGGAGAGCAGGATGCCGACGAACGGCACGACCCAGACGAGCCCCAGCGCGGCGCCTTCGGCATGGGGCGCCTCGCCCGTCGCGGCGCCGGCGGCGGAAGCCAGCGGCAGCAAAAGGGCAGCGAGCCCGAGAGTGGAGAAGATGCGGAACATGCGCCCCTGCGCCAAGACTGATCGACGCGGCAGTATGGCCCAGCGCCCCCGGGCGGCCAACCGAAAGCGGTCCGGCGGCCCTCTCCGCGCGCTGCTGCTGCTGATCGGCGCGCTGACGGCGGCCTGCAGTCCGCCGGCGGCTTTGGACGCGCCGAGTCGCGACATGACCATTCGGGACATGACGGTCCGCGACATGACCATTCGCGACATGGCGGGCGGCCAAGATATCGCCTTCGCCGCCGCGCTCGACAAGCTGGCCGGGGCCGACGCGCTGCTGCTCGGCGAACGGCACGACAATCCCGCGCATCACCGCCTGCAGGCGCTGATCGCGCGCGAGCTCGTGGCGCGCGGCCGCCGTCTCGTCGTCGCCTTCGAGATGATCGAGGACGACCAGCAGCCGCTGCTCGACGCCTTCCTCGCGGCCCGCCCGCGCGACGCCGCGGGTCTCGGCGAGTTGCTCGGCTGGGACCGCAGCGGCTGGCCCGATTGGACGCAGTATCGCCCGATCGCCGACGCGGCCCTGGCGCAGCCGAACCCGCCGGCCCATCCGATCCGGCCGGCCAATCTGCCGCTCGCCCTGGCGCGCGACATCGCGCGCAACGGCCTCGATGCCGGCGGACTCGACGCCGCGCTCGCCGAAACGCTGCGCCAGGCGGCGGCGCGCGATCCGGCGCTGCTCGCGGCGCATGGCGAAGACATCCGCGATTCGCACTGCGGCATGCTGCCCGAGCGCGCCCTCGCCCCCTTCGCCCTGGCGCAATATGCGCGCGACGCGGCGATGGCGCGCAGCATCCAAGCGGCGCGACGCGAAACCCCGGACGCCCTCGTGCTGCTCATCGCCGGCAACGGCCATGCGCGCCGCGACGTCGGCGTGCCGCGGCATCTGGCGCGGCTGGCGCCCGGCCTGAAGATAATGTCGGTGGGATTGCTCGAGGGCGACGCGGCATCGTTCGACCCGGCGCCGTTCGATCTGCTGTGGCGCAGCGCGCCGCTCGCGCGCGAGGACCCTTGCGCCGCGTTGCGCCAGCCGGTCCGCTAAAAGATCTACTCGGTCTTGACCGGGCCGGGACGCCAGGCGCGCACGGCGACCGGCGCGCCGCTCTGGCTGCGTAACATGCGCAGGTCCTCGGCGATCTTCGCCGGCGCCGGGGCGAAGGAGCCGGCCAGGTCGCCCTGGGCGATGGCGCTGCCGCGGCCGGCGGCGAGCGCCGCCGCATAGGCCGCGTTCTTGGCGACCAAGCCGTTCAGCCGGTCGGTCGGCATATGGGCGAAGCGCCGCCAGATGTCTTCCATGAAATCGGCGGCGCCGCGGCTGAGGGTTTCGGCCGGCAATTCTTCCGGCCGGCCATCGACCATCAGGCGTTCGAGATTGGGCTCGATCGGCCCCAATTCGTCGGCGACGAACACCGCCGGCATCAGCAGCCCGCCGGCGCCGTCGGCGCGGCCGGCATAGGCGGCCTGGGCGATGAACAGCAGGCGATGGAGCTTCTGCAGCGGCAGGTGCATGTCGTCGGCGCGGGCGCGGTCGAGCAGCCAGACGGCGATGTCGAACGCGGTCCGCGCGGCGGGCGCGCCGGGGGCGTTTGTCGCCCCGCTCGGCGCTTTTTCGGAGAGATCGGCCATGCTGCGGTTCTAGGCCGAATTGTCTAACGGGCGGTTAAGGCCGAGGCGGCTCACGAGGCCGAATCGAAGCCATGGCCGGGCTTGGCCTGGCCGTCCTGCAGGATGTCGCGGCTGGCGCCATAGGCCTGCTCGGCGGCGCGCCGCCGCTCGTGCATCGGCAGGGGCTGCGCCACCACGAGGCCGGTCGCGACCATGCGCTCGGGCGGCGGCAAATGCGGATCGATATGAAATTCGTTGGCCGGTTCGCGGGCCGCCGCCACGGGCGCCGGCGGCGCCGGACGGTCGCGCTGTCGCGGCTGGCTGTCGTCGCGCGGCGAGCGCTGGTCGAACGGCTGGAGCGGCGGCGGCGCCTCGTCCTGGCCGCCGTTGGCGCGGCTCTCGCCGAGGGCGGCGACGACGCTCTGATCGGTTTCATGCGCCACCTGACGCGCGCCCGGCGCGAAGCGCGCGGCGACGTTGCCCAGATTGCTATATTGGGACCTCAAGAGCGAGATGCCCGCCATGACCCGTCTTCTTCGCTGATCACCTATCCTTTGGAGATGCGCCTCCTCAGTTAAAGAGTCAAGTCAACATCGTGAACTAACTATATAAAATACCACATAAATTTTAATAAACTTCATGCGGTTTGCGTGGCGGGGCTAGGATCATTCAAACAGATCAATCGCCTGCCCCGCCCGCGCGTCCGTCCGTTTCAGTCAGGTTCCGCCATGCCCGCTTCCGCTTTCCGCCGCGCCGCCGCGACCGCCGGCTTGTTCTGCGCCCTGCTCTGCGCCGCCGGCCTGGCGCCGGCGCCCGCCGCCGCCCAGCTCAACGAGATGGAGAAGCTCAACGGCGCGCGCGAGGCCTACAACGCGAAAAACTACGACAAGGCGTTCTACGACTGGCTCGGCCTGTGCCAGGCCGGCAATCGCGGCGCCTGTTTCAACCTCGGCCTGATGTACGCCAACGGCATCGGCGCGCCGCAGGATTACGTCGAGTCCTACAAATGGATGCATCTGGCCGCCGAGGCCGGCCTGCCGGAAGCGATCGCCGCGCGCGCCCGCCTCGCCTCCGACATGAGCGCCGGCGAGATCAAGCTGGCGATGGACCGCGCCGCCGAGTGGAAGACCGACAACGGCCGGCGCTAGGCCTTAGGCGGCGTCGTCCTTGGCCGGCTTGCGCCGCCGGCCGCTGATCTCCGCCCCGGCGCCGCGCCCGAGGCACAGGAAGCAGGCCGCCGCCAGCAGGGCGCTGAGCGCCATGATGGCGAAGGCCGGCGGGAAATCGGCGGCGCCGAGCCCCGTCCCGCCGCGCCAGACGATCACTTGCTGCAGCACGAAGCCGGCGACCGCCGCGCCGACGCTCATCGACAGCTGCTGGTTCATGCTGACGAAGCTGGTCGCCTTGCTCATGTCGGGCGGGGTCACGTCGGCATAGGCGAGCGAGTTCATGCTGGTATATTGGATCGAGCGGACGAAACCGTAGAGCAGCAGCACGACGAAGATCGCCGCCGCCGGCGTCGCCGCGCTGAAACTGCCGAAGCCGACGACGAAGGCCGCCGTGATCAGCGACGCGCCGGTCATCACCCGGCGGAAGCCGAAGCTGCGCAGAATGTAGGGCGCCCAGGCCTTCATCGGCATGGCGCCGAGCGCGACCGCGAAGACCAGCAGGCCGGAGGCGAAGGCCGTCATGCCGAAGCCGACCTGCAGCATCAGCGGCATCATGACCTGCACGGCGCCCGAGGCGACGCGGTAGACGAAGCCGCCGACGATCGTCCAGCGGAAGGTGCGGATCGTCAAAAGCCGGAGCTGCACGATCGGATACGGCGTGACGCGGGCATGCAGCACGTAGAGCGCCATGCAGACGGCGCCGAGCGCCAGCAGGCCGACGGTGACGCCGTGCGAGACGATGCCGCGGTCGATCGTCTCGAAGCCGAACACCAGCCCGGCCAGGCCGAGACCGGCCAGCAGGCTGCCGCGCAGGTCGAGCGGCGCGACGTTCGTCTCGCGCACGTCTTCCATGTAGCGCGTCGCCAGCCACAGGCTGACCGCGCCGATCGGCACATTGATCAGGAAGATCCAGTGCCAGCTGAAATAGGTGCTGATGAAGCCGCCGAGCGGCGGGCCGAGCACGGGGCCGATCAGCGCCGGAATGGTCAGATAGGCGAGCGCCGGCACCAGTTCGGACTTGGGCACCGAGCGCAGGATGATGAGCCGGCCGACCGGCGACATCATGGCGCCGCCCATGCCTTGCAGCACGCGCGCGGCGACCAGCATCGCCGCCGAATCGGCGGCGGCGCAGAGCACGGAGGCGAGGGTGAAGACGCCGATGGCCAGGCGGAAGACGTTGCGCGAACCGAAGCGGTCGGCGACCCAGCCGCTTAAGGGAATGAACACCGCCAGGCTGAGCAGATAGGCCGTGACCGCCAGATTGAGATGGAGAATCTCCGCGTTCAGCGAGCGGGCGATTTCCGGCAAGGCGGTCAGAATGATCGTCGAGTCCAGGTTCTCCATGAAGAGAGCGCTAGCGACGATCAGGGACACTCGATAGCGGCGCGCGGAATCGAACACGGGGATGCGATGAGCCAAGGGGGGGAAGGCCGCGGGCGCGCGGCAGGCGGAGATATAGTGGACCTCCGCCTGCCTTGGCTCAATAGTTCATATCGGTCCCGATGCATCCGGCGCGGCAAGCGCTAGAGCATTTGTCGTCATGAGCTATCGCGTAACGACGGGGCGGCCGCGGCGCCGCCCCTCGCGCGCAACCGTCAGGCCGGCTTGACGTCCATCGCCTTTTTCACCGCGGGCCGCGCGCCGACGCGCGCCAACCAGGCCGCGACGTTGGGATAATCGGCGACCTTCACCACGTCGTGCTTCACGCCGGCGATGCGCGTGTAGGGAATGATGTCGGCGATCGAATAGTCGCCGGCGAACCAGTCCTTGCCGGCCAGATGCTTGTCCATCACCTCGAACAGCTTCTGCGAGCCCGAGACGATCGACGGATCTTCGATGCGGCCGAGGTTGCCGAGCAGGCACAGCACGTTGGTCGCGTGGAACATCGACCATTTCAGCACGTCGGGATGGGTCTCCGCCGTGCCGAGGAATTTCTTGGTCTTCTCGGCGAGGTAGAAGCAGATGGCGACCGACTCGAAGACGTTCGCCGGCTTGCCGCCCGGCCCGTCGCTGTCGATCAGCGCCGGCACCTTGCGATAGGGATTGATCTTCTCGTACCCCTCGGCCTTCTGGTCGCCTTTCTGGATGTTCACCCAGTTGATGGCGTAGGGCAGCCCCGACTCTTCGCACATGATGATGCCGCGGCGGCTGTTGGTCGTGGTCCAGGTATAAAGATCGATCAAGGCGTCTCTCCCTCAGCGTTTCTTAAAACTCAATAAGGCCGGTCGCCCTTGACGGTAACGCGCCGCATCATGCGCCGCGCGCCGGGATCGAAATCGGTGCGCGCATGCAGGGCGCAACGATTGTCCCACATCACCAGATCGCCGACACGCCATTTATGGCCGTAGATGAACTCGGGCTTCTCGATCTGCAAAAACAATTCTTCGAGCAGAGCGTCGCTCTCGTCCTGCGGCAGACCGAGGATATGGTGGGTCATCAGGCGGTTGACATAGAGGCCCTTGCGGCCGGTTTCCGGATGCGTGCGCACGACGGGATGGACGAACTTCGGCGCGTTCTCGTCGATCTTGTCGCTCTTGATCGTCGCGCCGTTGCCATAGTCGTAAACGTTGAGCGCCTGCAGTCCTTCGAGCCGCGCCTTGGTCGCCGCCGGCAAGGACTCGTAAACGGCGGTGGCGCTGGAAAACAGCGTGTCGCCGCCCGACGGCGGCACCTCGATGCCGAACAGCATGGTCGCCATCGCCGGGGTCTCGTAATAGCACTGGTCCGAATGGAATTGCATTTCGCCGTCGGGCAGCGCGCCCTTCTGGCCGTCGATCACCACGTTGGTGACCATCAGCACATAAGGGTTCTTCTTGTAGAGACCCGGAGTCGTGCGCACCGGCTGCAATTCGCCGAAGCGCTCGGCAAAGGCGATCTGCTGATCCTCGCCGAGCGACTGATCGCGAAACAGAATGACCTGATGCTTGAGCCAGACATCGTGAATCGCCTTGAAGGTCGCGTCGCCGAGCGGCTGGGACAAATCGACGCCGGCAATCTCCGCGCCGAGCGCGGACGAGAGCGGCCGCACGGTGAGGGTCAAACTATCGCTGAGCATGGGGCGCCTCCTGCAGGCCTCGAAGCGTTTGCACAATGCTTCGATTGCTAATTTTCCTCAGGATAGCCGATCCGGCGGGGCCGTGGAAAGGGCCTCAGGGCCGCCCAGCGTTTCAAAATTCCAAATCGAGCGTGACGCTATCGCCGTCCCGCGCTTCGAGCCATTCGCGCAAATTCATCCCGGCGACGAGCTCGATCTGATCCTGCGGATAGCTCTCGACCAGGGGCACGACGATGACCACCGCCGCGAAATGCGTCTGATGCAAAATCTTCGCGCGCAGGCAGCGCGCATCGCACCAGGCGGGATCGGGGGCCTTGAACAATTGCCCCTGCGCCGCCGCGCTTTGCCAGGCCGCGACCGATAGCGTATCGGCGCGCACGTTCAACGTGCCGGGAAAGGGATCGACGCCATAGGCCTCGCGAAAGACGCCGAGCGCCCAATCGGTGCGCGTGAAGCCGGCGCCGACGCCCTGCCCCGTTTCGATCTTGCCGCTAATACGCGTCATATGATTCTACCTGTCAATGCAGCCGCGTCGACGACGGCGCGGACGGCGCCGCGTCGAGCTTCGGCGCATGGTCGGTCTGACCGGATTGATGAAGCGCCATGCGCCAAATGCCGCCTTCGCGCACGAACATGTTGGTGGCGACGAGATGGATCTCGCCGATCGCCTCCCAACAGACGACGACGCCGGCGCCGTCGAGCAGGAAGGCGCGCGGCTCGATCACGACGATGGCCGGGCGCGGCGGATTGGCGAGAATGCCGCGCCAGCTCTGCACGATCTGATCGCGCGATTTCAGCGGCGGCCAACCGGGATGCAGGCAGGCGACGGGATGGTCCTGCGCCCAGAGCTCCTCCATCGCCGCGGCGTCGCCGCGCGCGAAGGCCGCGTAGAAAGCCTCGTTGGCCAATAAAAGCCCATCTTCGTCCCGACCCGGCATCGCCGCACTCACCGCTGGCTGTTTTTGACGTCGCCATTACCGAAAGGGCATTATAGGCTGTCATCCGCGACGACCAAGCCCTTCCCTTTCGCGTTCCGCATCGGACAGCTCAATGATATTGCAGGAGCGCGTGCAGCCGCTCATCGACCGTTATTGGAGCGCGTTACCGGGCAACCTGCGCGGCATCATTTGGATGATGCTCGCCGCGCTCACCTTCACCGGCGTGCAGACGGCGACCAAGCTGGTCGGCAGCCGCATCGACAGCGCGGAGATCACCTTCTTCCGCTGCCTGTTCGGCGGCCTGACGGTCTTGCCCTTTTTGATCAAGAACGGCCCTTCCGCCTTTCACACCACCATGCCGCTGATGCACATCGGGCGCGGCATCGCCGGCGCCGCCGCCATCTTCTGCATGGTCTATTCGGTGGTGAACATGCCGCTGGCCGAAGCCACCGCCATCGGCTTCGCCCGCCCGCTGTTCATGATCCTGCTCGCCGTGCTGTTCCTGCATGAGGTCGTCGGCTGGCGCCGCTGGACCGCGACCGCAGTCGGCTTCGTCGGCGTGCTCATCATGCTGCGCCCCGGCATCGAGGTGGTGAGCTTCGCCGCCCTCGCCGCGCTGCTCGCCTCGCTGTTCTTCAGCCTCGGCCATGTCTACATCAAGAAAATCACCAAGGTCGACCATCCGATGAAGGTGATGGCCTGGTACTGGATCGTCTCCTCCGTCGTCACCTTCGTGCCCATGCTGTTCGTCTGGGTGACGCCGACGCCGGAGGAGTTCGCCCTGTTGATGGTCGTCGGCTTCCTCTCCGGCTCGGCGCAGACGCTCGTCGTCTATTCCCTGCGCGTCGGCGACGCCTCGCTGGTCGAGCCGTTCGACTATTCGCGCATCGTCTGGGCGTTGCTGGCCGGCGTGCTGATTTTCGGCGAAAGCGCCGACATGTGGGTGCTGCTCGGCGCCGCCGTGGTCGCCGCGAGCAACATCTATATCGCCCGGCGCGCGGCCAAGCGGCTGGAATAACGACCGGCGCTTTTCAAAGGTCCGTGCGGCCCGCGTCCTTGCGGTCGCGGTCGTGGAACGCCATCACCTGCAGCATCTCCAGGTCGTCGTCGCCGGCGTTCTCGAACCAATAGCGCGCATAGGCCGGCATGATCGCGCCCTCCTGCGGTCCGAAATCGCCGATGGTTTCGTCGTTCGGGCCATAAAAACGCACGCGGCCCTTCAGCACCAACCAAAAGCTGTCGGTATTGCTGTGATAATGCGGGTTGCGCTCGCCGCCGCCGCGCTTGAACGTCTGCACCAAGCCGCGGATGAGATTGGTGCGGCCGAGATCGACCCGCCCTTTGCCGCCGCCGAGCGCGAAAGGCTGCACCAGGTTTTCCGCTTCATTGTGCAAGCGCGCGAGGCTCGCGCGCGACGGGCCCGTCGCCCGCTCGGCGGACAGGCGCGGCGTGCGGGCCGGCGACAAGCGCGGCACGACGTCGATGGATGGCTGAGACGCGGATTGCGGCGGGACTGTACTTGCCATGGCGGTTCCCCTTATGGCGCTCGGCCTTTCTCTTTGGCCGCCGTTCTCGTCCTTGAGGGGAAGTCTAGGCCCCTATCGCCGGGTCCGGCAATCGTCTCGCGCGGAAAGTTTTGCATGGCTGTGCGTAAAAGCGGCTATGCTCGTGGAAACAAAAAGCTTTCTCTTTCTGGGTGACATTTCCCTTGCTGCTGCAAGCCATTCGATCCAATCCGCACGGCTGGGTGGTCGTCACGGTCTGCTTCTTCGCGCTCAGCGTCGTGTCGGCGACGCGCGCCAGCATCGGCCTGGTGATGCCCTCGCTCGAAGCCGACTTCGGCTGGAGTCGCGGATTCATTTCATCGGTCGCCGCCTGGGCGCTGGTGACGATGGCGATCACCGCGCCGATCGTCGGCAATCTGCTCGACCGTTACGGCGCGCGCATCATCCTCACCGTCGGGCTTTTCGTCGCCGGCCTCGGTCTCTGCTCGTCGGCGGTCATCGTCAGCCAGTGGCAATTCCTACTCAGCTTCGCGCTGCTCGCCGGCATCGGCTACGGCACGGTGGCGAAAAGCATCGTCTCGGCGACCATCGTGCTCTACTTCGAGAAGAATCGCGGCCTCGCCACCGGCTTCGCCTCCGCCGGCTCGACCGCCGGCCAGCTCGCGCTGCTGCCCACCCTCGCCTTCGTGCTGACGGCGATGGGCTGGCGCTACGGCTACGTCTTCCTCGGCATCAGCTGCTTCGTCTTCATTCCCTTCGTCTGGTTCCTCATCGGCGACGCCAAGAAACAGCCGCCGATCAAGGACAAGTCGAGCCTGCCGACCTTGGGCCTCGCCCAGCGCCTCGGCTTCCTGTTCCGCAATCGCACCTTCGTTCTGCTGCTCGGCAGCTACACGATCTGCGGCTTCACCACCGCCGGGGTCATCGAGACCCATCTGATCCCCTATGTGCAGAGCTGCGGCATCCCCATCGTCACCGGCGCCACGGCCTACGGCGTGCTCGCCGGCTTCAACATGCTCGGCATGGCCGTCGCCGGCTATCTCGCCGACAAGGTGCACCGGCCCCTGCTGCTCGGCACGATCTACGCCATGCGCGGGCTCTCCTTCATTCTCCTGATGCTGGTGCCGGCCTACGACGTGCCGGCGCTGTTCCTCTTCGCCGTGATGTTCGGCATCTTCGACTATTCGACCATTCCGGCCACCACGTCGCTGATCGCCAGCCATGTCGGGCTGCGCGTCATGGGGCTCGCCCTGGGGATGCTCGGCATGTTCCATTCGGCGGGCGCCGCCGCCGGCGCCTTCCTGGGCGGCGTGCTCTACGACATGTTCCAGCAATATACCTGGGTGTGGGCCGCCTCGATCGCCCTGGCCCTGCTCGCCGCCGTCATGGCCTATGCCATCCATGAAAAGCCCGACGAGGCGCAGCGGCTCGAATCCAGGACCGCGCCGGCGACGGCCTGATCCCGCAGGACGAAACATGCGCGGCGTGGCGCGTTGGCGCAGGCGCTCCTAGAATGAGCGCCAAACTGCCTGGCGCTTTCATTCGGACCGTCCCATGAAGATTTTCGCCTTCGCCGGCGCGCTGCGCGCCGGCTCGTTCAACCGCACGCTGCTCAAGCTGGCCGCCGCCGACGCGCGGGCCGCCGGGGCCGACGTCGAGATCGGCGACTTCCGCGATTACTGTCCGCCGCATTACGACGGCGACGTCGAAGCGGCGAGCGGCCTGCCGAAAGAGGCGCAAGCGCTCATCGCCAAGATCGAGGGAGCGGACGGCCTCATCCTCGCCTCGCCCGAATATAACCGCTCGATCCCCGGGCCGCTGAAGAACGCGCTCGACTGGGTGTCGCGCGCCAAGCCCTACAGGCTGGCGGGCAAGCCGCTGCTGATGATCGGCGCCACCAGCGGCAAGGTCGGCTGCGTCAACGGCCTGGCGGCGCTCAGGATCACGCTGGAATTCCAGGCGGCGAAGGTCTATGCCGAGAGCTACGGCCTGTCCGGCGCGGCAACGGCCTTCACGCCCGACGGCCGGTTCATCGACGCCGCCGAAGCGGCCAAATTAAACGCGCTGGTCACGGCGTTCGTCGCGCAAGCGTAAGGGCAGCATCGGGGGACGATAGAGTGAACGGGTTATTTTTCGGCATCGTCCTGCTTGCCTTCGGCGTCACCGCCTGGCGCCAGATTTTTTCCACGCCCGTCGCCGGCGCGCCCTCGCCCATGGAGGCGCTCGGCAGCGGCATGATCAACACGGCGGCCAGCTCCGTCACCCTGGCCCTCGGCCTGATCGGCGTCATGGCGCTGTTCCTCGGCCTGATGAAGGTGGCCGAGGCCGGCGGTTTGCTGGTCGTCATCGCCCGGCTGATCCGCCCCTTGATGGTCAAGCTGTTCCCCGGCGTGCCGGCCGACCACCCCGCCATGGGCGCCATGACGCTCAACATGTCGGCCAACGCCCTCGGCCTCGGCAATGCGGCGACGCCGTTCGGCATCCGCGCCATGCAGGAGCTCGACAAGCTCAACCCGCACAAGGGCACGGCGACCGACGCCATGGTGATGTTCCTCGTCATCAACACCGCGAACGTCACCATTCTGCCGACCAGCGTGATCGCCCTGCGCGCCGCCGTCGGCTCGGCCGACCCCGCCGCCGTGGTGCCGACGACGCTGTTCGCCACCATCGTCGCCACCGGCGTCGCCATTCTGTTCACCAAATGGCTCGGTCGCTATTGGCCGGCGAAAGCCGACGAGTCGCCGACCGCCGCCCCCGTGGAAGCTATCGAAGGCGAGAGCTTCCCGGAGGCCGACGTCTCCTCCGCCGCCACCGCCGCGGCGATTCGCCCCGAGGACGCCGGCGGCACTGCCGCCTGGGTGTCCTATCTGTTTCTCGCCTTCATCGTCGCCCTGGTGCCGCTGACGCTGTTCTACGGCAAGGCGATCTCGCCCTGGATCATTCCCGGCATCATGGCCGGCATCCTGATCTACGGCGCGATCAAGCGCGTGCGCGTCTACGAGGCTTTCGTCGAAGGCGCCAAGGACGGCTTCACGGTGGCGGTGCGCATCATCCCCTATCTCGTCGCCATCCTGGTCGCCATCGCCATGCTGCGCGCATCGGGCGCGCTCGACGCCATCATCGGCGCGATCGCGCCGCTGACCGGCAAGTTCGGCCTGCCCGCCGAAGTGTTGCCCATGGCGCTGATGCGCTCGCTGTCGGGCTCGGGCGCCTACGGCATCATGGCCGACGCCCTGAAGGATCCGGCCATCGGCCCGGACAGCTACGCCGGCCTGCTCATCAGCACGATCCAGGGTTCGAGCGAGACGACCTTCTACGTGCTCGCGGTCTATTGCGGCGCCATCGGCATAAGGCGCATGCGCCATGCGGTGATCGTCGGCATCATCGCCGATGTCGCCGCCGTCTTCGCCGCCGTGGCGGTCTGCGCCTACATGGCGGCGCGCCTCTCTTAAAGCCGGCGTTCCAGCGCCCGCACGGCCAGCGCGAAACCGAGACCGAGCAGGCCGCAGCCGGCGAAGATCCAAGCGCCGCCCTGCCAGCCGCCGGCGGCCGAGACCGCCATGGCGATGATCGGCGGGCCGGCGAGCTGGCCGACCGCCGAGCCCTGCACCAGCATGCCGTTGGCGCCGCCGATATGGCGCGGCGACGGCGCGAACAGCGGCGCGCCGGCCAGGGCTGCCGCCGGCAGCACGCCGCCGAGGCCGGAGAAGATCAGGCAGAGGCCGTAACGCGCCACATCCGGCGTGGCGTCGCTGAAGATGCCGAGGCCGCAGAGCAGGGTCAGCGCCCCGGTGCCGAACAATAGCCGCCAGCGCGGCGCGCCGCGTTGCAGCAGCCAGCCGCCGAAGATGTTGCCGGGCACGTTGACGGCGACGACCAGCACGGTGAGATGCGCCGCGAGCGCCACGCCGAGGCCGCGCTGCTCGACCAGATAGGACGGCAGCCAGGCCATCAGCGCCATCCACGGCAGGCTGTAGACGCTGAAGCACAGGGCCAGCCACCACAGCCCGGGCCGTGCCGCTGTCTGGCGGAGATCGCCGAACCAGGCGCGCAGATCGCGCTGCTGGGCCGCCGGCGGCGACGCGAAGCCGCGCAGCGCCAGCCAGACGACGAGCGCCCAGAGCAGCGTCATGCCGGCGACCACCCACCAGAAGCCGCGCCAGCCGAGCGGATGCAGCAGGGACGGCGCGATCAGCAGCAACAGGCCGAGCCCGCCCGGCATGTAGGCGCCCCACAGGCCAAGGGCCAAGCGGCGGTCGGCGCGCTTTGTGGCCTGGGCGATGAGCGACGGCGCGCTCACCACCACGCCGACGAAGCCCAGCCCTTCGAGCGCCCGCGCCGCGAGCAGCCACGGCTCGGACGCGACCGACGCGCCGCAAGCCGCGCCGATGGCCGACAGAACGAGACTGCCGAGAATCACGCGGCGATGGCCGAGCCGGTCGGCGAAGCCGCCGGCCAACATGCCGAAGCCCACGGCGGTGACGCTGAAGATCGACAGCACCCAGCCGGCCGTCACCAAGTCGATGGCCATTTCGCCGCGAATCGCGGGGAGCGCGGCCGGCAGCATGCCGATATGGCCGGCGGCGACGATGCCCGCGGCGAACAGGGCGAAGACGACGCCCCAGCGCGTGACGGCGGGGCCGCCGTCCGGTGACTCTGCGGAGGACATCCTCACACGTTCACGCGCTTCATCTGGCCCGGCGGATAGCGCGTGCCGGCGGCGGCCCCGGCGGGCAGCAGCGAGTCGATGCGGGCCAATTCGTCCGGCGCGAAAGCGATCTCCGCCGCCTTGAGATTCTCTTCGAGATGCCGGCGCGTCTTGGCGCCGGGAATCGGAAAAATATCCGCGCCGCGCGACAGCAGCCAGGCAAGCGCGATCTGCGGCACCGTCGCCCCCTTCGACCCGGCGATATCCTCGACGACGGCGAGCAGTTCCATGTTGCGTTCGATATTGCCGGCCTGAAAGCGCGGCATGTCATGGCGGCGATCCTCCGCCGGCAGATCGGCCTCGCTGTGGAATTGCCCCGTGAGCAACCCGCGGTTCAACGGCGCGTAAGCCATGAAGGCCATGCCGAACTCGCGGCAGGCGGCGATGTTGCCGCCCTCGGCGTCGCGCGAGAACAGCGAATATTCCATCTGCAACGAGGCGATGGGATGCACCTTGCGCGCGCGCCGCACGGAATCGGCCGAGGCTTCCGACAGGCCGATATAGCGCGCCTTGCCCTGCTCGACCAATCTGGCCATGGCGCCGACGCTCTCTTCCACCGGCACGTTGGGGTCGATGCGCGACATGCACCAGACGTCCAGGCAGTCGATGCCGAGGCGCCGCAAGCTGTCCTCGCACATGTCGATCAGGTAATCGGCCCGTCCGCCGCCGCGCGTCGCGTTCATGTCCTTTTCGCGCGGGCTGCCCGACTTGGAATGGATGACGACCTTGTCGCGCCGGCCCTTGATCGCCTGGGCGATCAGCTGCTGATTATGGCCCTTGCCGTAACTCGCCGAGGTGTCGAGAAAATTGACGCCAAGCTCGAGCGCGCGCTCAATGGTGGCGAGCGATTCGGCGTCGTCGCCGACGCCGTAGGCGCCCGACATGCCCATGCAGCCCAGGCCGAGCGGCGACACCATCAGATCCGTCGCGCCGAAACGCCGATGCTCCATATTTTATCTCCCTGTCCTTGACGCGACGCTATCGCCAACCGCCCTCGCTCGCAAGCCGGGGCCTTTCCAGGGCGAAGCGGCCCGCCTACACTCGGCCGACCATGACCGATTTCGCCCTGCACCCCCGCCTCGCCGCCGACAGCCTCGCCGTGACCGACTTGGCGCTCTGCCGCGTTCTATTGATCAACGACAGCCGCTTCCCGTGGCTCGTGCTGGTGCCGCGCTTGCCCGGCGCGCGCGAAATCGTCGACCTCGCCCCGGCCGACCGGCTCTTGCTCGCCGAGGAAATCGACCTCGCCGCCGGCGCGTTGCGCCAGCTTTGCCCCACGGACAAGCTCAACATCGGCGCCATCGGCAATATCGTCGAGCAGCTCCATGTCCATGTCGTCGCCCGGCAACGGAGCGACCCGGCCTGGCCGGGCGTGGTCTGGGGCTTCGCCGGCGCCACGCCCTATGCCGCCGCCGCCGCCGAGGCGCGGCTCGCCGGATTAAAGACATTGCTGGTCCAGCCATAAAGTTAACAAGCCCGGCGGACGGCCCCCTAGCCGTCCGTCCGAAATGGCTGTCAAATAGCCGGCGCGGAGGCTCGTCATCCGCAGGCCGGCAGCAGGGGGGAAGGCCTTGGAAGGCGCCGAACGCATGTCACTCGCCCCGGAACCGGGCGGCCACCGCCTCGACCGGGCGCTCGACCTGCTGGCGCGCATGGCGATGGTCGGCGGCCTTTGCTTCGCCCTCAGCTGGGCCGCCGTGAGCCTTACCCGCACCAGCGGTTCGGTCGCGGCGATCTGGCCCTCGACCGCCATCCTGCTCGCCGTGCTGCTGCGCAGCGCGCCGATCCGCTGGCCGGCCTATCTCCTGGCCGGCTATATCGCCGGCTGCGCGGCGAACCTCGTCTATGGCGACAATCTGCTGGTCGCCGCCGGCCTGCCGTTCGGCAATGTCGTCGAAACCCTGGTCGCCGCCATCTTCCTGCGCCGCTGCTTCCCGCAGGGCGTCGATTTGCACGAAATCCGCCAACTCGCCGCCGTGGTCGTCGTCGCCATGCTGGCCGCCGCCGCCTGCGGCGCCACGATCGGCGCCGCGCTCATCGACATCGCGCAGAGCGGCAATTTCTGGCGCACCTGGTTCAATTGGTGGACCGGCGTAGGCACCGGCATCCTGCTGATCGTTCCCCTCATCCTGGCCTGGCGTCCGACGTTGGGCGACGGCGCGCCGGCGCGCATCGAACGGCCGAAAGAAAGCGCCCTGGCGCTTCTCTGCGCGGCCGGCGGCGCGGCCCTGCTGTTCAATCAGCAAACGATCTCCCTGCTCTACGCCATCTTCCCGCTGCTGATCTGGGCGGCCTTGCGGCTCGGCGTGTTCGTGACCGCCGCGGTCTGCCTCGTCCTCGCCGCGATCGCCGTGCCGCTCACCTCCTTCGGCTACGGCCCGCTCGCCGCGCTCGATCTCGCGCTCGACTTCAAACTGCGCCTGCTGCAAACCTTCCTCGCCGTCGTCACGCTCACCTCGCTGTCCGTCGCCATCGCCCTGCAGCGGCGCGAAGAGGTCGAGCATGCGCTGCGCACGAGCGAGCAGCGCTTTCGCGATTTCGCCGATTCGATTTCCGATCGCTTCTGGGAGACCGATGCGAACCATCGCTTCACCTGGCGCCTCGAACCCAGCGAGCGGCTGCGGCTGTGGCCCTCGATCATCGGCAAGACGCGCTTCGACCTGGCCGGCGTCGATCCGACCCAGGACGCGCTGTGGCAGAAGCATCTCGACGACCTGAACGCGCATCGGGCGTTCCGCGATTTCCGCTACAGCCTGCGCGACAACGAGGGCCGGCTGCGCTTCCGCTCGATCAGCGGCAAGCCGATCTACGACCGGAGCGGAAAATTCCTCGGCTATCGCGGCACCTCGACCGACATCACCGACAACATGGAGACCGAGCTGCTCGCCACGCGGCTCGGCCGCGTCGTCGACGAAGCATTGAACGAGATCTACATCGTCGACGTCGAGACGCATCGCTTCATGTTCGCCAACCGGCGGGCGCGCGACAATCTCGGCTACGACATGGAGCAGCTGCGCAACATGACCGTGCTCGATCTCTGCCCGTCGCTGAGCAAGGACGACCTGCTGCGCAACTATGCCGACCTCGACGCCAGGCGCCAGCACAGCCTCATCATCGAGACGAGCTATCAGCGCAAGGACGGCTCGCTCTACGATGTCGAGGCGCATCTGCAGCGCTTCGACGTGTCCGGCCTGTCGCCGATCTATACGCTGATCGTCAACGACACGACCAACCGCAAGCGCGTCCAATCGGAACTCGCCTCGAAAACCTCGCTCTTGCAGACCACCCTCGACAACATGGCGCAAGGCCTCTCGGTCTATGACGAGAACCTCAAGCTGGTCGGCTACAACAAGAAATTCATCGCCCTGCTCGGCCTGCCGCCCGACACGGTCCGCATCGGCAGCAGCTATGCGGAGAATGTCGAGAATTTCGCCCGCCATGCGCTCGGGCTGAGCGAATCCGGCATCGCCGAATATGTCGACCAGCGCAACATCGAGGCGCGCGAACGGTTCGCGCGGCGCCGCCTGCATCACCGCCTGGACGGCACCATCATCGCCTCCAACCGCCGGCCGATGCCGGGCGGCGGATTCGTCACGACCTTCTCCGACATCACCGAGCGCATGCAGACCGAGGCCGCCCTGCGGCTGGCGGCGACCGAGCTTCAAGAGATGAAGGCCAGCTTCGAGGCGGCGATCCTCGCCAGCCGGCAAATTCTTTACGAATGGGATCTCGGCACCAACGACATCCGCTGGTCGGGGGAAACCGCCGCGCTGCTCGGCTATGCGCCGGAAGAACTCGGCGGGCTCGAGAGCTTCATGCGCTATATCCATCCCGAAGACCTGCCCCATGTCGAAAGGGAGGCCCGGCGCGGAGAAGAGGTCGGCGTCTCCTTCAATCTGGAATATCGCCTGCGCCACAAGAACGGCCAGTACGTCAGCGTCTCCGACAGCGGCGTCTATCTCGCCGGGCGGGCGGGCAAAACCAAGCGCGTCGTCGGCTTCATCGCCGACATCACCATGCAGAAATCCGCCGCCGAGTCGCTACGCCAGTCGGACAAGATGTTGGCCATCGGCCAACTGACCGGCGGCATCGCCCATGATTTCAACAATCTTCTCGCCATCATCCGCGGCAACCTCGAATTGCTCGGCGAAGATCTCGCCCAGGATTCCAAGCTCCATCAACGCATCCAAACGGCCCTGTCGGCCGCCGATCGCGGCACGGCTTTGACCCAGCGCCTGCTGGCCTTCGCGCGCAAGCAGCCGCTTGCGCCGCAAACGACGCATGTCAATAGCCTGATCGTCGACATGGAAGACTTGATGCGCCGTTCTCTACCCGCGACGGTTGCGGTTCAGATGACCCTCGCGGAGGATCTCTGGCTCACCTCGATCGACCCCAATGGGCTCGAAAGCGCCTTGCTCAATCTCGTGCTCAACGCCCGCGACGCCATGCCGGACGGCGGCAAGCTCGCCGTCTCCACCGCCAATACCCGGCTCGACGATGCCTATACCGCCGGCCTGCCTGACGTGAAGCCGGGCCAGTATGTTATGCTATCGGTCAGCGACAACGGCGTCGGCATGACGCCCGAGGTGAAAGAACGCGTTTTCGACCCCTTCTTCACCACCAAGGAGGCCGGACGCGGCAGCGGGCTCGGCTTGGCGATGGTCTATGGTTTCGTTAAACAATCGCACGGCCATATCGCCATCGACAGCATGCCCGAACGAGGAACCACCATCACGCTTTATCTCCCGCGCGAGGAAATGGCTGCTAGAATGGAAACGCCACCGCCACAGGCCGTTCGCGCCGACAACGGCACCGGCGAATTGGTCCTGATCGTCGAAGACGACCCCGACGTGCGGAGCCTCGCCAATTCGATGCTGAAAAGCCTGGGCTACCGTACGCTGCTCGCCGAGGACGCCGGCACCGCGCTCAATGTCCTGGCCAACCAGTCGGGCATCGACCTGTTGTTCACCGATATCGTTTTGCCGGGCGGCATGAACGGCGCCGATCTTGCCCATCTTGCGAACGAACGCTACCCTGGGTTGAAGGTTCTCTTCACTTCGGGCTATACCGAAAACGCAAATATTCACGAGAGTGGGACGGAGAGTCGCCTGATCTCCAAACCCTACCGCAAAATCGATTTGGCGCGTAAACTCCGCCAAGTGCTGGAGGGGGAAGTGGGACATGGCTGATAAGCGACTTTTGGTGATCGATGACGAGCCGGCCTTCGGCGAGTTCGTCCGCGAAGTGGCCGAACGGCTGGGCTACGACGTGCGCGTGACCGTGCGCGCCGACGAGTTCGCGGAAATCTACGAACAATTCGCCCCGACCGTGATCGTCATGGACGTCGTCATGCCGGAAGTGGATGGCATCGAGCTGGTGCAATGGCTGGCGCAGGAAAAATGCCGCGCCAAGATCCTTATCGTCACCGGCTACAACCCGCATTATGCCGATGCCGCCAAGCGGCTGGTGTCCGCCGGCGATCTGCCGAGCGTCGAAACCCTCACCAAGCCGATCAGCCTCGCCGATCTGCGCGCGGCACTCTCCTAAAATCATCCTCGTCGCAGGCGACGGGCGATGAACCGCTTGACGGCGATTTCCGGGCTCGGCGGCAAAGGCCCCGCCTGTTTTCTCGTCGAAAGCGCCGGCAAACGGCTGCTGCTCGATTTCGGCGAAGGGCCGCAACCGGGCCTCTTGCCCGACATCGACAGCATCGGCCGGATCGACGCGCTGATTCTGTCCCATCAGCATGCCGACCACCTCGGCGCCCTGCGCTTTCGCGCGCGCATCGGCGATCCGCCAGTCTTCGCCAGCGCCTATGTCGGCCGCGCGCTCTCCCCGCCCGCCCAGACGCTGCCGCTTCAGGGGCGCAGCACGGTCGAAGGCATCGCCGTCGCCACGGGGCGCTCCGGCCATGCGCCGGGCGGCGTCTGGCTGCATCTCGCCATCGGCGATGGCCTCCTCTACATGGGCGACAATTGCGGCGAATCGCCGCTCTATGCCGACGACGCTCCACCGTCCGCCGCGACGCTGATCCTCGACGCCTCCTATGGCGCCTACGACGACTCCTTGTCCGATTGCGAAGCGGCGCTCGACGCGCTGATCGCCAAACCCGGCCGCCTGCTGCTCCCCCTGCCCGCCCAGGGGCGCGGGCCGGAGATCGCCCTCCATCTGCTGCGCCGCGGCGTGGCCGTTTATCTCGATGAAGACAACCGCAAGGTCGTCGCCGCGCTGCTGCAGGCAGAGCCGACCTTCATCCGCGCCGAGGCCCGCGCCGATCTCGCCCGTTTGCTGACGGAAGGCGCCGCCGCGCCCGACGCGGCCAAGGTCGTCCTGGTCTCTCCGGCGACGGCGAAGAGCGAATTGGCGCAGCGCCTGATCGCCATGCCGGACGTTCGCGTCGTCTTCACCGGCTATACGCCGCCCGGCACGCCGGCCGGCGAGTTGCTCGACAGCGGTCGCGCCCAGTTCTTGCGCTGGAACATCCATCCGCGCCTGCGCGACAATGCCGCGCTGGTGCGCGGCGTCGGCGCGCGCCAGGTGATGCCCGCCTTCGGCGAAGCGGCCAAGGCCCGCGCCGCCTGGAACGCCGCCTTCGCCCCGGCCCGCGTCCTGCTCGACGCCGGCTGCGACCTTTAACGTTCGGTCTTTTTATAAAGCGCGCTGAGCGCCACCAGAATCGCCGTCGACGAGAAGATGGCGAGCACGCTGAGCGCCATGCCGAGGCCGGGCGAGCCCTGCGCGAATTGGTTGAAGACGAAGGTCGCCACCGTGCGCATGCCCGACGGGGCGAGCATGATCGACGCGACCAATTCGCGCGACGCGATGGCGAAGACCAACAGCATGGCGACCATGAGATTGGGCGCGATCAGCGGCAGCAGAACCTGCCAGACCGTGCGCCAGGTTCCCGCCCCGCTGACGCGCGCCGCCGCGTCGAGCGACGCGCCGACCTGACGCAGCCCCGCTCCGACATAGCGCACCGGATAGGGCAACAGCAGGCAGATATAGGCCAGCAACAGCACGATGGAGGTGTTGTAGACCGGGACCGGCCACCAGCTGCGGTTCCAGGCGAGGATGAGTCCGACGGCGATGACCATGCCGGGCAGCGCGTTGGGCAGGATGGAAAGGCCATCGACCAGGGCGCGACCGCGCACCTGGGCGCGCACCGTCACGTAAGCCGCCAGGCTGCCGAGCAGGCCGGCGCCGATCGCCGCCGCGCCGGCCAGCCACAGGCTGTTCCACAAGGCGTCGAGCGCGCCGCTACGGTTGGCGAACACCGCCTCGAAATGGCGCAGGCCCATATTGTCCCAGGTCAGGCCGCCCGAGAGGGTCTTGCTGAAAGCGGTGAGAATGACCGCGCCGACCGGAACGACGACGGCGAGAAAGGCGGCGAGAGCGAAAAAGGCAATCGCCGGCCAGCGCCAGCGGCCGAGCGACATGACCGCCGCCTGGCCATGCTTGCCCGACACGGCGATGTAGGAGCGCCGCGTCACCAGCCAATGCTGCAGCAGGAAGGCGGCGAGCGCGAGGACGACGAGGCCGAACGACAGCAACGCCGCGCCTGGCAGATCGACCGGCCATTCGGCGAACTTCTCCTCGATGCTGGTGACCAGCACGAGGAATTGGCTGCGCCGGCCGAGCGCCGAGGGCGTGCCGTATTCTTCGATGGTGAGCGCGAAGACGAGCAAGAGGCTCGCCGCCAGGCCCGGCAAGGAGAGCGGCAGCGTGATGCGCCAGAAGGCGTAGAGCGGGCTCGCGCCCGAGACGCGGCCGACATCGGCGAAGCGCCGTCCGATCACCGCCAAGGTGCGCGACAGGGCGAAATAGACTACGGGGAACAGATGCAGCGTCATCACGACGATGATGCCCGGCAGGGAGAACAGTAGGCTGCCGGCATTGAAACCGAACAGCTGCGTGCTGTAGCCCGCCGGCTGCAGGGTGAGCACCCAGGCGAAGGCGCCGATATAGGGCGGCACCATGAAGGGGATCAGGAACAAGAGATCCCACAGGCCGCCCCACGGCAGGTCGGTCAGGCCGCGCAGCACGGCAAGCGGCAAGGCGAAAACGAAGCAGCCGATCGCCACGCCGAGGCCGAGCATCAAGGTGTTGCCGAACAGCTCGATCAGGCGCGGATCGCCGAGCACAGCGGCGACGTTGGAAAACGGTTCGCGCAGCGAGCTTTCCGTCAGATGGGGAAAGATCGCCTGCAGGACGACGAAGAGAACCGGCAAGCCGACGACGATCGCGAGCCCCGAGAGGGTGAACGCGAGAATGGCGCCGCCGCCTTGCCGTTCCATCTTTCGACTCTACGCGAGGGCCGTTACTTCAAACCCATCGTGGTCTTGAACTTCGCCAGGGTCTCGGCGCGCTTGGCGGCGTTGCCTTCTTCGAGCTTCAGCAATTTGATGTCGTTCCAGCCCGGACGCTTGGCGGCAACGTCGGTGCGCGCCGGCAGCAGATACGTGTCGGCGACCAACTTCTGGCCCTCGTCCGACAGCATGTAATCGATGAACTGCTTGGCGGCGGCGGCATTCTTCGTGGTCTTGAGAATCATCGCCGGGCGCGCTTCGAGCACCGTGCCGGAGGTCGGATAGATCACTTCGATCTGTTCGCCATTGGCCTTGGCGTCGAGCGAACTGTAGTCGACGCCGCCGATGACGGCCGCCTTGGCGCCCTGCATCACCGGATTGAGAGCCTGCGCGTTGGCGCCCGGCACGATGGTGCCGTTGGCCTTCAGGGTCTCGAAATACGTCCAGCCGAAGGACGGCAGCGACACCAGGCCGCTCATCAAGCCGTAGGACGAGCCGGACGAGGCCGGGTCGGGCATCGTCACCAGGTCCTTATATTCGGGCTTGGCGAGATCGGACCAATCGGACGGCTTCGTCTTGCCCGATTTGGGATTCCAGATGATGGCGAGCGCGGCGGCGCCCTGCGCGACGTAATAGTCGCTCTTCAGCGCGGCCGGCACGGTCTTGGCGTTCGGCGACTGGTAGGCGAGCAGATCGCCCTTCTTCGCCATGTCGGCGCCGCTGTCCCACGAGGCCGAGATCAGCACGTCGGCCTGCGGATTGGCCTTCTCCGCTTCGAGGCGGGCCATGAGCTGGCCGGTCGTCGCCTGGAAGATATTGACCTTGGTGCCGGTCTTCTTCTCGAAGCCCTTGGCGAGGCCGTCGGCCAGGCTGGCCGGATTGGCGGTATAGACCGTGAGCTGCTGCGCGGCGGCCGTGCCGGCGGTGAACAGAGTGGCGGCCAGGGCGAGGCCGAGAGTGCTGCGGATCATCAAGAGGCTCCTTGTCTTATGGAAATCGAACGGCGGTGGGCGGATCACAGGGCGGCGTCGGGCGGGACGTCGCCGAGAAACAGGCGCAAGCGGTCGCGGTCGAGCGTGACCGACACCATGTCGCCGGGCTTCAGAGGCTTGTCGTGCCAGAATTGGACGACAGGACCGTGATCGCGCGCGCCCCAGCGCGCGGCGATCTCGTAACGGTCCCCCTTGAAATGGGCCGAGGCGACGGAAAAACGCAGTTCGCCCTCGCCGCCCGGCTGCACGGCGGCGCTCGGCAGCATCAGGGTCGAGGGGCCGGAATGGCCGTTGACGAGCTGCGGCAGATGCAGGCTGGCGCCCTCGCCGTCCGGATGGAAAGCGCCCCCCTCGGCATGGCCGCGAATCAGGCTGCCGGATTTGAGGAAGGCCGCGATCCAGGCGTTGGCGGGATCCTTATAAAGCCGCTCGGGCGCGTCGGACTGCACGATGCGGCCGGCGCGCATGACGGCGATGCGGTCGGCGAGGCTGAGCGCTTCGGATTGGTCATGGGTGACATAGATCGCCGTGGCGCCGAGGTCGCGCACCAGCATGGCGATCTCGCGGCCCAAACTGTCGCGCAAAGCGGCGTCGAGATTGGACAAGGGCTCGTCGAACAGCAGCACGCGCGGCGCATCGACGATGGCGCGCGCCAAGGCCACGCGTTGTTGCTGGCCGCCGGACAGCTCGCCGGGGAAGCGGTCCGCCAGATGCCAGAGCGAGACGCGGCGCAGCGCCGTTTCGATCAGGCCGGCGCGTTGGGCGGTCGGGCAGCGCCGCGCCGCGAGCGGAAAGCCGACGTTCTCGCGCACCCGCATGTGCGGCCAGAGGGCGTAGTCCTGAAACACCATGCCGAGATTGCGCCGCTCGGCCGGCACGAAGAGCTTGGCCTCGGCGGCGGCGACCAATCGGTCGCCGAGGCGGATGCGCCCCTCGTCCGGGGCCAAGAGGCCGGCGATCGCCCGCAGGAGGGTGGTCTTGCCGCAGCCGGAGGGGCCGAGCAAGGCGACGAATTCGCCGGGTTGTATAGTCAGATCGACCCCGTCGATGGCGCGGACCCCGCCGAACGCCTTGACCAGGCGGGTGATCTCGACGCCGTTGCCGGCCATGCTGGAGGCAGTCATCCGAAGGTTCCCCGGGCGGTGAAAACGGCCGGATCATAGGGACAGGGCCATGACAAGCCCGTGACAGAACCGGGTTTTCCCGAGGAAAGCCGCTCTTTCGAAAAATGATGGAAATATCCATAGCGTTCATGTAGCGTTCACATACTGGATGTAGAAATACGTCAGTGAGTTAGTAACGGGTTGGAGCGCGTGCACTATATATTGTTGCCCCTCTCCTTGGTTTCGAACGCAAGAGCGTCTTGCGTGAAGTCTTCGCCGCCCGGAGCCCTGCCCCCGCCTCTGGCCGCTGCCCCGGTCCTCCAGGCCCGGCGCCTAACTGCAGTTCTCGCCTCGCTTCTCAGCATTAAGCCTGCCCAAACGCTTCCGTCCCGGAGGCGTTTTTCGTTTGCGTCTTTCGTTTCCCTTTATGGAGGTGTCGATGGCTAAACGGTCCCAACGCCAATCTGCTACAGCGCGTCAGGTTTCAGGGCGCTCCCCCGCGTTCGATGCGGAGGTCCACGCGCTGTTTCCGAAAGGGGGACCGGCCCATGCCGACGACGACCGCGACAAAAGCTACGTGCGCAAGGTTCGGCCGCAAGGCGAGAACCAGCGCCAGCTGATGGAATGCATCGACCAGAAGAACCTCGTGCTCGCCCTCGGCCCCGCCGGCACAGGCAAAACCTATTTGGCGATCGCCAAGGCGGTCGAAGCCCTCGAAGCCGGCAAGGTCGAACGCATCATGCTGTCGCGTCCCGCGGTCGAAGCGGGCGAAAGCCTCGGCTACCTGCCCGGCGATCTCGAAGAGAAGCTCGCGCCTTATCTGCGCCCGCTCTATGACGCGCTGAGCGACCGCTTGGGGCGCAAACGCCTCAAGACCATGCTCGGCGACGGCTCGATCGAGATCGCGCCGGTCGGCTATATGCGCGGGCGCACGCTCAACAACGCCTTCGTCGTGATCGACGAGGCGCAAAACTGCACCTACACGCAGATCAAGATGCTGCTCACCCGTCTCGGCTGGCACTCGACGATGGTGCTGACGGGAGATCCCGACCAGACCGACTTGCTGCCGGGCATCTCGGGCCTCGCCGAGATCGCCAAGAAGCTCGAAACCCTGCCGGACATCGCGGTCGTGCGCTTGCAAGACCGCGACATCGTCCGCCATCCGCTCGTCGCCAGCATGTTAACCGTGCTTTAACCATCACGCGCCGGAACCGACGAAACGAAAACGCCCGGATGATTTTCCCATCCGGGCGTTTTTGCATTTGCGTAAACGTCGCGGCGCTTACATGTCGTCGCGCTGATACTGCTCTTGCTTCAGCTTTTCTTCGAATTCGCGGCGGCGGCGTTCCGCCTCTTGCTTCTTCTTTTCTTCGTCGTTCAAATTCGCGGCCGGTGTTTCGTTTTCCGTTGGATTCGACATGCGCGGATGATCCTCCTGTTGGATTTTCCATACATCTAAAAGTTGAGGGAATTTAATTCCGCCACTTTAGATTGCGGAAGGCATTGAAGATTCTTAATAAATTTTATGTGATATTCTATGCTATATTCTTGAAAAGGCAATTTACGGAGCGATGGGGTTGGCGGCACAGATTCTCTTGGTCGATGATGAGGATATGGTGCGGATGCAGATCCGCTCCAGCCTCGAACTCGAGGGCCATCAAGTCCGCGAAGCCAGCAACGGCCGCGAGGCGATCGATATGCTCGACGGCTATAAGCCCGACCTCATGATCACCGATATTCTGATGCCGGAGAAAGAAGGCATCGAGACGATCATGGAAGTGCGCCAGAAATACGCCGACATCAAGATCATCGCCATTTCCGGCGGCGTGCGCACCGAGAACATGGATTTTCTCAAGATCGCCAAGCGCCTCGGCGCCGATCTCGCCCTGCCCAAGCCGTTCGGCCGTCAGCAGCTGCTGACGCTGGTCAATCAATTGCTCGGCGCCAAGGCCACGTCCTAACGGATCATTTCCGAATCTGACGGCTCAGCGGCGTTCGCGCGCCGCCGACCATTCGACGACGCGTTGGCCCGTCGCATCGCCGCTTGCGGCGCGGCCGACGATGCGGTCGCCCTCGATGCGCCCGCGATAATCCCAGCGCAGCGTGTGCGAGCCCTCGCGGATCGGCAGCCAGAAGGCGATCTCCGCCCCCGACAGCTTGGCGTCGCGGATCTCGATCGGCCGCAGCGATTCGGTTTCCAACACGCCGGCGATCTCCTGAAACTCCTGACGCAGGACGAGACGATGCTGCTGCATCGCGCCGGCGCGCGTTTCGCGCCACAGCCACGGACCGGCGGCCTTGGCCGGCACCACCCAGAGGCGCACCCAGCTTTCGCCGTAATGGGCCGACGACTTGACCAGTTCCGCCTTGTCGGCCCGCCAGTCGCCCATGTCGTGAAAATGCGAGACGATGCGGGTTCCCGGCTTGAGCTCGAGCAGGCGGGGCCGCAACTGCAGATTGATGCGCCGGTAGAGGAACATGGTGACGACGGTCGCGGCGCGCAGATCCGTCTTGAAGATGTCCTCTTGGCGAAAGATCGCCCGGTCGGCGACGCCCGCCGCCAGGGCGTTGGCGCGGCTCAGCTTGACCAGGTCGGCATCGAGCTCGATGCCGAGGCCCTGCGCGCCGAAGTCCTTGGCCGCGGTGATGACGATGCGGCCGTCGCCCGAGCCGAGATCGACGAGGCTGTCCGCGGGGCCGACATCGGCGATGCGCAACATGGTCCGCACGACGATGTCCGGCGTCGGCTCGTAGGGCACGACGATATCGCCGCCCTCCGCCGGCTTGGCCGGCGGCTCCGGCGCGCTGAACGCCAGCGCCGGCGCCAGGACCGCCCAACTCAGCAGGCCGCCGATCGCCCAAATCCCTCGCCGCCGCATCGTCATGTTCCGCTCCTGGTGGTTCGGTGGGCAGCCTAGCATGCGATCGCCCCTCGTCTAAGCGGTGGCCGCCGATTAGGATGCCCGCGAAAGGACAAGCGATGAGCATGATTCGTCTGGCGCCCGGCATTTCCATCGACGAGCGCGCGTTGGATTGGCAGTTCGCCCGCGCCAGCGGCCCCGGCGGCCAGAACGTCAACAAGGTCGAGACCGCCGTGGTGCTGCGCCTGGCGCTCGACGCCGTGCCCTTCCCGCCCGGCGTGCGCGCCCGGCTCGAAGAGGCGGCCGGCCGCCGCGTCACCAACGACGGCGACCTGGTCATTCACGCCCAGCGTTTCCGCAGTCAGGAGCGCAATAAGGCCGATGCCCTGGAGCGCCTCATCGCCCTGGTCAGCGCCGCCCGCCTGCCGCCGCGCCCGCGCCTGCCGACCCGCGTCAGCAAGGGACAAAAAAAGAAGCGGCTGGCCGACAAGGCCATCCGCTCCCACATCAAGTCCCACCGCCGCCGTCCGGGCGGCGAAGACTAAGCGGTCCCCGTCGATCCGGCGGCGGGCGACGACCCCGCTTATTTCATCGCCGCGATCAAGCGATCGACCACCGGCTTCGGCGTGGCGTACATGCGCTCGACGAGCTTCTGGACGGCTTCGCCCGAATCGTAATCGATATCGAGTTTCGACTTGGCCGCGTCCTCGAGAAAGGCCTTGTCCTTCATGGTCGCGCCAAAGGCGTCGCGCAGCGCCTGCAGCTTGTCGCTGGGAACGCCCGGCGGCGCCAGGAACGGCCGGCCGAACACTTGCTGGCCGACCATGAGTTCGAGAAGCTGCTTGTCGGCCTCGTTCTTGACGAAGCTCCAGATCGGCGGCACGCCCATCTTGTCGAGCTCGGGATCGTTCTCGATGCCGAACTGCACGAAAATATTGACGCTCTTGTTTTCCAGCCAGTCCGGCTTCTGCGTCTTGAGGCTGGTCCAGGCCCAGCCGCAGAGGCCGTCGGTTTCGCCGCGCTCGACGGCCAGCGTGATATCGCGCGTGCCCTTGTAGCCGCGGATGATCTTGAACTTGGTGCCCAGCACTTCGTTCATCACCGCCGGATAATCCTGCGTCGAACCGCCCTCGGCCGTCGCGCCCATCAGCACTTCGGTTTTCGTGGCGTCGGCGATGGTCTTCGCGGCGGATTCCTTGCGCATGGCGCAGACGCGCACTTCCTTATTGGCCGTGCCGAGATAGCTGAACTTCGGCGGATCGAACTTCAAACCCCGGCCGGGATCGAGCAGCGGCGTCATGATCGCCCCAGGGAACACGATACCGATGGCCGAGCCGTCGCGCGGCGCGGCGCTATAGATGAACTCGGCAGCCTTGTTGCTGCCGGCGCCCGGCATGTTCTTCGGCACCATCGTCGGATTGCCGGCCAAATGGCGCGGCATATGGCGCACGACGACGCGGGCATAGACGTCGTAGCCGCCGCCGGCGTCGGCGCCGATGATCATGTCGACGCTCCGGCCCTTGTAAAAGCTTTCGATAGTGGACTGCGCGGCGGCATCCGCGGCGAACGCAGCCACGAACAGACCGACAGCCGCGGACAGACTCCGCACTTGATGAGAATTCGGCATCAATAGCTCCCTGTTTTTTGCGGTCATTTTTCACCGCTTATCGACGTTTTTACACGCCGCCGCCGCGCTTGTCACCCCGGGCGTCCGGCAACGAAAAACCCCGCTCCTTTGTCGCCGGAGCGGGGTTTGACGGGAAGGCGTTAACGCCGGACGGCTTACTTCGGCGCGGTGATCGCCTTGGTCAGCTTGTCGGCGATCTCCTGCGGGGTCGCCGCGATCTTGGCGATGATCTTCTGGATGTCCTCGCCGGTCGCCGGTTCGATGTCGAGCGCCAGCTTGTCGGCCTCGACGAGGAACGCCTTGTCCTTCGTCATGTCGATGAAGGCCTTGCGCAGGGCGGCGACGCGATCGGCCGGCACGTTCGGCGGGGCCACGAGCGGACGGGCCACCGTCTTCTGGATGAAGAACAGCTCCATGATCTCGCGGTCTTCCTTGCTCTTGGCGAAGTCGAGGGCGAGCGGCACGTCGAGGTCATGCGCCTTTTCGAGGCCGACCTGCATCAAGATGTTCAGGTTGGGACGCAGATCGGTGCGGCGCTTGACGTTGCTCCAGGCGAGGTCGGCGGTGCCGCCCACTTCGCCGCGCTCCATCGCGAGCAAGATCTCCGTGTTGCCCGTGTAGCCCGAAACGATGCGGAACTTCGTACCGATCAAGGCATTCAACAGGCGCGGCGTGGTTTCCGGATCGAGCGTCGGACCGGGGCCGCCGACGATCAGCTCCTGCTTGAACAGGTCGTCGGTGGTTTTCACCGGCGAGTTTTTCCACGACACGATGGTGGCGACTTCGGGCGCGAGATTGCCGATCCAGTTCATCTTCTCGACGTCGAAGCGCACGCCGTTCGGATTGGTCAGCTTGGCGGTCAGCATGCCGCGCTGCACGACGCCGATGGTCGTGCCGTCCTTGGGCGCGAGATTGTAGAGATTGTTCGTCGCGGTCAAACTGCCGGCGCCCGGCATGTTCTGCACGATCATGTTGGGAGCGCCGGGAAGATGCGTGCCCAGGAAGCGCGCGAAGAGACGCGCGGTCGCGTCATAACCACCGCCCGGCGCCGAGCCGACGATGACCGTCACTTGCTTGCCTTTGTAGAATTCTTCGACCGATTGCGCCTGCGACGAGGCGGCGAAAGCGGCATAGGCACTCACGACAGCGCCGGCAAAGCCGGCAAGTCTCATTAGACGAGACATGAAACGCTCCTATTTAAAGGCGATCGAGCGTTTTCCTACCCTAGACATGCGCCGATCTTTTAGACCCTTTCCGGCCAAAAGAATACGGCGCCTCGATCATATTCGAGGCGCCGTCGCATTTTCCCAGATCAAATATGCCTAACGATTGGGCGTTAATTATATCGCCCCCGGATTCGACTCTCGCCTTACCGGTTGGGCGGCGCGATGGCGGCCGACAGCTTCTCGGCGAGCGCGGGCGGCGTCTTCACGATGCGGGCCACGACCTTGTCGACGTCATCGCCCGATGCGAGGCCGATGTCGAGCTTGCTCTTCTCCGCATCCTGCATGAAATCGGCATCCTTGCCCGTCGCCATGAAGGCCGCGCGCAACGCGTCGATGCGGTCCTTCGGCACGTCTGGCGGCGCGACGACCGGCCGGGCCACCGTCTTCTGCGCCATGATCAGTTCCATGATCTGGCGATCCTCCGGATTCTTCACGTAGTCGAGCGCGAGCGGCACGTCCGGCAGATCCGGCTCCTTCTCCAGCGCGCTCTGCATCAGCACGCGGATTTTCTTGTCGCGCAGATAATCGCCGCGCCGGCTCTTGACGTTCGACCAGGACCAGTCGCCGAGGCCCATGACCTCGCCGCGCTCCATGGCGAGCGTCACTTCCGTGGTGCCGGGATAGCCCGAGATGATCTTGAACTTGGTGCCGATCAGCGCATTCAACAGACGCGGCGTTGTTTCCGTGTCGATGGTGGGCCCGGTGCCGCCGACGATCATTTCCTTGGTGAAGAGATCCTCCGTCGTCTTGATCGGCGAATCGGCCCAGGCGACGACCACCGCCGTCTCGGACGCCATGTTGCCGATCCAGTTGAACTTGGCGATGTCGAACCGCACGCCGGTCGGATTGGTCAGCGTCGCGGTCAGCATGCCGCGCTGGATCATGCCGAAGGTGGAACCGTCTTTCGGCGAGATATTGTAGAGGTTGTTCGCCGCCTGCAGGCTGCCGGCCGCCGGCAGGTTCTGCACGACGATGCTGGGATTGCCCGGCATGTGCTTGCTGAAGTGGCGCGCGAGCAGCCGCGCCTGCGCGTCGTAACCGCCGCCCGGGCTCGACCCGACGATGAAGGTGAGCTGCTTGCCTTTGTAGAATTCGGCCGGCGCTTGCGCCGCCGCCCAGCCGCTCGCCATCCACGCGGACAAAGCCACGGCGCCCGCCAACACGGGCCGATGCAGGGTCGTCATTCGGAGCCTCCCAGGCTGTTTTGTCTTCAGCCTACCGGCTGCGCGCTCCCCTGGCAATCGTTTGGAAACCAAAAAGTTATTAAAAACTTATGAATTTCAATGAGTTGTAACAGCTATTGACGAGGGGCACTCCTTTAGGACTTTATTTATATGCCTTTAGTTATAAGTCCTCTTCCGGATGACTATCTATCAAGCCCATGAACACGCTGACGTCGCGCTTTAAACCTCCGCCCTCCACCGCCCCACCCCTGGCCGCGGCGCCTCATGGTACGCGCGCAATTCTTCACCTTCTGCTGCTGATCTCCTGCGCCATTTTTCTCGCCCTCGGCGCGCTCGGCCTTCACACCTGGTTCAAGGGTGAGGAATTGCGCGAACAGACGGGGCAATCCATGAAAGGCATGGCGCATGTCATCGCCGAACAAACCGCCCGGACGATCCAGACGATCGACCTGACCTTGCAGGGCGTGCTCGACGCCCTGCGCTACAACCAGATCGATTGGCATTTCGACAGCCTTCAGATCTACGACTACCTGAAGACGAAGCAGGATCGCTCCGGCGCCATCCGCAATCTGTTCGTGGTCGACGAACACGGCATTCTCCTGAACGAATCGACGAACTTTCCCCCAACGGATCTGGTCCTGAGCGACCGCCCCTACTTCACGATGCATCGCTTCTATCCGGAAACGGGCCTGTTCATCGGCGCGCCGATTCTCAGCCGCATCACCAACGACTGGATCATCACGACCAGCCGGCGCATCGAAAAGCCCAATGGCGCCTTCGACGGCGTCGTCGTCGCCAGCAGCGACCTATCGCGCCTGCGGTCCGTGTTCGACAACGCCAATTTGGGCGAAGGCTCGGAAATCGCGCTCTTCCTCTCTAACGGCAGTCTTTTGCTGCGCTCGCCGCAAGAGGGCGCCTCCACCGGCAGTGCGTTCCTCGGCGCCGACATGATGGCCCGCGCCGAGGGCGGCAAGGCGGTTTTCATCGCCGATAGCCCTATCGATGGCGTGCGCCGAATCTACGCGCTGCATCGCGTGCCCAACATGTCCATCTACGTGCTCGCCGGCCTGAGCGAAGAAATGGTGCTGCGTGGCTGGCAACGCGAATGGATGCTGCTCGTCGGCATCTCGGCGCTGATCGTCGCGGCCATCGGCCTTTTCGGCATCATTGCGCTGCGCGATAGCCGGCGCCGCGAAAGTCTTCTTGCCGCGCTCGGCGAAAGCGAGCAAGTCTTCCGCGATTTCGCCGAAGCGGCCTGCGACCGTTTCTGGCAAAGCGACGCCGAACATCGGCTGATTTGGCATAGCGGCGTCGAAGGCACGCCGCCGCCGAGCTACATCGGCAAGACGCGCTGGGGCAATCTCGGCATCGATCCCGATGAGAACCCGCATTGGTTCAAGCTCAAGGCGGACATGGACGCCCATCGCACGTTCCGCGATTTTCGCTACTCGCGGCCGAAAGACGACGGCAGCGTGCATCATCGGATCGTGAGCGGCAAACCGATCTTCGATTCGTATGGCACGTTCCTCGGCTATCGCGGCACCTATAACGACATAACGGCCCAGGTGACGACGCAAGAGCGCGCTCAGCGGAGCCGCGACCGTTTCCTGCGTTCGATCGAAAGCCTCTCGGAAGGCTTCGCGCTTTACGACGCCGACGACCGCCTGGTCGTCTGCAATACGCGTTTTCAGGAGCTCTACGCGCCCGTCACCAACAGCTTGGTGCGCTGGTCGAGCTTCGAGGATTTCCTGCGCGAATGCGTCGAGCATAAGCTGATTCCCGAAGCCGTCGGCCAGGAGCAGGAATGGGTGGCGCGGCGCATGGCGCAGCATCACGACCTTCCCTATGTCCAGGAAGTCGAACGCAAGGGCCGCTGGGTGGAAATCCGCGAACGGCACGACAAGGAAGGCGGCACGCTGATCCTCGTCCTCGACATCCACGAGCAGAAAATCGCCGAACTGCGGCGCCAAGCCCTCGCCGCCCGCCTGCGCACGATGATCGACAACATGCCGGCGGGCTGCCTGCTGCTGGACAATCAACGGCGCATCCTCGATTGGAATCCGGCCGCCGAGCAGATTTTCGGCTACAGCAAGGCCGAAGCGCTCGGCATGGACTCCTTCGACCTCATCGTCGCTCCGGAACAGCGGGCCGCCATCGAAGCCAGCGTCGCACGCGTCTATAGCGGCGAGGAAATCACCACCCACGTCAGCCTTAACCGCACCAAGGATGGCCGCGGGATATTCTGCGAATGGGTCAACACGCGCCTGCTCGACGACGACGGCAACTGCACGGGCCTCGTCAGCATGGTGCGCGACATCAGCGCGCAGCGCATCGCGGAAGAAAAGACGCGGCAAGCCACCCGCATGGAAGCCATCGGCCAGCTGACCGGCGGCATCGCCCATGACTTCAACAACCTGCTGCAGGTGATTATCGGCAATTCCGAGATTCTGATCGAATCCTTGGAAAACACCCCGCGCCTGCAACGTTGGGCAAGCATGACGAAGCAGGCCGCGGATCGCGGCGCCGAGCTGACGCTGCGGCTGCTCGCCTATTCCCGGCGTCAAACGCTGGAGCCGGTTCACGTCGATCTGAACGAGGTGATCTCCGAACTCGGCCCCCTCATCGAGCGCGCGCTCGGCGAAGATATCGCCATCACGACGGAGATGGCCGAAGACCTCTGGCAAACCACCTTGGATCGCGGACAGATCGATCAGGCATTGCTCAATATCGTGCTGAACGCGCACGACGCCATGCCGAATGGCGGATCGCTAAAAATTGCCACGAACAACATTTCTCTCGATCCCGCCGAGACGGCCGGCGATGCGAAATCCGGCGACTTCGTCGCCATCACCGTCACCGATTCCGGTTCGGGCATGGCGCCCGATGTCCTCAAGCGGGCGTTCGAACCGTTCTTCAGCACCAAGGGCGTCGGCAAAGGCAGCGGCCTCGGCCTCTCGATGGTGCATGGTTTTGTCAATCAATCGGGCGGCCTCGTGCGGCTCGAAAGCGAATTAGGAAAGGGTACGACTGTGAGAATCTATTTCCCCCGCGCCGTCGCCAGGGATGCAGCCAAGTCGCAGAGCGATGAAACGGTGCTGGACGCGTCGCGGAAAACGATCCTCGTCGTCGAAGACAACGACATGGTCCGCACCTATGTGACGGCGCAGCTCGAAAGCCTCGGCTACAACGTTCTCGAAGCGGAAAACGGCCCGGCCGGCTTGGCCAAATTGGAAAGCGTCGGCCATATCGACCTGCTGTTCACCGACGTGATCATGCCGGGCGGCATGAACGGCCGCGAGCTGGCCGAGCGCGCTGTCGAGCAGCGGCCGCATATGAAGGTGCTCTTCACCTCCGGCTACGACGAGAGCGCGATCACCACCGACGGCCGTCTCGCCTCAGGCATGTACCTGCTGAAGAAGCCTTACCAGCGCAAGGATCTGGCGAGCAAAATCGTCGAAGTGCTGAATTCCGCTGCCACTGCGGCAGCCTGACCGCTCGCGCCATCGGCAGCGACAAAAGAAAACGGCGGCCCTCCCGAGCCGCCGTTTTCTTATCGTCAGGACGATCGGCCCAAGGGCCGCCGCCTATCAGCCAAGCTGAAGATTGACGGCAGCGGTTTTGCCGCGCTCGGTCGCCAATTCGTAGGTGACCTTCTGCCCTTCGGTCAAAGCCTGGATGCCGGCGCGCTGAACGGCCGTGATGTGAACGAACACGTCTTTCGAGCCTTCGTCGGGAGTAATGAACCCAAAACCCTTGGTCGGGTTGAACCACTTCACGGTGCCTGTCGCCATCGTCATCTCCTGGTGGGCGAGTTCCAACTTCCACGCGTCCGTCGCGCGGGACCGATCAATTAAGCTAGTCGGGGAAGCCGGAGCGCAGCGGAGAGCAGGCGTAGCAAGCCAGCCGGTAGATAATTGATCGATTATTATTATCATCGATTACGTGACATGGCGAGGACAATGAGCCCATAAGTTGCCGCAGATCGCTGCAATCGCTGCCAATTAGACGTTCATTTGGGTGAAAACTGCTTTTAAAAGAGGCCCTTGCGGATTGGCGAAGGCATGGCTGACAGCAAAGTGATTGAGTCCCAACAGTTCGACCTCGACGCAGGCGTGACCGCCGCGCCGCCATGCCGTCGCGAAGTCGCGGCCCTGCCGTTTGAACTCGTCGAGCTCGCGCGAGCCATAGCCGACGACCATCGGCAAGGCGCGCTCGGGAATTTGCAGGATGGGGCTCAAGCGCTCCACGGCCGCCGGATCGAGCGAGAGATAGCTATTGCGCCATGACAGGCGCACTGGGGCGAGATCGTACATGCCGCTGATCGGCGCCGCGCCCTTGATGAGATCATCGGGCAAGCCGTAGAGCGCCGGCCAATCGGTCACCGCCACCGCGGCGCAGACATGGCCGCCGGAGGAGTGGCCGCTGATGAAGAGGCGCGCCGGATCGCCGCCGAGCTTCTCCGCGTTGCGATAGATCCAGGCCACCGCGGCGCGCGCCTGACGCACCTGTTCGTCGAGCGTCACGTCCGGCACATGGTCATAGTCGATCGCCACGAACATCGCGCCGCGCGCGACGAAGGGCTCGGCAATGAAGCTGACGTCCTCTTTCTTGCCCGCCTTCCACGCGCCGCCGTGGAAGTAGATCTGGATCGGCCAGCCGGACGCGCCATTGCCGTCGGAGGGCCGGAAGATATCGAGCCGTTCCGCCGCGCCGGCGCCGTAGGCGACGTCGAAGATCGCATCTCTCGCCAGGGCGGCGCGCACGCGGGCGCTTTCGCTCGTCTTGAAATGATGATGATGCTGGCGCTCCGCCTCGCTCATGGCGCTCATCTGGTTATATTGCGCGTCGAGCTCCGCTTGCGTGTAAGGCCCCCACACTTTCGCAGCCGCATCAGCCATTCCATTCGGCCTGTCGAGCATATGCCCTTCCCCTCTGACTGTTGGCCCTCATCCCTGTTGGCGAGAGACTGCCACGAATTGGCCAGCCGGAAAATTGCCCTGATTCAGCGAAAAAATGAGACAAACGCCACCGGATCGGTCGGGCCCCTGGACAGCGACGGCCAGCTAGGCTTTGATCGCGCCATGCGCATGCTTCGCCTCCTCGTCTCGCCGCTGCTCGCCGTTGTCGCCTCGGCTTGCGACAATGCCGTGAAGATCACGCACCAAGGGCAATTCCCGCCCTATTCGCGCGGTCTGGTCGCCGAATTGGCCAAAGGCGGCGAACTGCCCTTGCGGCTCCATGGCGAGCCCGTCCCGGCGGCCGACGCCCGCGACATCGCCGCGGCGATCAAGCCGCCGGCCTGGCTGCCGCGCGGCACGCATTTCACCACCACGCCGACGACCGTCGAGCGCAACTTCGCCGTCGTCCTGGTGTTCAATCCGGCCTTTCGCGATTCCGGCATGGACGTCGTCTGCGCCGGCGCCGCCGCGCCGCGCAGTGGGCCCGGCGACGGCAAGAAGCTGCGCGTCGCCGCCAACCTCTGCTACGAGGGCAAGAGCATTTCCTGGCTCTATGCCGAGGGCCCGGCGCCGAAGGCTTTGGCGGACGACAATTTCCGCAAGCTGACCGACCAGATCGTCATCGGCCTCTTTCCCGACCAAACGCGACAGAACTGAGCGTCTCAGTTTGGCGCATGCCGTGATGTCGCGCCGCGAAATCGTTGCTGCATCCAGCGTGCGCCTGACAAGCAAAAGTCCCCGCTTACTGCCTAGCTCCTAGGCGGATCGTCGCTTTTGGCCGCCTAATCCCCCGTTCCGCGCTGGCACGACGCTTGCTCCATTCCCGTGAATGCCGGCGCTTCGCGACAGAAGGGCCGGCCGATGAATGCGTCAGGCCCCTGACGGGCCGCAATCAGGAGACGGATCGATGGCCTCAGCGCTGCAAGTCACCCGCGTTCTCTTTCGCCCCGCCGCTCTCGCCCTCGCCGCCGCGCTCGGCCTGACCGCTGCGCCGGCTCACGCCGCGGACTTCTACAAAGGCAAACAGATCAACTTCATCGTGTCGTCGGACGTCGGCGGCAGTTACGACGTCTTCGCCCGCATGCTGGCGCGCTATCTGCCGAAATATATTCCCGGCGAGCCGAGCATCGTCACGCAGAACATGGCCGGTGCCGGCGGTCTGCGCGCCACCAACTGGCTCTATACCGCGGCGCCGAAAGATGGCCTGACCATCGGCATGATCAACAACACCTTGGCCTTCGATCCGCTCTACGGCAACAAGCAGGCGCAATTCGACGCCACGAAGTTCAACTGGCTCGGCACGCCGAGCCAGGAGACCGGCCTGTTGGTGCTCTGGCATACGGTGCCGGTGAACACGCTCGAGGACGCGCAAAAGCGCGAGATCATTCTATCCGCCAGCGGCTCGGGCTCGACGCCGGCCTTCTTCGCCCGCGTGCTGGCGTCGATCTTCGATCTCAAGGTCAAGATCATTCCCGGCTACAAGTCGCAAACCGACGGCTTTCTCGGCATGGAGCGCGGCGAGAACGACGGCAATGCCTCGCCCTTCTGGTCGAGCCTGACCAACAACTACCCGACCTGGATTCCGGAAAAAAAGATCAAGGTGCTGGTCTATTACGGCAACGTGCGCGTGCCGGAAATCCCCGGCCCTTACGTGATGGACCTTCTCACCGATCCGGAGAAGAAGCAGATCATGGAGATCGCTCAGGCCGGCCTCGCCATGGGCCGTCCCGTCGCCGCGCCGCCAGGCCTGGAGCCCGCCAAGGTGAAGATTCTCGGCGATGCCTTCGTCTCGGTCTTCAAGGATTCCGCCTACCTCGCCGAATGCGCCAAGGTGAAGCTCGACTGCAGCGCGCCGAGCAGCGGCGCCGAGATGCTCGAATTCGTCAAAAAAATCTACGCCTCGTCGCCGCGCGCGGTCGAGAAGATCACGGCCATCTATATGGAAGGCCAGAAGAGCTGACCTGGCCATCGGCTTACGCCGAAGACATCGAGGAGCAAGACGCCTCGGCCGAAAAGCCGGGGCGTTTGCTTTTCCGCGATGAGAAAGCGACGCGGGCCCTTGATACATCTCAATGACGCACCCGAGAGGCTGTGCGAAATTGGTTGCAGAGTTTAGTTATTATAATTATTCTAATTCCACTAGATTTGAGTTCCCCCACTATCTCAATGAGATAGCCCCCGCCGCAGCCTTGAGAGGAAAAAATTATGGACGGCAATGACGCCAAAACCGCGGGCAAGTGCCCGGTCATGCATGGGGCATCCACCCCCCGAGGTCGCACCAACCGCGACTGGTGGCCGAATCAATTGAGCCTTCAGGTGCTCCATCAGCACTCCGCCCTCTCCAACCCGATGGGCGAAGCCTTCGACTACGCCAAGGAATTCCAAAGCCTCGATCTGAAGGCCGTGATCAAGGACCTGCATGCCCTGATGACGGATTCGCAGGACTGGTGGCCGGCCGATTTCGGTCATTACGGGCCGTTCTTCATCCGCATGGCTTGGCATAGCGCCGGCACTTACCGCGTCGGCGACGGGCGCGGCGGCGCCGGCGGCGGCCAACAACGATTCGCTCCGCTCAATAGCTGGCCGGATAACGCCAACCTCGACAAGGCGCGCCGCCTGCTCTGGCCGATCAAACAGAAGTACGGCCGGAAGATTTCCTGGGCCGATCTGATCATCCTCACCGGCAACGTCGCTCTCGAATCGATGGGCTTCAAGACCTTCGGCTTCGCCGGCGGCCGCGCCGACGTCTGGGAGCCCGAGGAGGACATCTATTGGGGCGCCGAAGGCAAATGGCTGGCCGACGAGCGCTACAGCGGCGACCGCGATCTCGACAATCCCCTCGCCGCCGTGCAGATGGGCCTGATCTACGTGAATCCCGAAGGCCCCAACGGCAAGCCCGATCCGGTCGCGGCGGCCAAGGACATTCGCGACACGTTCGGCCGCATGGCGATGAACGACGAGGAGACCGTCGCGCTGATCGCCGGCGGCCATACCTTCGGCAAGACCCATGGCGCCGGCGATGCCGCGCTGGTCGGGCCCGAGCCGGAAGGCGGCAATATCGAGGATCAGGGCTTCGGCTGGATCAGCAAATACGGCACGGGCAAAGGCAAGGACGCGATCACCAGCGGCCTTGAGGTCACCTGGACCACGACGCCGACGAAGTGGAGCAACAATTTCTTCTGGAACCTGTTCGGCTACGAATGGGAGCTGACCAAGAGCCCCGCCGGCGCCCATCAGTGGACGCCGAAACATGGCATGGGCGCCGATACGGTGCCGGACGCCTTCGACCCGTCGAAGAAACATGCCCCCGCCATGCTGACCACCGACCTCGCGCTGCGCTTCGATCCGGTTTACGAAAAAATCTCGCGCCGCTTCCTCGAGAACCCGGATCAGTTCGCCGACGCCTTCGCCCGCGCCTGGTACAAGCTGACGCACCGCGACATGGGCCCGATCGCGCGCTATCTCGGCCCGCTCGTGCCGAAGGAAATCCTGCCCTGGCAGGATCCGATCCCGGCCGTCAATCATCCGCTGATCGATGAGCAGGATGCTGGCGCCCTGAAGACGAAGCTCCTCGCCTCGGGCCTGTCGGTGTCGCAGCTCGTCTCGACCGCCTGGGCCTCGGCCTCGACCTTCCGCGGCTCCGACAAGCGCGGCGGCGCCAACGGCGCGCGCCTCCGCCTCGCACCGCAGAAGGACTGGGACGTCAACCAGCCGGTCCAGTTGGCGAAAGTCCTGCAGAAACTCGAAGCGATCCAGAAGGACTTCAACGCGGCGCAAAGCGGCGGCAAGAAAGTCTCGCTCGCCGACCTGATCGTGCTCGGCGGCAATGCCGCGATCGAGAAGGCCGCGAAAGACGCCGGACAGGACGTGAAGGTTCCCTTCACGCCGGGCCGCATGGATGCCTCGCAGGAGCAGACCGACGTCGAAGCCTTCGCGCCGCTCGAACCGACGGCGGACGGCTTCCGCAACTATGTTCGCGGCAAGCAGCGCCAGTCGCCGGAAGAGCTGCTGGTCGACCGGGCGCAACTGCTGACGCTGACCGCGCCGGAGATGACCGTTCTCGTCGGCGGCCTGCGGGTGCTGAAGGCCGGGCAACCGGCGCATGGCGTCCTCACCAAGAAGCCCGAGACGCTGACCAACGACTTCTTCGTCAACCTGCTCGACATGCGCACGCAATGGCAACCGTCGGCCGGCTCGGAAGGCGTTTACGAAGGCCGCGACCGCGCGACGAACGAAGTCAAATGGACCGGTACGCGCGTCGATCTGATCTTCGGCTCGCACTCCCAGCTCCGCGCCCTCGCCGAGGTCTATGCCTGCGCCGACTCGCAAAAGAAGTTCGTGAGCGACTTCGTCGCGGCCTGGACCAAGGTGATGAACGCGGACCGCTTCGACATCGCCTGATCCCCCGACATGCGAAAGCAAAAGGCCCCCGGTTTTGCCGGGGGCCTTTTTATTTAACAGTACGCGGAGCGATCAGGCGTTCGGGCGCTGACCGCCGCCGGAACGGCGCGGACCGCCAGACCGGCGCGGACCTTGTCCACGAGGACGTTCGCCTTCGCTGGCGCCGGCCGGGGTCGGCCGCGCGTCGGCGCGGTAAAGGCTCCCATTGCCATTGGCGGAACGACGGTTCGCGCTTTCGGCATCGCGATAATCGCCATTGCGGAAATCCGCCTGACGGGCCGGACGCTGCGGCTTGTTATGGGAGGCCGGACGGGCCGAGCGATTGTCGTTGCTACGCTCGCCGTCGGCCTGGGCCGCGCGCGGCTCGGCGTGACGAGGCTCAGCGTGACGAGGCTGGCCGCTGCGGTTGCTGGTCTTGTTGGCGGGGCCGCCGTGACGGCCGCCGCCGTTTTTGGCGCCGTTGCCGTTGCGCGACGAGCCGTTGCGGCCGCCTCCGTTACCCTGCGGACGGCGCGGGGCGCGCTCCTGCTCGGCTTCGCCGCGCGCGAGCGGCGGCAAGTCGGGCAAGGCTTCGACGAAGATGCGCTGGCGCGTCAGCTTCTCGATGTCCTTGAGATAGGCGCGTTCGCTGCCGTCGCAGAACGACCAGGCGATGCCCTCTGCGCCGGCGCGCGCGGTGCGGCCAATGCGGTGGACATAGCTTTCCGGCTCGTTCGGCAAGTCGAAGTTGATGACATGGGTGATGCCATCGACGTCGATGCCGCGCGCCGCGATGTCGGTGGCGATCAGCACGCGCGACTTGCCGGCGCGGAAGTTCTCGAGCGCGTTCTGGCGCGCCGACTGCGACTTGTTGCCGTGGATGACCTCGACGCCGCCCTTGTAGCTGCGGCCGAGCACCTCGGCGATCTTGTTGGCGCCATGCTTGGTGCGCGAGAACACGATGGCGCGGCCGACGGCCTCGTCTTCCATCAGCTTGGCGAGCAGGCGATTCTTGGCCGGCTTCTCGACGTAGAACAGCTTCTGGGCGATGCGTTCCGCCGTGGTGGCGACCGGCGTGACTTCGACGCGGATGGGATCCTTCAGCAAGCTCGTCGCCAGCTTGGCGATGTCGCCCGGCATGGTGGCCGAGAACAGCAGGCTTTGGCGGCCGGCCGGCAGGCTGGCGATGATCTTGCGCACGTCGCGGATGAAGCCCATGTCGAGCATGCGGTCCGCTTCGTCGAGCACGAAGACTTCGACGTCGCCGAGATTGACGTGACGGTCGGCGACCATTTCCATCAGGCGGCCCGGCGTGGCGATCAGGATATCGACGCCGCGCGCCAGGGTCTTGATCTGCGGCACATGGCCGACGCCGCCCATGACGACGGTGTGGCTGAGCTTGAGATAGCGGCCGTAGGTCGCGCAGCTTTCGGCGATCTGGAGGGCCAGTTCGCGAGTCGGCGTCAGGATCAGGGCGCGCACGCTCTTGGCCTTCGGCGGGATCGGGTTGTTGACCAGGCGCTGCAGGATGGGCAGCGTGAAGGCCGCCGTCTTGCCGGTGCCGGTCTGGGCGCAACCGAGCAGGTCGCGGCCCTTCAGCAGGTGGGGAATGGCCTGGGCCTGAATCGGCGTCGGCGCGGTGTATTCGGCGGCACGCAAGGCGTGCTGCAACGGCTCGATCAAATCGAGCTCGGCAAAGGTCTGAATGGACATAGAGTCTTTCTTTTAGTTTTGCGGCCTTGCGCGCGAGCAAGGCAACCCTTGTTTAAAGGGTCCCCGGTATCGGGGAGCGTCTCGGGATGGAGAGCATCGCAAACTGGAAAGAAAGCGAACGCGCTTCGCGCGGATCACGAGATCTATCAAGACGGGCGAACGGCGTTCTGACCGCGTCTTGAGCGGTTAAATGGACCCTGGCTGTGGAAAAGTCAAGGAATCCTTTGGTCTTGAAGGATTTAAGCCCGCCCGGCCTATTTTTCGGCCGGCCAAAAGACCCAGCCGAGGCCGGTTTTGGCATGGTGGGAGGGGAAATAGTCGATCAGTTTGGCCGGCCGGTCCATCGCCGCCGCCACCGTGATCCAGGCGCGAATTTCGCCCGATCCGCCGCGTACGCTGGCCGAATCGAAGGTGAAGAGATTCTGCAGTTCGGCATGCTCGCCGCGCTGCAGCCGTTCGAGAATCCAATTGTCCATCGCCTCGTCGATCCAGCCGGCGCGCGGCCCCAACGGATCGTGCGACAGGCCGCCCGACGCGTAAATGGCGACGCGCTCGGGGACGTCCTTCAGGATGTCGGCGATCGCCTTGCCGAGCGCCCAGCAGCGCTTGGCCGAGGGCAAGGGCGGGAAATATTCGTTGATGAAGATCGGAATGACGGGAATGTCGTTGTTCGGCACCAATTTGGGATGCGGGAAAATCAGCATGTGCGACACGCCGCGCTCGGGATGGCCGAGCGGCTGCATCTTGCCGCAGTTGGCGACGTCGAAATCGCGCTTGATCAGGCCCTTGTGAATCCGCTTGGCGAGATCGCTATGGACCGGCACATGCAAGCGCGAGTCCTTGGGGTCCTGCCCGAGATAGCGCGGCACGGTGGCACCCCACACTTCGTCGCCCGTGAAAACGGCGAAGGTCGGATTGTTCGAGCTGTTGAACATGTCGTTTTGATCGTCGCCGATATAGATCAGCGCATCCGGCTGGTAGGCGGCGATTTCGTCGCGCAGGCGGGCGAAGTTCTTTTCCAGGCGGACGATCTGCTGCTTGATGACCTCGGGCGTCTCCAGCTTCGCCGTGTGCGGCTGGGCCCCTTTCATGTAATCGGGAATGCCGTCGTACACCGTGGGCCAATATTCGGCCGGGCAGAACATGGCAGTGGCATGGGACGAAGCAAGGCCGAGACCGATCATCGCGAAACTCCTGTGACGGAAGGTCCCGCCAGGCATTGCCAAGCGGCCATTCCTTAGTATTCTAATGGCATTATTCCGGATTTAGGCCCCGGCGGCAATTGCGCTGTGGCCAAGGTTCATTCTAAGGGCGGGCGGCATGGCGTTGGCATCGACCATTTATCTCAGTTCGGCGACCGAGCTTCTGTCGTCAGACGCCTTGCGGGATTTGCTCGCCGTATCGCGCCGCAACAATGCCGCCAACGGCATCGGCGGCATCCTGCTCTACTGGGACGGCAATTTTTTGCAATATATCGAAGGCCCCCGCGAACGGCTCGACCTGTTGATGGCGAAGGTGGAGCAGGATCCGCGCCATAACGGCCTCATCGTCCTGGAGCGCCAAGGCATCGAGACACGGGCCTTTCCCGATTGGACGATGGCCTTCGAAATGATGAAGGGCACGGACGACGGCCAATCCGACTATCTCTCCGACGGCCTATTGCACGCCGCGCCGGAAAGCATGTCGCCCACGGCCCGACGCCTGATCGAGATTTTCCGCGAGCAGTTGCGCTAGGACGCCGTCTTCGGCATCAGCGTGAAGGACGACAGCATGCGTTCGATATCGGTCGGCATTTCGGCTGCCTTGTTGGCGCAGCCGATCACCTGATAGACCGCCGGGCCGTCGGCGATGGCGCCGGCGCGGCAGATGGTGGCGCCGTTCTGCACGGTATATTCCAGCATCGGCAGCGCGCCGCCGAACGAACGCTGATAGCTGCGCTCCCAGCGGGCCGTGACCTTGCCCTGCATGGCGGCGGCGAATCCGGTCATCACCTGCTGCAGATCGATGCGCGTGGCGGGATCGCGGTAAACGCTGTAATCGACGGCCATGGCCATATCGCCGGCGACAGCGGTATGACGCGTCGATTGATAGGCCTCGCCCGCCTGCCCATGGCTGCTACGCTCGACCTGCGGCTGGGCGGGAAAGCTGGCGCTGAAGCCGGCCTCCGGCGACGTGATCTTTACCCAATTTTCTGGGACCCAATTGGCCGGCTCGGCGCCCTGCGCCAAGCCGAAATCGAACGTGGCGCCGACGGCGGTTCCCACCGCTGCGATCACATTGACGAACCGCATCACCTGCCTCCTGTCCGATAGGGGACGCGTGCGGGCGAAGGCCCGCACGCCGGCTGACGGCCGGCCCTTAGGCCGGAACTCCGTCAGCCGAGGAAGTAACGCCGCAGATGGCGGACGGTTCCCGTCTAGCCGCGGCCGGCCAGCTCGCGCACCTTGTCGACAATGGGTTTGGGCGTGGCATAAAGCCGCTTGATGATGTCGGTCATTTCCTCGCCCGTCACCGGGTCGATATCGATCTGCAGCTTGTCGGCTTCGGCCAGGGCCTCCTTGTCCTTCGCGACGCCCATGAAGGCGCTACGCAGGATCGCGACGCGGTCGGCCGGCACTTCGGGCGCCACGAAATAGGGCCAGGCCATGCCTTGTCCCGCCAACAGCAGCTCGAGCACCTGGGTCTGTTCGGCGTTCTGCGCCAGATCCATGACCAAGGGCACGTTCGGCAGTTCCGGAGACTTGCGTACGCCCATCTGAATCAGCAGCAGATATTCGCCGCTGTTGAGCTTGTCCATCGCTTCGCGCTTGAAGCTGGTCCAGGACCAGGAACCGCGGCCTTCGACTTCCTTGCGTTCCAGCGCCAGAGCCATTTCCTTGCCGCTGTTGTAGCCGAGCACGATCTTGAACTTGGTGCCGAGCAGATTGTTCAGCACGTTCGGGAAGGTGTGGCCGTCGGTGCCGATGCCCGAGGAAGCCATGAAGGTCTCGCGCTTCTTCACGTCGTCGAGCGTCTTGATGCCCGTATCGGCGCGCACGGCGATAACGGAAATCTCGCTCGCCATGCTGCCGAGCCAGTTGATCTTGAGCGGATCGTAGCGCACGCCCTGCCCGCCCATCAGCGGCTCGATCGCCATGCCGCGCGCCACCTGGGCGATCACCGTGCCGTCCTTCGGCGCGATGTTGTAAACGTGGTTGGCCGCCGTCATGGTGCCGGCGCCCGGCATGTTCTGCACGATCATATTGGGCTCGCCCGGCACGAGACGCTTCATATGGCGCGCGAGCCACCGCGCATGGGCGTCGTAGGTGCTGCCCGACGCGTAGCCGGCATAGATCGTGATCGTCTTGCCGGCATAGAAATTCTGGGCCGAGGCCGGCGCCGCGGCGAGGCCGGTCAGGCCGAGGCAGAGGCCGCCGAGCGCGAGGGCCCGGCGCAAGCTGGTGGAGGACATCGGATGCTCCCTGTGTGAAACCGCCTGTGCGCGGCCCACCTGCATGGGAGGACCGTCGCGAGAGGCAGCTTGGCATGACTGGGAGTTATGGGCCATAGGCCGGATCGGGCGTTCACTGACGCCGGATCGGAGACAATGAGGCCTATTTCGGCGGCCTATGCTCGAAATCCGCGCGTTCGGCGCGTTCAGACAGCGGACGGTCGGCCCGCACCAGCCCGCAGGCCAGCAGGATCATGTAAGCGACCATGACCGCCGGCACCTGCATGGAGAAATCGACCAGGCTATGCAGGCCCAGTTGGATCGTCACAGCGACGGCGATGCACGGAAAAATCGCGCCGCGCCGCCGCGCGCGCAACTCGCGAAAGCAAAGGCCGACAAGCCAGGCAAGGGCGAACAGCATCGCCGCCGCCGCGGGCAGGCCGAGTTCAAGCGTTAATTCCAGGGGGTCGCTGTGGGCCTGGGAGAACAATGTCTCGACCCCGGCATCGCGATAAAGCCGGTGGACGTCCTCGAAACTGCCGAGGCCGGTGCCGCCCCATAGAAAGTCGCGAATGCCTTGGATCACGGCAGGGATGACAAGGAACCGCTCGTCATCCGCATCGAGGCCGACGACGATGCGTTCGGCCGTATGACCACCCGACATGACGAGCAGCACGCTGAACATCACAAATCCGATGATGAGCAGCCAGCGCGGACGCAGGGGGCGGATGCGCGGCGTCAGGAAAACAATGCCGCAGAGGACTACGATGCCGATCATGGTCGAGACCAATCCGGCGCGCGACTGGGTCAACAGCAAGGCCGTGGCGATGATCGCGGCGCACATGATCAACGGCCAAGAGAGGCCCCAGATGCGGTCGATCAAGACGATCGTGGCCTGACGCGTCGCCGTCTGCCGGCGGTTCGAGGCATCGTTCAGGAACAGGGCTGTCGCGGCGATCAGCGCCATACCGCTGTAGGCCGCGAAATTATTGCGGTTTTTGAATGTCGAAGTGAGGACGTCGCGAAACCGTTCCGCCTTTTCGTACCAGAGCGTGACCCCCGCCCCGGTAAATTCGACCGCCAGGCCGTACAGCGTATAGGCGGTCGCGGCATAGACGAGGACGCGGACCATCATGCGCGCGACGCGAACGTCGGCGATGGCATAGAGGCCAAGCATTAGGATGCCGGCATAGTTGCCGAGCGAGATCACCCGGCGCCAGGTCTCGAAACGGTCGACCGAGATCGAACCCCGCACCGGCACGCCGAGCGCCGTTTCCACCTCGCCCCAGATCGGGTGCCAGAGTGGCCGCAGGAACGGCAGATCGCTTGTCTGCAGCGCCGCCCAGATCAAGGCCAGCGCATAGAACACAGCGGGCACGGCGGCGATCGTCAGGCGGTCGAGCCGGGCCCGACCGGCCAAGACGGCCACTGCGACCACGAGCAAGTAGCCGGCCGTGAGCAGCGCGACGAGGGTGACCGTCCAGTCGCGCCAGCCGCCGAACGGCAGCGGCATTAAGGCGATCAGCCCCAGCAAATAGACGACGACGGCGCGGCGCAACGGATCGTCGCGCAGCGCGCGCATACCGTCGGCGAAGACCGAGGGTCTCGCCTCATCGCGCGACGGCAGCGGGGTCATGTGATACTGGCTCATGTCAATTATAGGCGCTCAAGGCGCGTTGCAGCTTGATGATCTGCGGCGCACCGTTGCGGATCTCGAAGACGAACTCGTCGCGCAGCATGTTACCGGACCAGTCGATCTTAAGATCCATCAGGATGCCCGGATCGGCGCGCGTGTCGAGCATGAGATTGCGCCAGGTCTTGAACAGGTCGCGCGTATTGAAGCTGCAGGCCTTCTCGACCGCGCCCTTGAGCATGCCGAAAGCCGCGAAGCCGTTGACGCCCGGCGCGGGCGGGCGATAGCCGAACCTCTCGGCGAAGCGCGCGGCCATCGTCCGCACGCGCGCGACCGGAGCTGCGGCGTGCAAGGCTGCGATGCCGCGCAGGCCGTTGGCATTCTCGCCGGCCGCGGCGAGAAATCCCGCATCGACCACGTCGCCGTCGATCAGGATCGGCTTGTTGTAGCCCTGGCGGCGCAGGGCCGCGAGCAGCCGCGCCGAATCCTTACCGTGCGCCATCAGGAACAGGACATCCGGCGGATCGGCGCGCAGGCGGGCGAGGATATTGGCGAAATCCTCCTGGCCGACGACGATTTTCGCATCCGCGACGACCTGCAGGCTGTGACGTTTGAACGCGCCGAGCAGTCTATCGCGGGTGGAGCGGCCGTAATCGGTGTCCGCCCACAGCAATGCCGCGCTGCGCGCTTTGTATTCATCGCGCGCATGATCGACCAGCTGCATGAGGCGCGACTGCGCGTTCGGCTGACCGCGCGTCACCCAAGATTCCGGGAAGCTTTGCAAGTCGATGCCCGCCGTTCCGAGCACCATCGGCGTCTGAACGCGGCGGACGATGGCGAGGGCGGCCTGCGCCGCCCCCTCTTCGACCGGCCCGAAAACGGCGAACGGTGGGTTCTTAATCAAGGCCTCCGCCGCGGCGGCGGGTCCGGGCGAGGCGGCGCCGACATCCGTCACCTCCAGCACCACAGGCCGGCCGATAATGCCGCCCTTGGCATTGGCCGCATCGACGGCGAGCTGGATGCCGTCGCGCCAGGCTCGGCCATAAGCGGCATACTGTCCGCTCAATTCAGCCAGGACGGCGATGCGGACATCTTCGCCGCTGACGTTGGCGAGCAGCTTATTGATGCCGGAATTGGGCAGACCGATGATCGGCAGGCAATTGGGCGGAAAATCGTAGATCGGATCGATCGAATCGGGACCCGCGACTGCCAAGGTCGACGCGCCCGGCAGGCCCTCGCGCAGCGGACCAGACTCCTGGCCGACGGCAAGCGCGGCGGCGAACGTTAAGCCGGCGACCGAAAGCGCGATCGTGACGAGCGCGAGAGGTTTCATGGGAATAACGGCGAGCCTGCTTCGGGCAGGCGCGACATCTCATTGAACAACGCGAACAGCTCCGGCTTGTCGGCCAGCATGATTTTTACAAAAGTCTCGGCCCCCTGCGCGCGCACCGCGCGGCCCGCTCGCAGCGGCTGATTGCGCACCACGCGCGCAACCTCGGCGGCGACCATCGCGCGCGTCGACGGCGAAGACGATGCCCAAATGGACAAGCCCATGGCCGTGCGCGGGATCAGCATCGCGTTCTCGTTCGGGCTCGTCATGACCGACATGCGCCACGCTTGCTCGATGCGCGCGACGTCGCCCGGAGCGTTGCGCCGGCCATATCCGAGGGCGAGGTTGTACCAAGCGTAAGGCTGCAGCGGCTGGCCTGTGACCCCCCTCTCCAAGGCTGCGATCCCCAGCGTGAGATAGCGCGCCTCTTCCTCGGGCTGGCGCACCTGCAGCCTCATCAATTCATTGACAGTCTGCAGGGCGGCCCAGCCGATGGAATTGTCGATGCGGCCCGACGAAACCCAGCGTCCCGCCGCTTGCCGGCTGGCGATGATGTCGTCGAAATTGCCGATCTCCAACGGGCCGTTGTGCAGCATCTCGATATTGGCGGCGTCGCCCGGCACCTTGAGCAGCGCGGCGACGAATTGCGGCGCGGCCAGGAACGCCAACCCGGCGGCGAGCGCGACGAACGCGGCGGCCCACAACCGTCCCACCGGGGCGGAGCGCACGCCGGATAGGCTCATCGAACCGCCCCCGCCCTGCCGCCCTCAGGCTTTGTAATAGCCGGAATATTTGCCGTAGTAATAGCCGCGATCGCCATATCCATACCAAAGATGCTTCTTCAAATTGACGCGGGTGACGACGACGCCGGTCAGGCTCAGATTGGCGCTGCGAATCTGCTTGATCGCGTTTTCGACGACGTTTTCCGGCGTATGGCCCCAGCGCACGGCGAAGACCGTCGCGTCGACCCGGCGCGCCACGGCGAGCGCGTCAGACACGGCGAGCACCGGTGGCGTGTCGATGATGACGCAATCGTAAGCCTTGGTCAGCGCTTCGAGGAGGTTGGTGAACTGCGTCGAGTTCAGCATGTCGAGCGAATTGCCGATATTGTTCGGCGCCGCGATGAAATGCAGCCCGGTGCTCTCCTCGCGCTGGATCAGTTGGTCGAGCGCACAGGTCCCGTTGAGGAAATCGACGATATGCGGCTCGGCCTTGGCGCCGAGCAACTCGGCGACGCCGCCGCGACGCAGGTCGCAATCGACCAGGATGGTGCGGCGCTTGGCCAGGGAAGAACTGCGGGCCAGCGACACGGCCAGGGTCGTCTTGCCTTCGTCCGGCACCGAGGAGGTGACCGCGATGCTCTGCGGCGGATTGTCGAAATCGGTGAAGGTGATCGCCGTGCGGATCGAGCGGATCGCCTCGGCATAGGACGACAAGGGCTTTTCGATGATGTAGTCCGACGCCGGCATCGATGCCGTCATGCCGCTCGGCACCGCCGGTACCAGGCCCAGGGAGGCGACGCCGATGACGCGCTCGATCTCCTCGGGACTGCGGAAGCCCGTCTCGAACTTCTCGACCAGCGCCACCATGATCGCCGCGCAGAGCAGCGAGATCAAAAATCCGGCGACGATCAGCACGCCCTTGCGCGGGAAGGATGCGACCAGCGGTACGTCGGCCGGCGAGATGATGCGCGCATCGGGCGTATCGATCGACGGTCCCGCCGACGTTTCGCGGAAGCGGTTGAGGAAATTCTGGAACAGCATACGGCTGGCTTCGGCTTCGCGCTCGATCTCGCGCATCTGCACTTCCGCCATGTTGATGTTCGCGACCTTGCTCATCAGCTCGTTGACGTTGCGCTGCAACGCGGTCTCGCGTGCCCGCGCGCTTTCCACGTTGTTCGACAGCGAGGCGACGATTTTCTTGATTTCGGCGGCGATTTGGCCGCGCAGGTCCTTGAGCTGGGCGCGGGCGTTGTTCAGCGCCGGATGCTTCTCGCCGTAGCGCTGGGCCAGTTCGGCCTCCTGGCGGGTCGCCGTGGCCTCCTGCTCGCGCAGGCGCTGGATGGTGACCGAATTGAGCACTTCCGGCATCGAATCGATGTTGACCTGATTGCGCACCTGATTGAGGCGGGCCTCGAACTGCGAGCGCTCGCCGCGCGCTGCCGCCAACTGCGAGTTCATGTCCGACAGCTGTTGCGCGAACAGCGAGACGTTCTGATTGACGCCGACCAGGTTGTTCTTCTCGCGATAGGCCTGCACCGCCTGCTCGGCCGTGCGGACCTGGCCGCGCAATTCGTCGACGCGCTGGGTCAGCCAGGTGTTGGCGCGCTTGGTGGCGTCGAATTTCGCTTCGAGCTGCGAATAGAGGTAAAGATCGGCATGGGTATTGACGACCTTGGCGGCGATCTGCGGATTTTCCGAGCGGAACACCAGGCGAATCGAGAACGAGCGGCCGTCGGTGCGCACGCTCAGATGCCGCAGGTACTCGTCGACGACGAGAGTCATGGTTTCGGCGGCTTGCTGCTCGGGCGACTTTATGGACTCGCCGCGGAATCCGCTGAACGCCGCGCGCAACCACTGATCGACCGCCAGCTTGCTGCTGTCCTCGAGCCAGAAGAGCATCTGGCTGAAGCCGCTCGGCTTGTTGCTGGCGAAGGGATTGAATTCCGGCTCGTTCAGGAGGTTATTCTGCTCGACCACCTTGGCGGCGAGCGGACGCGACATCAGCACGTCGATTTCGCTGCGCAACGAGGCATTGTCGCGCGGCAGGCCGGAGACGACTTCCTCGATGTTGGAAACGCGCTCCTGGCGCGAATCGAGCACCAGCACAGCCTCGGCGTCGTATTGCGGCGTCAATTGAAAGGCGATGAGGGCCGCGAGACCGGTGACGGCGACGATCGTGCCGACAATGGTCGAGAAGCGCCGCTGCACGATGCGCGCCAGATCGGTGACGCTCAGCGGCTTGGCGTTGCGCCAGAACCACAGCGCCCCCGACGTGATCGAGGCGGGAGTCCGGCCGGCGGGGCCGAGCGGCCGCACGTCGCGGTCCTGATAAGGTTGATGCTGTGCTGTCATGACTGCCGCCTGTGTTGACGCCCCCGCGCGACTCGCAGGCGGCGTTAGAAGAACCGTTCGTTGACGCGCACCGTGTCGCCGGGCATCACGACCATCTCTTCCGTCGCCTTCATCTCCTTGCCGGCGCGGATGATGACCACTTCGCGCTTGTTGGCGCGCGGCGTGTAGCCGCCGGCGATGGCGACGGCGGACACGACGGTCATGCCGTTAACGTAAGGATAGCTACCCGGCGTACGCACTTCGCCGAGAATGAAGAAGGGGCGATAGCCGATGACTTGCGCGCTGACCTTGGGATCGCGCAGGAAGCCTTCACGCAGCCGCTGCTCGATGGTGCGCTCGACCTGGCGGACGGTGCCGCCGCCGGCCTGGATCTCGCCGATCAGCGGCACGGAAATCTGGCCGCGGCCGTCGACATCGAAATCGCCGGACAGGTCGGTCTCGTTGAAGACGATGACGCGCACGCGGTCGCCGGGGCCGAGGATGTAGGAGGCTTCGATCGACACGCCCGGCGCGATGCCCGGCGGGGTCGATGAAACGCCCTGCGCCCAAGCCGCGCTCGCCGTCAGCGCGAGCCCGACGAAAAAAAATAACGAAGCGACAGCTTGTTTGACTCGGCTCATGACCTTCACGGCGCGAACTTGGTTCGCGCGATCCATGCAATGTTCAGCTTGGCCTGTCGGGGCGCATGCTCCGCCGGCTCACGGCGGAGACTTATAGCATGCCTCTTTGCGCCTTGCGCGCCCCCCGCGGGGCGCGCCGGCTTCAAATCATGGTTAACCTAGAGTTGGGCGCCGACCATGAGGACGAGGCGCCATTGGTCGTAGTCGGACGTGTTCACCGGCGATTCGCGCTCGCTATATTGGAAGCGCGGCGACAGGTAGAAATTCCGGCTGAAGAGATATTTCAATTCGCCGTTGAGCGACCAGATGTCGTCGTCGCGGCTGATCTCCTGGAACTCCGACCAGGTGCGCGTGAGACCGACGCGGCCGAGCAGATTGCGCATGATTTCATGCTCGACGCCGACCGTGGCGCTGGTCTGCAGCAGGCTGGAGGCGTTCGCCGTCGTCGTCTCTTCGAGCGAGCGCGTGACGCCGCCGATGAGGCTGGTCAGCGGCGTGATGTTGTAGGCGGCGTTCAACGAAAAGCTCGGCTTCGTCACGTCCTCGAAGGCCGCGTTGTCGAACGACTGATGCATCACGCCGATCGACGCGTCGAGGGTATAGACCGTCGGACGCGACAGAGCGATGCCGATGCCGACGTCGAAGCCGTCGGAGTCGCGCTCGGTGGTTTGGGTCGAGAAGTGCGAGCGCGTGTTGTAGGCGGCGCGCGCGTAGGTCACGAGGCCTTCCTGCCATTCCCAGCCGGCGCGGGCCGAACCGATGACGATGTTCACGTCGCGGCCGTCCTGGTCGATCACGCCGGTCGAGGAGTTGACGTCGCTGTAGTCGAGACGGCGCAGGGTCACATCGGCCTGATAGGTCAGGCGCAGGATGGTCTGGGCGAGGCCGGCGCTGGCGTCGTAGCGCTGATATTCGGTGGGCTCGCTGCCGCTCGCGGCGTTGGGCGAGGAGCGGTCTTCGAACTGGCGCGCGGTGCCGATGCGACCGAAGGCGAAGCTTGTCGACGAGATATCGTAGCGACCGTTGCTGCTGAGGAAATAGCTGTCGGTGTCTTCCGCGTCGTTGTCCATGAAACGCTTGGAGGTGAAGCCGCCGTCGACGTTCAGCTGATGCAGCGGCATGTCCGAGCGCAGGCGCAGCGTCGGCGCCAGCGTCAGGATCGAGTCGCTTTGCTTGTTGTTCGGCGTGGTGAAAATGTTGTCGTTGTATTCGTAAAAAGCTTCGGCGCCGGCGAACATCAGCCACTGATCGGCCAGACGCGCGCCGAGCGGCTCGTAGCCCTCGCGTTCGCGCTCGAACACGGTGAAGTCGCGCTCTTCGGCGAGGCCCTGGCGGTACACTTGACCGCGGCTGCGGTTGCTGTCCTGGGGGCGGCCGAGCTGCTGATCGGGCGGGATGGCGACCGGCGGCACCTGCGCCTGCAGGGCGACGCTCGCGCCCTCCACCATCAAGGCGACCAGGGCGATTTGAGACGCGGACAAGGCCCGGCGAAAATGGCGACGGCCTTTGGACGAGAACATGAACGGCATTTTACAAATCGTCTTGCTTTGAAAGGTGACCGGCTTTGCGGCTGCCGGCATGTCCAAGCTCTATCTTCAGGCGCCTACGCAGCCATCAGGTCCCGTAAGGGCCAACTTGAAAGGGGCTTTGAAAGCCGCCGCTAAAGCCGCCACTGCTGAAGAAGGGGTTGCCACCGCCACCGCCACCGCCGCCAGCGCCGCCGCCGCCAGGGGCGCCAGCGCCACCAAGGGCGCCAGCGCCGCCGCCACCGCCCGCCGCCGTCTGTATGTTGCCCACGAATCCGCCGCTCACTACCGGATTATTATTGCTGGCCACGGCCTGCTGAATCTGGTTCGCACCTAGCGGATTGTTCGCCGACAGATTATTGGAAGCTGCGGCAAGGCTAGCACCAAGCAACGACGCCACCTGGTTCGGTAGAGAGAGAGACAAAGCGTTGAGCTGGTTGAGCATGGTGGCGCCGTCGGTGGTGCCGCTCAACACGGCGGCGATGGCAGGGTTATTTGCCGCGCCTGATTCAGCCAGAGCGGCCCTAAGCGCATCGCCGACGTCATCCGCATGGGCGGAGCCGGTCGAGATAGCCAGCGCCGCGGCCATCACGGCGGCAACAGCCGTGCCGCGGAGCAAGTCCTGAAGACGAATGCGCATAATCGTTCCCCCGATTAGGATAAATTTTATGGAACTTAGCCGATTGCGCCGCGCCGCAAAAGAATGAAAACCCATAAGAACATCGCCTTAACCTTTGTCAGGCAGCAAATATAAGGAAATCTTGATGTTTGAGGCTTTTCGGCAACAGGCGGATTATGCCGAAAGACATATCGAGCCAGCGCCCACGGCTAATTGCGCAGCAGATTGACGCTCATCTCGCTGTCCTGGCCCGCCTCGACCTCCTCCGGCATGTAATCGTTGGTCGTCCAGGAAATGAACAGCAGCACGACCCATTCGGTTTCGCGCGACAGGCCATATTGCAGCTCGCTCGAGGCGACATACTGCCCCTCCTGCGCGCCATAACCGGTCGCCCCGAATTTGGCGATGCCGGTGCGCTGGCGTTTCTTGAACAGGGCGATTTCCGGGAAGCTGACCGGCCCGGCGAGCGGCACCGGCACGTCGAATTTTGGAATGCCGACCAGCGTCTGCTCGTCGTCCATCGACAAAGCGCCGGCGCGGATCTCGACCACCATATCGGCGCTGTCGCGGTCCTTGGCGAGATGGCCGCCGAGACGCAGCAGGCGGTCGCGAATCGCGGCGATGGCATATTTGCCGTCGAGGCCCTCGAAATTGGCGGCATCGACGAAGAGCTTGCTGCCCTTCGGCATGTCGGCGGCGACGCGCGCGGCGACGCGATCGGCGGCGCGCTCGGCGGCGGTCGACAGCATCAGCTGCTCGGTCGCGGTGCGCGGCGGGTTCGATTCCTTGGCCGTCGAGCAGGCGGCGAGCGACAGCGCCGCGCCAAGCAATAGCCAAACCGGTCGCGTCATCGCGCGCCCTCCCGAAAGCCCAAGAACATCCTGGTTTTTCCTAACCTGCCGGCGGCGCATGTCAAGACGAGCGCCATGTGCATTTTGCGATCAACCGGTCAGACTTCGCTCACGGCGCGTCGTATGGCACGCGCAGCACCGCGAGCCACGGCCGGTCGACGAGAACGGCCAAACGGCCGTCGGGTTCCAGCGGCAGATGCTTGAGCGCCACGGCATCCTGCACATTGCCGCCGATCACCGCGAGTCCCTCGCCGCCCCGCCACACGACGATGTCGCAATGGCCCCAGAAGCGCAGGGCAGGCAGATCGGCATAGCGCAGCGGCCGCGCCGGATCGCGCGCGACGCAGACGAGATCGCCGAGCTGCGGCGCATAGAGCGCCGGATCTTCGGCGCGCAGCGCGACCTCTTGCGCGCTTCGCAGGGCCGCGTTGACATAAACATAATGCGACGCCGCATAGGGAAAGCGCCGTCCCGCCCCCGCCATGCGCATGACATAGGAGATGAAGGCCGCCGACCAGGCATAGGCGCCGTCGCGCTCGGGCGGAAAGCGCCGGCCCTGCTCGTCGTGCAACCCGGTATAGGCATGACCGGTCTGATCGGCGTTCAGACCCAGCCACCAATATTCGCCGACGCGCTGCCATAGCCCCTGCCGCCGCTCGGCGCTGTCCGGCATCGCCGTCGTGTCCGCCGCCGCCTCGACCGGCACGACGATTTCGCCGAACAGCCGCCATTCGCGCAGCGCGATCTCGACCGCCGCGCCGCGCGAGAACGGCTCGTAGGATTTGCGCGCGAAGTCGGGCACATGGCCGTCGCGCGGCGCGCAGGCGGCCAGCATCGTCGCCAGGAAGGCGGCGCCGAGCAAAGGGCGAAGCACGGAAAAGGTCGGCATCATTTGATCGCGAGACTAGGATGAACCGCCGGCCCCGGCTACAGTTCCCGCCGTCGCCTCCTAGCATGGTTTTCGATGCTTCATTCCTTCCTGTTGCTGCTCATCGGCCAATTGCTCGGCCAGGCGGTCGCCGACCTGTTCGGCCTGCCCCTGCCCGGCCCAGTGCTCGGCTTCGCCTTCATGTTCGTCCTGCTGCTATGGCGCCCCGGGCTCGCCGTCGCGCTCGCGCCGGCCGCCGACGGCCTGCTGCGCCATCTCGGCCTGCTGTTCGTGCCGGCCGGCGTCGGCATCATCCTCTATCTCGACCTGCTGCGCGCCGAATGGCTGCCGATCGTCGTCTCGCTCGTCGTCAGCACCTTGCTCGGCATGGCCGTCACCGCCCTGATCTTCGATCGCCTGCTCAAACGGGCGGAGCGCAAGGATGGCTGACGCCTTCGCGCAACTGTGGGAGCGGCTCGCCGGCGGCCCGCTGCTGTGGCTGGCCGTGACGCTGGCCGCCTATGTCGCCGGCCTCTGGCTGCATCGCCGCGCCAAGGCCGCGCCGCTCGCCAATCCCCTGCTGATCGCCATCGTCATCATCGGCGCGATCCTGATGACGACGCGCACGCCCTATGCCGATTATTTTTCCGGCGCGCAGATCCTGCACTTTCTGCTCGGCCCCGCCACCGTCGCCCTCGCCCTGCCGCTGTTTCGTCATGTCGCGACGATCAAGCGCTTCTTCCTACCGGTCATGCTGGCCATCGCCGCCGGCTCCACCGTCGCCGTCGGATCGGCGCTCGCCATCGCCTACGCGCTCGGCGCGTCGCGCGTCACGCTGCTGTCGCTGGCGCCGAAATCGGTCACCACGCCGATCGCCATCGGCCTCGCCGAAGAGATCGGCGGCCTGCCCGCGCTCGCCGCCGTGCTCGTGCTGGTCACCGGCGCGGTCGGCGCCGTCGGCGGACGCTGGTGGCTCAACACGCTCGGCGTCACCGACTGGCGCGCGCGCGGTCTCGCCGTCGGCACCGTGTCGCACGGCATCGCCACCGCCCGCGCCTTCCAGGTGAACGAAACGGCGGGCGCCTTCGCCGGCTTGGCGATGGGCGTCAACGGCCTGTTGACCGCGCTGATTCTTCCGCTGCTCCTCCGTCTGTTCGGATAAGCCGCCGCAGCGGTTGAAGCCACGGCGCAAGCCCTATACCCTGCGGCGATTGGCACGCCTCGCTTCATAAAAAATGATCGGCGGCCGGCAACAGGGAGACTCCCATGACCACCCAACGCCACATCTGCGAGTCCGCCTGCGCGGCGCTTCTCGTCGCCGGCATCGCCGTCGCCGCCTCCCATCAGGTTGAGGCGCAATCGGTCGGCGAATTCTACAAGGGCCGGCAAATCAACGTCATCGCCAGCACCGGCGTCGGCGGCGACTATGACCTCGCCGCGCGCACCATCGCGCGCCACATGGGAAAATACATTCCCGGCAATCCGACCTTCATCGTGCAGAACATGCCCGGCGCCGGCCATGTGCTCGCCACCAACTTCCTCTACAACCAGGCAGCGAAGGACGGCAGCGCCTTCGGCACCGTCGGCAACAGCATCGTCCTGCATCAGGTGCTCGACGGCAAAGGCGTGCGCTACGACGCCAGCAAGTTCAACTGGATCGGCACCACCGGCATCAGCAACCTGATGACGGCGGTGTGGCATACGGCGGGCGTGAAAAACGTCGAAGATCTGCGCAACAAGCAGGTGATCTCGGGCGGCACCGGCGCCGGCTCCGGCTCGGTGCTCTACACCACGGTGGCCAACAACCTGCTCGGCCTGAAGTTCAAGAACGTCGTCGGCTACGAACGCGCGCGCGACATCGACATCGCCATGGAACGCGGCGAGGTGCAGGCGCGCAGCGGCTTCAGCTACGGCAGCCTCGCCGGCGAGCATCCCGACTGGATCAAGGAAGGGAAGGTCGTCTTCGTCTTCCAGGTCGGCGCCAAACGCGCCCCCGAATTGCCGAACGTGCCGCTGATGACCGAACTGGCGCGCAACGACGACGAGCGCCAGGTGCTGCGCATGATTTCCTCGCCGGTCGGCCTTGGCCGTCCCTATCTCACGCCGCCGGACGTCCCGGCCGACCGCGTCGCCGCCCTGCGCCAGGCGTTCGACGCAACGGTGAAGGACGAAGGCTTTCTCGCCGACGTGAAGAAACAGGACTTCGACCTCTATCCCGACACCGGGGCGAACGTCGCCGCCATCGTCGCCGAAACGGTCGGCGCCTCGCCGGCCATCATCGAGAAGGCCAAGGCCGCGATGCAGCCGAAAGAGCCCATGGCGGAGGCGAAAAAATAACCTCCGCCGCTTGGCCGTCGCATCGAGAGCGCCCGGCACCGCCGGGCGCTCTTTCTCTGTCTATGAACTTTGTCCTGACGTCCGCGTTCTGTCTTGGGAACGGATGAGCTCCCTCTCCGCCTTCACATGACCGATCGGGCATCCCATGCGGGCCTTGCTGATATTCAACGACGGCGCCGGCCATAAGGGCGTGTCCAAGAACAGCCTGCTCGAAAGCCTGCGCGAACAGTACATCGAGGCCGATTGGCTGTCGTCGAAAGACATCGACGCTTTGCCGGACAAGCTGGATGGCGTGGAACTCGTCATCGCCGCCGGCGGCGACGGGACCGTCACCAAGACCGCCCTCACCCTGTCGACCGACGATCCGCCGATCGCCATCCTGCCGATGGGGACGGCGAACAATATCGCCAACGCGCTCGGCGTGGTCGGCCCGACGCCGGAGATCATCGCCTCATGGGCCGCGGCGAAGCCGATGGCGCTCGACGTCTGGCAGGCGACAGGCCCGTGGGGCAAGCGGCGCTTCATCGAAGGCTGCGGCCTCGGCGCGCTGACCCGCATGGCGCACCACATGGACAGCAACGACATCTCCGGCCACACCTCGGAGCATGAAATCGCCATCGCCCGCGCCGCGCTGCTGCAGACGCTCAAGCATGCCAAACCGGTGAAAGCGACGATCACCCTCGACGAAGACAAGATCGCCGGCGAGTTTCTCATGCTCGAAATGCTGAATTTCGGCATGGTCGGTCCGCGCCTGCCGCTCGCCTGGTCCGCCGATCCGTCCGACGGCTGCCTCGAAATCGGCTACGCCCTGCAGGACGATTACAACGCTCTCTGCCGCTGGCTGTCGGCCGGCGCCGAATCCTTTTCCGACTCGCCCATTACCTTGCGCCGCGCGCGCAATATTCATCTGCGCTGGCGCGACGACCGCTTCCGCATCGGCGACAAATACTGGCCGCCGCTGAAAGACGAGGGCGAGCCCGCAGGCAAATGCGAGGCGACGATCAAGCTGACCAAACGCCGGCCGACCCTGCTCCGCCCGTCGGCGTGACTCGGCCCGCTAATGACTTGATCAAGGAAGGGAATTTCCCATGCGAACGCGGCAGGCCGTGGGACGTTTACTCAATAGAGAACAATCAGGAGGGTTCCGCCATGCCAGCCGACGCGCCGACCAAAGACAAGCTCCACGGCCATAACGAGCCGCGCGAAACCGGCAGTTCCGGCAAGCAGGGTCCGCTCGACACGCCGAGCGTGCCCGACCCGCAGACCAAGAAACGCCCGCTGACCGACGACGAGAAGGTCGACGAGGCGTCGCTCGAAAGCATGGACGCCAGCGATCCGCCGGCTTTCCAGCCGAGCACGACGGGCGCTTCGCCCGACCGCAAATCGGACAAGGGCAAGACGAAGCCCTAACCCGCGGCGGCTTGTTCAAGGAGGCCTCGGCCAAAGCCGGGGCCTTTCGCTTACGGGCTGACGGGAAGCTCGGCGATCTCGCCGTCGGGCATCTGCATGTCGAAGGCGGCGAGCAGCAGCGCCGTCGAGGCGTAATTGCCCATCAGGCCGACCATGTCGACCAGCGTCTTGCGGCCGAAGATGCGCAGGGCATCGGCGAAGACCTCGGGCGACACCCGCTTTTCCTCGAACAGCTGGCGGCCGAAGCGGATGATCGTCGCCTCTTTCTCCGGCAAGCCCTCGACCGGCTTGCGATGCTTGACGATATCGATGATCGGCTGCGGCAGTCCTTCGTGCAGGGCCTCGGGCTCGTGCGCCGCCCATTCGAACCGGCTATCCATGCCGCGCGCCGCCATCAGGATGATCAGCTCGCGAATCGGCCCGCTGAAGTCCGCTTCGCGCCGCAGATAACGGCCGGTCGGCGCCAGGGCGGCCGACAGCTTGGGGCTATGCAGCCGGATGCCGCCGGGCCCGTTCAGCCCCTTGATCGACCCGCCGTTGGGGTCGATGTGATGATCGAAGATTTTCTGACCGGCCTCGTCCAGCTCCTCGCGCTTGGGCAGCGGCAAGCGGCAGCGCGAATCGGCGTAGACGTCCTTCGGCAAGGCGCGGGTCGGCATCGGACTCTCCCTGAGGCGTTTCTTATCCGTCGATCATAACGCCGCCGTCGCGCGGGGCGGGAGTCCTCCCGCACGCGGCCTGGGCGGAATCTCAGCGGCGGTCGACCGGGACGATCGACTTGATCGGGCCGCGCGGCTTGCCCGACATGGCGGCGATCTTCGCATCCTGCGCTTCGATCGAGCGGCGGATGATGTCCTCGTCGTCTTCGGCAAAGCCGCTCAACTCCGAGCGCGCCACCTTGCGGTTGGAGGTCTGCGTGCCGTCTTCATAGAGCACGTTGAACAGCAGGAATTCGCTCTCGCTGGTCGACTTCTTGTTGCCTTTGGCCATGATCCGAACTTCCAAAAAATGAATCTATATCAAAGGCTTCGCGACTTACCTTCACGTTCAGGCAAAGGCTTCGCTTCATGTAGAACGTGAAGCCGGCCCATCCGTTGCAGGCGCTTAAGGGCGCTTGCCGCCGATCAGGCTGGCGGGCGGCAGATCCTCTTCGAGGATCGACATCTGGAGGGCGTAGGACACCTCGCCCTCGTCGTCGTCGCGATGCAGCACGCCGACGAACTCGTCGGCGATCATCACCTCGACCGGGGCGCCCTTCTTGGACGGCATCAGCACCTTGATCCGCTCGTTCGAGAAGAGCTTGCGGAGATAATCCTGCACGCGGGCGATTTCGTTCGGAGTCATCGACAGCCTCCTCGGCGCTGTAAAAAGAAAAACCCGTAAGATATTGATCTTACGGGTTTCAATCTGGTTGCGGGGACCCGCTCCCGTCAAATTCGGTCGGCAATATGCGTGGTTCTTGCCGGACGTGCACCCGATAAACCTTTGCGCCCGGAATGTCCAGGCACTTCAAAAGCTTCCGGGCCGTCTGGCGGCCTCGCCGGCCCGGGCTAGGCCGGCAGCTGGCGCAGGGCCTTGTCGACGGCGAAGCGCAAATCCGAGGCGACTTCGTCCATGCGTTCGGCATTGGCGATATCGACGACCAGCTCGAAGCCGTAGCCGTCGCCGATCTCCTTGAGCAGGACCGACGGCGGCGGCGCCTTCTGCGCCTCGGGATGGGCCGCGGCGCAGGCGAGCAGCAGGTCCCGCCCGCCCTCGGCGCCGAGCGACTCCGGCGTGCGGAACGCCAGATGGAGCCGCGCCGACTGGTCCTTGTGGGTCCAGTTGGTCACCGCGCCGCCGAGGAAATCGGCGTTCGGCACCAGCACCGAAGCGCGATTCTCGTTGATGATCTCGGTGGCGCGGACGTTGATCCGCTTGACCACGCCCTCGTTGCCGGCGACGACGATGCGGTCGCCGACCTTGACCGGCCGCTCGATCAGCAGGATCAGGCCGGAGACGAAGTTGTTGACGATGTTCTGCAGGCCAAAGCCGATGCCGACCGATAGGGCGCCGACGATCAGGCCGAGCGACGAGAGATTGACGCCGAGCACCGCCACGGCCACCGCCGCGGCGATCATCACGCCGATATAGCCGAGGCCGGAGCGCAGCGAGTTGCGCACGCCGGTGTCGAGCAGGGTGCCGGGGAAGACCCGCCTGTCGAGGAAGCGCTGGGCCAGCCGGGTGATCCAGATGCCGATCATGAAGGCGAGGATCGCGAACAAAAGATCGGTGATCGACAGGGTGACATTGCCGACGCGGATGCCCTCGACCAGATGCTGGCCGAGCATGATCGCGTCCTCGCGGCCGGCGCCCCAGACGATGGTCAGGCAGAACAGCGCGGCCAGCGGAATGACGATGTCGAGCAGGATGCCGAGCCAGAACTGGATCAGGCGCAGGGTCGCCTGATCGGCGCCGAGCTTGGCGGCCAAGGCGTGGCCCGCCGGTCCCGCGGCGTCGAAGGCGCGCGGCAGGACCTCCTGCAAGGCGGCGCGCAGCACGCCGGCGACCGCCAGCAGCAACAAGGTGGCAAAGAGATTGGCGGTCAAATAGCGCCCGAGCGCGCCATAGCCGGCCAGCGCGGCGAGCACGGCGAAGGCCAGAGTCGCGAGCACCAGACTCGGCAGGACCAGCAGCAGGAAGCGGCTCGCCACCGCTGCGGCGGATCCGAAGGCCGCCTGCAGCGCCCGGGCGAAGGCGCGGGCGAAGAGCAGCGCCAAGGCCGTGAAAACGAGCGCCCAGACCGCCGCCAGATTGGGCGCGCTCGCCGCCATCAGGAGCGGCGCCAGCGCGGTCTCGATCGCCAACAAGATCAGCAGGGCCGTGCCGGCGCGGCGAATCGCCGGCCTGTCGGCCGCCGCGGGCAAGACCTCGACCGCGCGGCCGAGACCGATCGCGCCAAGGCCGAGGATCAAGAGGCCGTTCAGCAGCCCGGCGGCCAGCGGCATCAGCGTCGTCGGCAACAGCTCCGCCGCGCCCCAGTCGCTGGCCAGCGCCACAGATCCGGCGGCGAGCAGCCAGGGCAAGGCCATGGCGATGAAATCGAGGCTCGTTTGCGTCCACGGCCCGACCAGCGCCGGCCCGAGCGCCGGCCAGGATTGCCGCGCGGCGGCCTGCACGACAAACCAGCCGGCCAGCCAGAGAACGAGCGCCAGCCCCAGGGCGCGGGCGGCATGGCCGGCCTTGGGGCCGATCCATGCCCGCAGGTTCTCCGACAGTTGCGGCGCCAGCACGCCGGCGATCGTCCAGGCCTCGAGCGCCGCGCGCGGCCAAGCCAGCGGATTGGCGCCGGCGACGCCGCGCACCGTCAGGGCCGTCACCAGGATATCGATGCGCTGAGCCGAAATCTTGTCCTGCAGCTGGCCGCCGCGCGCCAGAATCAGATCGGCCTGGCTCTGCCAGCCTTCGAGCAGGCTGTAGCGCTCTTCGAGGGTTTTCTTCTGCGCCTGGACGTCCGGGGTTTCCGGCACGCCCGGCTGCAGCGAGGCGAGATAGGCTTCGCGCAAATCGCGCGCTTCGTTGGCGAAGGGTTCGATCTCGCCCTTGAAGGCGCCGACCTCCTCGCTCAGCTGGGCGATCGCCTCATCGACCTGATCGAGGCGCACGGCATTCAGCTTGAGCGTCGCCAATTCGCGGCTCAGGCGGTCGAGCGTCTGATTCCAGGCGGCGAACTTCGGCGTCACCTGATCGGCCGGCGGCGGCTCTTGCGCGCCCGTCGAGACCGACGCCGCGCCGACGCAGACGACGAACAGCAGCGCCGCGCGCAAAGATTTCATCATCGATCGAACCGCCATCTGCCTGTCCCCCGTTTGGCGGAATGCTACACCGGCGCGACGACCGGCGCAGAAAACAAAAAGCCCCGCAGCGGAAGCTGCGAGGCTTTTGATTTGGTTGCGGGGAGAGGATTTGAACCTCTGACCTTCAGGTTATGAGCCTGACGAGCTACCGGGCTGCTCCACCCCGCGTCAACCTGTCTGGACTATGGCGCGTCGAGGCGCCCTGGCCCGAAAACAAAAGCCGGCAACCTCATTCAAGGCGCCGGCCCGTCTAGTTGATTGTCGCTGTGAAGGAAGGTCTTGATGTTCGTCGGGATCCCCGTGCGTTTAGAAGGCCTGGCGGCGACCTACTCTCCCGCGCCTTAAGACGCAGTACCATTGGCGCTGAGGGTTTTCACGGCCGAGTTCGGGATGGGATCGGGTGTAGGCCCCTCGCTATAACCACCAGGCCGTCAAAACGCACGGCCGAAGACCATCCGAAGATGGTCCGGTTATCCAAACGAAGTTTTCTTGTCCGTATTCATATCTTGCAGCTGATCGTATCGGCGACGGGTTTGCCGCTGCGCACGACGTAGGTGCGAATCAAGCCGCTCGAGCGATTAGTACCAGTTAGCTCCATGCGTTACCGCACTTCCACACCTGGCCTATCAACGTGGTGGTCTTCCACGGCTCTCAAGGGAGAACTTGTTTCGAGGGGGGCTTCCCGCTTAGATGCTTTCAGCGGTTATCCCTTCCGTACTTAGCTACCCGACGATGCGGCTGGCGCCACAATCGGTACACCAGAGGTACGTCCATCCCGGTCCTCTCGTACTAGGGACAGCTCCTCTCAATTCTCCGACACCCATGGTAGATAGGGACCGAACTGTCTCACGACGTTCTAAACCCAGCTCACGTACCACTTTAAATGGCGAACAGCCATACCCTTGGGACCTGCTCCAGCCCCAGGATGTGATGAGCCGACATCGAGGTGCCAAACGACCCCGTCGATATGGACTCTTGGGGGTCATCAGCCTGTTATCCCCGGCGTACCTTTTATTCGTTGAGCGATGGCCCTTCCACGCGGGACCACCGGATCACTATGACCGACTTTCGTCTCTGCTCGAACTGTCGCTCTCGCAGTCAGGCAGGCTTGTGCCATTACACTCGACGACTGATTTCCGACCAGTCTGAGCCTACCATCGCGCGCCTCCGTTACTCTTTGGGAGGCGACCGCCCCAGTCAAACTACCCGCCATGCAGGGTCCCAGATCCGGATAACGGATCGTGGTTAGACATCAAAGAACAGAAGGGCGGTATTTCAAGGTTGCCTCCACACAAGCTAGCGCCTGCGCTTCAAAGGCTCCCGCCTATCCTACACATCCATCCTCTAATGCCACTGCAAAGCTGTAGTAAAGGTGCACGGGGTCTTTCCGTCTAGCCACGGGTACTCCGCATCTTCACGGAGAGTTCAATTTCGCTGAGTCGATCTTGGAGACAGTGGGGAAGTCGTTACGCCATTCGTGCAGGTCGGAACTTACCCGACAAGGAATTTCGCTACCTTAGGACCGTTATAGTTACGGCCGCCGTTTACTGGGGCTTCGGTTCAGAGCTTGCACCCCTCTCCTTAACCTTCCAGCACCGGGCAGGCGTCAGACCCTATACGTCCTCTTGCGAGTTCGCAGAGCCCTGTGTTTTTAGTAAACAGTCGCTACCCCCTAGTCTGTGCCACCCCGCACTGGTTGCCCAATGCGAGGTCTCTCTTCTTCCGAAGTTACGAGAGCAATTTGCCTAGTTCCTTCAAGATCGTTCTCTCAAGCGCCTTGGTATGCTCTACCAGTCCACCTGTGTCGGTTTCGGGTACGGTCTATACGCTGGGGTTATTTCCTGGAACACCTACACTGCCCAATCAATCCAGTAAGATTGAACAGCTACCGGTATTCGTCACCTCCAGCAGGCCCACGAATATTAACGTGGTTCCCATCGACTACGGCTTTCGCCCTCGCCTTAGGGGCCGGCTCACCCTGCGCGGATT
>Ga0255338_1000065_pt1:340000-462419 | contig 462419 bp, 433 predicted proteins | sample MeOH1_35cm_T4_19_FD_203715 | JGI IMG/M metagenome (GOLD analysis project Ga0255338, IMG submission 203715) | Sandy soil microbial communities from University of British Columbia, Vancouver, Canada - MeOH1_35cm_T4_195 | ecosystem: Engineered > Artificial ecosystem > Sand microcosm...
TAAACGTCGAGCTTCGCGACCGTCGCCTCGTCGGGCCGTCCGCCCGCCCCGACATTCACCACATGGGCGCCCTTCTCGATCAGATCGCCATTGAGCACCGGCAGCGAGGAATCGGTGACGCCGGCGACGATATGGGCGCCCTTGTAGATATCCTCCGGACGATCGCAGACCTGCACCTCCAGGCCGTAGCGCTCGCGCATCTCCTTGCCGAACCGCTCGCGATTCGCCTTGGTCGGGCTGAACACCTGCAGCTTCTTGAGGCCCGGTCGCACATACATGAAGGCTTCCATATGGGTGCGCGCCATGCCGCCCGAACCGAGCATGCCGATGACGGTGGCATCCTCGCGCGCCATGTATTTCGTGCCGATGCCGCCGTCGGCGCCGACCCGCATATGCTGCAGCACGCCGTCGTTGATGAAGGCGAGCGGCTCGCCGTTCTCGGTCGAGGTCAGGAAGATCAGGCCGCAATAGAGCCCCGGCTTGACGCAGTATTTCTCCCGCGTCGTCACGCCGTTGTAGGTGTCCTCGTAGATCACGTCGGACTTCATGCGGATGGCGAAATAGCCGCTGACCGAGCCGCCTTCCATGGTGCCCCAGGCATAGACCTTCTTGGGATCGCTGGTCGGGATCTGCACGTCGATGCGCGGCCGGCACACCGACTCCTTGAGGACAAGCTGCTTGTAGGCCGCTTCCAGCGCGTCGATGGTCATGCCCATCGTCAGCAGTTTCGAGACATCGTCGTTGTTGATGATCAGCGTCATCGCCCTCTCCCCGCACCTTGATGTTTTGGCTAGCCTAGGCGCGCCCTGCCGCAGCGTCCAGCCGCGCAGACCGGAGTTTATTCGTGCCGCAAAGCGAAACGGGCGGGTGATTGCTCACCCGCCCGTTTTCGACATCAATGTGAGAGAGGCTCAGACGCCCTTGCAGATGACGTTGAGCAGCGCCTGGCGCCCGTCGCCGATCGCCTTCATGGCGCGGTCGAGCGCCTTGGGCATGTCGGCCGGATCCTTCACGCATTCGCCGTAGCCGTCGGCCACCTCGACCGCCTTCTCGAAGCGCGACGAGCCGGCCTCGAAGTAGGTCAGCGGTTCGCGGTTGCTCTTGGCGGCGTAGCCCGTCGGATAGACCTCGTGCGTGTTGCGCTTCACCGCGCCCCACATCTCGTTGTTGAAGACGACGGTGAGGATCGGCAGCTTCTCCGCCTTCGCCACATAATGCGCCGGAATCGGATTGCCGAACATGTAGGCGCCGTCGCCGCAGGTGGCGATGACCATGCGGTCGGGCTGCGCCATCTTGACGCCGAGCGCGGTGCCGAGGCCCCAGCCGAGCGCGCCGGCGGCGCCGACGCTGAACATCGTCCCGGGCTGGCTGAAGTTCATATGCTCGAAGCTGACCGGCGATTCCTTGATCAGGATGCCATCCTTGCCGCGCACCCGATCCAGGCAATGGGTGATCCAGGCGGGATGGAGCGGCGTTTCGCTCTTGCCCTTGGTCACCGCTTCGGCCCATTTCGCGCGCTGATCGGCGCGCTGAATGGCGAGGCGCTTGCCGCGATCGCCGACGCGGTCCATGGCCTTGCCGAGCTTCTCCTCGAGCGCGTCAGCCAACGCGTTCATGCTCGCCGCGACCGAGCCGGAGATCGACACGTCGCTGTTGAAACCGCGGATCGGATAATTGCTGTACATCGGATCCATCGAGATCTGGATGATCTTGCAATCGGGCTTGGGCGACTTCTTGTTGGGCAACCACGGCACGTCGCTCTCGATCACGACGATCGCATCCGCTTCCTGCAGCCGCAGGTCCGGATTGTAGCCGAGATGCATGGGATGGTCGGTTTCCAGCGCCACGTAGCGCGGCTTGCGCTGATAGACCGGGATGGCGAAGACGCTCGCCAGGCGCCCCATCGCCGCGACCTCGGCCGGCGTGCGGCCCGCGCTCGCGGTGATGATCATCGGGTTCTCGGCCTTGGCGATGATGTCCGCGGCGCGGTCGATGGCATCGGGGTTGGGATAGGCCGGCGACGGAATGTTGCGCCGCGTCGGCGAGGTGTATTGGAAATTGCTGATGTCGCGCGCCAGCACTTCGCGCGGCAGGCGGAGATAGACCGGGCCCGCCGGTTCCGCCGTCGCCATGGTGATGGCGCGATCGACCGTCGCCTCAAGCACCTCGGCGTTCGGCAGTTCGTAGTCCCACTTGGTGAATTCGCGCGCCATGGCGCCTTGGTCGCGCATTTCCTGCGGCCAGTGGATTTCGCCGGTGCGCGCGCCGGTCAGGCCGCCCTCTTCGCTGTAGGGCGTGCGGCCGGCGCTGAACAGCACCGGGAGATTGCCGCGCCAGGCGTTGAGCAGGCCGCACAAGGAATTGGCGGTGCCCACATTGACATGCACCATCGCCGCCTGCACGCGGCCCGAGCCGAGGAAGTAGCCGGTCGCCATATGCAGGGCGACGTTCTCGTGCGGAACGGTGACCGGGGTCGGCACTTTCACGCCTTCGGCCTGGAGCTTGGCATAGGCCTCGATCAAAGGCGCGAAATCGGTGCCCGCATTGGCGAACAAATAGTCGATACCGCGGTCCGACAATAACTGCAGATAGGCTTCGGCCACGGTACCGGTTGCGATGGTCTTATTCGCCACGTCGAATCTCCCCTACTTAGACATGCATTGTTTTGCGGTAACATAGCGGGCGTCCCAGAACAGCGCCAGCCGCGATACGGCCCAAACAATGAACTTTTCTGAAACAGCAGCATCCCGCCGGACGGAACAATATGACGCCGTCGTTATCGGTGCCGGCCACAACGGACTCGTCTGCGCCGGCTATCTGGCGCGCGCCGGCCTGACGGTGAAGGTCGTCGAGAAACGTCATGTCGTCGGCGGCGCCGCCGTGACCGAAGAGTTTCACCCCGGCTTTCGCAACTCGGTATGTTCCTATGTCGTGAGTTTGTTGCATCCCGAGGTGATCGCCGACCTCGATCTGCATCGACACGGGCTCACGATTCTCGATCGGCCCTCGGGCTATCTCTGCCTGTTGCCGGGCGCGACCTTGCAGTTGCCCCGCGACGTCGATGCCGCCAAGCGCGCAATCGCCAAGCTGTCGCCGCGCGACGCCGAAGCCTATGCGAAACTCGACAGAGAATTATGCGAGATCGGAATGGCGTTGCGCGCCGTCATGGCCGATCCGCCGCCCAACTTCGGCGGCGGCCTCGCCGATCTGTGGCAAGCGCTCAAGCTCGGCAATCGCCTGCGCGCCCTGCCCGCGCCGTTACAGGCCGCGCTCGCCCAATTGATGACCGCCAGCATCGGCGATTATCTCGACGCGCGTTTCGAGCGCGATGAAGTGAAAGGCGCGCTCGGCTTCGAAGGCGTCATCGGCAATTTCGCCAGCCCCTATCATCCCGGCACCGCCTATGTGCTGCTGCATCATATGTTCGGCGAAGTGAACGGCGAGCCGGCCGCTTGGGGCCATGCGGTCGGCGGCATGGGCGCCATCACGCAAGCCATGGCGCGTTCGGCCGCGAGCAGCGGCGCGCATATCGAAACGGACGCGCCGGTGCGCGAGTTGATCATGGACGGCGCGCGCGCGCGCGGCGTGGTCTTGGCGGACGGACGCGCGATCCGCGCCAAGATCGTCGCCGGCAATGTCCATCCGCAACTGCTGTTCCTGAAGATGATGGACGGCGGCCTGTTGCCCGAGGACTTCCGCCGCCGCATCGCCCATTGGCGCTCGCGTTCGGCCACCTTCCGCATGAATCTGGCGCTCAGCGAGCTGCCGCGGTTCTCCGCTCTCGGCGGGGCGAACGATGCCGAACAGATGAAGGGCAGCATCAACATCAGCCCGTCGCTCGGCTATCTGCAGCGCGCCTACGACGACGCCCGGACCTTCGGCTGGTCGCGCGCCCCGGTGGTCTCGATCAATGTGCCGAGCGTGCTGGACGACAGCCTGGCGCCGAAGGGCGCCCATGTCGCCAGCCTGTTTTGCCAGCATTTCGATTTCGCGCTGCCCGACGGCCGCTCATGGGACGATGCGAAGGAGCAAGCCGCCGACCTGATCATCGACACAGTGGCCGACCATGCGCCCAACCTGAAATCCGCCATCGTCGGACGGCAAGTGCTGTCGCCGCTCGACCTCGAACGCGAGTTCGGCCTCATCGGCGGCGACATCTTCCACGGCGCGCTGCATCTCGATCAGCTGTTCAGCCTGCGCCCGGCGCCGGGCTATGCCGACCACCGCACGCCGATCGGCGGGCTTTATCTCTGCGGCTCGGGCGCGCATCCGGGCGGCGGCGTCACCGGCCTGCCCGGTCGTAACGCGGCGCGCGCCATTCTCGCCGATCGCCGCTGGGGCCGCGGCGCCGCTCGGGCCTAATGATGCCCGTCGACCTGACGCCGTTTCCGGCTCGGCAGGACGGACGGCAAGGTCAGGCAGAGGCATACGGACTCGATGGAGGCCGTGTTGTCGAACTTGGACAGCAGGTTGTCGGCGACGTTCGGCGCCAAGGTGACCTTGACGAGACCGCAGTCATGCCGGGCGGCCAGCTCGCGCCAGGATTCGATGAATTTATCCGCCACCAGATCGCTGCCGAAGACCTGCGGCATGATCGCATGGGAAATGACGAGCGTGCGCGGATGATGCAAGGTGGTCTCGACGGAATAGAAGAAGAGCCCGCGAAATTTGTTGAGCATCGAGGTCCGCACCGCCATGACGCCGCGCAGCCCGCCATGCAGCATGTCGTCCAAGTATGGCGACACGTAGCTCTCCCATGCATCGGGGGCCAGATCGGGAAACTCCTCCCGCGCCACCGAATAAAGCAGCGGGATGTCTTTCTGCGTGATGGGGACTGTTTCGATCATGCGGGTCCTTGGCCGTCCGTGGCATAAAACGGACGCTCCCATCATGACGATGCGCGCAGGAACAACCTTGATGTGGATCAACGAGCCGCGAAGGCTCAGGCGTCGCCTTCGGCGGCCGCCGCCAGGTCGTAACCGGCCGCCAGAACGACCTCCTGCGGCCGCGGCAGCTTCAAGACGCCCTTGTCTTTCAGCTTGGTGAGCGTGCGGCTCACCGTCTCGATCGTCAGGCCGAGATAATCGGCGATGTCGGCCCGGCTCATGCTCAGGTGGATCGGGCTCGCCGGCTGGCCGCGGCGCTGCGCCCGTTCCGACATGATGTGCAGGAAGGAAAGAATGCGCTCCTGGGCGGTCTTGCGGCCGAGCAGCAGCATCTGCTCTTGCGCCGCCGCCAGTTCGTCGGAGGCGATGGCGAGCAAGCGGTCGACGAGCTTCGGGAAATCCTTGAACAGGACGGTCATGTCGCGCTTTTGAAAGCGGCAGACCCGCACGTCGGTGACCGCTTCGGCGCTGTAGGAGTAATCGCCCTTGGTCGAGAGCCCGAGGAAGTCGCCGGGAAAGAGAAAGCCGGTGATCTGCGTGCGGCCGTCGGGGAGGCTTTTGTAAAGTTTCACCGTGCCGTCGAGGATGTTGAAGACCTCGTGGGCGGGATCTCCCTCCTGGAACAGGAAGCTGTGCGCCGCGGTCGCGTCGCGATGCACGACGGCCGCGAGCTTCTCCAACTCCTTGCCCTCCAGCACGGAGCAGAAGGTGAAGTGACGCATCTCGCAAACGTCGCAAGAGGCGACGCTGCAACGCTCATGATGGACATGGGCAGAGTGGGACATGGCGTCACTACTTTTCACAGGGATAATTTGTTTATCTTAGCCAGACGTCATCTTGATGACCATGGGAAATGATGACCGTTCTGCCTCCCCGCCCAGCAGGGCCCGTAGCCCCTTGAATAAGCGCGTTGGTTCAATACCAAACCGTTTCGGCCTATCCCTTTGCCTTTTCGTCCGGGTCGCGCCTTTGACGCACATCAAAGCGGCGGCGCGGGGCGCGCTCACAATAATGGCGTCGCATAGGGCGACCTCATCCCCACGAGGAGAATGGCTATGCAAAACCAACCGATGCTTCCGCAATCCTGGTGGCCTGCCAATTTCGGGATGCCGCGCAGCGCCGAGCAGTTTTTCGAGAACTTCTTTCATCATTCCGACAAAGCGGGCGGCGACGTCATCGTCCCGCGCATGGACGTGACGGAAAGCGACAAGGCTTACGAACTGGTCGTCGAAATGCCCGGCGTCAACGACGCAGGCTTCGACGTCACCGTCGCCGACGGCATGCTGACCATCAAAGGCGAGAAGCGTTCGGAAAAGCGCGAGACGGACGAAAAAAAGAACGTCATTCGCGCCGAACTGGCCTACGGCAGCTTTTATCGCACGATGTCCCTGCCGGCCGACGCCGACGAGGCCAAGATCGTCGCCAGCAGCAAGGACGGCGTGCTGCGCATCATGATCCCCAAGGCGGCCAATGGCTCGGCCAAGAGCCGCAAGGTCGAAATTCGCAAGGATTAGCCGCCCGAAGTGGCGCTTCGACGGCGCCTCGCCTTGCCGGAAATTTGCATCGAGTTGATCTAGGTCAATTGCGGCCAATCCCTTAGATATATAAGTAGATTTCTAACCAATCGGCGCCTGACGTGAAGGTTCGATTTCTCTGGTCGGCTCGCACGCGGGCTTCAACACCAACCGGGCCAAGGTGGTGGCTGGTTAAGCCAGTCTCTCCCCATCGCCTTGATCCGGAAAACCGGCCATAGAGCGGACCTCCCCCGCGCTATGGCCGGCTTCTTTTAGAGACCGCAGCGAGCGCGCATCGTCGCGCTTGGCGAGCCGGCGGCCGGCTGCGTCGGCGATCAACCCATGATGGTGATACTCCGGCGTCGGCAGCGCGAGCAGCGCCTGCAGCAAGCGATGCAGATGCGTCGCCGCGAAGAGATCCTCGCCGCGCGTCACCAGAGTCACCCCTTGCAACGCGTCATCGACGGTGACGCTGAGATGGTAGCTGGTGGCGATATCCTTGCGCGCCAGCACCACGTCGCCGAACGTCTCGGGAGTCGCCGCCATCGTGCCGCGGCCGCGATCATGCCAATCGAGCGGCCCCGCCAAGGCCGACGCCTTCGCCACATCCAGCCGCATGGCATAGGCTTCGCCGGCGGCGATCCGGCGCGCCCGCTCCTCCATGTGCAAATGCCGGCATAAGCCCGGATAGATCGGGCCGTCGGGACCCTGCGGCGCCGCGCCCGACCGCGCGATCTCGTCGGCGATGTCGCGCCGCGTGCAAAAGCAGGGATAGAGCAACCCTTGCCCTTGGAGCTTGTCGAGCGCCGCGCGGTAATCGGCGAGATGCTCCGACTGGCGGCGGACCGGGCGCGGCCAGGACAGGCCGAGCCATGCAAGGTCTTCCATAAGAGCCGTCTCATATTCGGGACGGCAACGGCCGATGTCGATGTCCTCGATGCGCAGCAGGAAGCGCCCGCCCGCCCCCTGTCCTCCCACTGGGCGCGCCGCATGCCAGGCGAACAGCGCCGCATGGGCATGGCCCAGGTGCAACAGGCCCGTGGGGCTCGGCGCGAAGCGGGTGACGATCTCAGGGACAGACATATTACCGGCGGGCATCAATCGGAGGAGTTCGGCACTTTACCCCGCGTCGCGCGGAGACCTATGCTGAAAAGAAAACGGCACAATAAACATTAAGCCATCAGCCTGGGGAGGCTCGCATGACCAAGACCCTTACGGGGGCGTTCGCCGCCATCGCCTTGTCCGCGTTGCTGCTTGCGCCGTTCGCCGCCGCGGCCGATGCCGTGGAGGATTTCTACAAGGGCAAGACCATCAACCTCGTCATCGGCTATGCGCCCGGCGCCGGCTACGACACCTACGGCCGGCTGATTTCGCGCCATTTCGGCCGCCTGATGCCGGGCCATCCCTCCATCATCCCGCAGAACATGCCCGGCGCCGGCAGCATCAAGGCCGCCAACCACATCTATAACGTCGCCGCCAAGGACGGCACCGTGCTCGGCATGTTCGCCTCTTCGGCCGCCTTCGAACAGATGTTCGGCGGCGAAGGCGTGCAGTTCGACACCGCCAAGTTCACCTGGATCGGCAATATCGACGAGAGCATCGGCACTTGCGCCGTATGGAACAGCGCCGGCGTGAAGACCTTCGACGAAATGCTGAAGAAGGACCTGGTGTTCGGCGGCAGCGGCCCCGCCGCCGTCACCTCGCAGCACGCGGTGGCGCTGCGCAATCTGCTCGGCGCCAAGATCAAGCTGGTGCAGGGCTACAACGGCGCCAACGAAGTGAAGCTGGCCATGGCGCGCGGCGAGGTCAACGGCGGCTGCGGCATGGCGCTGTCCTCGCTCAAATCGCAGCACACGCAGGAATGGAAGTCCGGCCAGCTCATGCCGATGGTCCAGCTCGCCATCGAACGCAGCCCCGAACTGCCCGGCGTCGCGCATATCTACGACTATGCGAAAGACGAAGAGACGCGCCAGGTGTTCGATCTGGTGTTCGGCCGTCATGTCATCGGCCGGCCGCTCTCGGCCCCGCCGGGCCTGCCGACCGACCGCAAGCAGGCGCTGCGCAAGGCCTTCATGGACACGATGAAGGATCCGACCTTCAAGGCCGAGGCCGACAAGCTGCAGCTCGACATCACGCCGTCCGACGGCGAAGGCGTCGAAAAGCTGTTCTCGCGCTTCTTCAGCTACCCCAAGCCGGTGATCGAGAAAGCCGTCGCCGCGATGAAAGAATAGGTCTTGGAGGACTCGGCCGCTTTATGCGTGAGCGGCCGAGCTGCCCGCGTTGGCTTGCAGATAACCGATGGCCTCGTCGGTCGTCATGACGTCGCCGAAGGTGAGATAGAAATTGAGGAGCGTGGCGTTATGCTCCTCGTCGGTGCCGGCCGCGAGCCCATCGGTCACCATGATCGTCTGGAAATTGCGCATGGCGGCGTCGCGCGCCGTCGATTCGCAGCAGACGCTGGTCGAGGTGCCGGTGATCAGCACCGTGTCGACGCCGCGCGCGCGCAGTAGCGCCTCGATGTTCGACGAGCCCTGGATGAAAGCGGAAAAGCGCGTCTTGTCGACGATCAGGTCCTCCGGCCGAACGTCCATGCCGGCCCAGACCTGATGGCCGATCGAGCCGGGCTTGAGCGATTCGATGCGTTTCTGCGCGCGCGCCGGGTTGGACAGCTTCCCGTAGGCGATCGACCAGCTCTTGAAGGATTCCTCGGTCGCCGTGTTGCGGATCCACACCACGACGCCGCCGGCCGCGCGCAGGCCTGCCGCCAGCCTGTTCACGTTGGGCACGATCTCAAGCGCCCCCTTGATCAAGCTGTGGGCGACGCCTTCCATCATGAAGCCGTTTTGCAGATCGACGACGACGAGCGCCGTGCGCGATGGCTCCATGTCGGCGAAGATATGCGCTTTGCCGCGCCGTTCGATCACGCGCTGCTTCGCCCAGTCGGGAATGTGCGTTTGATGCATGGCTGACCTCCCTGCCGCGTCCGTCGGATCAGATCTTATCGGCGATGTTGAGCATCGCGCGAGTCTTCTCGATCACGGCGGGCGGCGTATCGTAGATCTCTTTGATCAACTTGGCGATTTCCTCGGGCGTGGCCGGGTTGACCTCAAGACGCGCCTTGTCCGCTTCGGCCAGGAACAGCGGATCCTTCATCGTCTTGACGAACGCGTCGCGCAAGGCCGCGACGCGATCCTTGTCGGTACCGGGCGGCGCGACGAAGGAGCGGCCGTAAATCCACGGGCCGAAGGTCATTTGCATGATCTGCTTTTGCTCCTCGGTCTTGGCGAGCGAGAAGACGTTGACCACTCCCGGCAGTTCCGGATGATTGCGCAGCGAGGTCTGCAGGATGATCTTCAATTCGCCGCGCTGGATGGCGTCCCAATGGGCGGATTTCAACGTCGTGACATTGAGGCCGCAAGCGCCGTCGACCTCGCCGCGCTGGCCGGCGAGCGCCACCTCCGACAGGCCGGAATAGCCGGCGACGATCTTGAACGGCAAGCCGAGCACGTTCTTCAGCGTGATCGCATCGAGCGTCGAGCCGCTCGACGGGCCGACGCCGCCGATGATCAGTTCGCGCTTGGTCAGGTCTTCGACCGAGGTCACGCCGGACTTGGACCAGAAACCGCAGGTGCTGATCTCCGCGTTGGCGCTGCCGATCCATTCGTATTTCAGCGGATCGAACTTGGCGACTTCCGGCGTCAGCAGCGGCGCGGTGGTCATCACCGGATTGATGATGCCGATGACCGAGCCGTCCTTCGGCGCCGCCGTCATCAGATAGGTCATCTCCTTGAGGCCGCCGGCGCCCGGCATGTTCTTCGGCACCATGTTCGGCGTGCCGGGAATATGGCGGTACATATGACGGGCGAGGAAGCGCCCGTAGGTGTCGAAGCCGCCGCCGGGCGTCGAGCCGATCACCACATCCAATTCGCGGCCTTTGTAGAAACTGGCGACATCGGCCGCCATCGTCGGGCCGACCGGCGACATGAGAACGGCGCCAAGGCCGGCGGCACAAAGAAGTTTCGGGCTGACGCGCATCGTTGTCTCCTCGGCGGGAATGGACGAAGCGCCGCAGCGAACGCGATGGGGGCGCGCGGCCGAGGGCGTACCCTCTGCATCGCAACATGCATGCCAAGCCATAAACGGCCGGTCAGACAGGGATAACAACGGGGTTTCGCCGAGAGAAACTCCAAACGGTCAATTTCGCGCCGACGCCTGTCCTATTCTTCGGCAGGCCGCTAGACTTTCAGTCCCCTGCCCATTGGAGCCGTCATGGATAGCGATCGCATCAAACTCGAAGCCCGCTTGTTCGCCAGCGAATATCTGCTGTGCAACCTCTACGCCATGATCTTTCGCGGCGCGCCCGATCCCGGCGCGGCGATCCAAGGATTCGGCGGCGACCTGCGCCGTCACATGGAAGGCTTTACCGTGGCCGGGCTCGATCCCGTCCAGTCGGACAGCTTCGCCGGCGAAGTGCGCGAGGCGCTCGACGTTCTGCTGACTCAGCTCGGCGGCATGATGGGGCAAAGCGGAACGCCGCAGGCCTAAGCGACGCGCCATGCTGTTGCGCAAATGTCCCGCAGCGTCGGGTTTCCGCCCGGAAACCTATAGACAGGGCGCGCGCGACCGCTCATGTAACGCGACCTTTGCAATAGTTCCGTTGGCGCCAATGGCCTCTCGACAGTACCTTATCCTCGCGATTTTGCTCGGCACGCTCACCGCCTTCGCGCCCATGTCGATCGACATGTATCTGCCGAGCTTTCCCACGCTGCAGCGCGAATTCGCCGGCAATCCCGGGCTCGTGCAGGCGACGCTGTCGATGTTCTTCGTCGGCCTTTCCATCGGCCAGGCCGTCTATGGGCCGATCTCCGACCGCTTCGGACGCAAGCTGCCGCTCTATGTCGGCGTGATCCTCTATATCGCCGGTTCGATCATGGCGGCGCTGACGCCGAGCCTGGAGGGCCTCGTCGTCGCCCGCTTCGTGCAGGGCATCGGCGGCTGCGCCGGCATGGTGATCGCGCGCGCCATCGTGCGCGACCTGTTCGACGAGCGCGATTCGGCGCGCATGCTGACCACGCTCATGTTGGTGATGGGCCTCGCGCCGATCTTGGCGCCGATCGTCGGCGGCCAGTTGCTCGCCGCCTTCGGCTGGCAGTCGATCTTCTGGGTGCTCACGGGCTTCGGCGTCTTCTGCCTCGCCCTGACCCTGCTCGTCCTGCGCGAAAGCCTGCCGCCGGAGCGACGTCAGCCGGGCGGCGTGATCGTCGCTTTGCGCAATTACGGATTTCTCGCGCGCGATCTGCGATTTCTCGCCTATGTCCTGACCGGCACCAGCGTCATGGCCGGCATGTTCGCCTACATCGCCGGTTCGCCCTTCGTCTTCATCGATCTGCATGGCGTGCCGGCCGAGCGTTACGGCTTCCTGTTCGGCCTCAACGCCATCGGCCTGATCGCCGCCTCGCAGATCAACCACCGCCTGCTCGCCCGCTATTCGGGCCGCGCGATTCTGCGCGCCTCGACCATGGGCTTCGCCGCCGCCGCCCTGCTCGTCGGGCTCAATGCCGTGACCGGCATCGGCGGCTTCCTCGGCCTTCTGGTACCGCTGTTCTTCAGCGTCGCCAGCCTCGGCTTCATCGCGCCCAACACCACCGCCGCCGCCATGGCGATGCATGGCCGCATCGCCGGCGCGGCCTCCGCCTTTCTCGGCATCCTGCAGTTCGGCGTCGGCGCCATGGTGGCGGCTCTGGTCGGAGTTTTGGCCGACGGTAGCGCCCGCCCCATGGGGTTGATCATCGCCGCCTGCGGCCTCTCCGCCCTGGCCTTGCAGCAGATTTGCCTGCGGCCCGCGCCAAACCAGCCCTCTGCCTAGACGATCCAGTGGCGCGAATCTCCCCTCACAAGCGCGTGATATATAATTCCTGGATGCCTGCTAAGTAATTAATAATGATTTGCAACAACTAGGGCGCATGTTACATCGCGAACGCTAAAGCCTTGCCGTGGCACATGAACTGCCAGGGGTGGCATGGCTTAGAGGATCGATGTGATGGATGGGGCCGACGGCGTCGTGACGCCGACCGCGAATATTTCCCGGCAAGACGCCACGGACAGCGCCGAAGCCCCGCTTCGGCGCCTGGATGTGCAGGAATTGCTGCGCGGCCAGCGCGAACTCATCCTCATGCTGCAAGAGACCGAGTACCGCCTGCGCGTCACGAGCAAGGGCAAGCTCATTCTCACCAAGTAAGACGTTCGAGGCCGGCAAATCCGGCAAAAAAACTTTCACCAAGCCAGCCATTAAGGGCCGACCGCCAGGTCTCCCCGATAGCCAGCCAGGTCGCAGAACTCAGCAACCCGTTGGCTTACCGGAGGATTTCCATGCCCGACGATCATCGCAAGACCTTGCGCCAGCAACATCGGCGCCTCGGCCTTGTCTCGCACAGCGTCATCGCCGCCTTCGGCCTTGCCGCCGTCGCCGCTCACATGCCGGCCCGCGCCGAAGAGGCCACGCAGCCGGCGCAGATCGCCCAGGACGGCGGCAGCGTCACCCTGCCGACGGTACAGGTCGAAGAGCGCCGTCCCGAGGAGGAATTCAAGCGCGACAACGCCACGGGCAGCAAGTTCACCGAGCCCTTGCTCGACACGCCGCGCTCCGTTCAGGTCATTCCCGAAGCCGTCATCAAGGAACAGGGCTTCACCCAGTTGCAGGACATCCTGCGCACCACGCCCGGCATCTCGCTCGGCGCGGCGGAAGGCGGCAACCCGCCGGGCGACCGCATGTTCATCCGCGGCTTCGAAGCGCGCAGCGACGTCTTCATCGACGGTCTCCGCGACGTCTCCTCGGGCATCTATCGCGAAACCTTCAACCTCGAGCAGGTCGAAATCAACAAGGGCCCGAGTTCGGCCTACTCCGGCCGCGGCGGCACCGGCGGTTCGATCAATCTGATCAGCAAGCTGCCGAAAGCCGAGGACTTCAATACCGCCACCTTCCAAGTCGGCACGGACGCGACCTTGCGCTCCACGCTCGACAGCAACATGCAGCTGAGCGACAGCATGGCCTTCCGCCTCAATATGGTGGCCCATGACTCGGAAGTCGCCGACCGCGACCACTTGTACAGCAAGCGCTACGGCGTCGCGCCATCCCTCGCTCTCGGCCTCGGCACGCCGACGCGCGTGACCCTGCAATATTACCATCTCGACACGGAGGGCATCCCCGACTACGGCCATCCGGTCCAGGCCGCCACCGGCGAGCCGATCGCCGTCGATCGTTCCGTCTTCTACGGCCAGGTCAAGCGCGACTACAACGACACGCAGACCGATGTCGGTACCGTCAAGATCGAGCACGATCTCAACGAATATATGAAGCTGAGCAATTCGACGCGTTTCGGCATCAACATCAACGATTACGTGCGCACCGTGCCGAGCGCGCAGGCCAACGGTACGGTCAACAGCAACGCCGGCAGCCGCCGTCAAGAAGTCGAGAGCTTCGTCAACCAGACCGACCTGACGACCGATTTCGCCACCGGCAGCATCGATCATACGTTGGTGACCGGCTTCGAATACAGCCGCGAGAACATCAACTACGCCAGCTATACGATCACCAACGGCGCGGTCAACGGCCTCGATGCCCATGACCCCAACAATTATGCGTGGGTCGGCTCGATCTCAGGTCCCGGCGCCTACACCAATACGCTGGTCAACGATGCCAGCTTCTACGTGTTCGACACCGCCAAGCTGTCGCCGCAGTGGGAATTGAACGGCGGCCTGCGCTTCGAGCATTACGACATCCAACGCGGCACGCTGCAGAACAACTCCGATTTCATCAATTACCAGACCGGCGTCGTCTACAAGCCGCAGAGCAACGGCAGCATCTACGTCACCTATTCGTCCTCGTCGAATCCCTCCGGCGAATATGCCGACGGCTCGAATTCGGGCTACGGCGGCATCGACGCGGCGACCGTCAACCTGGATCCTGAGCACAACGACCTCTATGAAATCGGCACCAAGTGGGATCTCTTCGCCAGCCGCCTGAGCCTGACCGGCGCGATCTTCCGCATCGACAAGACCAACATGCGCATCCAGGAGCCGGGCGAGCCGGAACAGGCGCTCGAAGGCGCCCAGCGCGTCGACGGCATCGAAATCGGCTTCCAGGGCAGCATCACGCCGGAATGGCGCGTCTACGGCGGTTACACCCGCCTCAACAGCGAGATCGTCGAAGCGGCGTCGAACGCCCAGAACACCGTCGGCAAGGATATGCCGATGGTCGCGCGCGACAGCTTCAACCTCTTCACGACCTACGATCTGACGCGCGATCTGACGGTCGGCATCGGCGCCACCTTCCGCGACCAGATCTACGCCAACGCGACCAACACGCGCTGGGTCGACGACTATTGGCGCTTCGACGCCATGGCGAGCTACCAGCTCACCGAAAGCGTCGGCCTGCGTTTGAACATCCAGAACCTGACCGATCAAACCTACTACGACAACATTTACCGCAGCGGCGGTTATGCCTCGATCGCGCCGGGCCGCGTCGCCTGGCTCACCACCGACGTGAAGTTCTAGTCGAGCTTCTCGTCGCCGTGGGGCCATCCGCGCCGTCCTGACCGGCGCGGATGGCCTCGCGTTTTATGACGGAGACGAGAAATGCTGATCCATATCCCCGACGTCCTGACCAAGGAGCAGGTCGCTCAGTTCCGTCAGGCGCTCGCGGGGGCCGAATGGGGCGACGGCCGCATGACGGCGGGCTACCAATCGGCCAAAGCCAAGCAGAACCTGCAACTGCCCGAAGGTTCGCCGGTCGCCCGCCAACTCGGCGAAGCGATCCTCAAGACCCTCGCGCGCGTGCCGCTCTTCATGTCGGCCGCGCTACCGGCAAAGGTCTTTCCGCCGCTGTTTAACCGCTATGAAGGCGGACACGCCTTCGGCAACCATGCCGACAACGCCATCCGCTACATGCCGAATGGCGAGGCCGTACGCACCGACGTATCCATGACGCTGTTCCTCAGCGACCCGGATGAATATGACGGCGGCGAATTGATCGTCGACGACACCTACGGTCCGCACAGCACCAAGCTGCCCGCCGGCCACATGGTCGTCTATCCCGGCACCAGCCTGCACCGCGTCATGCCGATCACGCGCGGCGCGCGCATCGCCGCTTTTTTCTGGTGCCAGAGCATGGTGCGCGACGATACCAAGCGCGCCCTGCTGTTCGACCTCGACACGGCCATTCAGCGGCTGACCAAGGACATGCCCGATCATCCGAGCCTGGTGCAGCTGATGGCCGTCTATCACAACCTGCTGCGGCAATGGGCCGAAGTCTGAGGCGTCACGCGAGGCGCAGCATATGATTGTCCCAGCGGCCCTCGCTTAGAAAGCGCGACGCCAGCGGTGTTCGCGTAATGCCCGCATCGTCCGCGGCCACGACGAAGCCGCCACCCTGCCCGCTGGTAACGATGAAGCGGCCCGCCTCCGCCGCCGGCGCGAGGGCGCAGCCATCGGCAATCTCGGCATAGCCGAGCGCGCGCGACGTCGCCCTGTCCCACAGGGCCGTGACGCCGCCGACCGGACTGGTGGTCGCCAGCACCTCACCCGAGGCGTCGAAGGCGACGCTGCCGCAGTAATTGCGCAACCGGCCGAGCAGCTTGTCGGGAAAGGCCAGCGGCGTCAGCGCTTCGCCCGGCCGATTGAGCGCGACGAGCGGCACGCGGTCGCTCGACGGGCCTTCGTATTGCATGACGACCGCCACGGTGCCGTCCAGCGCGATCGCCAGATGGCGCAGGCTGAGCTGGAACAGTTCGTCCGGCAGCTTGGCCACATGCAGAATTTTGCCGTCGCGCAGGCGGAGGTAGGCGAGCGACGAGTCCATGTCGTCGATATTGAGCTTGATGCCCGGCGCGTCGGGATCGGTGAGGATACCGCCATTGGCGACGACCAGGGTCTCGCCATCCGACAGCAAGCGGATCTCGTGCGGGTCCAGGCCGCCGCTGCGAAACTCGGCGACACGCTCATAACCGTTCGCCGCGTCATAGACGCCGATCACGCCGTCGCCGGTGTCATATTCCAGTTCCGTCACATGCAGCAGACGCCCCTGCGGATCGAACGCGCCATGGCCGCAAAAGCGCCGGTTGTCCGTCGCCTCGATGCGCTGGCGCATTCGTCCATCCCGCGCGTCGGCAACGACCATGAAGGTCCCCGGCCGGCGGCCGAAAGCGATGATCTCCTCCGATCGGCCCGGACGTTGCGCGAAGCCGTGCACCCGCCCGCTCAAGGCGAGGTCGAAGGCTTTGCCGCCTGCCTCGTCGAACGCGGCGAGAAAGGCATCCCCGGCCTTGTCGACCCTGGAGCCGAGGTAGATCGGCGCGGCTTGCGCCCACGCCCGCAAAGGCATCCCGCCGATCAGCGCGGCCGTGGCAGTACCCTGCAGGAAGCGGCGGCGGCTTAGCACGGCCTAATCTCCATCCAAGGCATTAAAGCCCACCGGCACGCCGAGGGCGGGCGCCAGGCGCTGCGCGAGCAAGGCTTTGAGCGCCTTGACCTCGCGCGACAGCTTGTCGAACTGCGGCCGCGCCCTGGCGTCGCCCACGCCGGCCTCCAATGTGCCGGCGATTCCCTGGGCCGTCGCCAGGGTCTGCGCGAAGGCCCGCGTCAGCAACTCGTCGAGCTCCCTCTCGCCGGCGACGTCGCGCAGGAAGGTCGAGGGACTTTCGCCCTTTCCCTCGCCGGCGTAGAGCGCCTGGGCGGCCGCAAGATTGAGCCGAATATTGATCAGCGAGCGCTCGCTGCGCCAGGCCTCGGCCAATTTCGGCCGCGCCGCTTGAAGCGACGCGCCGAGCGGACGGGCGAGCTTATGGTCGGCCACCAGTTCGACGGCATTGTAGAGCGATTTGAACAGCTCCAGCGTCACCTCGCGGTGACGCATGAAGCGGACATGTTCCGGTCCGGCCTTTTCCAGGTCGAGGGCATAGGCGTCCGCTCCCTCCGACCATTCGGCGTTCATGTCGCGCGCCATGGTCGCCAGGTTCGCGGCAATCGCCCGCGCGGCGGCGCAAGCCTTGTCGGCCTCCGCCGCCTTCGTCGCAAGTTTGGCCGCCGCTCCCTCGTCGTAGAGCAAGCGTTCAAGGGCCGGGAAGCCCTGCACGGCGACGCTGTCCTTGGCGATCGCCGCTTCGGTGATATCGCCTGCCGCCTTCTTCGTCAGCAACTCGCCAAGCTGACGGCCGACGCTGTTGCGCGGATCGGGCCAGAAGAAGATGCGTGAGCCGCGCGAGAAGAACTCCACCGGACCGAAGCGCACATGCTGGATGCTTTCCCAGCCATCCATCGCCTTGCCGAAGGCCGCCTGGAGCGCCCTTATATCCGTCGCGTTGCGCGACGCGCAGGCCCGTTCCGCCGCCGGCGGCAAAGCCGACATGGCATCAGCGAAGGCCTTTATGCGCGGCAGCACATGGCCGGCGACGACCGACTTATTGAGGGCGAGATAGTCCTCCTCCGTCGCCGCCATCGCCGGGGCGGCAGCGAGCAGGACAAAGAAGGCCGTCAAGCGCGCGAAGGACATCATCATGGAACACCTCATCAAACGACGTCAGAGCGAATTGAGGAACGCGAGCAGCGCCGCCCGCTCGGCCTTGCTCATCTTGACCACGCGGGACTTCGCCGTCTCGGCCTCGCCGCCATGCCAGAGAATCGCTTCCAGCAGATTGCGCGCGCGGCCATCGTGCAGGAACTGCGTATGGCCGCTCACCGTCTCGGTGAGGCCCAGGCCCCAGAGCGGCGGCGTGCGCCATTCGCGGCCCGACGCCTCGCCTTCCGGGCGGCCGTCGGCCAAGCCCTCGCCCATGTCATGCAGCAGCAGGTCGGTGTAGGGCCAGATCAACTGGCCCGATTGTTCCGGTTGTCCGGGAATATCGCGCGTGACGTATTTCGGCCGGTGGCAGGCGGCGCAGCCCGAGTCGTAAAACAGCTTCTTGCCGGCGAGAACCTGCTTGTCGCTCACCTTGCGACGGGCCGGCACACCGAGATTGCGCGAATAAAAGACGACGAGGTCCATCATCTGCCGGGTCACTTCGACGCCTTCGTCGTCGTCGTTGCCGTTCGGCGCTTCGCGGCAGGCCTTTTGCGGCTCGCTGCATTCGCCGCCGGGCGTCGGCGACAGCGCGCTAGATAGGCCGATATCGCCGAGAAAGGCGTGGGCGACTTGCTGTTTGACGGTCGGCTCGCCGGCTTTCCAGCCGAAGCGGCCGAGCATCGGTTTGTCGAACTCGCCGCTCCACACCAGATTGGGCTTGCCGGAAATGCCGTCCTTGTCGGCGTCGTCCGGATCGGCGACGGCGAGGATGTCGGTTTCGTCGATCGCCTCCAACAGACCGACGCCGATCATCTGCGGCGTCACGCGCGGCGACAACCTGATGTCGGGCGACATCGATCCATAGTTCAGCTCGGCGACCGAATAGCGCGGTCGGCGCAAGCGCACGACCTCGCCATCCGCCAGTTTCACCGGCAGATCGTCGTAGCGGATGACCATCTGGCCTTCCGGCTCATGGCCCTGAATCGCGAAGTTCTGCAGTTGCGAGCCATAGACCGGATCGGGAATGACCGAGACCTTATGCGCCGCCAGCGCGGCGCGCTCCGCCTCGGTCTTCGGCGGCACGCTGAGCCGCAGGAACATCGAGACGGCGGCCTCGCCTTCCGCCGGCGGCGCCCCGCGCCCGTCCTTCAAATGGCAGCCCTGGCAGGACCGCGAGTTGAACAGCGGTCCGAGCCCGTCCGACGAATTGGTCGAGCTCGGCGCGGAAACCCACAGCTTGCGGAAGATGCCGTCGCCCACCTTGAATTCGAGCTGGCGCTCGAAGCTCATGTTGCCCGACGGATTGGAAAAGATGCTGAGGTTGATCGGCTTGCGCACGGTGGCGCCGCCGCCCTGGTTCGCCTCATAGGGCTCGGCCTTGGCGAAGTTCTTGGTCGGCGCGACGATGCGCGCCAGGCGGTCGAGCGGATCCTCGGCGGGCGGTTGCTGAGACAATGCGACGGAAGCGAAAGACGAAAGAGCGAAGGCCATGATCGCGGCCTTCGCTCCTCCCCTGAGACTCCCCCGCCCGGTCCTGACTCCGGTGGGGTTCATCGGCACCTCTACTTTGCGAAGACTTTGTCGGGGCTATCGAGGCTCTCGGAGCCCTCGAATTCGATGGCGTCGAGCTTGAGCGCCGCGACGACGCGTTCGATGGCGCGGGTCTGGTCGGTCAAGCCATCGACGAAGGCCTGCACCACGGCATTGCCCTCGGGATTGTTGTCGCCGATCATCTGGTCGTAGGCCTCGACCGTTTCGCCGCGCCGCTTCATCGCCTCGGCCTTTTCCACCGCGACGGCCATCTTGCTGCTCAGCTCCTTGGCCGCCGTGGCGTCCGCCTTCGTGGCAAGCGCTTCGAGGCTCGGACCTTTCACGACGCGGCCGTCGACGCGGGTGTAAGTCCCGGTCCAGACGTTACGCATGCCGATCACGTCGTAATAATGCGAGTTATAGGTGTTGTCGGAGAAGCAATCATGCTCCTCCTCCGGATCGTGCAACATCAGGCCGAGCTTGGTGCGCTCGCCAGCCAGTTCGCCGTAGGACAGGCTGCCGAGGCCTGTCAGCATGGCGGAAATGCCGGCATCAGGCTCGCCGTCGGTCAACGTCGTCCGCGCCTCGCCGTCCTTGGCCCATTGCTTGGCCATCCAGGCGAGATCGTCGACCAGCAACTGCGTCGCGACTTTCAGATATTCCGCACGGCGGTCGCAATGGCCGTTGGTGCAGGCCGAGCCCTTGGCGTAATCGGTCCAGGGGCGATTGCCCGCGCCTTTGTCGGTGCCGTTGAGGTCCTGGCCCCAGAGGAGGAATTCGATGGCGTGATAGCCGGTCGCGACGTTGGCTTCGATGCCGCCGACTTCCTGCAGGTTGCGCAGGGTACGCCAGGTGATCGGCGTGGCGTTGATCGTCTTGCCGGCATGGACGACCTTGCCGTTGGCGATGACATTGGCGGTGTAGAGCGGATTCTCGTCCGAGTCGGTGCCGTAGGATTGATCGACATAATCGATGAGGCCTTCGTCGAGCGGCCAGGCGTTCACCTTGCCCTCCCAATCGTCGACGATAGCGTTGCCGAAGCGGTAGGCCTCGCTCTGCTGATAGGGCACGCGGGCGACCAGCCAGGCCTTGCGCGCGCCGTCCAACGTCTGCTCGCTCGGCTTGGCGATCAGCGCCGTCACGGCAGTCTGCAGCTTGCGCGCCGTGGACAGCGCGTCGCCATAGGTCGCTTCGGCGATGTTCGCATAGGTGTCGATGACGGCTTTCTTGTCGGCGTCCGATTGGGCGAAGGCCGGCGCTGCCAGCAACGCCGTCGCCATGAGGCCGCCCGTCAAGCCGGCGCGAAGGGCGGAAAAGGTCATCGTCATCATTGGGCTCCTGATCGTTCGTCGAAGGACGGTTAACGCAAGAAAAAATCGATGGAGACGGTGAGCTCCAGAGTCTCCTGCAGCATGTCGGCCGGCATCGGCGGCAAGGGAGAAACGCGCTGGATCAGCGAGCGCACTTCCTGATCGAGCAGCGCGTAGCCAGCGCTGCTCAGAAGCTCGTGCGCGAGCACGTTGCCCTGGCGATCGATGGTGAAGCGCAGGCGCGCGCGCCCCTGTTGACGGCGATCGCGCGCGGCGCGCGGATAGATTTTATTGCGCTCCAACTGCGAACTGATGATCGACAGGTAATTGGGCGGCGGGCCGGCGCGGCCGGCCGGCGCGGCGAGCGCCAGCTGGTTGGCCTGCGGCGCGGACACCAACGGCGACGGCGGCACGAAGAAGGGCGCCGGTTCGGCTGTCCTCTCGGTCGGCACGGATTCCGGCATCGGCACCGGCCGCTTCACCGGGATTGGCTTGGGCGGTTCGGGCTTCTTCTTGACTTCGGGCGGCGGCGGCGGCGGCGCAGCCGTCGCGAGCTCGGCAACGCTTTCGATCATCGGCGGCGGTTCCTCGACCACCTCCGGCAACGGCGGCGGCGGAGGTGGCGGCGGCGGAGGTGCGGTGTTGATGATGTCCGGCACATCGGTCGGCATCAGCATGACCTCGACGGCGAGCGACGGCGTCGGCGAATCGGCGGGCAAGGACGGCGCGGGCTGCGCGAATTGGATCAGAAAGCCGACGATCACCACCGCATGCAAGCCAATCGAGGCCGGCGTCGCCCAATTCTGCCGCATCGATTGGCTCAACGTGGATTGCCGCAAGCTGGACACTTAACGGCCTCCAGCTCCAACCGGGGCGCCGGCCGGGCGCGGCGCAAGACCGCGCGTCATCTCGCCGGCTTCGGCGATCAGCGACACCTTGGCGAAACCGGCCTGGCCGATCTTGCCGAGCAGCTGCATGATCGCGCCATATTCGATGCCTTTGTCGCCGCGCACGTAGATCGGCGCTTCGCCGTCCTTCGCGCGCAAGTCCATCAGGCGGGCGATCAGCGCCTCATCCGGCACTTCGGATTCGCCGACGAAGAACTTGCCATCCTTGTCGATGCTGACGATCACCGGCTCGCGCGTCTTCTCGACCTTGGCCGCGTCGGTCTTGGGCAGGTCGAGCGGCACGCCGACCATCATCAAGGGCGCCGCCACCATGAAGATGATGAGCAGCACCAGCATGACGTCGACGAGCGGCGTGACGTTGATTTCGGCCATCGGACGGTAACTGTCGAATCCGTCGCCGGATTCGTCGTAGCTCGGTCCTTGCAGGGAGCCGGCCATCAGTGCGCCTCGCGCAGGCCGGCGAGCCCGTGGCCCGCCGCATGCGAGGCGCGGCCACGCGCCATGCGATCGCCCAACTCGCCGATGCAAACATTGAGACGATGGGCGATGGCCGAGAGGCTGCCCGACAGCTTGTTGTAAGCCATGACGGCGGGGATGGCGGCGACCAGGCCGATCGCGGTGGCGAACAGCGCCTCGGCGATGCCGGGCGCGACCACGGCAAGGCTGGTATCCTTGCTCGCGGCGATGGCGGTGAAGCTGTTCATGATGCCCCACACGGTGCCGAACAAGCCGATGAAGGGCGCCGTCGAGCCGATGGTGGCGAGCAAGGTCAGGCCCTTTTCCAGCCGCTTCAGTTCGTCGATCATCGCCGTGCGCATGGCGCGCTCGATTCGCGTGCGCCGCTCGAACCGGCTTTCGCTGGGATCTTCGTCGCGCCAGGCGCGCGTGCCGGCGGCGAGAATGTCGCTGATGATGCCGTCGTCGTCATGGCCGCCGAGGATGACGCCGTCGCCCTGCAGCGAGATGGCCAGGGCATTGGCGGCGCGGCGCGCGCGCGCGTAGCGCAGGGCCTTGTCGAGGATCACCGCCCAGCAGGCAACGGACGCCAAGACCAGGAACACCATCACCGACTTGACGATGATGTCGGCCTGCAGGAACAGGCCGACCATCGAATGGTCGGCGGGCATCAAAGCGACATCCATCACGCGCACTCCCCTACTGACCGCCGCAGCGCAAACCCGGGCGCTGCAACGGCTGGCGAATATTCAGGCCGGCAGGCCGCGACGGGCCAAAGCACGGCAGGCCGGCAGCAGGATTGCCGCCGGCTCTAGGGGTTGCAGTAAGCCCATTGCGATCCAGTCGCAATTTCATTTGGGAGATTGCTGCTAGAACGGAAAGGGTTGGCTTTCCAGGACTGCTCCGCCGCGCCTTATGGCGCCGGAACGACCTCGAAGTTCTGCAGCACGACGCGGCAGCGCGGGCCGCCGGTCTGCTTTTCGCAGCCGGCGACGCTGTCCTTGGCCGCCTGCTCCGGCGTGCCGCGACCGAAGGCGATGAAGCCCTGCTGGCCCGATCCCGACAGGGCCATGGCCTTTTCCGCCGGGCGCGAACGGTAGACATTGTTGTAGTAGGCCGCCGCCTGCGGATTGAGGAGCTTGCCGACCGCCGCGTCGAGCGGCAGGGGATCGTAAGTCGGCAGGTCGCGTCGGCGCAGAAAGGCATCGAGCGCCGGAATCCACTGCTGCATGCCGTCCAGCAGGCCGTAGAGGTCGTGCCCATCGCCTTTGAGCGGCGGGAACAGATAAAAGTCGCTGACTCCCCCCGCCGCCACATAGGACGATTGCATGCGGCGCACCTGATCGGGCGGCAGCAGCGAATCGTTTTCGGCATAAAGCCACAATGTCGGGATGCGGCTGGTCTTGCCGTAATCGGCAAAGACCGGCGGCAGATGCTCGGGCCAACAAGTCGCCGACTGATCGGGCCCCGGCAGCGGAAAGGACACCGCGCCGCCCGACATGTTTACAACCGCCTTGAGGCCCGCCGGCGCCCGCGCGGCGAGGCCGAGCATCACCGCGCCGCCGACCGAGGTGCCGAAGCCGATGACGCGGCTGCCGTCGGCGTCGGGCCTTGCCGCCACGACGTTGAGCGCCGCCGCCATGTCATCGACCTGCGGCTTGAAGGTCGCGCCGTAATCGCCGTTGCGGCAGGCCTGCAGATTGTAAGGCGTCGGCCCCGTCGATTTGCCGAAGCCGCGCCGCGCCACCACCACCGACAGCCAACCGCGCCGGGCGAATTCGCGCGCGACATAGATGTAATTGGCCGGATCGACCGATTGGCGCGACGCGAAGTCATTGCTCTGGCCGTGGGTGATGAGCGCCACCGGCAGACGGCCCGTACGCGTCGCCTCCTTGACGATCATGGCCTGCAGCCGGAAGGGCTTGCCGTCGATCTCGACCGACAAAAAGCTGTTCTCGACGGCGAGCGGCGCCGGCGCCGCCTGCGCTACCGCGGGCAGGGCGAGCGCGCAAAACGCGAGAAGAGAAACAAAAAATCGACGCACGGCCACCCTCCGACAAGGCCCGGAGTGTGCCGCAAAAGACCGGCGGGCGAAAGCTGCCGCCGTTATGAGCGGCTTTTGAGAAGCCGCCGGCTCAACGCTTGGGCAGTCCGCGACGTTTCACGGGCAGGGATCGGGGGCGACCAGCGGCTCAGCGAGACGGGCGCGACGACTTTCGAGATCGGCCAGCAGCGCTTTCTGCTCCTTGCGCGACAAGCCCTTCCACGCCTTGATCTCGGGAATCGTGCGCAGACAGCCGCGGCACAGCCCGCTGAGCTTGTCCATCTTGCAGACGTCGACGCAGGGGCTTTTGATCTTGCGCTTGCTCATAAGGGACAGATAGAGACGAATCAGCGCGGTGCAAGGACCATGCTGACCTGATCCCCCTCGCCCTTGCGGTTCAGCGCCTCGGCACGGCGCGCGAAGGCCTTCATTTCGGCCTTGTCGAACAAGCGGTGCGCTTTGCCATGGCCGCGCGGGTCGGTCAACGCGATGCCGCGGCGATATTGCTCCGATCCCCAAAACTGAAAACTGCCCGAATCGTCGTCCATGCGCTCGACGCGCAGCCCCTGTTGCTCGGCCAAAAGGCGCAGGCTTTCGCGGCTATGCAGATAGAGATGGCGCGGCGCGTCGAGCTGCACCCAGTTCTCGCGATACTCACGCCAGGCGGCGGAGCTGCAGGTCGGCACCCGGAGGAGGATACGCCCGTCGTCGCCGATCAGACGCCTGGCATGCGCCAGCACGGCCTGTTGGTCCGGCATATGCTCAAGCGAATGATGGAACATGACGAGGCGATAGGGCCCAGCCGCCTCTTCGATGCGGCCGGGCCGCGCGATGATGCGGCCCGCCAACGTCACCTCGCCCGCCAGAAAGGCGTCGATGCCTTCGGCGCGGCGAAAGCCGGCCTCCGCCAGCATCTTCACGCGATCGCCGCGCCCGCAACCGACATCGAGGATGGTGTCATCGGGACCAAGGCCGATTTCGCGCAGCAAACGCAATTCCAGATTTGGCTTCACGGCGGCGCATAGCCAGCCGAGCAGGCCGCCCTGCCGCGTCGCTTCCCACCGCGCGGCGTAACGACGACGCCAGCTCATGCGGCGATCGCCTGCCGGCGCGAGGCTGTAATATTGCGCGGGATAATGCCGAGCGAGATCGCGCGGAATGTCGGCGATCTGCAGGCAACCGCAATCGGCGCAGGTGAAATAGTCGAAGCGTTCGCCGCTGCCGTACATCATTTCGGGCACGGAGAGGATTTCGGCGGCAGAGCCGCCGCACAGGCGACAAGACAGATGAGCGGCGGCGGTCGCCAAAACGTAGAGCCCCGGGTGTCGTTTCGCTCCCACCTTAGCGGAAGGAGTGGTAGCGGAGGAGGGATTTGAACCCCCGACACGTGGATTATGATTCCACTGCTCTAACCAACTGAGCTACTCCGCCCCAATCCGATGGCCGCGAGCGAGGCTCGTACCATTTTCCTCTTATGGGACCGGCACTTGGCCGGCCCCAGACCGCCCGGATCGAAAGGCCGGACGGCGCGGGGAAACAGGCGTATAAGTCGCCCCTCCCCGACTGTCAAGCGACGCGGGCGGAAGCAGGCTTTTGGCCCTTTTGCCGGCGTATATGGACCGCCGCACGACGCCCTGATGTACCGGATCCTTCTCCTCACCAGTCTCGCCATGGCCGCCTTCGCCGCGAATTCGCTGCTGGCGCGCGCGGCGCTGGCCGACGGGACGAGCGATCCGGGCAGTTTCACCGCAATCCGCCTCGTCTCGGGGGCTGCCGCCCTCGCCCTATTGCTGATCGGGCAGCAGGGCCGCGGCGCGCTGCGCGGAGCGCCCGGAAGCTGGCGGTCGGCCTTTTGCCTGTTTACCTACGCGATGGCCTTTTCGCTGGCCTATGTGCGGCTCGGCGCGGCGACCGGCGCCTTGATCCTGTTCGCCTCCGTCCAGGGGACGATGCTGCTCTGGAGCATCGCCCGGCGAGACCACCCGACAATGGTGGAAGCGCTCGGGCTGGCCGTCGCGTTTGGCGCCCTCGTCTATCTGTTGCTTCCGGGGCTTCGCGCGCCCGACCTTCTGGGTAGCCTGTTGATGATCGGTTCAGGCATCGCCTGGGGCGGCTATTCGCTGCGCGGACGCGGCACCGGCGATCCCTTGTTGGAAACAGCCGGAAATTTCATCCGTGCCGCCACGATCTGCATGCCGTTGATCCCGCTCACAATGCTCTATGGCCATATCACGTCGTACGGCGCGGCTTTGGCCGTCATCTCCGGCGTCATCGCTTCGGGTTTGGGCTACGCCATATGGTATCGCGTCCTGCCCCGGCTCTCCGCGAGTTTGGCCGGCACGGTGCAGTTGACCGTACCGGCGATCGCCGCGCTTGGCGCCGTGCTGTTTCTCTCGGAGGTTTTGACGCTGCGCCTTATCATCGCCAGCGCCTGCATACTCGGCGGCGTGGCGCTCGCCACGCTCTGGCGCAAACCTGCGAAAGCGGCTTAGCGCGCCGACGTCTCGCGCGCGATCATGCCGCCGCCCAGCACACGCGTGCCGTCATAAATGACGCAGGCCTGGCCGGGCGCCACGGCCTTTTCCGGCAGGTCCAGCACGACCTCGGCCACCCCGCCGCGCAGGAACAAGGTCGCCGGCGCGGGCGGACGGGTCGAACGGATCTTCACCTGCACGGCCAGCCCCTCGGCCGGCACGTCTCCCGCCAGCCAATTGAGATCGCGAAGCTGGATGCGCGTGCGGCCCAGGGCCGATTCCGGACCGACGACGACGCGGCGCGTTTCCGGTTCCAAACGCACGACATAGAGCGGCTCGCCGCCGGTCTCCGCATCGCCGATGCCGAGTCCGCGGCGCTGCCCGACGGTGAAATGCAGAATGCCGTCATGGCGGCCGAGCACCCGGCCGTCGAGATGGACGACTTCGCCCGGCTCGCCGGCTTCCGGGCGCAGCTTCTGCACCACGGCGGCATAGGAGCCGTTCGGCACGAAGCAGATGTCCTGGCTGTCCGGCTTGTCGGCGACGGCGAGGCCGTGGCTGGCGGCGAGCGCGCGCGTCTCCGCCTTGCTGGCGAGCCCGCCGAGCGGAAAGCGCAACAGCTCGAGCTGCTCGCGCGTCGTCGCATAGAGGAAATAGCTTTGATCGCGCGCCGGATCGGCCGCCATGTGCAGTTCCGCGCCGGCGGCGCCATCGCGGCGCCGAACGTAATGGCCGGTGGCGAGCGCGTCGGCGCCGAGATCGCGCGCCGCGGCGAGCAGGTCGCGGAACTTCACCGTGCGGTTACAGGCGATGCAGGGAATCGGCGTCTCGCCGCGCGCGTAGGCGTCGGCGAAAGGCTCCATCACGTCCTGGCGGAAGCGGCTTTCGTAGTCGAGCACATAATGCGGGATGCCGAGACGCTCGGACACGCGGCGCGCGTCGTGAATGTCGTCGCCGGCGCAGCAGGCGCCCTTGCGGGCCGTCGCGGCACCATGATCGTAAAGCTGCAGCGTGATGCCGATGACCTCGTAACCTTCGCCGGCGAGCATCGCCGCGACGGTCGAGGAATCGACGCCGCCCGACATGGCGACGACGACGCGCGTATCGGCCGGCGCCTTGGCAAAGCCCAGCGAGTTCAGGCCCGTCTCGCCATTACTGGCGGGGGCGATCTGCTGGGCGAGAGTCATGATCTGCGCGCTCGGATCACTTCATCATGTTGCGCGTTTCGGACGGCAGCGAGACCGTGAGGCCGTCCAATTCGTCGCTCATGATGATCTGGCAGCCGAGGCGCGAGGTGCGCGTCAGGCCGAAGGCGAGATCGAGCATGTCCTCCTCGTCTTCCGTCGCCTCGCTCAGGCGCTCGTAATCCTCGGGCTCGACGATGACATGACAGGTCGAGCAGGCGAGCGAGCCTTCGCAGGCGCCTTCGAGGGAGATGTCGTTGGCGTGGGCGATCTCCAGCACCGAGAGCCCGACGGGGGCATCCACCTCATGGCGGGTGCCATTGGGCTCGACGAAGGTCATCTTGGGCATCGGTGCTCTCTCGCTACGAAATGAAAACGAATCCGTTGGTGGCCGGCGACTACTGGGCAGCGCTCGCCGCGCCGGCCGCCTGCCGGCGCAACCGGGTCACGGCGGCGACGATCTGGGCGATGGCGGCCTCGATATCGGCCTCCGTGTTAAAGCGCCCGATGCCGAAACGCAAGGAGGCGCGGGACAATTCGTCGGACAGGCCGACGGCGCGCAGAACGTAGGACGGCTTGACCGAGGCCGTGCTGCAGGCGGAACCGGAGGAAACCGCCAACCCCTTGAGATCGGCCATCAAGGCCCCGGCATCGACGCCGGCGAAGCTGACGTTGAGATTGTTGGGCAATCGCGGACCGTTCGGCCCGGGACCGTTCACGACCAGGTTTTTTAAGCCAGCCTGCAGTCCGTCGCGCAGCCGGTCGCGCAAGGCCTGCAGGCGCGGCGCCTCCTCGGCCATCTCCTGGCCGGCGATGGCGGCCGCTTCGCCGAAACCGACGCAGAGCGGCGCCGGCAGGGTGCCGGAGCGGAGGCCGCGTTCCTGCCCGCCGCCGTCGATCAAGGGCTCCAGCCGCACGCGCGGCCGGCGGCGCACATAGAGCGCGCCGATGCCCTTGGGGCCATAGACCTTGTGCGCCGAGATGCTCATCAGGTCGACGTTCATGACATTGACGTCGAGCGGAATTTTTCCGAAGGCCTGCGCCGCGTCGGTGTGGAACAGCACGTCCTTCGCGCGGCAAAGCGCGCCGATCTCGGCGAGCGGCGCCAGCGTGCCGATCTCGTTGTTCGCCGCCATGATGGACACCAGCAGGGTGTCGTCCGTGAGCGCGGCGCTGAGTTCTTCGAGATCGATGCGGCCATCGCCGTCGACGCCGAGCCAAGTGACGCGAAAGCCCTGGCGCTCCAAACGGCGCGCGCTTTCCAGCACGCATTTATGCTCGGTGAGCGCCGTGACGATATGGCGTTTGGCCCCCGTCTCCAGACGCTCCTGGAAATAGCCGGCGCCCTTGATGGCGAGATTGTTCGATTCGGTCGCCCCCGAGGTAAAGATGATCTCGCGCGGCTCGGCGCCGATCACCCCGGCGATGCGTTCGCGGGCATATTCCACCGCCGCTTCCGCCTCGTAGCCATACAAATGGTTGGTCGAATGCGGATTGCCGAACATCTCGGTGAGATAGGGCATCATCGCCTCGCGCGCGCGCGGATCGAGCGGCGTGGTGGCGTGATTGTCGAGATAGATCGGGCGCGTCTGGCTCATGGCGTCACGCCGCGCTCGTCTTGCCGGGGCCGCCATTGCCCAGTCGCGTCCACAGACTCCCCCAGGCGGCCAGAAACGCCTCGACATCGCTCGGCGCGCTCTTCCAGCCGAAGCTGACGCGAATCGCCGTCGCCGCTTCGGCGGTAGGCACCCCCATGGCGCTCAAGACGTGCGATGCCGTGACTTTGCCCGACGAGCAAGCCGCGCCGGCGCTGACCGCGACGCCGGCAAGATCGAGCGCCATGACCTGCGTCTCGTTGGCGACGCCCGGCATGGTCAGACAAGACGTGTTGGCGAGACGCGCGGTGGATTGCGCGAATACGCGAGCGTTCGGGGCGAGCGCAAGGACGCCCGCCTCGAGCTTGTCGCGCAGCACCGCCAGACGGACCTGCTCGCTCATGCGCGCCATGGCTTCCGCGGTCGCAGCGCCGAAGCCGGCAATGCCCGGCAGGTTCTCCGTGCCGCCGCGCCGGCGCCGTTCCTGTCCGCCGCCGCCGATCAAGGGCGCGACATCGATGCCGGGACGCAACACCAGCGCGCCGACGCCGAGAGGCCCGCCCAGCTTGGCCGACGACAGGCTCATCATGTCGACGCCGAGCGTGCCCATGTCGCAAGGCAGCCGCCCGGCGGCGGCGATGGCGTCGCAATGGACGATGGCGCCGCGCGCGCGCGCAAGCTCGGCGATTTCGGCGACCGGCTGAATGGCGCCGGTCTCGTTATTGGCCAGCATGACCGAGACGAGAACGTCGGAGGCATCGGCGCCGAGCGCCTTATCGAGCGCCGCGACATCGATCACGCCGTTGCCGTCCACGGGAATCTCGCCGCAAACCGCCGCCCGCTGGGCGGGGACCGAAACCGAATCATGTTCGACCGCCGACAGCAGGATCCGACGACGGCGCGCGCCATGCAGGGCCAGCGCATTGGCCTCGCTGCCGTTCGACGTGAAAACCACGCCCGCCGTGGTCGCGCCGGTCGACACGGCGATCTGCGCGCGCGCGTCCTCGACGACGCGACGCGCCAGACGCCCGAAGCGATGCACCGAAGACGGATTGCCCGTCAAGTCGAGCGCCGACAGCATCGCCTCGCGCGCCACGGGACGCAGCGGAGACGCGGCATTGTCGTCGAGATAGACCGAGGTCGGCATGGCTATCGGCCTTCAGACGTTATTCGGCGGCGGTCGCGTTGGCCGGCATCGACTTGCGCGTGATCGTGCAAGAGGTGCCGAGCACGCGTCGCTCGCAGACGTCGGCCAAGGACACCGCGCTGAGGAAGAGATGGATATGGTTGCCCAGCTCTTCCCACAGGTCATGGGTGATGCAGCGGCCGTTGAGGCCGGTGCATCCTTTGGGCGCGCCGGGCAGGCAGCGCGTGGCGCGGATCGGTTCATCGACCGCCTGGATGATGTCGGCGATGCGCGTGTCTTCCATCGGCTGGCCGAGCAGATAGCCGCCGCCGGGCCCCCGCACGCTGCGCACCAGGCCGCGCCGGCGTAGCCGCGCGAACAGCTGTTCGAGATAGGACAGCGAGATTTCCTGGCGCGTGGCGATGTCGGCGAGCGGCACCGGCTTGCCGGCGCTGTTCTTCGCCAGATCGGCCATCGCCATCACCGCATAGCGGCCCTTCGTGCTTAATTTCATAGATGCCTACCGGTGCAGAACCTTGTTGCGTTCGTCGGTATCGCGGGCGGCCGGCTCGTGTCGCTCCTGACGCTCGACCTCTTCGAGGCGGCGGCGCAGCGTCGCCACCTGATCGGCCAAGGCGTCGATGGCGCGCGCCACCGGGTCGGGCAGGTCGGCCGACGGCGTGCCGTAGGCATAGAAGCAATCGTCGGGCGTCTCCTCGGCCGGCGGGCGGACGGCGCCGTTATCGTAAGTGGCGCGCTGGGCCAGTTCGATCACGGCGGCATCGCGGTCGACCACGGCGCGGGCCGGAATGCCGACCATGGTGGCGGCCGCCGGAACGTCCTTCAGCACCACGGCATTGGCGCCGACGCGGGCGCCCTCGCCGACCGTGATGGGGCCGAGGACCTGGGCGCCGGCGCCGACGATGACCTTATTCATCAGGGTCGGGTGACGCTTGCCGCCCTTCAGGGAGGTGCCGCCGAGAGTGACGCCCTGGTAGAGGGTGACGTCGTCGCCGATCACGGCGGTCTCGCCGATCACCACGCCCATGCCATGGTCGATGAAAAAACGGCGGCCGATCTGGGCCCCGGGGTGGATTTCGATGCCGGTGAGGAACCGCCCGAGCTGGGTCAGCCAGCGCCCGAGCAGCAGAAAACCTCGCGTCCAGGCGGCATGGCCCAGGCGATAAAAGAACAAAGCATGAAAACCGGGGTAGCAGAGAACCACTTCCAACCGCGAACGGGCGGCCGGGTCGCGCGCCATCATCGAGTCAATGTCGCTGCGAAGATGCTTGAAAAACATGGGTCCCGCCGTGGTAATATCCGATTATGACAACTATTCCAGCGCGTTGAGCCGCGCCGCGATCCGGGCCGCGTCATCGAGCGGCGTATTCCATGGGTCGCAGCGCTGAAAACGCCGCGTCTCCGATGTTCGGCCCTTCTCTCCGGACCCGGTGACGACCATATAGAATTCCCCCTCAACGGGGTCAAGTTTAGCTGCCTTGAAAAGGAACAGTCTATGCGGATTACCCGAGTCCAGAACTCAGCTATCGGCGCGTCTCGCGCCCCGCTGATCTGAGGCCGCCATGCCCGACGTGATTTTCAACGGCCCCGACGGCCGCATCGAAGGCCGCTATCAACATAGCAAAGAGCCGAACGCGCCCGTGGTGTTGCTGCTGCATCCCCATCCGATGCACGGCGGCACGATGAACAACAAGGTCGTCTACACCCTGTTCCACGCCTTCGCGAAGCGCGGCTTCTCGGCCTTGCGCTTCAACTTCCGCGGCGTCGGCCGCTCGCAGGGCGGCTTCGACCATGGCGTCGGCGAATTGAGCGACGCCGCCGCCGCGCTCGACTGGGTGCAGTCGCACAATCCGGACGCGGCGCGCTGCTGGGTCGCCGGCTTCTCGTTCGGCGCCTGGATCGGCATGCAATTGCTGATGCGCCGCCCCGAGATCGAAGGCTTCATCTCGATTTCGCCGCCGGCCGACCGCTACGACTTCACCTTCCTCGCCCCCTGCCCGTCCTCCGGCTTGATCGTCCAGGGCGACAAGGACGAGACGGTGCCGGAAGCCGACGTCGCCAAGCTGGCGCATAAGCTCGCCAACCAGCGCGACATCACGGTCGACTACAAGCTCATCAAGGGCGCCAACCACTTCTTCACCGACAAGCTCCCCGAGCTGGAAGGCCTGGTCGACAAGTACCTCGACAAGGCCCTTGCGCCCGCCGCCGAAAAGCCCGCCAAGGTCGCCAAGGCGAGCTGAGGCGAGAGATTGCGGCGTTTCATGTGAAACAGGCGGTGAAGTCATTTCATCGCCTGTTCTTTTTCCGCCCTAACCGTCTAGTCAAGCCGCGCGCACGCGCCGTCTGTTTAAGCCGCGCGCACGCGCGCGATGAACCCTTCGACTTCGGCGCTCAAACTGCCCGACTGGCGCGCCAGATCGTCGGCGGCCGACAGCACCTGATGGGCGGCGGTGCCGGTTTCGCCGACGGCCTGCGCGACCTCGTCGATGGTCGCCGTGACGTTCTGCGCGCCGGCGGACAGTTGCTGGATATTGCGCAGGATCTCGTCGGTCGCCGATAGCTGCTCCTGCACCGCCAGCGCGATTTCCTGGGCGATATCGTTGAGCCCGCCGATGGTCTGGCCGATGGTCGCCGTCGCCGCGACGGACTGGCTCGCCGCCGCCTGCATTTCGGCGATCTTAGCGCCGATCTCCTGAATCGCTTTGGCCGTCTGCATGGCGAGCGATTTCACCTCCGACGCGACGACGGCGAATCCCTTGCCCGCCTCGCCGGCGCGCGCCGCCTCGATGGTCGCGTTCAAGGCGAGCAAGTTGGTCTGGCTGGCGATACCGTCGATCAAGGTCACCACATCGCCGATCTGCTGCGCGGCGACGCTAAGGCTGCGCATCTGGGCATTGCTGCGTTCCGCTTCCTTAACTGCGCCGGCCGCCATTTTGCTCGATTCGGTCACGCGCTTGCCGATTTCGCCGACCGACAAAGTCAATTGCTCCGTCGCGCTGGCGACGATCTGGACATTGCTCGAGGCCTGCTGCGAGCTGCTGGCGACGCTCAACGAACGGGCGTTGGTCTGCTCGGCGGTCTGCGACATGGATTGCGAGGTGCTCTGCAATTCGCGCGCAGCGGAAGAGACGATGCCGACGATCTGCTGCACGCTCGCCTGGAACTCGTCGGCGAGGCGCGCGAGGGCTGCCTTTTTCTCCACCTCGGCCCGGCGCTTGAGGTCTTCCTGCTCGCCGCGCAGACGCTGGCCGTCCAGCATGCTGGCGCGGAACACTTCCAGGGCGCCGGCCATCACGCCGATCTCGTCGCCGCGGCCGATGCCGGAGATGTCGATGTCGGTCTCGCCTTCGGCCAGGCGTCCGATCTGCCCCGCCATGCGGCGGACCGGCGCGCCGATCCCGCGCATCAAGGCGACGCAGATGACGATCATCGTCAGCACGGCCCCGGCGGCAAGGCCGGCGGCGACATAGCCCAGACGGCGAGTGAGCTCCCCCGTCGCCGCGCTGACGGCGGCGGCACGCGCCGTTTGCGCGTCGCGCAGCTTCAGGAACGCATCGGCGATGGTAACCGCCGCGTCCGCAATCTCGGCATGCATGAAGCGGGTGCCCGGGGTGACGCCGTCGCCTTTCTTTAAGGCCGGCAGCAACTTGCTTTCGAAGGTTTCGACAATGTCGCCGTAGCTTATCGTCGCCAACGCGAACAGGCGCTTGTCCTGGTCGACGGCGAGCGTTTGCGTGACCCGAGAGAACAGTTCGCTCGTCACCACTTTCTGGGCTTTCCACGCCGTCTCGGCCTCGACCAGATTGGGATTGATCAGCGCCGTGCCGATGATCTGATAGGTCTTGGCCGCCGCGGCCGCGGCATCGCCGATCAGCAGCGTTTCGCGCGCGGCCGCGTCGGTCAAGCTCTGGCTTTTATACATGGCATCGATCGAATAGAGCGTGATCGCGGACAACGACAGCGTCGTCACGGCGGCGACGAAGAATCCGAGAAGAAGCTTACGGGAAATCGTCCAACGCATAGGTCACGGTCCGCATCTGTTGAGATGCCGATCTCTTAACCGAGTTCTATGAACTCTCGCGGTCCGCTTCGTTAAGACGCGTTAACGATGCGGCAAGACCAACTGGCCACCGGTCGCCGCCGCTTTGACGCCCGTGGTGCGCGGCAAGCTGAGCGGCAGGCCGCGCAGACTGCGCACGGCAAGAAAGCCGAAGGCCTGCGCCTCAAGGGCGTCGCCATCCCAGCCGAGTTTATCGACCGCCTGCACCGGCGCGGCGAGCGCAGCGCGCAAGGCCGCCATGAGCGCCGCGTTGTGCCGGCCGCCGCCCGCCACCAGCCAGCGCTTCGGCGCCGCCGGCAGATGCTCTTCGGCGCGCGCCACCGCGGCGGCGGTGAAGGCGGCGAGGGTCGCCGCGCCGTCGGCCACCGACAGGCCGGCGATCGCCGCCGTCATGAAATGGTTGCGGTCGAGCGACTTGGGCGGCAGGCGCCCGAAGAAGGCATTGTCGAGCAGCGCCGCGAGCCGCGCCTCATCGACGCGGCCCGACGCCGCGAGCTTGCCGCCGTCGTCGTAGGCCCGGCCGGTGTGATAGCGCACCCAGTCGTCGAGCGGCGCGTTGCCCGGCCCGGTATCGAAGGCGAGCAGATCGTCATCCCCTTCTGCTTGCGACGGGCCGACCCAGGTGACGTTGGCGACGCCGCCGAGATTGAGCACGGCAAGCGGCCGTTCGAGATCGGCGACCAACGCGCGATGAAACAGCGGCACCAGGGGCGCGCCCTCGCCGCCCGCCGCCACGTCGGCGCTGCGAAAATCGTTCACCACCGGAATGCCGGTAAGCGCCGCGAGCAAGGCGCCGTCGCCGATCTGGCGCGTGATGCCGTCCTTCGGGCGATGCAGGATGGTGTGGCCGTGAAAGCCGACCACGTCGACGCTGGCCGGCGTGCGTCCCGCCTCGGCGAGCAGCCGCCGCACGGCCTCGGCATGGGCCTCGGTCAGCAGGCGCGCCACGGCGGCCTCCTCGGCCGTGGTTCCCTCACCGCCGAGCAGCCCGCGCAGGCGCTCGCGCAACTCCGTCCCATAGGGCAGCGTCAGGGCCGCGCCGGTCTCCTGAACGGCGACGCCGTCGCTGCGGATCAGCGCCGCGTCGATGCCGTCGAGCGAAGTGCCGCTCATCAGCCCGAGCGCCCAAATCGGCCGGCTGGCGCGGGCGCGCAGCAGGCTCGCCGGATCGGCGTCGGACGGGGAGGTTCTGGGGGCGGTCAGGGCGATGGCGGCAAATCCTTATGGAAAGGGCTCGAGAGCCGTTCCGTTGTCGTTTCCCGGCGGATTGTGCTAAATCCACCCGCCGTCTGCAAACGGAACCGCGCGCCGACGGCCCCTTTTCATTCTCCGACCCACCGGCGCCGTCATGACCAGCTTCCAGCCCCGCTCCGATTTTCTGCGCGTCATCATCGAGCGCGGCTATCTGCACCAATGCACCGACCTGGAGGCGCTCGACAAGCGCCTGACCGCCGGCGTCGTCACCGCCTACAACGGCTTCGACGCCACCGGCGATTCGCTCCATATCGGCCATCTGGTGCCGATCATGATGCTGCGCTGGCTGCAGAAGACCGGCCACCGGCCGATCGCCCTCATGGGCGGCGGCACCACCAAGGTGGGCGATCCGTCCGGCAAGGACGAGACGCGCAAGATGCTGAGCGACGCCGACATCGCCGCTAATATCGCCAGCATCAAGCGGCCCTTCGCCAAGCTGGTGAACTTCGGGGATGGCCCGACCGACGCCTTCATGGTGAACAACGCCGATTGGCTCGACGAACTGCGCTATATCCCGTTCCTGCGCGACGTCGGCCGGCATTTCACCATCAACCGCATGCTGACGTTCGACAGCGTGAAGCTCCGCCTCGAGCGCGAGCAGCCGCTGACCTTCCTCGAATTCAACTACATGATCCTGCAGGCCTACGACTTCGTCGAACTGGCGCGCCGCCACGGCTGCTGCCTGCAGATGGGCGGCTCCGACCAATGGGGTAATATCGTCAGCGGCGTCGATCTCGGCCGCCGTGTCGCCAACGTCGACCTGTTCGGCTTGACTTGCCCGCTCATCACCACCGCGTCGGGCGCCAAAATGGGCAAGACCGTGGCCGGCGCGGTCTGGCTCAACCCCGACCGCTTCTCGCCCTACCAGTACTACCAATTCTGGCGCAACACCGAGGACGCCGACGTCGGCCGCTTCCTCAAACTGTTCACCGACCTGCCGCTCGCCGAGATCGCCAAGCTCGAAGCCCTGCAGCGCGCCGAGATCAACGAGGCGAAAAAGCTGCTGGCGCTGGAAGCCACCGCGCTCTGCCATGGCCGCGAGGCTGCGGATGACGCCGCCGAGACGGCGCGCAAGACCTTCGAGGAAGGCGTGACCGGCGATGCCCTGCCGACGGTGGAGATCGCGCGCGGCGAATTCGCCGACGGCATCGCTGCCTTCGCGCTGTTCGCCCGCGCCGGCCTGGCCGCCAGCAACGGCGAGGCTCGCCGGCTCATCAAAGGCGGCGGCGCCCGCCTGAACGACGCGCCGGTATCCGACGAAGCGCAAAAGGTGACGGCCGCCGATGCCGCCGATGGCGTCATCAAGCTCTCCGCCGGCAAGAAGCGTCACGCGCTGGTGAAACTGATCTAGTTCTGCGCTTCGATTGGCGCTTTCGGCGGCGGCGCTTCGCGCTCGGCCGGATCGGCGCCGGGCGCCGGCATGTCGCTTTCGAAAATGCCGAACAGGCCGCGCAGGAAGCCCGGCGTCAGCGTCGCCAGAGGATTGACCGACACGTCGGGATCGTCGAGCTTTCCGGTCATGCGGTAGGTGGCGGCGAACACGCCCGAGCCGTCGCCGCCGGTGAGCAGGCGACCGAGCAGCGGAATATTGCCCAGCACCGAATTGAGCGTATAGGCCGGCACCACCGTGCCGCGCAGCGCCAGCGTGTCGTCGCGAAAGCTCACCCATCCTTCGGCAGTGAAGCCGAGCGACGGCCCGTTCATCTTCGTCGCCTTGGTGATCAGCACGTCGTCCTTCAGCGTGAAGGGCGCGTCGAACCGGTCGAAGCTGATGCCGTCGCCGCGCAGGATGTTGAGAATGCCGGTGAGCGAGGCGACCGACAACAGCTTGGCGAGGCCCGGCGCGTTGATCAGATGGAAATTCTCGATCTGCGCATGGCCGGTGAGCGGCGGATCGCCCTTGGCCGCCTGCGAATCGTCGTAGCGGCCCTCGATGCTGAGCTTGCCGCCGACGAAATCCTCGCTCACGTCGAGCGCCTTCAGCACGCTGCCGGCATCGTCAGACTGCACGACGACGCGGCGATTCGCGCCGTCCGGCAATAAGCGCAAGGTGAAGCTCTTGCCCGGCGCGGGATGGCCGTCGATGGCGATATTGCGCCACAGCTTGCCCTCGCGGCGGAGCGTGCCGCTCGCGTCGGCCAGGCCGCCGCCGACGCCCAAGCGCATATGCTCGACCGCCAGCTTGATCGACAACGGCGGCGGGTCCTCGATCGGCAGCGCGTTGGGGTCGGCCGCCTCCTCGCCGTCGAGATTGAAGAAGGGCTCGACATCGAGCGCCTTGCCCTTAAGGGCGATGTCGAAGCCGCCGGCCGGACGTAGCGCGACGTCCGCCGTCAGATCGCTGTTGCCATAAACCATGCGATCGAGGCGCACGCTGCTCGGTTTGCCGTCGGCGGAGAAGCGCGCCGAACCGGCGGCGTGCAAGTCCGCCGCATCGACGGCGAAGGAGCGGATCGCGGTCAGTTTCTCCCCGGCGAGCGCGATATCGGCCTTGAGGGTGCCCGGCACGCCGGCCTCCTTGCGCCAGCCGATCGGCGACAGCGCCAGGACCGTGCTCGTCAAATCGCTCGTCACCGCCAGGTTTTTCACCTTTTGCGGCGTTTCGGTCAGCGTCGCCTGCACGCCCATCATGCCGGCCACCATGTCGCCGAAATCGAGACCGATGCTTTGGCGCGCCGCATCGTCGAGGTCGGCCTTGACCACCAGCTTGCGCTGCACGTCGCGCGCATTGAACGTCTCGTTCCAAGCGATCTCGGCCAGCGTGCCGCCGAGCTTGGCCGTGCCGCTCACCTCCATGCCCTTGCCGTCGAGCTGCAAGGTGAAGGCGCCCTCGGTCAGGTCCTGCCCGAGCGCGACCTGCGGCAAGGATAGTCCGCGCGATGTCGCCGAGGCGGCAATCGCCACCTGCTTGAAGGTCAGGCTGTTCAGCAAGGGCAAGCGGATGGCGAGCCGCACCGCCGCGTCGCCGCCGGCATCGCGCGGAGCGATGCCGAGCTCCTTGGCATAGCCGAGACGCGGCCGGTCGAGGATTTCGAGAATCTGCCGCATGCCGCCGCGCGCCACCGCCTCGACCGCCAGATGTTCCTTGTCGCCATCGAGGCCCGTGATGTCGACTTTGCCCGAATCGAGTTGCACGCCATTGGTTTCGCCGCCGGTGACCACGAAACTGAGCCCGCTAAGATTCACCGTGGCGGTGCCGCGCCCGTTAGTCAGGATGGGTAGCGGCTGAAAGTAACGTAGCGCGATGTCGGTGTAATTGAAGGTGCCGACGAGGCTGTCCGGCTTGAAACTGTCGATGCCGGCCGCGCCGGCGGCGCCGCCGAGCGTGACGCGCGCCTGGCCGACGCGGCCCTCGATCATGTTGGCCATGACCCATTCGCGGCCGTTCTTGGCGGCATCGGGCGGCCAATAGCGTTTGAGATCGGCGAGCGACAGCGCTTTCAGCGCCACGTCGGCGGTGAGCTTGAACGGTCCGCCGACGATGCCGGGCTGTTCGCCCTCGGCCGCGAGGCGCGCGTCGATCACCGTGCCCTGCTCTTCCGGGCCGATCGCCAAGGTGAACTGGTCGAGATCGGCGACGGCGAGATTGTCCGTCAGCGCGCCGCGCAGCACGAGCGAGCGCACGGGCATGCCCGGCCCTTGCGGCTCCCACGGCAGGTCGATGCTGCCCGCGCCGCCGACGAGATCGATGTCGGCGCGGCTGATGGTGCCGTCGATATCCGCCTTCACGCGCAGGCTGCCGCTGATCGGCAGTTTCGCGCCGGCGAGCGGCGCCAGCAAGGGCACGCGCGCGGCGAAGAGCGCGGGGGCGATTTCCTTGAGATCGAGCTTTGCCGCGACATCTCCCCGCTCGATATCGTAGGTGCCGTCGATGGCGAAATCGGCCGTCTCGCCGCCCATGTCGAGGCCGAAGCTGCCGCGCAGGCGGATGCTCGCCGCGCCGCGCAAGACCACGAAGGTCGCCGACGGCGCGCGCCAGGTGACGTCGAGCTTGCGGTCGATCAGCGTGATATCCGCGTCGATCAGCGTGAAGCTGGTCAAGAATCCGAGATTGGCGCGCGGATCCGGCGGCGCAAGCAGGTCGGTGACGACCTTGGTGAAGATATCGGCGCCGCCTTGCCCCAAAGCCTCTTGCTCCGGCGCAGCCGCGACGTCCGGCAAGGCCTCGGTCAGCTGAATGGCGCCGTCGGCCTCGCGCGTCAGCACCAGATGCAGGCCGACCACTTCCAGGCTGGTCGGCTCCAGGCGTCCGCGCAGCAGCGCCCGCGCGCTGAGGCCGACGGTGAGTTCCGGCAACTGCGCCTTGACCTGACCGTTCGCGTCGGCAAGGCGCACGCTGATGGCCCGCAGTTGCAAGGCGCGGCCGCGGCCATCCCAGGTCAGGATGGTGTCTTGCAATTCGACCGAGAGAGAACCGTCGTCCGGTTCCAGCGCCTGCACGATGTAGGGCGTGAAGAAGCCGACCGACATCGGTCCGCTCGCCAAGCGGATCGTCAGGAAAATGGCAAGGACGGTCATCCCCGCCGCGAGCAGGGCGATGGCTTCGAGCAGAAACTTGGCGGTGCGACGCATCGTGGAAACGGGGCTTCCCTGAGCCTGGACGGTGACGGCTGAAACTATGGCGTAAGCGGTCTGATGGGCCCGCCTTGACCGTGCGGGAAACTTCCCGCAGTCTGCGCCAAATCGCGGCGGCAGGAAATGGAACAGTTGGCTTTTTTACCCGATCCCGCATCCTTGCCGAAGGCTGCCGACCGAGAGGCCGCCAGCCGGGGATGCGATCAATTGCGCGATGCCGCCGCGCAAAGCGACGACCGGGGCGATGAGCCCACGCTGAAAAGCTTTGTCGAGGACCTGATCGCCGACGCGCGCGGCGCCGCGCTGTGCGATGCCTTTTTCGGTAATAGCCCGTTCCTGACGCAAGCCATTCTCGCCGATCCGGAGGATTTTCGCCGCCTGCTCGCGGACGGCCCGGACGCGCGCTGCGCCGCCGCCCTCGCCGATGCCACGGCGGCGGCCGACGGCAGCGCCGACGATCTGATGGCGGCATTGCGCCGCGCAAAGCGGCGCAGCGCGCTGGCCATCGCCGCCGCCGACATCGCCGGCGCCTGGCCGCTCGAACGCGTCACCGCCGCGCTCAGCGAGTTGGCCGAACGCACGCTTTCGCTCGTCGTCGCCCATCTGCTGCGCGCCGCCGCCGCGCGCGGCGAGATCGGCCTGAAGAATCCCGACGCGCCCGAACAAGGCTCGGGCTTCACCGTGCTCGGCCTCGGCAAGCTCGGCGCGCGCGAATTGAACTATTCCAGCGACGTCGACCTCTTCGTGCTGTTCGACGAGGAGACGATGGACTATCGCGGCGCGCAAAGCCCGCAGCAATTCGCCGTGCGGCTGGCGCGCGACATGGTGCGCATGATGGAAGAGCGCACCCAGCACGGTTATGTGTTCCGCACCGACCTGCGCCTGCGCCCCGATCCCGGCGCGACGCCGCTCGCCGTCTCCATGCTCGCCGCCGAAATCTATTACGAGAGCATGGGCCAGAATTGGGAGCGCGCCGCCATGATCAAGGCGCGCACGGTGGCGGGCGACCGCGCCGTCGGCGATGCCTTCATCGCCAGCCTGCGGCCCTTCATCTGGCGCAAGAATCTCGATTTCGCGGCGATCCAGGACATTCACTCGATCAAGCGCCAGATCAACGCCCATCGCGGCGGCGAGAAGATCGCCGTCGCCGGTCATAACGTGAAGCTCGGGCGCGGCGGCATCCGCGAGATCGAATTCTTCGCCCAGACGCAGCAACTCATCTGGGGCGGTCGCGATCCGCGCCTGCGTTCGCGCCCGACCTGCGAGACGCTCGATGCCCTCGTCGCCGTCGGCCGTGTGCAAGCGGAGACGGCGGCGGAACTGAAGGATTCCTACGTCTTCCTGCGCCGCGTCGAACACCGCCTGCAGATGATCGAGGATCATCAGACCCACAGCCTGCCCGAGAGCGACGAGGCCCTGCGCCATGTCGCCGTCTTCCTCGGCTATGACGGCACGGAGGCTTTCGCCGCCGCCTTGACGATGCATTTGTCGCGGGTCGAGAAACATTACGGCGAATTGTTCGAGGAAGCGCCGGATCTCTCCGGCGACACCGGCGGCAGCCTGGTCTTCACCGGCACCGAGGACGATCCGGAAACGTTGAAGACGCTCGGCGAGATGGGCTTCAAGGACGGCTCGGCCATCTCGGCCGTGGTGCGCGCCTGGCATCACGGACGATACCGGGCGACGCGCAGCGCCCGGGCCCGCGAACTGCTCACCGAATTGATGCCGCGCCTGCTGACGGCGCTCGGCAAGACCGCCAATCCCGATGCCGCTTTCCTGAATTTCGACGAGTTCCTGAAGCGCTTGCCGGCCGGCGTGCAGCTCTTCTCGCTGTTTCACGCCAATCCGGAATTGCTCGGCCTGGTGGCGGAGATCATGGGCAGCGCGCCGCGCCTCGCGGCTTATTTGAGCGGCAACCCCTCCCTGCTCGACGCCGTGCTGACCGAAGGCTTCGAGGACGCCATTCCCGGCTCAGAGGCCCTGAGCGCCGATCTCGACTCGCGCCTGGAGCAGGCGCGCGACTTCGAGGACGTGCTGGAAATTTCCCGCCGCTTCGCCAACGACAACAAGTTCCGCGTCGGCCTGCAGACCCTGCGCGCGCGCATCGACGCCGACAGCCAAGGAGCGGCGCTGGCCAATATCGCCGACGCGCTGATCGCCCGGCTCTATCGCGAAGTATCGCGCGATTTCGCCCGCGTCCACGGCAGCCTGCCGGGCGGCGAGATGGCCGTGATCGCCATGGGCAAGCTCGGCGGCCAGGCCCTGGCGGAGAATTCCGACCTCGATCTGGTCTTCGTCTATGACGCGCCCGACATGGAGGCGCGCTCGACCGGCGACAAGCCGCTCGGCGCCAGCCTCTATTACCTGCGCCTCGGCCAGCGTCTGCTCAGCGCCCTCTCGGTGCCGACCTCGGAAGGCAAGCTCTACGAGGTCGACATGCGTCTGCGGCCTTCGGGCAATTCCGGCCCGCTCGCCGCCAGCCTGACCGCCTTCGCTCAATATCACGCCGAGGCGGCCTGGACCTGGGAACATATGGCCCTCACCCGTGCCCGCCTGATCGCCGGCGAGCCGGCCTTGCGCGCCCGGCTTGAGGGCGAAATTCGCGACATTCTCACCCGTCCGCGCGATCCGGAACGGCTGCTGACCGACGTGGACGATATGCGCCAGCGCCTGCACCGCGCCCGCCCCGCCGCCTCGGTCTGGGACGTCAAGGACCGCCGCGGCGGCCTGATCGACGTCGAATTCACCGCGCAATATCTGCAATTGCGTCACGGCCATGACCGGCCGGAGATTTTATCCGTCGCCACCGGCGCGGCGCTTGCCCATGCCACCGAGATCGGCGCGCTCGACCGAGCGGACGCGGAGGTATTGATCCAGGCGGACCGTCTGTGGCGCACCATTCTCGGCATGCTGCGACTGACGGTCGCCGGCAGCTTCATCGAGATTCAAGCGCCCGCCGGATTGAAGGCGGCGCTCGCCGCGGCAGCCGGGGCGGCGGATTTCGACGCGCTCAAGCAACGGATGGCCGAGACGGCGACCAAGGTTCAGGCTATCTTTCGCAACGTCATTGAAGATCCGGCGCAGCGGGCCGTAGGCGCACCGCCGCGGCCGCCGGAAACGGACAGCTTTTCTTAAACGCCACAACACTCTTACAAGGAGATTGCCTCATGGCTTTGCAGGTTGGCGACAGCGCCCCCGACTTTGAAATGCCGACGGACGACGGCAGCAGCATTTGGCTCTCGGCTCTGCGCGGCAAGAAGGTCGTGCTGTATTTCTATCCCAAGGACGACACGCCGGGCTGCACGGTCGAGGCCTGCTCGTTCCGCGACAATCTGCCGGACTTCAAGGGCGTGAATGCCGAGATCATCGGCGTCTCGCGCGACGACAGCGTCAGCCATCAGCGCTTCCGCAACAAGTTCGGCCTGAACTTCACGCTCGCCTCGGATACGACCGGCAAGGTCACCGAGGACTACGGCGTGTGGACCGAGAAGAGCATGTACGGCAAGACCTTTATGGGCATCCAGCGCGCGACCTTCCTGATCGACGAGAAGGGCAAGATCATGCACATCTTCCCGAAGGTCTCGGTCGAAGGCCACACTGCCGAAGTGCTCGCCGCCCTGAAGGGCGAACTGCCGCTCGCCGCCCCTGCCGCCAAGGCGCCGGCCAAACCGGCCGCGAAGAAGAAGGCGAAGTCCTCTTCCGCCAAGCCTGTCGCCGCCAAGAAACCGGCGACCAAGAAGGCCGCGCCGAAGACATCCGTGAAGAAGAAGGCGGCGCCGAAGAAAAAGGCCCCGGCCAAGAAGAAGACCGCCAAGAAGACCGTGAAGCTCGCAAAGAAGCCCGCCAAAAAGGCGTCGAAGAAAGTCGCGAAAAAGGCGAAAAAGACCGTCGCCAAGAAGGCCAAGAAGAAGGCCGCGAAGAAAAAATAAGCGCCACGGCGCCGACGAACATAAGGGCCGGGAGCGATCCCGGCCCTTATCTTATGCGGTCGCGATTCTAGAAAGCTCAGTGCTGGTTGTTCTGGCGCCGGATCTTCTCGTCTTCCTCGCTCATGCCGATCCAGGTGCTGGGCGGCAGCTTGGCCGGCTCGAGCGGAATGCGCTTCGACATTTTCGCGCCTTTCGGATAGCCGGCGATCTGCAGCAGCCAGGCTTCCTCGTCGCCGACGCTGCCGAACCAGTAGCGCGAATTTTCCGGCAGCAGCAGGCCTTCATGCGGGCCGAAATCGCCGATCTCGACGTCGCCGGGCCCGTAGAACTTCACCCGCCCTTTGAGGACCATGTAGATGAGGTCCATGTTGGGATGATAATGCAGGTTGTTCTCGCCGCCCTTGTTGAGCACCTGGATCGAGGCGCGGCAGGAATCGGTGCCGGCCAGCTTCACATGCAGCTTCTTGCCTTCTTCGATAGCCGCTTCGGGACCGTTGAAGTCGAAGGTCTTGATGCCGGCTTCGGCAGCCAGAAAGAAGGCTTCCTTCTTTTCCGCGCCCCGTTTGTCTTCCATATGCAAGTCGCCGGCGGTCGCTTCTTTCACATCGCTCATGCGTTTTCTCCCCATGCGGCGCGCTCATGGCGCGCCTTGTTATGGGGCGAGCATAACGCCGTGCATGCGACGCGAGAAGCGCGCGGACGAGGAAGAACATGTCGCGATTCGCGCGACTCTTATGCAGGAGATGTCTTGTAGAAGTGTGAAGTGGGTGTCGCGCGACAAGCGTTAGTCGATGTCGGAAACGCCCTTCTTCGGCTTCTCGCCGGTCACGCGCTGCGCCAGGGCCGCCTGCATGAAAGGATCGAGATCGCCGTCCAGCACGCCGCCGGAATTGCTGGTTTCCACGCCGGTGCGCAGATCCTTCACCATCTGATAGGGCTGCAGCACGTAGGACCGAATCTGATGGCCCCAGCCGATGTCGGTCTTCTGGTCCTCGATCGCCTGGGCCGCCGCCTCGCGGATCGCCAGCTCGCGCTCATACAGGCGCGCCTTCAGCATGTCGAAGGCCATGGCGCGGTTGCGGTGCTGCGAGCGGTCGGTCTGGCAGGACACGACGATGCCGGTCGGCATATGGGTGATGCGGATAGCGCTGTCGGTCTTGTTGATGTGCTGGCCGCCGGCGCCCGACGCGCGGTAGGTGTCGATGCGCAGGTCCTTGTCGAGAATCTCGACCTCGATGCTGTCGTCGATCTCGGGATAGACGTAGATCGACGAAAAGCTGGTATGACGCCGCCCCGCCGAGTCGTACGGCGAGATGCGCACCAGACGATGCACGCCGGTCTCGGTCTTGAGCCAGCCGAAGGCATTGGGCCCGACGATCTTGACGGTGGCGGACTTGAGTCCGGCCTCTTCGCCTTGGCTTTCCTCGATCCATTCGACCTTATAGCCGTGCTGCTCGGCCCACCGCGTGTACATGCGCAGCAGGATTTCCGCCCAGTCCTGCGACTCGGTGCCGCCCGCGCCGGCATGGACTTCGAGGAAGGCGTTGTTGAGGTCCGCCTCGCCCGACAGCAGGCTTTCGAATTGGCGCTTCTTCGCCTCGTCGCGCAGCGCGGTCAAGGCCGCCTGCACTTCATCGAGCGTCGCCTGGTCGCCCTCGGCGTCGGCCAGTTCGGCCAGTTCGACGTTGTCTTTATATTCCTGCTCGGTCTTTCGCACGCCCTCGACCAGCGTCGATAGCTGGGTGCGCTCGCGCATGATTTTTTGCGCGGCTTGGGCGTTGTTCCAGAGGGCGGGGTCTTCGGCCTTGGCGTCGAGTTCGCTCAGGCGGCGCAGCGCGTTATCCCAGTCAAAGATACCTCCTCAGCAGCGCAAGCGACTGCTGGGTTTCGGCGGTCAGTTTCTCGATCTCGGCGCGCATAAGCCTCTCCGGTCAGGGAGGCGTCGTTTTGACCGATTTGCCGGCAAAACGCAACGGGGTTGGGCGCTGTGACGCCCAACCCCGTCCGATTCCCATGGAGGGAGATGGTTGGTGACGCAGCCTTTATGCCGCGCGCACCTTTTCGAAGAAGTCGGCGACGTTACGGCGCAGGGTTTCCGCCTGCTGCGAGAGGCCCGACGCCGAGCTCAACACCTGGTTCGCCGCCGCGCCGGCCTGGCTGGCGACGATGGTCATGCCCTCGATGTTGCGCGACACTTCGCTGGTGCCGTTCGCCGCCTGGTTCGTGTTGGCGGCGATTTCCTTGGTGGTCGCGCTCTGCTCCTCGACCGCGGCGGCGATGCTCGCCGCCACCGTGTTGGTCTCGGCGATGCTGTTGCGCACCGTCGTGATCGCCTGGATCACATCGGCCGTCGCCGTCTGCACCATGGCGATCTGGCTGGTGATCTCCTCGGTCGCTTTCGCCGTCTGGCTGGCCAGGTTCTTCACTTCGCTGGCCACCACCGCGAAGCCCTTGCCGGCTTCGCCGGCGCGGGCCGCCTCGATCGTCGCGTTGAGCGCCAGCAGATTGGTCTGGCTGGCGATGTCGTTGATCAGACGCGCCACCTCGCCGATCTTGGTCACGGCATCCGACAAGCCGTCGATCTTGCCGTCGGTTTCGGCCGCTTGCCGCACGGCGTTCTGCGCGATGTGCGACGACTGGCTCGCCTGCGAGCCGACTTCCTGCACGGACGCGGCCAACTCTTCGGCCGCCGCCGCCACCGTCTGGACATTGACGGACGCTTCCTCCGACGCGGCGGCCACGCTGGTCGCCTGACGGCTGGTCTCTTCCGCCGCCGAGCTCATGCCCTCGGCTGTCGCTTGCAGTTCGGTCGCCGCGTTGCTCACCGCATGCAGCACATCCTGCATCTGACCGTCGAACAGGCGGATCGTCTCCTCCATCCGCTGCTGGCGCGACTTCTCCGCCATTGCCAAGGCCGCCTGTTCTTCCTCCAGGCGTTCCTTCTCGATGGCTCCGCGCTTGAAGATATCGAGCGCCTTGGCCATGGCGCCGACTTCGTCGCTGCGTTCGAGATAAGGCACTTCCGTGGCCTTGTCGCCCGCGGCGATGCTCGACATCGCATGGGTGATGTTGTTGAGCGGACGCGACACGCGGGCCATGGCGACCCAAATCCCGGCGAGCGCCATCAGCAGACCGAGCAGGGTCACGATGCTGCTCTGAGCGATCTGCCACATCGCTTGCGCGGACAAGTCATCGGCATGGCGGCTCATGGCCGCTTGCCCCTTGGCCGTGATGCCCATGAGCTCGTCATGCACGCGGTCGACCTGCTTAAACCAGCCATCGGAATCGGTGCTGTAGGCACCATCCTTCACGCTCGCCGCCAGAACGCCGGCGCGGGTCTTGCCGAAGGGAAGGACGAACTGCTGGTCGACGCGATCGATCTCCTTGCGGAATTCCTCCGGCGTGTTGTCGGCGATGACATAGCCGCGCAGCAGGCTCATGGCCTGCTCGACGCGGCCGCGGAAAAGACCCGCCATGGCCTGCTCGTCGCCGGTCATCGGGCGCTTGTTGTCGATCGCGCCGTCCATCACGAACCATTCGCGGTTGGTGAATTCGCCGGCCGTCCAGGCATACTGCCCGACCGCCACGAGAATGCCGTAGATGCCGTCGATATGGACGGTCGCCTGCTCGAGGCGCGTGCGCACCTGCTGCGTGCGAGAAATAAAGGAGCCCATCTCGGTGAACCACTCGGGAAGCAGTTTCGGATCGCGTTCCGCGAGAGGCTTGGCGAGATTGGCCTCGATCGCCTTGTGGAACGCGGCCATCTTCGGACGCATCTCTTCGCTGCGCCCGATCACGATCTCCTGATCGGTGAAACCTGCCGTCTTGCGCAGCGCCGCCACGCCCTGCGCGAAATGGGCATCGGCCGCCTCGCGGTGCTTGCGGATTTTGTCGATCGTGGCAGCCGAGGCCTTCGGTGAGTCACGGAGCGCCATGATGATGGCGCTGCGCTCTTCATCCCATTCGTCGCCGCTTTTCACCAGGATCGCGCCGACGCGCTGCACATCGAGAATGCGCTGAGCGACCTTGTACTGCTGGACGGCATCCCACAGCATGTTGGCGCAGAGCGCCAGGACGATGACGCCGAGAACGGAGGTGATTCCTAACACCAACGCGCGCAACGTCAGAGTGCGTTGCGATTTGCGAGCCTGAGACATTCCCACACCAAAATACATGTTGAGAGACCCAAAAGGCCTCGCCGATCCCCCTTTTGGGACGGGCCATGTACTTTTTGCATAGAGATCGATAAGAAAAAGTAAAACGTCCCGCGACGGTAACAATTGGCAGCGGGAATAGGCCCCCCGATGCACGGCGGGGATTTAGGGGGCAAAAGCTAAGCGGTTGATTAATAAAGCCCGCCGGCCCCGAGACTGGCACCGCCGCCGCCCAGGCTGCGCAAGGGACCGGTCGAGGCCGCGAGCGGATCGGCGCCGCTGCCGTCGAGCACGCTGTCGCGCCCGGTCGGCTCGGTGCCCGGCTTGAAGGCTTCGAGAATGCTGCCGCGCTCGCTCGCCGAGGCGAGCTGGCCGTTCGCCGGATTGACGCGCACCAGGCGGATGCCCGGCGGCACGCGGAACGGGATGGCCGGCTGGTCCTTCAGCGCCGCTTCCATGAAGTCGCGGAAGATCGGCACGGCGATCGACGAGCCGGTCTCGTCCTTACCGAGAGTCTTCGGATTGTCGAAGCCGATGTAGGTGCCGACCACCAAGTCGGGCGAGAAGCCGACGAACCAGGCGTCGGTGTAATCGTTGGTCGTGCCGGTCTTGCCCGCCAGCGTCTTGCCGAGCGAGGCGATGCGGATGCCGGTGCCGCGCTGCACGACGCCCTGCAGCATGGAGACCATCTGATAAGCGGTGCGCGGATCTTCGACCTGCTCGCGCGTGTCGGGCAGGCTCGGCAGACGCCTCACGTCGGCCGCGCCGTCCGTGCAGCCGTCGCAGGCGCGCGCGTCGTGGCGATAGATCGTCTTGCCGTGGCGGTCCTGAATGCGGTCGATCAGGCTCGGCGTGATGCGCTTGCCGCCGTTGACGAACATGGCATAGCCCATCGTCATGCGCAGCAGAGTCGTCTCGCCGGCGCCGAGCGACATGGACAGCACCGGATCGAGCCGGTCGATGACGCCGAACTTCTTGGCGTAGGCCGCGACCTTGTCCATGCCGATGGTCTGCGCCAGACGCACGGTCATCAGATTGCGCGACTTCTCGATGCCGGTGCGCAGCGTGCTCGGCCCGAGGAAATCGTCGGCGTAATTGCCGGGCTTCCACAGGCCGAGGCCCGGGCCCTGGTCCATGACGAAGGGCGCGTCGAGCACCAGGCTCGATGGCGTGAAGCCCGAATCGAGCGCGGCGGTATAGACGAACGGCTTGAACGACGAGCCGGTTTGGCGCATCGCCTGGGTCGCGCGATTGAACTGGCTGGCGGCGTAGGAAAAGCCGCCACTCATGGCGAGCACGCGTCCGGTGTGCGGGTCGAGCGCCAGCAGGCCGCCGTTCACGTCGGGAATCTGCTGCAGCGAATAGCCGCCTTTGCCCTCCGGTCCCTTGCCTTCGACGGACTCCACGGCGACGACATCGCCGACCGCGAGCACGTCCGCCGGCGACTTCGGCGCCGTGCCGACATGCTGGTCCTTCTGCCACGGCCGCGCCCAGCGCATCTGCTCGAAGGGGATCGTGCCTTCGCCTAGTCCATCGACGCCCCCATCAACGCCTATGCGCGCATGATCGCCGGCGACCCGCAGCACCACGGCCGCCTTCCACGGCGCGAGCGCCGGCGGCAAGGCGACGGCGCGCAGTTTGCTTTCCCAATCGCCGCCGTCGTCCATCTTCACGCGCGCAATCGGCCCGCGATAGCCGTGGCGGCGGTCGTAACGGATCATGCCCTCGCGCAGCGCCTTGTCGGCGATCGCCTGCAACCGGGAATCGAGCGTCGCGCGCACCGAGAGACCGCCGCGATAGAGACCCTTCTCGCCGTAGCGGTCGTAAAGCTGGCGGCGCACTTCCTCGGCGAAGAATCCCGCTTCGATGATGCGCGTCTCGCTCGCCGGGCGCACGCCGAGCGGCTGCGTCTGCGACGCCATCGCCTGCTCGTCGGTGATGAAATGCTCCTCGGCCATGCGGTCGAGCACCCAGTCGCGGCGCGCCTTGGCGGCGGCGGCCAACCGATAGGGATTGTAGTTGTTCGGCGCTTTCGGCAGCGCGGCGAGATAGGCCGCCTCGCCCACCGTCAGCTCGTCGAGCGACTTGTTGAAATAGTTGAGCGCGGCGGCGCCGACGCCGTAGGAGCCGAAGCCGAGATAAATCTCGTTGAGATAGAGTTCGAGAATGCGGTCCTTCGACAGCGCCCGCTCGATGCGCAGCGAGATCAGCGCTTCCTTGATCTTGCGCTCGATCGAGACTTCGTTGGTCAGCAGGAAGTTCTTGGCGACCTGCTGGGTGATCGTCGAGGCGCCGACGGGGCGGCGGTTCTGGCCGACCTGCGACAGGTTCTGCAGCGAAGCGCGAACGATTCCAAAGACATCGATGCCGGGATGACTGTAAAAGTTCTTATCCTCGGCGGCGAGAAAGGCCTCTTTCACCAGCGTCGGGATGGCGTCGATCGGCACGAACACGCGTTTTTCGGTGGCATATTCGGCGATCAGGCTGCCGTCGCCGGCGTGGACGCGCGTCACCACCGGCGGCTCGTAGGTGGCGAGCTGCTGGTAGTCGGGCAAGCCGCGGCCGTAATGGTAAAAGACGGCCAGCATCCCGCCGAGGCCGACGAGGACCAGCAGCGCGAGACCCGCCAAGAGGGCGGCGAAAGACCTTAAGATGCGCATGTAACCGTGAGACCCATCGTGGGGCCGCTCCTTGCCGTGACGCCCCCCGGCTGCCGTAACGGCAGACTAGCGCAGACATATGGGCGCGGTTAAGCAACGTCAATGGCGGCGGAACGCTCCAGGGGCCCGGAGATTTTCACCGTGGCGGACGGGCCACGCCCCAAAGCCCGGGCTAAAACCGCCGGCATTTCGCCGAAACCCTAGAGATTCGGCCGTTCGCGGAAAAAGCGGTCGGCGGCGCGGACGATGCCGTCGGCCATCTTGAGGCGATAATCGGGGCGCAACAGCTCCCGCTCCTCCGCCGCGTTCGACAGATAGCCCATCTCGAACAGCACGGAGGGCACGTCCGGCGCCTTCAGCACGGCAAAGCCGGCGAAGCGGTGCGAATTGCTGAGCAGCCGCACCGACTTGCCCAGTTCGCTCACCATCATGGCGGCGAAACGCGCCGAATAATTCATCGTCTCGCGCTGGGCGAGATCCAGCAGGATGCTGGCGACCTCGCGGCTTTCATGGCTGAGATCCATGCCGGCGATCAGATCGGCCTTGTTTTCCTTGGCGGCCAGCGATTCCGCCTCTTTGTCGGAGGCGATCTCCGACAGGGTATAGATCGAGCCGCCGCGCGTGTTGCGGTTGGCGATCGCGTCGGCATGCAGCGAAATGAACATCTCGGCGCCCGCCGTGCGGGCGATCGCGACGCGTTCGCGCAAGGGAATGAAGATGTCGCTGTCGCGCGTCAGCACCACCTTGTAGCGCCCCGTCCCCTCCATGCGCGCCTTCACCTGGCGCGCCATGGCGAGCGTGACGTCCTTTTCGTAAGTGCCGCCCGGCCCGATGGTGCCGGGATCGACGCCGCCATGGCCGGCATCGACCACCACGACGCGGCGGGTATCGCCGCGCTCGCGCGGACGGGGCGGCGGCTGCGGCGCCGGCGGACGCGGGGCGATGGCGGCTTGCGCCGCCGACGACGAGGGAATCGGCTGGGCCTGCGGGCGGGGCGCGGCGGGGTTTTGATCGCGGAAGGCCGCGGCGGCGACGCGCTCGATGTCGAGCACCAGGCGATAGCGGTGGCCTTCGCGCGGCTCGATGACGAAGGCGCCCTTGACGCTGACCGGCGCATTGACGTCGATCACCAGGCGCGAGCGGCCGGCTTCGAACAGGCCGAAGCGGAAGCCATCGACCAGGCCGCCCTTGGCGCCGATGTCGTTGGGCGGCAGGCTCCAGCCGACCTCGGGCAGATCGACGACGACGCGGTAGGGCGAACCGAGGGTAAAGACCTCGGGTTTCACCGAATTGGTCATTTCGAGGACGAATCGGGTCGAGGCGGGCGTGCCGCCGATACGGATGCCGAGGACCGTGGCGCCGCCCTGGGCCGCCGCCGGGACGGCGAAGAGAGCCGCCTGGAGGCAAAAAACCGTCACGGCGGCGATCAGCGCGAGGCAGGCACGGCCGCGCCATGACGGCCAAAGCCGTCCTTCCCGCCCCAATTCCCGCATAAACTCAGGCATATATCGACATCCGCCTTCCACAGGCCGCTAGATATAGCGTCGGCAGGGCGCCAGCGGCAACCTGAAAGCCCCCTCGGCCGCCTTGGACATGGCCCATTAACCGATTGTGGAAAATCACTTATGAGATTATTTTGACTGCGGAATAACTCCGGTCGGCCTTTCCTGACCGCCCCACGCCTCGGAAAATCGCGAAAAAACCGGGCGTCGGCTGGGAATAGGCGGCGCGGCGTGATTCAGGGGACGGCAGACCATGAGCGCCGTCGGATGAATCAAGGCGCGCTCAGACAGTCAGGAGTCGTATGAACCCTGAAGCTGCCCTTCGGCAACCCCGGCTCGAACGAGCCGCCGCCGCAGGGGTCGCGGCGCCCTCCGCCCTCCCCGTCTCCCGATTCCCACCGCTAGGGTTTCCAGGTCACGCGGGTCGAGACGAGACGCCGCCAGCTTCGCAGATATGACGGCGCTACCGCCGGCGCGCGCCCCGAATATGGCGCGCAGCCTGAAGATGCGTCGCGGAGCATAAGGATAAATGGTTAAGCGCATGCTGATCGATGCGACCCACCTCGAGGAAACTCGGGTGGTCATCGCAAACGGTACCCGCCTCGACGAATTCGATTTCGAAAGTTCCACCAAGAAGCAGCTCAAGGGGAACATCTACCTCGCGAAAGTCACGCGGGTGGAGCCCTCGCTGCAAGCCGCCTTCGTCGATTTCGGCGGCAATCGCCACGGCTTCCTGCCGTTCAGCGAAATCCATCCCGACTACTATCAAATCCCGGCGGCCGACCGCGCCGCCCTGCTCGAAGAGCAGCGCCGCTCCGGCGGCTTCGGCGGCGGCGACGATGCCGACTTCGGCCCCGAGCCCGACGACGAGCCGGTGCCCGAGCAGGAACAGCCCGACCACGATCACCTCGCCCATGGCGATCATGATCATGACCACGGCGATCACGAGCAGGCCGATCACGAAACCGGCCAGGATCATGCGACGCAGGATCACGACGCTCACGGCCAGAACAATTACGGTCATGACGGCGCCGCCCCCGCCGAGACGGCGCCCGGCCATACGGACGACACCCAGCCGGCGCCGGCCGAGCCCGCCGTCGCCGCAGAGCCGACGCCGGCTCCGGACGCCGCGCCGGCCGCCGACGACAGCGCGCCGCAGGCCGAACCGGGCGCCATGGCTCTCGACAATCCGCCGGCCGAGGGCGACGTGTTCGCCAGCGCCGACGTTGCCGCGCCGGACGGCGAAGCCTCCGAACCCCCCGTTGGCGAAGCGGGCGGCGACAATGTCGCCGAGGTCGCCGATCCCGCCGCGCAAAAGCCGGTCGAAATCGTCGGCGGCGCCGACGAGGTCGAAGCCGAGGTCGAAAGCGCCGCCGCCGAGCGCCGCCGCGGCCGTAGCCGCAGCCGCCATCACTACAAGATCCAGGACGTCATCAAGCGCCGGCAGATCCTGCTGGTCCAGGTCGTCAAGGAAGAGCGCGGCAACAAGGGCGCCGCGCTGACCACCTATCTGTCGCTCGCCGGCCGCTATTGCGTGCTGATGCCCAACACCGCGCGCGGCGGCGGCATCTCCCGCAAGATCAGCAATCCGGCCGACCGCAAGCGCCTCAAGTCCCATCTCGACGAGCTGGAGATTCCCGAGGGCATGGCGGTCATCCTGCGCACGGCAGCCGTCGAGCGCAGCAAGACCGAACTGCGCCGCGACTACGACTATCTCGTCCGCCAGTGGGACGAAGTGCGCGAACTGACCCTGAAGTCCATCGCGCCCGCCCCGGTCTACGAGGAAGCGACGCTGATCAAGCGCTCGATCCGCGACCATTACAGCAAGGACATCGACGAGGTTCTCGTCGAGGGCGACGAAGGCTACCGCAACGCCAAAGAATTCATGCGCATGCTGATGCCGAGCCACGCCCGCAAGGTGCAGCAGTACCGCGATCCGGAAATCCCGCTGTTCCACCGCTATCAGATCGAGACTCAGCTCGACGCGATGCACAATCCGGTCGTCACGCTGAAGTCCGGCGGCTACATCGTCATCAACCCGACCGAAGCGCTCGTCTCGATCGACGTGAACTCGGGCCGGGCGACGCGCGAACGCAACATCGAAGAGACCGCCTACAAGACGAACCTGGAAGCGGCCGAGGAAATCGCCCGTCAGCTTCGCCTGCGCGATCTCGCCGGCCTGATCGTCATCGACTTCATCGACATGGAGGAGTCGCGCAATCAGCACACGGTCGAGAAGCGCCTGAAGGAAGCCATGCGCGTCGATCGCGCGCGCATCCAGATCGGCAAGATCAGCGCCTTCGGCCTGCTCGAACTGTCGCGCCAGCGCCTGCGTCCGAGCTTCCTCGAAGCCTCGACCGAGATCTGCAAGCATTGCGCCGGCACCGGCGTGATCCGCTCGACCGAATCGGCCGCGCTGCACGTCATCCGCGCCGTCGAGGAAGAAGGCATCCGCCGCCGCGCCAGCGAAGTGAAGCTGACCGTGCCGTCGACGGTGGCCATCTACCTGATGAACCACAAGCGTTCGGCCATCGCCTCGCTCGAAGCGCGTTACGATTTCCGCATCTTCGTCGGCACCGACGACGCGCTGATCCCGCCCGACTTCAAGATCGACCGCCTGAAGGCGCAGACCAATCCGCCGCCGGTGCGCACCATCGAGCCGGTCCTGCCCGATCCCGAAGACGACCTCATCGACGAAGAACTCGCAGAGGACGAAATCGAGGAGACCGTCGAGACGCAGGGCGAAGGCGAGGAGCGCAAGGAGCGCGCCAGCGAAGACGGCGAACGCCGTGGCCGCCGCCGCCGGCGCCGCCGCCGTGGCGACGAGCGCGAGCCGCGCGCCGCGCAGGGCGACGTCGCCGCTGAAGGCGAGCAAGCCGCGTTCGCCGGCGAAGAAATCGGCGATGCCGCCGCCGACGACGGCGACACCGAAGGCGAAACGACCGAAGGCCGCACCGGCGCGGAAGCCGCGCGTGGCGAGGACGGCGAACGCAAGCGCCGCCGTCGCGGCAAGCGCGGCGGCCGCCGCCGGCGTCGCGATGGCGAGCGTCCCGAAGGCGAACGTCTCAACGGCGAACGCCCGGCGCGCAGCGAGAGCGATGGCTTCGAGCAGGCCGCGCAGGACGGCAACGGCCGCGCCCAGCATAACGACGAGGCCATGGCGCAACCGTCGTCCTGGCGCGCCGAAACCACGCCGCACACGATCGCCGACCCCACCGTGGAGCCAGCCGCGGCGCCGCGCAACGATTACGGCGCGCAGACCGCTTATGCGCCGCCCCCGGTCGCCGCGCCCCAGCCGGCGCCCGAAGCGCAGGAAGATCCCAACGCGCCCAAGCGCAAGGGCTGGTGGCAGCGGCTCACCGAATAGGCAGAGGGCCGAATAGACAGAGGGCCGCATAGTCGGCCTGCCGATAACCGCAAAAAGCCGCGCATCCCACGATGCGCGGCTTTTTTCTTTGCCTGCGTTCTTTGCCCGTGCGCCGCTAGGGCTTGAGCCAGGCCTTGAGCCGGCGCGACGCCTCGCGCATCTCCGCTTCGCTGCCGGCGAAGCAGAAGCGCACGAAGCCTTCGCCGCGCGGCGCGTCGAAATCGACGCCGGGCGTCGCCGCGATGCCGGTGTCCGCCAACAGCTTGGCGCAGAATGCCGTGCTGCTGTCCGTGACACCGCCGACATCGGCATAGAGATAGAACGCGCCGTCGGCCGGCGCGAGACGATCCAGGCCGGCGGCGGCCAGGCCCTCCATCAAAATCGTCCGGTTGCGCGCATAGCGCGCGACATTGCCGCGCAATTCGTCGTGGGCGTCGAACGCCGCGGCGGCGGCGACCTGCGCCAGGGTGGGCGGCGAGATGAACAGGTTCTGCGCCAGGCATTCGACGGCGCGCGTCAAATCCGGCGGAACGATCATCCAGCCGAGCCGCCAGCCGGTCATCGAGAAGTATTTCGAGAAGCTATTGATGACGATGGCGTCGGGATCGGACTTGAGCGCGGTTTCGGCGCGCGGCCCATAGGCGATGCCGTGATAAATCTCGTCGGAGATCAGCCGCACGCCGTGCGCGCGGCACCAGCCGGCGACCTCCGCCAGGGCTTGCGGCGTCATCATGCTGCCGGTCGGATTGGCCGGCGAGGCGATGATGAGGCCGTCGAGCGGCGCTTGCGCCTGGGCTTTTTCCAGCAACGCCGGCGTCGGCTGAAAGGCGTCGGCCAGGGTCGAGGGCAAGCCGACCGGCGTCACGTCCACCGCGCGCAGGATGTTGCGATAAGCGGGATAGCCCGGCTCGGCGAGCGCCACGCGGTCTCCGGCGTCGAACGCGGCGAGGAAGGCGAGGAGAAAGGCGCCGGACGAACCGGTGGTGACCACCACGCGCGCCGGATCGACGGCGACGTCGTAAGTCTCGCGATAATGCCGGGCGATGCGCGCGCGCAGGTTCGGCAGGCCGAGCGCCTCGGTATAGCCGAGCCGGTCGCGCGACAAGGCCGCTTGCGCCGCGGCGATCACGGTCTGCGGCGCGCCGGTGGAGGGCTGGCCGACTTCGAGATGGATGACATCGCCACCCGCCGCCGCGCGCGCATGGGCGGCGCGCATCACTTCCATGACGATGAAGGGCGAGATGCCGCCGCGTGCCGAGACTTTGAGGGTCATGCGACCGCTTTCAGCGCCATGAAGGGGCTTTCATGGCGAGATCAGCGCGTGGCGAGGCCGAAGCCGCGCCGATCGGATTCGACGCTGCAGACATCCACCGGCTTTTCCGCGCCCGGCGAGATCAAGCCTTTCTCGCAATGGAAGGCGTTCACCAAGCCGAGCGGAATCTGCGGCTCGCTGACGACGCGGCCGGCCGATATCCAATGGCTGCGCGGCGCGGCGAGCGCCGCCGCCAAGGGCTTGCCGGCGATCATCGTCTCCAATCCCGTCAGCACCTCGGCGGCCGGCACCGGCGCGCCGCCCGAGCCGGCGGCGGCGAAGAACATCTTGTTGACGCGCGGATTGATCGTCAGCATCGGCGCGATGGCGAGGGCGTCGCTGGCCGCCGGCGGCACGGCGAGGACGATGCCGCTGTCGCCCGCCAGCTTGGCGCTGCCGAACATGCGGCCCATGGTGAAGGCGCAGGCCACCGTGTTGCTGTCCTGATCGGCGATGACGAAGCTGGCCCCGCTCTGCGCCGCGCCGAGCGGCATCTCGCTCAATCCCGAGGCGGCCTGCGCCACCACCTTGGCTTGCGTGTCGGCGAGCAAGGCCGGACGCGCCGGAACCGCCGCGCCGCGATACTGCCCCTCGGCGGCGAGCGCCGTCCACATGCGGGCGGCGACCGCGCCGCCCGGCGTCGGCGCGAAATGGCTGACGAGCAGGTCCTGGGTCACCTGGATCGTCTCCTTGAACTGCGGCGCATAGCCGCGCATCGCCTCGACCGTCACGTCGCTGCCGGCGGCGCGGGCGCCGGCGACATAGCTCTGCAGGAAGGCGCCGTTGTAAAAATCGCCCGGCGCGCGGCGGATGACGCCGAGCGTTCCCGCCAGGGCCAACTGGCTCAGGCGCTCGCCTTCGAGCGGCATGCGGCCGCCGGGACCGGCATAAAGCCGCGCCAAGCCGGGATTGTCGGCCAGGATCGCGCTCGATGCCGCCAAGTCGCGGGCGAAGCCGCGCGACACGAGAAAACCGAAGCGCGCCATGTCTTCGGCCGGCTTGACCATCTGTTCCCAGCGCAGGCGACCGTATTTGGCATGCAGCGCGTACATGCCGCGCGGCGCGCCCGGCACGCCCGGCGGCGCGGCGAAATCGAGCGCCTCGACGCGCTTGGCCTTCTCGCCGAACAGCACGCATTGCCCGCCGCTCGCCAGGCCGGCGATCGACGGACGGGTGACGGTCATGGCGAAGAACACCGCCACGGCGGCGTCCATGGCATTGCCGCCGGCCGACAGCACGTCGCGGCCGACGACCGCCGCGCGCGGCTCGTCCGCCGCGACGCCGCCGAGGAACCCCGGCACGAAGCCCAGCTCGCCCTCCTTGGGTTTGCTCGCGTCGCTGCAGGCGGCGAGGCCAATTGCGGCAATTAAAAGGCAGCTCAAAGCCCGGCCGCCCGCTCGGACGCCCGCCCGGACGCCCGATTGACGGCGATGGGCGGCGTACCTACCTTGGGGGGGAAGCTCGGGAGCCAAATGCGTGCGCAAAGTCATTAAATCCTTATGCGTCGGTTTGACCGCCGGATCGGTCGTCATGACGCCGCTCGGTCTGAATTGGAACGGGCTGCGCAACAACGGCCTGCCGGCGATCGAACTGACCTCCGGCGCCGCCTATGCCGCCGCGGCGCCGCGACTGATTCGCGACGCCGAAATCGAAAATACCATTCGCGCCTGGGCCTCGCCAGTCTTTGAGGCCGCCGGCCTGAACGCCGCCGACGTCGACATCTATCTGGTCAACGATTCGTCGATCAACGCCTTCGTCGCCGGCGGCATGAACCTGTTCATCCATACCGGCCTGCTGATGCGCAGCAAGGCGCCCAACCAGGTAATCGGCGTGATCGCCCATGAAACCGGCCATATCTCCGGCGGCCACCTCGCCCGCTTCCAGGACAAGATCAAGGATGCCTCGCTCACCGCGATCCTCGCCATGATCGTCGGCGCCGGCGCCGCCGTGGCGGGCGCCGGCGGCGCCGGCATCGCCGTGATGGGCGGCGGCATGGGCGTGGCGCAAAACAGCATTCTCGCCTTCAGCCGGACCCAGGAAGCCTCCGCCGACCAGGCCGGCATGCGCTTTCTCGAAGAGACCGGACAATCGGCCCGCGGCATGGCGGATTTCTTCCATATTCTTTCCGGCCAGGAATTGCTCAACAGCAGCCAGCAGGACCCCTACGTCCGCACCCACCCGCTGACCCGCGATCGTATCGAAGCGGTCGACGCCCAGGTCGCCAGGTCGAAGTTCGCCGATGCGCCGGATAAGCCGGAATTCATCGAGATGCACAAGCGGATGATCGCCAAGCTCTCGGGCTTCATCCTGTCGCCGGCGACGACGCTGTCGCGCTTCAAGGAAGACGACAAGAGCGTGGCCGCGCGCTATGCCCGCGCCGTCGCCTACTACCGCCTGCCCGACATGACGAAGGCCCTGCCCCTGATCGATCAGCTGATCGCCGAGGAGCCGAACAACGCCTATTTCTACGAACTGAAGGGACAGATGCTGTTCGAGAACGGCCGCGGCAAAGAGGCGTTGGCGCCCTATCAGAAATCGGTCGATCTGATGCCCAACGAGGCGACGCTGCGCGTCGGCCTCGCCCAGGCGATGATCGAGCGCGACGATCCCGCCCTCAACAAGGAAGCCATCAACAACCTGCGCCGCGCGACGCAGCGCGAACCGCTCAATGCCTTCGCCTGGTCGCAGCTCGCCATCGCCTACGGGCGCGACGATCAGCTCGGGATGAGCGCGCTCTCCTCGGCCGAAGCGGCTCTGGCGCGCGGCAACAAGCGCGAAGCCCGCCTGCAGGGCGCGCGCGCGGAAAAGCTGCTGCCGCGCGGCTCGCCCGGCTGGATCCGCCTGCAGGATATTCAATCCGCCGCGCGCAAGAGCGACGACGATTAGCCTGACTGAGGCGGCGTCGGGAATCTTCGACGCCTAAGCGGCGTCAGGCTGACGGGAGGGATGCGCCGCGATAAAGGCCGGCAGCGTCTCGCAGGCCTCGTAAATCCGCATGATGGTCGGGTAATCGCCGAGCGGACAGTCGAACCGCTTGGCGTTGAAGACCTGCGGCACCAGGCAGATGTCGGCGACGGTCGGCGCGTCGCCCTGGCAATAAACGCCCGTCTCCTGGCTGTCCGCCAGCATCGGCTCCAGCGCGTCGAAACCGAGCTTCACCCAATGGCGGTACCAGGCGAGCTTGGCGTCTTCCGAAGCGCCGAGCGTGCCCGTCAGGTAATTGAGCACGCGCAGGTTGTTCAGCGGATGCATCTCGCAGGCGATCATCAGCGCCAGGCCGCGCACCCGCGCGCGCGCCGCGGCGCCCCGCGGCAGGATCGGCGGAGTCGGATGGGTCTCTTCGAGATATTCGAGGATCGCGAGCGACTGCACGAAGGCGTGGCCGTCGTCTTCGAGCACCGGCACCAGGAGCTGCGGATTGAGCTTGCGAAAGCCCGGCAGGAACTGGTCGCCGCCGCCCGGCCGCGAGATATGCACCGAAGCCTGTTCGGCGGCGATGCCCTTGAGCGCCAGCGCGATGCGCAAGCGGTAGCTCGCGGACGAGCGGAAGAACCCGTGCAGCTTCATCCCTGAATCCTCGTTCTTTTAAATTAAATGAGGCCGGCGAGCGGCGACGAGGGATCGGCGTAGCGCTTCTTCGGCATGCGTCCGGCGAGATAGGCGAGACGCCCCGCCTCGATCGCCAGCTTCATGGCGCGCGCCATCTTGATCGGATCCTTCGCTTCGGCGATGGCGGTGTTCATCAGCACGCCGTCGCAGCCGAGCTCCATGGCGATGGCGGCGTCCGACGCGGTGCCGACGCCGGCGTCGACCAGCACCGGCACCTTGGCCTGTTCGACGATCAGGCGGATGCCGACCGGGTTCTGCACGCCGAGGCCGGAGCCGATCGGCGCGGCGAGCGGCATGATGGCGACGCAGCCCATCTCTTCCAGGCGCTTGGCCTGGATCGGGTCGTCGGCGCAATAGACCATCACCTTGAAACCCTCTTTGACCAGGGTTTCGGCGGCGCGCACGGTTTCCGGCATGTTGGGATAGAGCGTCTTGTGATCCCCGAGCACTTCGAGCTTCACCAAATCCCAGCCGCCCGCCTCGCGCGCCAGGCGCAGGGTGCGCACGGCCTCTTCCGCCGTGTAGCAGCCGGCGGTGTTGGGCAGGTAGGTGTAGGTTTTCGGGCTGACGTAATCGACCAGCATCGGCTTGCCGGGGTCGGTGACGTTGACGCGGCGCACGGCGACGGTGACGATCTCGGCGCCGGACGCGGCGATGGCGCGCGCCGTCTCTTCGAAGTCCTTGTACTTGCCGGTGCCGACGAGCAGGCGCGAGGTATAGCGCTTGCCCGCCACGGTGAAGCCGTCGTCGCCGGCGCCCTCTATCGTTTTGGTGGCCGCGCCGTCGGGCGCGCCGCCGCCGATGAAATGCACGATCTCCAGCTTGTCGCCGTCGCCGAGCTGCGTCTGGCCGTAAGCCGAGCGCGGCACGATCTCCAGGTTCAATTCGACCGCGACCTTGCGCGTGTCGAGGCCGAGCGTGTCGAGCAGGGCCTGGACGCTTTGCGGGGCCGCAAGGGGGCGCGCTTCGCCGTTGATGGTGACTTGCATGGATCGTCCCTGACTGGAAAGGGCGCCGGCGGGCGGAGCTTCCGCCGCGGCGCGTTTTGCCAGGGATTATGGCCGATTCGGCCCCCGGTTCAAGGCTCGGGGTTCACGGCGCAGAAAGCGGCGGATTTCGCAACGGAACGCGCCCGAAATGAAACCGGCCAACGGGCCTTCAGCCCGCCAGCGTCCGCAGCGCGTACATGATGCCGACGCCGGCCATGACGATGGCGCCCAGCGTCAGGCAGGCCACGATCATCATGCGGGTGAAGCTCGCCTGGGCCTTTTTCGCGGCCGCTTTCTTCGGCGGCGGCGCGATGGTCGAGGGCGCCTTGCGGCGCTCGGCCGATTCGCTGTTGACGCGATCGACCTTGGTGGAGCGGTAGACGGTGCGGGTATTGCCCTTCTCGGTCGCCTCGTCGAAGCTCTCCTCGACGACGCGGATGGCCGAATAGCGCCCGGCGCGCTCCATGCGCTGCGCCTCGACGACGGCCAGCTCCTTGTCGTCGAAGACCGAGTCGATCTTCCACACGCCTTCGCGGAAGGTATGGATTTCGAAGACGACCATCATGGCTGCGGATTCTCGACCACTTCGTCGTGACCGAGAATGCGGCAATTGGCGCCGCCCAGCACGACGCTGATGGTTTTGCCGTCGGCGCTGAGCGGCAGCAGGATGCTGCGATAGAGCAGACCCCGCCCCGCCATATCGACGAATTGGTTGCCGTAGGTGACGGGCACGCCCTTGGCGAGCACGTCGCCGAGATAGGACATCGAGCGGCCGAGCAGCGTGTCCTTCTTGACCTCGTGGAAGGCCAGGCCGGTCGGATCGCCGCCGTACATTTCCTTGTGGTAATCGCCGACGAAGCTGAGGCGCGGCGCGCTCTTCGGATCGTCGATCATGAAGCAGAAGGTCCACATGTCGGGAATGGCCGCCGGATCGACCGCCTCGGGCAACGGCAAATCGCGGTCGTCCGCCATCTGCCGCCAATAATCGAGCAGACGCAGGACAAGGCGTCGTTCGCGGGGATGGGGCTCGGTCACGGGATACTCCCAATTGAGGACAATTCCATTCAAATTAAATAGGGTAAAATGGTTAAGGTGTCGTAAAAAGCGGCGGGTTACGCCCTCCATACCCCTTGCCCGATCAGGCACTTGTCCGGGGATTCCGCCATTGGCCGGTTGCGCCCCGGAAGGGCATGGGATAAAGGTCGCCAACCGCCTGTCGAAGGAATTTCGCCGCCCATGCCACAATCCGTGCTGGTCCTGAACGGTCCCAACCTCAACCTGTTGGGGAGCCGCGAGCCCGAGATTTACGGGCGCGAGACCCTGGCCGACATCGCCGCGCTGTGCAAAGCCGCCGGCAAGCGCCTCGGCCTGGCCATCGATTTCCGCCAGAGCAACGGCGAGGCCGAACTGGTCGGCTGGATTCAGGAAGCGCGCGGCCAGAAGGCCGGCATCCTGATCAACGCCGGCGCCCTGACCCACAGCTCGATCTCCCTGCTCGACGCCCTGCTGGCGAGCGAGCTGCCGGTCATCGAGGTCCATCTGTCGAATCTGTTCCGCCGCGAAGACTTCCGGCACCATTCCTACATCTCGCGCGCCGCGCGCGGGTTGATCTGCGGCCTCGGCTCGCAGGGCTACGTGCTGGCCCTCGAAGCGATGGCGCGCATCGTCGGCGACGCGCCGGCGACACCATCCAAGGCAAAAACGAAGACACCCCTGACGGGTAAGAGGACGAAATAATGGCGAAGCCCAACGTCGAGGAAGACTTGGTCCGCAAGCTGGCCAAGCTGCTCGAAGAGACCGGACTGACCGAAATCGAAGTCGCCGACGGCAGCTGGAAAGTGCGCGTCTCCAAGGCCTCCACCGCGGCCGGCATGGTTCCGGCGGCGGTCGCCGCGGCGACCACGGCGGCGGTGAACGCGGCGGCCCATCCGGCCGCGCCGGAAGACGTCTCGCGCCATCCCGGCGCGGTGACCTCGCCGATGGTCGGCACGGTCTATGTCGCCGCCGAACCGAACGCGCCGGCCTTCGTCAAGATCGGCGACCTCGTCACCCAGGGCCAAACTCTTCTGCTCATCGAAGCGATGAAGACGATGAACCCGATCCGCGCGACGCGCGCCGGCAAGGTCAGCCAGATCCTTGTCGCCAACGCCGCGCCGGTCGAGTACGGCGAAGTGCTGCTGATCATCGAGTGATGTTCGACAAAGTCCTCATCGCCAATCGCGGCGAGATCGCTCTCCGTATCCATCGCGCTTGCCGCGAGATGGGCATTTCAACCGTGGCCGTGCATTCGACCGCCGACGCCGACGCCATGCATGTGCGCCTGGCCGACGAAAGCGTCTGCATTGGCCCGCCGGCGCCCAAGGACAGCTACCTGAGCATGCCGGCGATCCTGTCGGCGGCGATCATCACCAACGCCGACGCCATCCATCCCGGCTACGGCCTGTTGTCGGAAAACGCCACCTTCGCCGCCATGGTCGAGGAACACGGCTTCACCTTCATCGGCCCGTCGTCCGAGCATATCCGCATGATGGGCGACAAGATCGTCGCCAAGGAAACCATGATCGCGGCCGGCGTGCCTTGCGTGCCCGGCTCGGAAGGCTCGCTCGAAGACCCGGAAACCGTGCGCGCCACCGCCAGGCGCATCGGCTATCCGGTGCTGATCAAGGCGTCGGGCGGCGGCGGCGGCCGCGGCATGAAAGTGGCCGAAGACGACTCCCAGGTGGTCGAGGCCTACATGAGCGCCCGCGCCGAGGCCAAGTCGGCCTTCGGCAACGACCAGGTCTACATGGAGAAATACCTGTCGCATCCGCGCCACATCGAGGTGCAGATCCTCGGCGACGCGCACGGCAACGTGGTGCATCTCGGCGAGCGCGACTGCTCCTTGCAGCGCCGCCACCAGAAGCTGCTCGAAGAGGCCCCCTCGCCCGCGCTCAATCCCGAAGCCCGCGCCCGCATCGGCAAGATCGCCGTCAACGCGATCAAGAAGCTCGGCTATCTCGGCGCCGGCACGCTGGAATTCCTCTACCAGGACGGCGAGTTCTACTTCATCGAGATGAACACCCGCCTGCAGGTCGAGCATCCGATCAGCGAAATGATCAGCGGCGTCGACATCGTGCGCGAACAATTGCGCATCGCCGCCGGCTCGCCGCTCAGCTTCAAGCAGGACGACATCAAGTTCAGCGGCCACGCCATCGAATGCCGCATCAACGCCGAAACGTCGGATACTTTCACGCCGGCGCCCGGCAAGGTGCGCGACTACCATCCGCCGGGCGGCCTCGGCGTGCGCGTCGATTCGGCGCTCTATGCCGGCTACACCGTGCCGCCCTATTACGACAGCCTGATCTCCAAGCTGATCGTGCATGGCGCGACGCGCAACGAATGCCTGATGCGCCTGCGCCGGTCGCTCGAGGAATATGTCATCGCCGGCGTCGAGACGACCATTCCGCTGCATCGCCGCCTGGTGAACGCGCCGGACTTCGTCAACGGCGAGTACGACATCCATTGGCTCGAACGATTCGTCGGTCTTAAAAAATAGCGGCGTCGCGACAGGGCGGTCTCACGGCATGAGAATGGCGGGATAGATGAGCGCGCGGGACGGACAGATGTCGGAGCTGACGCCGGACATCCTGCTCCGGACCTACGCCGCGGGCATCTTCCCGATGGCCGAAAGCGCCGACGACCCCACCCTGTTCTGGGTCGATCCCGACAAGCGCGGCGTGCTGCCGCTCGACGGCTTCCACATCACGCGCAAGCTGCAGAAGAAGCTGCGGCACAATCCCTTCGAGATTCGCTGCGACACCGCCTACGAGGCGGTGATCCGCGCCTGCGGCGCCCATCGGCCCGAGCGGCCGAAAACCTGGATCAACAGCGAGATCATCCGGCTCTATTCCGGCCTGTTCGCCATGGGCCACGCCCATTCGGTCGAGACCTGGCGTGACGGCCGCATGGTCGGCGGACTCTACGGCGTGTCGATCGCCGGGGCCTTCTTCGGCGAAAGCATGTTCAGCCTCGAAACCGACGCCAGCAAGATCGCGCTCTGCCATTTGATCGCGCGGCTGCGCCGCAGCGGCTACCGGCTGCTCGACACGCAGTTCACCACGAACCATCTGATCGGCTTCGGCGCCAAGGAGATCGAACGCGCCGACTATCGCCGCCAACTGACGGCGGCGTTGCAGGTGCGGGCGGACTTCTACCTGGGCCCGCTGGAGCCGTCGGATTTGACGTTCAGGCAGTCCTTGACCCAGACGTCGTAGACCGGATGCTCCAAGGCCGAGAGCGCCGGCGAGGATGCGAACATCCAGCCGGAGAACAGCACGCGCGGCGCTTCTTCCGGCCGCACTTCCTGGATCTCGATGAAGGCGGCGCTTTCCGGCGACTCTTCCGGCGGCGCCTTGACGCAGCGCTTCACGACGAGGTCGAGGGTGCCGAAGCGCACGTCGGCGCCGATCGGCGCCTCGAAGCTGGAAATGCGCGCGGTGACCTTGTCGAGGCCCTGCAGCAGCGCGCCGCCGCCTTCCAGGGCGCCGGCGGGCGACGCGATCAGGCCGGCGAGCAATGCCGCCGCGAGGACTGCGATCGGGCGCATCGTCGGCTTTTGCGCCATCATGTCTTGCGGTAGGGGTTTTCGAGCGCTTCGACGAGGCGGCGCAGCACGTCGCGCACCTGCGCTTCGTCGCAGCCCATCAGCACGGCATCTTCGAAGGCGTCCTGCACCATGCCGTGAATCTCGCCGAGATTCTCGTTCAGCACCTTGATCTTCTCGGTGCAGGACACGGGCGCGCCCTCCGGCGTTTTCCACGCCGGCGGGTCGAAGCCCTTGTCGGCTTCAGCCATCGGCTTAGAGCGTGCCGCCGGGCACGCCGTCCGGGGCCGGCGCGGCCTTGTCGCCGCCGTCGCCGCTCTTCTGGTTGCTGAACAGCAACTGGCCGATGAGCGATTCGAGGTTGATCGGCGACTGGGTGAATTTGATCTCGCCGCCGGCTTCGAGCAGCTTGCTGTCGGCGCCCGGCACCAGCGAGAGGTACTTGCCGCCGAGCAGGCCGTCGCTCACCACTTCGGCCGCCGAATCGGCCGGCAGCTTGATGCGCGGATCGACCGACAGATGCACGACCGCGAGGTAGCTCTGCGGGTCGATGTCCTGGCCGGTGATGGTGCCGACCTTGATGCCGCTCATCTTCACGTCGCTGCCGGTGTTCAGGCCGTCGACGCGGTCGAATTTGGCGACCAGCGAATAGCCGCTCACCGTGCGCAGGCTGGCGTTGCTGTAAGCGAAGATGACGAACAGGGCGGCCACGAGCAGGACGACGGCGCCCAACACGGTTTCGATGACATTACGGCGCATGGCGCGGACTTTCTTTGGCTACGCTGGATATTCAAACGGGTGAGAACGGACGCTCCGAACGACGGCCCCTAGGAGGGACGCCACGGCTCGTAATCGCCGGTCGCCGGCGCGCGCTGGCCGCCGGCCAGCAGGGACCCGGGCGGACGGTAGGCTTCGGCGGTGCCCGTGAGGTTCGGCAGATGTTCCTTCTGCCAGCCGTAGATGCGCGCGGGATCGCTGTCGGCACCGGTTCGCGGGGCCTCCTGGACGCTGTAATGCAGCCAGGCATGCCACATCGGCGGCACCTTGGAGGCTTCCGCCTCGCCGTCGTAGAGCACCCAGCGGCGTTCCCTGGACAGGCCGGCGCCGACCTTGGCCTTGGCGCCGCGCTTGTCGCGATAATAGCGGTTGCCGAAACGATCCGTGCCCACCAGCTCGCCATGGAGCCATGTGAACAGGCGGGTACCGAAGGACATTCGCAAACTCCAGACTGAAGCGCGCGGGCGGCGCAAAGCCATGCCCGGCGCGGAAAATTTCGCGGCGACTATCGCATTGAGCCTGAGCTTCGACAAGCCGCGAGGGCCGATGCTGCGCAGGACTGAGTGCCATATTTGGTGCTGCGCGGACCATGTAACACAAAATGTCGTTGACCGCCCTACATCTAGTGGCATACTCGCGATTCCATTCCGCATGTTGCGCCATGAACGGCTGCACCGGCGGGACGGGGGACGAGCCTAATTTCAAATCAAATTCAGTCTTCGTGTTGGGGGGACCATGCGTATCGCACGTCATTTCACTAAAAGCGGTCAGTCGCCCTACGCGGATCTGGTGTTCCGCCCCGCGACCAGCGAAATCCGCAATCCGGACGGCTCGGTGGTGTTCCGCCTCGAAGGCATCGAAGTGCCCGAGGAATGGTCGCAGGTCGCCTGCGACATCATCGCGCAGAAATATTTCCGCAAGGCCGGCGTGCCGACGGCGCTGAAGCCCGTCGAGGAAGCCGACGTGCCGTCCTGGCTGTGGCGCCAGGTCGCCGACGAGGACAAGCTCGCCCAAATCGATCCCAAGGGCGTCGACAAGGCCAAGCGCAGCGGCGGCGAAACGCAGGCGACGCAGGTCTTCAACCGCCTGGCCGGCACCTGGACCTATTGGGGCTGGAAGGGCGGCTATTTCGATTCCGACGAGGACGCCCGCGCGTTCTACGACGAACTGTGCTTCATGCTCGCCAAACAGATGGCGGCGCCGAACTCGCCGCAATGGTTCAACACCGGCCTGCATTGGGCCTATGGCATCGACGGTCCGTCGCAGGGCCACTACTACGTCGATTACAAGACCGGCGAGCTGACCAAGTCCAATTCGTCCTACGAGCATCCGCAGCCCCACGCCTGCTTCATCCAGGGCGTCGCCGACGACCTGGTGAACGAAGGCGGCATCATGGATCTGTGGGTCCGCGAGGCACGCCTGTTCAAGTACGGCTCGGGCACCGGCAGCAACTTCTCCAAGCTGCGCGGCGAGAGCGAGAAGCTGTCGGGCGGCGGCAAGTCGTCGGGCCTGATGAGCTTCCTCAAGATCGGCGACCGCGCCGCCGGCGCCATCAAGTCGGGCGGCACCACGCGCCGCGCCGCCAAGATGGTCACGGTCGATCTCGATCACCCGGACATCGAGCAGTACATCAATTGGAAGGTCGTCGAGGAGCAGAAGGTGGCCGCGCTGGTCGCCGGCTCCAAGCTCGCCAGCCAGCATCTCAACGCCGTCATCAAGGCCTGCCACACCGCCGCGCAGGACATCGTCGGCGCCGAGAAGTTCGACCCGAAGAAGAACCCCGCGCTGAAGAAGGCGATCATCGCCGCGCGCAAGGTGATGATCTCGGAAAACTACATCCAGCGCGTCATCCAGTTCGCCCAGCAGGGCTACTCGGAGATCGACTTCAAGGTCTACGACACCGACTGGGACAGCGAGGCCTATCTCACCGTTTCCGGCCAGAACTCGAACAACTCGGTGCGCGTCACCAACAAGTTCCTGCAGGCCGTGCTCGACAACGGCGACTGGGAATTGATCCGCCGCACCGACGGCAAGCTGCATAAGAAGATCAAGGCGCGCGACCTGTGGGAACAGATCGGCCATGCCGCCTGGGCCTCCGCCGATCCGGGCGTGCAGTTCGACACGACGATCAACGAGTGGCACACCTGCCCCGAGTCGGGCCGCATCAACGCCTCGAACCCCTGCTCCGAGTACATGTTCCTCGACGATACCGCCTGCAACCTGGCGTCGATGAACCTGCTCGCCTTCCGCCGGGCCGACGGCAGCTTCGACATCGCCGGCTTCGAACACGCCACGCGCCTGTGGACCGTCGTTCTCGAAATCTCCGTGCTGATGGCGCAGTTCCCGTCCAAGGAAATCGCCGACCTGTCCTACGTGTTCCGCACGCTCGGCCTCGGCTACGCCAATGTCGGCGGCCTCCTGATGGCCAACGGCCTCGGCTACGACTCGGCCAACGGCCGCGCCATGATCGGCGCCATCACCGCCGTGCTGACCGGCGTGTCCTATGCCACGTCGGCCGAGATGGCCGGCGAGCTCGGCGCCTTCGCCGGCTTCGCCAAGAACCGCGAGGCCATGCTGCGCGTCATCCGCAACCATCGCCGCGCCGCTTATGGCGAGACCGAGGGCTACGAAGGCCTGACCGTCACGCCGGTGCCGCTCGACATCGACAACTGCCCCGACGTGAACCTGGCGATCGCCGCCGCGCGCGCCTGGGACAAGGCGCTGGAGCTCGGCGAGGAGCACGGCTACCGCAACGCCCAGGCCAGCGTCATCGCCCCGACCGGCACCATCGGCCTGGTGATGGACTGCGACACCACCGGCATCGAGCCCGACTTCGCCCTGGTGAAGTTCAAGAAGCTCGCCGGCGGCGGCTACTTCAAGATCATCAACCGCGTCGTGCCGGTCGGCCTCAAGACCCTCGGCTACAACGACGCGCAGATCGAAGAGATCATCGCCTTCGCCGTCGGCCGCGGCACGCTCAAGACCGCGCCCGGCATCAACCATGCCGCGCTGATCGCCAAGGGCTTCAACGAGAGCGCCCTGCAGGCCATCGAAGCCGGCTTGGCCTCGGCCTTCGACGTCAAGTTCGCCTTCAACAAGTGGACGCTCGGCGAAGAGTTCTGCACCAAGGTGCTCGGCATCAGCCTGGCCCAGCTGAACGACGTGTCGTTCAACATGCTCGAATTCCTCGGCTTTTCGAAGGCCGACATCGACGCGGCGAACATCTACTGCTGCGGCGCCATGACGCTGGAAGGCGCCCCGCACCTGAAGCAAGAGCATTACTCGGTGTTCGACTGCGCCAATCCCTGCGGCCGCACCGGCAAGCGCTTTCTCTCGGTCGACAGCCACATCCACATGCTGGCGGCGGCGCAGCCCTTCATCTCGGGCGCCATCTCCAAGACCATCAACATGCAAAACGCGGCGACCGTCGAAGACTGCAAGAACGCCTACATGCTGTCCTGGCGCCTGGCGCTGAAGGCCAACGCGCTCTATCGCGACGGCTCGAAGCTCAGCCAGCCGCTCAATGCGGTCGTGCTCGAAGACGAGACCGGCGACAATCAGGACCTGATGGACAAGATCGTCGAGGCGCCGGCGCCGCAGAAGGCGCAGATCATCGCCGAACGCATCGTCGAGAAATACATCTCGGAACGCCGCCGCCTGCCGGAACGCCGCAAGGGCTACACCCAGAAGGCCATCGTCGGCGGCCACAAGGTGTATCTGCGCACCGGCGAATACGAAGACGGCAAGATCGGCGAAATCTTCATCGACATGCACAAGGAAGGCGCCGCCTTCCGCGCGATGATGAACAACTTCGCCATCGCCATCTCGATCGGCCTGCAGTACGGCGTGCCGCTCGAAGAATTCGTCGAGGCCTTCACCTTCACGCGCTTCGAGCCCTCGGGCATGGTCGAAGGCAACGAAGCCATCAAGATGGCGACGTCGATCCTCGACTACGTGTTCCGCGAACTGGCGATCTCCTACGCCGGCCGCAACGACCTCGCCCATGTCTCGCCGGGCGACGTGCTGCCCGACGCCATGGGCCAAGGCGACAAGCAGGGCGACCTGCCGGAAGCCGGCACCGCCGCCGCCATGCAGGTGGCCGACGCGGTGCGCAAGCTGGCCTCCAACGGCTATGTCCGCAGCAACCTCTATGTGCTGAAAAGCGCCAGCGCCGTGGGCGACGCCACCCTGCTCGGCGCCAGCGCGCTAGCGTCGGAGCAGACTTACGTCACCGCGACCTCGGCGCAGGCCGTGGCCAGCGTCGCCTATGCCGAAGCCGGCGGCCTGAGCGTCGCCGTGGCCTCGGGCATCAGCGCCAAGATGGAAAAGATCCGCGAAGCGCGCCTCAAGGGCTACGAGGGCGACGCCTGCGGCGAATGCGGCAATTTCACGCTGGTGCGCAACGGCACCTGCATGAAGTGCAACACCTGCGGCTCGACGAGCGGCTGCAGCTAAACTTAGGACGGGCTCAATGAAGCAAGGTCTCTACCAAGCGAATTACTACGGCCCTTTTGGCAAAGGGACTGCGGCGTTTCGAGTCCGCAACAGTGAAATCGTAGGTGTTGACGTTGCCGGAGCTGAATACCGTGGCGTCATCACCACCGATGAAGAGACTGGCAAAGAGTGCTTCACTCTTGTCATGAGGGCACCCGATGGAGCCTTTCTCGTTACCGATGGGGTGCCGCGCTCGTCTAATGAGTTTATCCCGCTTCAACTGGAGTTCGAGGAAAGCGACCTGGATAAGCCTCTTGCTTTGAATCTGCCTCACGGGCAGGTCACCGTGACTATTCACTTCGACGGCGATATCGTCGCGAACTAAGGAGGATGTGATGGGTAAAAATCAGCATATCGTTCCGCACAATGATGGTTGGGCAGTACGTGGCGCGGGCAATAGCCGCGTTACCAAGCAGTTCGACACCCAAGCTCAAGCTAGCGAGCGTGGGCGAGAGATTGCCCGTAATGAGCACAGCGAAATGCTCATTCACGGTCGAGATGGGCAAATCCGCGAGAAGAACACCTACGGGAAGGATAAATTCCCGCCTCGCGGCTAAGCCTCCGTTCTGGGTCAAGCGCTTGCCGAAGCGCTCCTCAGTGCCTCTTCCGCGCGTAACAGTATTGCGGACGGGGTAATCACCAAACCGGCGCGTATTTGCCGGTACTACAGTTAGTTGGGTACCTCGTACCTTAACGGTAAGTAGGTTCTCCCTGATTTGACTTGGGGTGCGGCGCAAGCCGCACCCCATTTTCATGAAACCCACGTTTGCGGCCGCCCGTTCGATTCCACCCCTGCCGATTCCGCGGCGGCGCGCTATTCTCTCGCCCTGTTTCGCATCTTAAGGAGACCGCCATGGCCGGCCAGATCGACGCGCGCCTCGCCGAACTCAGCATCGAACTGCCCACCCCGACCGCGCCGGTCGCCAATTACCTGCCCTATGTGCAGACCGGCAAGACGGTCTTCATCGCCGGCCAGGTGACGCTGTGGAACGGCGAGCGCCGCTTCGTCGGCAAGCTCGGCGCGTCCATGGAGACCAAGCAGGGCCAGGAGGCGGCCAAGCTCTGCGCCCTCAATCTGATCGCCCAGGCCAAGGCGGCCTGCGGCGGCGACCTCGACCGCATCGTCCGCTGGGTCAAGCTCGGCGGCTTCGTCAATTGCACGCCCGAGTTCGGCGAACAGCCGGCCGTCATCAACGGCGCCTCCGATCTGCTGGTGCAGGTGTTCGGCGACAAGGGCAAGCATGCCCGCGCCGCCGTCGGCGTCGCCGCCCTGCCCTTCGGCGTGGCGGTCGAGATCGACGCGGTCGTCGAAATTTCCTAAAAGGCCGGATATCCGAAGGCCCCATGCCCCGCCGCGCGGCGGAAAAGCCTGGGTGCGGGCGCGAGCTTCCGGTTAGTCTCGCGCTATGGAATTCGCCCATCATCTCATCCTGGTCGGCGCGGGTCTGGTCGTTCTCAGCATCCTCGCCGGCCTGGTCTCCTCGCGCATCGGCGCGCCCTTGCTGCTGGTGTTCCTCGGGCTCGGCATGCTGGCCGGCGAGGACGGGCCGGGCGGCATCCGTTTCGGCGATTTCCACACCGCCTATCTCGTCGGCAGCCTGACCCTCGCCATCATCCTGTTCGACGGCGGGCTGAAGACCACGCGGGGCAACCTGCGCGTCGCCTGGGCCCCCGCCCTGTCGCTCGCCACCCTCGGCGTGCTGGTCACCGCCATCATCGTCGCCGTCGTCGCCGCCTGGGCGCTGGACCTGCATTGGCTGCAAGGCATGCTGATCGGCTCGGTCGTCGCCTCGACCGACGCCGCCGCCGTGTTCTTCCTCCTGCACCTGCGCGGCATGCACCTGAAGGACCGCGTCGGCGCGACGCTGGAGGTCGAATCCGGCCTCAACGATCCGATGGCGATCTTCCTCACCGTGCTCTGCGTCGAGCTGCTGCAATCGGGCGCGGCCAGCATCGGCTGGGGCCTGCTCGACGATTTCCTCGCCCAATTCCTGCTGCAGATCGCCGGCGGCGCGCTGCTCGGCCTGGCCGGCGGTTTCGCCCTGCTGCGCCTGGTCAACCGGCTCGACATCGCCCCCGGCCTCTATCCCATCCTGGCGATGGCCGGGGCCATGCTGATCTTCGCCCTGGCGCAGAGCATCGGCGCCAGCGGCTACATGGCGATCTATCTCGTCGGTTTCCTGCTCGGCAGCCGGCGCCACCGCGCGACGCAGCTGATCAGCCGCTTTTCCGACGGGCTCGCCTGGCTCAGCCAGATCCTGATGTTCCTCATGCTCGGCCTCTTGGTCACGCCGACCGCCCTGCTGCCCGATCTGGCGCCCGCCGTCGCCATCGCGCTGGCGCTGGTCTTCGTCGCCCGCCCGCTCGCCGTGCTCGCCTGCCTCGCGCCCTTCGGCTTTTCCAAGCGCGAGATTCTCTTCATCGCCTGGGTCGGCCTGCGCGGCGCGGTGCCGATCTTCCTCGCCAGCATCCCGGTGCTGTCGGGCATCGAGGGCGGCATGGTGGTGTTCTCCGTCGCCTTCGTCGTCGTGCTGTTCTCGATGAGCGTGCAGGGCTGGACCGTCGCGCCGGTGGCGCGCTGGCTCGGCCTCGAACTGCCGCCGCGCCCGCCGCCGCCCTTGCGCGCCGAGCTCGACCTGCCGGGCAGCGCCGGGCGCGACATGGCGGCCTATACGGTGCAGCCGTTCAGCATGGCGACGCGCCGCCGGCTGGAGCGCCTGGTGATGCCCGACGGCGTCTCCATCGTCACCATCATCCGCGACGGCGTGCTGCAGACGGCGAGTGCCATCCAGCGCCTGGCGCCCAACGATTACGTGCTGGTGATCGCGCCCTCCGACCAGATGACGACGCTCGACCGCTTCTTCGCCGAGGGCATCCGCAGCGGCCGCTCGGCGCCGGCGGAAATGCTCGGCGAGTTCGTGCTCGACGGCCATGCCGCGCTCGGCGCCGTCGCCGATCTCTACGAGTTCCGCGTGCCTGCCGTGCTGCGCCAGATGTCGCTCGGCCGCTTCCTGCGCCTGGCGCTGCGCGGCGCGCCGACCCCCGGCCGCCGCCTGCATGTCGGCGGCGTCGACCTGATCGTCCGCGTCGTCGAGCAGGGCCTGGTCGCCCGCGTCGGCCTCGACGTCGCGCCGCCGCCCTCCGCCCGCGCCCGCATCGACGGCCTGCGCATCGGACTGCTGGCCCTGTTCGACGGCTTGCGGCAAGCTATGCGGCGGGTGGTTCCGGACCGGTTCAGGCAGGAGTGACGCAGCGATGGCGGACGGCGACGGCAAGAGAGGGCTGACCGCGGCGGTCGTGCCGGCCATCGCCGAGATCGCCGCTGGCGACTGGGACGCCTGCGCCCGGCCGCACGAACCGGGCAGCAACCCCTTCGTCTCGCACGCCTTTCTCCATGCCGCCGAAGCCAGCGGCTCGGCGACGCGCGAGACCGGCTGGCAGCCGCAGCATATCGTCGCGCAGGATGGAGAGGGCCGCGTCGTCGGCGTCGTGCCGCTTTACCTGAAGGGGCACAGCTACGGCGAATATGTCTTCGACTGGGCCTGGGCCGACGCTTGGGAGCGCGCCGGCGGGCGCTACTACCCCAAGCTGCTCGCTGGCGTGCCCTTCACGCCGGTCACCGGTCCGCGCCTCTTGCTGCGCGACGGCGCGCCGCCCGGCACCGACGACGCGCTGGCCGAAGCGCTAATCGCAGTGGCGCGCCGCCACGAGGTCTCGTCGCTGCACGTCAATTTCCTGACCAAGCCGGAAGCCGACATGCTCGCCGACCACGGCTTCCTGCTGCGCGAGGGCCAGCAATTTCACTGGCACAACAGCGGCTACGCCAGTTTCGACGATTTCCTCGCCGCGCTGTCGTCGCGCAAGCGCAAGAACATCCGGAAAGAACGCCTGCAGGCCGTCGCCCCCGGCATCGAGATCAAGCGTCTGACCGGCGCGGCCATCACGCCGCAAGATTGGGCGGCATTCTACGAATTCTATCTCGACACCGCCGGGCGCAAATGGGGCCAGGCCTATCTGGAGCCGGACTTCTTCGCGCGGCTCGGCACAAGCATGGCCGACGACGTGCTGCTGGTGATCGCCTATCGCGCGGGCCGCGCCATCGCCGGGGCGATCAACCTGATCGGCGCCGACGCGCTCTATGGCCGCAACTGGGGCGCGCTCGAAGAGCATCCCTGCCTGCATTTCGAGGTCTGCTACTATCAGGCGATGGATTTCGCCATCGAGCGCGGCCTGGCCCGCGTCGAAGCCGGCGCCGGCGGCGGCGGCCATAAGCTCGGGCGCGGCTACCTGCCCGCCGCGACCTGGAGCGCCCATTGGATCGGCGACGAGGGCTTCCGCAGCGCCGTCGACCGCTTCCTGCGCTCCGAGCGTCGCCAGATCGAGCGCTCCAACGACGCGCTGATCGCCCACGGCCCGTTCAAGAAGAACAGCGACGGCGAGATCGTCGCTGGCCTTCCTGAAGAGATGATCGACAAATCCGGCCGCCGCTTCGAGGACGAACCGTGACCGACGCCAACCGCCACCCCGACGTCCGCCTGCTCGACCTCTGGGCCGAGACCCTCGCCAAGCGGCTCGGCCGCAGCGCCCAGTCGATCAAGGACGACGGCTGGCTCGAGTCGACGGATTTCCACCACAAGGTCTCGATCCAATATGCCGACGGCTCGTCGATGATCTTTCGCGACGCCCTCGCCCTGGTCAGCCTGACCCGCCAGCAGGTCGCCGTCTTCACGCTGAACTGCGGCTATCTGCAGGTGCCGCTGGCGCTCGGCATGGACGTGATGGAGAGCGACATCGTCAACGGCGAACGCGTCATCCGGCGGCGCTATCTGCACCGCCCCGAGCAGCAACGCTCCACCGCCGGCTAAAATTTAAGCCCCGGTTTGCGGCCGGGGCTTAAATCTTCAACTCATGTGATTGCCGTTATTCGACCAGCGCGGGCTCTTTCGGGCCCTTCTTGCCGGCCGGCTTGCCGGGCTTGGGCGGTTTCGGCAGGGCTTCGGTGATGACGAAGGCCGGCTTGTCGTCGGTGATCGTCACCGTGACCGTGCCGCCCTTGGCCAGCTTGCCGAACAGCAGTTCGTCGGCGAGCGGCCGCTTGATATGCTCCTGGATCACGCGGCCGAGCGGGCGGGCGCCGAACAGCGGATCGTAGCCCTTGGCGGCGAGCCAATCGCGCGCCGCCTGGTCGAGCAGGATATGCACGTTGCGGTCGGCGAGCTGCTCTTCCAGCTCGATGACGAACTTGTCGACCACCTGGGCGATGATCTGCGGCGTCAGGCCGCCGAACGGGATGACCGCGTCGAGACGGTTGCGGAATTCCGGCGTGAACATCCGCTTGATCGCCTCTTCGTCGTCGCCCGTGCGGATGCCCGAACCGAAGCCGATGGCCGGTTTGGACATTTCGGAGGCGCCCGCGTTCGTCGTCATGATCAGGATGATGTTGCGGAAGTCGACGATCTTGCCGTTATGGTCCGTCAGCTTGCCGTGGTCCATCACCTGCAACAGGATGTTGAACAGGTCGGGGTGGGCCTTCTCGATTTCGTCGAGCAGCAGCACCGCGTGCGGATGCTGGTCGATGGCGTCGGTCAGGAGGCCGCCCTGGTCGAAGCCGACATAGCCCGGCGGCGCGCCGATCAGGCGCGACACGGTATGCCGCTCCATGTATTCCGACATGTCGAAGCGGATCAGCTCGATGCCCATGATGCGCGACAGCTGGCGCGCCACTTCGGTCTTGCCGACGCCGGTCGGGCCGGAGAACAGGTAGCTGCCGATCGGCTTGTCGCCTTCGCGCAGGCCGGCGCGCGACAGCTTGATCGAGCTGGCGAGCGCCTCGATGGCGCGGTCCTGGCCGAACACCACGTTCTTCAGATCGCGGTCGAGGTTGCGCAGCCCCTCCTTGTCGGAGTTGCTGACGCTCTTGGGCGGGATGCGGGCGATCTTGGCGACCACCGCCTCCACGTCCTTCACGTTGATGACCTTCTTGCGCTTGCCTTCCGGCACGAGCATCTGGGCGGCGCCGACCTCGTCGATCACGTCGATCGCCTTGTCGGGCAGCTTGCGGTCGTTGATGTAGCGCGACGAGAGGTTCACCGCGGCGACGATGGCGTCGTCGGTGTAGCGTACGTTGTGGTGCTTCTCGTAATAGGGCTTGAGGCCCTTGAGAATCTTGATCGCGTCCTCGACCGACGGCTCGTTGACGTCGATCTTCTGGAAGCGGCGCACCAGCGCGCGGTCCTTCTCGAAGTAGCTGCGGTATTCCTTGTAGGTGGTCGAGCCGATGCAGCGCAGGCTGCCGTTGGCGAGCGCCGGCTTGAGCAGATTCGACGCGTCCATCGAGCCGCCCGACGTCGCGCCGGCGCCGATGACCGTGTGGATCTCGTCGATGAACAGGACGGCGTTGTCCTGCTCCTGCAGTTCGGTGATCACCGCCTTGATGCGCTCCTCGAAGTCGCCGCGATAGCGCGTGCCGGCGAGCAAGGACCCCATGTCGAGGCTGTAGATCGTCGCGGTTTTCAGCACCTCGGGCACTTCGCCATGCACGATGCGGCGCGCCAGGCCCTCGGCGATGGCGGTCTTGCCGACGCCCGGATCGCCGACGTAGAGCGGGTTGTTCTTGGTCCGGCGGCAGAGGATCTGGATGGTGCGTTCGACCTCGTCGGCGCGGCCGATCAAGGGATCGATCTTGCCGCTGGCCGCTTTCTTGTTGAGGTTGACGCAATAGGCGTCGAGCGCCTCGTGGCCCTTCTTGACCACCTTCTCCGGCTTGGCCTCTTCCTCGGCGCCGCCGACGGGCCGGCGCTCGCTGCGCGTCGAGACCTTGGCGATGCCGTGCGAGATGTAATTGACCGCGTCGAGACGCGTCATCTCCTGCTCCTGCAGGAAATAGACGGCGTGGCTCTCGCGCTCGGAGAACAGCGCGACCAGCACGTTGGCGCCGGTCACTTCCTCGCGGCCGGACGACTGCACATGGATCGCCGCGCGCTGCAGCACGCGCTGGAAGCCCGCCGTCGGCTTGGCGTCTTCCGTGCGCTCCATGACCAGGCTGGCCAGCTCGTTGTCGATGTAGGCGGTGAGCTCTTCGCGGATTTTCGCGATGTCGACGCCGCAGGCTCGCATCACGGCGAGGGCGTCCTGATCTTCGGTGAGCGCCAGCAGGAGATGCTCGAGAGTGGCGAACTCGTGACGCCGCTGGTTGGCGAACGAGAGCGCGCGGTGCAGGGTCTGTTCCAAATTACGCGAGAGCATCTGTTGGTTCCTTTTCCGCTGGTCTTGTCAAAGTCCCCTCAACAACTCATTTGCCCCCGCGCCGGAATACTTAACGAAGGCTTTCCGGCAACGGCCCTGATGGGCCACCCCCGTCGAGCATGACGGAGGGTCTCGTGGAATGATGCCTGCAAACTTCAGGCCGAAATAAGGCAGCGACGCACATCTCAATCTTTCTCCAGCGTGCACTGCAAAGGATGCTGGTGCTTGCGCGCCAGGTCAATGACCTGAGTCACTTTCGTCTCGGCGATCTCGTAGGGATAAACGCCGCAAACGCCGACGCCTTTCCGATGCACATGCAACATGATCTGATGCGCCTCGTCTTGATTCTTGTGGAAGAACCTTTCGAGGACATGAACGACGAATTCCATGGGCGTGTAGTCGTCGTTCAACAGCAGAACCTTGTACATGGACGGTTTTGCCGTCTTGGCGCGCGTCCGCGTGATGACTCCGGTGCCAGAACCTCCGCCACCGCCGCCATTATTGCCGGCCCCATCTTTGCCGGGTCCCGCGGCCTGCGTCGCAAAACTTGCCGAGTCATGAACGGCGGACCGCCCTGTCGCATTCCATCGCAGGGCGCGCGGGCGCGCGGCGGTCGGCGCGGCATGAAGGGGGGAACGCGGTGAGGCCATGCGGGAAAAGACGGAGTCCGGAGAACGATGGGCGCTGAATTTTGGACGGTCGCAGGATGCGGCGCCGTCACGATTTGCGGCGGCCGAAGCGGGGCGAGAAACGCCCTGATACTCAAGTCTGCGAGCGGTACCGATCATCACCATGTCGACGGTTGCGGCGATGTCTGCCATCGCCATACATCATATGGGAACGCACGGCGCGAACGGAAGTGCCAACTTCGGCCATCTCCCAGATTCCGAAAGAAAAACGCGGCGCGCGCTCTCGCGGGAAACCGCGTCGCCCGCGGCCAACAAAAAGCCCGGCACGAGGCCGGGCTTTTCGAGCCCGCGCGACGGTCGCCGCGCGGGAGATGCTGTCTTCGCTGAGGCGGTCGCGCCTAGACGGTGGCGCCTAGACGGTGGCGCCTAGACGGTGGCGAAGGACTTGCCGTACTTGCTGACGGTCTCGGCGAAACGCTTGTTGATCGGCTCCATGCTGGCGGTGGCCAGCTTCAGGCCGAGCTGCTGGAACTTCATCGCCGTGGCGGTCAGGTTCTCGAAGCTGGCCTTGGCGAAATCGCTCTGCAGGTCGGTGGCTTCCTTGACCGTCTTGCAGGCGGCGAACGCCTTGACGGCGGCCGGGATCTCGTCGGCCGACTTCTGCACCAGGCCGACCCATTCCTTGCCCACATCCTTCAGGCCGCTGACGGCGATGGTGCTAGACTCGGTGACGGCGTCGATATTGTCGCGGCCGAAGGCGATGGCGTCGTCATAATCCTTCATGGCGAGGCCGCCGGTCTTGATCGCCGTCATGGCCGGCTCGCGGGTGGCGGAGACGGCGGTGTCGTAGGTCTTGAGCGCGGCGTCGGCGCTGGCCTTGAGCATCAGCTCGGCGCTCTCGACGAAGGCGGCATAAATCTGTTCGGCCGGGGTGATGGTCGCTTCGGCGGCGGCCTTGGTGGCCTTGGCGGTGGTCTTCTCGGTCATAGCGATCTCCTAGTTGGGAGCGTCAAAGGGGCAAGGGGACGAACCAATACTGTCTCCGCGTTGCCCGGCAGCCTTTTGCTGCAATGCAACATAGTCCCTATATGCGACCAGACCCGAGTTCCGTCAAGGTAAATTTGTGCAGTGCAACATAGATTATGGTAGTAAAAAGTTACTACCTAGAGAATCGTGAGAAGATTGGCGATGCCGTCCTTGCCGACCCGCAGCTGAAAGTGATTCGGCTGGTCGCCCGGATCGCGCCCGACGGGATAGTCCGGCGTCGCGTCGCGCGGCGGATTGAGCGGCAGGCCGGTGCCGTCGAGCCGGGCGAGCAAGACCGGGAAGGTCAGCTTGTCGTAGGCCGCGCCGGGCCATTGCCAGGCGTGATAGCTGAAGCGGCCGCCCTGGCAGGCGGCGGCGATCCAGTAGAAGCCCTGCGACTTCAGCTCGAGCCCCTCGGGCGCCGGGGCGAAGGCGCCGCTGTCCGCCAGGGCCTGACGCAGCGCCGCCAGATCGCCGGCGGCCAAGCTCACCTCGCTCTGCTGGCCGGTCCAGGAGCGCAGCGGATCCATGACCCGGAAGTTCAGCACGTCGCCCGTCTTGCCCCTCACCCGCACCGCCATGCGCGCGCCGCCCCCGGCGTTTGGCGCCGCGATTCCGCTCACGTCGTAGGTCCGCAACTGCTCTTCGTAATTGCCGTTATAGGCGATGCGATAGGCATCCGGCGCGCCGGCGACGCAGGCTTTGCGCAGGTCCCCGGCGTCCAGGTAGCTGAACCACGTCATGCTCAAGCTCAGCGGGTTCTCGGCCTTGCCCTCGTAGGCGCAGGCGGCGAGAGCCAGGGCGGCGGTCAGGGGCAGAAGGCGGCAAAGGGGGCGGACATGGGTCATGATGACACTCGAACGTGGACGGAAACGGCGCGTTCCCAGGCAAGTAAAACATGATCTTACCCGTCTGTCCGTCGATTCACTAAAAATTCACCTTTAGAACATTACGTATAGACAAGGAATCATTGATTCTTTTACGATGCGCGCGCAAAACGGTTTGGTTAACGCTCTTGCCTGGATTTTGAGCGCTGGCCATTCAGGGGTCTAAGACATTAACCGGGGGATCCGGCCGGTGAAATTTAAGACGTTTGGGGCGCCGCAAGGCATGGTTCGTTCCGTCCGCCTGAGCCTGACCGCTCTGGCGCTCGCCCTCGCGGCCGGCCTGCTCGCCGCGCCCCTGCCGGCCGACGCCGCGCAGAAGAAGGTCGCCAGCGTCGCCACCAAACCCGCCGCCGAAGCGCCCACGCGCTACGCCGCCATCATCATCGACGACACGACCGGCCGCGTGCTCCATCAGGTCAATGCCGACGACCGCCGCTATCCGGCGTCGCTGACCAAGATGATGACCATCTACATGGCGTTCGAGGCGATCGAGAAGAAGCGCCTCGGCTTCGATTCCAAACTGTCCATCTCCGCCCATGCCGCCAATCAGGCGCCGTCGCGCATCGGCCTCGCGCCCGGCGACAATTTCACCGTGCGCCAGGCGATCCTCGCCCTCGTCACCAAGTCGGCCAACGACGCCGCCACGGCGCTCGGCGAGACCATCGGCGGCACGGAAGCCAATTTCGCCGCGATGATGACCAAGCGCGCCCAGGCGCTCGGCATGACCAACACGGTGTTCAAGAACGCCAACGGCCTGCCCAATCCGCAGCAGGTCACCACGGCGCGCGATCTCGCGACGCTGTCGCGCGCCCTGCGCCGCGACTTTCCGCAGCATTACCATTATTTCTCGACGGCGGAATTCACCTACAAGGGCGTCACCGTCGCCAACCACAACCGCGTGCTGAACCAGCTCGACGGCGCCGACGGCCTCAAGACCGGTTATATCCGCGCCTCCGGCTTCAACCTCGCCTCCTCGGCGACGCGCGGCGGCCGCCGCATCGTCGGCGTCGTGCTCGGCGGCGAATCGGGCAGCTGGCGCGACGCCCGCATGGTCCAGTTGATGGAGCAGGCGTTCGACAACACCATCACCAACCCGGCGCCGAGCATGATCGCCAGCGCCAAGCCGGCCGCGCAAAACGCGACCGCCCCGGCCCAGGCGCGCAAGAACCGGTCCGATGCGGTCGCCGCCGCCGAAGCCGCCCCGGACCGGGTCGCGACGCTGGCCGATCCGACCCTCAATTTCGAGCAGGGCGACACGGAAATGACCGTCGCCTCCCTGCCCGCCAGCAAGCCGCGCTACAGCCTGCCGAGGAACGCCGGCGCCGAGTGGGCCATCCAGGTCGGCGCCTTCAGCAAGCAGGCGCCGGCCCATGCCGCCGCCAATAGCGCCAAAGGCAAGCTGCCGCAGATTCTGTCGGTCGCCCGCGTGGTCGTGATCGACGGCCGCGAGGACGGCAGCAAGTTCTTCCGCGCCCGCCTCACCGGCCTGACCGAAGTCGCCGCGCGCTCGGCCTGCAAGCAGCTCGAGCAGAAGGGCATGGGCTGCATCACGGTGGCCCCCGAAATCGGCAGCAACAACCGCGGCTGAGCCGTCAGGCTTCAAAAGACAAAGGGCGGTTCCGAGGAGCCGCCCTTTTTATTTGCCCGCCAGTTCCGCCAGCCAGGCTTTCGCCGCGCGCAAGAACACCGGCTTCTCGCGCTGGCGCCACGGCTCCAGCCGCCATTCGCGCGGACTTGGCCGAGGCCCAAGGCCGCGGGTGCGATAGATCCAGGCGAGCAGCGGCTCGCCCTCGCTGCCGTCGTCGGCGAGGGGCGAGACGGTCTGCCGCTCGCGCCCGTAGTCGGCGCCCTCGAAGGCGTCGAGCCGGGCGTAATCCTCATCGCTCAGGCCGCTCAGCAACAGGCCGTCCACCGCCGCGCCGCGGCGCGGCACGATCATCGGATAGAGCCGGCCGGCGATATAGACGCGCCGCATATGCTTGAGCGCGGCGGGCTGCAGCTGCGCCGCTTCCAGCGGCCGGCCGAGCACCAGGCTGCGCACATCGGCGTCCATCAGGGTGCCGTAAACGAAAAGGCCAGGCCCACCCTTTTGCTTGCTGGGGGCCCGGCCCTTTGTGCGCGGCGTAAACTTAGTCATCAATCCATCTTGGGCGGATTGATGCCGCTCTGCGACAGCTGCGCGAACAGGTCGGCCTTCAGGCGTTCCAGGCCAGGCGCGTCGAACGCCTCGCAACGCGCGACCAGCACGTCCTGCGTGTTGGAGGCGCGCAGCAGCCACCAGCCGTCCTTGGTATTCACGCGCACGCCGTCGCAATCGTTGAAATCGGCGCCGGCCTTCTGCAGGCGCGCCTTCACCTCCTCGGCGACGGCGAACTTGCGGGTGTCGTCGCACTGGAAGCGCACTTCCGGGGTGTTGATCACCTGCGGCATGGCGTCGCGCATGTCGGCCAGGCTTTCCTTCGCGGTGCCGACGATGGACAGCAAGCGGATCGCCGCATAGGGCGCGTCGTCGTAGCCGTAATATTTGTCGGCGAAGAAGATATGGCCGCTCATCTCGCCGGCCAGCGGCGAGCCGGTCTCGGCCATCTTCGACTTGATCAGCGAATGGCCGGTCTTCCACATCAGCGGTTTGCCGCCGAGCTTGGCGACCTCGTCGAACAGCACCTGGCTCGCCTTGACGTCGGCGATGATCGTCGCGCCCGGCTTGTTCTTCAGCACGTCGCGCGACCAGATCGCCATCAACTGATCGCCCCACAGGATGCGGCCCTGGCCGTCGACCACGCCGATGCGGTCGCCGTCGCCGTCGAAGGCGATGCCGAGATCGCACTTCTCCTTGAGCACCAGCGCCTGCAGATCGGCAAGATTCTTCGGCACGGTCGGATCGGGGTGGTGGTTCGGGAAGGCGCCGTCGACATTCTCGTAGAGCAGGAAATGCTTGCCCGGCAGCTTCCGGGTTAACGCGACCATCGCCGGTCCGGCCGAGCCGTTGCCGGCATCCCAGGCGACCCGCAAGTCGCGGCCGGGGGTGAAATCCTTCAGCAGGCGGGCGATGTAATCGTCGAACACGTCCTCGTCGCCGATCGAGCCCTTGCCCGAGACGAAATCATCGGCGGCGGCGAGACGGCCGAGATTGAGGATGTCCTCGCCGTAGAAGGCCTTCTTGTTCAAGACCATCTTGAAGCCGTTGTACTCGGACGGATTGTGCGAGCCCGTCACCATCAGGCCGGCGTCGGAGCCGCGGCTGTAGGTGGCGTAATAGAGCATCGGCGTCGCGCCGAGGCCGATCCGCGTCACCTTCATGCCGCCGTCGGCCAGGCCTTGCGAAACCTGTTGCTCCATCTCCGGCGAGCTGGCGCGGCCATCGCGGCCGACATGGACGGAACCGCCGCCCTTGCGCGCCACCATGGTCGCGAAGGCGCGGCCGATGGCGTAAGCGTCCGCCGGATGCAGAGTTTTGCCGACGGTGCCGCGAATGTCGTACTCGCGCAGAATGGTCGGCTCGAAACGATGGGCAGTCATCAAGGTCTCCCGTTACATCCCCGGTTCGATGAAGCGGCGAATGAGAGGGCCGTCGCGGAACGGCCGCTGTTCACACGGCCGTCGAAGGACGGCCGAGGCAGGTATAACGAAATCCGGCGGCGGTCATCTCCGCCGGGCTGTAAATATTCCTGAGATCGACGATCACCGGCTGGCGCAGCAGGCCCTTCACCTGATCGAGGTTGAGCGAGCGAAACTCGTTCCACTCGGTCAGGATCACCAGGGCGTCGGCGCCCTTCATGCTGTCGTAGGCGTTCTCGCACCAGACGATCTTGTCTCCAGTGAGGAGCTTCTTGGCCTCCTCCATGCCTTCGGGATCGTAGACCCGCAAGGTCGCGCCGTCGGCGAGCAGGCCCGGCACCAGATCGAGGCTGGCGCTGTCGCGCATGTCGTCGGTGTTCGGCTTGAAGGTGAGGCCGAGCACGGCGACCGTCTTGCCGGCGAGCGCCCCGCCGGCGGCGGCCTTCACCCGGCCGGCCATCGCCTTCTTGCGCGCGTCGTTGACGGCGACGACCGTCTCGACGATGCGCATCGGCGCGCCGGCGTCCTGGGCCGTGCGCACCAAGGCCAGCGTGTCCTTCGGGAAGCAGGAGCCGCCGTAGCCGGGGCTCGGATGCAGGAACTTGCGGCCGATGCGGCCGTCGAGGCCGATGCCGCGCGCCACGTCGCTGACGTCGCCGCCGACCTTTTCGCAGAGATCGGCGATCTCGTTGATGAAGGTGATCTTCACGGCGAGGAAGCTGTTGGCCGCGTATTTGATCAGCTCGGCGGTTTCCAGCTTGGTGAAGAGGATCGGCGTTTCGAGCAGATACAGCGGGCGATAGAGGCGCTTGAGGATGCCCTGGGCCTTGTCGCTCTCGGCGCCGATCACCACGCGGTCGGGCCGCATGAAATCGTTGATCGCCGAGCCTTCGCGCAGGAATTCCGGATTGGAGGCGACGTCGAAGTCGCCGTCGGGCCGCGCCTTGCGCATCACCTCGGCGACCTTGCGGCCGGTGCCGACCGGCACGGTCGACTTGGTGACGACCAGGGTGTAGCCGTCCATCGCCTTGGCGATTTCCTCGGCGGCGGCGAACACGTAGGTGAGATCGGCATGGCCGTCGCCGCGCCGGCTCGGCGTGCCCACCGCGATGAACACCACGTCGGCGCCCTTCACGGCGGCGGCGAGGTCGGTGGTGAAGCTGAGACGCTTGTCGGCAGCGTTGCTTTTGACGAGATCGTCGAGGCCGGGCTCGAAGATCGGGATTTCGCCCTTCTTCAACCGCTCGATCTTGCCGGCGTCCTTGTCGACGCAAACGACCTCGAAACCGAATTCCGAAAAACAGGCGCCGGACACAAGCCCGACATACCCGGTTCCGATCATCGCAACGCGCATGATGGTCTTCCTATACCGTTATCCCCCGCCGGCGCGCTTCACATGCGCTTGCGGATGAAGTCCTTGAGAGCGTCCGACACCTCGGGGTCGTCGAACGCCAGGGCGATGTTGCCGGCGAGCCAACCGATCTTGCTGCCGCAGTCGAAGCGCTCGCCCTCGAAGCGCAGGCCGTGGAACGGCTTGCCGCCGATCATCTTGGCCATCGCGTCGGTCAGCTGGATCTCGCCGCCGGCGCCCTTTTCCTTGCGCCCCAGATGCTCGAACACCTCGGGCAGCAACACGTAGCGGCCGATGATCGACAAGGTCGACGGAGCGACCTCCGGCTTGGGCTTCTCGACGAGCCCCCTGACGGCGGCGAGCTTGCCGTCGTCGGACGACACGTCGAGGATGCCGTACTTGTTGGTCTGGTCGCGCGGCACGTCCATGACGCCGACGACGTTGCCGCCGGTCTTGGCATGGGCGTCGATCAATTGTCCGATGCAAGGCACTTTGGATTTCACCATGTCGTCGGGCAGGATCACCGCGAAGGGCTCGTCGCCGATGAATTCGCGCGCGCACCAGACGGCGTGGCCGAGCCCGAGCGGCGCCTGCTGGCGCGTGTAGGACACGCTGCCGGCGTCGGGCAGCAGATCGGCAAGCGCCTTGAGCTCCTTGGTTTTGCCGGCGGCCTCCAACGTGCGCTCCAATTCGGGGGCGCGGTCGAAATGGTCTTCCATGGCGCCCTTGCCGCGCCCGGTGACGAAGATGAAATGTTCGATGCCGGCGGCTTTCGCCTCTTCCACCGCATATTGGATCAGCGGGCGGTCGAGGACCGGCAGCATTTCCTTGGGGATCGCCTTGGTCGCCGGCAGAAAACGGGTGCCGAGACCGGCGACCGGGAAAACCGCTTTGCGAACTATCTGTGCCATCAGGGGGTGCCGAACTCGCTATGGTTTTGGGAACGTCGTCTGAGGGAATCCCCGGAAGCCAGCGCACATTAGGGCCGGCCCGCATGGCTGGAAAGCGGGCGTTTTGTGACACAAAGCCGTTGATTCGGCAAGATTCCTAGCCAAGCAGCACATCCCGCGCCCGGTTGATTTGGGCCGCCAAATAGTCCGAGCCGCCGCGGTCGGGATGGACCTTGGCCATCAGGCGGCGATGGGCCTCGCGGATCGCCGTGTCGCTGGCGCCGGGGGCCAAGCCGAGCACCGCATAGGCATCCTCGCGCGACATGCCGCCAGGGCTGCGGCGGGCCTGCTCCCGGCCGCCTGGCGCGCCGCCCGGGGCCCGCCGGCCCAGGCCGCCCAAACCGCCCCGGATCAGCGCCGGAATCAGGAAAGGCAGCACATAGGCGGCGAGCAGGAAGCGGCCGGCCCAGGCGATCGCCCCGAGGGCGGCGACGACCAGGACGATCAGCGTCCAGCGCACGGCCTTGACCAGGCGCGCGGGATGGGCCGCGGCCACCCAGCGGCTGAGCAGCAGAACGGCAAGCAGGACGAGAAAACCGAGGAGAAAATAGGCCATGGGATCGCTTTCGACCGGTTCTAGGGGCCAATTAAGGCCGAACTATGAAGGCTTTGTCTCCATTGGCGCACGGCCAACGGTCTCGACGGCCCGCCGGCAAACTGCCAAACTCCCCGCCAACGGCTTGGGAAACAAGCTGAACACCGCATCTGACAGGGATGCACCACCAAAGGAGACGCGACGAATGAAGACTCGGAGTCTGGCCATCGCCGGCTTGGCGCTGCTCGCCATGCCCCTCGCCCTGGCCCCGCAGGCCAAAGCGCAGGACGTCGACTTCAAAGGCAAACAGATTCGCATGATCATCGGCTTCGGGCCGAGCGGCGGTTACGACCAATATGCTCGCCTGCTCGGCCGGCATATGAACCGCCATCTGCCCGGCCAGCCGACCATCGTGCCGCAGAACATGCCGGGCGCCGGCAGCATCGCCGCCGCCAACACGATCTACGCCAACTCGCCGAAGGACGGCACCGTGTTCGGCATCATCGCCCGCGACACGCCGACCCAGCCGCTGACCGGCGGCAGCGGCGCCCAGTTCGACGCCACCAAGTTCAGCTGGATCGGCAGCCCGGCGGCCGAGACCAGCGTCTGCATGGCGACCGACAAGGGCAAGGTGAAGTCGCTCGACGATCTGCTCTCCGGCAAGAACGGCGAGCATATCATCGGCGGCACCGGCGCCGGCACCGGCACGGAAATCTACCCGAAGGCGCTCAACGGCTTGATCGGCACCAAGTTCAAGGTCATCGGCGGCTACCCGTCCTCGACCGACGTGCAGCTCGCCATGGAGCGCGGCGAGGTGTTCGGCATCTGCGAAAGCTATTCGAGCATCGCCCGCAAGGACGCCGCCGCGATCGAATCGGGCAAGTACATCATCCTCTTCCAGGCCGCCGCCAAGCCGAATCCCCAGGTGAAGGCGCCCTTCCTGCTCGACAAGGTCAGCGCCGAGCACCGCAAGGAATTGGAATTCCTTTATGCCGGCCAGACCATCGGCCGTCCCTTCATCGCCCCGCCCGATCTGCAGCCCGGCGTGCTCGCCACGCTGCGCAAGGCGTTCGACGACACCATGAAGGACAAGGAATTCCTCGCCGATGCCGAGAAGCAGAAGATGGACATCGACCCGGTCAGCGGCGCCGAGCTCGAAAAGCTGATCAAGGCGGTCTATGCCACGCCCAAGGACGTCATCAAGAAGGTTGACGACGCCATCAAGTAAGCGGCGTTCCGCATGACGGACAGAAGGCCCCGCCGACCCGATGTTTAAAGGGGCGGCGGGGCCTTTGCTTTACGGCCGGCGCTGGATTAGGCTTCGCCCGCCTCGCACAATTCACCAGCGGCCGCCGGCGTCTCCGCCGATCGGCGCGCCCTCATCCGCCCCGCATGACCGACCGCATCCCGCTGTCCGAAGACGAGATCGAAGCGCAAAAGCGCGTGCCGGCGCGGGCGCTTTACGCGACCTACACGGTCGGCCTGACGACGAATTCGCTCGTCACCATGATGAAGGTGATCGTGCCGCTGTGGGCCGTGCAGCTCGGCATGTCGCCGGGCGAGATCGGCCTCGCCCTGGGCGCCGGCGGCCTCATGCCGTTCATCTTCTCGATCCACGGCGGCACGATGATGGACCGCCTCGGCACGCGCCGCATCACCATCCTGTTCGCCGCGCTCGGCGCCGCCACGCTGCCGCTCTATCCGATGATGCCCTGGGTCATCGCGCTCTTCGCGCTGCAGTTGGTGTCGGGCTATACCACCAACATGGGCTGGATGGGCGCGCAGGCGCTGATCGTGCAGTTCGGCCGCGGCAACACCGACATGATCGCCAAGTTCAGCTTCGCGACGCGCATCGGCACGGTCTCGGGTCCCATCCTGATCGGCGCCATTTGGGACATCGCCGGGGCCTGGGGCGCGTTCCTCTGCTGCGGCCTGATCGGCCTATCCATCGTCGCCTGCACCTACATGGTGCCGGCGCAATTGACCGACCGGGACGCCCTCGAAAACCCGCAGCCGATCCGCCTCGCCGACATGCTGCCGCGCCTCTCCGACTACATCCAGGCCTTCGCCATGATGGCGATCCCGGCCGTCGCCTTCGTCGTCGCCGTCACCTATCTACGCATCGCCTCCTCGGCGATGCAGGGCTCCTTCTACGTCGTCTATCTCGAAGGCATCGGCTTCACCGGCACCCTGATCGGCGTTCTGCTCGCCATGTCGGAAGGCGGCGGCATGTTCGGCTCCTTCATCGCCAAGCCGATGGAAAAGCTGATGGCGCCCCATTGGGTGCTGCTGATCTTCATCGCCCTGTCGCTGTTCTGCATCGCGGTGACGCCTTATCTCGGCGGTCTCTTCGTGCTGCTGGTGATCGCGTCGGGCTTGCGCGGCAGCGCGCAGGGCCTTGCCCAACCGGTGATGTTCGCCGTGTTGTCGCGCGCCGTGAGCCGCAAGGAGCAGGGCATGAGCATCGGCCTGCGCACCACCTCCAACCGCCTGGCGACCATCATGGTGCCGACGATCATGGGCTACATCGTCGAATGGACGAGCATCGAGGACAGCTTCTGGATCATGGGCGGCATCCTGATCGGCGCCTGCGGCCTCATCGCCTTGGTGATCCGCCGGCTGCCTGGCTTCCAGACATGACGGACGCCATGATCCATGGCGGCGACCTCGCCGCCGCGCGCGCGCGCTTCGGCGAACCGGCCGCCAATGGAATTCCGGGCGGTTGGCTCGACCTCTCGACCGGCATCAATCCGCAGCCCTATCCGTTCCTCGCGCCCGAGCCCGCCGCCTGGCAGCGTCTGCCGCAACAGACGGAGGTCGACGCGCTGATCGACGCCGCGGCGCAGCGCTATGGCGTGGCGGATCGCGCCTGCATCGTCGCCGCGCCCGGCAGTCAGGCCATCCTGCAATGGCTGCCGCGCCTGATCCTGCCGACCCAGGTGACGGTGCTCGGCCCGACCTACGGCGAATATGCGCCGACCTGGCGCGCCGCCGAGCATGGCGTGACCACCGTCCGCGAACTCAGCGGCGCGACCAACGCCACCGTCGTCGTGCTCGCCAATCCGAACAATCCGGACGGCCACCGCTATCCGCCCGAGGTTCTCCTGCAGCTGGCCGAGGGACTGCACGCGCGCGGCGGCTGGCTCGTCGTCGACGAGGCCTTCGCCGATGCAGACCCCCAGATCAGCCTCGCAAGATATGCCGGCACGCCCGGCCTGATCCTGCTGCGCAGCCTCGGCAAGTTCTACGGCCTCGCCGGCCTGCGCCTCGGCTTCGCCTTGGCGCCCGCCGGCTTCGCCGCTCGCCTCGCCGCCGCCATGGGCCCCTGGGCGGTCGGCGGACCGGCCCTCGCCATCGGCGCCCAGGCCCTGAACGACGCCGCCTGGGCGGCAGAGACGCGCGCCCGTCTCGCTCTCGCCAGCGAGCGTTTGGCCGGACTGCTGCGCCAGAACGGCCTGACGGCGATCGGCGGCACCGCGCTCTTTCAACTGGCCCGCCACCCGGAGGCCGCGAGGCTCTACGAACATCTCGGGCGACGCGGCATTCTGGTTCGCGCCTTCGACGGGCAGCCGGACTGGCTGCGCTTCGGCCTGCCCGCCGCGCGCGATGCCGGCCGCCTGGACGCCGCCCTCGCCGCCTTCTCCACGCATTAACCTCTCGCCGCCTTCGCGGCATTAGACCTCTCGCCGCCTTCGCGGCATTAGACCTCTCGCCGCCTTCGCGGCGGGGGGCTAAACTCGGGCCATGCTGCTCGATATCGCCCTCACCGCCTTCGTCACATACTTCGTCGTGCTCGACCCGCCGGGCATGGGGCCGATATTCGTCGCCATCACGCGCGGCGAGAGCAGCGATTACCGCCGCCTGATGGCGCTGCGCGGATCCTTTGTCGCGCTCGGCATCCTGCTCGTCTTCGCCTTCACTGGCGATCTCGCGCTGCGCGGCCTCGGCATCTCCCTCGCTGCCTTCCGCATCGCCGGCGGCATCCTGCTGCTGCTGATCGCCATCGACATGCTGTTCGCGCGCGCCACGCCGCTGCGCCGCACCACCGAAGCGGAAGAAATCGAAGCCGAGCACAAACGCGATATTTCCGTCTTCCCGCTCGCCATTCCGCTGATCGCCGGTCCCGGCGCGCTGACCTCGACGGTGCTGCTGATGGGCCGCGCCGGCGACAGCTATCTCATGAAGGGCGCGGTGCTCGCCGCCCTGCTCGCCGTCATGGCCATCATGCTGGTCGTGCTGCTCGCCGGCGACCGCATGAACCGCCTCTTGGGGGAAACCGGCACCAACGTCGTCGGCCGCGTGCTCGGCATCGTGCTGGCGGCGCTCGCCGTGCAGTACGTGATCGACGGCATCAAGGAAGCCTTCTAGCTCCGCCTCTCGCCTAAAAATCTTCGTCCAAGCTGAGCAGGCCGGCATTGCCGCCGGCCGCCGCCGTATTCACCGTCACCGTGCGCTCCAGCGCGAAGCGCGGCAGGTAATGCGGACCCCCGGCCTTCGGGCCCGTGCCGGACAACCCCTCGCCGCCGAACGGCTGCACGCCGACCACCGCGCCGATCATGTTGCGGTTGACATAGGCGTTACCGACGCCGAGCCGGGCGCGGACGATCTCCGCCGTCTCGGCGATGCGGCTATGCACGCCGAGGGTGAGGCCGTAGCCGGTCGCCGCGACGGCATCCGCCACCTTCGGCAAATCTTCGCTGCGCCAACGGATGACATGCAGGATCGGCCCGAACACCTCGCGCCTGAGCAGATCGAGCGACGGAATTTCATAGGCGCGCGGCGCGAAGAAGCTGCCGTGACGCAACGCCGTCTCATCGAGCCGTGCCTGAAACAACAGCTTGCCCGCCGCCGCCATGCGCCGGCCATGCGCCGTCATGGTCTCGCGCGCCTTCTCGTCGATCATCGGGCCGACATCGGTGGCGAGCTTGCTCGGATCGCCGATGCGCACTTCGTCCGCCGCGCCGGCCAGCATGGCGATCAGCTTGTCCGCGATCTCGTCCTGCACGAACAGCACCCGCAGACTCGAGCAGCGCTGGCCCGCCGACTGGAAGGCGGAGACCAACACGTCCGCGGTGACCTGTTCGAGCAGCGCCGAACTGTCGACGATCATGGCGTTCTGGCCGCCGGTCTCGGCGATCAGCGGCGCCAGGGCGCCGGGCCGCGCGGCCAGGGTTTGCGCGATGCCCTTGGCCACGTCGGTCGAGCCGGTGAAGGCGACGCCGGCCACGCGCGGATCGGCCACCAGCGCCGCGCCCAGCGTCCGGCCGCTGCCCGGCAGCAGATGCAGCGCGCCGGCCGGCACTCCAGCCTCCTGCAGCAGCCGGACGGCGGCCATCGCGATCAGCGGCGTCTGTTCCGCCGGCTTGGCGATCACCGCATTGCCGGCGACGAGCGCCGCGGCGATCTGGCCGGTGAAGATCGCCAGCGGAAAATTCCACGGGCTGATGCAGGCGAAAACGCCGCGCCCATGCATCTCCAGCCGATTGTCCTCGCCGGTCGGCCCGGGCAAGCCGCGCGGCGTCAGTCCCGTCCGCGCCTCGGCGGCGTAATAGCGGCAATAGTCGGCGGCCTCGCGCACCTCGGCGGCGGCATCGGCGAGAGTCTTGCCCGCCTCGCGCAGGCATAGCGCCATCAAGGATGCGCGCTCGTGTTCGATGAGATCGCCGGCGATCTCCAAGATGTCGGCGCGCGCCGCCGGGCCCCGCGCATCCCAGGCGCGCTGGGCGGCCACGGCGACGTCCAACGCCCGGCGCATGTCGTCCAGCGTCGCCGGCACGACGCTGCCGACGATGCGGCGGCGGTCGGCCGGATCGCGCAGCGCATGGGCGACGCCGTCGACCGGCTTGCCGTCGATCAGCGGCGCGGCTTTCCAGGCGCGCTCCGGCGCCATCTCCGCCGCCAGCGCGCGCAAGGCTGGCGGATCGGAGAGGTCGACGCCGAGCGTGGCGCTGCGCGACGCGCCATAGAGATCGCGCGGCAGCGGGATTTTCGGATGGGCGATCGGCCGCGCCGCGCGCATCGCCGCCGCCGGATCGGCGGTCAATTGCTCGACCGGCGCAGCCTCGTCGCTGATGCGATGAACGAAGGAGCTGTTGGCGCCGTTCTCCAACAGGCGACGCACGAGATAGGGCAGCAGTTCCTCATGGCTGCCGACCGGCGCGTAGACGCGGCAGGGGTAGCCCGCAGTCCCGTCGCCCACCAATTGTCCATAGAGCGGCCGGCCCATGCCGTGCAGCCGCTGAAATTCGAACGCGCGTTTGGGTCCCGCGCCGAGTTCGCCGGCCAGTTCGAGCACGGCCGCCACTGTCTGCGCGTTGTGGCTGGCGAGCTGCGGATAGAACGCCTCCCGCGCGGCGAACAGCTTGGCGGCGCAGACGAGGTAAGACAGGTCCGTCGCGCCCTTGCGGGTGAAGACCGGATAGCCGGCGAGCGCCCGCTCTTGGGCGCGCTTGATCTCGCTGTCCCAATAGGCGCCCTTGACCAGACGCAGCGGAATGCGCCGGCCGTGGCGGGCCGCCAGCGCCGCGAGCCAATCGATCACGGCGGGGGCGCGCTTTTGATAGGCCTGCACGGCCAGGCCCAAGCCGCACCAGTCCTCCAGATGCGGATCGGCATAGACATGCTCGAAGACGGCGAGCGACGGCAACAAACGCTCGGATTCCTCGGCATCGACCGTGAGCGCGATGCCGGCTTCGCGCGCCAGGGCGACGAGCGTGCGCAGGCGCATGGCCAGTTCCGGCACGCAACGGTCGGCCTGGGTCAATTCGTAGCGCGGATGCAGCGCCGACAGCTTCACCGAGATCGACGGCGCGGCAAACGAGTCACCACCGTCGCTCAATTCGGCCAATGCGGCGATGGCGGCGCGGTAAGCCTCGAAGTAACGGTCGGCCGCCGCTTGCGTCTTGGCTTCCTCGCCGAGCATGTCGAAGGAATGCTGGTAGCCCTGAGTCATCTGGCGGCGCGCCCGCGCCATCGCCTCGTCGATGGTCCGGCCCATGACGAATTGGCGGCCGAGGATGCGCATGGCGGCGCCGACCGCCTCGCGGACGATCGGTTCGCCGCTGCGCGCCGCCAGCTTGCCGAGCAGGCCGAACAGATCGCGCTCGCCGTCGTCCCAGCGCGCCAGCTTGCCGGTCAGCATCAGGCCGTAGGTCGAGGCATTGACCAGCAGGGACTCGCTTTTGTCGAGATGCTTTTGCCAATCGGCGTCGGACAGCTTCTCGCGCAGCAGGCGGTCGGCAGTGTCGGCGTCGGGAATGCGCAGCAGCGCCTCGGCGACGCACATCAGCGCGACGCCCTCGCGGCTGGAGAGGCTGAATTCGCGCAGGAAGGCGTCCATCGGTCCCTCCTGGTCCTTGCGGGCGCGCGCGCCGACGACCAGGTCGCGCGCCTTGGCCGCGACGCGCGCCGACGCCGCCGCATCGAACGGCGCGGCGGCGAGCAAGGCGGCGACGCAAGCCGCCTCATCCGCCCGGTAGGCCGCCTCGACGGCGCTCCACGGCCGATCGCCGGCCTGGACCAGGGCGGGAAGTTCGATGAACGCGCTCATGGGCCGATTATGGCTCCGCGCGCGGCATTTACAAAAGGCCGAGCTTGCGCAGTTCCGCCAGCATCTCCGGCGGCATGTCGGCGGTGGCGTCGCCCCGGCCGGTCAGATCCTTCGGCACGTCGCGATCTTCGAGATAGCGCCAGCCCTGCATGGGCTTATGGGCCATCGGCACGGTGCGCACCAATTTCGGATCGAGCACGATCTCGCAGCGCGGCTTGCCCTCGGCATCCTTGGTCCGCTCCAGGCCGACGATGCGCTGGCGCACGCGGATGAAGCCCTTGACGATCCAATAGATCGAGCCGCCGGCGAGGATTTCCTCGGCCCGCTTGGGATAGTTGCGCGTCTTGTGAATCAAGATCGGCTTGCCGCGCTCGGCCTTCAGCGTGGCGCGGCGCTGCTTTTGCACGGCGGCGAGATGATCGAGCGACTCGATGCCGACCGCCATCTTGACCATATGCAACGGCATCAGGGCAGATAACCGAGAAACTGGTACCAAACATAGTTGAGCGGCGTCAGCAGGATGAGGCTGCTCAGCGCTAGCGCCACGGTCATGCGCACGCCATGTCCGTAAGGGATGCGGCCGATCTGCAACGACATCACCACCGGCGGCATCTGGTAGGGCAAAATAATCGTCGAAAAGCCGATCACCTGGATCATCAGCACGGTGAGCAGCGGCAGGCCGGTCGCCTGCGCCAACTCGCTGCCGAGCGGCGTAAGCACGGCGGGCAAGGCCGGCATGGTGGTGAGCATGCCGATCAGCGTATAGACGCCGGTGAGCGCCGCGAAGTTGCGCGCGTTCTCGCCGGGCTGCAGGTCGAGCGCCAGCATCAGCGCGCGGCCGAGCATCTCGCCGAGGCCGCTTTCCGCCACCACGGCGCCGAGGCCGAGAATGCCGGCGACGTAGAACATCCCGCCGAACTGCACCTTCTCGTTGAAGGCGTTCGCCGGCAGCACGCCGATGCGCGGCAACAGGCAGGCGAGACCCGAGGCCATCGCCACCCAGGCCGGCGAAATGCCGTGCCAGGTGTCGGTGACCCACAACAAGAGCGAGACGCCGAGAATCCAGGCGAGCTTGATCTCGCCGAGCGACCAGGGGGTCTTTTCCGCCGCCACCAGTTGCTCGACGGGCTTGGGCCTGTCGCGGAACATCAGCAGGATCAATATGAAGATCAGGATCGCCTTGGGCAGGCCGGTCGCCGGCACATGCAGCGCCGCATAGCTGCCGTAGGTCAGATGCACGCCGTAGAGCGTTTCTGCCGCGCCGGCGAGCACCATGTTGGGCACGTTGGCGGGCAGCACGGTGAAAGCCGGAATCAGCGTGCCGAAGCCGGCGGCGACCACCAGGCCGGTGCGGCCCTTGCTGCCCAGTTCGAAACCCAGCCGGTCGGACAAAGCGACGATGATGGGAATGAGGATGACGACGCGCCCGAGACTCGACGGCATGACCAGCGCGAACAGGATCGACATGAGCATGATGCCGGCGATGATGCGCACATAGGACGTGCCGAACATGCTCATGAGCAGGCGGGCGCAACGCTCGCCGAGGCCGGTGACGCGAATGGCGACGCCGACGATCAGGCCGCCGAACACCAGCCAGACGGCGGTGGCGTAAAAGCCGGCGAACACGGTTTCCGCCGGTGCCACGGCCAGCAGCATGCCGAAGGTAAGAAATGCGAGAGAGGAGATATATTCCGGCAGGGCGCCGGTGGCGAACAGCGCCAGGGCCACCAGCACGAGGGCGGCGGCGCGCATGGTCTTGGGATCGATGCCCGCTGGCGTCGGCATCAGCACCAGACCGGCGGCGATCAGAACGCAAAGACCGGTCAACAGGACCGGCAGACGCAGCTTCAAGGCAGGACCTCCGTGCAAGCGGGGCTAGGCCCCTCGGCGGTGAAACTTGGTTCGTTAACTTAACAAGTTACGGGCGACGCGGCCAAGCTCAGACGACGAAAATCGTCGCCAAGCCGAGAAAGGCCGAAAATCCGACGACGTCGGTCAAAGTGGTCAGGAACACCGGCGAGGCCACCGCCGGATCGACGCCGCCGCGGTCGAGCGCCAGCGGAATGGCGACCCCCGCGAGGCCGGCGACCAGGAGGTTGATCGTCATGGCGGCGGCGATAACCATGCCGATCGACGGATCGCCGAACCAGGCCCAGGCGACCAGGCCGATGACCAGCGCGAACACGAGCCCGTTGACGCCGCCGACGATGCCCTCTTTCCAGAAGATGCGCAGGCCGTTGGCGACCGAGAGTTCCTTGGTCGCCAACGCGCGCACGGCGACCGTCATGGTCTGCGTGCCGGCATTGCCGCCCATCGACGCGACGATCGGCATGAGCACGGCGAGCGCGACGACCTTCTCGATGGTGGCCTCGAACAGGCCGATGACATTGGCCGCCAGCAGCGCCGTGGCGAGATTGACCGCCAGCCAGGGAAAGCGCGACTTGGCGGTATCGACCGCCGCCTCGTACAAGTCGCCTTCCGACACGCCGCCGAGCAGCAGGATGTCCTCTTCGGCCTCTTCGTGAATGATATCGACGACGTCGTCCACGGTGATGACGCCGACCAGGCGGTTGCCGGCGCTGACCACCGGCGCCGAGGCCAGACCGTATTGGCGGAACAGCAGCGCCACCTCTTCCTGGTCCATCGTCACCGGCACGCTGCGCAGTTCGGTATCGGCGAGTTCGGCCAGTTCCATCGACCGCTTGGAGCGCAGGATGCGGCTGAGCGAGACGCGGCCGACCAGGCGCGAGCGCTCGTCGACGACGTAGATGTCATAAAACTCGTCGGGCAAATCCTCGTCGTCGCGCTCGGCGACGTTGCGCAGATGGTCGATGGTCTGCCCGACGTTCCAGGCGACCGGCACCGAGACCAGCTCGCGCTGCATCAGGCGGCCGGCGGAATCCTCCGGATAGGTCAGGCCTTCTTCGAGGACGGCGCGCTCGTCCGCCGACACCGCGTCGAGCACCTCCTCGCGCGCCTCGTCGTCGAGCGTCTGCACGACCTCGATGGCATCGTCGGTGTCCATCTCGCCGAGAGCGGCGGCGACTTCCTGGGGGCCGAGATGCTCGACGACCTCGTCGCGCACCGCGTCTTCCAGCATGGGAAGAACGTCCGGGTCCAGTTCGCCGCGGATGCTATCGAGCAGCGCCAGGCGCTCGTCATGGCCCAGCGCCTCGATCAGGTCAGCGAGATCGGCATAGTGGAGCGGCAGGACGACGTCGCGCACGCGCGCCACGTCGCCGGCCTCCAGGGCCTCGCGGACGGCGGCGACGCGCTCGGGATGCTCGCGCAGAATATCGTCCGGGACCTGCGCGTCAGGCTCGGCCGTTACCGGCTGGTGATCTGGTGGCTGGTTCGTCATGGCGTCGGTCTCTCTTTCGACGCGCGCCCGCATTCCCCATATGGGGAATGCGGGCGACTAGGCCAGAAAATCAAAGCCCGGAACCGGCGTTCACGGGCCTAAAATATGGTGCGGTCGAGAAGACTCGAACTTCCACGAGGTTTCCCCCACAGCGACCTCAACGCTGCGCGTCTACCAATTCCGCCACGACCGCAGGGAATAATCGACAATTTAGGATTGCCAATCGGAAGCGTGGGGAATACCAAATCGGCCGACCCTCCGCAAGGGAGATGGTGGCGCTTTTGCCAGATATTCCAAGCCTCAGCCGGGATTTAGAGCCCCTCATGGACGCCCCCCTGCAAAGCCCCGGGAAGCCCCCCTACAACGCGCAGGCCGGGGCCCTGGAATGGCGCGTCAGCCCGGGGCTGGTGGCCTACGAGGAGGCCGTGGCGGCCATGGAGGCGCGCGTGGCGGCCATCCGCGACCAGGGCGCGCCCGAACTGGTCTGGCTGCTGGAGCACCCGCCCCTCTATACCGCCGGCACCAGCGCCGATCCGGCCGAACTGCTGGACGGTGCCCGTTTCCCGGTCCACCAGACCGGGCGCGGCGGGCGCTACACCTATCACGGCCCCGGCCAGCGGGTGGCCTATGTGCTGCTCGACCTCAAGCGGCGCGGACCGGACGTGCGCGGCTATGTCGCCAATCTGGAAGAGTGGGTGATCCGCACCCTCGCCGCCTGCGGCGTGACCGGGGAAAAGCGCGAGGGACGCATCGGCATCTGGGTGGCGCGGCCCGACCCCATCTTCGGCAGCCGCGAGGAAAAGATCGCCGCCGTCGGCGTGCGCGTGCGCCGCTGGGTGACCTATCACGGCATCTCGCTGAACGTGGCGCCGGATCTCTCGCATTTCGCCGGGATCGTGCCCTGCGGCATCAGCGAGCATGGCGTCACCTCGCTCAAGGCGCTCGGCAAGGCCGCCGACATGGCCGCCGTGGACGCCGCGCTGAAGACGAACTTCGCCGACGTGTTCGGATTCTAGGCCTGTTCGGCTTCTAGAGATGTTCGGGACCTAGAGGTCGGGAAACAGCTGGAAGCCGGGCGGCACTTCCGTCTCGTCGGGGCGGTATTCGCCCGGAATGCGCGTGACGCGATTGACCTCGGCGCCGGCCGGCCCCTTGCGGCACAGCGTCACCATGCCGTCGAGCACATGGGCATGGCCGACGAAGACCACCTCGACCGAGCCGTCGCTGCGGTTGCGTGCCCAACCGCGCAAGTCCTTCTTGTCGGCCTGCTCCTTCGCCCAGGCGCGAAAACCGACGCCTTGCACCTTGCCGAAGATGCGCAGATGCACGGCGAAATTTTCCAGGTCTTCCGGGCGTTGGATCACGGGCGGTCTCCTTAACTGTTCGTGGGGCGCAGCAAGCGCAGGAAGGCCGCGGCCTCGGCCAAGTCGCGGCGGCGCGCCAGGCGGCGGTCGGCTGCCTCATAATCCTCGCCCCATTTTTCGATCTGGTAGGTCTCGTCCAATTCGGCAAGCTCGAAGGCTTGGTCGGCGTCGATGCGCCCGTCGAGCAGTGCAAGACCGAGTACGAGGGAGCCGGTGATCTGGACCACCATGGCGAGACCCGTGAGAGCCATGTCGTCCTGCGCGGCGACGGCCTTGCGCAAGGCGGCGAGCGACCTCGGCGTCTGCGGCACGTAAGAGATGTCGATGGCGCAGGCGAGCAGCGCGCCATGGCGCGTCGCCGCCCAATCGAGCAGCGGTTGCCAGGCGGCCTGCTCGCGCGCCACCAGCTCCGCCGGCTCCTCGGCGCGATAGCAGAGGAGATCGGCCTCGCCGTAAGCGGCGACGCCGTCGATCGTCGCCTCGCGCGCCGCGGCGACGCGGTCGAGCGCCGTGGCGGCGAAGCGCAGATTGGGGATGGCGGTGAAGTTCCGCAGCGCCTTGATCGGCGAATCGCCGAGTTCCACGGCGACCGCCTCGGCCAGGGCGCGCGTCGGCAGGCGCAGCTCCAGGCCGGCCGGCGTTTTCAACGGCTTGCCGTCCAGCTCCAGCCAGAAGCCGCCCGCGCCTTCGCGGACGGCCGCCGGCGTGGCGGCGCGCTGGGCGGCCCTGGCGGCCAAGTCTGCGTGGCGGGAGGAATCGTTCATGGCCTGGTTCTAGCGGCCCGGAACGAGGCTGTCGAGGAAGCCGCGCACGCCCCCAGAATTCTGCGCCGGCGGCTTGGCCGGGGCGTTCTGCAGGGCGACGAGGCAAGGATTCTGGTCCGCCCCGCTGGAGGTCACCAGGGGCACCAAAAGGGCCAGCGGATTGATCATGCTGAGCAAGGCGCCGGCGGCGCGTTCCGCCGCCGCGCCCTGATCGACCGCGACGCCGGGCTTCTTCAAGGTGCCTTCGACATGCCAGGGCAGCGCCAGATTGATCAGGCTAGTCTCCTTAGGCCGCGGCGTGAACAGCAGCGCGAGGCGCTCGTTGCCGAGATTGATCGTGCCCTCGCCCTTCACCGTCATGCGGTCGGTATCGAACAGGATGCCCTGGCCGGTCGCCATGCCTTTCGCCAGATCGAAGCGCGCGACGAAGCAATTGACCGCCGTCGTATCGCTGCCGCCGGTGGCGGCGCTGGCGGCGAAGCGCAACAGATCGGTGCCCATCAGGTCGACATAGCCGTTCTTCACGCTGCCCTGGCCCATCACCCAGCTTGCCTTGCCGCCGAGCGAGGCCATGATCGCGCGCAACGACGCGCCCTGCCCTTTGACATCGAGCGCGAGATCGCCGCGCCCGGTCAGCACGTCGCCGGCATCGAAGGCGCGTGCGAGCAGTGCCAGATCGAGTTTCTCGGCCTTGAAGACCACGGCGGTCTCGGCGCCGGGGCCGGCGAGCGTCGCCACATGGCCCTCGCCCGACAAAGCGCCGTCGGCGAAGCGACCCGCGAAGGATTCGAGGGTCATGCGCCCATTCTGCAGATTGGCGATCATCGCCAGATCCTGCAACTCCAGCTTGCCTTGGCGCAGCGCGGCCATCTTGACGTCGAACCGTCCATCGAAAGCACGCAGGGCGGAGAGGTCGATCGGATCGGCGCTGAACAGCCGGCCGTCATCCCGTTTGGCCGGCGCCGGAGACGGCCGCAGGACATCGGCCAGATCGACCAGCTTGGCCGTCAGCTCGGCCGTGATGCGGGGCCGCGCCGACCAATCGAACGCCGCCGCGCCGGACAGATCGCTGGCGCCGAAGCCTATCTGCAGGCCGGACAATTGTGCCGACTTGCCGCGTAGGCTCAGCGCGGTTTTGAACATGAGCGGCGTACCGTCGTACGCGCCTTCCATATCGATGGCGAGCGGTAGGCCGCCGGCTATCAGCCGTTTCACGGCGAGCGTCGTCGCCTTGCCGCTGATACCGTCGCGGTAAGTCAGAACGCCGTCCTGAATCGCCAGCGCGCCGAGCGACGGCATCGCCGCATCGGAGGACGGTGCCGAATCGGGCGCGGGAGACGGCGGCGGCGACGCGCCGAATTCCCAATTGCCGCGGCCGGACTTGTCGGTTTCGAGCAGAATATCCGGCGCCACCAGGACGATGCGGCGAATGTCGATCTCGCCGCGCAGCAGCGGCAGCAGGGCCACCGTCGTCTCCAGGCGCCGGGCGGTGATCATGTCGGGCCGGCTGCCGAAGGCGGCATTCTGAAAGCGCACATCCTCGACGGCGAGCGACGGCACCAGCGATGGCACGAGATGAATGGGTCCGGCGATGACCAGATCTCGGCCGGTGGCGGCTTTCACCTTCTCGGCGATCAGCGGCTTGTAGCGCGAGAAATCGAGCTGGGCGACGACGACGATCGCCAGAACGACGAGCGCGACGAGAGCAAGACCGGCAATGGCGAGGATCTTGCTGAAGCGCATATCGGGCCTATTTCAGATCGACGTCGGCGAAGGGGTCGCCGGACATGTCGGCGTCGAAGCCGAAAAAGTCCCAGGTCGCCTTCATATGCGGCGGCAGCGGCGCCACCACCTTGAGAACCTTGCCGTTCGGCCGCGTGAAGGAAATTTCGCGCGCATGGAGATGCAGTTTTGGCCGGCCGCCGTCGCCCTCGGGACCGCGGAAGAAAGCCGCCTCGCCGCCGTATTTGCCGTCGCCCAGAATCGGCGTCTTGAGCACGGCCGCGTGGGCGCGCAGCTGATGAGTACGGCCGGTGAGCGGCATCATGGCGAGCCAGGCGGCGCGCTGGGCGGCGTGATCGATGACGCTGTAGAGCGTCACGGCGCGCTTGCCCTCGTCCTCGTCGGCGACCATGCGCTCGCCATGGGCGCCCGGCAGCTTGGCGAGCGCCAGATCGACCTTGCCCTGGCGAATCTTCGGCACGCCGACGACGAGCGCCCAATAGACCTTGCGCGTGGTCCGCGCGCGGAAGGCTTCGGTCAGCCAACGGGCAGCGGCGGTGGTGCGCGCCAGCACCAGCGCGCCGCTGGTGTCGCGGTCGAGGCGGTGGACCAGCTTGGGCCGTTCCGGATAGTCGAACTTCAGGGCATCGAGCATGCCGTCGAGATGATGGGTCGTGCCGGTGCCGCCCTGCACCGCCAGCCCCGGCTGCTTATTGATGACGATGACGTCGTCGTCCTTGTAGAGCACGGCAGCGCGCAGCGCGTCCGTCTCGCCCTTGGTGACGCGCGGCGCCGGCTTCACCTCGACGACCGGCCTGGCCGGCTTCGCCGCCACCAGGGCATCGTCGAGCGGCGGGATGCGCACTTCCATGCCGGCTTCGAGGCGAAAAGCAGACTTGGCGCGCTTGCCGTCGACGCGCACCTGACCGGTGCGCAGCAGCTTTTCCAGCTTGCCGTGGCCGAGCGTGGGAAAGCGGCGCTTGAACCAACGGTCGAGCCGTTGATCGGCCTCGTCATCGCCGATTTTCAGCGTTTGGACGGCGTTCATGCGACTACCACGCGCGTGAGATAAAGACCGGCGACAAGCCCGCCGATCGAGAGGATGACCGAGGCGACGATGTAAAGCGCGCCGAGCGCGACATCGCCGCGTTGAATGAGATACCAGGCATCGAGCGAGAAGGTCGAGAAGGTCGTGAAGCCGCCGAGAATCCCGACCGTGAGAAAGACGCGCATCGTCTCAGACGGCGACCAGGCCAGAGCCATGGCTTCGATCAGCACGCCCATGACGACGCCGCCGACCACGTTCACAGCCAGAGTGCCGTAGGGAAAGCCAGTTCCGAGCCAGCGGCCGAGCCAGACCATCGTGCCGTAACGCGCCACCGAGCCGACCGCGCCGCCGGCGGCAATCGCCAAGACCATCCCCATCACTCGTTCTCCTCGTCGCTCGACGCACCGGATTGGCGCTCGCCGCGCAGCTTGGCCCAATAGGCCAGCCGCTTGGCGATCTCGCGCTCGAAACCGCGCTCGGCCGGCTGATAAAGCTGCCGCCGGGCCATCTCTTCGGGGAAGTAGTTTTGTCCCGAGAAGGCGTCCGGCGCCTCATGGTCGTATTCGTAGCCCTTGCCGTAGCCGATGTCTTTCATCAAGCGCGTCGGGGCGTTCAGAATATGTTTGGGCGGCATGAGCGAGCCGTATTCGCCGGCCGCCTTGTTGGCGGCGCTCTGGGCGCGATAGAGCGCGTTCGATTTCGGCGCGGTGGCCAGATAGGCGACCGCCTGCACGATGGCCAATTCGCCTTCCGGCGAGCCGAGGAAGTCGTAGCTGTCCTTCGCCGCCAGGGCCTGCACCAGGGCTTGCGGATCGGCCAGGCCGATGTCTTCCGACGCGAAGCGCACCAGGCGGCGGACGATGTAAAGCGGCGGCTCGCCGCCGGCCAGCATGCGCGCCAGCCAATAGAGCGCCGCATCGACATCCGAACCGCGTAGCGACTTGTGCAGGGCGCTGATGAGGTTGTAGTGCCCCTCCTGCGCCTTGTCGTAGAGCGGCGCGCGCTTCTGCACGACCTGGACGAGCGCCTTGGTGTCGATCTTGTCGCCGGTCTTCGACGGCAGGGCGAAGAGCTGCTCGGCGAGATTGATGAGATAACGCCCGTCGCCGTCGGCCATGGCGCGCAAGGCGGCGCGCGCCTCGTCGTCGAGCGGCAGCGGCCGGTTCATCTCGGCTTCGGCCCGCGCGAGGATTTCCTCCAGCGCGGCGTCGTCGAGCCGGTTGAGCACATAGACCTGGCAGCGCGACAGGAGCGCGCCGTTGATTTCGAAAGACGGGTTCTCGGTGGTCGCGCCGACCAGCACCACCGTGCCATCCTCGACGAAAGGCAAGAAGCTGTCCTGCTGGGCGCGGTTGAAGCGGTGGATTTCGTCGACGAACAGCAGCGTGCCCTGTCCCATCTCGTGCCGCTTGCGCGCCGCCTCGAAGATCTTCTTGAGATCGGCGACGCCGGAGAATACCGCCGACAGGGGCTCGAATTTCAGGCTGGTCCCTTCGGCGAGCAGGCGCGCGATGGTCGTCTTGCCGCAACCCGGTGGCCCCCACAGGATCATCGAGGACATCTGACGCGCCGCGACCATGCGGCCGATGGGACCCGTCGGGCCCAAAAGATGCTGCTGGCCGACGACATCGGCGAGATGCTGCGGGCGCAGGCGATCGGCCAGGGGGCGTGGCGCGTCGCGTTCGAACAGGGTCGTCATCCGCGCCTCCCGTATTAAAATTTAGCCGACGACCAGCGTCAGCACCTGATCGCCGCGCCGGATGGCGATGCGCCAGCGCGAATCGCTGCCGCCGCGCGACAGCAGGCGGCGCAAGCCGGCGACGGATTCGACCGTGGCGCCGTTGACCGACATGACGATGTCGCGCGGCCTGAGGCCGAGGCGCGAAGCCACGCTGCCGCGCGCCACGTCGAGCACGATCACGCCGGCCGCCTCGGTCGGCAAGGACAGCTCGTCGGCCAGCGCCGGCGACAAGTTGGCCACCTTGGCGCCCGACAAGGGCACATTGCCCTGTAGCATAGACTCGTCGCGCGCCGGCACTTCCGGCGGCGCTTCGAGCTGCAAGATCAGGCTGACGCGCTCGCCGGAGCGGCGCAGCACGCCGAGCGTCGCCGACCCGCCGACCGGCAGGGTGGCGATGCGAAAGCGCAGGCCGTCGGGATCGTCGACCTCGCGGCCGTTGACGCCGGTGACGATGTCGCCGACGCGCAGGCCGGCGCGCGATGCCGGGCCCCTGGGGTTGAGGCCGCTGACCAGCACGCCCTGCGGCCGCGGCAGATTGAGCGTGGCGGCGATTTCCGCCGTCACGGCCTGGCCGCTGGCGCCGAGCCAGGGCCGCATCAGCTTGCCGCCCGCCTTCAGGCCGGCGAGCACCGAGCGCACCATGTTCGAGGGAATGGCGAAGCCGATGCCCAGAGAGCCGCCGCTGCGCGAATAGATCGCCGTGTTGACGCCGACCAAGCTGCCGTCCATGGCGATCAAGGCGCCGCCGGAATTGCCGGGGTTGATCGCCGCGTCGGTCTGGATGAAGAAGCTGTAGTCGGAAATGCCGACGCTGGTGCGCGCCAGCGCCGAGACGATGCCGCTGGTCACCGTCTGGCCGACGCCGAAGGGATTGCCAATGGCGAGCACGAGATCGCCGACCTCGAGATCGTCGGAATCGCGCAGCGACAGAAACGGCAGCACCTCGCCCTTGGCGTCGATCTGCAGCACGACGAGATCGGTACGCTCCTCGGCGAGCACGACCTTGGCGGGGAATTCGCGCCGGTCGGCGAGCACGACGGTGATCTCGCCGGCGCCGCCGGCGACATGGTAGTTGGTGATGATGAGACCGGACGGATCGACGATGACGCCGGAGCCGAGCGAGCTTTGCACGCGCTCGCGCGGCAGGCTCGGCGCCGCATTGTCGCCGAAGAAGCGGCGGAAGAACGGATCGTCGAGCAGCGGCGAGCTGCGCTGGCGCACGACGGTCTTGGTATAGACGTTGACCACCGCGCTGGCGGTGCGCTTGACCACCGGCGCGAAGCTGAGCGTGATCTGCTCGCGCGACTGCGGCACCGCCGTCTGCGAAGCCGCGGCGCCGGAGAAGGCCGCAAGACCGGCCAGCAGCAGAGCCGCCAACCGCGCGCCGAACCTGATCATGCCGACACTATTCGTCATGGATAAATCCTAGCACCCAGAAACGCGAAAGGCAGCCGCGAGGCTGCCTTTCAACGGATCGTGTTCGCTTGGAACCGACTTAGGCGTTGGCCGGCACGGCCTCGGCTTCGACGGTCTCGACGCCGGTCGGGCCCGAGTCGAGGCCCTTGGCGGACGGATCGCGGTCGACCAGCTCGATGATGGCCATGTCCGCGGTGTCGCCGTGGCGGAAGCCCGCCTTCAGCACGCGGGTGTAGCCGCCGGCGCGGGTCGCGTAGCGCGGCGCCAGGGTGTCGAACAGCTTGGCCGCCAGCTTGGCGTCGCCGAGCAGCGAGATCGCCTGGCGGCGGGCGTGCAGATTGCCGCGCTTGCCGAGGGTGATCAGCTTGTCGACGATCGGCTTCAGCTCCTTCGCCTTCGGCAGCGTCGTCTTGATCTGCTCGTGCTTGATCAGCGCCGCGGCCATGTTGTCGAACATGGCTTTGCGGTGGCTGCTCGTGCGGTTCAGCTTACGACCGCTCATACCGTGACGCATAATTCTTCTCCTAAACGCCTAGCCCGCGCGTGGCGACTAGTACGGTTCCTCGAGCTTCTTGGCCAGCTCTTCGATGTTCTCGGGCGGCCAATTCGGAATCTCCATGCCGAGATGGAGACCCATTTGGGCCAGGACTTCTTTGATCTCGTTCAGCGACTTGCGGCCGAAGTTCGGGGTGCGGAGCATTTCCGCTTCCGTCTTCTGCACGAGATCGCCGATGTAGATGATGTTGTCGTTCTTCAGGCAGTTCGCCGAACGAACGGACAGTTCGAGCTCTTCGACCTTGCGCAGCAGGTTCTTGTTGAACGCCGGCTCCTCGGACTTTTCTTCCTCGGTGGCGGCCTGCGGCTCTTCGAAGTTGATGAAGAGCTGCAGCTGGTCCTGCAGGATGCGCGCGGCGAGCGCCACGGCGTCATCCGGCGTCACGGTGCCGTCGGTCTCGACTTCCATGCTCAGCTTGTCGTAGTCGGTGACCTGACCGACGCGCGAATTCTCGACCTTGTAGGCGACCTTGCGCACCGGGCTGTAGAGCGCATCGACCGGGATCAGGCCGATCGGCGCATCTTCCGGACGGTTCAGCGAGGCCGGGACGTAGCCCTTGCCGGTGCTGACGGTCATTTCCATGTTGATCGTCGCGCCCTTGTCGAGCGTGCAGAGCACAAGGTCCGGATTGAGAATCTCGATGTCCGAGACGGTCTCGATCATGCCGGCGGTGACTTCGCCCGGGCCATTGGCCTTGAGCATGATGCGCTTGGGGCCTTCGCCCTGCATGCGGATCGCCAGCGCCTTGATGTTCAGGACGATGTCGGTCACGTCTTCGCGCACGCCCGGAATGGACGAGAATTCGTGCAGGATGCCCTGAATCTGGATGGCGGTGACGGACGCGCCCTGCAGAGACGAGAGCAGCACGCGACGCAGCGCATTGCCGAGCGTCAGGCCGAAGCCGCGCTCCAAGGGTTCGGCGACGACCGTGGCAAGACGCTGCGGTTCGGCACCCGGAGTGACCTGAAGCTTCGTCGGCTTAATCAGTTCCGTCCAGTTCTTCTGAATCACGAATGCGACCTCACGTTTAGGCGGAGCGTGGTCCGCCGGAGAATGCTGCGGCCGGGCGACGCAAGCCCGGCCTTCCGGACCCGCACGCAGGTCCGTCTAGTACGAACCGAAACCCGCAAGCGGGCTTCGGCGGAATATCAAACGCGGCGACGCTTCGGCGGGCGGCAGCCGTTGTGCGGGATCGACGTCACGTCGCGGATCGACGTGATGGTGAACCCGACCGACTGCAAGGCGCGCAGAGCCGACTCGCGGCCCGAACCCGGACCCTTCACTTCGACTTCGATGGTGCGCATGCCGTGTTCCATCGCCTTCTTGCCGGCGTCTTCAGCGGCCATCTGCGCGGCGTAGGGCGTCGACTTGCGCGAGCCCTTGAAGCCCTGCATGCCGGACGACGACCAAGCAATCGTGTTGCCCTGCGCGTCGGTGATGGTGACCATCGTGTTGTTGAAGCTCGCGTTGACGTGCGCGACGCCCGACGAGATGTTCTTGCGCTCGCGGCGACGCGGCCGCGCGGCTGCAGCTGAGGACGGGGACTTGGCCATAATCGATCCTGTACGTTAGACGGCTTTTTTCTTGCCGGCGATCGGACGCGCCGGGCCCTTGCGGGTGCGCGCGTTCGTGTGAGTGCGCTGGCCATGAACCGGCAAGCCCTTGCGGTGACGCAGGCCGCGGTAGCAGCCCAAGTCCATCAAGCGCTTAATGTTCATCGCCGTCTCGCGGCGCAGATCACCCTCGACGTGATAGTCGCGGTCGATGATCTCGCGCATGCGGATGACATCGTCGTCCGACAGCTGATTGACGCGCGCCGTGTCGGAGATATTCGCCTTGGCGATGATATCCTTCGCACGCGCCGGACCGATGCCATGGATGTAGGTCAGCGCGATCAGCACCCGCTTGTCGGTAGGAATGTTAACGCCAGCAATGCGCGCCACGCCGCATACTCCCGCGATTCAAATGTGGATTGACGTCCGCCTCCAGGTCAGCCTGGAGGCAGAAGGCCCGGGATTATAGGAAAATCCGGTCCCAAGTCAACTTGTTAGGAGGCCCTTAAGCCTCCGCTAAAACCTTCTCGATTTGACCCTGCACCTCGTCGATGCCGGCCATGCCGTCGACCGTCCTGAGCACCCCGCGGGCCTTGTAATAAGGCAGCAGGGGCGCCGTCTGGCGGTGGTAGGCCTCCAAGCGGGAGGCCACCACTTCGGCCTTGTCGTCGTCGCGGCGGGTGAACTGCTCCGACCCGCAACTATCGCAAATTCCAGCCTTTTTCGGCTTTTTGTAGCTGTCGTGGTAGCCCGCGCCGCACTTGGCGCAGCTGTAACGGCCGCTGATCCGTTCGACCAGGGCGGCGTCGTCCACCTTCAGCTCGATCACCCCATCCAGCTTCAGCCCCTTGGCCGCCAGCATGGCGTCGAGCGCCTCGGCCTGGCGGGTGGTCCGGGGGAAACCGTCCAAAATGAACCCTTTGGCGCAGTCCGGCTGGGCGATCCGGTCGGCGATCAGATTGATCATGGTCTCGTCCGGCACCAGGCCGCCCGACGCCATGATCGATTTGACCTGCTGGCCAAGCTCGCTGCCCGAGGCGACGGCGGCGCGCAGCATGTCTCCGGTGGAGAGCTGCACCAACCCGCGCCGGTCCTTCAGCAGCTGGGCCTGGGTGCCTTTGCCGGCACCCGGCGGCCCTAACAGAATCAGATTCATCCCCGGCGTCCGCGCAGTTTGGACTTCTTGATCAAGCCTTCGTACTGGTGGGCGAGCAGATGCGACTGGATCTGCGCGACGGTGTCGAGAGTCACGCTGACGACGATCAGCAGGCTGGTGCCGCCGAAATAGAAGGGCACGGAAAACTTGGTGATCAGAAATTCCGGCAGCAGGCTGATCACGGTCAGATAGAGCGCGCCGACGACCGTGAGGCGGGTGAGAATGTAATCGAGATAGTCGGCCGTGTTCTTGCCGGGACGGATGCCGGGCACGAAGCCGCCGTACTTCTTCAGATTCTCCGCCGTGTCGGTCGGGTTGAACACGACCGCCGTATAGAAGAAGGCGAAGAAGATGATGAGCGCGGCGTAGAGCACCATGAAGAGCGGCTGGCCATGGCCGATGTTGGCCGTGATCAGCGTCAGCCATTCGGGGCCCTGCCCGGCGCTGAAGCTGGCGACGGTGGTCGGCATCAGCAACAGCGACGACGCGAAGATCGGCGGAATCACGCCCGACGCGTTCAGCTTCAACGGCAGATGCGAGCTTTCGCCGCCGAACATCTTGTTGCCGACCTGGCGCTTCGGATATTGCACCAGGATGCGACGCTGGGCGCGCTCCATGAAGACGATGAAGGCGATCACGGCGACGACCATCACCATGAGGATGACGATCAGGATGCCCGAGATCGCGCCGGTGCGGCCGAGTTCCAAAGTATGGACCAGGGCGATCGGCAGGTTGGCGACGATGCCGGCGAAGATGATCAGCGAGATGCCGTTGCCGACGCCGCGCGCCGTGATCTGCTCGCCGAGCCACATCAGGAACATGGTGCCGCCGGTCAGCGTGATCACCGTGGTCAGGCGGAAGAACAAGCCAGGTTCGTGCACGGCGGCGCCTTGCGCGGCAGTCATGCCTTCGAGGCCGACGGCGATGCCGTAGGCCTGAACGGCGGCCAGGATCACCGTGCCGTAGCGCGTATATTGGTTGATCTTGCGCTGGCCGGCCGGGCCTTCCTTCTTCAGCGCTTCCAGACGCGGCGACACGCTGGTCAGGAGCTGCATGATGATGGAGGCCGAGATGTACGGCATGATGTTGAGCGCGAAGATCGTCATGCGCCCGAGCGAGCCGCCCGAGAACATGTCGAACATGCCGAGAATGCCGCCGCGCTGCGCATTGAACAGCTCGGCGAGCACGGTCGGGTCGATGCCCGGAATCGGAATGAAGCTACCGAGGCGATAGACGATCAACACCGCCAAGGTGAACCACAGACGCTTCTTCAGCTCCGTGGCCTTGGAGAAGGCGCCGAAATTCAAATTCGCAGCGAGCTGTTCGGCGGCGGAAGCCATAGGCTAATCCCTCGGTTACTGATGGCCGACGGGCGAAGGCTTAGGCAGTCGCGCCCGCGGCCTTCCGCGCCTTACGCGCACGGATGGAATTGCTCTCCACCACGGGGCGATCGACCTTGGCCAGGATCGCGACCTTCACCGAACCGCCGGCCTTTTCGACCGCGGCGGTGGCGGAGCGCGTCGCGCCGCTGATCTCGAGCGCGACCTTCGCCTTCAGTTCGCCTGTGCCGAGCAGACGGACGCCGTCGCGCAGATGACGGATCACGCCGGACGACTTCAGCAGGTCCTGGGTGATCGGCTTGCTGGCGTCGAGCTTGCCGGCATCGATGGCCTTCTGCAGGCCGCCGAGCGTCACTTCCGAGAAGCGCTTGCCCGAAATATTGTTGAAACCGCGCTTGGGGACGCGGCGATGAATCGGCATCTGGCCGCCTTCAAAGCCGTTGATCGCCACGCCGGTGCGCGACTTCTGGCCCTTGACGCCGGAGCCCGAGGTCTTGCCCTTGCCGGAACCGATACCGCGACCGACGCGGCGACGGTGCTTGTGGGCGCCGGGATTGTCCGAAAGCTGATTGAGGTCCATGGTCTCTGTCCTTCACCCCGCGACGAGCGGGAAATGTCTCTATCGCCCCAAGGGGCGGCGATTACTTCGATTCGGTCTCGACGCGCACGAGATGCGCGACCTTGGCGATCATGCCGCGGGTCTCCGGCGTGTCCGGAAGCTCCTTCGTGCGATGACGCTTGTTCAGGCCGAGACCGATGAGGGTCTCGCGCTGGTCATGACGGCGGCCGATCGGGCTGCCGGTCTGGGTGACCGTGATGGTCTTCGTGGTGGCCATGGCGCGGTCTCCTTATTCCGAAACGGCGGCGGCGTCGCGGCCGAGAATCTCGGCCACTTTCTTGCCACGACCGGCGGCGACCATACGCGGCGAGCGCAAGCTCTGCAACGCGGCGAAGGTCGCCTTGATCATGTTGTGCGGGTTGGACGTGCCGACCGACTTGGTGACGATGTCCTGAATGCCGCAGGTCTCGAACACGGCGCGCATCGGGCCGCCGGCGATGATGCCGGTACCGGCCGGCGCGGCGCGCAGGACGACGCGGCCGGCGCCGAAGCGGCCGATCACGTCATGATGCAGCGTGCGGCCGTCGCGGATCTGGATGCGGATCATGTTGCGCTTGGCGTGCTCGGTGGCCTTGCGGATGGCTTCCGGCACTTCGCGGGCCTTGCCCGAGCCGTAGCCGACGCGGCCCTTCGTGTCGCCGACGACGACGAGCGCGGCGAAACCGAAACGACGGCCGCCCTTCACCACCTTCGCGACGCGATTGATCGAGACCAGCTTGTCGACGATATCGCTCTGCTCGCGATCGTCGCCGCCGCGGCCCTTGTTCTCGCCTTGGGGTCTACGTGCCATGGATCAAACTTCCCTTAGAAACTCAGGCCCGCTTCGCGGGCGGCATCGGCCAGCGCTTTCACGCGGCCATGGAACGGATAACCGCCGCGGTCGAACACGACTTCCTTCACGCCGGCGGCCGTGGCGCGCTGCGCAAGCAGCTTGCCAACTTCGGCGGCGGCGTTCTTGTCGGCGCCGGTCTTGACCTTGCTCTTGACGTCCTTGTCGAGCGTCGAGGCAGCCGCGAGCGTGACGCCCTTGGTGTCGTCGATGACCTGCGCGTAGATGTTCTGACCCGAACGGAACACCGACAGGCGCGGACGGCCGAGGGCGTTCTTGCGGATCTGGTAGCGCGTCCGCGTCTGGCGGCGCGCAAAGAGATCTTTGGAGTTGAGCATTTTTCGCGGTCCTACTTCTTCTTGCCTTCTTTGCGCAAGATCGTCTCGTTGTCGTACTTGATGCCCTTGCCCTTGTAGGGCTCCGGCTTACGATAACCGCGGATCTCGGCGGCGACCTGACCGACCTTCTGGCGATCGGCGCCGGAGATCGAGATGGCCGTCGGCTTCTCGCACTTAATGGTGATCCCTTCCGGGATCGGATAATTCACGTCGTGCGAATAACCGAGCTGCATGTTCAGGGTCTTGCCCTGGACCGCCGCGCGATAACCGACGCCGTTGATCTCGAGGTTCACGGTGTAGCCGGTGGCCACGCCGTTCACCATGTTGCGGATCATGTTGCGGGTCATGCCCCACAGCATGCGCGAGCGCTTGCTCTCGTCGCGCGGCTTCACGAGCACGCTATCGCCGTCGAGGAGCGCTTCCACGTCCTTCGACACGATCATGCTCAGCTGACCGAGCTTGCCCTTCGCCGTCACTTCCTGACCGGAAACATTGACGGTGACGCCGCTGGGCACTTTCACCGGGTTCTTACCAACACGCGACATTGTTCTCTCCTGAGAGGCCGAAAGGCCCCTACTCCTCGTCTCTTAGAATACCTGGCAGAGGACTTCGCCGCCGACGTTCGCGGCGCGCGCCTCGTTGTCCGACATCACGCCGCGCGGCGTGGACAGGACAGCGATGCCGAGACCGTTGTACGGGCGGTGCAAGTCTTTGATCTTCGAGTACACGCGGCGGCCCGGCTTGGAGACCCTTTTGATCTCGCGGATCACCGGTTCGCCCTCGTGATACTTCAGCTCGATTTCGAGTTCAGCAAAGCCCTCGACCTCGGTCTGCATAAAGCCGCGGATGTAGCCTTCCTTGCGGAGAACCTCGAGCACGTTGGTGCGCAGGTTCGACGCGGGGCTGGTCACCTTCGGCAGGCGACGATGCTGCGCATTGCGGATGCGCGTCAACAGATCGCCGAGCGGATCGCTCACGGACATATCCTGATTCCTTCCCTTACCAGCTCGACTTGACCATGCCGGGGATCTGCCCGTTGCTGGCCAGATCGCGCAAGGCGATGCGCGAGAGCTTAAACTTGCGATAAACGGCGCGCGGACGGCCGGTCAGCTCGCACCGCAACCGGATGCGGACCGGCGACGAGTTGCGCGGCAGCTCGGCCAGCTTGAGCTGGGCGGCAAAGCGCTCTTCCGGCGACAAGTTCATGTCGACGGTGATCGCCTTCAGCTTGGCGCGACGCGGGGCGAATTTCTTCGCCATTTTCATGCGACGCTTGTTCTTCTCGATGGAGCTGGTCTTGGCCACTGCTAGGCCCTCCGCTTTCTGCTCAGTTGACGAACGGCATCGCAAAACCCTTGAGGAGAGCCTTGGCTTCCTCATCGGTCTTGGCCGTCGTCACGATGGTGATATCCATGCCGCGAACCTGGTCGATCTTGTCGTAATCGATTTCGGGGAACACGATCTGTTCCTTGAGGCCCATGGAGTAGTTGCCCGCGCCGTCGAAGCTGTTGCCCGGCACGCCGCGGAAGTCGCGGACGCGCGGCAGGGCGATGTTGATCAGACGGTCGAGGAATTCGTACATGTGCTCGCGGCGCAGGGTGACCTTGCAGCCGAGGCGCATGTTCTCGCGCACCTTGAAGTTCGCGATGGCCTTGCGGGCGTGCGTCACGATCGGCTTCTGGCCGGTGATCGCCGTCATGTCCGCCACGGCGGAGTCGACGCGCTTGCCTTCGGCCGTCGCTTCGCCGACGCCCATGTTGATGACGATCTTTTCGATCTTCGGCACCATCATCGGGTTGTCGTACTTGAACTCTTCCACGAGCGCTTTCTTCACCACGGTTTCGTAGTGGGCGCGCAGGCGCGGGACGTATTTTTCTTCGGTCTTGGCCATGGCTCTGTCCTCAGATATCCAAGACTTCGCCGGAGCGGCGAGCCACGCGCACCTTGCGACCGCCGTCGACCGTCTTGAAACCGACGCGGGTCGGCTTGCTGGTCTTGGGGTCGATCAGGGACACGTTGGAAACGTGGATGGTCGATTCTTTTTCGACGATGCCGCCCTGCTGGCCGGCCGCCGGACGAGTGTGGCGCTTCACGACGTTCACGCCTTGGACGACAACGCGGCTTTCCTTCGGCATCACCTTCATGACGGTGCCGGTCTTGCCCTTGTCGCGGCCTGTGAGAACCACGACGTTGTCGCCCTTTTTGATCTTCAGTTTAACGGACATATCTTCCTGCCTTTCCCGCTCAGAGCACTTCAGGCGCGAGCGAGATGATCTTCATGAAGCCCTTGGACCGCAGTTCGCGCGTAACCGGCCCGAAGATACGGGTGCCGATCGGCTCGTTCTGCTTATCGATCAGGACGGCGGCGTTGCGGTCGAAGCGGATGGCGCTACCATCGGCGCGGCGGATTTCCTTCGCCGTGCGCACGATGACGGCGCGCTGCACTTCGCCCTTCTTCACGCGGCCGCGCGGAATCGCGTCCTTCACGCTGACGACGATGACGTCGCCAACATCGGCGGTGCGGCGGTGCGAACCGCCCAGCACTTTGATGCATTGCACTCGACGCGCGCCGGAGTTGTCGGCGACTTCGAGGTTCGATTGCATCTGGATCATGGCACTATGCCTTTCTTAACAACTCTGTGGCGCGCTTACTGCGCGTCGCCGGTGATGACTTCGAAGCGCTTGTTCTTCGAGAGCGGACGGCATTCGCGGATGCGAACGGTGTCGCCGATCTTGCAAGCGTTCGCCTCGTCGTGCGCGGCGTACTTCTTCGACTTCTTGATGAACTTCTTATAGACCGGATGCGCGACGCGACGCTCGACCAGGACCGTGACGGTCTTGTCCATTTTGTCGCTGACGACGGTGCCGGTCAGGATACGCTTGGGCATCTCGTGTTCTCCTTAAGACCGCGGCGCCGGCTTCGCGCCCAGAACGGTCTGGATGCGGGCGATATCGCGGCGCACGTCGCGCACGCGGGCGGTGTTCTCGAGCTGGCCGCTGGCCTTCTGGAAGCGCAGGTTGAAGGCCTCGCGCTTGAGGGTCACGAGCTCGGTCTTGAGCTCATCGGCAGTCTTGGTTTTCAGATCTGTCGCTTTCATGTCAGGCCTCCAGCGCCTGGCGCGTGACGAACTTCGTCTTGATCGGCAGCTTGGCGGCCGCCAGTTCGAAGGCTTCCTTGGCGACGGCCGCGGACACGCCGTCGACCTCGAACATGATGCGGCCGGGCTTCACGCGGGCCACCCAATACTCGGGCGCGCCCTTGCCGGACCCCATGCGGACTTCGGCGGGCTTCGTCGACACCGGCACATCCGGGAAAATCAGGACCCAGACGCGGCCGACGCGCTTCATGTGGCGCGTGACGGCGCGGCGCGCGGCTTCGATCTGGCGCGCGGTGATGCGCATGGGCTCCATCGCCTTCAGGCCATGGGCGCCGAAATTCAGCTGCGTGCCGCCCTTGGCCAAGCCGTGAATACGGCCCTTGTGGGCTTTACGATATTTGGTGCGCTTCGGACTCAGCATGTCTCAGACTTTCGCTTCGAGGTCAGGAGGCGCCTTAGCGGGCGACCTGCTGCTCCATGATCTTCTTGTCCTGCGCCATCGGGTCATGGGCGAGAACTTCGCCCTTGAAGACCCAAACCTTGACGCCGCAAGTGCCGTAGGTGGTGAAGGCGGTGCCGCGACCGAAATCGATATCGGCGCGCAGCGTGTGTAGCGGCACACGGCCTTCGCGATACCATTCGATGCGGGCGATTTCCGAGCCGCCGAGGCGGCCCGAGCAGTTGATGCGAATGCCCTGGGCGCCGAGACGCATGGCCGACTGCACCGCGCGCTTCATGGCGCGGCGGAAGGCGACGCGGCGCTCGAGCTGCTGGGCGATGTTTTCGGCGATCAGCTGGGCGTCGATCTCGGGCTTGCGCACTTCGACGATGTTCAGGTGCACTTCGCCGGCGGTGATGGCCGACAGCTCGCTGCGCAGCTTCTCGATGTCCGCGCCCTTCTTGCCGATGACGACGCCGGGACGAGCGGAGTGGATCGTGATGCGAGCCTTCTTCGCCGGACGCTCGACGATGATGCGCGACACGCCGGCCTGGGCCAGACGCTTCTGCAGCACTTCGCGGATCTTGATGTCCTCATGCAGGAAGGTCGCGTAGTCGCTCTTGGCGAACCAGCGCGAATCCCACGTACGGTTGATACCGAGGCGAAGGCCGATCGGATTGACTTTCTGGCCCATTAGGCGCTCTCCGTCTCTTCGCGCTCGCGCACGACCAAGGTCAAGTTACTGAACAGCTTCTCGATGCGGCCGGCACGGCCGCGGGCGCGGGCGTGGAAGCGCTTCATGACCAGCGCCTTGCCGACGCTGGCTTCCGCGACATAGAGCTTGTCCACGTCGAGCTGATGGTTGTTCTCGGCGTTGGCGATCGCCGACTGCAGAACCTTCTTCACGTCGCCGGCGATGCGGCGCTTCGAGAAGGTCAGTTCGGCGAGGGCGGCTTCCGCCTTCTTGCCGCGGATCAAGCCGGCGACGACGCCGAGCTTGCGCGGGCTGATGCGGATCATCTGACCGCGCGCCATCGCTTCGTTTTCCGCCACGCGGCGGGGAGCTGCTTTCTTGCCCATGATCTTACTTCTTCGCCTTCTTGTCGGCCGTGTGGCCGTGGAAGGTCCGGCTCGGCGAGAACTCGCCCAGCTTGTGACCGACCATGTTCTCGGTCACGAGCACGGGCAGGAACTTGTGCCCGTTATGGACGCCGAACGTCAGACCGACGAATTGCGGCAGGATGGTCGAACGACGCGACCAGGTCTTGATGACCTGATTGCGGCCCGAGCCACGAGTATCTTCCGCCTTCTTGAGGAGGTAACCGTCAACGAACGGGCCCTTCCAAACAGAACGTGCCAAGACCGTTCTCCTCTTACTTCTGATACCGGCGGCGCATGATCATGCTGTCCGACGGTTTCTTTTTGCGGGTCCGGGCGCCCTTCGTGGGCTTACCCCACGGGGTCACCGGATGGCGGCCACCCGAGGTGCGGCCTTCGCCGCCGCCATGCGGATGGTCAACCGGGTTCATGACAACGCCGCGCACGGTCGGGCGGATGCCCATCCAACGCTTGCGGCCGGCCTTGCCGAAATTGACGTTCTGCTGGTCCGGGTTCGACACGGCGCCGATCGTCGCCATGCAGAGCTCGGAGACCATACGCACTTCGCCGGAGGTCAAGCGGAGCTGCGCGTTGCCGCCGTCGCGGCCGATGAGCTGGACGAAGGTGCCGGCGGAGCGGGCCATCTGGCCGCCCTTGCCGACCTTCATCTCGACGTTGTGCACGATCGTGCCGACCGGGATCGACTTCAGCGGCATCGCGTTGCCCGGCTGGATGTCGACCTTCTCGCCCGAAACGACGCTGTTGCCGACGGCCAGGCGCTGCGGCGCCAGGATGTAGCTCAGCTCGCCGTCTTCATAGCGGATCAGCGCGATGAACGCCGTACGATTGGGATCGTACTCGAGGCGCTCGACCTTCGCGGTCACGCCGAACTTGCGGCGCTTGAAGTCGACCATGCGGTAGCGCGTCTTGTGACCGCCGCCCTGGTGGCGAACGGTGATGCGGCCGGTGTTGTTGCGACCGCCGTTCTTGCGCTTACCCTCGGTCAAGGCTTTGACCGGGTCGCCCTTCCACAGCGCCGAACGATCCACCAGCACGAGTTCGCGCTGGGACGGCGTAGTGGGTTTGTATGTCTTCAGAGCCATGATCGTACTCTCGCTCAGACCTTCGACGTGACGTCGATGGTGTTGCCTTCGGCCAACGTGATGATGGCCTTCTTGCTATCAGACCGACGGCCGACGCGGCCGCGGAACATCTTGACCTTGCCCTGCTGACGCAGCGTGTTCACGGCCGTCACTTTGACCTTGAACAGAGCTTCCACCGCCAACTTGATCTCGGGCTTGGTCGCCTCGAGGGGCACGCGGAACGTCACCTGGTTGTGCTCGGAACCCTGCGTCGCCTTTTCCGTGATGACCGGAGTCAGCAGCAGATCGAACTTGCGGGCCTGCCCGACCTTCACATTTTTCGCGCTCGTGCGGCTCATTTCAGGCGGGCCTCCAGCTGCTCGACCGCGCTCTTGGTCAGGACCAGAACGTCGCGGCGAAGGATGTCGTAAACGTTGGCGCCCTGGCTCGGCAGCACATCCACGTTCGGGATGTTGCGCGCGGCAAGAGCGAAGTTCTCGTTCACTTCCTTGCCGTCGACGAACAGGACCGAGGCCCAGCCGAGGGTGCGGAAGCTGGCGGCGAGCGCGGCCGTCTTGGCCTCCGCGGCATTCACGTCATCGACGATGACGAGCTTGCCTTCGGCCTGCTTGCTCGAGATCGCGGTGCGCAGCGCGAGGCGGCGAACCTTCTTCGGCAGGTCATGGGCGTGCGAACGGACGACCGGCCCGAAGATCACCGCGCCGCCACGGAACTGCGGCGAACGGAGCGAGCCCTGGCGGGCGCGACCGCCGCCCTTCTGGGCGAACGGCTTCTTGGTGGTGCCGGAAATATCGCTGATGCCCTTGGTCTTGTGCGTACCGGCGCGGCGCTTGGCCAGCTGGTAGTTGACCATGCGCGACAGGATGTCGGCGCGGACCGGCACGCCGAAGATCGCGTCGGCGACTTCGATAGTGCCCGCGGGCTTATTGTCGAGCGTGACGACGTTCAGTTGCATCGCCGATTACTCCTTCTGCTCGCCGGCATCGGCCGACGGCGCTTGTTCGGCGGCCGGAGCTTCCGGAGCTTCCGCGCCCTTGGCACCACGCAGCGCGGCCGGGAACGGCAGATCCTTGGGCGCCTTGATCTTCTTGGCGTCGGAGACGAGCAGGTACGAGCCGTTGTAGCCCGGCACCGCGCCGCGCAGGAAAATCAGCCCGCGATCGCTGTCGGTCGAAACGACCGTCAGGTTCTGCTGGGTGATCTGCGTCGCGCCCATGTGGCCGGCCATCTTCTTGCCGGCGAACACCTTGCCCGGATCCTGACGCTGACCGGTCGAACCGTGGCTACGGTGCGAGACGGACACGCCGTGCGAGGCCTCGAGGCCGCGGAAATTCCAGCGCTTCATCACGCCGGCGAAGCCCTTGCCGATAGTCGTGCCGACGACGTCGACGCGCTGACCGGCCAGGAAGTGCGCCACGTCGAGCTCGGCGCCGACTTCGAGGACCGCGTCGGGCGTGACGCGGAATTCGACCAGCTTGCTCTTCGGCTCGACCTTCGCCTTGGCGTAATGCCCGCGCACGGCCTTGCTCAGGTTCTTCACCTTCGCCTTGCCGACGCCGAGCTGCACCGCGGTGTAACCGTCCTTCTCGGCGGTCTTCACAGCGACAACCTGGCAGTTATCGACCTTCAGCACAGTCACGGGGATATGGGCGCCGTCTTCAGCGAAGACACGCGTCATTCCCACCTTCTGCGCAATCAATCCAGTTCGCATAGCACGTTCCTAATTCTGAGATCCGAGCCGATTATCCGGCAGGGCCTACAGCTTAATCTCAACGTCGACACCGGCAGCGAGGTCGAGCTTCATCAGCGCGTCCACGGTCTGCGGGGTCGGGTCGATGATGTCGAGCAGCCGCTTGTGAGTGCGGATTTCAAACTGCTCGCGCGACTTCTTGTCGACGTGCGGCGAGCGGTTCACGGTGAACTTCTCGATGCGCGTCGGCAGCGGGATCGGGCCCACGACCTGTGCGCCGGTACGCTTCGCCGTCGACACGATTTCGCTCGTCGACTGGTCAAGCAACCGGTGGTCAAAGGCCTTCAGCCGAATTCGAATATTTTGACTGTCCATGGTCCGATCTCCGCTCGGCGCCCCATCAGCGGGGCGCCTCGCTGTTTCCTTACTACTCGATGATCTTGGCGACGACGCCGGCGCCGACGGTCTTGCCGCCTTCGCGGATGGCGAAGCGCAGGCCCTCGTCCATGGCGATCGGCGCGATCAGCGTCACCACCACGGAGATGTTGTCGCCCGGCATCACCATCTCGGTGCCCGCCGGAAGCTCGACCTGACCGGTCACGTCCGTCGTGCGGAAGTAGAACTGCGGACGGTAGTTCGAGAAGAACGGCGTGTGACGCCCGCCCTCTTCCTTCGTCAGGATGTAGGCCTCGGCCTGGAACTTCGTGTGCGGCGTGATCGAGCCCGGCTTGGCCAGAACCTGGCCGCGCTCGACGTCCTCGCGCTTCGTGCCGCGCAGCAGCACGCCGACGTTGTCGCCCGCCTCGCCCTGGTCGAGCAGCTTGCGGAACATCTCGACGCCCGTGCAGGTCGTCTTCTGCGTCGCCTTGATGCCGATGATCTCGAGTTCCTCGCCGACCTTCACGATGCCGCGCTCGACGCGGCCCGTCACCACCGTGCCGCGGCCCGAGATCGAGAACACGTCTTCGATCGGCATCAGGAACGGCTTGTCCTTCGGACGCTCCGGCTGCGGGATGTAGCTGTCCACAGCTTCCATCAGCTTCAAGATCGCCTGCTTGCCCAGCTCGCCCTGGTCGCCTTCCAGCGCCTTCAGGGCCGAGCCCTTGATGATCGGAATGTCGTCGCCCGGGAACTGGTAGGACGACAGCAGGTCGCGCACTTCCATTTCCACCAGCTCCAGGAGCTCGGGATCGTCGACCATGTCGACCTTGTTCATGAACACCACCAGCGACGGCACGCCGACCTGGCGCGCCAGCAGGATGTGCTCGCGCGTCTGCGGCATCGGGCCGTCGGCCGCCGACACCACCAGGATCGCGCCGTCCATCTGCGCCGCGCCCGTGATCATGTTCTTCACGTAGTCGGCATGGCCCGGGCAATCGACGTGCGCGTAGTGGCGATTCGCCGTCTCGTACTCGACGTGCGACGTCGAGATCGTGATGCCGCGCGCCTTCTCTTCCGGCGCCTTGTCGATCTGGTCGTACGCCGTGAACGTCGCGCCGCCCGTCTCGGCAAGCACCTTCGTGATCGCCGCCGTCAACGACGTCTTGCCGTGGTCAACGTGACCGATCGTGCCGATGTTGCAATGCGG